>Ga0315280_10000004_pt1 | contig 590347 bp, 570 predicted proteins | sample YL17G06_40_MG_FD_203697 | JGI IMG/M metagenome (GOLD analysis project Ga0315280, IMG submission 203697) | Sediment microbial communities from Yellowstone Lake, YNP, Wyoming, USA - YL17G06_40 | ecosystem: Environmental > Aquatic > Freshwater > Lake > Sediment | place: USA: Wyoming | collected... | reverse complement strand
CGAATCCACCTGACACCTCTCTCACTCAGAAGTGCCAAGGTGGGTTCGCGGCTCAACAGACTTCTAGCCAAAAACAAGCCAAACACAGACACGTCAACTCAAACAATTTCCGACCAAGCTGGCGCGCGTTTCAATGCCTTTCTCCTCTCTGAACTGCATTCTGTAGAAGGAACTGTATAGCCCATCCTTTCTCATTAGTTCAGCGTGACTTCCTCTTTCGACAACTCTTCCTTGATCTATGACCACGATTTCGTCGCAGAGCCTTATCGTTGAGAGTCTGTGAGCGATTATTATCGCCATTCTATTCTCAAGCAGTTTCTTCAATGCGTTTTGTATGACCAGTTCGGTGTATGGGTCAATGCTTGAAGTTGCCTCGTCCAGAATCAGCAATCGAGGATTCATTAGAAGTGTTCTTGCGAAGCTTATGAGCTGTCTCTGTCCAATGGAGATGTTCGATGAACCTTCTTGTAGGATGTAGTTGTAGTCTCCTGGGAGGTTCATTATGAAGGCGTGGGCGCCGACGGCTTTAGCTGCTTCAATGACCTCTTCATCAGACGCCTCCGGTTTTCCGAATCGTATGTTGTCTCTTACATTAATAGCGAAGAGGAAGGAGTCTTGAAGAACTGTGCTTGTCTGTTCGCGTATGGAGGATATGCGGGTTTTGTCTACGTCATATCCGTTGACGGTTATCCGTCCGTTTAGAGGATTGTAGAATCGTTCGATGAGATTTATGATAGTACTCTTGCCAGCGCCTGTGGGACCTACAAGCGCCAGCTTCTTGTTTCGTTCAAGAGAGAAGGTTATGTCGTGAATGACAGGATTACTCGGGTCATAACCAAAGGTAACCTTGTCAAATGCGACACTCCGTATTTCACCAGGATCTACCGCCTCTCTTGGAAGAGGGTCTTCAACCTCAACCTTAGTCTCAATCAAATCGAACATTCTTTCAAGGCCAGCCATTGCTACTTGGTACTGATCGTAGGCAGTGGTTAGATCCATGAGTGGCATGAAGTACGAAAACTGATACTCAGTGAATGCAACAAGCGTTCCTAACGTAATCTCTCCGGTTTTCACCATGAGCGAGCCATACCAGAGAATTAGTGCTGTGCCTATTATTCTCATAAAGAAGACTGCGGGCATATACAGAGTGGAAATCTTGACCGCATCAATCTGAGCTTTGATAGTCTGGTCCTGTCTGCGCCCGAAGTCTACCGCGGCCCTTTCTTCGCGAACGAACGCCTTTATTACTTTCATTCCAGAGAGATCTTCCTGTATTTTGGCAGTTAATCCTCCAAGCGCAGAGAGGGATCTTCTATAGGCCCTTCTGGAATAGTCTCCAAGGAACCATCCTGCTGCGACTGCAAAGGGAAGAATCGAGACTGCAATCGCCGCCAGTCTTGCATTGATCGCAAACACCACTATCAACGATCCAAGAATCGAAGTGATATCAACGAGCAGCTGAGTCATACCTTGTCTAAGGAATATTCTGAGCTGATTTGCATCGTTGACCAATCTCGACATTATTCTGCCGATTTCTCCCTCCGAGAAGTACTTGAGAGAGATTACTTCTATTTTTGATACCATTTCATCTCTCAGCTTTTCAACGGTGTGTTCACCGACGATTCTCATCTGAAAAACCTGGATGTACTGCGCAAAATAGTTCAGTATGGTTGTAAACACGAAGATGGGAACCCACCAGTAGAAGCCTGAGAAATTCTTTGGCGTGATTATTTGATCTATAGCGATCTTGTGTAAGTAAGGTGCAACTAATCCTGTTAAGGCGCCTGTCACGATGGCTGAAGTTCCGACTAGTACGTTTCTACGGTATCCCTTCGCGTAGCTCCAGATCTTCTTGGCAAGCACTCTGTCAGATGATTTTCTCTTCCGAGATTCTTCGTACCGAGTGGAGAAAACGTTGTAGGCGCCTGACATCTATCGATCATCAGCTTGCAGTATTTCTTCAGCTGTTTTTTCGAGGAACTGTGTCTCGTATATTCTCTTGTATATTCCGTTCCTCGCCATGAGTTCATCGTGTGTTCCGATTTCTGCGACTTCTCCCTCATCAAGGACCATTATTCTATCCGCGTTCTTGATGGTGGAGAGTCTTTGAGCTATCATGAAACAGGTTCTACCTTTCATCGCTTCTTCTATTGCCTCTTGAATCTGACTCTCTGTCTTCGCATCTACAAAAGAGAGGGAATCGTCGAGGATCAGGATCTTCGGATTAGTCACCAATGCTCTAGCGATGGTTAATCTCTGCTTCTGACCTCCCGAGAGATTGATCCCCCTCTCTCCGACAATAGTATCATAGCCCTCCGGGAGGGCCTCGATGAAATCATCGATTCTTGCGAATTTCGCTGCAGACATAATCTCATCCTTCGATGCGTCAGGCCTACCGAAAGCAATATTCTCATCAATAGTACCTGTGAAGAGGAACACGTCCTGCATGACAATCCCGATTTGCCGCCTCAAAGATACGGTCTTGTAGCCAGCAACATCTATACCGTCTATCAGTATGCTACCGGAGTCTACCGGGTAGAAATGTGGAATAAGATAGATTAGCGAGGTTTTCCCTGAACCTGTGGATCCGAGAATTGCTATTCTTTCTCCAGGCTTGGCAGCGAAGCTCACGTCCTTCAGTATAGGCCTGTCCTTAACATAGCTAAAAAAGACGTTCTTGAATTCAACCTGGCCGCGGGTTATAGTGAGCTCCTTCGCGTCAGGTCGTTCCACAGCCTCTTTTGGAAGATCCATAATAGCATAAGCTCTCTCTAGGCTAGACGACGAGTTTATCCAAGTGCCAATAAGCATGCTCAAATCTCGCAGAGGAAATGTCATCCTCATCATATATCTAGAGAACAAAAGAATCTCGCCAATTGTCAGAATCGATGTCGGAGACATCATCAGGTTACCACCGTAGACGTAGATCATCGTTATTCCAAGGGTCAGAATAGCCGGTCCAGAAGGCATGTATTTCGATTGAATCTTGCCAGCGCTGATCGCCGTATTCACGTATATCTCTTCAACCTGCTTGAATCCTTGCTCCATCTCCCCTTCTCTTCTGAAGATGCGCACAACTTTCATCCCTATGATGTTCTGCTGGATGTAAGCCCCAAGTCTACCAATGACGAGTTGCATCTTTCGGAACAGGGGCATAGTTTGCGTGAAAAGCCGAGTATTGAAGTAGAATGCAATCAGCACTGGTGAGAAAGCGAGCAAGGTCATTGTAGGGTTCACCGAGTACATCACTGAGAAGAGCATAATCGCGGTGAAGATTGTGTTAGATGTTACACCGGTCCATGTTCTCAGGAACATTTCCAGCATCCGCAGGTCCATCGTAGCTCTTGAAACAAGATCACCAACCATGGCGGAATCATAGAATCCGAAAGGCATGTGTTCGAGTGAAGAGTAGTAGTCAGTCCTGATGTTTCTTTCAATCAACTGCGCGGTATACGCCTGTAGAAAAGTTATAGCGTAATTCAGGACTGCAAAGAGTCCTGTGGCAAAGAGTATCGCGAGCACAAGAGGAAGCAATAGATCATAGTTCCCTTGAATAACAACTTGGTCTATTATCTGGGCTGTGTAAAGAGGTTCAAGCGCAAATACATAAGATCTTACCGCAGCCATTGCGATTATCACGACAAAATAATGGATGAACCCTCTGTGGTACCCAAGAAGCCTAACGAACGCACTCGTCGTCTGAGAAAGACTCCTACTCGTTTTAAGCGACTTAACGTACTCCAGGGTTGGCTTAGCTACGCTCACGATCTCAATCCTTCGGCCTCAAGGGGGCCCATGACTTGCTCAAGACATCCTTCACAGCCAACAATGGCTGGATTATCTGCGCAGTATAAGGCGGTTCTAAGGTAAACGTGTAGGCTCGAAGATACGCTAGTATATCTGTGAGAACAAAGAAATGCACGGATGGTCTACGATATCGCAAAAGTCGCTTGAATGTTCTCGCGCTACCAAGAATGTTGGCCTGCGTTCTAGTCCCGTTAACATATTCAAGAACCGGTTTCGCAAGACTCATGGTCTACACTCTCTTTGCCCTGTCTCTGACAGATTGCTCATCGATTTCTCCGTCCGCCTTGCGATTTGAATAGGATTCATTTGGATTGAGTCGTATTGTCCTCGCTTCGGAGACTGTTCCTCTCAGAGATAGCAGCTTCCTTGACTTTTTGGAGCTGTCGAGTTAGATTCAGAATTTCGTTCTCACTCAACACCCCAATGATTTTGCTTATCAGTCTCCTGTGTTGAACATTTGTTCGCTGATAACATGACTTCCCTTTTCTTGTAAGCTGTATTCTGACGACTCTTCTATCGGTGCCCACTTCTTTTCGTTCAACATATCCTCTTCCCTCAAGCCTGTCAACCAAGCCAGTTATGTTAGCTGGGGTCACAAGCATGTGCTCTCCAATCTTGTTCATCGGCATGGCTCCGGATCTCCCCAAAGCTCGGATAAGCCTGTACTGAGGAAAAGTCAGACCTATTTCTGACAGTTGTTGATTCATGAGAACATGCACCATCTTGTAGGCGCCTGCGATGCCAGTCCACGCGCTCATGAAGGAATTCTCGTGTTGCACCTGATCCAACTTCTCCTTGGATTTTCCACATAACGATTCGTTCAGACTTAAATAGTTTACACCTAAACTAGATCCAAAGCGGGTAACGCTCGTCCAGACAGACCGAATTCAAACCCATGCAAACAGAAAAGGGCCGGAGATAATCTGTGGTGGGCCCGTCGGGACCAGACACGCTCCAAGCGTGGCGCGCGTGCGGCCCTTCTCAAGATGAGTGAGAATCTATGCTGAAAGGCAAGGTGTTTGTAATCGTGCCTATTACTATGTTGCTCATGGCAGGGGGCGTTTCTTTTCTTGCCCTTGAGTCCTGTCATATCTGGCATGTTCTCAGTCTCAACAGACTGGAGTGGGGGGTGGACATCCGACTTGGGACCGCACCATATGCCGAAGTGCCTTTGATGCAGAGTTACTGCGTGGGAAGCGGCAACCTGACAATGCAGCTCAGACCAGTTCAAGATGGGCCGTACAGGATAGAGATAGACGTGAGGTACGGTTCAGCGGCGCTCCTCAATCAGACCTATAGTCGCGCAAGTGACGGCGCGTATGGTTTCAGAGTTCTCTTTCTTTTTGAACGAGCCAGTTCCTACATCAGCAAGATAAGAGCCAGTGCTCCCGGTTCAACCATACAGCCTGCGGAAATCAGTTTCAGAGTCATTCCATCATGATCATGCGCGCTGGATTCTATGGCGGGCCCGGCGGGAGTTGAACCCGCGACTTCCGACTTAGAAGGCCGGTGCGCTTTCCGTTAGCGATAGCTTATCCAGGCTGCGCCACGGGCCCTGCCGAAACTAACAAGGTGAGGCTACTGATATGTTTGCTTTTTCTTGAGCCTGCCCAATCTCGGTTGGACCGGCCCAGGAGCACCCTTCAACCTGAGATGAACTGCAGTTTGAGCTTGTAGAGGCTATTCGATGAAGATGGCGGGTCGGTATGGTTGGGCTAAGGCCGATCTTCCTTTCGGATCGTAGCGCGCGGGATCATCTTCAGAGAAAACGACTATCTCGACGTCGAACTGTCTTGTGTATAGTTTCTGAGCGTTTCTCAAGACCTCAGCTTCATTCATTCTTTGCAGGCTGATTCTCAGTTTCCGTTGGTCTGCTGGCATTCTAGTGACTTGCTCAGCAATCTTTCCTACGAATGATGCGATTTCTTTCGCTCTTTCCTTCAACGAAGGCTCTGAGACCAGTTCCTTGATGAGTTCGCTTCTTTCCAGCTTTCCTGCGTCAGCTCTTTCCAAGGCTTTTAGGTACGTTGCCCATTTCCAGTCAGACGCCACAAAGTAGCAGACTTTCTTGGGTTTGATCTTTATCGCTTTCAAAAGATTCGAAGTATCATCCATTGTCTCTTTGACTACTCTTTCAGCCTCTTCAGCTTCGGGATCGACCTTACTAGGATCATGGGTTGGCCAGGAAGCATCTACAACGAATCCATTGGTTCCCATTGCTTCCCAGATTTCTTCGCATAAGTGAGGTGTGAACGGTGCCATCAACCGAACCCAAATACTCAGTGCTTCCTTCAAGACTTTGGCATTTGGGACTTCAGACCTTCTAAGATACCATCGGAAGTCATTCCAAACCTCGAAGAAGACATACTCAAGAGCAGTTCGATTCTTCATGATGGAGATAGCCTCTTCTGCCCTCTGGATTCTTGCTTGCAGTCGACTCAGCAACCACCTCTCCAACTGACCAGTTGCAGAAGCATCCGTCATGCTGATTATGTCTCTGGCTAAGGAATCGAATCCTTCCAACTTTGCTTTCATATCTCGAAGGGTTTCTGCCCTCCAGTTGGGATCATCCATGCCCTCAGCTGCCAAGAGGAGACTACACCTCGTTATGTCAGCGCCATACGCCTCAACGGCTTTCAGCATGGGTACGAAGTTACCTTTTGACCTGTGCATGGGTTTTCCCTCGATTCGGATGAAACCGTTAACGCCTATTCCTTTCGGCCAATGCACGGCTGGGAATATCGCGGTGTGATGGAAGAGGAAGAAGGTAAGATGATTTGGAACCAAGTCCTTGCCAGAGTTCCTCACATCCACCGGATACCAATACAGAAATTCTTCACGAATAGACTTCAAGATGCCATAGTCCAGATCCACCTTGCCTGCAATGGCTTTCGGATCACCTTTCCCCAACAGGATATAGTCGAAGACTTCGACAGTCAGTTGATCTGCGGACACTTTCTTTTGATTCACGAATTTGCTGACGGCATAGTATGCCATGTAGATGGTTGAGTCGCTTAGTGTCTCAACAATGGAGTCAGGGCTCCAAGGAACTGGAGTTCCGAGACCTGTTTTCCTTGAACATGCCCAGTCATGAAGCCAGTCAACCACATCATGGAACCATTTCCGAGTCTCCTCAGGATAGATGCTCATTTTGTCAAGCAAACCATGTACCCGCTGCTTCCAGGCCTGGTCAGAGTATCGGAGAAACCATTGATCCTGTATGATCTTTACTCCACAGGGGGTTGTGCAACGACAGACAACCCGCTTCGGTAGATCGTACATGAGATCGACTATTCTCTTCTGTCTGAAATCATCAATGAGTTCATTCTTGATCTCTGAGATCTTTCTACCTGCATACTTTCCTGCGATGCCTTTCAGTATCCCCGTATGGAACTCTTTCTTGTAGAGGATGCTGGTGGCTTCATCGGCCTTTGGATCAGATTGATCGTGAATGTTCATCTCTTCGACAAGCTCTATTGCAGGAAAGTCACCGAACCCATCGACTTTGATCATTGAGATTGGCTTGATCGCTCGTACAGCGTCGGTCGAGATCTTGTACTTGTTCAATATTGCTGGATTTCGTTCCAGATCCCGTTGAGCCAACCAATCGTAAGGTGCGTGAGCGGGAACACTGTACACGAGGCCTGAGGCACTCTCCGGCATCACAAACGAGCCTGGAAGGATCAGAAGCTCTCTTCCGTCGACAGGATCTCTACAGACCTTTCCGACAAGTTCAGCTCCGGGGAACTCTCGGAGAATCTTGACTTTTCGTAGTTGATTAGACAGTTTCCCAGCGCATTCCTTACTAACCACCCATTTCTCTTCGCTGACTGATGCTTCCACATAGGTTGCGTCTGGGTTGATCCACAGGTTTGTGACGGCATAGATCGTCTCAGGTCGGAATGTTGCGCACGGAAGGAAGGACTCATCATACTTGAACTTCATTAGAACATATTCTTCTGGTCGAACTTCTTCTCCTTCAAGCCTATCAGCGTCACCTGTGGGGCTCTCGCATCGTGGGCACCAAACGACCGGATGAGTCCCAAGAGAAACGTACCCTTGTTCCTTCAGATGGGCATACTGCCATTCAATGAATTTACTGTAAGCAGGGTTCAACGACGTTGTATGAAACTCTCGCCTCCAGTCAATCGCTAGGCCAAGTTGCTTCACAGCTCTCTTTCCGTTCTGCGTGTAGTAGTTAGCCATGTAGATCGGGTCAACGAATCTCCTCAAGTCCTCTTCAGGCACTTCATCGACTTCTCTCAGCGCATCGATAAACATCTTGTCGCCGATCTTGACCCGTTCTGCCGCACCTGCTACAGTTTCCCCCGTCCAATGCCAGGCCCATGGAAAAAGAACATTGTATCCTTTCATTCTCATGTACCTAGCATACACGTCCAACCTTGTGCTCGAGAAGGCATGTCCGACGTGTAGCGGTCCGCCCATGTATGGATAGGGAAAAGTCACGAAGCATTTCTTTCGTTTAGGATCTGGATCGGACTCATACGCCTTAGCGTCTTCCCATTTCTTTTGCCATTTGCTTTCTATTGCCTTCCAGTCCATCCGGATTCACTTCGATTGAGTCATGTTGGAGACGACCTTTTCCGCTGCTCTCAGCGTTCTTTCTGCTTCTTTCAGATTAGTTCCTCCGCCTTGGCCGAAGTACGGTTTTCCTCCGCCACTTCCTCCTAGGATTGGCGCAAGTTCTTTCGCGACCTTCCCGGCATCTATTCCAGATTCAATCGCTTTCTTTCCTGCTGAAACGATTACTCTGGCGGTTTCTTTGACAACGACTATCACTGAAACAGTGTGTTCGTCTTTCTTGGCCAACAGGTCGGCAAGCACTATTGCTTCCTCCTCACTTCCCTCGGTTCTCTTGCACGTCACTAGCTGCACAGCTCCGACTTTTCTCGCTGTCTTGAGTAACCTCTCGGCCTCAACTGCCATTGCATCTTCCGTCAGTTGCCCCAGCTGCTTAGATAGCCTGTGACGATCATCAACCAGTTCCCGGACAGTTCTGACGATTTGATCAGAGGGTTTCTCAAGCAAGACTGCTAGTTCGTCGAGTGTTCGATCTTTCCCCTGAGATGTCTCTAGTGCAGGGATCCCTGCAGCGAACGTTATTCTTTCAACGCCGTCCTGAACTCTTTCAACGCGAAGTACCTTGATGAACCCAAGTTCACCTGTGGTTCTGCAATGGGTTCCTCCACAAGCTTCTACTTCCCAGTCCTCGGTCTTCACGACTCGTATGTCTCTCCCTGGGACGATTCCTCCTTGGTACAGTCTATACCCATACAGTTGCTCTGCTTTCTCTCTAGGCATCCACAGGGTCTCAACCAGGAGATTTCTCAGAACAATCTCATTTGCGAGACGTTCTATTCTTTCAACCTCCTCTCGAGATAGTTTCTCATAGTGCGAGACATCCAATCGAGCGAAGTCCACATCCTTTTGTGCTCCACTCTGCCAGGCGTGTTCTCCTAGGACCCTGCGAATCGCTCCCATGAGAATGTGCGTTCCTGTATGATGACGCATCAGGTTGAGCCGTCTGTTCCAGTCAATCTCTCCTTCGACGGTTTCCCCCATCTTAGGAGCTTCTCCTGTTGCGAAATGGAGAACGACATTCCCAGCCTTCTGAACGTTAACGATATTCCTCGACTCCTTCGGAGTTGTTATCTTTCCCAGGTCAGCTGGTTGTCCTCCTCCTTCAGGATAGAAGCAGGTGGCATCCAATACGAATGAACCATCATTGAAGGATGCGAGAACTTTGGCTTTGAACTTGGTCATGTATGAATCTTCGTAGTAAAGGGTTCGTGTTGGAGGCAGACCGGCAACCTTCTTCTTCATTTCTCGCTCTGCTTCAGTTTCCATTGGCTGTGGTGCTTGCATTCGTTTGCCTGCAACTAGCCCAAAGAAGTTCGTCGGGACCTTAACCATGATGCCACCTTTTTCGCCTACTTCTTTCACTTCGTCAGGCATCAATCCATGGGAGTCATGAAGCTCAATCAGTTTTTCCAAAGGCATCTCACCTGAGCCTTTTGACTTGAGCTCTGATGAGATCCTACGTACCAGGTCGCGCCCTCGCTCAAGGGTTCCTTGGTATTTCTTTTCTTCAACCTGTAGCGCTCTCATTATCTCCTCGCGCATCTCTTTTAGTATTGGAAAATCTCCGCCCCAGTACGAGACTTGAGCATCTACGATGCTTTGTAGCTGGTTTTCGATTCTAAGGTTTCTGAGCAGTCGGAGTGTGCGCCTTATCAGCAATCTAGCTAGGTATCCTTCTTGAACGTTGGAAGGAACCACTCCTTCTGACAGCATGAATGCTATTGATTTGGTGTGATCTACCACAGCGAACGCATTCTCGATTGGAGTCAGCAGTTTTTCGAGTTCCTGCCAGTCGATTCCTAGCCTTCTGGCCACTCTTTTCCTCGACTCCATTCGATCAGACAACGTATCAACAATCATCATGCCAGAAAGCCGTGCACTTGTGGCAAACAGCTTCTCTTCAACCTTCACATTCGCTAATCGCACCACTGAATCCAATATCTCTCCGTAGATCGATTCGAAGGCATTCGTGGAGCCTTGCGTCAGCCAAGTCCAGCGCTCGATTCCATAACCAGTATCCACAGTTCTGATCGGGAGCTCAACGAGTTCGTCCCCGACAATCTTGTACGACATGAAGACAAGGGTCGAAATTTCGAGACCGTTCACACTTGCTTCGAGGTCCGGTCCTGCGTTTCCTCCTCCGGACCAGAAATGCTCCTTGTATTGGACTAGCTCTGACTTGACACCTAGAACCTTCGTCAGTAACTCGTGGTGGTATCTAATGGTCTGGTCTTTCCAGTATATTTCTGCGTCTGGGTAGTTGAATGCGTGAGCTCCTCCCATTTCGAGAATGGTCAAATGCCTGCCCATTGTTGGGCCAACGTTATCGATGTCTGTGAGTCTCATGCATGGTTGGCTGATCACCAGCGGATTGGCTGGTGGGGGAAAGATCCCCTCGGTCACATAGGGCTGGAAATCGAAGATCGAGGCTCCTGTGAGGTACACATCATTTCTCCATCGAGCGATCACTGGATAGGGTTTGACGACAGTGTGACTGTTTCTCTCAAAGAAAGATAGGAATTCACGTCTCATCTCTGAAAGCGTGTAGCTCCTGCACGCAGGGGAATTGCCGATAAATGTGTACTCTTGGCATGGAGCATCCCCGCAGTCTTCCTTGCTGGGATCCTGAGCCCAAAAGTGGCTACCACAGCTTACACATTTCCTTCTGGCGAAACCATTCTCTCTGAAGAAAGGTACGTCGAATTCATTATCACGTATAGTCATCACTGGGAGCAACCCGACCAATAGAATAGGAGAAAGGTATTGTTGACGTAAAACTGTTAGCTACCTACCCTATCGGCCTAGCCGAATAGGGCGCCAAGTCCTGCGAGAGCTTCCTCTTCCTTCTTCTTCTCGTCTTTTGCCTCTGCCTTCGGCTGAGCTGGCCCTGAAGGAGCTGCAGCTGGTGCAGCTGGAGCAGCCATTACTGTTGCTGCATTCTTCAGAACTTCGTCTATCTTCACTTCAGATAGAGCAGCAACAAGAGCCTTCACTCTCGCTTCCTCAACCTTTGCTCCCGTCGCACCCAACACCTTCTTCACTGAGTCTTCACTGATTTGCTGGCCTGCAGAATGCAGGAGCATTGCCGCATAGACGTATTTCACCAATTTTACACCTCAATGATAGGCAAATCGAATTTGCGTGACTACCTCGATCTTGTCTTCTCCCTTTTAGCCTTTTCCTTCTTTTCAACCTTTTCTTTGCTGATTTTCTTTTTCGGTTTCGGCTCTTTGGCCGGAACACTTGGCTTCTTCCTTGCAACTGGCCTTGGTTCTTCAACTGTCTTCTTCTCGACGGGCTTCACGGGTGAGGGAGGCGTTACCTCCGAAGGTTTGGTCTCCTTCAATGGTCTCTCCATCTTCGGTCGTGGCGTGGGAATTGTCGGAACCTTTACCTCTGCTGGTTTCTCTTTCTTCTGCGGTTCCTCTTCCAAAACAATAGACTCCAGTTTGGGAGCGACAACCTGAGCTGGGCCCGGAGCCTCATAGCTCGTCGGTGCTGCTTCCTTGTTGATTGAGGCCACACTCTCTGATAGAGCCTTCATCTCTAGGAAAGCCTCCCTTAGGATCTCGGGCATCGCCATGTCTGCTGGGTATTGTGACTTGACCGCCAACCACATCGCTTGTCTATGAACCTTAGATAGCACAATGGGCGCCGTCTCTGGAGTAAGGTAGTTGGCTCCAATAGCTAGCCCCATGGCTTGCCTTATAGCGAAAGCGATGTCATCACGATACGTCTTCAGATCAAGTTGAAGATCATCTCGGTTGAATATGGAACCCGCATCGTAAGCAGCTTTCAGGGATATGCCTGCTTCAATGGGTTTGATTCCGAGTTTTGAGAGAACGGAGGCGACCTTAGCGCTGATAACATCTCCTTTCTTAGCCACCAAGGTATCTTTCGTGACCCATATGCTTCCGGACTCTATCTTTGTTGGAACCTTGGCCTCACCGAATTCGCTAATGATCGGTCCTGGAGGGAGGCCAGTGTTCCCAGCGGGAACGAGTATCTCGCCGGTCGCCACATCGCCCATCTTGGCTGGAACTCTTACCTTGCTTTTGTCAAGAAGAATCGTCAGTTGGAACGGGTCCATTTCCGTAAAGAGGAACAGATTTGGTCCTGCGATGGAACCTGCAAAGGAGACCATGTTCTTTCTGTTCTCTTCTACGTTCTCAGCTGCTTTCTTGAACAACATGTTCTTCGTCACAAGTACCTTAACCTTACCGCGAAGCTTCCTTCTGGTCTCTTGGACCTGCGACGATCTTACCTTCACGAGATCAGCCACGGCTATGACCTTGTGAGATTTCATGTCTTTGGCCAATTGCTCTGCAGCAGTGATTTTTCCCGGAGGTATTTTTCCACTTAGTCGCACAGTTCCCTCACCCCTTTGACAAAGGTACCTTGACAGGCGCCCCCATGGTCGTCTTTATCAGTACACTTCCGATGTTTCCCATGCCTCTCTCAAGCTTTGCTTCTATCGCGTTTACAACTGTCTCCACGTTCTGAGCGATCTTCTCTGAGGGCATATCTTCCATGCCAACGCGGCATTGAACAACAGGTTGATCTCTCACACGAATCCTAATGGTTCCCCGCTGCCGGGCCAGAACGTCCTCCACAGTCGCGGATGGAGGTACCGTCACTGGCATCTTTCCTCTCGGGCCCAAGGTGGCTCCGAGTGTTTTCCCAACCAATGACATCAAAGGAGCTTCTGAGAGGAAATGGTCATATTCTCTCGCAATCTTTCGTGCTTCTTTTTTCTCTCTTCCCAACCTGTCCAGGTCATTCCTGCCTAGGATAAGATCTGCTCCTGCGCTCTTCGCTCGTACGGCCAGATCTCCCGCAGCTATGAAGCATACCTTGATGACCTTCCCCACAGGGTTTGGCAGCTGAACTGTTTCAGCAATCCTGCGGTCTTGCTTTTTCAGGTCTATCTCTTTGAGTCGCATGACTAGCTCAACTGCTTGTTTGAATTTCCTTTTTGGCGAGTTCTTCTTCATCTCTTCGACCGCGTTGAGCAGGCCGTCTTTTGGCAGGGGCAAATACCATTCCAGCTTCCAGAAATAGCCGAATAGCACTAGATAAATCCTTTACCGCCAGCAAGCGGAAGGGGGTCGACGAGAGAAATCGGTCAGTCGCATACACTACGGAGCAAATCAAGATTGGATAGATCCGACCCCAGATAGCGGTTGCGAGTCAGGGTTAATGCAGATTGCTTTCTGGCATGTCACGCGGACAAGATCTTGTCGTGTTGGCCTTGCTCAATCTCTTTGACAACTTCTTTGGGCTCTTTTCCTTCGACTGTGACACCCATGCTGACACAGGCTCCGAGAATCTCCTTCACAACGCCTTTCAGAGTATTTGAGTAGCTGCCAGCTGATTTCATCTGAGCAATCTTGGCGACTTGCTCTATCGTGAGGTTTCCGATTTTCTGAGTCTTCGGTGTTGCAGAGCCTTTCTCTATACCAAGCTCTTTCACGATCAGGGCCGAGGTTGTTGGTGTTCCTATCTCTACCTCAAACTCTTTCGATTCCACATCGACTATGATCTTCACGGGAACTTTCATTCCCGCGTATGACTTGGTCAGATCGTTTATCTTGTTCACTATCTGCAGAAGGTTGACACCCAAGGGCCCAAGGATTGGGCCAAGTGGTGGACCAGCTGTGGCTTGTCCTCCAGCTAGCAAAGCTTCAACTTGTTTCTTTTCTCCCAATTCCTTCACCAGCGTCATGAACGAGCTTTACATAATCTGCATGAACGGTGATAGGCAACGTTGCGAAACCTTCCTCCAGTAGCTCGATCGTCAACTCTTCTTTACCCTTATCGATATCGGTGATCTTAGCTCTTAATCCTCGGAATGGCCCTCCAACAACCTCCACCAGAGCCCCAGTCCGCAGGTCTTCGATTACAGGTTTCGACACGAAGAATCTCTCGATTGCAGCAACTCCGATGACGCCTTTGGTCCTTGCTCTGGCATGTTTTACCCCAGCGATTGCTTCGTCAACGAAGTGCGGTCCAGCACCTTCCAAGAATATGTATCCTTTGATGATCTCAGGTGCGAGAATGCTAACAATAGGTAGCTTCTTTAACGCCACACGAGCCGTCAGGAGATCTGCCACTGTATTCTCTTGACCACTCGTTGTTCGAACGGCGAAGATCTGCGTCTTAGGCTTTTGCTCAGACAACTGACTCTCATCTACGGAGCAAGGTTGACGATCCAGAAGATTACTCTCACCATGAACCCGATAAAGCCCAATGCCACGACTCCGAGCATGCTGATTCTGAAAAGCATCCAGAGTTCCTCTCTGCTCGGTCTGGTCGTGGCCTGAAGTAACCGTCGAGATGATTCAATGAACTCCGTCAGGTTCAAAGGCAAGTCTCCAACTGAAATCTTGGCGAGAGTAACAACGGAGCTCCTTTTTAACCTTTCACGACCACTTAGACTCGAATCACCTTCACATCAAGGCTTTCGAGAAGTTCAACAAGCTTCCTTCGTTCGGGGCCGCGAACTCCTTTCCAATCAATTACCGCAGTCAAACATTCCCCGAGAGATCTCTCAAAAGCAAGTCGAACCATAGACGGGTTGAAGTTGTCAAAAAAGTATTTCGGCAAAATATGTCCAACTGCGAATTCTTCTCCGAGGCTTACCTGGGTGAGCTTAGGAGAATAGTGGCCTCCTCCAAAACCTACAGATGATTCTGCGACTGCTGGTTTTGTAGCACTTGAGTATATCGCATCAGCGACAGCCTCTGCCGCGCATGCATCTTGCCATTGTTTCTCTGAACTCCCGATTTCCACGAACAGCGATGGAACATGAAGTTCGGTTGGGCCGTGATGAGTCGCTTCAAGAGAGACTTGATATCTATCAAGACGAAGCGTTTCCTTGGCGGATTTAAGGCCCAAAAGCGCGGCCTTCATCATGTTCGGGTGTGCAAGAGCGAGTTTGTTGGGCATTCCTCCAAAGCGAGCCTCTGAAGTTAGGTTTCCTGAGACGTGGGTCGTGAGAGTTGGTTCTTCACTCTCGCTCCGGTGACGCGATGCGAAAATGATAGTGTCTGCATGGAACCTCTGATCGAGATTGTCTGCGTAGATGTCGTCGATTTCCAGATAGGCCAGTAGGAGATTGTCCTTTTGATAGATGGGCATCCCTGCCGATGTTTTGTCTGTCTCAATGAACGAGTACTTCGCAATCAGTTTCTTGCTTATGTTTACTGCTGCTGGATCATCCTTGTATGCCGCTATGAGAACTGTCATCAGCGTGCTCATCCGATGAGCGAAAGGAGGATGGCTTTCTGGATGTGAAGTCTATTCTCGGCTTCGTCCCAGACCACCGATCTGGGTCCATCGATCACGTCACCCGCTACCTCTTCCCCTCTGTGGGCAGGAAGACAATGCATGAAGATTGCATCTGGTTTTGCGGATTGAAAGGTTTTCTCTGTAACTTGATATTTTGGAAGGAAAACATTCAGTTTTCTGTCTTTTTCTCCCTCCTGGCCCATAGAGACAAAAGTGTCAGTATAGATGACGTCAGCGTCTCTGGCCGCGGTTTCAGGTTCCATCGTCAACTCCACCTTTGTTCCTGAAGATTTAGAGAACTCACCTGCAAGCCCAACTGCTTCAGCACTGGGTCCGTAGCCTTCAGGATGGGCCACACTGATGTCCATTCCCACCCTTGAACAACCCACAAGCAGCGTGTTGCAGACATTATTTCCATCTCCAACATATGCGACCTTCAGTCCTTCGAGCTGTTTTCTCCTCTCCAGAATCGTTAGGAAATCTGCGAGAATTTGACATGGGTGATAGAGATCAGAGAGCCCGTTGATCACAGGAACAGTTGCATTCTCTGCAAGTTTGATTATATCTGAATGAAGGTTGACCCGGGCCATGATGGCGTCGACATACCTGCTCATGACCCGAGCTGTATCTTCGATCGTCTCTCCTCGACTCACCTGAAGATCATGCCAACTCAGATTTATTGCATGACCTCCCAGCTGATGCATGGCTGTCTCGAATGAAATTCTTGTGCGCGTAGAGGGTTTCTGGAAGATCATTGCGAGTACTTTAGGACGAAGGGCGATTGTGGCCGTTAGGGATCTTTTTCTCTTCTTGAGTTTCCCTGCCTGGTTCAACAACTCCTTAATGTTTTCCTTGGTGAGATCAGCGAGAGAAAGAAGATCCTTGCCCTTCAACTTAGCCAAGCAGTTTGCCTCTACTGCAGACCATTGCTTTGCGGATATAAAAGAAGTTCAGTTTCTCTGGCGGCCGTCACTGGCAGACGCATCTTGGAGATGCCGAGAACCAATTTGACGTGATGTGTGACAATAGAGGCATGAAGAGCTTCGATCAGGACGTTGCAGAGCGAAGTGCGCGCTAGCTGCTCAGTCGTGGCTCATTGCTAGAACGGTGACCTCGGACAGGTCTGACTGCTATTCTATGATCCTGCTAACCAGAGAGTGCGGGTCAAAGGGTGCGAGATCATCGTAGCTCTGTCCTGTTCCAAGGAAGATTACTGGTTTCTTTGTGATAAATGCTATTGAGATGGCTGATCCGCCTTTCGCGTCTGCGTCAAGCTTCGTTAGTATGCTTCCGTCTATCTTGACATATCTAGTGAACTCTTTAGCCTGAGAAACAGCATCATTTCCTGCCAGTGAGTCTCCCACAAAAACTGTCAAGTCAGGATTCGTTACTCTAGCGATCTTTTCGATCTCTTTCATCAAGTTTGTGTCTGTCTGCATTCTTCCAGCAGTATCTATCAGCACCGCATCTATTCCATGAGACTTTGCATAGTTGATCGTGTCAAACGCCACTGCTGCAGCGTCTGCGCCATAGTCATGTCTAATGCTCTTCACTCCTATTCTCTTTGCATGCATCTCGAGTTGCTCTATTGATCCTGTCCTGTACGTATCGCTGCACGCAACCACAACGCTAAATCCCTTCTTCTGCAGGAAGTTTGCAACCTTCGCAATTGTCGTAGTCTTACCAGTTCCGTTTATTCCTAGGAAGATCATCACCGAAGGCTGACCCGTCCCTCGCTTTCCCTGAACCCTTTCGACTATGTCCACCTTGCCTCCCGAGTTCAGTACATCTTCCAAGACTTCGCGAAGAGTTGATCTGATCATTTCACGCCTGTCCGCAAATCTTGAGACCAGAGTCTTCTCAATCTTCTCTTTCATGATTTGACAGATGTGCTCTGCCACTTCGAAGGCAACGTCGTTCTCGACTAGAAGCAGTTTGAATTCTTCCAGAAGTCTCTCGAGTTCCTTTCCTTTGATCTCTGTCTTTGAGAAATTGTCGAGAAAGTCACTCATGCGCGTCCTTAGTTTCTCAAACAACCTCCACGTTCTCTCCAGATTTCCTTCTCAAGAGGTCGTTGAGCCTTCCCCGGTCATTCTCGAGCTGAGTAAGGATCTGTCCTAGTTGCTGTTCCACAGATGCTTTGGTCTTCTCCAGTTCTGCTTGTCTGCTTTTCAGTTCTGCAATGGAATCTTCAATCTTCTTCTCCATACAGACACCGGCTCCTATTCCCATGATCACTTTCTCTGAATCTGAGATCTCTGCTTTTACGTAGGAATCTGATCCTATCGGAACTAAGGTTTCTGTTCCCTTGAGCTTGTGATTAATCCCTTCAAGGGTGGAACTCGAGATCAGTGTTTCACTGAGAGCCGCATGTATCACTTCATATCTTGATTGAAGTATTCTAGCCGACCCTTCCAATAACCTGATTTCCACTAGGAGTTGTCTGATCGCCTCGTCCTCAGCATGAGCTGCTTGTTCTCGTTTGGCTACTGTGATGTTGGGGCACTCTCCGGTTTCTCCTCGACCTTAAGGATCCTGATCTGAAAACGTTTTGCTTTATGTCTGCTTCCAAAAAGCATGTAGACCTTTTCAACTGCCTCTTTCTCGTCTAGAGCTTTCACAAACTTCCGGAATGGCATAACTGCTCTAGACTTTCTTATCTCACCTTGAATCTGAAATGTTTTCACCGTCGTCATGTCTCTCACCATATTCCCAACGTACGAGTTATTGCCATCAGTTCAGGCCCAGTTGTAGATGAACCTACGACTGCTCCTTTGCTGTTCGCTACTAGGCCTACCTTCATGTACGGGATCCCACCGTTAACGGTTCCAACTTCGACAGGAACCTTCAACACCTCTTGAATCTTTCTCTTTTCATCCTCTCTTATCAAAGGATGCACAAGAACCCCTTTGTTTGTTGTGGCTGCGAAGGCTCCTATGCAAGGAAGCCCAAGGATTTCACCTGTGACCACTTCTACTCCAAGTACGTCAGAGACAGCCTCAATCGTCTTCCTGGGCAGGCGTGGATCAACGATTGCGCCGTTGTCATTGACCAAAATCATGTTCCCTAGAGCGTTCCTTTTCTCTGAGATCACTTGGACATTGGCGTCAGAATGCGATCTTATTGCTTGTATCTCATTTTGCTCCGCGGAATGAGGAAGCACAATCCCATTGGAATTGCCAGCAGCAAGTACCCCCAGAAGCCTGCATCTTCCGATATCGGTGGAACAGACCTCAACCCCAAGAGCTTCCGCGAACCTCTTCATTTTCTTCGATGTTACCCCCATTGGGAAAACTCCGATCTTCTCTGTGCAAACACAATAAAGGCCTATGTATGGACTGCCCACGACATCTGATGCGATCAGCGGCACAGTCTATCCCGCCTTCGGTGGATAGACTATTACCTTTCCCTCTTTGTCTTTCACGGCCCTTATTTTCAAGTTTCGAGGAGGCTTACTTATTCCTCTGGCCCAGATCTGCTCATTTATCTCATTGCTGATTATGACATTTTCAACCTTCATATGGCGTTTAACGTATTCTTTCAGCATCCTGACCGCACGTGGAGTTCTCTTGCGTCTCGGCGCTCCCCAAAGTCTGCGAAAAGGAAAGGTGTACAGTCTTTCTTCAACAACCTCTATCTCCTCCTCTTTCTCCTTCTCTGCTTCAACAGGTTTCTCTTCACTCACATACATCACCTAGATTTTCAGTTTCTGTCTCCGCCAATGTCTTCTCTTGGGAGTAGATCTGAATCTCCCCAGAGTCTTAGCAACAATCCACATGGGTACGGAGCCTTTCTGTTTTCCCGCTTTTGCAAGTCGCCTTTTCTTGGCAGTGTGTTTGACTCTAGCCAATGCTTCACTGTCTCCTTATCTTGATCTCGCGTCGTTGCGACTGCATACGAGCAAGGGCCTCCTTAAGTTGTTGATCAGATATGGGCAGATTGACTTTTCCTGACTGGGCAAGTTGCATCAATTGCAGTTCCAGTTGTTCCGCAAATTCCGGTCGAACCATCTTTATGTTTGTTAACCTCTGCCTGGCTTCAGGTGTAAGAATCTGCCTTAGGATCGACTGTTTTTGGATTTCCACTTGCTGTTGTGCCCTGGCCCGTCTCTGCTCGTCTGATGATGCTCTTTGGAGCTCTGCCATTCGTCTCCTTCGAATCTCTTCCAGCTCTTCATCAGTGAATTCTTCACCGCTCATTGCTGGCCCTCGCTAGGCGTCTTGATCTTCTTCAAAACCTCAGCTGAGATCCTGTTGAGCAGACCAATTCCTTCTCGGGTGAGCTTTCTACCCTTTTTCTCCTGTTTTGTAACAAGTCCTGCTTTCTCCAGCTGTTGAAGTGGGTCCCTGATGGAAGATCCTCCGCTTTTCCTTGAGTGCTCAATTCTTCGCCCTTTCCTTTTTCGTCCGCCGTATTCTACTCTTAGCCTTTGCACTCCGATTGGACCATGAATGTAGAGTTTTCTGAGAAGCGAGGCGCAACGACGGAACCACCAATCCTGTTGCTGGGGTGGGCGCTCACGATGCGACCCTGTCTTGGCCGTTAGAGACCAGGTCGGAGGGCTGACCTCACCTGCGTTCTCCTTCAGATACTTCGTCAGCTTCTCAATGAAGGGATCAGTTGGAACCTGGAAGGGCGTGGGCACGATTTATTTTCTCTCCTGAATTCTGATACGATCTTCTGAGTAAGAAACTAACCGTCAATATATAGTCTGCGGCAATTGGCTGATTGTATGGTTTTGGGGCGGCCTGATTTTTCTTTGGCGTGTGTCTTGTGTTTTGAGGCGCTACCGATACTCCTCTCGTACCCTCCGCTTGTTGTTGTTTCCCCCGTGCACTATCCGGTCTTCGCTATGCTGGGAGCTCTGTGGTTAGTCACCGTTCCTGTCTTGACCCTCCTTCTAGCAGTGTGCTTCCGCCGGGCGAGGCACGCGAGCGCTAGCAAAGAATATATGATTTGAGTGCAACCGAAGCTGGGTCAACAATGATCGGCAAGCCGGCAAGAACAAGGCTTATCGCCTTTGTCGCCGTGATGAGCGCTCTCTCAAACGTTTTGGCGTTCTTTGTCATCCCAGCTGGTGCGGTGACGCTTCACCTCATTCAGCTGCCGATTGTATTCGCCGGGTTGGCAGTTGGTGCCGTGGCGGGTGGGCTTGTCGGCTTCTTCGGCGCATTCACGATGGCTTTCACGTTGGCCAAGCCTAACCCGTACTTAACTCTGGGAAATGCGATTCTTGGATTTCTCATAGGAGCATTTTACGCAAGGATCAAAGGTTGGTCACGCAAACCGATTGTCCCTCAGGTGATCTCAGTAGTCTTGGCGTATGTGGTTCAGGCGCCATATGTCTATCTCACCGATGTGTACGGTATGGGAATGCCGCAGGTGATTGTGGTGAGCATCATGGGCGTTCTTCTGATTGAGGACCTGATAAGCGCATTGATATCACACTTGATTCTATATCGGATAGATGTCGGTGCTGTTCTCGCCCAAGACTGAGCGTACGCGACTAGTGCGAGTTGTGCGCGGACTCACACGGCTAGCGGTGAATGTCCTGTGTTCGCTGAATCTTGGGTTTAGATTCTGATCGAGAAGGATTGGATTCCAGTAACATGTAGTGATGTGGGTCTGCATGACGGTTTGTCGTTACGGCCGAACAACTACTACTGGGCAGGGAGCTCTATGCAGCGCGCGCCGCTCTCTTGCCATTGGGTATCGTTTGAGTTTTCCGCAGCTTAGACAAGTCATTATGAGGATGGTTCCTCTGTCTGGCTTGATACGCACTCTACAGTTCGTTCCTGGGACCAGGAGGCTTCCGCATCCTTTACACGTAAATCTTTTGAGCTCACGAGGGATGCGTACTCTACATCTCATCCCTATCCGCCTTGCGATCTCAACATATCGTTTGGCAAGAGAAGGGTGGGTTCCGAAGACTTCACGTGCGAACCTGTACAGTAGCTCTATTCGTTCCTCAGCTATCTGGGCGAAAGATTGATCCCGATGAGACATCGTGACACAACAGTCTACGCTAGGCCTAATGGTTAAGGTTTGCTTATGGCATAAGTGGAATGTTGAGGTTTGAGTGCCGATGACGTTGACACTCGTATTTGCGGAGGCCGCTCTTGAACTAGTTCCTAGAGAGATATTGAATCACCCATCCATTTTTGCCCATGCGAAAAGAAGAGGAAAGAAAGCTGACGAAATCCTGCTTGATGTGAGCTATCATCATGCAGCCATGAGACCATTTGAGAGATTCGAGAAGAGAGGAAGACCCGACATCGTTCACTTCTCAGTTCTTGAGGCTCTAGGGTCTCCTTTGAATAAGGAGGGAGAGCTTGAGACGTGGATTCATACTGTGAAAGATGAGGTAATCAGAGTTGCTGCTAGGACAAGACTCCCCAGAAACTATGACCGATTTGTCAGTCTCATGGAGCAATTACTAAAGGAAAGACAGGTTCCGCCGAAAGGTGAAGCCCTCCTTCAGGCAGAACCTTTGCCGCTCGACCAACTCGTTGAAAGAATCGGGCCGACAAAGCTAATCGGGTTGAGCACTCTCGGTAGGCCGGCAACTCTTGAAGAGATATGTGGTAGTCTCTTGAAGGAAAAGAAACCGGCGATTATGCTGGGTGGCTTCGCTGGAGGACATTTTGCCGAGCGGAATGCAGCACTCTGTGACGAAATGTTCCGAATAGACAGGGAGGCCCTCGATAGTTGGGTTGTTACATCAAGAACGATCTATGAATATGAGCGCGTTATGAAAGGTTTTCACAAGCGTCGGCTAATAAGCCACATCGCGAAAAAGCGACAATGACGATTGAGGCGCCCATCCAGGAAAGCCTGAGTATTGTTCGCAGAAGCTAATTGCGTGATGAAAGATTACAAGGAGCTTACTTCAGAAGGAAAGCTTTTAGCTTGTTGAGGATTGCCTGGGCACACTTGTCAGGTTCCATTTTGTCAGATTCAACAACGACCTCAGGCCTGACCGGTTCTTCGTAGGGGGAACCTAGGCCCGGCACTGTTGGAGCTTTCCCACTCATGGCCCTATTGTAGATTCCTCGTGGAGCGTGTATCGTGTTGACTCGGTTCCTCTCTCTTCTCACGCATGTTTCCGCGGGACATTGCACATACACTTCTGCGAATCGATCTACCATGGCTCTGCAATCGTCCCGGTATTTCTTGAGGTTTCCCGTAGCATCGATTATTACGTTGACTCCGTTCTTTGCGAGAAGACTGGCGATGAATGCTAGAGAACCATACAGAATGTCTCGTTCATCTTGACTGTATGTGGGTTTGGGAGTGAGGTATCTTCTAAGCTCGTCTGATGAGAGAATCTGGGTCATGACATCTCTCTCCAACAGCATCTTCTGCAATGCCCTTGCGATGACAGATTTTCCGCTTCCAGGCAGCCCAGTGATCCAAACAACCCACCCTTGCCTCTGCACGAGATCAGCTCCGGCCGAACCTTCATCTAGCTCATGGGGCAAACCCAAATAAGAAATGTATCCCCAAGCAGGGAATGTTAGGTAGGCGGATTTGAAACTTCAGGTCGGCCCGAAAAGCTTCACTTTGAAAGAGAAAGAATTGGAGAACTATCTCTCTCATCGTTTCAAAAAGCAAACTCGTGTTGTGTCGCTGAGCAAGCTGGGAGAAGGATTTCACAACGCTGGGTTTCTGCTATCTTTCAAGGTCGAAGGAAAGGAACGGCGCTGGGTGATGCGGATTGTTAGGGGTGACACGGGTTGGGGTCACGACTATTTGGGGGACAGAGCTGCAGTTCTTCTTCTTCAACATCAACTGTTCAATACCGCACCTAGAGGAACCTGCTGCAGATCGATAGATGTGGCCGCACTCTCGAAAAACGGGAAGATAGTTTCGCTACGAGATGCTGTGGAGTTCTTTGATCTTGTGGAGGAAGTCACAGACAAAGAAGGCCGACCATACGCTGACGATCTCTTCAGGATAGCGCGCGAACACGCTCTAGGCGACGTGGATCTGAAGAGATGTGACGCGCTTGTAGATTATCTTGCGAAGCTTCATTCGCAGAAGAAGAAAAGCCCAATTCTCTACATGCGACACATTCGGGACCTGGTGGGCCATGGGGAGATGCTCATGGGAGTTGTGGACACCTACCCGGACATAAGAAAACTGGATTTCACAAGTCCTAAAGAGATTGAAGATATTGAGGTCAAGATGGTGAAGTGGAGGAATACGATCAAATTCATGGACCATCGACTTTCACGGATTCATGGAGACTACCATCCTTTCGGAAACATTAGGTTCAGGAAAGACAATTCGATCATGGCACTGGATCTTGCAAGAGAAGAGTTTGGCGAGCCTGCAGATGATGCCTCCTGCCTAAGCATCAACTACATATTCTTCAGTGTTTGGCATTATGGAAAGTTCGTCGAGCCATTCAAGACTCTATTCGACAGATTCATGGAAGGCTATGTAAAGGCAACGGGAGACGAAGAATTGTTTGATGTTATTCCGCCGTTCTATGCGTTTAGAGGACTTGTCGTGACACATCCCCTCTACTACCCGGACATGGAATACGCGAAGCGACGTCTCATGTTCAACTTCATCGTCAATGTCCTTAACCATGAGAGATTCGAAATAGACAAGGTGGGCGAGTATCTGGGGGCCTAGCGGCTCAGAAGTCTTTTGTATGGGGAAGCCGTGTAGCTTACGGAAGTCTAAGCCAGAGGATCAGTCAGAAGATGTCAAGTGACGAATTGAAGCTGTGGAAGCAAAGAAAGCTTCTCGAGATGCAAAGAAGGGCATTGATGAAGACCGCCGAAGAGGCAAAGCCGAAGGAAACGGTGAAGAAGAAAGAAGAGAATCAAGAACAAATTCTCAGAAAGTTGTTTGAAGGAAGGGCTGCAGAAGTCTATGATGTTGCGAAGGTTCAGTATCCAGAAACGACGAAAAAGATTACGAGGGTTCTTGTGGAGCTCATTTCCAAACGGGAACTTGCTGGTCCCATCTCCGGCGAGGAACTCTTTTGGTTGTTTCGAAGGCTAGGCTCCAATGTCAGACTTGAGACTCACATTAGGTTCGTTGAAAGCGGAAAAACGAAGACGATTGCTGAAAAGCTGAAAGGCGAGTAACCCTCAAGAGAACAGTCGAGAATTTGAATTCTGGAATTTGGAAAGCGTCTGGAGCGAGGTCCTTGCAGACCTTTAGGCCCTGGTTGATTCCTTTTTGTGATTTCATATTCTGAGAAAAAGAGGGGAATGTCACCTGAGGTTTGGGTCTTGGTTCGTCTTGTCTAGGGTGGAGTTATCTTGATTGCCTTTGTTGGACACTGTATTTCGCATGCAAGACATTGGATGCAAGCCGATTCGTTGACTGGATCTGACTTCTTCGCTGAAGTTGGATGCCCCGGCGTGTCGACCATTTGGAAGACTGATACCGGACAGACGCTTACACAGATCTCGTCACCGTTGCATACATCCTGGTCAACCGCAACGGTTGTTCCGTGGATACCAAGTTTCTTCGGTGGACTTGTCTCTCCCCAGACCTTGTGACCTTGATGCTCCCCGGTGGGCTTGAGTTTCTTCTGGAAATCGGGATCTATCGGCATGTTCTATGTCCCTTGCCGCGGTAGGGGAAGAACGCGTATTAAAGCTCATCTGCTGAAAGCCACAGAGCATTACGAGAACAAAACGTAGTGTGCTATTTTGATTAGGATTCCGGTTTTCTTGGTCGAGAAAAGATCTGCAGAAGACACCTGAATGCTGATATAACTGTGCGGGTTTTTCTCTGCAGGACCAGAGATGAGTTTCGAGAACCTCAGAAAGATTTTCAACCCGTCGAGTGTTGCTGTCGTAGGGGCAAGTGAAGATGCCGGTTCCATTGGAAAGACGCTCACGATGAATTTGACTCAGGGAGGGTTCAAGGGATCGGTATATCTTGTGAATCCACGAAAGAACAAGGTCCTTGGTTTTGATACATATCCTAGCGTATCCAAACTTCCCGAGGAAGTGGATCTGGCGGTTGTGGCTACTCCGGCCAGTGTGGTTCCGGGTATTGCAGAGGAGTGTGGTCAGAGCGGAATTGGTGGACTGATCGTTGTTTCGGCAGGGTTCAAGGAGATAGGGCCTGAGGGGTTGGATCTGGAGAAGCAAATTACGCGCGCACAACAGAAGTATGAGGAAATGAGGATTGTTGGGCCGAATTGCTTGGGGGTTATGCGTCCCAGTATTAATCTGAATGCCACCTTCGCAAGGAAGATGGTTAGGCAGGGAAAGGTTGCCTTTATCTCGCAGAGCGGAGCGCTGTGCACTTCGATTCTACGGCCGGCCGAAGGACTAAAACTGCTCGGAACTGGGAGCAAAGGGCAGCCAACTGTTGCGATCGATATGAATCCTCAGGATATGGTTGTCTTGGCATAGGAGGTGCTGACCTTACCTCAGGACATCGAGCATGAACTATTGAACTGGCTCAAGGATGCCGGGAGAATCGTCGTCGTCGGAGTTGGAAACCCTCTGCGGAAAGATGATTCTGTTGGAGTTCGAGTGGCCAGACGGCTAAATAAAACTCTTCATTCTGAGAAAGTCAACATCCTCGAGTGCGAAACTGTTCCTGAGAACTATCTGGGTAGCATAGAGAAAATTAAGCCTTCACATGTTTTGGTTATTGATGCTGCTGAGGCTGGACTAGAGCCCGGGCGACTCATTCTGACTGAACTGAGTGAGGTCCATGGTTTGGCTATATCGAGTCACAACATACCACTGAGCGTCTTTGGCGAATATCTCAAGAGGACTATTGGCGCAAGAGTAGCTTTGCTGGCCATACAGCCTGAGAAAGTGGAGTTTGGTGAGGGGTTGAGTGAAAGGCTGAGAGAGGCAATGGACGAGGTAGCAAGTATCCTTTTGAAAGTCTTGGCTTGAAGTTCCGGCCCTGCTCTATTTGACTATGGCGCTGACATATTGCCCAGCATCCAATATTGCTTTGGCTGCATTGCTTGAGAAGGAGATAAATGGATCAGGATAGATTCCTATCACGATGCATAGGACTGTGAGTATTCCCATCGGAAGTAGCATCCCTATCGGTGCTTCTCTGGCGTTGACAGAAGTCGTGCTAGGTTCTCTCAAGGTTAGGGTTTGAATCAGCCTCAGGTAGTATGCCACGGAGAACAGGAGGTTGACAAGCATTATTGCTGATAGAACATACCAGATTGCACCTTTTCCTCCCAACCCTATACCTGACAACAGGATCATCAGTTCGCTTTGGAAGCCGTTAAGCGGTGGGATACCTGCAATGGAGAGACAGCCAATTGTGAACATGACTCCAGTTATCCGCATCTTCTTGCCTATACCAGCTAGCTCGTCGAGGTTTCTGGAGTCTACTGCGTAGAGGAAGGCTCCTGAGCAAAGGAAGAGGAGACTCTTCATGATTGCGTGGTTCATTATGTGAAATAAGCTGCCTGTTATGCCGTAGTAGGTGGCTATGGATATGCCAAATATCACGTACCCCATCTGCGCCACACTGCTGAAGGCCAGCAGCCTCTTCAGGTCCGTTTGGAGGAGCGCCATTAGGTTGCCGACAGTCATAGTGATGACGGCAAGGATTGCCAGAACGATCTGCCAGCTGTAGGCTTCGGGAGCAAAAATCATTATCAAAGATCGCATCAGAGCGTAGGCCCCGGCCTTTATAACGACTCCCGAAAGCATCGCACTTATGGAACTGGGCGCGGCCGGATGTGCATCCGGAAGCCATGTGTGTAGTGGGGCCACAGCAGCTTTGATTCCAAATCCAACTATCACAAGAACCATGGCCATGAGCGCCCAACCGCCTAGTTGCGGTTTGGACAATGCCAGCCTTACATATGCAAAGTTGAGGGTCCCTGCCATGCCATACAGGAGAGACATGGCGAACAGAACCATAGCGCTACCGCTTGCGCTCATTATCAGGTATTTGAAGCCTGCTTCAACTGGCTCCCATCTTTCCTTTCTAAAGGCCACTAGCACGTAGGAGGATAGGCACATGATTTCCCAGAATATGAAGAAAGTGAAGAAATCTCCTGCAAAAACAACGCCGAGCATACCTGCAACCATGAGCATCAGCAGAATGTAGTACTCGGCCAATCTGGTGTCTTTCTCCATATACTTCATTGAGTACACAGAAGTCAGCAGACCGATGAAGAGGAATAGACTGGCCATGAAGATGCCTAAGGTGTCTATTTCGAAGAGTGATGAAGCTGGAAGGATTCCATTGGCAACTGACATCACCAATACTTTGCTGGCTTTAACGCTGTCGTAAAGCATGTACAGTGCATACATTGAGATGATGAAGCCCAATGTTGCCCAGAAGTCTAATAGTTTCTTGAACCTGACCTTGATTCCGATCCAGTAGACTATGGGTGCTAGCACGGAAAAGACTAGAAGAGTGTCAAGCGGCGTCGTGAACATTGCTTCTCAGACTCCCCAAGTTTTGCTCAGGCTTCTCCTGTCGAATGTTCGTGTACTGACCCAAGTGCTTTCCACTTAAGACTTACTCTATTTGAAGAGGACCTTTGCGATTCTCGGTTTCAGGTCTATTTCCCGCCGTCTGAGTATCGTCTCAAATGTGTTGTCTACTACAACTTTTCCGTCAGGTGTCTTGAGGGCGACGCCTCCTGAAGCGTTGAGTTTTTCTTTGGAGAGTTCCAGTCGTGTCTTTGCACCAGTCTTGGCCTCTATCTCTTTCGCCAATTTCTCGAATTTGAGAGGCAGTTTTGAATCGTGTTCGTTCAACGCCACTTGTATGCTTCCGCCTCCCAGGACAATGCCCGCTTGAACGATCAGCTTCTCCAGCAGAGGAACATACTTCTGGGTCTTTGCTAAGTCTAGGAGTTTCAGCTTTGCTTCACCAATGACGCTTGAGACCAAGCGATCTTTCTCAGATAGAACGGCCCAATTTGCCTTTCTCTTGGTCTCCACAAGCAATGCTCCTTGGATCAGTCTCACCTCATTCTTGGCATCGTCGAGGATTGAGGAAACTCTCTCTGAAGCTTTTTGGCGGCCCAATTCTTTTTGTTTTTCGATCATCGTCTCCGCGGCCTTTCTGGCCTCGACAACTATTGATTCGGCATCTTCCCTTGCATCGGCGAGAATACGATTGACTATCTTGTTGGCTTCTGGCTCCATTCTTTCACCTTTCTACGATAGGATGTCCGCGAGCACTGCTTTCACTGCTGCATCAAGGTTGCTCTTCGCCTTCTCCTGAAGGTTTCTTATCTCCTGTTCTGTTTCTTGGAGAATGCTTTTAGTCTCGAGCTCAGCTCGCTTTGTTGCACTCTTCTTCAGTTCGGCGGCTTCTTGCTCCGCTGCACCGATAGCTTCTTCGTAGGCCTCCACATGGATTTTCGGCACCTTTTCTTCGGCTTCTCTTCTGATCCTTTGTGCCTCAGCCTTCGCTGCATCCAGTATCTTTGCCGCTTCACCTTCGCGAACCACAATCATCTCAAGAGCCTTGGGCAAGACAGACACCTAGACAGGCTTAGGTCTCAACGAAGGATTTAAAATGTTACGCAGATGCCTACTTTGAAGGAGATCACATGACTGAGATGCGAAAACTCGCGGTCGTCGTCTTTGAGGACGATGTTGATGCTGTGATACGATCCCTCGGCGAAGCGGGTATCGTGCAGTTCATCGATATCCGCGCGAAGCTTGATGAATGGAAGGGAACGCTTACCCCCCATGCTGTGCCTGCCCAGATTGAGTCCAAATGCACGGACATACTCTCGAGAATTGACGCATCCCTTAAGGCTCTTAACCTGCATCCGGAAACCATACGACATCAAAGACTGGAGATCACACGCAAGCGCACCGAAGACGTACTCGCCGAAGTTGAGAAGAAACTCGCGGAACTACCTGTGGAGTCGATCGTCGAATCCTCAACAAGGCTGGAAGAACGAAAGATACTGTTAGATAAGATAGGTGCAATGCCCGCTGATGAGAAAACTAGAATTGGCACAAAGCTCTTGGAGCTTAGGAGGCTTGTTGAAACGGAGAAGCGATCAATTGAGGAGAAGAGCAAGCTCGGTGAAATCCGTGAGAATTTGTTGAATCTGCAAGAAGCTGTGAAAATAGAGAGGCAGGTGGCGGAAGTCCAAGGAGAATTCGCTAGAACTGCCAAGACTATCTACTTCGAGGTCTGGGTGCCAGACATTCACCTAAAGGAGGCGATTGAGAGAATACAGAAGATGACTGTGGGAGACTGCATAACCTCTGAGGTATCTGTTGGTCACGGTGAGAAACAGCCAGTTGTCCTCAAGCGGGTTCCAAGTTTCCTTACGGCCTTCGAGAAGTTGACGCTTGCATCTGGATACCCGTCAGCCCACGAAGTCAACCCCATTTCAATCATGGCGATAACATTCCCAATACTCTTCGGCATAATGTTCGCAGATGTCGGGCAGGGCGCCCTGTTCGTATTGGTTGGAGTTCTCCTAGCATATTTCAAAAGAAAGATCAAGTTGGAAGAGGCGGGCGATATAGTACGATATCTTCTCGTCGGTGGTGAGATGTTCGTAATGTTGGGGATTTCTGCCGTATTATGGGGGCTCGTCTTCGGCGAGTTCTTCGGCCCGTCAGGGCTTCTGCATCCGATACAGCTGGGAAGGATTGGGCCCTTCTATATTGGAGGATTTGAGCCCATGCATGAGCCTATGAAAATGATAAGATTCGCCATCCTGATAGGCGCGCTCCACATAAGCCTTGGCTTAATCTTGAAGTTTGTCAACAACCTTAGGGAACGCCAGGTCAAACATGTGCCGATACCAGTTTGTTGGCTCTGGCTTCTGTGGGGCGGACTCTTTATGTGGGCCCAATTTGGTGGAATATCAAGCATTTCTAGATGGTTCGCCGAGGGAGGCTCAATGCTCGCAGGGCTGATCATAGCTCCGCTGATTCTCCTAGTCGTCTTCACAGGCATTGCTGAGGGCCCCATGGAAGGCATAGGATTTGGCGTAGAAGTGTTCGCCGAAACTTTGAGCCACACCCTGTCCTACGGAAGGCTGATGGCACTCTGCCTTGTCCATAGCGTAATGAATTACCTATTCTTGGAGCTAGGCGGAGTTGAGCACGGCCACTTTCCCATTTCAAGCATCCCGATCATAGCTACAGGAACGATACTGGTAATGATCATTGAAGGATTGATTGTGTTCGTGCACACGCTTCGGCTTCATTGGATAGAATGGTTCTCGAAGTTCTACTCGGGAGAGGGAATTCCTTTTAAGCCATTCAGGTTCACATAATTGGTCTCAAGAAGTGATCGAGATGCTCGACCCAAGTCTTACAGGTCTTATCGGCATATTGTTGGCCATTGGTGTGCCAACTATCTCAGCTGCCATTGCAATCATAATCTGTGGGACTGCAATGGCAGGAGTTGGAACTGAAAAACCCGAACTACTCAGCAGGCTGATCATCACAGTTGTACTAGGAGAAGCGTTGGCGATCTACGGACTGCTAATTGCGTTCATGCTCATATCAAAATTGCCGAACTTCACGACTATGGAAGCCGCGAGCAAAGGTCTTATGGCAGGCATAATCATCGCGGTTGGAACTGGTGCCGCAGGTGCAGGAATTAGTTATGCAGGCTCATCATTGATTGGCGCGACGGCCGAAAGACCGGAGACATATTCGTCCAATGTCATAGGAGTAGTCTTGTCCGAAGCTCTCGCAATATACGGCCTGCTGATAGCGTTCATGGTCATCGGCACGATATGATTACCCTACAAGTGGAACTTATGGAAGAAGATGACAAGTACTATCTATGTTACGAGAGGCTCATGAGAACAACGCCAGAAAAACCACTGGTAGAGATACCCGAATACAGGACCCTTGCAACACGCTATCCGCACATCGCTGAGTCTGTCAAACTAAGAACGGAGATAGAGGGGCTAGAAAAGGACGCTCGGTCTGCAGAAGAGAAATCGACAAGACTTCAGAAGAAGAGACAAATCGAGCGACTCAGTGCAGAGCTGAGACGACAAGGAATTCTGAAGCGCCTGCATGGAGAAAGCAAGCAAGAGGCTGATTTCCGGAGACGCTTTACAATCAATAGCCTGAAACGACGCCTCTCATTGCTAGGGCTAATGGTTAGGAAGGTTTGCTCGGATCTTCAAGAAAAGCTCCAGGAACAATCACGTAGGTCGCGACGTGCACGAGCTGAGAAACTTCCGCCGTCCCTATTCGACTTGAGATCACTGGATTCTGCTGACAGAGGCCTAGCGCTCACAGAGTGGGTCAAGAAGCGTAGAGTGCGAATTCGACCAGGATAGCGATGCTCGTCAACTAAGTAGGAAGTATCAGGAGTTCCTTCACTTTGCTTCGGGGCATTCCCCTCTCCACTCCCGCAATGATTGTCCGCAGATTTCTTAGCTCGAACCACTTCAAGTTCAGAAAGGCCAGAACCAATCCTATGTTGAAGAAAGGAGTGTATCTCTTCAACATTCTCAAACTTGTTCTTAACAGTCCTCTATCGAGGACCATCTCCAAATGTGGTATTGACCTGCGACTCTCATAGTCTTTTGTGAGTTCGATCAGTAGGTGCTGGTAATCCCGAGCGAGGTTGACCCGGGCTGTTGCCAGCAAACGGTCAAGTATGGCGCCAGCGTCTGCTGCTTTGGCAGCTTCTTCCAGTTCTCTCCTGCGAAATACGTCAGATACAGGGATGAGAAATTGAATTATCTGATCTTGACTCAGACCCATTTGCTTGCATCTTAGGATGGTCCTAATGTTTATTGAATCAACCTCCAACCCCAGAATCGTTCTAGCAATTCTACCGTCTAGACCCTTAAGCTTCCTCACAGCCTTCCAGATCTGTCCATAGACGCACCTATCCACTGCGACCTCAAGTTGAAGCAGCAGTTCGGTCTTCTCATATTCCTCCAACACCTGCTCAAGGACCAGTCCATACGTTGTATGAGATAGATGCTTGACGATGTCGCGAACACTTTGAGACTTCTCCAAGATCTCCTTACACTTGGCGTGATCCAGTTCCCCTGCAGGAATTATATTTCTCAGAGCGTCGTCAACACTAACTCCAGCTGATTTCGATCTTAGAATAGTTTTCACGTTGCTCGCCTCAAACTTCTTCAAACTTGTAGCGAGGAACTCACTGACATTCTTCGGCGAATATCGCGCAATCTCGTCAACAGTTCGAATGAAGTTTCTTAGGACAGCGTCTTCAAGAGAAATCGAGCTAACCCCTTGAGGTGCTATCTTAGAGATTTCCTGCTGATACGTCGTCTTCCCAAGTAGTGAGTAAACGTGGCCCAGATCCTTATTGGCCAGATCAACAGTATCAATCGGGTCAATAAGCCGGAGCTTGCTCACTAGGACTTTGGGCGTTAGTCGTCTGTATTTCCACACGCTCATCTCAAGGAAGCCCCCGAAACATCGGATCGGACGTGATATGATACGCAAGTCACAGTGTGCGCGACCTCTTTGAAGAGAGAACGAAGAACGCAAGAGAGAGTGCCACCACAATGGCATAGCAAGATATGGCGCCTGCAGTTGCTCCCAAGGGACCTCCAAGGAGGAAACCGAGCGCCGCCCCCATCATGGGAACAAAGAAAAGAGCTACTGTAACCTTGACGATCTGAAAAGATGCTTTAGGTTTGATGGCTGTCGCTGTTGTCTCCTCCACTCCTTTCTCCGATATTTCGTCTTGAATAAGTGTGATTCGTTCGACAGCTGTCGCTTCTTGTTTCTGAACTTCCTTGCCGGCCGTTATCCTGAATCGGGCACCTGACGCGCATTCGGACAAGGTTTTGCAGTGAGGTGGTGCCTCTTGGTTTTTGCGGTTTATTTCGCACGCCTCGCCAACAACACGCATTGGAATCCATTCCTGCCCGTTGACCCATCTCTCTAAGGACGCTGGTATGGCTTCGACACGCCTCAGGAAGTCATCTGGTCCTACTTGTGCCAAGGCCAATCTCACTGCTTCAACTACTTTGGTCCGAGGTTCTATCAGGACCTTTGAGGTTTCTTGCCCAACCAACTCGGTCAACAACCCTCATGTTAAGTCTCATACTAGCCAACATGCTTGCTGGGGCACGACGCTCTAGCTACTCTTTCTTCGGAATGTGCGCACACAGTTCTATATAGGACTGCAGCCCTGACTTATGCATTCTTCTAAAGTAATGCTGCGACGACTGGATATGCTGGATTCAAGATTGTATGGCGAGAAGATCACGGAACGCTGGGAGTTTGGAGTTCCACTTTCCTCTGATGAGTTGGACCAATAGTGATTCAGACCAAGTCATTTCTGGAAATGAGAATGATTTCAAAATCTTCGAAAGCGCTAAATATTAGTTGGCGGGGACTACGACCAAAGTTTCGCATGAGCCAACCTAACTACTAGACCAGAGCTGGAGTGAAAGAATGTTTCCCTATGCCCCTTGGCTGTGCTGGATACTGCCTCTCATAGGGGCTTTGTTGACGCCTATCTTTGCCTCGATACATCATAAACTCAGGGACTATGCTCCTTCCATTCTCGTGGCAGGAAGTGCACTGCTAAGCGCATCTATGATCCCAGACATACTTGCAGAACGAGTGACTGACTGGTCAACAGGAGCTGTTCTGGCGAAGCATCTTCCATTCGACTGGCGTGTCCCTTGGATACCTCAACTGAACCTCGACGCTGGCGTGCTGATAGATCCGTTGAGTGTATTCATGGCAAACATCGTATGTTGGCTCAGTCTCCTGATTGTGGTCTATAGTCTAGGATACATGCATGGCGATCGAAGCCTCACGAGATACTACTTCTTTGTGCAATTCTTCATCGGAAGCATGCTTCTCCTTGTGATGTCCGACAACCTCTTCCAGCTTCTATTCGGATGGGAAGGCGTGGGGATTTGCAGCTACCAGCTGATCGGATTCTGGTATGGAAATGAGGAAAAGAATTGGGTAGCTGGTGAAACTTGGATGAAAGGATACCCTCCGTCCCATGCTGGTATGAAAGCATTCATTGTCACGCGTGCGGGAGATGTCGGTCTGATATTGGCAAGTCTATTCCTGTACCTTAATGCACACACCTTAAACTTCGTTGAACTCGAACAGCACTCCGAGTGGGTTGGTGTTCTAGCTAGGGGGGGAATGCTGTTACCAGTAGCTGTGATGCTGTTCCTTGGCCCTATGGGGAAATCTGCGCAATTTCCATTGATGGAATGGCTCCCCGAGGCAATGACAGGCCCCACCACAGTTTCAGCCCTGATTCATGCCGCCACGATGGTCAAGGCTGGAGTCTACCTGGTGGCACGCATTCTTCCAATCTTCCACCATGCCCTCTGGACCGAACACTTCTATGAGATTTCGAGCTTCTTCACTTTGATCGCCACAATCGGCGCCATAACAGCGTTTATAGCGGCGACTCAAGCGCTAGTTCAGCGAGAAATCAAGAAGGTTCTAGCGTACTCCACTTTGAGTCAACTTGGCTACATGATGCTCGGCCTCGGCATAGGGGGCTTGGCAGTGGAGTCAGCGGCAGGATACTTTGCTGGAGCGTTTCATCTCATGACACATGCCGTCTTCAAAGCTCTCCTCTTCTTGTCAGCTGGCGCAATTCTCCATGCAACAGAAACCAAGGACATGTTTCAGATGGGGGGACTCAAAGATGCGATGCCTATTACCTATCGCTGCATGTTTGTTGGTGCTCTGGCGCTGTCGGGCATTCCACCTCTAAGCGGATTCTGGAGCAAAGAGTCAATCTTCGGAGCCATTTGGGAGCTGGGGCATGAGGCTTCTGGTCATGGAATTTCCGTGTTTTTGGTGTATGGCCTGTTCACACTTGCTGCACTAACAGCGGCGATGACACTCTTTTACAGTCTTAGAATGATCGGTGTGACATTCCTACGGCCTAAGAGCGAGCATCTGAAGGAACTTGAGCACCATGGCCATCATGTTCACGAAGTCCCTCCGGTAATGTGGGTTCCATTGGCCATATTGGCAGGGGCTACAATTCTGATGGGCATATTTGGTCCTATGACAGAGATAACCCTGAAGGAGTTCTTCGCTAGCCTGCTTCATGCTGAGGGCCACTACAGTGCTATTGAGATCTTGAAAGAAGCATTCACGTCCCCGACCTTTGCTATTACCATTGGCATGCTGGCATTGGGAGGGATACCAGGATTTTTCCTGTACGTTAGACCAAGGCTTGACATTGCAGCTGTTGTTGAAAGAAGTGTTGCTTTGAAGAGCTTGCAGACATTTCTTTACAACAGGTACTACATCAACGCCCTCTACTACAAACTCTTTGTTCATGGAGTACTCCGATTCAGCAAAATGTCTTACGAACGGTTTGAAGTAGGGTTGGTGGACAGATTCAGTTACGCGGTGGCGGATGCAACGAAAGCTTCTTCGGCATTCCTTAACCGCTTTGTTGAGCTTGGACTAATCGATAGGTTCAATTATGTTGTGGCCAACGTGACAAGAGCCATATCCAACGTCATGTTCAGGTACCCGGAAATTAGAGGCATCGACAGGTTGAACTACTTGATAGCGGACGGAGCTGTTGCGGTGTCTTCCCGATTCAGAAAGACGCACACAGGGATCCTGTCATACAACATGATGTTGATTGTGTTGACGCTTGTTTTCATGATCCTAGTCTTATCATACATGAGAGTTTTGATTTGACAGGGAGTTGGTATGAAATGATTGAAAACGCGGATGCTTTGGCGATATTCATCCCGATAGTTGGAGGGCTGCTGCTGTACGCAGCAGGAAAGATCGACAAGAACCTAGAGAAGAGCATGGGGTGGATTGCTGCTGGGATAGCCTTTCTGCCAGTGGTACTCATTGGCTCGGCTACAGCTGATGTGCTAGGAAAGAATTTTGTGAGGCATGTCTATCCATGGATCCCTTCCGTCAATATTACCTTTGGGTTCTACCTTGACGCGTTGAGCGTTGCGATTGCTTTGATCATAGCCTTTGTGAGTTTCCTTGCCACCATTTACTCGATTGGATACATGAAGCATGAGCAAGGGCAGACTGGGTACTATGCCAACGTCCTTGTTTTCATAGGAGGAATGTTAGGTGTGATATTCTCATCCAATTTGCTTCAGTTCTACGTTTTCTGGGAATTGATGTTGATCCCGTCCTACTTCTTGATAGTATTCTGGGGAACTCCTGAACGAGCTGTGAAGATTGGATTCAAGTATTTCATGTTCACTCACGTTGGAGCGGTCTGTCTTCTCTTTGGAATACTAACGATGTACATGCTGACAGGCACCTTCGAGTTAACTGAACTGTCCAAGAAGATGGGAATGATTCCGTCGAGCACTGCTTTGATTGTCTTTGTGCTTATGCTTGTCGGGTTCATGGTGAAGATGGCGCTTTTCCCTGTGCACACGTGGCTGCCAGACGCTCACGCAGAAGCTCCTACTCCGATCAGCGCAATGCTGTCAGGTGTGATGATCAAATGTGGAGCGTACGCGGTTGTGCGCATATCGATTGCCCTGTTCTATCCCACTCTCAACTCGATATCTGTCTACTTGACTGCACTTGCCGTGGTTACGATGATCTATGGCGGGTTTATGGCCATAGCTCAGACAGACGTGAAGAGGTTCTTGGCCTATTCGAGCATAAGTCAAATGGGCTACATCTTCTTCGGGATCACTATGGGATCCGTGCTCAGTCTAACAGGAGGCATATTTCACATAATCAACCACGCCACCTGCAAGGCTCTGCTCTTCATGATCGCTGGGATAATCATGCATCAGACTCATACACGCGATATCAGGCAACTAGGAGGACTTGCGGGCAAGATGCCGATGACAGCCATCTCTTGTCTGATCGGGGTCTTGGCGTTGGCTGGCACACCTCCTCTTAGCGGCTTCACGAGTGAATGGATGATCTTTGCAGGGGGTATCCAACCGGGCCTTGCGCTCTTCGAGGGACAGAACCTGCTCACACTTGTCGCAGTCATCAGCACAGTCATAACTGCAGCCTACTATCTGTGGTTCGTCATGAGAGTTTTCTTCGGCCCGACGCCTGAGGCCATGAAGGATGTGAAAGAAGCGCCGGCTACTATGTGGGGGCCAGCTATGTGCCTTGCCGCTGTGGCTGTAGTGTTGGGGATCTACCCGACGCTCGCGCTAAACTTGATCTATGCAGCAGCGAAGGTGGTGCTTGGAGCACCGTAGAGCTATAGGGCTTAGCACGAAGATTGCTGGCGATTGAATGTTTCAAGATAAGCTCTTGTTTTCCTCAGAATCTGCCATGCTTTCCATTCTTGATACCGGTTAATGATGAGTAGCTTCAACTACTGATAGAAGGTCGAGGTTGGGATTCAGGAAGATCCGCAAGGGCAACTGGCGGATGCCTAGCAGTAATGAGCACCCCCTTGTGACCTAGGTCGAACATGCTGACTCCTACTTTTCCAGAGTCTCCTTCGAGCTTCACCCCTCCTATTGAGACAATGAGTCGAGAAGGTTTCTTGACGGATTCCCGAGCGTATTTGTGCAGTATTTCAATATCGGGTTGTGCTAGGAGATGGCTCGAAAAGGTATTAAGGAGCTGTTGAGAATCACGTGAGATAGAGAGCATCCAAGTCTTTACTACGCTCTTGTGATGGCACTGATTGTCCTGAACTAGGATGAGGTAGAGACTGTGCCGAAATGCGACAAATGCGGAAAAGACTACGATCAATTGCGAAGTTGCCCATACTGTAAGAAGAGTTTCTGCGAGCAGGATTATTTGTCCCATATGGCGTGGGAAAGGAAGTACGCTGGTCTTGCGGAGGAAACGGCGGAGCTGTATAGGAAGAAGAGAGGACTGTAGATCAACTCATCTCAGAATCATCAATGGACGTACTTCATGGCTTAGCATTTGCCAATAGAAGATTTTTGCGGGGTTCGTTCTGCGCGCATGAGTTTCTATGAAGGCCAAGCGCACGCTTAGCGACCATCGGCTCCGTGAAAACATTTATTCGCACCAGCCTAACTAGATGGCTAACGCTACATAGATCGGAGATCGCGTATGGAAGACATTGGCGTCATTGAGAGGATTGCTGGCTCGGTAGTCGTTGCGGGAAGCATGAGAGGGACGCAGATGAACGAGCTTGTCAGGGTTGGAGAGGCTGGGTTAATCGGTGAAGTGATTAGACTTGAAGGAAACACGGCCACTGTTCAGGTCTATGAGGAGACAACTGGTATAAGGCCTGGCGAGAAAGTTGAGCGACTTCGAAAGCCTCTGTCTGTGGAACTTGGACCAGGCATGGTTGGACAAACCTATGATGGAATCCAGCGCCCGCTAGATGTGATAAGAAAGATTGCCGGAGACTTTGTCAGCAGAGGGATTTCGGTTGATGCGTTGGATAGAAAGAAGAAGTGGAAGTTCCTGCCGAGGGCCAAGAAAGGACAGAAGCTTTTGGGGTGTGATGTTCTTGGCACCGTTCAGGAGACTGTTCTTGTTACCCAGAAGATCATGGTTCCCCCCAATCTTTCGGGCACTCTCAAGATGATTGAGCCTGAAGGTGAGTACACGGTTACAGATAAGATCGGCGAGCTTGATACTGAGAATGGTACAGTTCCACTCTATCTGATGCACAGTTGGCCTGTTCGAAGGCCAAGACCGATCAAGAGGAAGGTTTCCTCTGACACGCTTCTTGTTACAGGACAGAGGATAATCGACTGTTACTTTCCTATAGCGATAGGCGGAGTCGCGGCAATTCCTGGAGGATTTGGTACTGGGAAGACGATAATGGAGCATCAGCTTGCTCAGTGGGCTCATACGGACATTGTTGTCTATGTTGGATGTGGAGAGAGAGGGAATGAGATTGCTGAGGTGCTCGAGAGATTTCCGCAGTTGAAGGATCCTCGATCCGGAGAGCCACTCATGAATAGGACGATCGTTGTCGCTAATACGTCGAACATGCCGATAGCTGCTCGGGAGGCCAGCATATACACTGGGATCACAATGGCGGAGTACTTCCGGGATATGGGCTACGATGTTGCCTTGATGGCTGACTCAACATCGCGATGGGCGGAGGCACTTCGTGAAGTGTCTGGTAGATTGGAGGAGATGCCCGGAGAGGAGGCCTATCCTGCGTATCTCGCTTCTCGACTTGCTAATTTCTATGAGAGGGCGGGAAGAGCTGAAGTTGCGTGCGGAGAGAACAGAATAGGTTCAATCTCTATTGTCGGCGCCGTTTCGCCACCTGGAGCCGACTTCTCCGAGCCCGTCACTCAAGACACACTTAGGATCACAAAGGTCTTTTGGGCTCTGAGCTCACCTCTCGCTCAGAGAAGACATTTTCCTGCCATAGACTGGTTGACAAGCTACTCGCTCTATTTGGATTCGCTGGAAGAGAACATGAAAAAACAGCTCGGTCGCGATTGGGCGGAGCTTCGCAGAGAAGGAATGGCGCTCCTTCAGAGAGACGAGGAGTTGAGAGAGATAGTAATGCTCGTCGGTCCGGATGCGCTCTCCGAGAGTCAGAGAGCAATACTGGAGGCGGCAAGGATGATGAAGGAGGACTTCTTCATGCAGCATGCGTACCATCCAGTGGATAGTTACTGCCCGCCGGCAAAGACCTACCACATGATGAGTTTGATCATGAAGTTCTATGATAGGATGCGCACTGCCGTTGAGAAAGGAGTGCCGCTTCAGAGCATTTTGGATCTCTCGGCGAAGGAAGAGATCGCGAGACTGAAGATTAGGCCGAACGAAGGATTCGGTCAGTATGCCGAGGAACTCTCGAAGAACATAGACTCACAGTTCGAAGAGTTGAACGTGAAACTGCAAAGAGTCGGGGGCGCATAACATGTATGCTGTCGAAAGAGAATATTCGACTGTGCGAAGAGTTTCCGGGCCTCTGATGTTTGTTGAGGCTGTGAGAGGGGTAGGCTTCGGCGAACTGGCGCGAATCATGACTCCTGAAGGTGAGGAGCGAAGAGGGCAGGTTCTTGAAGTCAGTGGAAATGTGGCAGTGATACAAGTCTTCGAAGGTACCTCGGGTCTTGATGCTTCTCAGACAAGGGTCAGATTCTCCGGCGAAACCATCAAACTCCCTGTGTCTTCAGACATGCTTGGAAGAATATTCGACGGAAGTGGAAGGCCAATCGATGGTGGGCCCAGAATAGTCCCAGAAGACTACTTGGATGTTCATGGAGCGCCAATAAACCCGCCTTCTAGAGAGCATCCGAGAGAGTTCATACAGACCGGCATATCTGCAATCGACGGAATGAACACGCTGGTAAGAGGACAGAAGCTTCCACTCTACTCTGGAGCAGGGTTGCCTCACAATACTGTGGCGGCTCAGATAGCCAGACAGGCGAAGGTTAGGGTTACAGGCGAATCGTTCACTACGATCTTTGCTTCAATGGGGATTACGGCTGATGAGGCAAGGTATTTCATAGATGACTTTGAGCGGAGAGGGGCATTTGAACACGTCACTATGTTTCTGAATCTGGCTGGAGACCCAGTCATTGAAAGGTTGCTTACACCTAGGATCGCCTTGACTTTGGCTGAGTTTCTGGGTTACCAGATGGATATGCACGTCCTAGTGATTTTGACAGATATGACTAACTATGCTGAAGCCTTGAGAGAGATTTCGGCGGCCAGAGAGGAGGTGCCTGGAAGACGAGGATATCCGGGTTACATGTACACCGATCTTGCATCCATATACGAAAGAGCGGGCAGGATCCATGGAAGAAAAGGATCTGTAACACAGATGCCGATGCTAACGATGCCTCACGATGATATTACGCATCCGGTTCCCGATTTGACAGGATATGTGACCGAAGGACAGCTGATTCTTGATCGAGGTTTGCATCGGAAGGGTATCTATCCGCCGATCGATGTTCACCCATCACTTTCGCGACTCATGAGAGAGGGGATTGGAAAGGGAAAGACGCGGGCTGATCACAGAGAACTTCAGGATCAACTATACTATGCTTACGCTGAAGGAAAGAGTATCCGAGATTTGATTGCGGTGGTGGGAGAAGAGGCATTGTCCTCTCGAGACAAGCTCTATCTCAAGTTCGCAGATGATTTTGAGAAGAACTTCGTCAATCAGGGGCCTTATGAGGAAAGAGACATTGAAAACACGCTTGGCTTGGGATGGGATCTTCTTACGATACTGCCTGAAGAGGAGCTAAAGCGAATAGATCCCCAGACCATAAAGGCCTATCACCCCAAGTACAAGGCCACATCAGATATTGGCGAGGGAACTGCTAACTGAACTGGGGTATTACGAATAGAAGAAGCTAGATCAAGGCATCTGAAGGGCCGCAAATGAAAATCGCCTTTGTGGTCGACCGAAGCACTGCTGCCTGCTTCAAAGTGGCAGGAGTGAGGGATGTCTATTCTGTTAAGACAGCGGAGGAAGCCAGGGAGAAGGTGGATGAGTTACTGAAGGATCAAGATATTCTGGCCATTCTGATCGTTGATCACCTATTCAACCAGATCTCCGAGGTTGCTGAGAGGGCTGAGAAGCGGACATACCCGTTGGTTACCTCTATTGCTGGCACAAAGGGACCAGTCGCGGTCAAGACTGATCCTCTTGCGGAGCTTATCAGACGCAAAGTTGGGATCGAGGTCAAGTGGTAGGCCTCACCTAGTCGACAGGTGACATGAGTGTGTCTGAGATTTCAGGAATACGACCTACGCGAATGGAACTGCTGAGACTCAGGCGCCGGCGGATGCTCGCAGACGACGTTCTGGAGATCTTGAAGAAAGTCATGGCTACTTTGACGATGACTCTGTTTGAAATCGTGCGAAAGGTACCCGCGATAAGGAAGGAGGCGAATGAGACGCTCAAAGAGGCTTATGAACTGTACCTTGAGGCAGTCATGCTGGCAGGTTCGAGGAAAATCGAGGAGGTATCTTGGGTTGCAAGACCTGTGGATCTTGATATCAGTATGAAAACGACAAAGGGCATCCTAGGCATCACTCTTCCAACATTGGAACTTAAAGAGAAAGAAGAGAGCACACTGGGCCCCCGGTACGGCTTGTCGGATACGCCAGTCAAATTGGACGAGTCTGGCGAGAAATTGAGAAAGTCACTGCAGACCATCGTCAAACTTGTTGAGACACAGGCGTCTCTAAAGGAGGTTCTGGAAGCTATGTCGATCAAGAGACGACAAACGAACAGGATTCAGCACAGGATTCTTCCGCAACTTGATGCCGCAATAAGGTACATTGAAACTGTTCTTGAGGAGACTGAGCGTCAAGACACGATTAGGATTAGGGCACTCCAGAGAAAGCGCAGAAGGAATGAACCGAGCGCTTCGTACTAATTGCGAATAGGTAACCGATTTCCAGGAATCTGTGAAATCGACAAAACAGAGCCGGATTGGCGTCTGTTTCTCACAAAATGGTTTTCAGTTCACCATTTTAGTCGGCTAAGCTTCCGTATGTCAAGGCTCTTGAAGTGTTGGTAGGCACATACGGCTAGCGCTAATGCGACCGCTACTACACATGCACCTATGACTATTGAGAGGATGACAAAGGAATGCCCTAGTGGATCTACGTATCCTGGCTTTGCATACGCTGAGAAAGCTATGAAATTCAAGTTGGCTGCACTTGTCATGATCTCGACACCGATGATGAGCCGGATCATGTTTCTTTTTACCGCCAAGCAGTACAGCCCCACCATGAAAAGGATCAACGCGGTAGCCAAGTAATAGTTCAGGTCTATCATTCCTTTTCCTCCTTGCCTTTGGGTTTCAACATGGCTATGCAGCATGCGGCAGAAGCCAAGACGAGAAACGCCTGGGCAATGAGATCCAGATACCTTTGGCCCCAGAGAAGACTCGAGGTTCCCTGTCCGATGTTCCCAGATGACTCAACGAATCTTGAAACGAACTTCGTTGGCGAGAATGTCGGGAATATGCTGGTGAACAAGATTGCCAGGAGAGACATTACTGCAATGACAGAGAGAAGCGTTCCTACAATGGTCATCCAGTCAGCTCTTCTGCTCTCCACTGTTCTCACTTCCTGCTGGTCAGCATGACGGCGGCAACTAGCAGAACGATTGTTGCTCCAGCATAGATCAAAATCTGAAATACTGCAGCGTATGGTGCATTCAGAAGCCAGAATAGGCCGCCGAGGGAGACTGACATCGCTGCAAGCGCGATCACTGCATGTAGCAGATCTTTCAGTTCAACTGTCAATATGGCAAGGATGCAGGTGGCAACCAGAAGTGCCAGTTCTAGAGCTTCCAACATTTCTTGGCTCTCCTCACTCATTCTTGGGTCGTTTGAACTCGTAGATCAGTTCTTCTTTCTTCGTGTTAGCGAGAGTGAACTCATCGGTCTGCTTTATTGCGTTTCTGGGACAAGATTCAACGCACTGCCCACAGTAGACACATCGCATTGGATACCATTTCATATCACATGTCAGTCCCTTTCCAACCATTTCTAGCGCGAACGCCGGGCAGTCGAAGACGCATGTGCCACATCCAATGCATTTCGTCACGTCTATTTCGATCTTTGCTCTGGTGCCTTCAATTGGCTGGTATTTATCAAATGGATATAACATCGTAGCAGGTTTTTTCGCAAGATGCTTCAACAGTTCTCTTTCCATAGCCATACCTAATTCACCTCAAGAGAGCTTGGAGGATCACTATTTGGAGTATTGCGAGCGGCACCAGATATTTCCAGGACCCGCTGATCATTTGGTCTATTCTGAACCTGGCAAAGAGAGCCCTAAGGTTTGAGAGGATTAGGACCACCAGAGTTGATTTGATCAGGAACCAGACGATGCCTGGAATCAACGCGATTGGACCAGAGGGGCCACCGAGAAATAGAGAAGTGATCAAGCCTGCTGCGAGGACCACTTCTAAGTCTAGGGCAAGTCTCATTAGAGCAAGCTTTCTTCCACTGAACTCCGTTTGCCATCCTGCGACTATCTCTGTTTCGGCTTGCGGGATGTCGAAGGGAATTCTTTCAAGCTCAGCCAACATTGCTAGGATGGCTATGCCAAATCCCACAGGAGTAAGAACGATAGTCCAAAGGCCATACGTTGCTTGCCATTCAACTATCTTTGAGATCGACAGGGACCTGGCGACTATCGCCGGGCCGATCAGAACTATTGCGAGAGGAACCTCATAGCCTAAGATTTGCATTGCTGCCCTCAAGCCACCAAGGGTGCCGAATCTGTTTGTTGAACTCCATCCCCCTAGGAAGGCTAAGATGGCGATAAGGCTCATGATGAATATTGTGAAGATGAGGTCTCCCTCGAAGTGGATGAATGCGTTGACTCCGCTTATTGGTATCAGGAAGAGTGCTGTGAGAGGAAGAGTTAGTATTAGAATGGGAACTCCTCTGAAAAGAGGCTTGTCGACGGCTGCTGGCTCTATGTCTTCTTTTGCGAGTAGTTTTATGAAATCTGCCAATGGTTGCAGCAAGCCATGTGAACCCGTGTAGATAGGTCCGTACCTGTTCTGGAGCCTGGCGAAGAATTTTCTATCCAACCACTCGTAGAACCAGGCGAGAGCGAACAGGAACAGCAACCCAGGGAAAACAAGCAAACCAAGAATGTCCATGAGTTCTCATCACCCATAGCGTTTCTCTACATACTTCTTGAGCTGTTCGCAACTCCATGCCCAACTCTTGCCTGATTTGGCATCCAAGAATGCTACTCTGTCAGTACAGCTCATGCAAGGGTCTATGGCCGCGAGTACTATGGGAACGTCGGCCATGGATCCGCCTATGAGCATTTTCCTCATTGAAGCCCAATTGGCTAAGGTTGGGGCTCTAATCTTGTATCTTTCCGGCCTGTCTGTGCCATTGGATTTGCAGTAGTGGATATCCTCTCCTCGCGGAGCTTCGACAATACTCACATTTTCTCCAGGCGGAACCGATCGTGGAGCTCTCACTCTTATTGGTCCTTCAGGCAGCTTGTCCATGGCGTATTCTAGCATCTTGGCCGATTGCTCCAGTTCGTCTATTCTTACAAGGATTCTTGCGGCGACGTCACAGCCGTCATTTGTCACCACGTCGAACGGGATTTCGTCATAGGCTGAGTAGGGATCATATTTTCTCACATCACGCTTGACATTGCTGGCTCTGGCCGTTGGGCCTACTGCGCAAAGCGCGATTGCGTCTTCGGTCTTTAAAACGCCAACTCCCACTGTCCTTTTTGCTATGGTCTTTTCGGATAGAACGATTTTCCTGTAGTAGCTTATACGTTCTCCGAGATAGGCAAGTCCTTTCTTGATATGAGGTATCATGTCGCTCGTTATGTCTCTTCTGACACCTCCTATCCCGTTAGTGGCATGGAGGACTCGATTGCCGGTGATTCTTTCCATAAGATCCAGTGCAACTTCTCGGTCTTGCCATGTATACATGAAAAGTGTGTCGAAGCCGATCTCGTGACCGGCAACTCCAACCCACAATAGGTGGCTGTGGATCCTCTCAAGCTCGGCGACAATTGTTCGGATGTATTTCGCTCGGGGAGGAGCCTCGATGCCTAGCAAGGCTTCGACATTGTTGGCGTAGCAGAGTTGGTGTGCCATTGCGCATATTCCACACACTCGTTCGACCAAGTACAGGTTTTGGACATAGGTTCTGTTCTCGAACGCTTTCTCTGCCCCTCTGTGCACATAGCCTAGACGAATCTTCGCATCAATGATCTGCTCTCCGTCAAGGGTTAGGGTTATGTTCTCTGGTTCTTTGAGTGCAGGGTGCTGTGGGCCGACTGGGACAGAAAATATCGATTCAGACATTGCTCATCATTCCTGAATCTTGTCTAGTTCGGCCTTGATCGCGTCAACCTTCCATTCTTTTCTGAGAGGATATAATCCGTTGGGCCATTTCTCAGGAAGAATCAGAGGGGATAGATCGGGATGCCCTTCGAAGACGACGCCAAACATGTCGTGAATTTCTCGCTCGTAGAGTTCTGCGCCCAGAATTATGTTGACAATTGTCGGTAGCTTTGGATCAGTCTTTGGCACGTTAGTTTTCAGGGAGAGTACGACACTTCCTTCCACAAGGTGGTAGATCACTCCAATTGCTTGTCCAAGGTCGAGACCTGTTATTGTGGAAACATGCCTGTATCCTCTCTGAGCTACGTATGTCACGACTTCCGTTAAGGAATCAGAGTTGATTGTGACGAAGACTCTTCTTGATCTTTGGACTAGAGACTCCGTGACCTTGTCACCGAACCTTTGCTTCAGATCCTCTACAAGTTCCTGTTCTTTCGCTAAGGTAGACAATTACCTATTTCCCTCCTTGGATCTTCTGGAGCAACTTGACAGCACCGTCTATGATGGCCTGTGGCCGTGGAGGACACCCCGGAACGTAAACGTCGACCGGGACCACTTTGTCTGCTCCTTCCTGAACATTGTAGCATTGCTGGAATACCCCACCAGACAGAGAACAGGACCCCAGTGCCATAACGAATTTTGGTTCGGGCATTTGCTCGTAGATCCTGACTAGCCTGTTCTTGATCTGTCTTGTCACGGTTCCTGTAAGAAGCATGACGTCTGCGTGTCTCGGGCTTCCACGGAGAATCATACCGAATCTCTCAATGTCATATCTCGGGATTAGTGCAGCTAGTGTCTCTATGTCGCATCCATTGCAGCCACCAGCATTGAAATGGAAGACCCAAGGCGACTTCAGTCTCGACCATTTTACTATGTCCAAGCCCATACACCAATCAATCCAGTTTCAGCAACGGAAGCAACAATACAACTGCCGACAGAGTGATCAGAGCGTAGAGGGCTGGGATTAGCCCAGGACTCATGAAGGACACTGCCAGCATGAACGCCAGAATGTCAAAGATCATGAAGTATACTGCATAAATGAAGAATTTCTGGATGTTGAGTTGAAGTTTCTCTGGCGGATATTCTTCGCCACAAGCATAAGTGGTCAGCTTGCCAGGAGTTTTCTTTCCTTTTGGCGCTATTTTTCCACCAATCCAGTAGAAGACAAGCGAAACGATTAAGGCGGTAAGGAAGACTATAGGCAACGAGGCGATTATGTCTTGCACGTCTCTTCACATTGTTGTACGTGTGTGTTTGCGTTTTCGGGTTCCTCACAAGGAAGTCGTATATATGCCCTTCCGAGACCAATGTTGAGAGGATATTGACCGACGAATCAAATCAATGATAGCCGGACCTTAGAGTCTATGTGTGCTCTCTTGATGCCGTGTCCAGGTCGATAAAGACTGAGGCAACAATAACCTTAACGCCTATCTGATGCTTCTTTGTCTGAGCGGGGAACATAACCAGCTTCAGTACACATAGGTGGTTGTGACGGAGTACAAATGGGTCGTCCTAACAGTGACGACCGTCGGCGCCTTCATGGCTGCGTTGGATAGCAGCGTGCTGATTGTCGGTTTGCCAACTGTGCTTCATGAATTGAACGCAACATTGGTTCACGGCGTCTGGGTAATGACAGGCTACAGGCTTGCAACAACAATCTTGCTAGTTGCAATAGGTAGAGTCGCTGATATGCTTGGAAGAGTCAGGCTCTACAACTTGGGTTTCGCAATATTCACAGTCGCATCAGCGCTATGCGGCCTTTCACAAACCGGCGATCAACTCGTGTTCTTCAGGCTCATTCAGGGGATCGGTGCAGCGTTGCTGATTGTGAATAGCGTCACTCTCATCGCGGACGTCTTCCCATCCAAAGAACTAGGAACTGGCATAGGCATTAACTTCATGGCATTCAACCTAGGCTCGATAGTTGGCTACACAATAAGCGGGTTGATGGTGGATCTAGTCGGCTGGAGGTACATATTCTTCCTCAATGTCCCAGTCGGTGTCTTCGGGACAATGTGGGCTCACCTAAGGTTGAAGGAAATACATCGCGGAGTTTCTGAGAAGTTTGACTTCTTTGGAGCGGTCTTGTATTCGAGCGCCCTGACACTGATTCTGATAGCATTGAGCCTTGAGAACCTAGGTTCGCCGCTGGTGATTACTCTCTTGGTGACTGGACTCCTCATTCTACCAGTATTCGTCATTGTCGAGAAGAAGGTCTCGCATCCTACGTTGGATCTGGACCTCTTCAAGATAAGACCCTTCAGTGCCGGGAACTTAGCCAGTTTCCTCAGCTCTGTCGCTTTCAGCTCATTGCCCTTCGTGTTGACACTCTATCTTCAACTGGTAAGGGGAGAGGATGCAGTGGTCACAGGATTGCTCTTCATACCAATGGAGGCTGCTGTTTTTCTTCTCGGTCCCTTGAGCGGGAAATTTTCAGATCGTTACGGAGCAAGGGGATTGAGCACACTCGGGCTTCTCTTCAACACAGGGGCGCTCGTATGGTTCAGCACGTTAGACACGAGTACAAGCTACGTGGCAGTGATTCTAGGGTTGATTGTTGCAGGGGTCGGCAGAGGCCTCTTCATCTCACCCAATGCAAGCTCAATAATGGGGCAGATCTCTCCGAGCAAGCGAGGGGTGGGAAACGGCATCAGGACTACAGTAGTTCAGACAGCCGTTGTCGTCAGCCTTCCTCTCTCATTAACCTTCATGACTTTAGGCATGCCCTATGACGCGCTATCCCAGATAGCGGCAGGAAACGTCAGTCCCTCCTCAGAAGAGATTCTCACTTTTCTTTCAGCACTCCGATACCCGCTTCGGTTATCAGCCATCATAGTCGCTTTGGCACTGGTACCTTCGCTGTTGAGAGGACGAAAAATGACTGTCGAACAGCAAGAAGCTCCGGAATTGTTAGAAACCACCTAATCGGTTAGACGAAGACTTGCCAATAATGCAACGTTCTGGTCCGGCCAGGCTAATGCTTCTGCAATTCAGCTTGGAAAAAGACACACGCACGAAAGATTCGCGACAACCAGGAAAAGAGGGGAGGCATCTTGTGCGACTCGGTCATCAGTTCATGGCTTTGGCTTCTTGTCACCGACGTAGGCTATTGCGTTGATCTCCACTAGTTGACCGTAGCCCCTGGGGTTTCCGGCTTCCCAGCACGTTCGTGCTGGGGGCTCCTTTCCAAAGAATGACCCATAGACAGCATTTGCTTTCGCATAGTCATTCATGTTCCTGAGAATCACTTGGCATTGTACAATATCATCCATTGTTCCACCCCCAGCCTCCACTATGGCCTTGACGTTCTCCATCACCTGTCTCGTCTGCCCTTCAATGTCCTCTGGCGTCTCCTTCGTCTTGGGGTTCGTTGGCCCTTGTCCTGAAACGAAAATGAACCCCCCGGCCTTTGTTCCATGGGAATATGGTGCGATTGGCGGAGGCGCATCTCTCGTGTGCAAAACTTCTTTTGGCATCTAAATCAGATCTCCGGACACAAAATGCTATGTGGCTATTTAAGATGTGCACGACGAGGAGCGGCCACCACCGCACAAGAAGAGCTGCGCACTCATTCGATCAAGAGTTTGGTGCGGTCGCCGGGATTTGAACCCGGGTCAGAAGCGCACTGCATTGTAGATATGGCAGGCTTGCGGCGACACTCATGAGTCGTTCCCGTCCTAGACCAGGCTAGACTACGACCGCACCTGGCTCGCCGTATTCTCTCTTGCCACCCTTAAGATTTACGGGAAACAGCGTTCATGAATACGTTGAACGTTACTAGGGTTTATCTTCTGAATGAGCTTTGATGCATCTTCCCTAGTCACAACTACTCTGAAATGAGGATGTCTATTCTTACGGATCTTGCACCTTGTGATTCTATGCCTTATCCAGAACATTGCGAGGATTCTTGAGAGCTGTTACTCAAGCGCGCACGTTCTCCAATGCCATCTCATCGCAAACTGGTGACTATGTTCAATTCAACCCGAAGAGCAGACTGAAAGTGCCGGTAAAGTGGTGCCGAGGACGTGATTTGAACACGTGATTTGGCCGGCTCGACGCCGTCAACCCGGTCTTCAGCTTCACCTGTCCTGTAGACATCGGGTGCTCTCCCAGGCTGAGCTACCTCGGCCTTCCTGAGTTAACGATCCTATCGAAGGTTCGTATGAGGCTTAAAATCTTTCTTGACGATCGATTCCTTAATGCTGTTTTGTCTTCGGTTTCGGTGGGAAACCAATTTAAGAAGGGAATAGGGCAAGGTAGTCGGCTATGGGCCGGTAGATCAGCCTGGTATGATCGTCCGCTTGGCATTGTATTACGAGGGACGAAATGCGGAAAGGTTCAAGTGAACCCCGTAAGGACGCGGGTTCGAATCCCGCCCGGTCCACATCATACGTGTGTGTTGACGATCAAATTCCCCGCTGTACTCAGATAGAATTTTGAAAACAACACTTATGAGCATGGTTTTTCTCCATTAAAGAGTCTCGTTAAGGCGATGAGGCTCACCTTTAACTGCTTCCATCATTCGGGTGGGGCTGATAGCTTCTACAACACGTCTCAAATGGCAAGGAATAAAGTTTGGTTGAAGGTTTGAAGATCTCGAAGAGGACCGCCTATGTCGCGATCTTCACTATGGGCATCGTGAGCATGTTCGGAGACATAGTCTACGAGTCAGGTAGAGGAATTGCCCCAGACTATCTCAGGTTCCTCGGCGCCTCAGCGTTTCTGGTGGGCGCAGTCAGCGGTGCAGGGGAGTTCATAGGCTATGCGCTGAGGCTTGTGAGCGGAAATCTTGCAGATAGAAGTCGAGCCTACTGGCTCTTTATCTTTCTTGGCTATGGCTTGATCCTGGCGGTGCCCCTCATAGGTTTCACCTTCAGCATCGAGGTTGTGATGGCCCTGTTGCTCCTAGAGAGGCTCGGAAAGGCACTCAGGTCCCCCTCTAGGGATACAGTCGTCTCCATAGTCAGCAAGGGTGTCGGGTCCGGAAAAGCATTCGGGCTCCACGAGGCTATCGATCAGATTGGTGCTGTGCTCGGTCCACTGATCCTAGGTGGTGTAATGTTCTACACCGCCAACAGTTACCCTACCGCGTTTAAGATCCTGCTGATCCCATACGCCCTGATGCTGATTGCACTAGCTTACACTTACAGCAGGATTGGAAAAGGCGTTGATGTTGAAGCTAAGAACATCAGAGACGAAGGGGCCTCTCTAAGCCGAGGGTTCTGGATCTACTGCATAGCGGTTCTCCTAAACACTCTTGGGCTTATTCCGGTTGCCCTTATACTTTACATGGGTTCCTCTATTCTTCAACCGCTGGGTCACCAGTGGATGGTGCCTCTTCTCTATGTCGTTGTTCAGGTGGTTGACGCTCCTATGGCTCTAGTTTCAGGTCATCTCTTTGACAGGGTCGGGGTGAAGCTTCTGGCTCTGCCTTTTATCCTAGCAATATTTCCCGCTTTCCTTGTCTTCTATGGAGGTTTTGTTGGTGTAGTTGCCGCATCCATAGTATTTGGCCTTGTTTTGGGTATGCAGGAGTCGATTTACCGTGCCGCAATAGCTGACCTTGTTCCCCTAAGTAGGAGAGGCACTGCTTACGGTATTTTCAATACTGCCTTGGGTCTCGGGACACTGGCCAGCGGCGTTATCTTTGGCTTCTTCATAGATCAGAGCTACTCAGTGACAGTACTAATGGGATTCGCCATGGTGCTGCAAGTGGCCGCGATCATAACTCTAAGAAGCGACAGACAGCTGTTCTCAAATACTGCAAAAGAAGGAAAACTGACAATTAACTAGCGATTCTCTAAGCGCGCGACTGGAATGGGCAAACTCGAAGAGCGAGAGAGATCAAGCACACAACGTTATAGGTCAACGCGCGCGTATAGCCCGCCGATGAATGTGAGGTTGTCCCAGGCAGACAGCTCATTGTAGAGATTGCTTGTCTCTGACACTACGCCTATCTTCTGCTTAACCTTCAAGTTTTCTTTGACACAGTCTTGGCCGGAGATCTTGGCCGTTCCAGACATGGGCTTAGTCAAACCTGTGAGCATGCGTATAGTTGTGGTCTTTCCCGCACCATTGGGCCCGAGGAATCCGAATATTTCACCCTTCTTCACTTTGAAGTTGATGTGGTCGACGGCGAGGATCTCGGCGTATTGCTTTGTCAGCTCCGAGGCTACAATTACGAAGTCTTCACTCATTTTGCACTTGGATCCTTAGGCTACTTCGATTCTTCAACACACGGATGCTTCTTCATATCTGGGTGGCATTCTCTTATCTGCTCTTCAGAGCAGTCCTGCGGTGTTCCTTTGAGCTTCTCTGGATGGATACATTTACCTTTACACATTTCAGACACCTGCAAAACCTATTCTTTTTATAGCATTTAAACTATCAAGTTTATAGTAGGAAAGTAACTATGGTGGAGGAAAGTGTCTGTAACTGCTTATGCTTCGCCGAAGGGACACTCGATGCCATTAGCAAGAAGTGGACTCTGCTCGTAATCAACGCGCTAGGGAACCATGAAACGTTGAGGTACACAGAGCTGATGAGCGAATTAGAAGGCATAAGCCCCAAATCACTAGCAGACACTCTAGCAGAACTGTGCAAACAAGGATTGGTTCAACGAGAGGCACTAGCAGAGATACCTCCCAGGGTTCAATACTACTTGACGAAGGACGGAAGACAGCTGAGAAAAGCGATAGACCCCTTATTGCAGTGGGCGCTGACCAGAGCCAAAGCGTCCGGTAAATGCTCCTCCAGATACAAGAATGCCAAGGCCCATCTTTTGAAGACGACGAATAGACAAGTGAAGAAATGCAACTGAGCATCTTCAGAAAAACTGAATATACGCGAGCAACGCGATAACAGAAGCTAAGCAATAAAGTCCCAGAAGATCTTCGAAGCAGTTTCAACGAAAAAAAAGCTTGGAATCCCTCTGGGGCTGCGTCTGGATTCAGGTATCGAAAGGCAATAATACCCGCAGAGCTATTATGTTATTTGTCTGAGATTTGTGACCTAGGCCGAACCCTAGGAACCACGTTTGAATCGTGGTTCTCGGCGGCCGCACCAAACCCTTGGTTCAGATCTCTGGCATATCCCCGGTTTGAAATTGCCAAAATGGAACTAGCGCTGAGTACTGTTTAGATATCTTAGATCGCGTATTAGTCACGTTTCGTAAAGGTGAGAATAAGCAGGCAGGTTTTCACCAAACAAAAGCAAAATGACGATCCATACCTCAATGGTTGTCTGATGTACCATGAGTGGCGAAAGGAAAAGGGTACTGCCACTCGTGGAAGGTGGCGGGCCCGCGGGGATTTGAACCCCGGACCTCCGGCTTCGCAGGCCTGTGCAGACGTTTGTCTTCAGCATCCTAGTCCAACTAGACCACGGGCCCGACTCTTCTACGTTGTCATCCGGATTTATAGCTTCAGAGCCAAACGCTGTCTTCAGGAGTTCTTCGAAACAGCTCAGTAACGATTACACTACATGTTCTGTTGGCATAAGCTATCTGGCATTGTAGGTGAGGAGCTGAGCTAAGACGCTTCGAAGGCCTTATTTGAACGTGTGTCGTTCATCTCCGAAATCTCAGACAGGATGCGGCATTCCTAATGCCAGATGATCGATCGAGGGACGCTCCAGCCAAGTTGGGTTTCCTCCGCGGCAATATGCTGGTCATGATCACGACCAGCGCAGTGTGGCAATTTGCTGGGAACTCTGTTTGGCCTTTCTTCTCCCTCTACGTTCTGGCCCTAGGCGGACCTCCGGAAATGATCGGAGTGGTCACTGGCATTGGAACACTTTCATCCATTCTTCCAACCATACTTGGCGGCTATTTCGCAGATGTGTATGGTCGGAAAAAGGTGACCGCATTCTTCAGCATAGTTCTAGGTTTCACAAGCCTATTCATGGCGATGGCCTCAGACTGGCGAATGCTTGCAATAGCAGTAGTTGTGGACTCTCTTGCAACAGGTTTTAGAGAACCAGCGATGAGTGCTTTGATTGCCGATTCACTTTCCTCCGAAACAAGAGGAACAGGGTTCGCCGCCTGGGCCATACTTCCTGGAGCTCCCTCTGTAATCTCACCTATGATCGCGGGATACTTCATCGATACTCAGGGAGCCCAACTAACGTTGAGATGGGCATACGCCCTAACTAGCTTGGCTGCTATGTTCGCAGGGATCTGCAGACACCTCTTTCTGAAAGAAACTGTACGAGTGAAGAAATCGCAAGCCAGATCTGTTTCAGCTATGACAAGAGCAATCACGACAACACACAAAGAAATGTCCCGTGAACTCTGGATTTTACTTTCCGCCGAAAGTCTTCTCTGGTTAGGCTGGGCTGCCGCCTCACCCTACTTTATCCTGTATGGAACAACTGACGTCATTGGGTTAACAGCATCCCAGTGGGGGCTTGTTCTCCTCAGCTCCAACATAGCCAAGGTGCTGGGCTTTGTCTTCGGATCAGCTGCGGATAGGTACGGCAGAAGGAACGTTACGGTCGTCACGTCACTGCTGATTGGCGCATCTTCTTTCATGTTCTTGACATCCAGGACCCTGCCTCAAGTGGCCCTAGTCTTCACTATCAATTCTCTTTCAGTTCTTGTGGCTCAACAGATGGCCCAAGCGCTGAGAGCTGATGCTTGTCCGAGAGAGAGCAGAAGTAGAGTCTACTCCTTCTTCATCATATGGCAATACATGACTAGGACTATAGGTGCAGTCATGGGCGGGATCCTTTACGTTTCAGTGACAAATGCTATGCCCTTCTATTTTCAAGCTTTCGTCTCTTTGATTGGCGCGGCAATATTGATTTCACTGGCCGCGGAAACAGTTCAGAGAAAGTAGTGGAGTAGATTAGTTCACAGTTCTCGAAAGGGCCTCGGCGACATTCTCTCGACCCATGGCAACTATGTAAGGTCCAAGCCTGGGCCCTTCAGGACCGCCTATCAGTACAAGATAGAGGGCTTTGAAGAAGTCTTTTGTCTCTAAGGAATGTTTTCGAGCGAGAGTGAAGATGCCGTTCTGAATCTTCTGTTCGTCACCTTCAGATCTTATCAATGAAATGAGGTCCCTTACTGCCGCCTTCTCGACATCTGTCAAGTCAATCCTAGCCTCCTTTATCTCTTCAAAGTCCTCAGCCCAATTCCGGGCGTATTGTATCCTACTCAGAAAATCTTGAGAACTCTCATCTACTGAAAGACCATATCTCCTCAGCTTTTCGGCCATGAACGTGACTTCTCGGCCTTTCGGAGCAACTTTTGCCAGATAGACCAAGAGGTTGTAGGGGACATGGACCGAAGGTTTCTGAGGAGGATTGAGAAGCCAACAATACTCATAGAGCCCTCGGAGCTTTGCTCGCTCCCTTGTGTCAGACACATTCTTTGCGCCAAAATAGATGTCGTCTAGTTCGTCTAACTCCCTCATGTACGATGGTATGTCTGAGACTCCAAGGCTTCTCGATCCCACGACTCTCTTGTACATAAGAAGCAAGAGGGATTGAGGAGATCCGTACCTGAACCAGACTTGAGGGGTGAAGACGTTTCCAGCTGACTTCGAGATCTTCTTTCCACCTTTGTCTAGGAACATTTCGTATCTGATGTGGAATGGAGGAGGATATTGCAGGATCTCTTCGCAGATTCTGTCATTGACTCGAACTGAGTCTGCTATGTCTTTGCCGTAGGCTTCAACATGAATTCCCAGTGCACTCCATCGAACAGCAAACTCAACTTTCCACATCAGTTTTCCCTGGGCCTTGGTGATGTCGGCCAAGCCCTCATGTCCACATCCCTGAAGCCAGGTTCCCTTGACTTCCATACCGTTGCACCTGTACGCGACCTTCTTCTCATCAGACAGGTACTTCAGGGCAGTAGTCGTGTATATTCGTCCACAATTCTCACAAACTGCAAAATAGGGAAGGGTTTCAACATACTTCTCTTGGGAAACTTCGGACCTTATTATGTCGCCAACCTTCGTCGCATTGCTGAGGACCAAGTGGGTCTCTTTGTTGAATAAGCCTCTCTTGTAGGCGTCTGCAGCCGAGACGAACTCATATTCTATTCCGCAAGCATCAAGGGCCTCGCGAAGAAGGCTACTCATGTGCTCACCATAGCTGCCGTGGCAGTCGAAGGGATCGGGCACCTGATTAACAGGGTAGCCAAGATATTTCTCCAAGGACTCAGGAAGCCCTGCCGGAACCTTTCTTAAGCCGTCCCTGTCGTCAGTAAACGCTACGTAGGTAGCTTTGTGCCCACATGCCTCCAGTGCAAGCTTCATTCCATAAGCCCTTGCGCCGTCGCTGAGGCTTCCAACATGAGGAATACCTGAGGCGCCAAGCCCACTCTCGACTTTGAACAGGTCAACTCTTCTACCCAACTGCTTTTCTCTGTCGAGTATCTTCACAGCTGTCTTGTCAAGCCAAGTGCCCCGGCCGATTATCGTCTGCTCCACGATTCTTCTCCGTTCCTTGTGTCAACTGGCGTCTCTGAATGAAAAATGTTTACGAAACCAGTGTACGAAGCAGCGGATACCTATTTCCTTCGAGTTGCACTCACTATTTTCAAGATATCTCTGTCGTGGATTATGTAGTCGCTGGGAAGTCTGACTCCTGTTCTGGCGTCAAGCGCATACAGCATGGTTCTGGCTAGATCTGAGTGAATCTGCTCGCCGAGTTCTTTCGCGGTTGCCATAGGCGGCATCAGGAAAACGTCTGGGAGAACGTTTCCTCGCTTGTCCGACAGTGTCCTTTCATTCTCCACTGGGTAGACGGAATTCATGCCAAGAAGCTTAAAGACACACATGTTGAGTCCAAACTGAACCCCAGTCCTCAACCATCTTGAAAGTACTCTCTGTTGCACACAGTTCAACGCCCAGAGCTGCTCTTTTGTCAACTTGCCTTGATCAGCAACTCTGAAAACCTCTTCGCCGGGAACGTATTCGACGAACCCCTTCTCTTCGGCTCTTCTCAGTGCAAGTTCCGCCTCACTACAGCAAGGTACCACAGCTGATTCCTTGAACTCTTCAACGATGCTCTCGAGGAACTTGTCGGCAAACGGTAGATCCATCTTGTTTGCGATGATAAGTGTAGGTTTCGAAATCACCCTTATCTTTTGACTAAAATCTCTCACGTCATCTTCCTTCCATCTTTCCACGTTCTTGGACTCAAGATTCACAGCTTCGAGCGCTTTCCTCACCTGCCTAACACTCACCTTTAACCCTGCCAACTCACCGGTGAGCACCTCTTCCAATGTGGTTCGTCTCTTCGTCATTCGCTTCGCGACTCTTTTCAAAGTTCTTCGAACAGTAGCAGAGAACCACATTACAATCTCTTCCTCAATGTCACGGATATCGAGGATTGGATTTCCCATGCGCGCGCGGGATTATAGCATTGCTATGATTTCGGTCAAGCTTACTGCTTTGGATAGATCTGTTCGGCCTCAGAACATTATTAAGGCACCACAGAACGTCTTTGGATGATCCCATGGTGAAATCAAATGAAGGTAGTCAAGATCGACGAGTTACCTGTTGAGAAACGTTCCGGGGGAATCTTCATCGGAACAGTGGAATCCACGGCTCTTGTGAACGAGACTATCGGCGCAAACGATCTGAAACTGGATATAATCAGTTTTCCTCCTGGAGTCATGAACAAGCCACACAGGCACACTTACGACCAAGTTCTGTATATTTTGGCAGGTGAGGGAATAGTCGCTACAGAGAAGGAGCAAAGAACCGTTACCCCTGGTGTCGTAGTCCTCATTCCTCGTGAAGAGCTGCACTGGCACGGGGCCACAGAAAAGAGCTCATTTCAACACGTATCCATTATTGCGACACACGGCACTCCAAGCGCCAAGATTACGTCTTGGAAGGACTAATATTTCCTATTTAAACCCTCAAGCTATCCCCTTTCCCCATTTTTCCTCTACCTAGAGGCCGGGGTAAGCAAATTTCCCCTACCTAGAAGAACTAGCATAGTACCTACATGTATTGGGAGCCTTACTTACCTTCATACGTTACCCGCACCCACCCTTACCAAACAATTCAGGTATTTACTTACAGGCACCCCCCCTCAAAACCCATTTACTTACATGTCTACCTCTCAAAAATACCCGTAGAAACATTTACTTACAATTCTTTTCATACCCGTAGAAAGCAAACGCGCGCATGCGTAAAAACGCGGGGGAATGGGGTTGCTTCTTAAATGGAGGTATATTTTGGGGGGTATCAGCCCCACTAAATTGCAGGAAAAGTATCCTTTGCGCTTCGTTTTCATTCGGCAGGTTTTGGTTAAGTAGCATAAATCGCATGTGCTGTTTATTGGGCGGCCGTTGAAGCGTTTATAGTATGGCCGGTTCTCCGCGGAATGTTCTAGGCAAAGGGGTAGGCTTTGAAAGGGCATAATGGGTTTTCCGCAGATAAAGCAAACAGGCGGTTTCAGGATAGGGGGTGGTTTCTTGCGCGCTCTGTGTCGCTGAGTGGCTTCTCGTCCTTGTAAGCGAGTTTTTTCTCTATGTGTTTGCCTATAATTTCTCATGTATTCGGCTTTTTTGCTTAACATTTCTTCACCTCTTAATTATCACTGGGTTAAAATTGGAGGCATTTTTTGCTTACTCGCTGTGTCCCTTCTAGAGCGACCGACTCGAAAGCTGCGCCTAGGCTCTCCTATCGAAACAGTGCGCGCTACGCGCTTCCGTGCGACATTTGAGTTCGACCGCGATAGCTAAGTGAGGCGTACGATACTATGTAACGAGGGAACGGATGCCTCTTTGAATGTAACAATAACTGTGGCCAATCTGCCTCCTGATGTAAGTACAATGTCGAACTTACTCTATGTAGTGGCTGGCGGTGTGCTTGGCATTGCAGGTTCGATAATCAGCGCTTATTTCAGTCGCGGATGGCGTAGGGAAGATGAATTGACTGGAGCCATTTACGAGCCAATGCTTAGTCAACTCCTCCTATTCCTACAAGAAGTTGAGAGGGGTGACAGGCCGGGTGTAGATGAACTCCTTCGACTCGGAATGGATCCAAAGACTCAACGGATTGATGCCAAGGTTCTCGAGGCCGCACGTAATTTCTATGGATTCATTAAACTCTACCCGCTCGCTTATGATGCGGCAAAAGGCGAGGCTGACAGAATATCCGGAGAGGAGATTGGGAAATACCTGGAAACTCACACCGAAGATGTGGGGCAAGCAACTCTCAGGGAATTCCACTTGGGAAAGCACGACCTTATTTGCAGAGCTTTTTTTGGCGCTCAGCTTGCGGGAGAGGTCACACTCTGTCGCTGCCTCCTCTTGGATAAGCACCCATTTGATGTTCTACTGGAAGAATGCTCGACACTGTTTAATGCCAAAATCGATTGCTTAGTCGCAGGTCAGTCTTTCGAGACCAAGTTCTGCAACGAGATTGTGAAGTCTGGCCAGGAGGCAGCGAGAAGGAATGACAAAATTCAGACATTTAGAGCTATGAGAGAGTTATTGATGGATGAGAACAGGTCCCCAGCGAAGCCATTGTCTGATCTCTTGCGAAGACGTGTAGGTCACACCTGGCCCTGGCGACGACTCATATCATAGAACCTTCGTGACTAGCGCAAGGGGCGGCGCGCTTCCGCACTTGAACGGCCGGCCGTAGAAATCGATGAGTAGATGATCTACTTTGGCTGGAAGATACTTTTCTCCGTCAGGATTTTCTCAATTGATTCGAATTACCAACAGTTTTGCGGTCAAACATCAATACAGTATTTTATACAGAATTGTCTAAAACTTATATGGGTCATGGGGAGAGTAGGCTAGGGCGTGTCTATAGTTGCGTGGCACGCAGTCGTAGTTGAAAGCGTAGGAGAAAGGCAATAGGTATTGAATCACGGGAAATGAACCGCCGTGAGTCGCGATCACGGTTGGGGAGTCCCACTAAACTAACCGAAGCTAGTTTCTCAAAAAACAAAAAGCGGAGATGATGAAGATATGTTAAGTAAGCAAAATGTTAGTTTGTTGAAGCTAGGGTTGGTTCTGCTTTGTCCAGAAGAGAGATTGGGCGAGGTAGTGGGGGCAATTGTTGATGTTCCAGACACGAAGATTATCTATCGCACAGCGAGCTATGGATTGTTGCGCATCTCCCGGGAGACTCCTGTTGAGCCGTGAGTGCGCAAACCACTGAAACGGTTACGCCCGACTCAATTAACGAAGAGTTTGCCAAAGCCTGCCCACGAATGACACCGGAACTACAAAATCAAATTGAGTCTTTTCAACAAGCAATATACTTCAAGCTAACCGAGCATGACAAACCAATACCGTCGATGATTGCCGACTATATTCAAACTCAAAGTGAACTCTTCCTACATACCTTGCGCGACACAGATGAAATCTATCGGTATGATGAACCATCGGGTTGTTGGCGACCGGATGGGGAACCACGAATAAAGCAGTTCGTTAAGGAACTGGTTCAAAAATTCCCAAACATCATAAGACAACTATCCACCCATAAGATGTACGAAGTTATCCACCACATCAGATGGGGTAGCTACGTTGATAGACCCTTTTTCGTTCCCCCCGAAGATTACATTTGTCTTCGAAATGGAGTGTTGAACCTCAAAACCGGCGAGTTGAAACAGCATTCGCCAAGCTACGGGTTCTTGAATCAAATCCCTGTGACCTACGACCCCAACGCGAAATGCGAAAACATCGACGCATTCCTAACGGAAGTCGCACCCAAGTACAAAGACACTCTATATGATCTTCTTGGCTATTGCCTGACGTCAGGAAACAAAATGCAGAGGGCCTTACTGCTTATCGGCTACGGAAGCAACGGAAAATCAACATTCCTGAATCTCGCCAAAACTTTTCTTGGACCCCAAAACATTTCAGCGAGAGGCCTTCAAGAGTTGACAGAGAATCGGTTTGCTGTAGCCGACCTTTTCGGCAAGTTAGCCAACATCTATGCAGACCTTCCAAGCCGGCCAGTCTACGACCTCGGCAAATTCAAAGCGGTGACTGGGGGCGACACTGTTACAGGGGAACATAAGTTTGCAAAAGAATTTGTTTTCGAAAACGGGGCTAAACTGATTTTCAGTTGCAACATACTACCCGAATCCAAAGATGACAGCGATGCATTCTATCGCAGATGGATACTGATTCCTTTCACGAAAACCATTGAAAACGAGGACAAGGATTATATCAAGAAGCTGACTACCGACCTAGAACTTTCAGGGTTGTTAAATCAGGTGATAGTCGCGCGCAAGCGATTGCTTGAACGCGGAGGATTCGATGACGACAAAGACGTGGACATCAAACGCAGACTGTACAACAAGTTATCAGACCCGATAACCTCGTTCATCGACGATTTCGTTGAGTTCGTGGATCAGAAAGAAGCCCCCGTCGTGAAACAACTGGTCTTTCAAGAGTTCCAAAAATACGCCAAAGCTAAACGCTACGGTCAAGTGTACTCGCAACGGACCTTCTTCAAAACATTCATGGAGAAAGCGCCCGTTGGCTCAATATCAGATACATGGGTTTCGGAGAAGGATGAGGACGGGAAAGTCATAGCAACTCATAGAGTATATCGGGGAATTCGACTGCTACTCGTTGACCCAAGCAAGATTCAGCCTAGCTTGGATGACTTCGACAAGGGAGATGCCTAGGTTGACGGGATTGACAGGATTGACGGCTTCTCTATACTTTGTTCTTCCTTTTTCCCCCGTAGCTACAAAGTTAGAGAATCCCGTCAATGGTGTCAATGTCGTCAAGTTGAACGGTTTGAGGTGGCTTATCGACGGCTTGCGCAAGGATGCTTACGCGGAAACAGTGCTTACCGACTACTGGGAACACAACTCTCAAAGTGACATAGTCTCCTTCTTGTGCGTTCCTGTGTTTCTACGTGTGTTCTAGGCGTGGTTCCTTGTGTGTCTGGTGTGCGTAGCACATTCCTGTATGGGTGAGGGATCCGGATAAGCACACTGTTCGAGGTTTCAGGTAAGCCACGTTTTTTCGCGTAAGCACGGGGGAATCTTGAAGCGCGGAGGGCTAGGGATGTTTCTTGATTAAAGCATGGGTTTGGTTGAGTGCAATAGGAAAAGGGGGGTTCAGAGGATTTTTTCCCTGACATGAGTTGTCGTTCGTTCAGCAAAGACTGTGTATCTATCATAAAGTGCGCACACACACACACACAAAAACTGATCCTCACGACGAACGACGATAGAACAACGATTGGACATCAAAAGTTATCTGCACTCTAGCAAATGATACAGTGGTGTTTAGGCTATCTTGAAATCAACACTTCCCGATGTGTGGAAACATTTCGTCGTCGCATCTCCTACGGAAGTCTCGGAAATGATTCATGGTCACGGTCTCTTTTTTGACAAGCCACTAGCAGTTTCTCCCTTCACTGTCTATTCTTTCCTGAAGGAGCACTTCGGGCCTGCGAAAGTAGTGTGGAGTGACAGAATTCAGTGGGAATTCCTTCTGAAAGCAGGAGATGTCTACTTAGCTGTCTACGATTGGAAGCTGTTTAGCTGGAATATTGGAGTAAGAACGTCTTCTGAAGGTATGTCAGAAAAGCTGGACAAGGCAGCGCTCGCAAAAGCAAGGCTGCTGATATCGTACATACTGAAATATGCGAAATCGAAGAACAAGACCAAAGTACCTGCGGATGAAGCTAAGTATGAAATAATCGAGAATGTCTTCATCAGCAACTATGTCAGAGGCGAAAACTTCCTTTTTGAGCTTGAAAAAGCGCATTGGAGTGAAGCACCTGAAAGAGCGTGGTCTGCCACGATGTCTTTTCTCTTGAGCATCGAGGCTTTGCTCAATATTGTATATGAACTCTATCTCGACAAGAATCTTTTCGAAAATGTGGAGCTTCGCCAACGGATCGACAGAATGTCGTTAGCAGAAAAATGGTGTTTCGCACACTGCTTCTGCACTTGCTTCAAGAAACCCTTGAGAAGAGACTCAAAGGGATACAGCAGACTGAAAGAACTATCCGAAATCAGAAACGAGATGGTACACAGCAAGATTTCTGAGAGTAGAGTGTACTTTGTTAGAAAAGATGGTTTGGCATTTGCAACCGACGAACAACACATCCCTAAGGACATCACAGAGGACTCCTTTTCGACACTTCTAGAATATGTTAGGGATGTGAAAAGGAAAGTTCATGAGATTAGAGATGAACTTATTGCATCAATGAAACCGAGTTTGAAAAAACGTTTCTGCGAAAATGTCAACTGGCAAACGTTCTCTATTCACAGAAATACTCGGAAATTGGCTGGACCACGACATGATTGGTGGCCATCCTGATTCAGATACTGCCACTAGGGTCTCTTGGTGCGCACACACACCTAACGATTCTGACGACGACCCATGATGGGGGCCTTTCTTGGCGAGAAATGACCCACCCCCTGGTGGGTTATTTCTCCAGGCAAGACCAGATAAGGCCAGACGATCCTGAGGAAGACGAAGATGAACTCGATGAATCCACAGACTAGCTTTGGACCCAGCTTGGAATCACTGGTGTTCACCCCATTATCGAGAGACTCTGAAGACTCGCTTGAGGCGCAGAATAGCCCGATTGGACGCAGGCGCACGGATACGCCTGCTCATGCATCTAAGATAAACCACAATCGCTTCTAGGTTTGCAAACAACGTGCGTGCACTCCAGCAGGCTTAGTGTCAGTAGAGAATCAGATTCATTACTAACGAACAACAATTCAAGGTATGATCGGCTCTTAGGTACATGATTCGGCATGAAGCTCAAGATCCTGCTCTATGGGGGCTGCGGTAGTCTTGCTCGAAGTCGCATCATACCTGCTCTTGAGCAACTGGCCAAAGACTTTGAAATGGAATTCGCGATTGTCGACAAATATCCCCCAAATTCAGAGAGGTACAAGTACTACAAGGCCGGTGAGGAACCTTTTGACGAGTATAATGTTGCGATAATATCGACGCCAAATCACACCCACGCAGCAATAGCGAAGAAAGCACTGTATCGCGGGCTCCATGTTCTGTGCGAGAAACCGATTTCCAACACTTTGGAGACAGCGCGAGAGATGCTGAGAGCAGCAGAAGAAAAATCTTCACTAGTGACAATGTTGAGTGATCATTACCTCTTCAAACCGGTGATAAGGGAACTCCGCGAACACTGGAAAGAGTACGAGAAACTAATCGGTAAACTGAGTATCATCAAAGCCGAGATCCTCGAGTCTTCTCCGGAAGAGAGGGATTGGGCAAGATGCAGAGAGAAAAGCGGAGGCGGGGTGGCCATTGATACAGGAATTCACTTGGTGTCAATTCTTGCAACTCTATTCGGACATAGCAGAATAAGGGTGGAAAATGCGGCAATCGGTAGATCTGAAGATGCTATTGATGACTGTGAAACCTACGCCCAAATAGCATTGGACATCAATGGAGTCCTTGGCTTCCTTGAGGTGGCCAAGGGAATACCCCTAGACCGAAAGAAGATCACATTTGTAGGCGCTAGCGGCGTTCTTGAGGTTGACATGGCAAGCAATCAGATAAGACTTGATGGAAAACTAGCAAGATCATTTGATGAAGACGACAGCTACCCAACATTGTTGAGAGATTTTTTTGAAGCCATTGAGCATAAGACAAAGGCAACAACAGAATGGAAAAAAGGATGCATGGATCTGGAGGTCATCACATATGCCTATGAAATGGCTCAAGGGCGCGGTTTTCAAGATTGGATTAGGACAGAGTACGAACAGCTATGCGAAGCGTGGCGCCTAAGGGACAGATACGTTATGGAGAAGATCAACTATCTTTTCTTGCTGACAGGCATCACTGCTGGTTCAGCATGGATAGTCAGCTCCGAGAGATACTCGTATACAGACCTGATAGGAATCAGAGCGTTGATATTCTTCATTGGATCCATGATGTCATTCGTTCTTAACGTTTCCATTGCCAGAGACATCTACTATCGTGACGGAACAGAAGAATTGATCAAGAAGTTACTTAGACAAGTTCGGAAGGCCTTTCCCAAGGACCAGATTGGAAAACTCTATGATAGAGCACTGACAGAAGAAGTCTTCCCACAGAAGATCGCTATGGACATTAAGAATTGGCTTGAAGAAAGAGTACAACCGACCTGGATCGACAGATATGTCACAGGATTATTTGTTTCGCATCATGCGTTCACTGAGATCAGGCATGTGGCTTTTCTAATGTTCGCTTTGCTGTTGCTGATGTTTGCCAGCAATTTCTGGGAGGTCACTAGAATAGCTCTAGGATACCACGCAGTTCTCTGGAGGCAAATCGTATTCTCGTTGACATGCCTCATGGCAACGATTCTGCTATTGTATCGTTTCTCTATCTGGCGGAGTTGACTTACCCCACCTCCATTGCTGCAATTGGCCGATGGCTGAGAAGTTATGCATAAAGGCACTTGAAAGCGTCGGGGCATGAGTGGTTCCAGAGATTTCTCTCTTTCCATGATCGTCGTCGTCCGTCGTCTCGTCGTAGTCAGTTTTTTTTGTGTGTGTGCGCACCAGCCTACATGCCCTGTACAGCAATGACCAAACTCTGGAAGGGAGAAAACGAAACAACCATACTGTCCCACAAGTGTGAGGAATGTGGTCGAAAATATGATGACAATGGACCAAACGGTTTACGGGAGGTTCATTTCGCCTCTCCATAGGCGCCAGAGTTCCTTAGGAGTTGCAAGTATCAACGCTTGAGGCCCGCCTAAACAGCTTCTACCTTCAGCATGCTGGGTTGGCTCCAGGCGCGCAATACTTGAGCGGCCCCAGATCAGTTTGAATACCGGTCGCTTGGAAGTGCACGCCGCCAATGGGGCTGAAGATGAAACTCTTGTAGCTGTTTACATATCTGCCCCAAAGGATTCCATACAGCTCGACATTGTTAACGTGGGATAGACTCCGAAAGACTGGCGAGCCGCTGTCTCCAGCATTAACAACGTCATTGTGCGGGTGCCCAACCACATACTGTGATAGCAGGAGCGCGTTGGGAGGCGCCGGCGTGGGGTCCTTTTTTCCCCCGGGACAAAAAACCTGGAAACTCGGCCCTGGTTGGGCGAAAGTCGCATTGGTCATTGTGATGGACCCCCGCGTCCAGCCGGTTACACTGCCTACCTTGTTTAACGTGAGGCCGACAAGGTATGGCATAGTCGGGCGGGCGACGATCGCAAATGCTCCCGGAGGAATGCCGGTTTGGTTGACTGTTAGTATGGGGGTTGCAATCGAAGTTGTTATGCCGGTCGTTCGGGCAATGAGCCCTCGATCCCATGCAACTCCAGGGTGGTATGTGAAAAAAGCACTGTCGCTGTACCGACAAATCTTTCCCGGTGGGCAAGGGGAACCCTTGAAACCCGGTGGATCAACGGTTTCCACCCCAACGGGTGGTGGATAGAATCCTGGGGCTTGATAAACCTCACAGGGGGGAAAACCTGAATTGGTATCAAGGCCCCACCAAACTGCCGTGCAATGCGAACATGTGACAAAGCCTCCAATCTGCACCCCCCCGCCTGTCATGGCATTGAAGCCCAAAGTACCACCTCCGATACCGTAGCCGGTTTGGTTGCAGTTCAGGCGTCTGATGATGTAGCCGCCTTGTCTGGGAGAGTGGGCCACATTAACAGCCTGAGCAGGCTCGATGGGCCCAGTCACTTCGATAGCGACTGCCTCGCGCAGGATTCCCAGTTTCTCTAACTGATCGGCGATCCGCGCCTCAACGTCGCTCTTCTCCACACCGACTCGGAGTCGATTCCTCGCCTCATCAATGTCAGTCAATGTGATCCCTGGTATGCTAAAGATAGGCCCCACCATCCGGTCGTACCATTCCTTGAGCTGCAGGAATCCATACTGGCCTTGAAGCGCCTCAATGCCACCTTGCGGGATGACAGTAGCCCCAAAGACCGCGACGATGGCTCTTTGAACGGCTCTCACCCTGTCCGGGGTGACATTTGTCAAATACACTTGGAGCGTCTGTTCGTTTGAACCATAAAACATCCCCCCGAACTCCGGAACTTTTCGTGCCACGTCAGCGAGAAGATCATCAAGCGTTCGCGTTGAGTGAGGCTCAGTTTTCAAGAACTTCACTGTTCTGTAATAAATACATGTGAAGATATAAGCGCTTCCGATTCATTGTTGAAACGTCTTTACGTGTCAAAGTCACGACTATTTACACGTCGATTTTGTCCACGAGTACGATGACTAGTCACATAGAGAACACAAAGAACTCGTTTCCGCTGTTTTGAGAGCACGTCAACTCTTCGATTGGGATCTCCAAAGGGCAGGTGTATGTGGACGACAAATATCGCGGGGTTGGGAATCCCGAGAAACGCGATATTGCCCAGTTCCTGTTCTTGGACGTGGCTTCTCGGTGGGAGGCGTTTTGCACATCAGTCTTTGAACTGGAACTGAAGAGGCGCTACAACGTCCAGCCCAACGTTGCCTTGCGCATTATGGGTGACGTCGGCGGCCGTCGGTATCTGAGAAGAAGTGTGTGTGCATCAGAAGGTGCGGCCGTCGTAATGTGAACCGTCGTCGTTAGTAGTAGTTTTGTGTGTGCCCACCATGCCCACCCCAAACATGGGACCATTGCCCCCTAAGGAGAACTCTAAACGCCTAGGGCGCTAACTAAGACGAATACGTCCCCGCGCCGCAGCGCGGAACTCTTAGATGCGTTACTCCGTTGAACCGATAGCTTGAGGATAGCTCGTTCCTAGCGGATAGATAACGTACCCATATCTGTAATATTACTATACTTAGAGTAAGAAGCTCTTAGCTAGAAGCCTGTGTGTGTCCAGTCAGTGTTGAGTTCGTAGTTTTTTGGTTAAGCATACTCAGCGACCTGAACCCACACTGATTAAACAAATCTAATCAAGTATGATTGCGCGCGTATTTCAACTTCGGTGATAAGTCCTTGCTGTCCTAGGTGAGTCTTAAGTGGCAAGTTCAAGTTTTCATTCCTCGCCCTAGTTACGGCACCTTTTCCTCTGCATGAGTTTCGAAGGCCATTGCCACGTAGGGAATGCCAAACAGCTCGGCCTTTCCACTAATGTTCACACTGACTTGACGTATCTTATAGTCCGTACCATAACGTGCCTTATTATAGCCAATCCAAAACAAAGACTCTAGTGAATACGTCGCAACACAAGGGAAGACAAGGCTCTGGAACGGAAGCAGGAAGGTCGCTGTCAACGCAAACTTACTTCCTGAAATAGGATAACCGTATTCCCCAAGCTCCAAGAGTTCCGTACCGCCCGCTGTCCAACGTAAATCGTTGAGAGAGATAGGGTATGCTCCTTTGTTTCGAAGGCTTAGGGTGAACTCGACGCGATACCCATCCTCGCTGGGGCGTATGTTCTCAATTGATAGGCTGATGAGGTTGGGCGGTCGTACTGCAAGGACAAATGGTCCAAGAAGAAAAGGGGATAAAACGTAGAACCCCAAGACTGCCAACAGCACAAGCCACATGTTGTCCTTGAGGCTCTTCATGCTTTCATTCCTCTGACTTCTGCAGAAACTGTGGCACGCGTTCTGTCTGTTCGCGCGGATGCTCGTCCGGCTTCTGTTTCTTCTTAGGACCACCAAAGACAGCCGTTAAGGACATGCTTATGAGTAGAAACCATATGTACAGTGGAATATTGAACGGCCCGTAGAATAGGACAGCTACTACTATGCCTCCAGCAAATGCTCCGACGGCACCAACAAGCCTATACAGAAATGGTCTGCTCGCAGTTTCCTTCCCTTTCATCTCTCATTCCTCACTTGGATTTTGTTTTGTCTAGACTACTGATTTCTCCTTTATGACTTTGCATTACAAAAGCAAGCTGTTTCTCAAGCGCGCGCCCGATTTCGATACCCCATCAGAAACAACATTACCCCATTTTAGAAATTGTGTGGCGTTACTCGTCCGGTGGTTCCATCGCGAGTTCTTCCGCCGCCCGTTGCTTCAACATGAATAACTTGAGGTTTCTCACTTCTGCCGTAAGCATATTGATCTGTTCTGTTTGCTGTTTAATTGTCCGTGAGTGTTCCTGTTCCAGCTCTCGTATTTTTTCATCCGTATCTTGATAGGGGTTGATGAATTTCTCAACGATTTCGTATTGCGCCTTTCGGTAATTTGGATCTATTCCGTGTAAGTTGCGGTACCCCAGTGGATCAATCGTATGGCCCGCGAAATATTCGGCACTTTCGGGGTTGAACCCCTCGGAGATAGCGCGTTGACTTAGCGAAATCGAGAGGTCCCTTAGCTGATGCGGTCCGGTCCCATATCGCCGCCAAGTCTCTTTCGGCGTGTTTGGCGCGGATTTGCGTCCGTAATATGATGGTCTAAAACCTAGCTTTGCCGTTAATCTCATCCACATTTGGCGATAACCTAAATCCGTTAGTGCTTCTTCTTTGCGGCCCTTTTTCTTCTCGCCTTTCTTGCTCAATTCTCCGTACCAGATCGGTTCCCCCTCTTTGGGCCAGCCACGTTCTTTTTCAAAATATTCTTTGAGTGCTTCACATGCGAAACTGCCTATGTAGGTCCGATATGCGTCCGTGTTGGTTTTTCTTTGCCAAACCATTTCAAGCTCTATTGGAATTTTTCCTTTCCGAATTGCCTCACCTATCAGATAACCATAGTGCTGATTTATGAGCATCAATTCTTTAACGCCGGCAAAGGTTGAAAGTTGTGTTAGAATCATACTTCTTTTTCGTGGGTCGTTCCGTACAGCCAAAAGAATCACATGGAGCATTTCAGGGGTTACTTTACTAATCGCACGATCTCTATCATTTGCAAGTTTTTTCGTGAATTGATAAATTTGAGGTAAGGGCCGATAGTTTGCTAGAAAGAACCCTCTGATAACGCCGTAGTTTGTCAGTTTCGTGTTTCGTTGGCCCTCTATACTCTCAACAAAGTTCTTGACGAGATCGGCGACTTTATACCGTTCAACATCATCTTGTGAAAGAGAGGCTTGCTTTTGCATGTCAAGAACCTCTTGCGGATTCTTCTTGGCCCATGCGAAGAATTTTCCAAGTCGGCGTCTTGCCACGTCTGGAAACTTCAGGTGTGAAACATAGTTGTCAACTGGTGCCCAAGGGTCGTTTTCGCTCATATTGAATCGCCCTAGAATACGCCTGTTCGAGTATATAATGTTTCGGTTTCTAAAACTGTATCATTTCAACATATCTCGATACTTCGCCCTGGAGAAACAAAATACTAGCAATGTGACGGTGGGGTAAGTCAATAGTTCAGAACTCGCCACCACTCTTATTAGCAGATATTCCTGTCTAAACTATCAATTCGCAATCGTGATTTCGTTTGGCAAGAAGAATCATCGAATGCCCTAAATGCAAAGAACGATTTGACGTAACGTACGCACGGGCATTTGCTTGCGGCGGGTGCCCTTCCTCAGCTAGAGGAGACTGCGGATTAATAAAATGCCCAAAATGCAGCCATGAGTTCCCAGCATAGTGGTGATGGAGATGAGCGAGCGATACAGAAGAATAGCGGTCAGATGGAAGTCCCCGAAGGGAGCAATAGCGGGTCTGATCCTCGTATTGACATCGATCCTCGTCAGCGTGCTCTTTCTTGAGTACATGTCTGTTCATGGCTTGGAAGACAGGATTGAGTTCATTCAGCTGGGAACATTGAATCTGCCTGTGCGCATCATGCTCTTACCTTCGATAGGCGTAGCGCTTCTCTTTATTTTTGCGTGGGCCTATCTTGTCGAAGAAACTGGCTATGTGAAAGCTTCTCTCGGACCGAAGCAAGAAGGAAGTCTACTATCTCTCAAGTTGGCGAAATATGCGGCACTTGTGACGACTGTGTTCACATCGTCTCTTTTTCTACCGTATATTCTTGGCTCAGCCATGTTCCTAGGATTTCTGGGAAAAATGACTGGACTTTTGAGATTCCTCGAACCCTCTGCTCGATCAGCGATATCCACCATATCGTCATTCTCCACTCTCAGCGAGAACGTGAAATACCTTCTATCAGTAAATCTCTCGGCGTTCATAGTGCTTGCCGTGACTCTTCTGCTTGCCAGACGAAGACGAATCCCCTTGATGAGGCGAAGATAGCTCTTCTGAGGAAGACATTTTTAGCTGGACTCATACTCTCTATTGAAGACTTTCATGACAACCGAGCTTCTCTGAAGTGACCTGTTTTGACCGTATTCAAATCAAAGATCTTGGATATTTCCACTAGAAGTCGCCTAATTCTTCTGAATGCGCAAAGAGCTGAGCAACTAGGCATAACCACGCACGACCGAGCCAGATTGATGAAAGATGAGCTCTCAGTTCCAGCGATCGTCAATACGTCGGAAACGTTTGTCGCACCTGATGAGGTTGGAGTTTTCCTCGATACAGCAAGAGAGCTGGGAATCGTTGAAGGAGATATGGTCACAGTGAACCTTCTCCCCCCACCGACTTCAGTTCAATACATCAGGAAGAAGATGCGGGGCGAGAAGCTCGCAAAAGAAGAAATTGATTACATAATCAAGGATGCTGTTGACAGAGCTCTGAGCGACATTGAGGTTACGGCCTTCATAACTGCTGAGCAGTATCACGGAATGGACATGGATGAAGTCGAAGCACTTACTCGAGCAATGGTCAATCACGGGACTAAAATGGATTTTGAGCGTCCAGTCTTCGACAAGCATAGCTTGGGTGGCATCCCAGGGAACAAGGTCACTCTCTTGATCGTTCCGATAGTTGCTGCCGCGGGCCTTCTGATTCCCAAAACAAGCAGCAGAGCCATCACAAGTCCATCTGGGACAGCTGACACGATGAGCACATTGGCGCCAGTGGACTTCTCGGCATCAGAATTGAAGAAGATCGTGACTCGGACGAATGGAGCTATCATCTGGGGTGGAAGTCTGAATCTTGCACCTGCAGACGACATCTTCATCAGTGTTGAGTACCCTCTGCAAATAGATCCAGAACCTCAGATGCTGGCAAGCATCATGGCAAAGAAGCTTGCAGTGGGAACAGATTATCTCGTTCTAGATCTGCCAGTAGGACGTGAAGCAAAGGTGGAAACACCTGAGCAGGCCAGGAGCATATCAAACAAGATAATCGAGCTGGGCGAGCGTCTGGGAATGAAGGTGAAGTGTGGATTAACGTATGGCGGCCAACCGGTCGGATACAGTGTAGGCCCCGCTCTTGAGGCGAGAGAAGCGCTGCTTGCTCTTGAAGGAAGAGGACCGTCAAGTCTCGTCGAGAAATCAACCGCTTTAGCTGGACTCTTGTTTGAGTTAGCAGGAAAGGCGGCAAGAGGAAGAGGACAGGACATGGCTAAGGAGATATTGGCGTCAGGAAAGGCTCTGGTAAAGATGCGTGAAATCATTGAGGCACAAGGAGGAAACCCGAACGTTAAACCAGACGATCTCCCTGTTGGAGAGCACAAGGCAGAGATTCTCGCGCCTTTCGACGGATACATTACTCGTGTATCAAACAGGGCGATTAGTGCGATAGCAAGGGCGGCTGGAGCGCCAATGGAGAAAGGAGCGGGCGTCGTGTTCTACGGCAAGGAAGGTCACAAGATGCAGAAGGAAGAGAAGATGCTAGAGATTCACGCAGAAAGAGAATCAAGACTTGAAGAGGCCTATCAGCTGGCTTTGAAGCTCAAGCCCATGACTTTGGAAGGAATGCTCCTGCAGGAGATTCCTGAACTCTGATCGCCGCCAGATCCGACTACTGGCTAGCGCGCGCTGTCATAAATGTCAAAGTTTTGTCCAATCTCAAACGCAGTGCCACTCCTCCGAGCGACTATTGCGAAGCACATAGAATCGCAGAGTCCAATCTAATCACAGGATACGAAGCATAGATCAAAGCTTTCGATGGGATTTCAATGAAGGACTTCCTTGAGAGAATAGCCAATCTACAAGAAAGTGGAGAGAAAGCGAAGGAAATGACAAGACACCTTCTTGAGAAGTAGATTGATGTGACAACGACTCTGGTTGTTTGCGAGAAACCTGACGCCGCACGTCGAATAGCCAAATCTCTCAGTGACGAATCCAAGGCTCCTAGAGACCTCAACAAAGACATCCCAGTGTACGAAATTGTGAGAGATGGCGAGAGAATTCTGGTCTGTTCAGCGATGGGTCACCTGTATTCTGTTGATCAAAAAGGAGCAGGTCGTAGGGGGTTCCCGATCTGGGACCTAACTTGGAAGCCCAGACATCTGCTCGAGCCGAAACAACAACGATTGCGAACCTGGATAAAGCAAATACGTCAAATATCGCTGGAAGCTGACCGATTCGTCAACGCATGCGACTTTGACATTGAAGGCTCCGTGATTGGAGCCACGATCCTAAGGTACACCTGTAACGGCGCTGACCGAAGAGCAAAAAGAATGAAGTTTAGTACTCTGACAAAAAGAGAACTTGAAGAAGCTTATGCAAACCTGACTAAAGAATTGGATTATCCTCTGATCAACTCCGGAATGTGCCGGCACGAAGTAGATTGGATATATGGGGTCAACCTGTCACGCGTGCTCACGAACTGGGCCCACCAATATGGTGGAACCTATTCGACGCTAAGTACAGGTCGAGTCCAAGGTCCGACACTAAGATTCATCGTGGATCGAGAAAAGGAGATCAGCTGTTTTGTGCCCACCCCGTACTGGACAATAGAAACCACCATTGAAGTACAAGACCATTCAGTCTCGTCACAGTATCAGAAAGAGAGGATAGGTTCGAGAGATGAAGCTGAGAAAATCATTCGAGAATGTTCAGGAAAAGAAGGGAGAATCACAGATATTGAAAGCCTCAGATCAAAGATCCCACCTCCTCCGCCTTTCGATCTATCGGCACTCCAGGCAGAGGCCTACAGGCATTTTGGGCTAAGACCGAGCCATACTCTTGGAATAGCTGAACGTCTCTACTTAGATGCTCTGATCAGCTATCCGAGAACATCGAGCCAGAAGCTTCCTCCCAGCATAGAGTACCGAAAGATACTGGAGGCACTGTCAACACAACAACAGTACCAAAAAGAAATCGAAGCTATTCTCAAGTTGAGTAGACTCTTTCCTCAAGAAGGCGAAAGAGACGACCCAGCTCATCCAGCGATTTATCCCACAGGAAATATCCCTGGTCAGGGAGTTGGGCAAAGGGAACACAGAATCTACGACGTCATAGTGCGCAGGTTCATGGCGGCATTTGGAGAGGCAGCTGTTCGAGAAAGCAAGAAGGCAACGATTTCAGTTGAAGGTTACAGCTTCTATCTCAGAGGTATTCAGATTCTGGCAAAAGGATGGATATATTTCTATGAGCCGTATTCATACTTTGAGGAGACCCTCCTCCCAGCATTGAATATCGGGGACGGCGCCAAGGTCACCAGTATTTTGATCAGAGACAAGTTCACTCAACCTTCGCCAAGATTCAATCCAAGTAGCCTCCTGAAAGTGATGGAGAGTCACAACATAGGAACGAAAGCCACTCGCGCAGAGATAGTCGAAACATTGTACAGGCGAGGTTACGTCACAGGAGAGAGAATGACCGCTACTCCTCTGGCTTTCGGCGTGATCGAAACGCTCACTCGATACTGTCCGAAAGTGATCGATACTGACCTAACGCGTGAACTTGAGGAAAAGATGCAAGACATCGAATCTGGAGAGAACACAAGAGAACTCGTACTCATGGAAGCAATCGATCATCTCAGATCTGCCATAACCCAGCTTAAGGCAAGGGCTTCTGAAATTGGAGCCGAGCTAGGTAACACAATCAGAGAGACAAGAATGGCACGAACCGTGTTGATTTCCAAATGTCCGAAATGCAGCTCAACACTTGTTGTAGTCCGTAACAAAAGGACTGGAAAACGTTTCATCGGATGCACAGGCAGATGGGAAAGAAATTGCACATTCTCTCTCCCTCTGCCGCAACTAGGCAAACTCACATTACTGGAGGGTCTCTGCTCGAAATGTGGGTTCCAGCTGGTTCAGACTAGAATGACCGCTCGCAGACCCATGAGCTCATGCCCAAAGTGCTTCTCGGAGAGCAGAGGCAAATAGGCCGAATGCTACACCGATAGAGCAAGAAAAGATGTGCAACATATTCTGTCCACATGAGAACTGTTTCGTTGATTTCCAACGCTTCCAATACCCGTAGACCAGCACCAGAAGACTTATGTTTGAAAGACGATGGTTGGAAGCTAATTGACTGAGTGTCAGACGCATGATTCCGCTCTGGGCACAATTCTCATTGATCCAGCAGATCATGCTGATTCTGACAACTGCACTTACAATCGCTGTGGGAGTCTATGCGATCAACTGGTGCATCATCGCAATAATATCGATTAGGCACAGGGTCAAGCTGCCTCACCCTCCAATAGTGTCTGAATGGCCAACGGTCTCGATCCATCTTCCAGTCTACAATGAAAGATGTGTTGTCTCCAGACTGTTGAAGTCATGCCTCCGATTGGACTATCCACGAGAGAAACTCGAAATACTAGTCGTCGATGACTCAACAGATGACACCACAGACATCGTGAGAACATACGCCAGGAACTTCCCAGATCTGATCAAAGTAATCCGTCGAGAATCCAGAAAGGGGTTCAAGGCAGGAGCCCTGCAAGAAGCGCTCAGTAGAAGCAAAGGGGAATTCATCGCCATATTTGATGCCGACTACGTTCCCCCTGCTGATTTCCTCAGGCGCATGGTTCCGTACTTCTATCTCAGTGACAAGGTTGCCTTTGCGCAGGCAAGATCCGGAAACTTGAATCCCAACTCGACTTGGGTCACGAAAGCGGTGTCACTCGCGATAGACGGATTCTTCCTGGTCGAGCAGAGAGCGCGGTTCGCGGCAAATCTTCTGCCTCATTTTCTTGGAACAAACGGCATCTTCAGAAAGAAGGCGATTGAAGAGGTAGGCGGGTGGTCCTCTGACACGCTAGTGGAGGACATGGATTTGTCCGTCAGACTTCAACTCGCAGGTTGGGATCATGTCTATGTTCCTCAGGTGGTATGCTCCGGTGAAGTGCCTCCCACACTCTCTGTATTTGTGAGACAACAGATGAGGTGGGCAAAAGGTTTCAGCGAATGCCTTCGAAAGTACTGGAGAAGTATCCTGCATCACAAGGGATTGACACTTTTCCAGAAGATTGAATATCTCTTCCAACTTGCATGCTACTTCGTTTTTGTTCTTGGAGTTGTGGGATTCTTTCTGACGATTCCCTACTACCTGGTTTTCCCGTGGTCTTTCTTGCTGTATGACTACTGGAAATGCAGCATCGCCCCTATAGCGATCATTGCTTCAGTTCCCATCTACGCCGCTCCAATCATGTTCTACGGCCTGGCGATAGCAGAACTGAGAAAAATGGAGAAGATCAGCCTGCGTCGAATATTCCACTTGGGATATCTCGGCATCGTAGGATACATTGTCTCCTGGGCGGGAGCACTCGCAGTCATTGAGGGCCTAATAGGTAAGAGGACACCCTTCATGAGAACTCCGAAGTTCGGACTGGTCGACAGCCACCCTCATGCCACAACAAAAGGCCCAACCAACGCTTGATCGTCACGACAGCTATCTGAGAAGCAGCTTCGACTGGTCGACCTTATTTTTTCTCTTATGAATTCTACCTGAACTCGCGACGTTGGTCAACCAGAAGTAGGGATGAGAAAACTGCAACGACTACAATAATCAGATAGGAGACGTTCATGGTCACTATGCTCCAGTTTGGGTTGAAGCCGCTGATTCTTGCAGTGGAGTCTAGGGCGGAGAGCTCCAATGCGATTATCGGTGGCAGGGATATGGCGGACAGCCAGAGTGACCAACGTTTCACCATGAAGACCCCTATCGCCGATGCGAGGGCAAGTCCCGCTTGAACATAGAGTGGCAGGCAATATGGATCATGCCAAAAAGCCAAGATAAGGGAGTAGAGTGCCACCGCCGCGAAATAGATCGAAACGAACCACGATGCAAATGGTCGCATTGTTCTGGGTGGGTTTCCTGTCACTGCGTTTCGCCACTTTTCGACTAATTGACCTACTGACACAACATAAATCTATTGCTACGGGGAAATGTGAAGCGGGATATGCAGTTGGGTTACGCGTCTTTCCATGTATCCAGGCCCTCTCTATTCTCTGGGAAGAGCTCGTCCTATGAGGACGCTGACTACGCTGTTGTGGGGGTGCCGTATGACCGTACCAGCACTTATCGCACCGGGTCGAGATTTGCCCCTTCTGCGATTAGAGAAGCCTCAATAAACATCGAAACCTACAGCATGAGAACTGGCATTGACGTCGAGGATCTCAGAATATGTGACATGGGAGATCTAAATGTTACAGATACCTCAAGCGAAATGATGGAGCGAATCAGGCTAGTTGTGGAAGAGATTGTCTCTGACGGTAAGATTCCTTTGATGCTTGGCGGTGAACATTCAATCTCGCTGGGAGGCGTAAAGGCTCTGGGTGTCGACACTTCTGTTGTGGACTTTGACGCGCATATGGACCTGAGGAACGAGTACAACGGTGAGCAGTTCTCCCATGCCTCAGTCATGAGAAGAATATCGGAACGCGTTGGCCCCGGTCAAATAGTGCAGATAGGAACTCGAGCGATATGCAAAGAAGAGTTGGAATTCTCAGAGATGAATCCTTGCCAGAGAATCACAGCCTTGGATATTCACAGAAACCCCATAGACCACACTCTAGAGACGTTAAGGAAAATGCTAGGTGGACGTAGGAGAATCTATCTTACGGTGGATATGGACGTTCTGGATCCTGCCTACGCTCCTGCTGTTGGCAATCCTGAGGCCGACGGCCTTTCACCTAATGTCCTGCTGTCATTGCTAGAGGAGGTTGGCAGACACAACGTAATTGCGGTTGATCTGACAGAGATTACCCCACACTATGACACAGGAGCTACTTCTGTGCAGGCTGCAAAGATCCTGTTTGAGTCGTTGTGTGCTATTGAGCGGCACAGGAAAGATAGGTAGTAATGGTCCAACTGGCAACGCCTGCACAAGCTCATACCGAAATGGGAAAACTTGATTTCGAATGATATAGAGAAAATTGAAAGAGACCCAATCCGAATCAGGACAGCTATCTGTCTATGACGCTTTTGATAGCCGACTCGAGCTGCCGCCTATTGATGGGTCCTTCAGCACATTTCACTCCGTTGACCACGATTGTCGGGACCATCTGGACCGCATACTTCTCGGCCAATGGCTCGCCTTTCTCTGACCACGCATCAATTTCCTCGACATCAACAGTCTCCTTGAGACCTTTCACGATCTCGTAGAGCATCTTCTTCACTGGAGCGCAGTAAGGGCACGTCTTTGAGTAGAAGAGTTCAATTTTGAGATTCATCTTCGCAGACCCATCAGACGATCATCCGCCAGCGTGGGTCTGGAAGATAAAGCTACTTGTCGAACAAGTTCTCACGGAGGCAACATTCTTCTGGAAGAAATCTGCAACGCACTTTTTTTGAAATCCAGCTCCAAAGAAGATCCGGCACTACGGAATCTCTCGACCCACTGGCCTGAAAAGAGAACAGGTGCCTGTCGGCCTGCAACATCGCTCAGTTTTCCTTCCTCAGGGTAGCAAGAAAATACCCGTTACACTCATCACGATGAGGATAGAGTCTTTGAGACATTGCCAAACCTCTCAGCCCTTCATGCCCTATGAACGGAATCTGTTTCTCCAATCTGAATTCAGGATTCAACTTCAACAGACGTTCAATCTGTAACTCGTTTTCTTCGACAGTGATGCTGCATGTGGAATAGACCAGACGACCACCAGGCTTGACGACTTCGACTGCGGTGTTGATTATGCCCCATTGGATCTGGCAAAGTCTTTCCAATGCGTTGGCTGTCAGTCGCCATTTTATGGAAGGGGTTTTTCCGAACACTCCGGAATTGGTGCACGGGGGATCCACCATGACCAAATCAAAAGTCTGTCTGATCGGAAGACTTTGTCGCGCGTCAGCTACAATAGGGATTATACGAGAGATCTTGCAACGTTCCATCTCCTTCTGCCAGATACTCATTCTTCTGCGCGAAAGGTCGATTGAGTATATTGTCGCTGAGTTTTCTGTTCGAAGGGCGATGTGAGAAGTCTTTCCTCCTGGAGCAGCACACAGGTCAAGAACTGTCTCACCTTTCTTCGGATCTGCAACAACGGTTGAAAGGTAGCTTGACTTGTCCTGAATGGAGAAAAAGCCCTGCTGATATGCACGGGTCAGAGTCAAAGGTTTCCCTGTCTGAACAACTCGAAAGAGCCCATCGAGATTCTTCACGGCATCAATTTTCACTCCTTCGCTTTCGATCTGCCTGATCAAGTGTTGCTCGACACCAAGTAGAGTATTGATTCTGATGTAGGTCGGAGGAGAGGTACAAGTGCTTCTCAGATAATCCAAGGAAAATCCTCTTCCAAACACTCTATAGCAGTAGGAGACAAACCATGTCCTGTTGAATGTGGATAGAGCAGTCCGCTCCGGATCTTGAATACTATGCATGAACGTTCTGAGGTCCAAAGTCAAGATCCTTCCGAAAAGGACTTCAAGATCTCTGAGCTCGCTCCATCCCAGGACATGTCTAGCTGCTTCGAGTAGATCTATCGAATCTTTTCGGCTGACTCTACGGAGAACCGTCCACCAGATGAATATTCTGAGGAAGTTCTTCTTGCCAAGGTCCAGATCTTCAAAAGACTCTTGGGGCATGATTGAGGTCGCTATTCTGTCAAGGAGATTCAATGCGCGAGTTGTCTCTATGATGAACAGGAAGGCAGTTCGCATGGGAGCTCGGTTGCGAATACCAAGTTGCCTAGTTGTCTTGGTGAAGGCAAGCCTTTCGCTTAGCCCTTCTAGTTCCATCCAGCTGAGGGTTTCCACTGCAATTGCAACGGCGTCCCTCAACCATCCACTGCTCAAGGCACTTGCCCAAACTGTAAAAGTGTGGGCGTGAGCATTTAATCTGTGATCTAGCTAGTGTAGCGGGACGGAAGACGATGACTGGCCTGGACAAGTACCTTGTGGCAGCCGAGGGAGAGAAGAAAGGCTTATCCGACTCTACATCCGACCCAAAACAATCGTTGGTCTTCACCCCTGAGCCACCAACGGAGCTTCGTGGTGGCTATTTCACATCCATTGGGTATGACGGGGACAAACGTGCTGCATTCATCAAGCTGTACGATCCCAAGACACAGAAGGTGCATAGCTGGTACGACAACACCGGTCACAAACCTTACTGCTTGTCTGATCAATCGGTAGAAAACCTTCAGCAGAACGAGAAGCTTGCGAAGCACCCGGGACTCGACGGATTCGCCAGAGTCTCCAAGCATGATGGGTTGAACGAAAAAGAAGTCGATATGACAGTCATCGTAGCCAAAGATCCGCTCAGCATAGGTGGAAGGGCAACTGGGTCTATCAGGGATATTGTTAGAGCGTGGGAAGCGGACATCAAGTATGTTGAGAATTACATATATGACAGGGGCCTGAAGCCGGGCATGCCCTATGACATAAGAAACGGCAAGCTCTGTTCCACGCCAACCAAGATATCTGAGGAGGCGAACAAATCAATCGCCCTGTTCTTCAAAGGTGAGTCTGATGACTACAGGCAACTGGCACTTGAATGGGCAAATCTTCTCGAGCAATCCGTGCCAGAGATCCGCAAGGCTGCGCTTGACATTGAAGTCTACTCTCCTGTGGCAACAAGGATTCCGGATCCCATGGCAGCTGAGCATCCTGTTATATGCACATCTATTCTCGGGTCTGATGGAGTTCGGCGAGTTCTCCTACTTAGAAGAACTGGTGTTGCTGAGGGAAATGCGGAGTCTTTGAAGGACGCGAAGGTAGAGTATTACGATTCGGAGGAACAGATGTTCGTCCAGATTTTCAAGGCATTGCTCGACTATCCTCTTGTTCTAACCTTCAACGGCGATGGCTTCGATCTTACATATCTGTGGCACCGCGCACAGAAAATGGGCTTCACAAGAGATCAGATACCCATCGAGATGGCGAGAGACTCAGCCTTACTGAAATACGGGATGCACATCGATCTCTACCGATTCTTCTTCAATCGGTCGATCCAAGTTTACGCGTTCAGTCAGAAGTATCGAGAGAACAGTCTGAACGAAGTGGGAGGTGCTCTCGTGGGCATTGAGAAGAAACAGCTTGACGTAGCGCTTCCTGAACTGACATACGCGGAACTGGCTGAATACTGCCTCAGGGACTCGGAGATTGTGATGCAGCTGGCATCATTTGATGACAACCTAGTTATCAAGCTCATACTCGCACTCTCGCGCATCAGTTTCATGAGCATGGAAGATGTTTCCAGGCAAGGGGTCTCAAGTTGGATCAGAAGTATGATGTATCGTGAGCATAGAAAGCGAGGATACCTGATTCCACGCGCAGATGACATCCTGAGCTTGAAAGGAGTAACCTCAACTGAAGCTGTGATAAAAGGTAAGAAATACAAAGGAGCAATCGTCATCGAACCGATTCCAGGCGTTCACTTCGACGTTTCTGTTCTGGATTTCATGTCAATGTATCCTTCCATCATCAAGAAGTGGAACCTAGGGTATGAAACGATTCTCTGCAAACACCAAGAATGCAGAGGCAATATCGTTCCAGACACGCCCCACTGGGTTTGCACAAGAAAAAGATCTATTGAGAGCGTTATGATCGGGTCTCTACGAGATCTCAGGGTGAACTGGTACAAATCAAAATCGAAGGACAAGAGTTTGCCTCCGACGGCCAGGAGCTGGTATAGAGTCATCTCTGATGCGTTGAAGGTTGTGCTCAACGCAAGCTACGGGGTTTTTGGCAATGAGAGTTTCGCACTATATTGTCCTCCAGTTGCCGAAGCGACCGCAGCGATAGGTCGCCACGCCATAACTCAGACAATAGACAAAGCGAAATCGCTAGGCCTCGAGGTGTTCTATGGAGACACGGACAGCATCTTCTTAGGGGCACCGAGCATGGAGAAACTGGAAGAACTTATAGAATGGTCGAAGTCCCGATTGGGAATGGAACTTGAAGTAGACAAAAGCTATCGCTACTTGGCACTCAGCTCTAGAAAGAAGAACTACTTGGGCGTATACCCTGACGGAAGCGTGGACATCAAAGGGTTGACGGGAAAGAAGAGACATGTACCCGAGTTTCTGAAGAATGCCTTCTACGAGATGATAGACGCGCTAAGTCAAGTCAAATCGGCCCAGGAATTTGAGGTCGCCAGAGAGAAGATAAAGAACACTGTAAGAGCGTGTTATCTGAAACTTCACAATCGACAATATTCCCTTCAAGACCTTGCTTTCACTATCATGATCAGTAGGTCTCCAGAAGGATACACGAAGACAACACCTCAGCATGTTAAGGCAGCGAGATTGCTTGAGGCACATGGAATAGAGATCCGCCCAGGAGATCTGATAGCTTTCGTCAAGACTAGAGGAGATCCGGGAGTGAAACCCGTGCAGTTGAACCCGTCATGGCAAGAGATAGATGTTGAGAAGTATCTCGAATATCTCGAGTCCACTTTTGATCAGGTTTTGGATGCACTGGAGATAGATTTTGGCGGGCTGGTTGGCGGGACGAAGCTGGAATCGTTCTTCGGTGCGGGCGCCTGAACTTCTTTGTCTGAAAGTGACTGCGCTGTGGGGCCTTCAAAGAGGATAGCGAGAAAAGGCCGTAACTATGCTGCGCCTTGAATTGCGTTTGTTCCAAGCTCAAACGCTTTGAGGTTCTTGTCCACAGTGTTTGGAGGCACCGTCACGCGGATCGCGTTTCTTGCGGCGTCAGCACTGACCATGTTCGTCAATTTGACCATGGCGCCCAACATTACTATGTTTGCATAGTTTCTTGAGGCAAGATTCTGCTCCGAGTACTTGGTTGCAGGAATCTTCCATACCTTCTCTAATGTTGGCGAGACGAGTCTGACAAGGTCAGAGTCGACAATGACTTTCGACTCTTTGCCGAGTCGTTTTTCGTGACGATTCAATGCAGCCTGAGTCATTGCAACCAACACGTCCACCTCCTCAGTCTCTGGAAAGCCTATCTTTCTGGGGGAGATTACGACCTGACTTTCGGCAGGGCTTCCCCTCGTTTCTGTTCCGTAGCTCGGAGCTTGCGTAGCGAATTTTCCGTCATACATGACTGCCGCCGTTCCCAGAACCGTCCCGAGAAGCACAATACCTTGTCCACCCATGCCCGCAATCAACACTTCGAAGCGTTCTTTCTTGTTCAACTTGTTATCTTTCCCCTCATCGTCTTCAGATTGCTAAGAAGACCTGGCTTCTCGATGTTCACGAATTCCCCGACAACAATTCTTCCGGTCAATTCCTTTTCCTTCAGGTCCTTAGCTCTTGAGATTGGAATTGAATTCTCCTGGAACCAACGGAGCATTCTCGTGCCTTCATCGATGCCGATTCTTCGTCCAAAGATTGATGGACACTGGGTAACTACTTCGACAAAAGAGAAGCCTTCCTTGGGAAGGGCCTTCTTTATGGCCTCTTTCAGCTGAACTGCGTGATAGGTTGTCCATCTAGCCACGTAGGATGCACCGGAAGCTGTGACTAGCTTTGACACATCCAGAGGATATTCAAACGATCCGAACGGGGTAGTGCTTGTCTTTACGCCGAATGGCGTGGTCGGTGCCACTTGCCCTCCAGTCATCCCGTAGATCATGTTGTTTGCCATGATGACGGTCGTATCGAGATTCCTCCTTGCTGATTGGACTAGGTGATTCAATCCAATCCCTGCCATATCTCCGTCTCCTCCAAAAACCACCACTTTGAGTTCAGGCCTGACCAAACTTATTCCAAGTGCGACTGTGAGGCTTCTTCCGTGGGTGGTATGGATTGTGTCCGCCCGAAAGTGAGGAGAAGGAATCCAAGCTGAGCAGCCTATTCCGCTGCAGAAAACGAACTGCCTGAGATCTTCATAACCCATTTCATCAACCGCTTTCAAGAAACAATTCATTATTATCCCAAGGCCGCACCCGGAACAGAATGTTGAAGGGAGAACTTCCTCTCGAAGATATCGCCGTGCGAAGTGAACATTGTGGCTCAAAAGCATCACCTTTGCACCATTCTTTGGATGACTGATGATATCTCTAGAGGAGTGAAGTTCAACCCTCCACTCACTTTGTTAAGCGGGATCACCCTTGTTCTTTCTGGGACTACCCTTTGGATCTCTAGCGAGAGCTGCCCTAGATTCATTTCAGGGACCAGAATGTTGCGGGCGACTTCGGCAAGATGACAGACAGCCTCTTCAGGAAAAGGCCATATTGTTCTAAGTCTCAGATGCCCTACCCGAATCCCGTGGCCGGCTACGAGCTCAATTGCGTCATAAACAGCTCGTGATGTGCACCCATATGATACTATTCCAATGTCACATTCTTCCATTCCAGTTCCTTCGAAATCGGCGAGTTTGCTCTTGTCTCGTTTGATCTTGAATGCCAGACCTTCCACAAGCTTCCTGTGAATCTCCGGGTCTACAGTTGCTCTGATGCCGGCAGAATCGTGGGTTGACCCTGTTACGCTTACGGCCACTCCTTTTCCCAATGGAGGCATTCCCTTGGGTATCTCGCTGCCTGATGAGAAGAAAGGAGGCTGAAGGATCTCTTTTCTATTCTCAATTTCCAATTGCTCAGGAACGTCGATTCTTTCTCTCAGGTGTGCAATTATCTCATCTGAAAGGAGGATTACTGGTGTTCTGTACTGCTCAGAGAGATTGAACGCTCTGACCGTCAGAGTGAACATTTCCTGCACAGAGTTCGGCGCCAGAGCTATGATCTCATGGTCACCATGTGTTCCCCATTTGGCCTGCATGATATCACCTTGACCACATTTCGTAGCCTGCCCAGTGCTTGGCCCGGCTCTCTGAACATCTACTACGACGCAGGGAGTCTCTGTCATAATGGCGAGACCGATGTTTTCCTGCATCAGACTGAAACCTGGTCCCGAGGTTGCGGTCATTGACTTGACACCTCCCCAGCTAGCACCTATGACAGCTCCCATTGAGGCAATCTCATCTTCCATTTGGATGAACACCCCGCCAAAATGGGGCATTCTGCGGGACATCCATTCAGATATCTCGTTGGCGGGGGTGATGGGGTACCCTGCAAAGAATCTACATCCAGCTGCGAGCGCACCTTCTACACATGCAACGTTCCCTTGCCAGAAGTAGGTTCCTGGTTTTGTCGTGGTCAACTCTGTCAGCATTTTTCTTCTGCTACTCGATTTCGTATTTGAAGATAAGTCTTTTCAAAGACGCACGATCGGCTTAGCGCGTGCTATTGCGCTTCGGTCAATCTTTTGAGGAAAAGAGATACACTATAGACGTGATGTGAGGTATTTGTCATCGCCGAGAGTAGTCGTGGACACGAGAGAGGGGCCGTCAGGTGTTCCCGGCATTTTGAGGGATCTGGGAGCAAGAGTGGAATTACGGCTTCTAGATGTAGCAGATTATGTGATAGGAGACAGGGCTATTGAACGGAAAACGATTGATGATTTCGCTTCCTCACTGTTCTCTGGGAGGCTTTTTGAGCAAGCCAAGCGACTGGTTGAGTCATATGTTAGCCCCGTCATGGTTATTGAAGGGGATCTTAGAATAGCTTTACAGAAGGTTTCTCGGCCAAGAGTTTTTTGGGGATCACTGGTTTCGCTTGTTCTGCAATATGAAATACGGCCATTCTTCACGCCAGATAAGCAACATACCGCAGAACTCATCTTTACCTATGCGGTCCATCTTTCCCGAAGGAGGAGAGGGATCCCACCATTCATTGCCAGGAAGCCACGAATATCGAGCGATGCTCAGGCTCAACTATTGATTGTGGGAAGCCTGCCTTCGATTGGACCTAGGCTGGCTTTGAGGCTTCTAGAGCGCTTTGGTACTGTTCGGAGAATATTTGAGGCGACGCGGTCCGAGTTGGCTGTGCGAGGAGGCATAGGAGGAGCCAGAGCTCAAAGGGTGGCATCTGTTCTTGATCTCCCGTATCGACACGTTCGTGTTTTAGGACGACAAGCAACTTTGAGACCGGAAGAATAAAAAGCGAACCAACATGCCTAGGGATATGCTAGGTAGGCCACATGCGGCTCCTGGCATTCACCGATGCGGCGGAAGAAATTCTCAAGGATGCAGGAGAATCCATCCGGGCCATACCTGTCGATCAGATTGAAGAGATGGTGGATGTCCTCCTCGAGGGATTGAAGAGGAAGATTCTGATAATAGGCACGGGCAGAAGTGGCCTTGTCGGCCGTTCTTTTGCAATGAGGCTCATGCATCTTGGATATGATGTTCACGTCTTGGGAGAGACCATCACGCCCGCAATTGGGAAAAATGACATCGTTGTTGCTATATCAGGATCAGGAGCCACAGTGCTTCCAGTAACCTCTGCAAGGATCGCAAAGAAGGTCGGGGCGTTAATAATTGCCATCACGTCGAGGCCGAAGTCCCCGTTGGGGAAGCTTGCTGACCAGGTTGTGTACGTCAAGGCAAAGTCGAAGGCTGCTAAGCAAAAAGACTTCTTCCTCAGGCAATTGGTTGGAGAGCATGAGTCTTTGGCGCCCTTGGGAACCATGTTTGAGATATCTGCCACAATCTTCCTCGACAGCCTAATCGTCGAACTGATGCGCCAATTGGGAAAGACTGAGGGAGAACTAAGGGCACGACATGCAACCCTCGAAGGTTTGTAGGATTCTGTCCACTTGAATGAGTTCGACTGCCTAGACGTGTGCTGAGCTTCTCTACGACAGAGAGGATGTTGCACGAATACTTATCTACGAAAAATCATACTTGCAGGTTTAGATGACCAAGGAATGTCGGTCCTCATCAAGAATTGTGACTGGATTGTAACTCAGAACCCTTCTCGAGAGGTTCTCAGAAATTGCTCAGTCCGAGTAGAAGGCACGAAAATTACAGAAATTGGCGACCTGCAGGGAGATGCTGAATATGTGATTGACGGATCGAGAAAGATCTTGCTTCCTGGCCTAGTCAATACTCATACGCATCTCTCGATGACCCTGATGAGAGGGTTTGCGGATGATATGCGTCTCCAAGAGTGGTTGGAGACTAAGATTTGGCCTTTAGAACAGAAACTGACTGGTGACATATGCTATCATGGAGCCTTGTTGGGTTGTCTTGAGATGATTAGGACAGGCACAACTTGTTTCATGGACATGTACTTCTTTCTTAAGGACGTTGCACGAGCCGTCGAAAAGGCAGGTCTTCGAGCAATCCTTTCTCACGCCATGATCGACCTCTTTGATTCGAAGCGATCGGAGAGCCAAAGACGAATCACTCAAGAAGCCCTCGATTTCATCAAAAGTCTTCAGAGTAGTCGCATAGGTTTTGCCATGGGGCCCCATGCCCCATATACATGTTCGGAGGAGTCACTTTTATGGTCGAAAGAAGTGGCAGAGAGAGAACGTGTTCCGATTCACACACACATCGCTGAAACCAGACATGAGCAGGCCCAGTTCGAGAAAGAAAAGGGAATGAGTGAAGTAGAATACCTTGCCAAAATCGGATTCCTTTCGCCCAGGCTGGTTGCGGTCCACAGTGTTTTTCTCACTGGAAAGGATGTTGAGTTGTATGCCAGGAATCAGGTCAAGGTTTCGCATTGTCCAGTATCGAATATGAAACTCGCGGGAGGCGGAGTTGCACCTCTTAGCGAGATGTTTGCCCAACATGTGAATGTGTCACTAGGAACAGACGGGGCAGCAAGCAACAACTGCCTCGACATGTTTGACACCATGAAATTCTGCGCATTGGAGGCTAAGGCACACTACTGGGATCCGACAGTATTGCCCGCGCAACAGGTACTTGATCTTGCTACGATCGAGGGGGCCCGGGCTCTCGGCCTTGAGAAAAAGGTCGGTAGCATAGAGGTAGGGAAAGAGGCCGACCTGATACTAGTAGATCTTAAGTCTCCGAATCTGGTGCCGATTCATGGTAGGAGTACGGTTGTTTCAGATCTAGTCTATGCGACCAAAGGAATGAATGTTGATTCTACCCTAGTACAAGGAAAACCGCTTATGATGAATCGTAACTTGCTTACGCTTGACGAAGACAAAGTCATGGAAGAAGCCTCTAGTGCAGCTCTAATGCTTACTGGTTAGTTCGGCTTCATCTATCATCAAGAAACCTGAAGAGCCTGCCCAACGTTTAGTGGTTCTCTTGAATCTGATTCTTTTCTGGAAGAAACATGCGTCAGTGACGAAGGTTTCATACTCTCCTCCTTCACCGCTGAGATGAACTCCACTCTTCTGCTGCAGGTTCTTAAGCTCCGAAATACATGTTTCGTCTAGCTTTCTGCCTAACCACATTTCGTCAAGTCCAAGCGCAGAAACACCTATGATATATGTCTCAAACCCCAGATCCAGCATCTCCTTGAGAAGAAGTTCAGGGTCCTTATGCCACAGGGGCGCGTAACTGACCATATCGAGCGCATCACACACCATGTCAACTCTCCGCTTCTGATAACCACTCGCAACAGCTCCTGAAACCAACCCGTCAAGGTCCTCTGTCTTCTCTAGCTTGGCCAGACAATCCTGCAGAGACGCAAGTTCTGCATTTTTCCCAGAAGAAGCAACGAAACTCCTCACAGGGATTCCGAGTGCCTGCCCTTGAAGGTGCGTCCATTTGACACCAGGATAGTGAAACATGTACGAATCGACGCTAGGAGGCTCCATCACAAGCAAACTATTGACGTCCCATCCTTGATGCAACGCATACCACGTAGCTAGACAGCTGTCCTTTCCCCCGCTAAAGAGAACCGTGACCTTCAGATGCCTCACCCCAATGCTTCGCTTATCTTTCCTTTGTGCTCAAACTGCTTTTCGAACAGCGTTCTCATCTTGGTTATCGTATCGGCATCTTCGGGTCGCTTGTCCTCTCTGATCCTTGCTATCCTAGCAAACCGTAGGGCCAATCCAGATTTGTAGCGAGGACTTCTCTGGATCTCATTGTAGGCAACTTCAACTACTGTCGTGGGTTTCACCCAAACCGTATACTTGTCCTCAGATGTCTTCAGCTCTTGCAATCTCTTGGTCATCCAATCAAATTCATCGTCGGTTAACCCCTTGAATGTCTTTCCTACCTCAAGAAAGTCTCCGGTTGATTCATCGTGAACAGCGAGATGATAGTTGCTCAACCAGCCAGATCTCCTTCCGTATCCCCAGTCTGCAGCCACAATCACTAGGTCTAGTCTTTCGGACGGCTTGATCTTGAACCAGTTCTTTCCTCTGGCGCCGAGCAGATAAGGGCTATTCAAGGCCTTCGCCATCAAACCTTCATGGCCAGCGGTCACGGCTTTGGTCAAGAAAGCTTGGATCTCGCTCAGGTCATTTGTCACAATCCTTTCGGCTAAGATCTCCTGAGGACATATGCTTGAGAGAAGGCTCCATCTTGCGTCATAGCTGAGGTCGACGAGCTGCCTTCCATCAAGATAAAGTATGTCGAACAAGTGTAGTCTGAGAGGAATCTCTCGGGCGATGCGAGTTATCTCGCGCTCTCTGCGAAATCGCCTCATCAATTCTTGGAACGGCAATGGTTTCATGTCAGATGCGATTGCAACGACTTCGCCGTCGACGAGAGCTTCATCCGCTTGTATTGTTCTCTGGACAGTCTCAACGAGATCGGGGAGACTTTCGGTTACGTCAGTCAGACGTCTACTGAAGATCCTGATTTCCTGACCTTTCTTGTGGATCTGTATTCTTGCGCCATCGAACTTGAACTCGAACGCTGTGCCTGATTCGTGCTCACTGAGCACTTCAGAAATCTCATAGGCCATCTCGGCCATCATGAGCCTTACAGGTCTGAACAGGCTTATGTTGACTTGCTCCAAGGCTTCCTTTCCGCCAGCAAATGCAAGGCGGGCGACTTCCCCGAGGTCCCCGAGCATCATTAGAGCTCTTCTGACTAGCTCGTCGGGGATCCCGCATGCTTCTGCTATTCCATTGAGCATGACTCCTTCGACGACACCTATTCTCATCTCACCGTGCAAGATTCGAACGACGTAGTCTGCTTCCAATGAATTGGCTTGTCCGAGGAGGCTTTCGAGAATGCTTTCCTTCCTGCTTCTGGATCTTGGTCCCGTAACAGCTGCGATCTCTGAGAAACATCTTTGCACTTCCAATATGGTTAGAGGGCGGGCAACTAGTGAGGTTTGTCGTTGTCTGCTCTTCTGGAGGATCTTCCAAAGGGTTGCTCCGCTTACCTCCAGTACCCTTTCGTCCGCTTCAGAGAAGACCTTTCCCGCTATCATGAGAACAGCTGCTTGAGTTTCGCTCCCATCTAGCTTCTTCAGAAAGTCGCTCAGTTTCTCTATCTTCTCGTTCCTTTTCGCGGTTTGTTCCAGAACTTTGCAAACCTCTGCCAAATCTTGAAAGAGAGTCACCATTCTTGTTAGTCACTCTCTGTCCAACGGAGCAAGTTTGATTGAGCTGCGAACTTCCTCATTCTCTCGATGGCTGTTGTAACTCTCTGTCTTGAGAAGTTCTTCACGTCACACAGGAAATGGTACAATTCTCTCTCTTCTAAGGGTTGGAGTTCAATTGAGTAATCGGTTGTGGTAGGTGGGTTGATGAATGAGTTTCTTATTCCTCGAACATCTTCAGGTGTCTTACATCTGACTCTTTCTGGGAGATTCTCAATGCTTCCGTATTCTCGAATGAGTTTCAGCGCCGTCTTAGGCCCTACTCCGTTAACTCCCTTGTTGAAATCTGTGCCAACCAGAATAGCAAGGTCTATGAGCTGCTCTCTTGACAGATGCAGACAGAACAAAAGGTCTTTGGTTTCGATCAGTTCCGGCCTCAAGGGGCGGGATACTCCTTTGCTGGGCAAATACTCTTTCCCCCGGATTGTCACATATCGAACAAGTCTGGGAGCCCCGAAGAGCAGGGAGTCATAGTCCTGGCTGTTTGTTGCCCACACGTGGCCTCTTGCTGTCATGTAGGCAGCTTGAGCCTCTGCCTCGCTTGGAGCCTGAACACATGGGATGCCGAGAAGATGCAGTAATTGCTTTGCATCGTCAATCATCTCCCTTGATAGTTGACTGGCCGAGACAGCTTTGGAGAAAGCCGTTCGGAGGTCACCTCTCTTGAGGGCTTCAATACGCTGCAATTCAGCTCTGTCTCTAATCTCTTGTCGTTTCTCTATTTCGTGTCGCTTCAACTCCGGTGGTCTTCCATCAAAGATGAACACCAACCTGATGGAGTAGTCGGAGATGAGACGGGCGGAACGGAATAGCAGCCCAATTAGGTGAGAAGTTGTGTTTCCAAGATGGTCTGTGAATGGTGAACCATCCGTATTTCGTGTGATTGATAGAAATTGATACAGAACATTGTTTGCGTCAACTGCTAGAGTCTTCCCGGTTAGGTCTTTGAGGGTCAGTCTTTGCCACTTTATGATAGGGGTTAGGTTGACGCCCACGCTCTTACGCCTCAAATCATCAGAGAAATCTTCACGTGCGATTTTGTGGTTCCAACTCTGCTAGACTATTGCTGACGCAGCTTTTGAGGATAGTTTTCGTTTCTTCGCATACCATAACGCATAAAAGAGATGCAGCAATCAAGCACTTAGCCTTTCATGATTGGATCGGAGGAATAAAACTGCCAAGATACAAGACAACTGGCGAGATCCTGAAGATAATCACCAATAAAGACCAAATCCGAAAGATGTAGTCAAGAAGCTTCATCCGGAAAATATTGGCATTATCGCTCACGTGGATCACGGCAAGACCACCATGTCAGACTCCCTGCTCGCCTCGTCAGGGCTGCTGTCTCCATCCGTGGCTGGAACCGCTCTTGCACTTGACTTTATGGAGGAAGAACAGAAGAGACAGATGACGATAAAGGCGGCGAACGTCAGCCTTCTTCACGAAAAGAGCAGCGTTCCATACGTTATCAACCTGATAGACACGCCAGGGCACGTTGACTTTTCAGGCAGAGTCACTAGATCACTCAGGGCCATTGATGGCGCGGTCGTTGTGGTTGACGCCGTCGAGGAGATCATGGTTCAAACAGAAACTGTCACACGCCAGGCATTGGAAGAGAGAGTCAGGCCAGTGCTCTACGTGAACAAGATTGACCGTTTGATAAAGGAGTTGAAGCTTACCTCCGATCAGATCCAAGACAAAATAGCCCGCATAATACAGGACTTCAATGGATTGATTGAGCTTTACGCGGAGCCAGAGTTTCGTGAGAGATGGAAAGTCAACTTCACCACGAACACCGTTGCTATGGGTTCGGCTAAGGATCGCTGGGGTTTCACGAGCGCAATCGCCCAGAATCATGGGGTCAAATTCTCCGACGTAGTGGATGCTTATGTGAACGATAAAGCTGAGGAATTGAAAGACAACAGCCCTCTCAACGAAGCTATACTGGACATGGCGGTGGACGCCATGTCTCCACCACATATTGCACAGAGATATCGAATACCGAAGATCTGGAAAGGAGACGTAAACTCAGAGTACGGCCAAGCAATGGTAAACTGCGACGACAATGGCCCAATAGTTATGTGTGTGACCAATATCGTCGTCGACCCACAGGCAGGAGTCGTGGCAACAGGGCGCCTCTTCTCAGGCACGATCAAGGCAGGCCAAACAGTTCAGCTGATTGACGCAAAGAGTGAGGGAAGAGTTCAGCAGGTCTGCATATACATGGGACCTTACAGAGAAATCATTGGAGAGATAACAGCGGGAAACATTCCAGCTCTGCTAGGGTTGGAGGCAGCGAGAGCCGGAGAAACTCTGGGAAGCTCCAAGGGCATTTCACCTTTTGAGGCAGTCCACTATGTCACTGAGCCGGTAGTCACGATTGCGATTGAACCCAAGTTTAGTCGTGATCTTCCCAGGCTTGTGGATACGCTCAAGAATCTATCGATTGAAGATCCTAACCTAGTGACTACCATCAACGAGGAAACTGGGGAATACCTGATCTCAGGCATGGGTACATTGCACCTTGAGATCGCAACGACTCTTATCACCAAGACTGGGTTGCAGATAACGACCTCGCAACCCATCGTCATATACAGAGAAAGCATTAGAAAACCTGTAGGCCCCTTCGAAGGCAAATCACCGAATAGACACAACCGCATTCAGATGATGGTTGAGCCACTTCCTCCAGAGATTCTTGATATGATAAGAACAGGCCAGATCGGAGAATACATGGACCGCCATGCTCTTGCCAGAATCCTAAGGGACAAGGGATGGGACGCGGACGAGGCTAGAGGAGTGTGGAGCATCGACGAGGGATCCAATATGCTCATCGACGTGATCAAAGGGGCTCAATATGTCCAAGAGGCGAAGGACATGATCATATCTGGGTATCGGTGGTCACTCGGCGAAGGACCATTAGCCTACGAGCATATAAGAGGCCTGAAAGTCAAACTCGTAGACATTTCGTTGCATGAAGATCCAATTCACAGAGGGCCGGCACAGATGATGCCAATGATGCGAAGAGCGTTCTTTGCAGGGTTTCTGTCCGCTGATCCGTGTCTACTCGAGCCTGTCCAGAAGATCACGGCGAAGACTCCTCCTGACCTACTTGGAGCAGTTACGAGTGTAATTACGCAAAAGCGGGGAAAGGTAATCTCAGTTGACCAGAAAGGTCATCTCGTCTATGTCGTTGGAGAACTGCCGACAGCAGAGACATTCGATCTATCGGAGACTCTAAGAAGCGCTACTGCAGGGCGGGCTTTCTGGGGTTTAGAGTTCTCACACTGGGCCCCAGTGCCAATGTCAATGTTCATGCAGGTGATTCAAGACATAAGGAAGAGGAAGGGGCTTCCACTGGAACCGTCCAAGGTAGAAGACTTCATCGACAAGACATAGTCCCAACTTCCTTCTTTGATTCCGTTCTCTCAGAAAGCAAAGCTAATGCTCTGGTCGCGGTTCGTAGCCAGAGAAGCCAGCACCTAGCATCTTTCGAATGAATTCGAGCCGCTGGCTATGTTGCCACCAGCATGTGTCCTAACGAGCCGCATCCAGAGTGCGTGCGTGATGCCCGGAAGTCTTTTTAGCTCCCTTTAGGACAGAGTCTGTCGGAGAAGGGGTGCCACAAGAGATGCCTTTGGCGTTTGTGTTGATCAATGCCGAAATAGGATCAGAAGCAGAGATTCTGAAGGAACTAAGAAAGATGGAGAGCGTCAAGGAGGCGTACCTCGTCTATGGCGTGTACGACATTGTGGCAAAGGTTGAAGCGGATACGATGGAGAAGCTCAAGGAATTCACGTCTTTCAAAGTGCGGAGAATCAACAAGGTCAGATCAACCCTCACTATGATAGTCATGTAAGAAGCGTTCCGGTCTTCCTTTTCATTTCGACAGAACAGAACACGCAGACGCACATATGACCGTTAGCCATATTGCCTAATCACTCACCTATCTCTGCATTGCGCGGCCGTAGTCTAGCCTGGTCTAAGACCTCGGCTTCCCAAGAAACAAGCTTCGGAGACAGCCGGCGACCCGGGTTCAAATCCCGGCGGCCGCACCACTCTAGCCACACACACACAATTCTCGCGACGAAACCAAAACGAGCGACGACGATTATTGCGCGCTAGCGTCAGTCTCTCTCAAAGAGAACACCTTAATTCCCAGTGTGTGCTAACGTGGCGGCAGTATACAATGGATTCCTACTTCTAGGCAAGATCCGGTGTATAACTAGCTAGAAAGGGAAGTGAAAAACGCATGGGTTACGAAAGACGTGACTATGGCGGCCCAAGAACAATGCACAAGGCTACCTGCGCTGACTGTAAGCAAGAATGTGAAGTTCCATTCCAGCCGACAGAGGGCAGGCCGGTCTACTGCAGGGACTGCTACCAGAAGCACAGAAGGTACTAGGACGACTAATCCTTAGTTCCAAGTTGCCTTAGCCTCTCTTTTTTTGAATATCCGTTATTATTCATGGTCAGCTTCGGTCATACATGCCGATTTTTTCTATGTGTGGGGTTCATTGTAATATGCGCACAAAGAACCGCCGACAAAGATGGTTCAGTCTCTGCCGGCCGCACCAACTGATACACACACACCACCCAATATTATTACGACGAACGAACGACACGAATTGCTGTTTCAATCAAATCTTCTAGAAGAATCAGAAGATCAACTGTTAAGACCTGAAAACATTAACACTTTTCGAAATGTTAGAAGAAATAATCGTGTGTAAAACGTTAACGTTTTGAAAGAAACTAACAAAAGCGCGCGCGCTACAAGTAGGAGCGAAAGGCAATACCCTTAATATTCAGCTTGACTCCGGTACGTGTGTGAATTGTTATGCCATCTCCTTACGATGTCGTGGCTAAAAATGTCATTACGAGTACTCTTGGGGTTAAGCCTGGAGACAATGTCATTGTTGAAACATGGGATCATGGGCTCCCACTCGCCCGGGCCTTCGTCTTTAACCTGAGCGAGCTAGGAGCGCGACCATTACTCTTCTTCGAAGATGAAGATACGTTTTGGCGTTGCTGCGATAACCTGGGAAGCGAGAAGCTGGGAAAAGTTGGTGAACATGAGTGGGCTGCACTGGAGAAGACAAGCAGCTACATATTCATTCCTGGTCCAGCCGACTTCCGAAGGATCTTGAAGGACCGCCCCAAGTATCTTGCAGCAGCCGCATACAACAGTGAATGGTACGAAAGGGCCGAACGGCACAGACTGAAAGGCGCGCGCCTAGCGTTTGGTTACGCCAGTGCTGAGCAGGCTCGCGTCTACAAACTGCCTTTCCAGCCATGGCAGAGAATGCTACTTGCAGCATCATCTATCGACATCTCAACCTTGAAGAACACTATTGACAAGATCAGGCCATTGCTTCAGGGCAAGGGCCAAATCAGAATCACTGCTCCAAACGGAACTGACCTGTCGCTTCGCTTGGCTGGACGCGATGGTGTAGCAGAGGACTGCATCGTCGATTCAGATGACCTCGACAAGGGTTGGAACATAGCCAGCATTCCTGGCGGAAATATCGTTGTCGCTCCTGACGAGACCTCGGTTGAAGGTGTCGTTTTCTTCGATCGTTCTACTCCATACATGGGAAGATGGGTGGATGGAATTCGTTGGGAATTCAGGAACGGCCAGTTAGTAAAGTACTCAGCCAAGGCTTCAGCCGAGTCATTCAGTTCAATCTACGAGAAAGCCGATGGAGACAAGAATCGTCTGGGAAGGATAGGCATCGGTGCTAACCCCAAGATTCGGAGAGGCTTCCTCCAAGACAGCATGTCATCCGGAGCAATTACGATCTGGCTTGGGAACAACCAAGACTTCGGAGGCACAAATAGAACTGGCTTCATGTTCCCTGGAGTCTTAGGAAACGCCACAATGAGCATTGACGGGCACGTGATAGTTGAGAAAGGCAAATTACACAGAGATATGACACCGTGAGAAGTGACCTACTAAACCTCAACCATTCTGTCGAGTGCTCTACGGCGCGTCAGTATCCTCGGAAGTCTGTGGATATCTCAGCTCTCCGTTCATGGTTCTGGCGAAACTTGTCGATTTGTGTGTGTGGATCCCATGGTGCGCACACACAGAGGAATTTAGGGGGAGGGGATCCCCACAATTTGTGGGCACCTTTTATCTCATGATGCGTACACACAATTATGTTCAAAGCCGGCCAAACCGCAGCTGAGAAAAGAGAGAAAATGAGGCGAACGTATGCTGATAGTTCGCACGCGCTAGACAGAACAATAGGAAGCATACTAGCTTGCGACCATTGCTCACTCTCTCAGCCTTCCTTGGACAGCCTTGCTCTCGAGTTCTCTAAGCGCATCGGAGGCGATCCAGCGGGCGACCTTGGAATTAATTCGCAGCATTTCCTTAGCAACCTTTATGGCGGCCCTGTTCAGGTTCCGATTCCTCTTCCCGATGTTCCTCAGCGCCCAGTTTGCTGCCTTCTTCACAAAATTCCGCTCGTCCACGGCTCCGCGCTTTATCACGGGAAATAACTTGATGAATTTTGCATCTTCCGCGTCCTTGTCATGCCACGCCAGGCAGGCTATCAGCGCGAAAGCGGTCCTCTTGATGAACTCCTCTTCCCGCTTGGACCAGTCCAAGATTTTCTTCCACGCGAGAGGAGTCTTCTCGAAGAGGTTCATGCACACCTGGTCGCAGATGTCCCAGGAGTTGATGTCCTTCACCCAGGCATCCATCTGATTCTCCGACAACTTTTCAGGCTCGTCGATCATCGCTGCTACGATTCTTGCTTCAGGTACACCTGTCTTCCATAACTTGATCGCAAGCTTGTGGTCCTTTCCCAATTCCTTCGCAATCTTTCGCAGGCCAGGGGTCGCTACTCCCAATCTCCGGTCAGCCACCATTCTATACCGGGCCATCCCTTCCAGCTGACCAGGCCTAGCCTTAGCCTCAAGTTTCCTCAGCACCTCTTCCACAGAAGTCATTCTTGACTTCCCTCACCTTTTCTTCATTTGGGAAACAGACCTTCGTCCTAGATAATCAATAGTATTGCCTCGCGATATGAAAAGAGTTAAAGTCCGAGGACACGCACTCGAAAAGAGAGCCATGGTACGGAGGTGGAGTCTACGCCTGTAGTGATAGTTGAGATGTGGGAAGGAAGGACCTCAGAACAGAAAGAGAAAATCATAAAGGGGATCACCAAAGTCTTCGGAGAGATAGGTGTGAAGCCTGAATCGTTGCAGATCATAATACATGACATACCGAAGACGAACTGGGGTTCACGAGGAGAACAAGCATCGAAGCTACCCACATGAACCAGAGAACGGCCAGAAAGGTCATAAGTTGATAGGCGGGTACTGCAATTCATGCCAGACAGAGTCCATTGTGCTCACATTCTCGTCAAGACCGAACAGGAAGCCAAGATGGTACTGGAACGCCTGAAAAAAGGAGAGAAGTTCGCAAACATGGCCGCAGAAGGTTCTCTTTGCCCGTCAAGAAAGCGAGGGGGAGATCTTGGAATCTTCACCAGAGGAAAGATGGTCAAAGAATTCGAGAACGCCGCCTTCTCTCTTCAGAAAGGTGAAACCTCACCAGTAGTCAAGACAAAGTTCGGATACCACATAGTCAAACGTCTAGAATAGGATCAAGCAGGACGCTTGGCCTTCGGATTTCTCAACTAGCTCTCAACAACGATGACACTATGAGTGCGCGTCCCGTCATACTCACATTCAAGTTTTCAAAGTCACCTTCAGATTTGGGACTATGCTCGCTCTCGACGATTGCATTTCGGCCACATATCTCTCCGATCTCACATACACTGATGACCGTTAAGGACCCATGAACCAGTGATTAAGGTTGTGAATTGACCGTTCCACCGAGAGCATCCATCAAATAGGATGACTCAAATCAATTGAATGCGTTCGCAAGCTAAGAGATACGTCTACGAGGTTCTTGATGACACTTCAAATCCCAAGGATTTTCGAGAACTCAGTTTCGTCCATTTCTAAGATTTCGATGATCTTCTGGTTTGAGTGAAAACCAGCGATGATTCGAACCTGGGAAGAAGGTTTTCCGAGCTTCTTGGATATCCACTTCACGATCTCACGGTTAGCTTTTCCTTTTGTAGGCGGAGCAGTAACACGCATCGTGAAAGTGCCGTCAGGTTCCAAAAAAAGCCTTGTTTCTTTGCTCATAGGCTTCACATACACTGCTACTCTCATCGGATGCCTTTCCTTTCTCGCTGCATAGGTCCACTTCGGATTACAGTCACAGGCGCGCTTGCACAGGGAGCATTACTACTATTTGTGTAATCTCATCTCCCTTTCTCATCTCGGCCTAGGAGGATCGGCCCTATCTGAAAAGGCTTAAGACAAGCCTAGCCGAAATGATATTGAACACTAGGTACTGTGGGAGGATAAGGTTTGGTCGTAATGTGTTCGGAATGCTGTGCCTCCAATAATGACAATGCTGTCTTTTGTTCAACTTGCGGGATCCAGTTGGTATCTCCGCCCACCCCCCGAGAACTGGCTCAGCGCTATGAAGATCTTCATCGAAACGTAGGCAATCTGTCCCAGCGAAACGTGACGCTAGACGAACGTATTCGCAAGACTACGGAGGAGGTCAAGGCTCTCACAGAGCAGCTCAAGGCTGAGGAGCAGGCCCACAAGACGGATGTGGAAAAGGAGCTGTCACAGCGAAGAGTGTTGGAGGATCGACTACAGAGAACAATGGCAGAAGTGAGGAACCTGACTGCACAGGTCAGAGAAACAGAACAGGTTCACAGAAGGGAAATTGTCAGAGTGGCAGAGTTGACTGAGGCTAATAACAGACTGCTTCAAGAAGTTAGGAGACTTACTAGAAAACCACGCTATTGTGATAGATGTGGCGGATCCCTTGTGGCTACTGCAAATCCGAATGTTGATCTGTGCCCAGTTTGTGATGCATATTGGTACGTCCTTGCTCAATCCTATGCTTCTCCGACGGTGCAAATGCGTCAGGAAGAAGTAGCAGGAGCCCCAGGTGAAGGTGAGGAGGACTATGCCCACCCAGAAAGCATGCATGCTGGCCGCTCTTGGCACGGAATATTCATTCATGAGAACTGCGGCTTCTGCGGCCAGCAACTTCAGCTGACCACTCGTCCCGACATACTGTACTGCCAATACTGTGGAAGATACCAAGAACACATTCACAAGTAGAGCGCATAGCACGCGAGCAACATTCAACTGTGAGAAATATCATGTTGACAGCTCTTCCGACGTTCTCTGAAATCATTATCTTCTTGGCACTAGTCATTGTGGGTTTGATTGCAATCCTATTGGTCAAAGCTGTGATTCAGCTCATCATACCAATAGTTGCAGCAGTAGTGGTATGGTTTATGACAGGCAATCTGACCTATGCAGGAGTTGCATTTTTGGCAATCGCAATCTTGCAGCTACTCATGAAGAGGAAATAGACTTAGGCAACTCCGAAGATCTTGGGCACACGCATCTTAGCGACTTAGATTGACAGATCACACGATCGCGCAATACTGATAGTTCACCTGATATGGCCTTACAGTGTCGTCCTACCTGAATGAAGCGACCGGGCCCCTGTGGTCAACCTGATACGTCTCATCACAGGATCTAGAGCCACGTGACAAACACCAAGATGGGCCAATGGAAAGAAGAAGACAATGAGCAACACGAAGAAGAGAAGACGTTCCTACTATGTCTACCTACTTCTCTGCGAGGACGGAAGCTACTACACCGGATATACGAATGATGTGATCTCTAGACTCGGACGACACAGAAAGGGACACGGAGCACGATACACCAAGATGCGCCAACCAAAGAGAATTGCTCACGTCGAGCAATTCAGGACACGCCAGGCCGCTATGAGAAGAGAGCGAGAGATAAAGACGCTGACTCATGATCAGAAAACTGACTTGGCAAGACGGAAGACCAGAACGAAACGTATGATCACACGCAAATGAGCAGGAGCTCAGGGCGGTTCTATGTCCTTGAACCGGACAGTTCCGTGTGAGCTGAATCTGACCGTGAACCTGCGTGGCGCTTCGCTATCGGGAGAACGGTAGGTCCCGTCTGCTTCCCACAAGTCTCCCAGTTTACGAACGCGACGGAATTCTACGCCATACCTTTTGGGGCAGATCTTCTGGGTCATCTTGAGCACCCTTTCTCGGACCTCTTGTTCGCTTATGCCTGGTCGCTCATAGCGAGGCATAATGCTCCTCCTCAAGAGCAAACGCAGGTGAAACGATCATTCGTTCACGCAAGGGATCAAACATGTAGACCACAATATCGCACCATGTCTGAGGCACAGATTGGAGCGCGCACATATATAGTGTACGGGCGAACGCTGATCAATGCCAACTCTCTTGAACAGCCATAGAAAACAAGAAGAAAAGGGTAAGGGTGGAGCTAGGCCTGACCAAACTCGCACATAGATTCTCTATCAAGACACATCCTGAAGTCTATGATCCAGCAGAGGATACCTTGCTGCTGGCAAACAACCTGACCGCAAGGAAAGATGACAAGATCCTGGAGATCGGTGTTGGCTCAGGATATGTATCATTGATGGCCTCCGGAAATGCCAAGATTGTTGTGGGAACGGATCTGAATATTCATGCTGCGAAACTCGCCAAACTCAACGCGAAGCTGAACAACATACCGAATGTTGATTTCGTCTTTGGAGACTTGTTTGGTCCGATAGGCGAAAGATTCGATCTCATAGTAATCAACCCTCCATATCTGCCGGAGACAGGGGGTATTGAGCCTAGACATATTGACCTGTCCTGGAACGGGGGAAAAGATGGTAGAAGAGTGATTGACAAGTTCCTGGAGGACGTGTCGAAATACCTTGACACGAATGGAAGGATACTAATGGTTCAGTCTTCAATATCAGACAATAACAAGACGATGAAGATACTTGTTGCGCAAGGCTTTGAGGTTAGAATCATTGCTGAGGAAAAGCTCTTCTTCGAAACCCTTTTCCTTATAGAGGCAAAGGCATCAAGTGGACACCCACAGCGCGCGCACCAACTGTAAAGATGTAGTATCAAGAAACGAAACAGAGCAGTTACGCGCTAATCTTAAGTTATCAGCGAGACGTAGACAATACAGTTGGCATTTGAATGAAGATTGTCGGCATCGTAGGAAGCCCACGAGTGGGAGGAAACACCGAGATCCTCACTCGCCTAGCCTTGGAGGAAATACGCAAGGAAGGCATAGACACGGAACTAATTAGTCTCGCAGGAAGTGAGATAAAACCCTGCGACGCATGTGGCAGTTGTCGCACCACTGGAAAATGCCACATCAAAGATGACTTCGAAGTCATCTACGCCAAGATGGATGAGGCCGATGGCATAATCCTTGCTACTCCTGTCTACTTCGGTGCCGCCACACCACAAATGACCAGTCTCATCAGTAGATGTTATGCGTATAGAGGAGCCAAACGCCCCTTCGAAAACAAAGTCGGAGGCCCCATTGTTGTGGCACGTCGCGCCGGCCACAATTTCACCTTTGCCCAATTGATGTTCTTCTTCATGATCTCGGGAATGATTGTCCCAGGTTCAACGTATTGGAACATAGCATTTGGCCGAGAGAAAGGAGACGTGACCAAGGACGAAGAAGGAATAAACACAATCAAGCATTTTGGGCAGAAACTCGCATGGCTTACAAAGAAGATCAAGACTTAGAATCAGACGCTTTGATCAACTATCTCGAGCTAGTCTTGGATCTACATATTTCCAATCCTTGTGCTTGTTAGAGAAGTCTCTTCGTTCCTTCTCCGTCGTAGCCACCTGCTCAAACGTACAGTAGTCATCATCACACGCTGCACACGTGGTGTGTATGGTTTTGCGCATAGGATCGCCTGCCATGCTTTTGGCCGGATCGACATAGCAATACAGGCACCCTATTTTCTGCTCTCCGTACTCCTGGAAAGTTCTCGCGAAGACACAATCGTAGACTCGTCCACTGACTAGCTTTCTATGGATTCCATACTTGGGAAGATCAGGCAGGCCTCGCTTCGCTCGTTCTCCAACCCTTTTTCCATATTCTAGGACAGATTTCACAATCATCTCCTTTCCCTTTTCCTCGCCGAACTCTTCGATCAAAGTCTTGGAGAACGACAAGTGCAGAAGCGCCACTCTTGTCATTGCTGTCTCGACTTCTCGTGCTGCTTCTTTCAAAGGTACGACTTCGTCTTTTTCAGCCATTGGATCTCTTTCCTCCCAATTACTTCATGTTCGATTCTTCTTGTTCTCTTTCAGTCTGATCTTATCATAGCTCATCGGGTCATGCTTCTCTCGCTTTGGCTCTATGCAGATCATCTACGTATTATGACGTCGTTCAGGCTCATTCTTTCGGATTTGATCGGAGCTTCTTTTGGCCATCCCACTATGAGATGACAACGGCTCACGAATGTCTCAGGTAGCTCAAAGTACTCACGAATCCTCTTCTGAGTCTCTTCTCCATGGGTCAACCAACATGCACCAAGCCCCAAGGCATGAGCCATCAACGACATATGGTCTGCCGCTGCTGCAGCATCATAGTAGATGTTCTGCGGAACGTATTCATCAAACCTTAAGGCCTTGTAGACGCTCATATCTTGGCAGATGACTATGATGACACCGTTCTCTATCGGTATGTCACTTTGAACCAACTTCCACTCCTCGGGGGTTCGGAGAACTATGAACCTTGTTGAGCCAACGTTGCATCCCTGAGGGGCCATTAGACCTGCTCTGAGGATTTCCTTCACAATCTCATCTGGAACCGGCCTGTCTGTGAATTGTCGTATAGATCTTCTCTGATACAGTAGTTTCCCAACTGTCTCCAACTCCGCTTTAGAGAAGGGTTCCACCATTGACGTGCCAAGATCCACAGTTTTGCCGGCGTTGAGCTTATCGGCCAGTTCAACATATCTTACGCACCATTGAATATCTGGCGTATTGGTTGGTAGACCTCGTTTCGTCCAAATCTCTAGTACAGATCTGGCTTGGTCTCCGAAGTCTGGCGGCTTCTTCAGCTTTCCATTGAGAATCCTATAGATCATAACCTCTATTGTGTGGTGGGTTCGCTCGTGCAGGATTGCTCTCAGTGGAGCAGGGTCCATCTTCAACAAATCTTCTTCTGTATATCCATGGATCTTCAATTCTTTCACGCTCTTCTTCCGAGTGTGCGAGATGATACACGAAAGTTCTTAGATTTCATTCAGAGCTGCTTACTGTGACGGTATTGGTTCCACTCGGAGGATAACCTGCCCTTTCGGGTCAGGACATTCGACTTCCCATGTATTTGGAAGCCAATCGTTCGGCTCATCTATCTTACGTTGTTTGGCGGGTATCAATGGCAAGATGCTTTGCAGAGCATAGAAGCAGAAATGATGTCCTTCCGGTATGCTCAGTCTGCTTCCTCTTAGGATGCAGTAGTCTCCCACTTTCATCGTGTCGCATTTGCCTTTGATCTCTTTGACCACGATCTTCAGATCCTGCATCTTGACAATCCTCCTGTTTCCAGTATGTGATCATTCGCCGCATACGAACTTAAGCGGTTCTGTGCATGATCGATGAGGAGATATTTGAATTCCAGTCTGTCAGCTTTCCTTTGTGGTGTTCGTTCCACTGAATTTCTCAATCGTGGCTGTTACGTATCCTAGACCAAGCCTCTCAAGAGTTTCGTGAGTTGGAATGCCTGTTTCTCGACTCCAGCCTCTCTCATCATAGTACTCATCCAGCATCGGTTCTTGCTCGAATTTGCTGCCTTTGCTTGGGCCCTCCGAAAGGGCCTCTTCTCTGAACCTCCGCGGAAGAGTGTCATCTCGCCTTCTGACCCCTTCCCGAACATTAAATGCCCGCTCTATGTTGACAATCCTTTCTCCAACACGACGTACATCCATCCCGGACATTCTAAGGCCCGTAGCAGCCTCAATGACTTCGGCTGCTCTGTCGAAGGGCAATATCTGCATGTTCTGCATGATGCTCTTGCACGTTTCAAGAGCGTCGATGACAGCGCACCAGTCCTCAAAATAGGAGACAAGCTTTCCTTTTCCTCTGTAAGCGAGCCTAAGAGTGGATTCTGGAACACCAAACATCTCTGCACCTTGCCTCGGATCATCGCTCAACTCTATGAAGGGTTCACTTCTAAGATGGTCTCCACCTCTACTCGCGACTGCGTAGCCCAGACCAAACCCTTTGAGACCCCTGGGATCAGCCATTATGATGTCAAGCCCTTTCACCTGCATCGTCAAATCCATGCCTCTGCCCAGTTTCTCTGCTGCTGCTTCAGAACCATCTGCAAGAATGTCGCCAAATCCTTCCCTTCGCGCTATCTTCTCGACTAGGGTTAGAATCGCCTCTCCATTGCCCCAAGACAAGTCCAGTCCATCAGCTTCTGTCTTCTTTAGTAGACCCTTGTCGTAGAGCTCCATGGCCCACGATATGCACTCGGCAGTCGTCAAAGCGTCCAGTCCAAGCCTGTTGCACATATCGTTCGCTTTCAAAGCTACATTCAGGTCCCCATTTCCCATACGAGCGGTGAATGAACCGAGAGATTCGTATTCAGGACCTTCCCCGAACAGACCGGCAAACTTGCCGGATTTCACAACATAGAAACGGCTACATGGAATGGTGCACGCAAAACATCCCCTACTCTTGACGTTGTACTCTTCTGCAAGCCTTTCCCCGCTCACAGCCCTTGCGTGCTCGAAGACTCCTGAAGTGTAATGGCGCGTGGGAAGAAAACCAGCTGCATTTGCCATCATCAGGATCCGTGTGGTGCCCATTCGTCTCCGAGGCCAATACTGCTCGTGACCGTAGATCTCTTCCTCGATCTCCTCGACGAGATGTTCGAACCTGCCGGGATCAGCCACCTCTATGGATCCAGTTCCCTTCACGACCAGCGCCTTTACTCCCTTCGAGGCCATGACCGTGCCCATACCGGTTCGAGCAGCTACTCTCATCAGATTCGCAAAAATCCCCGCATATCTGACGCCTTTCTCGGCCGCTGGGCCAACACTCGCGACCTGAACTCGTCTTTCACCAAGGTCATCCTTGATCACGTCATCTGTCTCGTACACATCTTTTCCAAGCAGATGAGAAGCGTCTCTGAATTCCACGTCACCATCGTTTACATAGATGTAGACAGGTTTCCTGCTGCGACTCTCGAGTATCACTTGGTCATATCCGGCAAACTTCAACTCTGACGCGAAATGGCCACCAGCATTGCTGTCACCCAGTATACCTGTGAGTGGCGACTTGGCCGAAACATTGAATCTGGAGGCAGTCGGGAACATTGTTCCCACGAGCGGGCCAGAAGAGAAAAAGAGCTTGTTGTCTACGCCCAGAGGATCGATGCCCGGATTGACTTCGTCGTACAGCCTCTTTGAGTTGAATCCTCTCCCGCCGAGAAAGGACGCGGCCATGTCTCGCTCCAATTCGCTGGTTTTGATCTCTTTCTTACCAAGATCTATTCTGAGCACCTTGCCAGCATATCCGCGTAGTTCAGTCAATGATACCCCATCTCCTCAGAAGCTTCTTTGACACATCTTCCGAGCGATCATCGTCTGAGTCAGATTCTGTGAAGGTAAGGGCGTCTGTGGGGCATCTTTTGACGCAGGCCGGCTCTCCTTCACATAGATCACATACAAGCGGTCTAGAAGAATGGCCCAGCTTCAGTGCCTCGAATGGGCAGGCACCAATGCAAGAGCCACATCCCGTGCATGCGTCTTGGTTCACTCGGATCGTACCGAGTACAGTCCTCGTCAGAGCGCTTGTGGGACATGCGGTGATTGAGGCACATGAATCACATTGATGGCATACGATTGGATAGTCGAAGCCATGCTTGTCCTCTTTGATTACTGTTATTCTCGATAGACCAGTACCGAATTTGCCTTCGTGACGGAAGGAGCAGATCATTTCGCAGAATCGGCATCCTGAGCATTTTTCTGCGTCAATATGAATCCTTTTCATGCTTCGTCACTCCTTTCCGTTTCGATCGGATTGGCACGCCCCGCGATATAGAGAGCCTTCTTCCATACTGCAAAGTCTGCTGTTGACGCGTCAAGACAGGTGGCAAAGGAGAGAAGGCAAGGCAACATTTGTCTTTCCATTGTCTCTAGTTGCATTTGTCTTGGTATAAGAAAAGGCCGTATGAGAGAAACCTGGTTTGAACGAAGGCTACAGAGAGAAAGATCTCAGGAATACCCTACGAAGGCGCTCAAATCGATCTGGAGCAGCTCCCTCGTCTTTCTCACTGGATCTTCTTAAGCAGGCTTTCGGTCGAGATGGCATTGTCGTAAAGCCCTAGCTCTTTTGCATCCATTCCCAGCGCCAATCCTGTCAATTGAGTCACAAAGACAACTGGCAATTGGTATTTCTTGCCTAGTTTCTCGTTCAATTCCACTTGGCCGCGATCAAACTGTAGGTGACAGAAGGCGCAAGGCGTGACTAGACAATCTCCACCTGCCTCAATGATATTGTCCATCTTTTCAGCAGCCATGTCCAATGCTATGTCGAGCATTGCAGCTCTGACGCCGCCTCCTGCACCGCAGCACATGGCTTTGTCTTTGTAGTCAATGTTTTCGGCACCCAAGGATTTGACTAGATCGTCAAGAACAGTTGGTCTCTCGGCGGATCCGTGCATCCTTGTTTCGCTTGGCTTCAGGAAGTGACAACCATAATGCACAGCGACTCTGACGTTCTTGAGAGGTTTCTTCACTTTCTTCTCTATGGTTTCGAGCTTTATTTCATCACTCAACAGTTCTATCACATGTCTGACTTCGATTGTTCCCTTGTACTTCTTGCCTACTTTGGCCAAGGACTTGTTGACGAGGTCTCTCAGCTTCGGATCGTGTTTGAGTAGGTGATTTGCTTCCTGAAGAGTAGCGTAGCATCCGTTGCAGGTAGTTGCTATGTTGGCATTCATCTCCTCAGCTATCACAAGGTTTCTGGAGGCTAGAGTCAGCCAAGTGGCGAGATCGAACGAGCCGAAGACACCCGGGGCTGGGCAACACGAAGCACCCCTCATATCCAACAGATTAATGTCGAATTCTTTCATGACCTTCTTCGAAGCCACTTCGATTCCTGGATACCTGTTCGGTGTGATACACCCGAGGAAGAAAGCGTAGTCCGACATTTCAGCTACCCTTCTTCTCTACCAGAGCTCTGAACCCTTTATCATCCACGAGTACTAAGACTTCCTTCAGAGCTTCTGGATACATGTGAACAGTTGGTGGAAGCTCCGACAATGCTAGGCGTTTTCTGATCGCCTTGACATCGTCATTTATCGGAACAGCGTGACCGTACTTGAAGAAGATCTCACAAACCTTCGCATGTTCCGGCCTCATGTGGCCTTCCTTGACAGCCATGTTTCGGAGTACTCGGACAATGTCTGTGCTTCTGACCTTGCGCGGGCAGCGTTCCTGACACGTGTAACATGTTGTACAATTCCATAGATCATCGGAAGAAAGAGCCTCTTCTCTGAGACCGATAATGGTCTTCAGAAAGATCTGTCTAATCCTCCAGGCAGTTCTTCTCCCTGATGGACATGAACCCGTGCACGTACCACATTGCAGGCATGCTCTAAGAGTGGCCATGTCCTCTCTTGGAAAGATCTTTGAACCTAGGTCCATTACCTCATTGACAAAGTCCTTGTCTCTCTTTTGAATCGTCTGTCTCTTCAATGTCGAAGGCAAACATCATCCTCCGCATATGAATACTTCAAGAGCCCTATACACGTAGGCATATACGTGTTTCCAAGGCCGCAATCTGGCTCACGAACTCATTGCCAAGGAGATATATTGCGGTCTATCGACACGCTCGAGTCTGGAGATTTCGAGGCTCTGCTTCTCTCTGTGACCTATTGATCGAGATCGATTACCCAGCGCGTTAGTCTGTTACATGTTGCGGGGTTCACCGCGTGAGTAGGACATATCCCTTTGTAGTCCTCATCGCACGATACACAAGGAATGCTAGCTACTGTGTCGACGGTTCCGATCCCTCGACTGGCAAAGAGTCGAAACGTCCATCTTCCTTTGTTCAACTCTCTCCTTCTTTCTATAAAGCCTAGTCTCTCAAGATTGAGTACTTGCCTCGACCCTTTTCTACTGTCCAAACCCAGGCGCCGCCATAGATCAGACTGCAGTATTCCCTTTCCCCCATATTGCTGAATGATAGCAAGGGATCCCCTCATGCCGAATTCATCGGGATCTACGTATGGAGTGAGAATGGTTTTCACCGGCCTGTCAAGAATTCGTGTCAACACCTGCTCGATGAAGTCGGCCACAACGTTGCCTGTTTGGGTCAACTCATATCTCACTGGAAGCTTTCGCTGGAGAATTAAGCCTCTTTTCTTCAGCCTGGCAAGATACTTGTAGGTTCTTCTGATGCTGATTCCCACAGCCTTGGACAGATCTCTCACTGATATGCTTTCTTGAGTCACGGCATGGAAAACCCTCCGCTCTGTTGGCGTTCCGCCTCCAAGAAGGCGGACTCTGACTCGGTAGAACTGAACATGATCTTTCGGGTGGTTCGATCGGATCAGACCTTGTTTTTGGAGCCTATTCAGGGCTCTCGGCAGTAGAGGACGGCCAACGAGTCTGGTCAGTTCCTCAAAAGTTCGATAGCCGTTCTTGATGGCTAAGAGTGATAATTCCTCAAAACATGATGAGTTGGCTGGGAACCTTAGAAGGAAGTCAGTCTTGCTCACTAGTTCCAGGATCTGATTGCCTTTGAAGGTTGTTGAATATCTTGTATCTTTGTGACTTACTAGTTCGGCGTCGATCAAAGGTTGTAGGTACTGTTCAATGGTCGTCAGGCTGTGGTTGAATCTCATAGAACGAAGTTCTTCTTGAATATCTCTTTCAGTATGTGCTTTCTCTCTAAGGAGTTGAAGGAGAGTGACCCTTGTTGGGTTCTTGATCGCGTTCAGAGCCTGTGCTATCGTTTGGTGGTCCATCACTGAAGCCGCCTGATTGCCCTTTTCAGCGGTTGTGATCGCACTTTGACACTGTCTGATTGCCTTCGCCAAAAGGAGCCCCTCGATTAGTTAACGGCGTTAACTGTGCGAGACCTGCTTATTAAGTTAACGCCGTTAAATGCTTGGAGACGGCCGCGCGGAGAGGATTAAGACTAAATATGAGACGGATAGAATCGTAACGGCGTTAAACCTAGGTGCGGCGGATTGAAGCCACCTTGCATGCTTGTAACGGCACATGTGCTCCCGGCTGTACGGGTCATCGTCGCAAGAAATCTCATCGAGATTCATGAACTGAAACCGGTCATTGTCGCGTCAAAGATGGGCCTTACTCCTGCTGCTGTCACACAGTACGTGTCAGGTGTGCGAGGAGGAAAACTGGTCGATACTCTCCAAAAATCCAGAAAGATGAAAAGAATATTGGATAGACTCACCAGAGAGTTGCTGAAGACTCAATTAGACACATATGCCGTCATGCCTTTGATTTGTGAGCTCTGCAGAATTGCCAGGGAGGAACACATGCTCTGCGATTTCTGTGACTTCTCGGAGGCAGAAGATTGTGACATATGTGAGAGGATTTCGACACATGGAACGGGGCGTTGATGTTCCATTATCGGAACATTAATATATCACTAGCCGACATAGGGGGTACCGGGAGGAGCAATGAAGAGCCCAAGAACCCAGACGAACCCGGTGCCTGACAGATATGCTATCTTTTCGCAAGCCCCTCAGATGCTTGCATCCGCCATAGTGGAGGGAATTGACTACTTGTCAAGATGCCTGAAATGTGCCGCAGAAGTCACAAATCCCCTAAAGGAATGGGACATAAAAACGAAGAGCGGAAGAGGCGCTGCACTCCGCATCAAACTTTTTCAGTGCCCCAACTGCGGCCACAAGTTCAGGGTAACACTAAAGACGAATTAGCAAGCAAGACCAGATCTGCCAGGAACCGGCTCCTCCTCGAACACCCCCATTCTTGATCACAACGGTGGAACGGTTTTCTTTCGTTCCATCTCCGGCATTGTTGTCCATTTCATGAACTCTGGGCTTGGAGGCTCGCTTTCATAGAGGGACTTTCTCATAGATTCAAGAGGCATACTCTCCTTTCCAACATATTCTGCTGCCGTCAGAACTTGATTTCCATGCCTCTCAGCTTCTTCAAACACCTTCTTCACTTGAATCCTCCAATCCTCACTTCTAACTATGTGATGATCAAGAATCGTCACAGGAACAGATCTGACCATTCTCTGAAGATTCTGAAAACCCTGTTCAATGACGCTTACAGGCACCTTTGATCCTGAAAGATAGAGAGGCTGGCCGCCTACGATCACGAGGTCAGGATCCTCGAATAGGATCATTTCAAGCGTCTTCTTCGAAGAGGGGCCTTGAACATCAGAGGTATGCACAACCTTCTCTTTTCCATATTGGACTACGAGCATAATGACCCATCCAAGCTCAGATCCTTCTTCTCCATGATAAACTGGGTCTGAGAATCTAAGTTCAGTTTCGTGTAGCTTGAAGGATCTTCCGTCAGCGCTTTCAAACCGGTCGACAAATTTCCCTGAAATCTTCTGGAAAAGCCATCCCCTGCGTCTCTGACTCGTGTTCACATGGCTTTTTGTATTCTTGGCGAGAACAAGCTTGCCACCGCAGATAGATTTGGCTTCTTCAGGGCTACTCCCGCACCAGACTGTATCGACGTAGTTCGGAGTGTGATGATCATAGTGGTAGTGAGAAATTGTGACAACATCAGCCTTTTCGGCCGCCTTCCGCATCTTCAGACGACTGTTGTTCCTTGCAGCATACTCTTCGGGATGAGGCATCAACGAGAAACGCGGAGCAACAGACACACCCGGATCCACCAGTACCTTCAGATCCTTAGTTTCAACCAGAGTGCACATAGATCGGACGCCCATGCTTTCAAAAGCAAGCGGTGTGATCTTGATCTTCGCCATGGCCTTGCCTCATCATCCGCTATGTAATGCTCCACATCTTTTTATCTGTGAGCGGAACAGAATCTTTCGGTGAGCGATGACGACTCTGGCCCAAATGAGCCTGCAATGAATTGGATCTTGAGTGCGTTCGAGCTCACCACTTGGAAAAAACGCAGACTCCTTGTCGCATATAGGCTGTTGTCAGAACAACAGTTGCACACGACCAAGTTGGATGAGACAATCGCGCGTCCGAGGACATAAAGCCTAAAACATAGCTCACCCAACTCTCTCGCAGACTTGTGGAAGAACATGAATTGAGTCGAGGATCAGAGATTATCAGAGAAACACTAGCTGGACCCTCAATCTTCAAGGATGAAGGAGCACTGTCAATCGACTACGTTCCAATCAGCCTGCCCCACCGTGACGAGAAGCTCAAGTTCCTCGCCCAACTGTTTCGATTCACTCTCGAAAAACCTGGCTCCATGAATCAAAGAGTCCTCATAACAGGGAACATTGGGACAGGCAAAACAGCGGTTTCCCAGCGTTTTGGAATCGATCTGATGAAGGCCGCAAAGTCGCGAAAAATCAACCTGAAATACATTCACGTCAACTGCAGAGAATGCCGAGGCAGCTTGTTCTTGGTTCTGAAGAAGGTCTTGGGAGAGTTTGTGCCCAGTTTTCCTCAACGGGGCTACTCTTCGGAGGAGTTGCTCCAAATGTTCATGGATATTTTGGACAAGAACAACGCTTTTGCCATCCTTGCCCTCGATGAGATGGAGAGTCTCATTCGTACTGAAGGGAGCGGGCCACTTTATAACCTGACCAGAGTTCACGAGGGGCGACTTGACAAACCCATGCGTTTGTCGCTAATCTGTATCCTACGCCAACCGGAATACTTGAAGCGGCTTGATGGTAGTACATTGGGAACACTCCAACAGAACATAATGGAAATGGAGCCCTACTCTATCGAACAACTAGTGGCGATACTAGAGAACAGAGTTACACTTTCATTCAGAGAAGGCACAGTTCCAGACGAGTCAATTCGTTTTGTTGCTGAACTAGCCTCAACAACGGGGGATGCCAGATACGCCATCGAACTTCTTTGGCGCTCAGCAAAACATGCGGACCTGGAGGCGAAAAGGCAACTAGAGCCGGAGCACATCAGGAAAGCGGTCTCCTCGGTGTATCCCACGATTCGAGGAGACTACGTGAAAACGCTTACCCGACAGGAACGAATCGTTCTTCTCGCAATTGCTCGAGCACTGGAGTCTTCAGGCTCTGCTTATGTAACGATGGGGGAGATCGAGGAGATCTACAGAATTGTCTGCGAGGAGCTGAGAGAGGCATCGAGAGCGCATACCCAGCTTTGGAAGTGCGTTCGAGAGCTATCCGCATCTGGAATCATTGAGGCGAAGAAATCCGGAAAGGGAGTTAGGGGCCGTACGACTATGGTGGGCTTGACAACGGCATCTGCGTCTGCTATGAGAAAATGGCTTGAATTCTCATTTACAAGCCATGGTAGGAATTCTATCGACCGGCCCTTCTAGCTAGTAAGTTCTGGGTTCAATGAGTCTGGCCATCAAAAGACTAATAGACTTGAGAGATAGGGCCGGATTCATCCTGATAGCTGTCCGGACAAGAAAAAGAGAGAAGGGCTCAAGATGTCAGAACCTTATCCGAAGTATAGAATGGTCAACATAGGTGGAAAGACCGAAGAAGAGAGAGAGGCCGCTGCGACTGGAAAGATAAGGTTGAGAAAGAGTACGCTAGAGCTTCTGAAACAAGGAAAGATAGAGAAAGGAGATCCTCTTGCCGCGGCTGAGATTGCTGCAATACTGGCCGCAAAGAAAACGAGCGAATTCATACCTCTTTGTCATCCCCTTCCGATCACCGAAGCGAGGGCAACGGGTAGGATCGCTGATGACGGTGTCGTCGTTGAAGCCGTTGTGAAGACAACGGGGAAGACTGGTGTGGAGATGGAGGCATTGGTTGCGGCCTCGGTCTATCTCCTCACTGTCTGGGACATGACGAAGCAGTATGAAAAGGATGAGAAGGGACAGTATCCGTTCACCGCGGTCGAAGAGATACGGGTCACAAGAAAGGTGAAGACAGACGTGCGCAAGTAGCTCAGTTCGGGAGCACAAGGAGAAGGCTCCCCGATCGGTCAGTATTGCCATCATCACCTGCAGCACCTCAAGGCATACTTCTCTGAAGGATGACAAGACAGTTGATGACCAATCTGGTGACCTGATCGAGTCTTTGCTTTCAAACGCCGGACATAAGGTCATAAGCCGAATTCTAATTCCAGATAGCCAACGCGATCTGACTCGAGAGATCAGAAAAGCCGCAAGATCGAAGGCCGACTCCATCATCGTTTGTGGAGGAACAGGAATCACAAAACAGGACATCACAATAGAGGTAGCGGAGAAGCTTCTTGTCAAACATATCCCGGGTTTCGGTGAGATCTTCAGAAGGCTAAGCTATGATGAGATAGGATCGGCTGCCTTATTGTCACGAGCTCTTGCAGGAGTAATGGACAACAAGGTTCTCTTCTGCCTGCCCGGATCAGCCGACGCTGTCCGTTTGGCGATGAATCGATTGATACTGCCCGAAATTAGTCATATGATAAAACATGCATCAGAGTGATAACAAGTGACCAACAGGCCGATCACAGACAGTCATGGAAGACCCTTTCTCAATTTCAGAATCTCAGTAACCCAGAGATGTAATCTCGAATGCCCCTATTGTCATAGGGAGGGGCAACCCACCAGCGGCAACGAAATGATGCCAAGTGAGATTGCCAGATTGGCAAGAGTCGCAAGCGAATTGGGCGCTTCTAATATCAAATTGACTGGAGGGGAGCCACTCATCAGAAAGGACATCGTTGAAATTGTGAGACTCCTGAATGAGATAAGGACAATCAAAGAGATCTCAATGGTGACCAACGGAACGCTACTGACATCCTCACTCGCATCAAGCCTGAGAAAGAATGGCTTGGCACGAATAAACATCAACATTCCTTCCGTCCAGGCTCGCATATACAAGAAGCTCACAGGTGGTAGACTGCAAGATGCGCTTGAAGGAGTCAGAGCAGCATTATCTGCGGGACTGTTTCCTGTGAAGGTGAACATGCTCGTTCTCAGAGACGTGAACGACGACCAAGTTGATTCAATGCTCGACTTCTGCAACAAGACTGGAGTCACACTGCAAATCATTGAGCTTGAACCATTGAATCTAGATGAAGAGTACTACTCTCGACATCACTTGCTTCTTGATGACATAGAGAAGCGGATCTCCGCACAAGCACAGAAGGTTGAAGTGAGACACTCGATGCATGGAAGAAAGGTGTACTTCCTTCCGGACACTAAGGTTGAGATCGTCAGGCCCGTTGATAATACTGAGTTTTGCCTGCGTTGTTCGAGGATGAGACTCACTAGTGACGGCAAATTGAAGTCATGTCTGATGAGATCAGACGACCTTGTTGATCTTCTCGGACCCATGAAGTCTGGTGTAGCCGATCAAGAGTTGAGGGACCTGATGGCGAGTTCCGCTAGGAGGCGGCAGCCTTTTTGCGGCCTGAAACAGGTTTCGCAACTTTCCGCACGCCCTTGACCTTTGCCGGTATCTTCGACTTCTCTTTCTTCTCTTCTGCTCCCTTTGCGCCGTTTCCTGACAGGTATTGAACCATTTCTTCATCTAGGTCGAGCCATTCGGATAGCCCCGGGATCATTTCCGGCTTGTTCTGGGAAATGAACGACACATATGAGAGGAACTGTTTTTCTGCTGCTCGACTTGAGAGATGAGTCTTTGCCCCGATCTTCGCTCCGATCTGCAAACGCATTGCTCTTTCCTTCTTTGTTCTGGAAAGCGACATTATTCTGCTTGGAAATCTCATTGGAACCCAAGCTGGCTTCGTCCTCTCCCTTGACATTGCTACACCGGCAGTCATCTGATCCAGAGCAAAGGGAAACAATTGCCATACCTGCCTGCGCTTCACTCTTGCTAGAACAAGATCAGCTCTGGCAAGTGCCTCCATGGCTTTCACTAGATCTTGCGGATCCGTAAGCTGTAGAGGAGTGTTCTCATAGATCCATTCGAAGAACATGTCCAAGTCTATGTCGATAGTGTCCGCGGCTCTTCTTGCTTGAGCACAAGTCTTCGATGAGAAAACCTTGCTCAAGGCATCAAAGATTGATTCTTTTCGATCCCTCCAAGCCAGCCATCCTACGTCTGCGTAGGTGAGTTTCTTCCTACCGGTTGTGAACGTTTGAAGGTCATTCACAATCGATCGCATGTCTCCATTGTTTCGATCGATAATGAGCCTCAGCGCCTGTTCATCTGCGTCTATTCCTTCAGACGCAGAGAGCTTCTTGAGGTACACGAGACAATCCCGTACCCCCAGTCGCCTAAACTCTATGAGGAGACAATGGTCGCGAAGAGGCCTGATCTTTGGATCCCACGGATCGTTCGCTGCAAGAACAACTGGGCACTTGGCATCCTCGATAGTCTCTATGAGCGCTGAGATGGCGCCACTATCTTGCGCCAGGTTGATTCCATCCATCTCATCAAGAAAGACAAGACGGCTTCTCCCAAAGAGCTCGCCTTGAGCTACAGCCCCTCCAGCTATCTTTCTTAGCTGATCTCCAGTTCTGCTGTCGCTTGCATTTATCTCAACGAGATCAAAGCCCAGATCCCTTGCTACAGCTTCAACTGTGACAGTCTTGCCAGTTCCAGGAGGCCCATGTAGAAGAATAGCCTTCTTGGAGGACCTACTCTGTCCCCATGATTTTACCCAAGCAACAAAGGCTTCCTTTGCGCCTGCATTGCCTGCGACGTCGGCAAGTGTCTTGGGGCGGTATTTTGTTGTCCAAGGAAGAGGCATCAGAGAACCACTACTTGCTTTGTCCGGCCATTATGCCTAGTCTCGCAAGTAGAGCACTGAACTGAACCTCTTCGTCGCCACCTTCGGTCAATCGGAAGTCAATCTCTCCAATGGCGTCTGCAAGTACAATCTTGGTCTTCTCGGGGATCTCCATCTTGAATATCTCTGAGTGCATCTGCTTGACTATGTCCGAGCCAGAAAGCCCGTATTCAACAAGAAGAGACCTCAACATTTGTCTTGACTTCATGAACTCTCCTTTGACTGCGAGATCGAGGAGTTCTCTCACATCTTTCGGCTTTGCTCTGCCCACGACCTTGTAGACAGATTCTTCAGACACAGACTTTCCGAGTGATGTGGCAGCCTGAAGGGTGTTTATGGCTTTTCTAAGATCCCCCTCTGCAATGTCTACTAGTGCAACTACTCCGCTTGCTTCAACCTCAACACCTTCGGTTTTCGCTATGTGATTCAGGTAATCGGCAACGTCTTGGCTTTTGAGCGGAGTGAATCTGAATAGAGCGCACCTAGATTGGATTGGCTCAATGATTCGTCCAGAGTAGTTGCAGCAAAGTATGAACCTGCATGTTTCGGTGTACCGCTCCATAGTTCTTCTCAAAGCTTGCTGAGCATCTGAAGTCATGTTGTCGGCTTCGTCAAGAACCAGAATCTTGAAAGGCACCTCACTTATGGTCGCGATTCTTGCGAACTCTTTCACAGTGGTCCTTATCACATCGATGCCTCTGGCATCACTCGCATTCAACTCCATGAACGCGTCCACATATCGTTCCCCGAAGAGGTCATGAGCCAGGGACAATGCAGCAGTAGTCTTACCGGTGCCAGGAGGACCGGCAAACATACAGTGAGTCATCGATTTGGCCTCAACAAACACCTTCAACCTTCCAACGATCTCAGCTTGGTTTCTCATCTCAGAGAGAGATCTTGGCCTATACTTCTCAGACCACATCGCATGCTTCGCCATATTATCCACCGTAGTGATTTACTCAGAGCTATGGTTCGCCAAGTTAAGGATTAGTCTTCTCTGTTGAAAAATGTGTTGGGGTAGTTCAACAGGCCTCCAAAAGAAATTTGAACTCGCCTCACAAGGATGTGAACCGGTGGACCAACTTTGCATGGAGGGCAAGCGAAGGACTCAAGGCTAGATACCATCCTTGTCCTTGACTTCGGGGGGCAGTATTGCCACCTTATTGCTAGGAGAATCAGAGACCTCAACGTCTACTCTGAGGTTGTGGGTCACGACATAACTCCGAGAGAGATCGAGCGACTTCGTCAAGAGTCCGATGTCAAAGGATTGATTCTATCAGGTGGTCCTACCAGTGTGTTTGATGATGGAGCTCCAAGATTCGATGAAAGAATCTTGGACTTGGAGCTGCCAATCCTAGGGATTTGCTATGGGCATCAGCTACTGGCACTTATTTCAGGTGGGAAGGTCGAACGTGCCAGAAGCAAGGAATACGGTACGACTGTCGCTACAATCGACAAGCCCGTCGGAGTGCTGAAGTCCCTGGACAGACAAGAAAAGGTCTGGATGAGCCACGGCGACGATGTTGTCTCCATCTCTGAAGGTTTCGAGGTTCTCGCTCATACTGACAACTCCTCATATGCAGCATTCCGACACAAATCGAGACCAGTATACGGCCTACAGTGGCATCCTGAAGTGATTCATACCAGCAATGGTATCCAGATGTTGCGTAACTTCGTTTTCGATGTATGCGGTTGCGAGGCAGGCTGGAGGGCGGAAGACTTTGTAGAAAGATCGGTACTTCAAATAAGGCAGGCTATCGGTCCAGGAAAGGCCATAGTCGGAGCTAGTGGAGGAATCGACTCCACTGTGACAGCAGTTCTATCAGCAAGGGCAATTGGCGACAACTTGACCGCAGTCTTTGTTGATCATGGATTGATGCGGGAAGGAGAACGTGACTCAGTGACGACAGCCTTGAGAGACCTAGGGGTGAACCTTGTTGTCGTAGACGCTGCAAAGACTTTCTTGGAAAGGCTGAGAGGAGTCTTAGATCCGGAACTGAAGAGAAAGATTGTCGGAGAGGAATTCGTCAGAGCTTTTGAAAGAGTCGCGGAAAAAGCTGGCGCGGAATATCTTCTCCAAGGAACGATCTATCCTGACAGGATTGAATCGGGAATCAGAAGACACTCTGACAAAATAAAGACCCATCACAACGTAGCAGGTCTACCCATTAAGATCAGATTTCGGGCAATCGTTGAACCGTTAAAGGATCTGTACAAGGATGAGGTGAGAAAGGTTGCCCAATCCCTAGGGTTGTCTAGAGACATCGTTTGGAGACAACCATTTCCCGGCCCAGGCTTAGCAGTTCGAGTGATCGGCGAAGTCACGCAGGAGAAAATCGACATTGTAAGATTGGCTGACAGGATTGTAACTGAGGAGATAGAACGGTGCGGTTTGAGTGGCAGTCTATGGCAATATTTCTCGGTCTTGACTGACACGAAGAGCACGGGAGTGAAGGGCGATTCTCGAGCATATGGTTATACTGTCGCCATTAGGGCTGTGGAAAGCAAAGAAGCCATGACTGCGATGTTCGCAAGAATCCCGTATGATGTCTTGGAGAGGATCTCTACGAGAATAACAAACGAAGTGCCAAAGGTCGTGAGAGTTGTCTACGATGTCACACACAAGCCTCCTTCAACAATAGAATGGGAATAAGACCAATAGATGATTGAAGACAAGCATGTGACACCCGTACCGCGTGCGAGATTTTGCGCGGCTACACTAAGACTTAAGAGATAATTCGGATTATACCACGCGCGATCCGAAACAGAGCCTAAAGGTGAATCAATATGACAAGAAGCGTCGGAGAGTTCATGGAAGAAGTTAGAAGAAAGAATCCAGGGGAAAACGAGTTTCATCAAGCAGTGCAAGAGGTAGTGGAAAGCCTATTGCCTTTTGTTCAGAAGAATCCCAAGTATGAAAAAGCAAAGGTCTTGGAACGGATTGTCGAATCAGAACGGATAATCATTTTCCGCGTTCCCTGGCTGGACGACAAAGGAGAAGTCCAGGTAAACAGAGGATATCGCATTGAAATGAATAGTGCACTTGGTCCATACAAAGGTGGACTCCGTTTTCACCCCAGCGTGAACCTGGGCATTTTGAAGTTCTTGGCGTTTGAGCAGGTGTTCAAGAACAGCTTGACTACGCTGGCTATGGGTGGTGGAAAGGGAGGATCGGATTTTGATCCCAAGGAGAAGACAGATAATGAAGTTATGAAATTCTGCCAGAGTTTCATGAGCGAACTCTTCAGACATATCGGTCCCAATACCGATGTTCCAGCTGGAGATATAGGAGTAGGCGCTCGCGAGATTGGTTTCCTGTTTGGTCAATACAAGCGATTACGCAACGAGTTTACCGGTGTCCTCACTGGTAAGGGCTTGAATTGGGGTGGCAGTCTGATAAGGCCTGAGGCGACAGGATACGGATGTGTCTACTTTGCTCAAGAAATGCTCAGGACGAAGGGAGACTCGATCAAAGGCAAGACTTGCTTGGTTTCTGGTTCGGGCAATGTCGCGCAGCACACTGTTCAAAAAGTAAGTCAATTGGGCGGAAAAGCCGTCACATTGTCTGATTCTTCCGGCATGATTCATGACCCTAGCGGGATAGATGACAAAAAACTAGCTTATGTCATGGAACTGAAGAACGTGAAACGAGGACGTATTAAGGAATATGCAGACAAGTATCGCTGCGAGTACTATGAAGGGAAACGCCCATGGAGCATCAAATGTGATGCGGCATTCCCATGCGCTACGCAGAATGAAATAAGCAAGGACGACGCCAAGAAACTCGTTGACAACGGCGTGATCTGTGTAGCTGAAGGAGCAAACATGCCTACAGAATTGGATGGGGTAAGACTCTTCTTAGATGCAAAGATACTCTATGGTCCTGCAAAGGCTGCAAACGCGGGCGGGGTGGCCGTCAGCGGACTTGAGATGACTCAGAACAGCCTGAGATTGTCCTGGACAAGAGAAGAAGTAGATACGAAGCTGCAGTCGATTATGAGAAGCATCCACGAATCCTGCGTAAGATACGGAAAAGAAGATGGATTCACAAACTACGTAAAAGGCGCCAATGTTGCAGGGTTTGTGAAACTCGCTGATTCAATGATTGATCAGGGACTAGTGTAGAACAGAGAAGTTCACACTTCTTCCTTCTTTACAGCGCGCCGTCTCATCTCCTATTTCATCAGATACTGGTGAATTGCAAGAGCGCTTTTCTTAGCATTTCCCATAGCGTGTATCACTGTCCCCTCATTAGATGCAATGTCACCTGCAGCCCAAACTCCGCCTCGGGAGCTTTTTCCAAATTCGTCCACGACAATTCGCTCATCCTCTCCCACCGTCAAGCCCTGTGTTGTCTGTGCGATCAGAGGGTTTGGCCCTTGACCTATAGCCACTACTGCCAGATCGATTGGCATCAGAAATTCTGAGCCTTTCAGAGGCACAGGTCTTCTTCGCCCTGATTCATCCGGGGTTCCAAGTTCCATTCTCAGACATTCGACTCCTTCAACCCAACCATTCTTGTTGCCCAGATATCTAGTAGGATTCACCAACAGATCCATTTGAACTCCCTCCTCTTCCGCATTTCTGACTTCCTCAAGTCTGGCGGGCATTTCTTCTCTCGATCTTCTGTAGATTATGTGAACTTCCTCTCCCCCCAACCTCAGGGCAGTTCTAGCGGCATCCATGGCTGCATTTCCTCCACCAACAACAGCAACACCCTTGCCGGCTTGGATAGGCGTATCATATTCGGGAAAGGAATATGCCTTCATCAGGTTGCATCGAGTCAGAAACTCGTTAGCTGAATATATCCTGTTCAAATTTTCGCCAGGGATCCTCATGAACCAAGGGGACCCAGCTCCTGTTCCGATGAACACGGCATTGTATCCCTGGTCGAAAAGATCATCAACACTCAGTATCCTGCCGATAATGACATTTGTTTTGATTTCTGCGCCGAGACGACTCACATATTCAACTTCGGCTTTGACGATCGATTTCGGCAGTCTGAATTCAGGGATTCCGTATACGAGGACGCCACCTGGAAGATGCAGGGCTTCGAAGACCGTGACTTCATGGCCAAGCTTTGCCAGATCTCCTGCTGCAGTCAGTCCTGCAGGCCCTGATCCGATAACAGCGACTCTTTTTCCAGTCCTTTTCGCTCTCTCTGGGACCCCTACTCCTTTCTTCAGCTCATAATCTGCTGCGAACCTCTCCAAGGCTCCTATTGCGATTGGATCTCCCCGTTTCCCAAGAACGCACTGCTCCTCACATTGAAGCTCCTGTGGGCAAACTCTTCCTGTTATGCCGGGAAGATTGTTCTTTTCCTTCAGCTTGGAGATGGCTCCAGAAAAGTCGCCTTTCCTAATGCATTCTAAGAAGGCAGGGATCTCGATTTGAACCGGACAGCCTTTTATGCAGAAGGGGGATGGGCATTTTAGACACCTCTTTGCTTCTGTCATGGCCTCCTCTTCATTGTATCCCAGTGATACCTCGTCAAAGTTGTGTCTTCTGACCTCGGCAGGAAGCCTTCTCACTGGCATTCTCTTCATGATTTTTTCCGACGGTTTGCTTGCCATAACATTCGCCTCAATTCGCTGTGTTCTTGGTCATTTGTTGCATCGAAATCCTTTCTTGGTCTAGATACATCCTCAGCCTTGTCATCAAAAGGTCAAAATCAACTTCGTGTCCATCAAAAGAAGGCCCGTCAACACATGCGAACTTGGTTTGTCCTCCTACTGAAACCCTGCAGGCACCGCACATTCCAGTTCCATCTATCATTATCGGATTCAGGCTGACTACTGTCTTGATCCTGTTCGGGCGTGTAAGGTTCGCCACAGCCTTCATCATGATTGGAGGACCAAACGCCACAACTCTGTCGATTTTCACCTTGTTCTCCATGAGTTGTCTAAGAACGTCGGTTACGAATCCATGGTGTCCCTTTGATCCGTCATCAGTTGTGATATGGAGCTCGTCACTTATCGATTTCAATTCATCTTCAAGTATCAGCAGGTCTTTGTTTCTAGCCCCCAGTATGAATATCAGTCTGTTGCCTGCATTCTTGAGCGCTTTCGCCTCAGGATAGGCAACTGCAGTTCCAGCTCCACCTCCTATGACCACGACTTGGCCGAAGTTCTCTATCTCGGAGGGTTTGCCTAGGGGCCCCACTAGGTCCTGAAGGTTGTCGCCTTTTCTGAGTTGACCCAGAAGTGTTGTGGTTTTGCCGACCTCTTGACTTATCAACGTAATCGTACCGTTGGTTGGATTTGTGTCAGCGATCGTGAGCGGTATCCTCTCTCCTTTGTCGTTGACGCGAAGAATGACAAATTGCCCTGCTCTATACTTCTTGGCCATTTCAGGTGCCTTGACCTTGAACATCTTGATTGATGGAGCCAGTTCTTTTGTCTCAACGATTTGATTCATGGACTTTGTCCTCATCGACATCCATGCATCTCGGTAGGACGTAGCCATAGGCTCGTGCTCTTAATTCTTTGCAATTCCCAAATGGAAAGTAATATTTCGCTGTCTGCACTCTGTCTAGTTGATGAGGATAGTTGTATTCGCAAAACGATTTCTCAAGCTTCGACGATTGCGACTTTGACTTTCGGAACCGTACTGTGAAGGTCATTGCGGTGAGAGAGACCCCGGAGATAAGCATGGGAGAAACCACTTTTGGGCCATTTCGGGCTGGGCAAGAGATCGATGCACCTCGTTGGGTAGCTGAGGAACTTGTAAGATCAGCTATTGCCAAATGGAGGGAGGAGGACAAGCTTGACCTGGCAACTCTCTCAAAGATGCACTGGAGGGAAACGATACCAACATCAAGACAGATACCTGCTATTGAAGCAGATTTCTATCAGAAGCTTGGACGTCTACTGACAGATCTCAGGATACAGAGTCGTTCCGATCCTTCGAAGGGAAGAGATTTCGAGAAAGCAGTGCAGCTGTCAAAGGATATTGTCAACTGTAGAATTAGGAAGATCGTCTCGCTCACGGCAGCACCGGCACAGACCGAGGATGTGCTTGGAAACCTCGCGAATGAGGAGAGAACTCTGTATAGAGCTTTGAGCAGAATCATTATTGAGTGGAGGAACAAGATAGAGAGTCCGAGGACAGAGCTTTGACGACTGAGACTGGGCCAGACGAGAGGTTTCAAGATTTTCTGAGATCATTCCAAACACCTACGGGAGAGAACAAGTACAGAAGAAAGCTAGCCCAGATGTCTGTGTCCGGGGCTAGATCTCTCGTGGTCGATTTTGAGGATCTGCTCACTTATGATTCACCTTTGGCAAAAGAACTTGTCGAGAAACCTGACGAGTACGTGGCCTACGTCAACAAAGCAGTCTGGGCACAGATGAAGATAGAAGACCCGGAGTATGCAGAACTGAGCAGGGCATTCTTTGCTAGATTTCGACAATTCCCAGACAAGACTTCAATGAGGAAGATCGGATCAGTTCAGATGGGAAAACTGATTGTGGTTGACGGAATAATAGTGAGATCTAGCCCGGTCAAACCAATGGTGACCAAGGCCGCCTTCAAATGCCGAGGATGCGGCGAGGTCACAATGGTAGACCAAGCGGGGTTCTTGATGAGAGGAGTTGGAGTCTGCCCACACTGTAGGAGGCCACAGGCATCATTTGAGCTGCTTGTAGAGAAATCGACCTTTGTGGACTATCAAGATGTCAGAATCCAAGAGTGTCCAGAAGACTTGCCACCAGGGCAGCTACCTAGGGCCGTAGAGGTGAAACTTCTAGAAGACATGGTCGACCAAGCCAGGCCTGGCGACAGAGTGGCAATCACCGGTGTGGTTCGAGCCCAGCAGGAGATGATCAGCCGACGTGGAAGGCTGAGGACATTCGACATGTATCTGGACGCTAACTACATCGATGTGACGGGAAAAGAAGCTGAGGTTGTAGAGATCACTGCTGAAGAGGAGAAGACTATCAGAGAACTTGTGGAAGACCCGTGGCTGCATCAGAAAGTGTTGAGATCCTTGGCGCCATCGATCTATGGCTATGATGACATCAAGGAGGCAATAGTCTGCCTTCTCTTTGGCGGCGTCCCCAAACATCTTCCCGACGGCATCAATATCAGAGGAGCTGTCAATATTCTCCTGGTCGGAGATCCTGGTACCGCGAAAAGTCAGATGTTGCAGTATGTTGCCAGGATTGCTCCAAGGGGACTCTATACGAGCGGGCGAGGGACGACTGCTGCCGGGCTAACTGCAGCGGTTCTGAGAGAGAAGACTGGGGGAATGGTTCTTGAGGCAGGTGCCTTAGTCCTGGCCGATAAGGGAGTTGCTGCGATAGATGAGATTGACAAGATGAAACCTGATGATCGTGTGGCAATACATGAAGCGATGGAGCAGCACACCGTGAGCGTGGCAAAGGGAGGAATCGTGGCTACATTGAATGCCAGAGCTTCGGTTTTGGCTGCTGCAAACCCAGCGCTGGGGCGCTATGACCCGTACAAGAACATCACAGAGAACATAAACTTGCCAGTCACCATTCTCTCCAGGTTTGATTTGATTTTCATTATGAAGGATATTCCTGACGCTGATGTGGACGCGAAGATGTCAGATCACATTCTAACCTTGCATAGAATGAAAAGTACTCCTGAGGAGCCTCCGATCATGATGGATCTGTTCAGAAAGTACATCAGCTATTCCAAGAAGATAGAGCCAGTAATGAGTGAAGGGGCAGTTGCTGAGCTGAAGGAGTGCTATTTGAAGATGAGAGCTTCATCTGGAGAACCTGGAGAGTCACCTATCACGATAACACCTAGACAATTGGAAGCCCTGGTCAGACTTTCCGAGGCTAACGCCAGAGTGTTTCTCAGGCCGGAAGTCACTGTCGAGGATGCAAGAGCAGCAATAAGGCTGATGACTGTGTCAATGCAAAATGTCGGCATAGATACCTCAACCGGGAAGATGGACATCGACGTGATAATGACGGGAAAACCCAAGAGTGTTAGAGACAGGATGGGCTTTGTCCTCGACTATGTGGCCCAAATGGAGAAGGAGACGGGCATGGTTGAGGAGAGAGCCTTGTACGACACACTTTCTAAGAAGATGGAGGTTTCCGAGGAAGATGCGAGAAGAATTGTTGGGCAGCTGATACGCGATGGTGTCCTGTACGCTCCCAAGACCGGGTTCCTAAGAAGAGCCTCTGCTTAGCAAGGGAACTACCCATTGCTTATCGACGAACTCGACGTTCCAGCCCAAGTGAAAAGTATCCTCAAGAGCGAAGGATATGATTCGCTGTACCCACCTCAGGAAGATGCAATCCGCGCCGGAGCACTCAACGGAAAAAGCCTCGTACTTGCAAGCCCCACAGCAAGCGGAAAAACCTTGGTCGCGGAACTATGCATTCTAAAGAACATTCTCGAGAAAGGTGGCAAAGCGCTCTACCTTACCCCACTCAGAGCACTTGCTAGCGAAAAGTATGACGAGTTTCAAAAATATGCTAACATCATCAAACCTACAGGAGAGAAACTCAAAATCGTACTGACTACGGGAGACTATGACAGCAGTGACTATTGGATCGAAAAATACGACGTCATAATCTCCACAAATGAGAAGTCTGACAGCCTCCTGAGGCATCGAGCTCGTTGGATCACGGAGGTACAAATCGTCGTTGCAGATGAAGTACATCTTCTAACGGAACCAGCCAGAGGACCAACTCTTGAAGTCGTTCTGACCAGACTAAGACAGATCAATCCAAAAGTACACATCTTGGCATTGAGCGCCACCGTCAGAAATGCCGAGGAAGTCGCCGATTGGTTGGATGCCTCACCAATAACCACTGAATGGCGTCCTGTCCCTCTGAAAGAAGGAATCTACCTAAATGGAAAGATTCAATTTCGTGACGGCTCGTTAAAGGCAGTGCCACAGATTTCAGCGAATCCTGTGATTGACACAGCCCTAGAAGTTGTCAGTGATGGGGCTCAGTCTCTCATATTCACCGAAACAAGAAGAATATCGGTTGAGACTGGGAGAAAAGCAGGCCAAATTCTTAGGAGATTCTTGAGGCCATCTGAGGCTCGGTCTTCCAAAGGAATCTCGGAAAGAATCTTGAAAACAGGTGAGAGAACAAGGCTCAGCGAGGCCTTAGCAGATCAGGTCGTTTGTGGAGCAGCATTCCACCACGCCGGCCTTGCAAACACCCATCGTCGCATAGTTGAGGAGGGGTTCAGAAAAGGACACATCAAAATCTTGGCAGCGACACCGACGTTGGCAGCTGGAGTGAACCTCCCCGCTCGAACCGTAGTGATAAGTAGCTATGAACGCTATGAACCTGGATACGGACGATACCCGATCTCTGTGTTAGAGTATAAGCAGTTCTGCGGCCGCGCTGGACGTCCGAAGTACGATAAGTTCGGTGAAGCGGTTCTGATCGCGAAGAATGAGGACGAAAGAGACTATCTCATGGAGAACTACGTTCTATCGAAGCCAGAGAAGCTATGGTCGAAACTTGGAATTGAGAAAGTCCTTCGCCCGCATGTCTTGTCTACCATTGCGACAGGATTTGCGCGAACAGAAAGGGGCCTCAACGAGTTCTTTGCACAGACTTTCTATGCACATCAATATGACCCACGGGCCATTCGTCCAAAGGTCGAAGAAGTGCTCAAGTTCCTGTATAGGGAGAAGATGGTCGAGATTGAAGAAGATGAGATTCATGCCACTGAATTCGGAAAGAGAGTCTCTGAGCTCTATGTCGACCCATTATCATCTGTCATAATCAGGGACGGCCTATACAGAAGAGCCAAGCATATCACTGAGCTCTCTTTCCTTCAACTGATAGCGCGAACCCCAGACATCGCTCCCAAGATGTATCCTAGACGAAAGGAAGCCGAACTGCTTGAGAACATAGCACAGACGCATTCGGAAGAGTTCATGTGCGATGTTCCAGACATGTGGGAGGATCAAGTGGCATACGAAGAGTTTCTCGCCGAATTGAAGATCGCCTCAGTACTACTTGATTGGATAGAAGAGTCAAGCGAGGAACGAATACTGGAGGCTCATCGAGCCGAACCGGGAGACCTCCTTCGACTAATAGAGATTGCCGACTGGCTGTTACATTCCTCGCACGAGTTGGCGAGACTGTTTGGGCACAAAGACCTGTTGAAACCACTCTCAGTTCTAAGAATCAGAGTTGAGAATGGAATTAGGGCCGAACTGGTTCCCCTAGTGACTTTGGAAGGAATAGGAAGAGTGAGGGCAAGAATGCTGTACAGCAACGGCATGAAGACCATTGACGATCTCAAACACGCAACCGCCACAGACCTCATGAAGATACCTCTTATCGGTCCTACAATGGCCAAAAAGATCAAGGAACAAGTAGGAGGCAAGATCAGAGCTGAAGAATGGGAAGTCATGAAGAGAGAAACAAACGACACTGAAGAACAACGCCTTCTCTCCGAGTACTAATTGCTGGTAAATGTATTGGGTGCGCTCGTCGCCATCATCGATCGAAAGAACAAAGGCAATGTAATTCCAGCAGCCATTCAGATGATGAAATCCCTTTCAGAGAGAGGAAACGATTCTTTCGGTCTCGCCACACACGACAAAGTTTTCTTGTGCAAATCTCTACGCGAACTATCAGAATCCCGAATCCACTCCTCAGCCGCTATCGGCTATGGCCTCAACTGTATCTTCTCAAAGGACATACCTCAACCTCTCGCAGACGGCACAACAAGACTCGCCTTTGAAGGCAGGATCTATCCCACGAGTGAAACCCCAGATTGTGAGAAAGCGTTGTCACTGACAGAAGAGAGAACAGATAATGGACTTGGCGAATTCGTGCACCGTGTTGAAGGCGCTTATGCTGCGGCAATAATGCACAACGGGCAATTGGCGGTAGCAAGAGACCTGCTCGGCTGCAAGCCTCTGTACTGGGGTGAAGCACGCGGAATCATGGCTTTCGCATCGGAACAGAAAGCGCTCTGGACAATCGGCATCAACATGCCACGAAGATTCCCTCCAGGAGAGGTTTGGGTTCTAGGGGCGGGCGACATCTCAGTTCGGAAGCCAGATGACCTGACATGCCATGCACATAGAAGCGACATAGATTCCGCAGCCGAAGAGCTTTCTGATCTTGTTGTCGAATCAATAAGGAGAAGAAGTGGAGACCTGAAGAGAGTCGCCATTGCGTATTCAGGCGGTGTAGATAGCGCGGTAGTGGCTTCTTCGTCAGCGTTAGCGGGGTTGGATGTGGAGCTTTTCACGGTGACAATGAGAGGAAACGGTGAGGTCGAGCACGCAAAGAGAAGTGCGGAAGCCCTTGGATTTCCCTTGACAGTGAAGCAATACTCCTTGTCAGATCTGAGAAGCTCGATCCCTGAAGTCATCAAACGGATAGAGAGAGCAGATGTGATGAGCCTTGCGATAGCCGTACCTATCTTCTGGGTGTCTCAATTGGCAGAGAAGGAGGGGTTCCAAGCTTTTTTTGCCGGTCAGGGAGCAGACGAGCTATTCGGAGGATACGACCGTTACGTCACTGCCTATCAGCGCGAAGGACCAGAGAAGGCCAATGAAATGATGATAAAAGATGTGCAAAGGATCGCAGAACTGAACTTAGAAAGAGATGAACAGGCCACCGCAGTATCGAAGGCCGAGCTGAGACTCCCATTTTCGGACCTAGACCTAGTCAGGTTTGCGCTTTCCTTACCGATCCATCTGAAGATCGGTGGTACAGATGAAGCACTTCAGAAACTCATCCTTCGTAGAGTTGCCCAACTACAAGGTGTCCCGAAATCAGCTTCAGAGAGGCCAAAGCGAGCGATGCAATATGCGACAGGGGTTGCCTCGTCGATCAAAGAGATTGCGAAACAGGCTCGCATTACTCCGCGGGATTATGTGTTGAAGCAATATCACGGGTTTAGAAGATTCCCTGTTCGGTCCTGAAATCAAGCATAGAGAAGCGTGCGTACAAGACTTGGCACGATACAGCGATCATGCATTGCCTCCAGATGTGCGAATGTGAGATTGAGTAGACGCAGGCATCTTTAAGAGCGTCCGGTCAATTTTCGGACTGAGGTGCTTCGTTTGCTAGGTCATAGAGAGATGTTTGACTACTTCAAGAGGGAACGTGCCAGACTGATGGAGACGCTCGAAAAACTGCCGAATGAAGAACTGGGAAAGAATCGGGAACTCAGCTTCCCCAGCATAAGAGATGTTCTTGTTCATACTGTGATGGTTGAAGACAACTGGCTACACTACAGAGCTGCCGGACTAAGCTCTGGAACCAGTCTGAAACTTGAGGATTTCAAGAACCTGCAGGACATCAAGAAATACATAGCTGAAGTGGACTCAAAGACAACAAAACTGTTTGCAGCGATGACTGAAAAAGATCTCCGAAGAGAGGTCAGAAGAACTACTCAAGACGGCAAGGAAGAGGTGTTTACGCTGGAACAGATCCTTTTCCACGTACCGATCGAGATAATCCACCACTTTGGAGAGATTTTCGCCGAGTTCTGGAAGATGAATATTGACGCACCATACTACTCCTATCTGGCATACTCAAAAGACAGACCGAAAACTCGTTGACTTCAAAGCAGGCCCTTTGCAGTAGTCCAGACCGAAACAACGGAATCTACCTCGCTCAGACAAGTCCTTGAGCGTGTGCCTCCTCCAGCAAATCGATTATCTGCTGCAGAGTGTACTTGCGCGCACAGGCAGGTATTCTTTGGAGTATCTGAGGCATCGGTGGGACCATCGGGCGCGCGATGAAAGGGATAGAAGCGTATAGTCGCTGGACCTCCTCGACTATTTCCTGAGCATCACTCGGAGATATCCCAGTTGCATCTCCCTTTCGCACAGCACCAATGGTGTCTGATAGGTTTGAGCCGCAGACACTGCAATACTTTGCATCTTCTTTCAACGCATTTCCGCAGGAAACACATCTTCTGGTCAACGTTTCACCTTCTCATTGTTGCTAGGGCGCTCCTGCGTGCTGTTTGTCAGGAGGGAGGTTCTGCTTCCCAGTGATTCCTCGAGGAATGATTTCCACAACTTCCACCTTCCAGAGTTCATCTTTGTCAAATGCAGAATCGACTGTTTTCCTAGCATACTTCTCGGTCAATTTCCTCAGAATCAGTGCCTTTTTGTGAACCATCTTGATCCTCCTAGCTTTTCCTGAGACGATCACGCTCCTGTAGTAGGCGCTGAAGGAGCATGGACTGTCACTCGTTTTGATTCTGATAAGCTGATCTACCTCAAAGCAGACTCTCGGGTTCTTCGCCAAGGAGACCATCTTCTTGCCCCTCTTGGCGCTGTGTAAGTATATTCTCCCGTCATTGTAGACGAAGGTGAGTGGAACCACATACGGTTTGTTTTTCCAAGACATTCCAAGTCGGCCGACCAAAGCAGTCCGCAAAAGTTCTTCAGAATCCTTGAGGCCCATTCTTCTCTCTCTTCTTCGGAGCTGCCTTTCCATTTCTAGTTCAACTTCCTCGTTGATCGAAGAATAGTCAGGGGCCTGGGTGCTTGTTGTGACAACTCTCGAGAGGCGTGCAAGCACTCTTCGCAAGTGATCTTAGGGAGCCTCAGTCAGTAGTTTCCTGAATCTTTCTTCATGTTTCTCATACGTGATGAGTGGGTATATCTCTCTGTGGCTGTCGAAGAATAGGGGATCATCTCCGACAATTGCAGAGAGTTCTTCCTCTGACTCTACGTCGCATATTATCATGTGCCCTTCTTGTCCGATCAGGTGATAGTAGACTTCGGCTTTTCCCTCTTCTTTTAGTTGACGAACATACTTCATCTGCGCGGGTAGGAGCTTCGCCAGTCTCTGAAGAGGGGTACCTTGATTCACCTTCTGAATGATCAGAAACTTCAACGCTAGTTCACTCTTGGCAAGTATGTTACTTGCTGAGCATAATTCCTTTTCTCTTCACCATTTGGGTGGGTGTTGCTGCGCGCGCGCCTATTTCTCAACTCATAAATATCACGACAATGACGGCCTTTTTGGAGTTGTCACTTGAAGTACAACGTTGACGTTGACCGAGAGAAATGCATAGCTTGTGGTAATTGTTACAGCACGGATCCCGCTCATTTCGATCATACTGATGATGGAAAGTCGAGAGTTGTGGGAGGAACCGTCAATGGCAAGTCAACAGGCAGCTTCGACGACGATAATACTGAAGATGCAGAAGCTGCAGCTGACGCTTGCCCTGTCCAAGCCATAACAGTCGCCAGGACCTAGTCTTGGCTCGGGCATTAATGTGGTGGACCGGGCAGGATTCAGACTCTTCCCATCTATTCGTTTTTGCAGTCTTCTTTGTCTTGGAAGTAGCTCTCACCTTCTTCCGATTTTGTGAGGTGACAATTGAAGGTAAGCGTGAACTCGATTCTTGTAGCTATCCCAAATCCTTGTGGTGGGGTCTATCCTGAGGAAAATCTAGAGAGATTTCCAACGCCTATGAATTCCATCCATTCCGACCTTCATCTATGAGTTGTCTTTCATCGCCTTCTCGACAATCTCCTGTGATTTCTTGGTAGCGGCTTCAACCCCATTCATGATGGCTGTTCTGATGCCACCGCTTTCCATCTGGTGTATGGCCTCTATGGTGACTCCGGCCGGAGTAACAACCAAGTCCTTCACCTCCGCCGGATGCTTTCCCGTCTCCTGAATTAGCCTACCCAAGCCGACCAATGATTGAGCGGAAGAGGCTAACGCAAGATCACGAGGCAGACCGACCTTCAACCCGGCGTACATAAGGGCCTCAACAACTATGGCGAGGTAGGCGGGGGCGCTTCCACTCAAACCGGTAATGGCGTCCATGTAAGGTTCCGCGACCTCGCGGTACTTGCCCATCACCTCAAAAATCGCTTCTGTCGTCTTCTTGTCTTCAGCGGTGACGTCCTTGTCGACACAATAGGCCGTAAACGATTCCTGCACCAAGACCGCCATGTTCGGCATGGCCCTGATGAACCTACATCGAGGAGCCATCTTCTTGAGGAGCTGCAGAGGTAGTGCTGCTGCTACAGAGATCACTAACTTCCCTGCCGTTTCTTCCTCGATCTCCTTCAGCACCTTCAACGCATCGGAAGGCTTCACGCAGAGAACAATAACGTTGGCTTCCGTCGCGGCTTTCTTATTGTCAGGGCCAACCATGGCACCTAGATCTGACAACTCCTTCAGACGGTCTGTTTGTCGGCGGGTCGCAGTGATGTTCTTGAAGCCGTTACACAGCAAGCTCTTTGCTATTGCAGAACCTATCGTTCCCGCTCCGATCACCGCGATCCTGGTGGTCTTCATCTCAAATCTCATTCTGCCGCATGATAGTGGATCCTTTCCTTTTAAGATTGGGCCATCCGTCTTGCGTGGCAAGACAAACCCTTAGCCAGACATCGAGAGAGTGCTAGCAATAGTCATAGATTCTCCAGGGAAGGAACTCTAGTTTTGTAGTTGGCTGGCTGAGCGATCGCAATGAATCATAACAGTATTTCACGACTTGCTTCAACGATTTTTCTCGAACCTAATGCCTGAAAGATGGCGGACCAGGATAGGTTTAGACTGTCGTTTAGAACTGTCAACCAAGCAGATTTTCAGCTTGAGAAGATAGCAGATGAGACTGAAAACGAGCAAAGCACAAGCTGAAAATGAGAATTCCGTGACTGCGCTAGATGCCACTGATGGGTTCTGGCCTGGCATTATCCAGTCAAGTAACCACGCTCGGGCAGTTGTATTTGCTGTACGGAATCTTGGCCGGGGTCGGCACAAGCACCTTGTGTGTTCCCTTCATGTCTGCGATAACGAAATGGTTCAACAAAAGGAGAGGAATCGTGGTGGGGATTTCTCTCTCGGAAAGTGGGTTTGGGTCCTTCTGCGCCGCGCCTTTAGGGTGTGTCATCGTCACTGATGGATGGCGGAGCGCCTTTTTGATTGCTGGCACAGTTGCATTCTTGATCATGATTTCAGTAGGGCTGGTAATCAAAGATAGACCAGAAGAGAAGGGGCTGAAACCCTACAGTGAAGACCCGAAAGATAAATTGGAATCGCAGGGTCAACGGCGAAGCACGAAGTCTGTCGCTAATAGTTACTCTGTCAGAGAAGTCCTCCGAAGAAAAGGGTCTTGGCTGCTGTACGTTCTGTGGACCTTCAGCACGATTGTGGTGTCGATCTACAACCAGCACATCGTTCTATTCTCAAATACGATTGGCATTGCGTCGACCAGTGCATCAATAGCGCTTGGCACCATTGGCGGCCAGCGGTACTACGAGATACTCCTGTTCTGCGTATTTCTCTCCATAGTACTGTCTGCAATTACCTTTGTCCTGAAATCCCCCAAGCCCAGCACACAGCATCGAGCTACGCCGCTTGAAAAGCTTACCCGGACTAGTCTCATCCCTGATCCTAGGTTTCACTTTATATAGAACCCGGGTATCGCATATGGTCAGAAGGCTGCAGGAAGGACGAGCCTACTGGGATATGGTGTGAAATGAGGGATTGCGTTCACAAATGGCGATCGCGTTCACCTGTAGCGCACGCTACCTTGTTCTAGGGCCTCTAATGCGCAATTCCTATGCTGCATGCTCTTTCGATCCAATTGAAAGGATCGTGCGCAATTTCTGGATATCTACCGCATTTCCTAGGTCAGAGTCCCCATACAGACGACTTGATTGTGTGATGCAAAACAATGGGTAAAGTCAGATTTGCTATACCAAAGGGGCACTTGGCCGGCCCAACTTTTAGGACTTTGGAACGGGCGGGCTACGTGATCTCCGGCGAGGAGCGGACTTATCGTCCATCCACGAATGATCCGAGGATTGAACTCAAGGTACTCAGGCCACAAGAGATACCAGTCTTCGTGAGTGACGGATTGCAGGAAGTGGGAATCACGGGTCTCGACTGGCTGCGCGAAACGCGAGTCGATGTTGAGACACTTCTTGATCTAGAGTATTCCAAAGTTCAGCTCATTGTAGCCGTTCCAAAGCCTTGGACTGAAATCAACTCTCTTTCAGATCTCTTGGAAGAATTCTCACGCTCTGGAAAGGTTCTGAGAATATCTACCGAATACCTCAACCTCTCAGCCGAATACCTGAAGAGTTCCCCTGCGTATCGGAGGCTATTCGACGACTCGAACCCGCTTCAAATAACGCCCTGGTGGAAGAAGGGAGAAAACGAGAAGGTGGCCATCTACCTCTCTTTTGGAGCAACCGAGGCAAAGCCCCCGGAAAATGCAGATGCAATCATCGAATTGACTGAGACTGGAACATCGATCGAGCAGAACGACCTGAAAATAATTGAAAGGATCATGGAGTCTACTGCCGTCCTGATCGCCAACAAGAAAGCCCTGAAGGACCCCGCCACGCGGGAAAAGATCTACGACATATTGACCCTTCTGAGAGGAGTTGTAGACGGAAGGAAGAAACTTCACATTTTCATGAACGTAAGCAAAGAGAACTTGGCAACGGTTCTGAAGAGTCTACCTGCGCTGAAGAGTCCAACCATTTCACCTCTTTCGGATAAGGACTGGTACTCGCTAAACACCGTTGTCGAGAAAGATCAATTTTTAGAGTTGCTTCCAGCGCTGCGGAAGCTGGCCCAAGGGCTGGTCGTATACGAACCTCGACAAGTCTTGTCACTCGACGAGATAACTACAGGGGAAGACGAAAAGTGACCGGGCTGCTGAGAACTAAGACGCTAGACTCCGCAACGTCAAAAGAAGTACTGAAGAAAAGATGGCCGAGCACAAGGAGATACGACCCCGAACTGGCTGATTATGTGAAGATAATTGTCGAGGCAGTCGAAAAGCAAGGCGATACCGCTCTCATAGACTATACCTCGAAATTCGACAAAGTCAGACTTTCGCCCAGCAACCTGCGGGTAACTCGGGAAGAAACTGAAAGCGCATACTCTAGGGTTGGTAAAGAGCAAATCTCAGCTGTCAAGTTCGCGAAGAGTCGAATCGAAGCGTTGGAAAAGAACCTCCTAGCCAGACTCAGTTTTGAGTGCCAATCTGAAGGTATTAGAGTTCAAAGCTTCTTTAGCCCCATTCGAAGCGTGGGGTGCTATGTTCCAGGTGGAGAAGCTGCCTATCCAAGTACTCTGCTCATGACAGCCGTGCCAGCAAAGATGGCTGGTGTGCCAAGGATCGTTGTTTGCTCTCCACCGAGGAGCGGGGGAGAAATCAACCCTCTAACACTTGTAACCGCGGATATTTGCGGAGTTGACGAGATCTACAAGATCGGTGGGGCCCAAGCGGTCGCAGCATTGGCTTACGGAACGGAAACGATTAGGCCAGTGGAAAAGATAGTCGGACCGGGCAACAGGTACGTCTTGGCGGCGAAAGCATTTGTCTGCAAGGACGTGCCGATAGATCTGCCCGCTGGACCGAGTGAGATAGTCATCCTCGCAGATGAATCAGCTGATCCTCGGATCGTCGCGTTGGACATGATATCTCAAGTAGAGCATGGGACTGATGCTGTTTCGATCTTGGTAACCGACTCTACCACACTAGCAGAAGCTGTTGGGAAGGAATTTGAGAAGGTGATCACATTGGTGCCCAGCAGGGAATCGGTGGTCCGAAGATCATCGGCGAACTCCCTAATCCTTACATGTGATGATATGGAGAAGGCTGTGGCTTTCGCCAACGAGTTCGCACCAGAACACCTAGAAGTAATTGCGGAAGATGCTTCCGCTATTGCCAAAAAAGTCACGTCTGCGGGCCTGGTCTTGATCGGGAAGTACTCGCCTGTGTCTGCAAGTGACTACTGCTTGGGTACGAATCATGTTCTTCCTACCGGGGGGTATGGTCATGTCTTCTCGGGACTTTCTGTTCTCAACTTCCTCAAACGGGTCAATCTTGTTGAATGCTCTGAAAGCGGATTAGCAAGAGTTAGGGAGAGTGTCGAGATACTGTCGCGAAGTGAGGGGCTGCTCAACCACGGTCTGGCAGTAGAAGAGAGGTTCAAACGTGACCGACTCTAGAAAGACGACTCTGAACAGAGTCTTCGATCTGTCTGGGATTGTGGAAGGATACGATCTCGGAGAGAACATCGATAGTCTTGCGAGAAAGCTAAATCGGAAGCCCTCCGAGATTCTGAAACTCAACTCAAACGAGAACTTCTTCGTCTCTCTCGATCTTCTCAGGAACCTCCTGAAAGAAGTCGTGGATGATATGGATCCTCGACTATATCCTGGAGACGAGGCAAAGGAGCTGAGAGAAGCTCTTGGCACATATGTGAATGCTTCACCTGAAACGATTGTGCTAGGAACCGGTAGCGATCAACTGATCGATCTCGTTGCGCGAGCTGTCCTTAGGCCCGGGGACGTGGCGCTCTCGATTGCTCCTACATTCTCCATTTACGAGCAATGTTCGAAGCTCCAGGGAGCGACCTACAAGCCGATACTGCTTCAGGACGACTTCTCTCTCGATACAGAAAAGATGCTGTCGTCTGTTGGGCCTCGCACAAGTTTGCTGTTTCTATGCTCTCCAAACAACCCGACCGCGAACCAGTTCGATCGCAAGGAACTCACAAGATTGATTGAGGACTTTGCGGGAATTGTCGTTATCGATGAGGCCTACGTGGAATTCGCGAAGGATTCCGTTGTCGATCTTGTCGAAGAATCCCAGAATCTAGTTGTACTTAGAACGTTCTCAAAGGCATTCGGCCTAGCAGGGTTGAGACTGGGCTACGCCATCGCGAGCAGAGAGTTCGTACGGATCATGTCTGAGCGACTACAGCTTCCATACGCTGTACCGCACATCGCAATGAGACTTGGAGTGAAGCTTCTGAGAAAGATCGATGTCATAAGAAGCGCCGTAAGCGCCTTGAAAGTCGAACGCTCCAGGCTCACGAAGTCGTTGAACAAGATAAGTGGGCTCCGTGCTTTCGAGTCCGAAACGAATTTTGTACTTCTCAGTACGAGTGTAGACTCCAATGATCTTTACAGAAAGCTATTGGAGAAAGGGATCATCATGAAGAATCTGGGCCGAGTTCTCCACCTTGACAACTGCCTGAGAGTTGCCGTTGCGCCTAGAGAAATGTGCGAACGATTCCTCAATTCTTTGAGAGAAGCACTGGGTGACATGGATGCCTGAAGAGTACGTCAGACTCAGACTCGACAAGGGAGAAGCGTATGTGAGGAAGGACAGTCAAGATCAACTAAAGAGAGTTGATGCGGTAATCTTCGATTGCGATGGCGTTCTGGTCGACATCAGAGAGTCATACAACAAGACGATCTCCAAGACCGTGGCCTACATCCTTGAAGCTCTGGTTGGTTGGGCCATACCGGAAAGCATGATTTCGGATGATTTGATATTTCTGTTCAGGAAGACTGGCGGGTTCAACAACGATTGGGACACCGTCTACGGAATTCTGATGTTCATACTCTGTCTTCTTCCCTTGAGTCGTCTTCAGCAGCTCGCAAGAATCGCTAGAACACTGTCGGAGCAGCCTGATCCCTTTATTCGGCTGCCCTCAATTAAACGAGTTCAAGGCTCCGACGGAGAATCAAGGCGCCTAGACGACAAATTTCTCAGAAAACTTGGCGACGAGTTGCGAGAGTTCACAAGGCTTCTTGATATGACGGGCGTGAATTCCGTTGACAAGAATCTGGAGCGCGCACTAGGACCATCAAGAGGCGTCGTCAGATCGTTGAAGGGCTTCTTTCGTGACAGAAGCGGTGTGGGCGAGGGAATAATCGCAACCGTTTTCGAAGAGTTCTTCTGCGGATCGCAGCTCTTTCTTGAGACTCACAAGATCAGACCTCGGTTTTACGAAGGCAAAGGAATGATCGAGAATGAGAAAGTTATAGTTCGCCCGGAAAGCCTTGACCAACTCGTTTCTATCTTCGGCAAGCCAAACCTAGGGATCGCGTCTGGAAGCAACATCGAGCCGGCCAGGTATGTCTTGAAGGACATTCTGGGAAGGTTCGATCCCAAGAGCCTCGTCTTCCTTGACAGAATGAAAGAGAGTGAGCGAGAATTGCTCAAGGACGGGGCAGTTGAACTTAGTTTGGAGAAGCCGAATCCTTTTTCGCTTCTGAAAGCCTCTGAGGCGTTTGAGTCGTTCACTTTCGTCGTCTATGTTGGAGACTCCATGGAGGATGTTGCCATGGCAGACGCGGCTGCAAAAAGCAATTCTCGGTTCCTCTCGGCAGGAGTGTATGGTCATTCTCATCCTCAGAACGAGATCATACGCTGCTTCCTCGAGTCTGGTTGCGACCTCGTCTTTTCTTCGGTCAACGAGTTGCCCCTAATACTAGGCAAGCTGAGGGCTGAGAAGAATTGAGAATTGCTGAGCTTTCGAGAAAAACCCGTGAGACCGATGTGTACGTGAGACTGAATCTTGATGGCCAAGGCATGATTCAAGTGAAGACGGGTATTGACTTTCTGGACCATATGCTGAAGTCTTTGGCTACTCACAGTCTTATCGACATAACGGCAAGAGTCGAGGGGGATCTGCGTCATCACATCTTTGAAGATGTTGCGATCTGTCTTGGCGAAACATTCCTGAACGCCCTGGGCAATCCCACCGGAATCAGGCGATTTGGGTATGCAATCGTTCCTATGGACTGTTCCGTGGCTTTCGCTGCCATAGATTTGTCGAAGCGACCTTACGCGAAGATCAACTTGAAGCTGAAGGGCAAGAGAGTGGAGGATACGCCATGTGAGGATATCTGCCACTTTCTAGAGGCCCTTTCCATGTCCATGCGCGCTAACGTCCACATCTGGGTGCAATATGGGTCGAATGACCACCACAAGATCGAAGCCGCATTCAAGGCGTTGGCCCTCGCATTGAAAGACGCCGTTTCTATCGATCCGCGAAGAACTGGAGCGCCGAGCTCGAAGGGTGTGATCTGAGCGCCAAAGGTAGCCATAATCGATTGTGGCATCGGCAATTTATTCAGTATAGAAAGCGCACTGAGCAAGATAGGCCTTGAAGCAGACGTCTATTCAAAATCGAAAGATCTCTCGAATGTCGACGCAGTTGTTCTCCCCGGTGTTGGAAACTTCAAGGCGGCGTCACAAGACATAGATCCGAAAAGACTGATCGTAAGAAAATTGGTCAACAAGGGGATTCCACTATTTGGAATCTGCCTTGGCATGCAGCTTCTCTTTCGGTCAAGCGAGGAGGGTCCCGGTAACGGGTTGGGACTCTTGGAAGGAAGAGTTCTGAGGCTACCCTCGAGCGTGAAGACTCCTCACATGGGCTGGAACACAATCAAGATATCTCGTAATACAGATTTCCTAGACGGAATAAGCGAAAAGGATTACTTCTACTTTGTCCACAGCTACTATCCATCACCAACGGACAGGTATGTCACCGCAGCTGAGACTGAATACGGACTGATTTTTCCTTCTGTGGTCGCAAAAGGAAGTATCTATGGTACGCAATTCCACCCGGAGAAGTCTGGCAAACCAGGTGAACGAATACTCCGCAACTTTGCGCAAATGATAAAGAAGTGACGGGGCGAAGGAGATTGGAGATAATCCCTGCCATAGACGTTATGACAGGCAAGGTCGTTCGGCTGACGAAAGGAGACCCTGGATCCGCCAAGTTCTACGAAGAACTTGGCGATCCCGTGACGGTTGCAAAGAGATGGGAGAGCGAAGGCGCGCAGACTATACACGTCGTAGATCTGGATGCAGCTCTCGGACATGGAAACAATGCTGGGGTGATCAGAAACATCATCACGTCTACAGAGATCGCACTGCAAGTCGGCGGAGGAATCAGAAGCTTCGACGCCGCGCGAGCACTTCTCGCCATTGGTACTGACAGGATTATTTTAGGATCGCTCGCCTTCGAAAAACAGCAAGTCGTCAAGGCGTTGCTGAGGGAGTATGGGAAGGATCGCGTCGTGGTGGCCCTTGACCACTTGAATGGTTCCGTTGTAGTCAACGGATGGACTACCAATACTCAAACAAGATTGAACGACGCGATATCTGCCTTCTTGAAATTGGGTACGGAACTCTTCTTGGTCACGTCTGTCGGACTTGATGGAACAATGGCTGGACCAGACCTCGAAACACTGGCGAAAATACCGGTCTCTGGCGCGGACATCATTGCTGCGGGCGGAATATCGACTATCGAAGACATTATCGCCCTGAAGCGCCTCGGACTCTTCGGCGCCGTCGTCGGAAAGTCGCTCTATGAAGGACGATTGAAACTAGTTGATGCCCTGAGAGTAGCCAAAGAATGAATGGGTGAGCATGCATATGACTCTAGTGAAGAGAATCGTTCCGTGCCTCGATGTTGACCATGGCAAGGTTGTCAAGGGAATTCACTTCAAGGATTTGAGGCGGGCTGGAGATCCCGTGGAGCTGGGCAAGCGATATAGCGACGAAGGTGCTGATGAGCTCGTATTTCTGGACATAACGGCTTCTCCGGAAAAGAGGAAGACGCTCTGCAATGTCGTACGAGATGTGGCAGCAGAGCTGAACATACCGTTCACTGTTGGAGGAGGGATTAGGAGTGTCGAAGACGCAAGGTCGGTCCTTTGCAACGGAGCCGACAAAGTCTCTATAAATACAGCTGCCGTGGAGAAACCTCCTCTTATCGCGACGGAGTCGGAGATGTTCGGTGAGCAGTGCGTCGTTGTCGCGGTCGATGCGAAGAGGCGATATGAGATTGCTCCAGGCAAGACGCGGGTCGAGACTGACGCAGGCCCTTGCTGGTTTGAGGTCCACACTTATGGTGGGAAGAAGCCTACAGGTATCGATGCTCTCGCATGGGTTGCCGAAGCTGCCAGACTCGGCGCTGGTGAGATACTCGTCACATCAATGGATAGGGATGGGACCGAGGATGGATATGATTTGGAACTAGTCAGAGAGATGGTCGAGAGAGTCAATATCCCAGTCATAGCAAGTGGAGGCGCCGGAAGACCTGAGCACTTTCTCGAAGCATTTCAGGTAGGAAAGGCCGATGCAGCCCTAGCGGCATCTGTTTTCCACTACGACAAGTATCCAATTCCGGTCGTGAAACGCTTCCTTGCGGAAAAAGGGGTCCCGATGCGGCTTTGAATCCAAGAAAGCCATTGACTATCGACGATCTGAATTTCGACAAGGGAGGGGGCCTTATTCCTGTTGTCGCTCAAGACTTTAAGACCCTGAAAGTGCTGACGCTAGCCTACGCGAACAAGGAGGCTCTGAGAAAAACGCTCGAAACCAGGTACGCTCACTACTTCAGACGGTCCTTTGGAAGGGTCATGAAGAAAGGAGAGACCTCAGGAAACGTTCAAAAAGTGAAGGAAGTCCTAGTCGACTGCGACTCTGACTCAGTCCTTTACATGGTAGAGTCGAAGGGGCCGGCCTGTCACCTCGGAGAAGGAACATGCTTCCATAACAGGCTTGAAGGGAATAGCAAGAATAGGCGGCGTCTTCATTCCTTCGAGCAGACTTCCTAGCTTGCTATTTAGGCAGGCTCTTTTTTCCGGTTATTTCCGCCATCCTTGTACGTCCAATCACGACTTTCGCCAGTCTAGCGCACGCATAGCGCGCTACCTTGATTCACCTTCTGAACCATAAGAAACTTCAATGCTAGATCTCTCTGTTGGGAACCATGTTCGTCCTATGCAAGATTCTTCTTCTTTTCAACCAGGTTCTATGCGCCAGGCCCGTGCTAGTGTTCCACAGGTGCGCCTCGCATTCTACAGAAAACAGAGGCCAGAGAGTTGCAGCTGAGAAACTCGCAACAACCATCCGTGACGATGCCTGTAACGGACAGGTTTTTGTTCAACGTTGGCAATACTAGCGTGATGTCGCTATGAACGTTGTTGATGCAATAAGAACGAGAAAGAGTGTGCGCAAGTATCTGAGCAAGCCGGTTGAAGACGAGAAGCTGACTGCTGTTCTGGAGGCTGGGAGACTAGCTCCCTCTGCTGGAAATAGGCAAGAGTGGAGGTTCGTCATTGTTCGCGACGCTGAAACGAGGAAGAAAGTCGCTGAGGCTGCGAACAAGCAGACGTTTGTTGGTGAAGCTCCTGCAGTTGTCGTGGCCTGTGCTGAGACTGATGGTCGTATCATGATGTGTGGGCAGCCTTGCTATCCCATAGATGTGGCTATTGCGTTGGATCACATCGCTTTGGCTGCTGTTGAGCTGGGTCTTGGTACCTGCTGGATTGGCGCATTCGATGAGAAGAAAGTAAAGGAGATTCTTGGAATTCCTGAGAAGATTCGCGTGGTAGAACTCATGCCGATAGGCTATGCAAGTGATCCGTCACCGGTCGAGAAGAGTCGTCTATCATTCGATGTGATAGTGAAGCATGAACACTGGTAGTCAGCAGGCTTGCTCATACACCCCTTTCCACTCATTTGAAGTTTAGCGCGCGCTCGTATGGTTTCAGAATAGCTTGGGTTGGTGAAGGATTGTGGAGATTTCATCGTCAACGGTTGAATTCCCGGGTGGAAACAAGATGAAGAATACCAAGGGCTTCTTGGCTGAACCTAAGGAAGTGGGGAGGTACCCAGCGGTAATCGTCATCCATGAGATATGGGGTCTCGTAGACCAAATCAAGGATGTGGCGAGCAGACTTGCGCGTGAGGGCTACGTGGCCTTACCATTGATCTGTTTGAGGAGAAGACTGTTTCGAAACTGGAAGAAGGCCGAGAGTTGCGTCAGAAGTTCACCGAGGAGAAGATACTCGGTGACTTGAGCGGTGGCTTCAACTATCTCAAGACGCTGAGCTGCGTGAACAGGAGTCGCATAGGTAGCATGGGGTTCTGCATGGGAGGGGGACTCTCACTCCTGCTTGCATGCCACAACAGGGAGCTGGCAGCCGCGATCGTATTCTATGGTAGGAATCCCTCACCCATAGACTTGGTGAAAAACGTTCAATGTCCTGTTCTCGGGAATTACGCTGGAGCTGACATGGCCATAACGGAGTCTGACATCAATCTCTTGAAGCAGACTCTGACCAAGTATGGAAAGGTGTTTGATGTCAAGGTCTATCCAGGGGCTCCTCATGCGTTTTTCAACGACACGAGAGAAAGCTACAGGATTGACGCTGCAAAGGACGCTTGGGAAAGGACTCTGGAGTTTTTCAAGAAGACATTGAAAGCCTAGAAGCGGGCCCTTCTAGGTTCAGGTATTTTGATGAGAGAAGAATGCTCTATCCTGGGAATGCTTCGTTTTCTTAACTGTGTCGTGGGAAGCTTTGATGAAACAGGTTGAGCTTCAAGGCCGAATCGACAAGGCGACAAGAGAGATCTCGAATAGCTATGGGAAGGCTCTGAAAGCAGTGGAGGAACTGAAAAGAAAGATTGGTGAGCTGGAACTGAGCATCAGCAGCAAGGGACGCGCCAAAACAAGTGAAGATATGAATCAGCTGAATTCTGCATTGGATAGTCTTGATAGACTTACTGATTCTCTGATTCTGGAAAGCAGGAGAGCGTGGGAAGAATACAGTAGCCTAGAGCACGGCTGCGAGGTAACCGCATGTGAACCTGTTGGATTGAAAGACCTGAGAGATCAGTGTAAGAAAACTGAGGAATTTGCGGCGGATTTACTCTGTTATTCGCTGGCACGTTTCAAGCGGAAAGACATGTTGGATGGCTTGTCCAAGTAGCTCGCTCTCCGAACGCAATTGTCGCGCGCGCAGCTCAGTTGTCGTCTTGTCAGATAATGGACGGCGGAAGAAACCCATGCAAGATCTTGCCAAGCTCAGCAATTTCGTACCATCCTAACGTGCTTACCCCTGCATAACCATTTGGCAATTGATCAGAAAATAGTGTTGCAATCATGCAACTAGTTCTGGCGTATGCCAAATACACCTATAGGAGGATAGGCATCATGCGCCATAGCAGAATCGACAGGCCCCCCTGCTATACAGTTGTATAACACCCCCCGGTTTCAATGGATCCATGGTAGAATCGAAAGAGGGTGGGGGGTGGGCCCACCCTGTTTCTCTTGCACAAGGAGCCGGGGAAACTGCAAATCAAGGCAGAAATCGCTGCTTTTCATCGTTTTGGCTTGATTTCAAATGGTCTGTGAAATAGTGTGTGCGTACAGTGAGGTGAAATGTACCCACATCCGGTTCTGTTAACTTGAATAGGTAGTTGGTGGACGGGATGATGTTTGTTAGCAGGTTAGGGGGTTACGATTGTGTTTCTTGAAACCTTTTCGTGGCATTCTTGAGATGAGCCTGAGCAAGCTTGAGTTGCTGGATGAATCTATCGGCCTCATTTGGGCTGACCAGGATCTTTCTTCCTTTCTCGTCTACAAGAAGAACCATGTTGTGTCTGTTCGTTGCATACATTCGGACAGTGCCAATTCGCCTCATGTAGAAGTAGCCGAAGTATCCATACAACCCACCGCTGCCGAATAACCTCAATCCCCACCATGTCCATCTCCAACGTTCTGGCTCTCTGCTGACCAGAATGCTCACATCCCCTATTCGTCTCTGAACTGTGACAAGGTTGCCCCTGACAAGGTAGCGCTGCGGCGCCCAAAGGAACGGCACAGCTAGAACACAGAAGAAAATCAGCACAAGGCCAATCGCAAGGAAGCGGTCATCCAGAAGAAGTCCATAGATCACCGCAAGTGTTAAGACTAGGAAAACCACGCCAGCCGTCATTCCCTTGACAAGGGGGTCCCACGATAGAGGGAAGGCGTTCTCTGCATTCATTCTCGTCGCGGAGTGTTCGTCTGAAGCTTCATAAAAAAGTAGCCCGTCCATTCTTTCCTTGAAGAAACGACCGTAGGAAGGGGGCAAAAAATGTGTGTATCTCTTGGTGCGCACACACACTTTTGATTATTGGCGCTTACAGTCCTTTCCTGCGAAAATACTATATATTAAGAAAAATGTTTCCATGTCGACTAGATTTGCCCAGTTCAGATAAGACTAACGATGAGTACGAAATTACCAGAATAATCCACGATTCCTTCGGATGGGCTCTAACCAAAGATCGAGCTCTCTTTGAAAGAATCTTTGCGAAAGATGATGACTTCTTTACATATTATCCGGACTCTAGGAGCACGGTCATAGGATGGAGCCAGTTTGAGAAATTCCTGAATAGATGGATGGACCCGCGAAACAAGGCTAAAGGATTTGATATCAGAAACCTAAGAATCGTAGTCTCGAAGACGGGGGAGGTAGCTTGGTTTTCAGCTATGGTAGATGATGAAGGAGAATTCGATGGAAAGCCTTGGGGCACGAAAAACATTCGATGGACGGGTGTTCTCGAGAAACGCGGTGGGAGCTGGAAAATATGTCAACAGCATATGTCAGAAGCAAACGATAAGAGCTCAGAATAATGCTTGAAGCATAGTGCGTGCGCACGGGCTTTTGTGTGTGCCATAGATGGTGCGGCCGATAGAATTTGAACTGCTGGAGAGTAGGGAATTGTGTGTGTTGTAGCATGTTGCTGTCGGTCAATCTTCAACTTCTAGAATCAGTTCTTGCAAACTCACTAAGAAGAACATACATAAGAGCAAGTTATTGATAGTTCATGCGCTTCCCGTCAAGTAGGTGATGCTAATGGATACAGTTCCATGGATTCTGGTTGCCATCGGCCTACTGGTGCTCATACTGGGTGTGGTCGTCTGGAAGAGAAGAAAAGAGCCCAGAACAACAGACTATCGTTCCTATTTCACGACGGGAATCATCTGGATCGCATCAGGTCTGATTCTTTCCCTGCTGCCTTGGCTATTACATGGAGAAGAATTCAATTCGATGGGTTCATTCTTCCTTGCGATGGGATTAGGATATGTTATAGTTGGCCTGATTAATAGAGACAAATGGGGCAAACAAGTGGAAGTGCCACCAGAAACTCGCAAGAAGACTATGGCCATTCTTGGTCTCGCAGCTCTTGTAGGTGTGTTGGTTGCTCTTCTATTCACGACTCGATTCCTTCCTCTACGTTGAGAAATCGTAATATCCATACTTGTTCAGCGTAGATCTTCAGTACCGCACTTTCGTTATTCAATAGCCAGAGAAGAGGCGCGCGCTAGAACACTTGGCGAGTCACAAGGGACCTGAAGATTACGTTCCAGATTCTGTCATTTTCTTGCCTTTTGGATTCTCCTGAGAAATCTTCCGCAGCAAGTTTCCTCTTCCGATAGGTGAAGAGCTTCCACACATGCTCTGGGTTGTAGCACTCTCTCGCAGAGCTTCGCCATTTCCTCGTTGTCTGATCCATCGTATTCGCAACTGACTACTGCTTTCATGTGAAGTCGGCACAACCTGTTCCAGATCTCCCTGACTTCTGGGTTGTTTCTGACAGTCATGACGTCTCCATCAATCGAGCTCACCTTCTTTGTAAGCTCATCTGAAACCTTGTCCATCTCCTCCTTCAGCTTGAGTATTTTGGCTATGTCCTCCTTCTCCATTGATATGCACCTTCAGAAAGCAGATATCACGCGTTTTATCAAATAATCCATGACGCGGTTCTTACTCTAACAACGGGTCTGAGTTGTTTGGCAAGAGGACCCATATTCCAGGCTTTAGGAGATTCTTCCCCCCAACACGGCGCGCTCGGTTACTTCTCGCAATGGCTGAAACTTGGCTTACCAAACATGACGGCTACTACGCCTTCTGCGATACTGATTCCATGGCCGTGTCTCCGTTTCACTGGAAACCATTGCAGGCCTTCTTTCAGTCTCTGAATCCTTATGACTCATCTGAACCTCTGCTCAAGCTGGAATATGCTGATAGAGGTGAGAAGGGTGAGCTTCTTGACCTGTGGTTCTACGGTATATCAGCTAAGCGATACGTTCTGTATCGAATCATCAATGACGAAGTCAACATAGTTGAGGATGGCTGGTCATCTCATGGACTCGGCCACTTACTACATGGAAACAGGGAAGAGGACGATGACACTCGCCAGAAATGGGAGAAGGACCTGTGGAATGGGGTCATTGATGTGGCCCTCAACAAATTTTCCGAAGATGAGTTATGCGAGGAATACACAGGTCAATATGCAATCAGCAGATATACGGTCACAAATCCTAGCCTTCATAGTCGTCTGAGAGCAATCAACCGAGGAAAGGATCTTTCGAAGCAGATCAAGCCATTCAATTTTGTCCTAGTCGGATCACCGGAAGACATTGGCGAGGGAGACAAACCGATTCATCCAGTTACAAGGTTCACAAGCAACATTGAGCAAGCACCTTTCCAGGATTTCATAGACTACAACACAGGCAAACGCTATCCCGGGCGCAGCCAACTATACTGGAAACAACTACTATCCGTGATACGGGACTATCTGAATCACCCGGAGAGCAAGTTTCTCAACGGTGACGAGGTGGGCAAGATGAAGCGAAGACATCTATTCATTTCAGAGGAAGGAATACGGTATATCGGTAAAGAAGCAAATGAGATCGAAGATACTGAGATTCTTGGAGTATCAGCGGATTCCTATGTGGAATACGGAACCTAGCAGCGAGTGTTTCCACATCTTGTTAGATGGATGACAAGTTAGCTGAACGCTCAGCGCATTATTGATCAGTGTGAATTGCTGTATCGAGGATGAACGCTCTAACGCTCACTCCATGTTTGGATAGTTCTTCTGCTTGGGCGTTCAATTTCTTCGTTGTTTCATCTAGATTATGGCTGAGCGATTTTCCCTTTCTCGAGTCAGTGTCATCCCATTTGTCGCAGCTAAACCATCCGGCGAGATACAGACCATGTTGAACTCCACTGGTTTTCAAGTACTGATCAACAAGCTGAGTCTTCATTGCGGAAGTCAGTTCCTCGTTCCAAGAACCTTTGACTTCGATAATCGCTGTAATGCGATCTGAAGCGTCTTCTTCTTGTCCTCTGGTGATTGCCTCAACCATAATATCCGTCTTTTCTCCCATACCAGACCCCGGGATACGACGAATTTCAACCTCTCGATTGACTACTATGGCACGACCTCCAATGTCTCTCCTCAAATGACTAACAACATAATCCGACAAATGAGCCTCTTCCTTGGGTCGCCATGCATCTTTGGGCGTGTTCCAAAGATCAGACACCCTAGGAGTCTCACCCTGTAACCACTGCCCAAGTCGAACCAGTGATTCTTCAAGCAAATCCAGAAGTTGCTCACCGCTTTGAATCAAGCGCTTCTCGCGAGAATCAGCCATCTTCAGAACATCTTGGGGCCTAGGCGGTGCCCAAGTATAATAACGGAGGAGAGCTTCAGCCTCCAAGAGAATATCTCTCACTCCAATCCAATCGGGAAAAATACTCACAATCTTTCGAAGTGCTTCACATGAACGCTTGTTGCCTCGTTGCTTGAGATGGGACAATACCCGTGCGCCCCATATTCTGGCATCAAGCGCGTGCGCTTCAACGAATTTGGCTCTAGATGTGGGTTCCTCTTCGAGATCAGGATAATTCTTCATAATCCACACATAGAGATCAGCCAATTCACCTTCTGTCAGACCTTGAAAGATCGCGTCTTCGCCGGAGTCAGATCCAGCTACGGATGAGATAACGTCTCGGCCAAATTGGCTGTCTTGTTGAATCGCTGGCCATAGGAATCTCCAACCAACGCTCGGTAAATGGATTAGAAGAGCCTCTCCAGCCGCGATGACTGCAGATCGTTCATCTCCACTTGTTGGAATTGGCAATCGAAGAAGCGATTCAGCGAGGAGCCTCGCTTTTTCATTATTGTGATCCAAGAGATGGTCAAGCAAATCGCCGATATGGCTAGGAGAAAGTGTGTGGCCTTCCAGTTTGGTCAACAGCATTTCAGCTACCCGATCATCCCAGCAGTCCTCCATCTTGGAAATTACCTGTATGCTGCCCTGCTGCTGGTTCTCCATGTCTATTATCTCAGCAATATACTGAATGATTTCATTAGGAGCATTGTCGTAGGCAGTCTTCACTATTCTACGGTGAATGGTGTTTCCCTGAGAGTCGTTCAGTGTCGGGTATGCAACGATAATAGATGACCATTTCCTCCAGATTTCAGAGGAAATCGCTTGAAAGAATTCTGGGTCTTGGTGTAGAATTAGCCTCAAGGCTCTGTATCCTGCAAATGCAGGACGATGGATTTTGTTGGTTCCTATCCAGAGGTGTGGGCGTGGGTCTTGCTCTGACAGAAACTTCTTGGCAGCCTCGACAATTCTCGATTTGGTTGCATCGTTAGCATTCCTCCAACCCGGTAAGGTCGTCAAATCGGATTCAAGCTCATCTCCGTAGTGAGTATCGCTAGGTTCGAGAGTCATTTCCATATTCAATCTCCACCAGGCTGAAGAATCTCCAAATGCGATTTTATCCAATAGAGCAGAGATACGTTTCTCTGGTGGTGGCTCAAGGAGAGGATGGTCTTCCGGTTGCATCTGAAGAGCCAGATAAGCTTCTTTCATTTTCCTTGCGTCCTCAGACTCCAGGGAAACGGGTTGAATAAAACTCGACAATTCCTTTTCCAGTATGGAGTTGGTCTCGCTTGCGGTCAGGATGTCATTCACTTGAGTGGCGTCGCGGAGATCAAATGCGAAACGTATCAGTTTAGCCCATATTTCTTGATGAAGCTCACATTCTGACTTCTGGAGTTGGTCAATCATCCATGGCGTGTCTCTTGTTGAGACGACCGGAGTTCGCGAAAAAGCCAAGAATGAGGAGTCTTTCGGGTCGGAGATCAGAAGAATGATCGCTTTGAGGACTTGTCGACGTCTATTGTCGTCATCTTTTAGCAGATCCCTGAAAGACTTGCCTGGAATATCTCCCGCGATCTCTCTCGTACGTCTGAGGCGAGACAAGGCAGCTCTGGCAAACCCATTAAGCACTTCTGCCGAGTCAATATTGTCCCATGCTTTGAACATTATCTGATCCATCAGGTGCTCAGATGATGATGGGCCTTCTGTTGAAGGAGCTTCACGTTCGACCCATTCAAGTGCAACAGGAATATCGTTCGTCCTAAGCTGGAGGACATCTCCTGCCAATAGCATTGAATACGCACCAGAGAGGGATTCGTCGAGGGAAGTCAGTATCTGAAACAATTCCGTTGCAGTGATATGATTCGGCCACAACACTCGAAGAGCACAATACTTGAGTTCATCGTTGGGGGCATTCTCACCCACAAGCACCAATGGTCTCATTTTTTCCTTGGTACGGTCATCACCAATTTCTTTCAATGTATTTGCAGCTTGAACGCGCACATCAATTGGTTCTTTAGAATTCATGACTATGGTCAATAGATCACTTTGAAGTGTTTGAAGAAAACATGATTGCGCAATCTCCATGGCGACCACTCTCACTAGATTTTGTCGGTGGTTATCACAGATATACGGCCTGATCTGTTTGGATAGGTTCTGATGAGCGAGTTTTGCAAGTCTATTTCCAAGTAGTTCACCAAACCTTAGCTTACCCTCTTCAATCTGTTTTAGAAGACCCTTTGCTATTTCAGCACGATTCTTCTCGTCTGTTCCGGTGATATCCGCCCGCAGCAATACAACAGGGTCTGTTTTCATTATCCGAAGTAACACTTCGGGTTCCATTGAGGCCAACCAAGCTGCTGTTTCAATCAATTGTGGCACCAATTTTCCGTTAGGGTCGCCTGGATGCACTAGTAGACTCATGATCTGGGTTGACGGCATTTTGTGCTGAATCAGATATCTCGCAGCAAGGAACTCGGCGTAGCTTTGATGTGCCCAACCCATACGCTCTGCGCCACGGGAGGAGAACAAACCAGTGTCCAAAACCTCTGTTATCGTGTCGTGATTGACCTCGAGTTGAATACCCGGACTTTCTTCTCTTCCATACAACTCCTGAACAACCACGTCTTCTTTCAGAGCATCTCCGAGGCGTGGTCCGATGTTTACAGCATCCTTGTTGCACAGAATTGTGATAGCTGCAATCCTTGATGCTATACTCATGCGCTGCTCTGCACTGAGAGTTCCGAGCTTTCTTGCCGCGCGTCGACTTTCACTCATCTCTTCGCAAAGGACTCCACAACCCTCAGAATACAGCTGTGTCTTGCCGAGAGGAATATTCTTGTTTCTTCTGTAGAGATTCAGTAAGAATGCGAGAGTTATTGGCCTATTTGCCAACGCTCCTGCCTCAGCTTTGCCTAGCTCTTCTAGAAAACTGTCGGCATCCAAACCCAGAGCGGTCGCCGCTTCCCTAACATCATCTTGTCGGAGGGGGGCTATCTCGTAAATCTCAACGCCTTCCTTTTGGTATGTCTCCAAGAGACCTTTCTCAAGGATTTCTGACCAAATTGCTGTTCTGCAGGCAATCCGAAGAAAAGGTAGTTCGATTCGAGTGGAAAGACGCCTTTGAAACTCATTCGCCAACAGTGTTGCTACGTTGTCTATGCGCAGTAGGCATTCGTCCAAGCCATCCAGGAAAATGTGCAATGAGACATTCCCGTCAAGCCATCGAAGGAAACTCGCACTTTCAAAGAGGTTTTTGATCAGTCTGTCTTCCACACCGTATTCTCGCAGATCAAGGTAGAGTGTTTGACTCGGTTTGTCTGCCGCCCCGGCTTCAATATCTTGATACCAACTCCGCAAAACATGCGTCTTTCCAATCCCGGGTTCGCCAAGCAGAACCATGCAACGAACTGCGAGCACAGATTCAGTTGTAACCAGCTCGGGATTGAATAGACTGCCATACTCTGAATCTGGATCAGGAAGGTAGCCTTCAGGAGAGAGCGTCAGTTTCTTTCCTCTCGGGTTCAAGAAGCGCTTCCAATTATGGACAGTGCTACCCACTCGCATCCACCTACTTCAGCGATTGTTCTTGATCAACACCTGAGGGAAGCAAAGTATTGAACTTTTGAGTCCAGCCCATTTCGGCAAGAATAGCGCGCGCTCGCAAACCCTATTGCACATATCTGCTACTTACAAGACGTAGAAGAAATCATATTTTCTTGTTCCACGTGGCACAATTATTTCCTGAGAGACAGAATCAATTGGTTAATTATTCCATTGAAGGTTAACGTTTCTACGGATACACCCAATCGCTCTCAGGAAACGCTAGAGCAAAACAGCAACTAGCCAACGCCAATCGCACGCACACATCTGTACCCGTCAAGCCACAGCCACGTGGATTTCCACGTCCCCCAAACCATGTACACGTGGCCATCCAAAAACAGCCCTTATGATATATCCCCATTATTATGGTGGGGCCGGCGAGATTTGAACTCGCGACTTCTGGCCTCGAAGCTCATGTCTTGAGGACGCCAGCGCCCCAGGTTCACCACGCCCAGATAGGCGTACTGGTATCCTGTTGGCGACATTTCGCTGTCTAGACCAAGTTGTCCGGACGCTTCCGCCTGACTATGAACGGAGCCGTCCACTAGACGACGGCCCCACCGCATGGTAGGAACCTCCCTTGCGATATTTAGCTTTCCCACCCCAACATCGGCCAGATCGGCTTCTAAAGCAAACCGACTCCACGTACGTGAATGGCGCTCGGAAAACGCCCCTTGATTGGCCCACGGGCAATACGCATGACTTATCTAAGTTGCGATCTCCAATTGCAATCTTGGTTGAGTGGCAAGCTCAAAATGAAGAAGGATGATGTCAGCAGACACGTTGAAACCACAGATAAGATTGCGAAAGAAATCCAGGAGATGGTTGACGAACTGGAAGTGCAGGCAAGAATAGCGAAGGAAGGGGGCATCGAAGGTCTTGAACGACATAGAGAGGAATGGTTTCAGAAGGGATACGAGCACGGCCTGTTGATCAAGAAGAAATACGGGATAGAAGGCGATGACATGAAATCAGTCTACAAGCAATGCTGTGCAGTAATCAAGGATGAAAGGGACAGAACACGAATTCCAGAGATCAAACTAGAAAACAACGTTCTGTATCTACGGAGTCGAGCAGGCACTTACTGCCCATCCTTAGAAGCGGTCAAACGGAAGACCGGATCTTACGCGTTGAAAGAAGGCATGCCAGAACTATGTCAATACTGCAAGAGAGCATGGTTTCAGGGCGCCCTCCAAGCTGCGGTCAGCGGAAAACTGCACCACAAGAATCTCTCCTCAAGAATACGCGGAGACATAGACTGTGTCGAGACGTTCTACCTAAAGTAGCAGTCTCACAGAGAAACGAGAACCAGACAAGGAACGATCTGAGCCATTCTAATGCTCAACCGATTCCAAATCCAGCACTCGCAGAATAGGCTGAATAGTCCCAAAGCCCTCTTCTTTCTTGTACTTTCTCAAAGCGGCTATCAGAGCTCGTCTGCGGACAGGCCCAACAATTTGTCTTATCTTAGCACTCAAATCGCTACCTATGAGAAGGTACTGACACAAAGAAGTCACGTTTGAGGGACGCCTCTCTGTGCTCGCAGTTTCAAAGTCCACGATCTCAGGCTTATCCGACTCGTCAACTATGATGTGCTTCGGCGCCCTGCTGAGCTCTCCATGATCCAGCCCCATGCGATCAAGTCTGTGGCATTTATCCAAAAGCTTCACCAACACTCTCTTCAACCGAAGCTTCCGACCTCTGCCCACCAGCCCGGCAACCCACTGAGGCAACGGCACCCCGGCGAGGTACTCCATGGCCAAGAACCTACCCGTGAACCCCACGAGCTTTGGGCCAACACTGACTGAGCTAGCCAGCTTCAGCATGGAGGCCTCATGCTCGAAACCGACCCTGTCCGCGTCTGTCCTAAGGATCTTCAGAGCAATCCTCCGGTCACCTTGCAGTGCCGAGACCACAATCCCCACACACCCCTTGCCCAGCGTCTTGACGCCAAGAATCGTTCTCGACCCTCGAAACTCCAACGCAACTATTCCTAGACTCGAAAGCTCACCGATTCTTCTCTCCAATTCCTCATTGGAGAATCTTGGATAGCACAGAATCTTGCTGTACGGATCAGCCCTAAGGTCACCTAACGCTACCGTCACAACTTCATTCAAGCCACTTAGGCCTACCAGTCAAGTACTCAGTCAGGAAAAGACCTAGGCCACGGCTCCGCTTGGACACGCTTGCTATCTCACTGTTGACAAGAATTCTGAACCCATTTTCCAGCGCCGGCATGATCCTGCTCGCCACTCCTACGTTCTTTCCACCCTGTCTTAGGCTTTCTTTGATCAGAAGCGGAGCATCAGTGTGCTTCCTCTTCTTCTGAACTACCCATCTATCTCCTTCCACTCGTGGCCCTGATACTGTCTCACTAGAGGCCGTATGCTTCTCGAGAAAACTTGCAGATTCACTCTCTCTCGATACAGGGGGGCCGAAATGCGTTCTAATGGGAGGCAGGGTTCTCCTATCAACCTCAAGCACAATCAAATTGACCTTGTCTTCATCACTCCACGAAGCAGTCCTTACGACCTGAAAACCGTTCGCCTTCAACAGATTGCGGAGAGAGTTCTCCGTCTTGTAGAGCTGACTCCACAAAACATCAACAACAGCGTCAACATGACCAAATCGGAGGAAAATCAGATCTGAACCTCGCTTGGCCAACCTACCAGCAAGTTGCTTGGTGGATAAAGGTCTGATTTGCCGCGGATAGAAGAAAGTCAGTTCCGGTTCCTCGAGAAAGCGTCTTGAAGCCGCGACGAAAAGCCACATCTTCTCATCCGCCACTGCGGCTGCAACGTTCCTCCCCTTGTCAACAGGATCCACCACCACCAGTGACTCAGGAAAAAGATCCGGTATATCCTTCTCCAAATCCTTGTAGAACTCTTCAACATCGACCAGCTGCCCCCGTTTCCAAGAAGCAGCGTCTCTCAGAAGCCCCTGGAAGGATCTATAGTGTAAGGTGAGAGTCTCACAAAGCATTCCGCTGAAACCTCTGACCTTCATCTCCGCTCCATATACCCCGACACCCTTCGAGAACCTCTTGGTCAACCTCACTTCTCTTCTCAAAGCATCGTCGAGCCGTCTCTTCATGTATTCAGTATGGAACGGAGTCCTGTCGGTTGCGCTCTTCCATTTCCCTCTCTCAACATTGAAACAAGGGACGATGTTCACCTTCACCCCTTCGACCACGGTTTCGATGTAAGGATGCTCCGCGTAACGCTCCACATAGTTCGTGACAGCATCTCTCGCCACCGCAAGACATCTTGTTTCAAGATCCTCACGAGCCAACGACGAAGGAACTCTCATGAAGATATCTACATCGGCCTCGTGACTGAGCCACGTATCTTTCGCCACAGAACCATCCAATCGAACATCAGCTTCAAGACCAGCCTTAGACGCGGCCTCAGAAACCTTGAGACGAACACTGTCCGCAATCTTCGCTATCTTCGTCCTCTCTTCAGGATGCGGAGTCACTCTTCTGGAGACTTCGTCCAAGATGCTCTCGAGAGAAGGCAAACTATTCTCCTTCATAGGCTGGTTTGACACGACGACTTGGGCTACTGTTTTGCCTTAAGCTCGTGAATCGTTGAGTAGACTGGACCTTTCGGAGTAAGGACGCTTTTCTTGAGCTGGATTGAGTCCACCATCATAGTGCCGAATTCTCTATCTGTCATGTCCATAATAGCTGAGTTCAAAGCTTCCCTGTTCCTGCCGGATTTCACCCTGGCGACCGTAATGTGTGGACTGAATCCTCTTCTCTCACCTGGAAAACCAAGCCCCCTTAGGCGTGGCTCCAACTCAGAGAAGACTTGCTGAAGTTCTTTGTCACCCTTCGACATCCCCACCCAAATGACATTCGGTCGATGTGCGCTCGGGAAGGCGCCTACTCCTCGCAACTCCATGAGAAAGGGATGAAAAACTATCTGTGCCAACTCATTCTTGATCTGGTCAATGAGAGATGTTGATACTTCCCCGAGGAAACGGATTGTTGCGTGAATGTTCTCAGGTTCGACTAACTTGACATCGGCGCCGGTTCGAGACAATTCTGCCTGACTATCAACCATTCTCTGAAGGAGAACATTGTCAGTGATGTCAACTGCTATGAAGCTTCTAATCTTCTCGAAAGACATTGCACCTTCACTCCCGATCTTGGTTCAAGATGTCAGATCGAATTTGATTTGAGATTTGATGCCAGGACCACGACACTTCAATGCTCGGACCTGATCAATCGGTTCGATCCTCAAATGGAGGGTGCAGATACTTTGACAGAAACCGATAGATCTCACGTCGAGACTCTCTGGCCAGCTTCGTGTCGATCCTATTGAAAAAGTGCCCGCCTGGAGCATCCTTGTAGATCTTGTGCTCGAATTCCTTGCCAGCAGCCTTGAGAGATTTTATCAGATGTTCGACCTCAAGCACATTGACGTCCTCATCACTCGTGTTTGTGTGAATCAGAAGAGGTGTCTGAAGCTTTTCGGCATGCCAAGCAGGAGAGCGGCGCCTATACTCTGCCACATTGTCATAGGCTGTCTTGCCTATGTGATAATCCGCGGCGAAGTCGCTTCTGTACTGATCGGTCTTGTATCCCATGCGGGCGACCAAATCGCTCACAGGCACACCAGCAAATGCGACCTGGTATGCTTCAGGGTGGAAGAAGATGTTCATCAATGTGTGAAGACCTCCGTGGCTCCAGCCGATTATTCCCACACGCTTGGTGTCAACAAGCCCACAATTCTCCACCATCCAGTTCCGAGAAGCGTAGGTGTCCTCCACCTCAAGCCCACCATAGTCGATGAGTTTGTAGAAGCTCTCACCGTACCCGGTGCTTCCACGGTACTCCGGAGCCACAACTATGTACCCTTGGCGAACCAACTCCCGAATTACGTTAGCGCTGGAGGTTCCCATGTTGGAATGCACACCCCCGTGAACGTAGACGAGCAGCGGATGCTTCTTCTTCTCGTCAATGCCCTTCGGAATGAACGTGTATGACCAGAAGACCACCGGGTTGTTGGCTCCTTGCGCCGTTGGGTTAGGGACAAAGCGAGGCGGCGGGCCGGTCATCCTCACCTTGTCAATACTGGCAATATCTCCAATCTTGTTGTACCAGAGGACATCATCTATGGACTTCTGCACGGCATGAAAAGCATGCATCAACATCTCTTGCTGAGTTCGCAACCCATCAACAACTTTCTGAATGTCTTGTAGCGACATTTCAATCACTGGTGAATACTGTGCACCAGCCGTAAAGTCTTTTCCTCCGAGCTAATGAGAAGCCCTATCCAATCCCATGTCCCAGAGAAGACTGCCAGATCAAAAGTCCGCTCTGCAGTGGGAAAGCCGATCGGTACGTCGCAAAACCGTCGCGCACCCATCACTCATAAATGTTCATCCAAGTGAGATTGACAACTAAAGTGAATACTATGTCAGACTGGCTCGATCTTCTCAAGAACCTATGTGCCACCCCGGGCGTCTCAGGATTCGAAGACAAAGTGGCCACACTCGTTAGGGCGGAGCTCAAAGAGGCTGTCGACAGTGTTCAAAAGGATCAAATGGGCAACATTTTCGGAACAAAAAGAGGTCTCTCAAAGAATGGCCCAACAATCATGGTCACGGCCCATATGGACGAAGTAGGACTAATAGTCAAGCACATAGAGGAAACGGGTTTCCTCAGAGTGCAAAAACTTGGCGGCGTTCCAGAAGTCGTGCTGCAAGGTCAGAGAGTTGTGGTGTGTGGAAGAGGGCAATCATTGCCGGGCTTGGTTGGGCAGAAGCCTGCTCACATAATGTCAGAAACAGAACGAAAGGCCATCGGGAGCATAGATGACCTCTATGTAGACATTGGAGCTACGAATCGGAAAGAGGCAGAGGAGTTCGGCGTGGAAATTGGCACACCGATAACGTTTGACCGTGAGTTTTGCAGAATCGGTAAGGAATTCGTAACAAGCAAAGCGCTCGACAACAGAGTGGGTGTTACAGCCATGCTGCAAATAGCGAAACAACTCGTGCAGAAAGATCTCGAATCAACCATCTGCTATGTTGGCACTGTTCAAGAGGAGGTGGGGTTGAGAGGTGCCAAAGTCGCCACTGAACACGTCAGGCCAGACATAGCCCTGGTTCTCGACGGTCTTCACGCAGGTGGAACCCCAGATGTGGCAGACAGAGTGTTGCCAATGCGACTTGGCCGTGGACCGGCCGTAACAATCGCTGGCAGCAGCCAACTTCACGGCTTTATCGCAAACAGAAGACTGCGAGAGTGCATAGCTCAAGTAGCCGGGACCGAGGGCATTCCTTTGCAACATAATGTCGGAATCGCCTCAGGGGTATCTGATTCAGGTGCTGTACACCTAGCTGGAAAAGGCGTGGCAACAAGCGACATTCTCGTAGTAAGGCGATACTCGCACTCGCCGATAGAGATGGTATCCCTGAGCGATATCGAAAACGCGATTAGGCTTGCAGTCAAAGTCATTCCACATCTAGACTCAAAGTTCATTCAGAGCCTCGAAGAATGATCGGTCTTCAGGTACACACAGAAACGAAATACCTAATTGAACCATCGCCGACCAAGATCTAAGTCCAGCCTGTCGCTCTCCGTTGACTTTTCAAGACAGGAATTATGGCAAGAGAGGCTAAGATGAATACGACCAGTGCTGACGCAAAGAAAGCAGAGAATCCCCCGATGTCCGCTGCATAGCCCAAGATGAGAGGACCAGTAGCAGCCCCAAAGAAAGTGCACGAATTCAGAATTCCAAGAAAAGCCCCTCTTGTCTGCGGCGGCACAAGCCGTGTCAGAAGCACACTGAACGCAGTGACGGACCATCCTCCCATCAATCCCCATGCGAGAAGTACAGCCACCACAGGAATTCCCAAAGGAATCACCGGCAGTGTCAAGGTGACAATGTACATGGTTATCAACGTGATTATTGAGGGAAGATTGCATCCAACCCGATCGATAAGGTAGCCTCCCAAGGGACTCGAGAGTATAACTGATGCCGCGTAAGACACCATAAGCAGAGAAGCCTCAGAGGATGTGAGTCCTCTCGATTGAACGAAGTAGGTAGGAAGGAAAGTTCTGAAACTGTATTGTGCGATAGAGATCGCCATGGCACAAATGAGTATGCTTAAGACAACACGATTTCGCAGCACTTCTCGGACCTCTGTGCGGCGACTAATCGACCGATTCGGAACACCTTGCTTCTCGGTCACTTTCTTGATCATGAACCAAATTACCAATGCACAGACGAAACCTGGAATAGCATAGATAACGAAGTAGTTCCTCCATCCAAATCCGTCTACGCCAAGCGTTCCAACCATCATAAAGATCGTCACATCAGACACTGAGGGTCCTGACAAGGCGATTCCCATCGCCTTTCCCCTGTCCTGGTCTCTGACGGAACTGGTGAGAAGACTGATGCTCGGGGCGTACCATAGGCCGGCGAAGAAACCCGCGATGGCCCGAAGAAGAATCATTTGCTCAAAGCTCTGTGCCCTCCACAATGCAAGAGAAGCAAGTGAAGAACCAATCAAAGAAGCGACGATGAACCTTTTCCTTCCGAAGCGATCGCAAAGAAAACCCGCAGGGATCTGCATCAATGTGTAAGCATAGAAGTAGCTCGTCATCAAGAGACCTGATTGAGCATGAGTGATGTGATACGTTGACTCAAACGTGGGAAGCAAGGCAGTCACAACCATTCGAGGAAGCATTATCGCGGTCCAACTGGCCCAGACCAGAGCTGTCACAAGATATGGGTGATCCTCGCTCAACTTCCGACAGTCCTCTAATGCTCGAGTTCGCGATTGTGATTCGAAGAGACATAAACGTCTTGTGTTCGTGCTTTTAGGGTCTGGAACAATCCTCACAACTGCCGAGGTCACCGAAAAAGTGAAAGGTCTCCTGCAGCAACAATGACACTATGCCTGCAGATCTACTATCGCTCGGCATTGCAGAGCTCTCAAGCAGACTCAAGAGTCGTGAGCTTTCTCCGGTCGAGGTGGTCGAGCAGTGCATCTCAAGAATTGATACGATCAACCAAACAATCAACGCGTTCGTGACTGTTACCGCCGATGATGCGCGACGAGCAGCAAAGACAGCAGAAGAGGAAATCAGAGGAGGAAAGTACAGAGGCCCCCTACATGGGGTTCCTTTGGGAATCAAGGACATGGTCAACACCGCTGGTGTTAGAACAACATACGGTTCAACAATCTTCAGAAGCAACGTTCCTGAGAAGGACGCCTTTGTTGTGTCACGCCTGAAGCAAGCAGGAGCCATAGTACTCGGCAAAACAAACACCCACGAGTTCGCATTGGGAGTCACAACAAACAACGTACACTATGGAGCCACCAGAAATCCTTGGGCACTGGACAGAGTACCTGGGGGGTCTAGCGGAGGATCAGCGGCGGCCGTTGCGGCATTCATATGTTATGGCGCCATCGGAACAGATACAGGAGGATCTGTCAGAATACCTTCAGCCTTCTGTGGAATCGTCGGCCTGAAGCCCACGTTTGGCACAGTAAGTACCACAGGCGTTTTCCCACTCGCGCCAGGGTTAGATCATGTCGGACCAATGACACGATCTGTCTTGGACGCTGCATTGGTGCTTCAAGCTGTCGCAGGATTCGATCCTGATGACCCAAGGAGTTTGAACGTTCCAGTCCCGGATTTCTCTCAAGATATCGGGGGTTCCATTGAGGGCAAAAGAATCGCGATATCCCCGGATATGATTCCAGAAGTGATTGATGCAGATATCAAAAAGGCGTATGAGAAAGCAATATTAAAGCTCACAGATCTCGACGTTGAGATTGTAGAGAAAGAAGTCAAAACGTTTCCTCTTATTGAAGAAGTCTCAGCGACGCTCCTCAGTGCTGAGGCTGCTGCTCAGCATTCACAACTGCTAAAGGAGCACTCGGACGAGTACGGAGCCAACGTCATCGAGCGTTTCAGGGCAGGTCAGAATGTCACAGCAGCTGAGTACATCAAGGCTCTTAGAAACAGCGAAGTGATTCGTCGCGAGATAGAGCTCATGTTCGATGAGGCAGACTTTCTACTGACACCATCTGTCCAAATCCTTCCGCCGAAAATCGGAGAGGACAAAGTTGCGATTGCAGGCAAAGAAATGGGCGTTGTCTCCTGTTGCGTCCGTTTCACAAGACTCGCAAACATCATTGGAATACCCGCCATAGTTCTTCCTTTCGGCTATTCCGCCAATAGCCTACCTTTGAGCATACAGCTTATGGCGCCGAAACTACACGAGAGACAACTTCTTGGTGTTGCCTGCGCGCTTGAGAACGCTACTCCAGAACTGCGGAACAGAAAACCGGTTCTATGAGTCATTGGGCGAAGAGGTAGCTCGTTTCAGTAGTGACGCCACCTGTGAACGTACCTTTCCAGACGATACGATATGGGATACCCACGTATCCTGGCAAGCGAGACACAGAGTAATCGGCCGTAATGGAATATTCCGGATTAGGGACCACAGGGTACCGGATCGTCACAATCCATCCCCCAGTTTTGTACTCATACGTTTCAGCACCTACAAGACCTGAAGGAGTAACTCGTCCTCCCGACCAAGCAAGATCCTTCATGAATTGAGCAGTCTCTGGATGCTTCGTCTTGATGCTCTGCATGGTCTCGTCTCTAACCTTCTCGACTACAGGGTTTGCGCCTTGCATAGAATAGAGAATCATTCCGCCCGCGGAGAGTACTGCTATCAGACAGAACAAGGCGAGAACAACTGTCTTTTGATTCATCTGTCTGCACGTCACACTTGTCCTTTGTCCGGTCTAGAACGAGTTGACTTAGTTAACTGTAGCTTTTGGAACAGAGCGTTCGCAGGTCAGAACACCGGCTTGTTTGGAGAATACCTGGGCAATCATCCAAGAGGGAAACGGGTACTGCTTTCTTCATCTGAATTACCACCTCGCGGACAGTCTCACAGATCTGTTCCAGCAGGCAAAGGCTCCTCAAGCCGAGCATCCATCTCGTTTTCGTCTGACAACACAAATAAGCGTCTAGAACGTACTCTAGCACAAGTTGGTCGCGGTAAGAGACAAATGAAGCAGAGAGGATGTCATGATTGAGTAGCTTGTCACGGAAAAAGGTAGTCACAGGTCAAAAACTGTTGGGAATGCAAGTCATAGACGTCAAAGGTTCACTGGTTGGCGTTGTGAGAGATGTCGGAGTCGATCTCAGTGACAAGCAGCTGATTCTCTTTGTCACCACCAGAGCAAGAACCGACATTGAGATAGCATGGGGCAACATTCAGTCGATTGAGGATGTTGTTCTTCTGACCAAACCAGTTGAAACACCTCTGCCTCCTGCCGGAACTCCGCGGTCTGTTGCTCCTCCCGCTGTCGCTATGGGGCCGGTCATCTGTCCGAAGTGCAAGTTTGAGGCTCCGGCACACGCGAAGTTCTGTCCGAAATGCGGTAGCCCAACGAAGTGAATGCAGCAAGATGCCGTGCTGAGCCGGAATCACGCTTGAGTGATTCGGGACATCAGGGAAATACAAGTCTTGACGAAGGCCAGAATCGGGGGAACAATGGATCTTTCCACCATCGACTGGTACGGCAAAATCGCATCAATGACATTCTTTGCCGGGTGCAACTTTAGGTGTCCTTACTGTCAAAACGCCAGTCTTGTTCCGATGAATTCAGGAAAGGAAATTGACACCGTTGACATCTTCAAGAGAGTTGAGAAGAATGCGGATATTATCGACGCAGTTGGGTTTACAGGTGGAGAACCAAGTCTGCAAGTCGAAGCTTTGAATGATCTCGCAAGACGGACAAAGGGCATTGGTCTCAAGGTATTCCTGAATACTAACGGAAGCAATCCTGTGGCAGTTGGCAACCTGATCGATGAAGGAATACTGGATCACGTGGCGCTTGACATAAAGGCGCCACTTGAACTTGAATCGTATGGAAGAGTTGTGGGCATAAGTCCGTTTGCTGGGGAGATTATGCGTGGCATCGAAGCCACATTGCAGAAATGTCTTGAAGGCAAAGTTACACTTGAGGTCCGAACAACTATAGTGCCTAATTTGATTGATCAAGAGGAGGAGGTGAGGAAAGTGGCTAGCAAGATCCCTGGCGCTCACCTGTATGTGCTTCAACAATTCAGCCCAGAAGGCGACTTGCTCGACCAAAGCTTCAAAAACGTGAGGCCGCCCACTAGGGAGAAGCTCATAGAACTCGCAAAGGCTGCAACACAACACAGAATAAGAGAGGTAAGAATCCGCACAAGAGAACGTGGCGAAGAGAAGATCTGGCCATGAAACGAATAATCGCAACTGCAGGCTTGCCTGGCGCGGGAAAAGGCCTTTTTTCGGAAGTCGCTTCATTGTTTGGGATTCCTGTCTTTGTATGTGGAGATGTGGTTAGGGAGGAGACCAGAAGAAGAGGAATGCCATTAACTCTTTCTAACACTGGAGCAGTCATGCTCAGAATACGTGAGGAAGATGGACCAGCAGTCATCTCTAAGAGATTGATACCGAAGATCGATGCATTCGAATGCGATGCAGCTGTTGTCGAAGGAGTCAGGAACCTAGAAGAGATCGAAGAACTTCGAAGGCATTACGGCAACGTAACGCTGATCGGCATCCATGCATCACCGCAAACACGCTTTGAGAGGCTTGCAAGAAGGGGGCGGGAAGACGATCCAACAACGTGGGAAGAGTTTGAAAGTCGGGATCGGAGAGAACTGAACGTTGGGCTAGGCAAGACTATAGCTCTCGCAGACGAGATGGCAATAAATGAAGGAACAATTGATGAGTTCCAAAGTGTCGCACGAGCCATTATCCAGTGGGTCCTACCCAGAGAATAGGATACGAATAACAGCAGAAACAGTGGTCAATCCGACAGAAGACTCAGCGAAGGTTGAGAAGGCACTGAGAGCAGTTTTGAGAGATTGTGCGATTGAAAAGATAGAACTAGGAAAGGAGACACTCTTACTTAGGGCTAGTGCGCAAGGCCTGAGCTGCTTGGCCCCTCTCCGAGCGATGCTAAGGCAAGATAGCATTAGAGATGCTGCCAGGGCCGTGCTGTTCTCTGGTGCTGATGGGAAGATCATTCGCTTTGGTCTGAATAAACAAGTGGCGTATGTTGATCATGCATCATTCATCGAACCGAGTGAGGAAACTCCACTTGGCTTGATAATTGTAGAAATCTCTTGCGACAACCCAGGATCGGTCATTGATTGGATTGCTCCTCGATCCAGATAGGTGGATAACACACTCTAGGGAGACCCAAATATGGAACTCGGCCTCTCTTCTCTCTTCTTGATTGGAAAGCCCTTTGAATTCTTTCTTCGTTCGATCAAGCTGCATGACGTGCGACTCTGGGAAATCGTTGACGAGAACACTCTGAGGCTTGACGAACAGAAAGTTCGAACTCTTCAGAAGTTGAGAAAGGGAACCGATTTGGAATTCACAGTGCACGCACCATTCGCAGATGTGAATATTGCATCATTAGTGCCAGAGGTTCGACAAATGGCAATGAGTAGACTAAGAGAGTCTTTACTTCATGCTTCTAGGCTTGAAGCTGTGGCATGGGTTATGCATCCGGGCTTGCGAGGGGCGCTGACAACCTTCTATCCTGAGGAAGAGTGGAAACTAAACGTTGAAGCGATAGTCAGTATGGCTACACTGGCCAAAGAACTGGACGTTCAGATTTGCTTGGAGAATATGCCCAAAGGCTTCTCAGCCTTGATGAATGATCCTGAATCGTTCAACCGAATCTACGAGGAGTCTGGAAGAGAGCTATTCAAGATCGTTCTCGACATAGGACACGCGAACACGTCTGGGACAGTGACAACGTTTCTAGACATGTTTAGGGAACAAGTCGTCCACATTCACGCACATGACAATCAAGGAAAATTGGACCTACACGAAGAGATTGGCAAGGGTACGGTAGACTGGCCAGTTGTGGCTAAGAAGATCAGACGAAGCTTGTGTAGGACAGTAGTGGTAGAGTCAACAAAAGGAGTTGAGGCAAGCCTAGAACGACTTCGGCAGCTTCTCAACTGCTCTACAGGTCGACTGTCATAAGATCACTGGCCACGACCGAGTTCGGGAACACCTTCTTCGCTTCCTTGAGGAGAATTGAAGCGTCTCTATATCTGGCACTGATGTGAGTCAAGATAAGTTTCCGCACTTTCCCTCTTTTGGCGACTCTTGCAGCTTGTGCAGCAGTTGAGTGTCCATCCTGGGAGGCCTTTTCTTCTAGAGAGCTGTCAAAGCACGCATCATGAATCAGAATATCGGCTCTCGAAGCCAGAGACACTACTCCACGAGCAGGTCTAGTGTCGGTAGCGTATGTGACCTTGATACCTGGTCTTGAGGGACCTACGACAAGTCGTGGGTTGATCTTTCTTCCCTTGACCCTTACCGGTTTTCCCATTTGGAGGGTTTTCCAAAGAGGGCCTTCAGGAATCTGAAGTCTTCTGGCGATTTGAACGTTGAATCTGCCAGGCTTAGGCTTCTCCACAAAGGAATATCCTAGGCATGGAATGACATGATCCGTCCAAGCGGAATGAACCTCATACAACTTCTCGTTGTCGATTCTTCCTGCTTTTACTTCATGAACGTGTAGCAGGAACGAAAGATTGAATTGGACTGTTTTGTTCACTGATTCGACGAATTTTCTGATTCCCCTTGGACCGTAGATGTCCAGGTCGTTTTGCCTTCCAAGCAGCGCCATCGATTGAAAGAGCCCCGGGAGGCCTAGCACGTGGTCACCGTGCATGTGGGAAATGAATATCTTCATTTTCTTGGCGAGGCTGAGCTTCGCTATTCCCATTTGCCTTTGTGTACCTTCGCCGCAGTCGAACATGAGAAGCTCAGAATTGTACTTCATCACTACTGAGGACAAGTTCCTCTCTTTCGTGGGGATGCTGCCGCTAGTTCCGAGAAAGAGAAGTTTCACGCCTCGCCCGCTCATTTCCTCTAGCCCCATCTTAGGACTACTAGTCTTCTGGTGAGACTTCTATGGACATATATGTCATAGTTCTCCACAGCTTTGAAACCGAGATCTCTTCCGATGTCTTCAACGCCTGTCTCTTTCGCAGCTGCGAGACAAATAAAGGATCCCAGCTTCAGCACATTCCTTACATCACTTAAGAAAGAGGTCAGCAACTTCTTAGGAGTAGATCCGGCAGTAGAGGCACATCTTCCGTAGGGCGGGTCAGTGGCAATGGAATCAATCTTTGAAAAGGACAACGATCTCGCATCCCCAAGCAACAACCCCTCAGGATTGACGCCAAAATAGGCGAGATTGCGAGATGCCCCCCGAAGCATTCTTCGATTCACGTCAACACCAATCACGCGGCAGCCCATCAGGCCCGCTTCGATAAGATGGCCTCCGATTCCACAGAAAGGATCCAGCAAGACTTCACCTGGCCTTGGCCTGGCAAGGTTCACCATGCATCGCGCCAATTTGGGCTGCATCGTTGACGGGTGAAAGAATGGTCTCTTTCTGGGTCTGCGACGAGAAATTGCGCCCCTCTCTCTTGTGTTTGTGACAAGGCCAAGCATGACCTTGTCCGGCGAGAGGATTGCGAGAAAGGTTTTGTCAGGTGCGTCCAGATCAACCTTGGTTCCTCTGCTATCTCTCAGGATAAGCCTTCCCAAGTCTCTCTCAACATGCTCCCTCTTGATGTTTCTTTGAGCTCCAGCTATTCGAACACTTCGAACTGCGAAAGATTCTCCCTCACAGAGAGAATTCGAGAGATTGCCAGATTCAGATATTCTCGCCACGACATGTCCTTCGAACTCGATTCCAGAAATGATATGACCACACAGTTCTACCATTAGACTTCTGGCGCCAACACGTTCTAGAGCCTGAGGACTGGAGTCAGCTACGATTAGTCTATATTGAGAACTGACGATTGTGCACGGGATACGTTCTGATTCGAGAATGGCCCTGACCTCGGCTTGAGGAAGCTGCGAATGTTCACCGGAAACAAGAAAGAATAGCTTACTCTTCTCTTGGTTCGTTACCTTTCACCGATCCACGTGTCACATTGAACACAGAAATTCTGCCGACAGTTGGTTGTCCATATTTCCGTTGTTATGGGCCTTGCTTGCGCAGATCTACAATTTCCCCCTTTCTATCATCTAAATCAACCAACAGTCAGGCTCATATTCATGAAGAGATCAGGAAGCACATTTCGAATGAACCTCATCTGAGGATTACTGTTAACCAGACAAATTCAGATGCAGAACCTAGAGATGTTTATAAGAAAAATGACCAGGCCTACTTCATGAGAGGGGAGTGCACGAGTTTGACAGAGAAAGAAGCATCTCTCTACACGGTGCTTGGAAACAACTATGTCAAATGTTCAGTTTGCCCACACAGGTGTACAATAAGGCCAGGTGGCAAAGGTATCTGCAAAACTAGGATAAACAAGAACGGAAAACTCTTCACGCTCATTTATGGAGAGGTGACATCAACCGCTGTTGATCCAATTGAGAAGAAACCCTTGTTTCACTTCTGGCCCGGGAGTCACTCCTTCTCGATTTCCGCTGTTGGATGCAGCTTCAAATGCCCCTGGTGCCAAAACTACCACATCTCTCAGGTCGAGCCCGGAGATGTTTTTGCTGATCAATTGGAGCCAGAAAGGATCATAGAGCTGACCAAGAAATATGGCTGCAAATCCATTTCCTACACCTACAACGAACCGATCATTTGGCACGAATATGTGCTGGACACCGCCAGACTTGCAAGAAAGGAAGGCGTCCTCAACGTCTTGGTGACAAACGGATACATCACGCCAGAGGCACTGAACGAGGTCGCAGGTCTAATAGATGCGGCAAACGTCGACGTAAAAGGATTCAACGAAGCATTCTATCGGGAATACTGCAAGGCCGAACTAGGACCAGTTCTCGATGCAACAGCTGAGATGAAGAGAAGAGGGATACACGTGGAAACAACCACCCTCATCATACCAAAGCTGAACGATGACCAGAAGGATATCATCGAGCTTTGCCAATGGCACATCGAGAAGCTCGGTCCTGACACCCCTATGCATCTCAGCAGGTTCTATCCCGCGTACCAGCTTTCTAACGTACCGCCAACCCCTGTTGAGACAATTGTGAAAGCTCGAGATACTGCGGTTCAAGAGGGCATTCGATATGTCTACGTTGGGAATGTTCCGGGAGACGCTGGTGAGAACACGTACTGCCCTTTCTGCAAGCAACTGCTCATAGAGAGATACGGATACGATATCACCCAATGGCATCTGACAGATGATAACCATTGTCAGAAATGCGGCAAGTCAATACCTATAGTGGGAACGTTCGAACGAAGACCATCTAGGTTTTCCAGGTTCGCGCTTGATTAGTCACCTGTCCGATTGGCAGGTTTCATTCCAATAGGCTGGGCAGAGACAAGAAAAAGCTAGGCTCTTACCACGATTGTGTTCGCAACGATGTCTCCGACTCGTTGCCTCTTCTTGGTAACTGAGATTACTATTATCCCGACTAGACCTATGACAAGGCTGTCAACGACTCTCAGGATGCTTCGGAGAAATGCTGACGCCAGATCGCACGGACTGCCATTCGCTTTGATAACCTTGATCTTTATGATCTTCTTCCCTATTGTCTGACCACTGGTTCCTTCCAAGTAAGTGTAATATGCGATTGGAATAAGGAGGCCGACTAGCCAAATCCACGGCGCCCACATCCAAGGCGAAGCGAACATGTGCCCCATTCCAGAGAATCCAAGCATACCCAGACCTGAAAAGACGAATATCGAAGACAATATGCCAACAGCTATTCCTACAATGATGCTATCGATTATTGCAGCGATTATCCGCTGACTTAAGTCTGCGTAGTTTGCTGATGTAGTGGCAGCTTGCGGCGCAACAATTGTTGGAGGAATCCCTACAGCTACTACAGTTCCACAATACGGACAGAAAGCTGCTCCAGGGGTAAGCTCTTTCCCACAATTTGCGCAGTAAGGCACTTCTCTTTCACCGAACTCGAGAATATTACTGGACATACCATAAAAACCTTCATGAGGCATTGAAAAGAAGACTCCTCATGGAAAAGCAGATGTAGAAGACATGTGGGCGGCGGTAAGACCAGATTCCATAGCGGTGCTCAAAGATGAGAAATGCAAGAGGAGCCTCTCAAGATACTTCGATGTCTTTCAAGGAAGAAAGAAAGCGAAGTTCGTCATATCCAGATCCCTAGCAGCACACTTTTCGCTGGACAGTACAACTGAGGATTTGTGGAAGGAACATGGGAAGGTTCTGAGAAAATATCCAAACCATGAGAAAGAGATCGATTCAGAGAAAACATCACTCAAGGAAACTGCGAACTACTCGTTCTTAAGTCTCAAGAACGAACTCGCCAAACGAACCTTGTCAAATTGCCATTTCTGCACCAGAAGATGTGGAATTGACCGGGAGAAAGGCAAGTTGGGGTTCTGCGGTTGCGGGTCCGTCGCGACAGTTTCCAGTTTTTTTGAACATATGGGGGAAGAGCCCGAACTCGTACCTTCGGGAACCATATTCACTTGTGGTTGTACAATGCGATGCATACATTGCCAGAACTGGTCTATCAGTCAGAACATGGAACCTGGAGACCTGTGCACATCAGAAACATTGGCGAAGATAGTCGATCAACTGCGCCAACGAGGATGCCGCAACGCAAACCTAGTAGGAGGTGAGCCCACTCCATGGCTCTACCATTGGCTTGACGCATTCACGAAAGTCAGGGAAAACGTTCCCGTAGTGTGGAACAGCAACTCCTACTATAGTCATGAGACGGCGCAGCTCCTAGCAGGTTTCGCGGATGTCTATCTGCTTGACTTCAAGTATGGTCCAGGAGACTGCGCCTCGCGGATTTCCAGCGCACCCGAATACTGGGCCGTGTGCACGCGAAATCATTTGACAGCGAAGGACGTTGGAGAGCTGATAATCAGGGTTCTGGTTCTCCCAGGCCACAACTCCTGCTGCACTAGGCCGATTCTGACTTGGATCTCGAAGAATCTTGGGCCAGAAACGCGTGTCAACTTGATGGGTCAATATCGTCCAGAGTGGCGGGCACATGAGGTTCCTGAACTTCGTCGAAGACTAACGAGATCAGAGTTTCACGAGGCCTGTGAGATAGCAAGAGAAGCGGGGTTGACGAACGTCATTACGTGAGCTCGGCCATCTTTGCGATTGGCTTTTATTTTCGGAAACCGAAGAAGATCAGGGTCGTCAATGATCTATCAGAGTTAAGAGTGAATCTCGTGATCTTGAAGGTATTTGGCTGAGGCGGCCCGAATCCGGCAACCATCGAAACAGATACTATGGCTTCACTGCCACTACTCGATCTGTTCTGAGTACAGCAGCAATATCGAAGAGGTTCTCTTGCGTAGAGAACATTACATCATCAACAAGATCGATTGACTTCAGATATTCGGCGTGCAATCCTTCCCCTATTGCGGAACAGAGATCTGACCTGACTCCTCTGTATGCGTAAGCTGAAGCAATGCATCCGTCATCCAGTCTGCCGCCTTCCTGAGCTAGCAAGTCAGACAGAGCTCCCGCACATAGGAAATCCTCGAGAGAGAATTTTCCACTGGTGCCTGCCGTTATGAGAGATATCCCGCTCTTCGAGGATCGTGCAAGTCTACTAGCAAGCTTCGCAGTGGCGTTGAGATTAAGGAGTGAACCAACAAGCAAGTTGCGTGCTTTCTTTCCAAGAACAATGGCCTTTGTTCCGCTTGTTGTGGTGAGCACAATTGTTCTACCCTGCACTGTTGCCTTCTTGAATTCGAGAGGTGAGTTGCCTAAGTCAAATCCTGCAGGTTTGATTCCTTTTCTCTCACCTGCCAAAATCGCGTCATGAGCTCTTGCGAGCGATCGTGCCTCGCGAAGACTCACTACAGGCATTACTGCATTTGCTCCATTTGCCAGAGCGGTTACTATTGATGAGCTGCATCTGAGCACATCTATCGTGACGACAATGTCAGCTCTTTCTGCCGCAGCAAGAGAGCTTCTATAACCAATGCCTAAACGAACGTTGAATCTTCCCACGGACGCCAATACGCAAACAACCTAGCGCGCGCGACGAGTGCAGCCACAACGTGAACATGTTGCCCTTACGGCCGGCCTGAGCAAGAGACACGCTTCCAAGTATCTATATGAGACGAGGAACAAAAGGAGTAACCATAATTGCCATAGCCAGCGCAAGCAATCCCGCCACAAGCGCGGTCACTGCTCCCACTATGAATGGCCTTGCGCCCAGCTTTGCTATACTTTCAAACCTAACCTTGGAGCCTACACCAGCGAAAGCAGTTGCAAGCAAGAAGGGAATGACTGTTCCCGACAAAACGGATTTGACTAGTGGCCAATCGAGTCCTAGCAGTTTCACTTGAAGAGCATATGCGTCGAGAAACGCGCAGAAGAAGGAATCAATGATAAACATGATCCCGTAGACCGGAAGAATGACTTTGACCACAGACTTACCAACGCCTGCCCTCTCCTTCCTGCTGAGAACGTACGTGGCAAGCAGAATCATTGGCCCTATCATGAATATTCGGATCGACTTGACCAATAACGCAGATCCTATGGCCCTAGGATCCTGAGCACCCGCGGCCGCTATGACCTGTGCGGCCTCGTGGATTCCTGATCCGATCCATATGCCGTATGCATTCAGGTTCAATCCTAGCCAGTTCCCAACCACAGTGTAAGAATATAGAAAGGGGTATGCAAACATCGCGAACAGACCAAAAAGCGTAATGCAAGCCAATGCTAGGCCCATTTCTTCCTCTTTCGCTCCTATGGCAGGCCCAGTCGCGGCGATGGCAGACGCTCCACAGATACTGGTGCCCACCCCGATCAGAGTGGACAGCCTGTCGCCGATTCCCAACTTTCGTCCGAACCAGAGAGCAAAGAAGTATGAGAAGAAAACAACAATGAGCGCGTTGACGACTCCTATACCCACCTGCAGCCATATCAAAGCACTTGTTACGATTCCCAAAGCAGCGATGACCCCTCTGAGGAAGTCTGTTGCACAGAAATTGGTGCCGGGCAAGAGTCTATCAGGCAATCTCACTACATTCGTGATGACTATGCTATAGATAAAAGCCCACATCAGACTGCTCATCGGTTTGTACGAAAGCCATGTCGCAAATGAGACTACAGCTATTCCAACACAAAAAAAGATTCCAGGCCACAAAGCAGTGCTCTTGGTTTGGCTAGGTTTGCTTGAGCTACTCATTTCTCCTTCAATCCCAATTCTGAATCATATGTCGACGGTGAAATCAACATGTTTGCGCAGGGTGCAGAATCGTCTTACTGATCACATTGGTGAGCGAAAGACGGACTATACGAGCGGATACCATTCTGAGTTTCAAATGTCCTTCAGGACTTCGCGATACCCCTGGAAGTCCACGTGCCCCATTCCGCTGACATTGAACACGATAACTTTCTCCTCGTTTTTCTTCTTCGCCTCGAGTGCTTCGTCGATAGCAGCTCTGACAGCGTAAGCAGACTCCGGAGCCACCAAGAAACCTTCAACTTGCAAGAATGTCCTCGCAGCCTCGAAAACATCTTTCTCGTCAATAGCATATACTCGAGTATCGATCATCCCCTTGCTTCTCAGCAAACTCAGGATCGGAGCTGTTGAAGATGATCTTATGCCTTCAGCTCTGATCAGAGGTAGAGACGCGTCAACTCCTAATGTGTAGACTTTTGCCATCGGAGTGGATTTGGATGGTTCTGTGAAGTCGTACCGGTATTCTCCTTTCGTCAGCCTGGGCGACGCACCGGATTCTGCCCCCAAGAATCTCACGGTCTTCAATCGTCCGTCAAGCCGTTCCTTGAGATAGGCGCAGATGAATCCATAGAAGTTGCTTCCTCCCCCAATGCATGAGATCATTACATCTGGCTTCTCGTCAATCGAGTCAAGCTGTTTTTTCGTTTCCAGACCTATGATCGACTGGGTTAGAAGGACATGGTTCTTTGAACTTCCAACCGTGGCCACGGTATCATCTCTCGATGCAGCATCTTGAAGAGATTCAGCTGTGGCGATACCTATGGAGCCAGGGTGCTTCGGATCTTTCTTCAGAAAGGTCCGTCCTATCTCAGTTCTATCAGTAGGCGACGACAGAACTTCCGCGCCAAGCATCTTCATGTAAGTCGCTCGATCAGGCTTCAAGTTGTACGCGAATCGTACGAAGTATATTGTACATTGTAATCCGAATATCTTCGAGGAAAAGGCGAATGCGGTTCCAGTCTGCCCAGCACCTGTCTCAACTGCTAGCCGTGAGACTCCTTCCTTCGCAGCAAAATACGCTTGGGCGAGCGTAGTGTTCATCTTGAAGCTACCAGTTGGCGACAAGTCCTCACGTTTGAAGTAAATCCTGGCAGGTGTCTTCAAGTAGCGCTCAAGCCTCAAGGCTCTCTGCAGTGGCCTCGGCCTTCCAACGTGAACATACAGCTCCCAGACCTCCTCCGGGATCTTGATCCAACGCTCCTTCGAGGCATCGAGCTCCAGCGATGTCTTTGTATAGAAGTTTTCCAGCTGCTTGATCCTCGAGGGCCCCTCTTCCGGATCTTTAGCCGGGGGCAAAGGTTCTGGTAGATCAGGAACTATGTTATACCATTCCTTCGGCATCTCATCGATGCTGAGATTCACAATCTCATGTTTCATTTCGAACCACTAGACGAGCACTTCCTCCATAGCCCTAGCTATTTAACGTTTCACAATCCCAAATAATGAGTTCCTCCTATCAGAGAAGAAATAGAAAGCATTCACGGATTCAAGCATGTGAACGATATTGCGAAAAACTCACTCACGCATGATTTCAACTACGGATGTCTTGTTGTTGTTCATGGCCATTATTTGGGGAACAAACTTTGCAGTAGTCAAGCGGGCCCTAAGTGAAATGCTTCCCCTCACCTTCAACGCCTTGCGTTTCAGCCTTGCTTCAATATTCCTCTTTCTTGCAATGATTCTCTCCGAGGGGAAATTTCTCTTGGATAAGAAGGATTTCAAAGGAATATTCCTCTTGGGTTTGATTGGACACACATGCTACCAGTTTCTATTCATCTATGGAATCGCTAGGACGTCAGCAAGTGTGTCGTCGCTTATGCTGGCAACGAGCCCCGTCTTCGTCGCGGTTCTGAGTTTACTAGCACAACAAGAGAGACCATCGGCGAAACTCCTTTTCGGAGTCTCTCTTTCTTTGACAGGAGTATTCGTCTTAATGTTGGGATCTCCGTCTGGCTTCATGTCCGCTGAAAGGGATGCCCTTGGCGCAGTTCTGGTGCTGATAGGTGCAATATGCTGGGCAACCTATACTGTATTCTCGAAGCCCTACCTTACTAGATATTCTCCGCTCAGACTGACGACTATAACAATGGTTTTCGGCACTCTAGTTCTGGATGTTCTTGCGATCCCCTCTTTGCTGGCACAAAGATGGGGGGAGATAAGCCTTGTAGGATGGACAGGCCTAACATATTCATTCGGACTTGCGATTGTCTTTGGGTATGTTGTCTGGGACATAGGTATCGATAGAGTGGGACCGGGAAGAACCGCTGTCTACCAGAATCTTATCCCAGTGATTGCAGCGATTATCTCTTATGTGTTGTTGGGAGAAGCCTTGGGAGGACTGCAGATCTGTGGTGCTGGAATGGTTTTGCTGGGCATATACGTGACTAGGAAGACTCAGTTTGGCCCGGCCAATTAGCGTCCAACGCAACAGATCAGGATAAGGCCGCCAATCATGCTTGGAAGTTCAGCGGCGCTCGCGTATATGCTTTAAGCTATTCTGCTTGTCCCTCGGTCTACCTCTATGTTTCCGCCTTTCATGATCATCAGGATCTTCTGGGTGTCTTGAAGAATCTTGATATCCTGCAGGGGATTGCCGTCGACAAGTAGGATGTCAGCCTCTTTGCCCTTCTCTATGGTGCCAGTCTCTGATTGAATGTCCAAAGCCTCTGAGGCAGTTTTTGTCGATGCAACTATGCATTCCATGTTTGTCATACCAAGATCAGCCATCAGCTGAAGCTCCCGAGCTTGCTTTCCCCAATGCCAACGAAGCATTGTATAGGTGTCGGATCCAGTGACTATCTTCACTCCCGCTCGGTACGCCTTCTGGAAATTGGATCTCTTGACGGCTGCTACTGCGCGAGCCTTGCTCAACAGATGTTCAGAGGCGCCTCCGGCCTTTATGTCGGTCAACGCCATTTCTGAAGTCACCATTAGAGTTGGCACCAAGAACACTCCCTTACTCTTTATCATTTGAATCGCTTCCTCGTCAAGTTGGGTCCCGTGCTCTATCGTGTCCACACCGGCAATTGCAGCATTCTTGACGGCTTGTGCTCCGTACGCGTGGCAGGCAACCTTCCTTCCGGCTGAGTGTGCTTCTTCTGCGATTGCTTTCAGTTCGTCAACTGTGTAGTTGTTCCAATTCACCTCTTCTCTCAAACCGGCTATTCCACCAGAGGAAGACGTCTTGATTAAGTCATGCCCCCATCGCCACATCTCTCTAACCATCTTTCTAACTTCCCAAGGGCCGTCTGCTACACTTCGGTTCTCTTGGTGAAAAGTCGGAGGCAATTTCATGTCCAAGTGTCCGGCCGTTTGCGTCACAAGTCCCGCAACAAGAACCCGTGGTCCTCGCGCCATTCCTATTTCAATCGCTCTCTTTACAGCGAGGACTTCGTGGTTGATCTGATTCATGTACCCCGCAAGGTCCCTCACTGTTGTAAACCCAGCCTCCAACATCTCCTGAGCATGCTTCGCTGCATACAGAGTTAGAAGATCGGGATGTGTGCTCATCATTGATACCATGAGATTGGGTTCAGTGGGGTCGGTCCAGCTAGCAAGATGTACGTGCGCGTCTATCATGCCAGGCATCACAGTTCTGCCTTTGGCGTCAATGGTCAATGATCCCTGAGGAATACTCGTCTCACCTTTGACGACTTCCAATATTTTTGACCCTTCGATGAGAACAGTGATCCCCTGGACAGGATCCCTGCCTGTGCCGTCGATGAGAGTACAGTTCCTGATTGCTTTTGTTTTCTCGATTTCCTTCATAGCTGCCTACCTTATCTCAAGAAGGAAATCTCATCCATTTGGCCCTAATGAGTCTTGGTGTCTATTGTGGTCACAGTCCGGTTGACAGCTACAGCTACCGAGCTGAATCACACGGTGGAGGATTTTGGTGAGTGATGCGTGAATCATATTGTGATGAGACTGTTTCAAAACGCACGCGTCGTTCTAGTGCGTGCGCTAGGACTCTCTGTCCACCACGACCTTTCCGTCCTTCATCACTTTCTTGATCTTGTCTTTCTTCTGAAGAACTGTGATGTCTTCGAGAGGATCTCCATCCAGGACAATCAGGTCTGCTAGCTTTCCTTTCTCGAGTGTCCCGAGCTGCTCACTCCATGGTTTTCCTAGGGCCTGTCCTCCCATCTTTGTCGATGCGACAATTGCCTCCATCGGGGTCATTCCGAACTTCACCATCCATTCAAGTTCCCAAGCGTTGTCTCCGTGATCTATGAAGTGTCTCGCCGTATCCGTTCCCATTGCGATTCTCACTCCTGCTTTGTGGAGTATTCTGAAGTTCTTCTCTATGTTGTTCCACACTTCTTGCGCTTTTCCTCTCCTGAAGGGGGGAATCCAAGTCTTCTTGGGATCTGTCAGGCCTCGGTTTGAGTAGACTATGATCGTGGGCACCCAAATGGTTCCTTTGTTGACCATCATTTTCACTAGCTCCATATCGTCAGATATGAAAGGACCGTGCTCTATGGTGTCAACCCCGGCTTCAACAGCAACCCTCACGGTGGGTGCCGAGTACGCATGCACCGCCACAAATTTCCCATAGGCATGCGCCTCATCAGCCATAGCCGTAAGCTCCTCCAGTGTATATCTCCTGACCCTGAAGTGTTCCACTGCACTCGAAACGCTTCCAGATCCGAGTGTCTTGATGAAGTCGACTTGGTCATGAAGGATATGGTCTCTTACCATGGCTCGTACCTGCCATGGACCATCTGCACCTTCTCGAGCAAGGACACCTCCGCCTCTTGTTATCCCTGATTCTGCAGGAGTCGTTGCGTGCATCACGACTTTGGCAGCAAAAACCCTCGGTCCGTTTACCAAGCCGTGTGCGATCGCGTTCCTTAGCCCGATCGCGATGTTCCAGCCGCCTGGATCCCTGATCGTTGTGAAGCCTGCATTAATGTACGCTTCAGCTTCTCTGCACGCATAGATCGTCCTGAGGCTCACTGACGCTTTACCTGTAGCTTCGACTATGTTGGGTTCGGTTGGATCATCAGTGACAGTTCCTAGGTGCAAATGCATGTCCATAAGACCTGGCATAACCGTCTTATCGCTACCATCTACCAAAGTCGCTCCCTGAGGAACCTTCACATCTCTCTCGCTACCAGCTGCAGCTATCTTAGATCCTTCGATCAGAATCACAGCATCCTTGACAGGGCTTTTTCCTGTCCCGTCAACTAGCGTGCCGGCCCTTACGGCCGTCATCATCTTACTGGTCACAGGACTTTCACCACACATCAGTTCTGCTTACGATAGTTGAAACAGAACGGTTTTAAGCTGTGCGAAAGTCTTTTATCAGCAGAGCTAGCGTTTACCGGAGTTGGAGTTTAGGCAAAGATGCTGGCTACCGGCAGAATTTCGCAGCTAGTTCTGGTCATTGTCATATTTGCTCTATACCTGATCCATGAAAGGTACAAAGGAAAGTTGAAAATAGAGATACGCAAGCTCCCTGCAATGGAAGCTCTCCCGGAGGCCGTTGGACGAGCATCTGAGATGGGCCGACCTGTATTTGCCCATGTTGGGGGAGGAGTGGGAGGTCAAGGTGCGCCTCCAGAGCGAGTCGCATCAACTCTTGCTGGTTACGTTATCATGGGAGAAGTTGCTAGACTGGCCGCTGAGAGGGGAACAGACCTAATTGTATCCCTTTTCCAGCCAACAGCATTGCCTGTTGCATATGAGGCGGTCAAGACTGGATTTCTCAAGGGAGGACAGCCAGAACGTGAACCTGACGTCCGGTTCTTGGGCGGACAACAACACGCCTATGCTGCAGGAGCAATGGGAATAATGAAAAGGGAGCAGGTAGCATCGGTAATCCTGATGGGTTCCTTTGGCGCAGAAGCTCTGATGCTTTCTGAGGCCGCTAGTCTTGCTGGTGCTCTTGTGATTGCCGGGACTGAGCTCACGTATCAGGTTGCCATGTTTGTAGCCACGTGTGACTACTCAATATTCGGCGAGGAGATGTTTGCTGCGAGCGCTTCAATAACTAAAGATCCAGAGGAACTGGTTAATCTTCGCTCGAGAGACATTAGCAAATTCATCCTCATCGGCATAACATTGGTTGGTTCGATAGCTGCGCTGTTGGGAAGTGATGCAGTAATCAAACTTCTTTCATGGTGATATGAAATGTCTGCCTTGAGAAGTCGTGAGATCGTTATAGTAATCGCGGCCTTTGCAGGATTCATGGCAATCGCAGATTACTTCTTGGCGCTTCCATCTAGCTTGAGTTCGTTGGCTAAAGATGTTGTTACATGGAGCCTCATTACGGCCAATTTCGCATTCGCTTTGGGTTTAGTGAACATGATACGCCTTCACACAAACTATGTATTGAAGAGGAAACCCGGCCAATGGCATGTTAGCCTGCTTCTGTTATTCTTGCTGATCCTGATGATAGTTGTAGGCATTACGCTGGAACAAAAACATCCCATCTACCAGTGGATCTTCATAAACACGTTGCTTCCTCTAGATGGGACCATGTATGCCACGCTCGGGTTCTTCATTGCATCCGGCGCTTTCAGATCTTTTAAGGCCAGGGGAATCGATTCAACTATTCTGATCGGAGCCGCGATAGTCGTTATGCTGACAAATGCGCCGATTGGTGAAGCGATATGGTCAGGCTTTCCAGTAATAGGAAAATGGATTAATGATGTCCCAGTGACGGCAGGAATGCGAGCGATCATCATAGGAGTAGCTGTGGGTTCACTTGTATATTCTCTTCGAGTACTAATCGGAAGAGAAACAAGATACGCAGGAGTTGAATGAGATGTCAGGAGCAAACATGAAGGGATCTTTGACGAAGCTCTACAAGGATCCCAGGGTCGTCTACACGCTGCTGTGGCTCAGTTTGGTAATCCCATTTCTCGCACCTATGGGCCTTCCGATATCAATATCCACGAGAACACAGAAGGCATACAGCGCCATCAGCGCTTTGCGAAGTGGAGACGTTATAATGTTCTCAGTGGACGTCAACGCCGGCGCTTGGGGTGAACTGGGTGCAGGGGCAACTGTATTAGCGCAACATCTGTTCAAGACACCAGGAATAAAGATAGTGATTGTTTCTTTCGATCAACAGGGACCGCTGTTCGCAGATCGAATCCTCAAAGCTGTCAATCGATACGACAAAGAATACGGCAAGGACTACGTCCTGCTTGGGTTTGTCCCAGGCGAAAAGGCTGTCGGCGGAGCGGCACTAGCCAACGACATTCCGAAAGTGTTCCAGAAAGACTTCTACGGAGCATCTGTCGAGTCATTACCAATGATGAAGAACATAAGATCATACAAAGACATAACTCTGATAGTTGACGTTGATTGGGGTGTTGGAACCGAAGCTTTCCTTTACCAATGGGTTGCACCATACAAGAGCAAACTACTGGCGCTGATGACCAATCAGATGGCCCCTACCTTCGAGCCGCACTACAACGCGGGAAATCTCGTAGCTCTTGTAGTTGGTATACGCGGCGCTGCTGAATACGAACTCATTACAGGCATACGCGGAGTTGGAATCGCAACGACCGATGCACTTTCGGTTTCACACTTGCTGGTGATATTCTCAATATTCGCTGGTAACATAGCATACTTCGCATTTGAAAAAAGGAGGAAATGATCTTATGGAACTCGATTATGGCACTATCCTGAGTATTATTCTCACCTTGGCCATTTTCAGCTATGTATACAAAGAAACACTGCTTTTCAGAATCGCAGAGCACATGTTTCTTGGGGTGTCATTGGGCCACGGCATAGTGGTCGCATGGAAATACACGGTTGACAACGCTTGGACACCTATGATGAACGGAAACATAACGATGATCGTTGGCTTTGTCTTTGGGGTGATCATGCTACTCTTCCTCTCAAAGCGTGCAGAATGGGTATCGCGGTGGTCGGTGGCCCTTATGACAGGATCTATCATGGGACTGGGTGTGAGAGCTTTGATATCTGTCAACCTTGTCAACCAAATCATAGGGACAATCAAGCCACTAACCCTCCAAGCTGATCCCTTTGCGATGCTGAATGCTATAGTGATACTCATCGCAACAATTACATCACTCGCATATTTCACGTTCACATTCAAACACAAGGGCGCGCTGGGAATAACCACAAGGGTTGGACGGATATTTCTCATGTTGGCCCTAGGCGGATACTTTGGTCAGACTGTGATGTCACGATTGACTCTGCTTAGTGGCAGAATACTATATCTGCTGCAAGCATTTGGGCTAATGCCCTCATAGCAGACGCCAAGTATTCTCTTTTTCTAGAGGCCTGCAAGGTTCAGACTGGAGGTCTTTCCCATTTGGTGAAACCAGCTTGACAGGGCTGAGGAAACCCAAAGAAGAAATGCAGTACATCCTGGCGACAGATGTGGGGAGCACGACCACTAAGGCGCGATTCTTTCACCGAAAAGACGGAGAGTGGCGATTCTTTGTCTCTGGTGAGGCGCCCACGACAGTGGAGGCTCCATATGAAGATGTCACCATGGGGGTCAGAAATGCCGTGAAAGAAGTCGAGGAACTGACTGGACACCGTATACTTTCTGAGGATGGAAAAGGCATAATCGTCCCCTACGATGGTCGAGCAGGCATCGACCTCTACTGCACGACGAGTAGTGCAGGAGGCGGCCTTCAGATGATGGTCGCGGGCCTCATCAAGATAATGACGGCCGAGAGTGCGAACAGGGCCGCGTTGGGCGCAGGTGCGATAGTTATGGATGTCATCTCACGCGACGATGGTCGTCAACCTCATCAGAAGATCAGGCGCATACGAATGCTTCGGCCAGACATGATCCTGCTTGCAGGCGGAACTGACGGCGGCGCTGACGTGCGAGTCTTGGAGATGGCTGAAGTGATCAAAGCATCAGACCCGAAGCCTAGGTTGGGAGCCGCCTACGAGCTTCCACTTGTGTATGCTGGCAACAAGAACGTACGCCGCCAAATAGAAGAGCTATTTGACAAGGGTTTTGCATTGACGATGGTTGACAACCTGCGTCCTGTGTTGGAGCGAGAGAACACGGAGCCTGCTAGGAATGCGGTCCACGAGCTTTTCATGGAGCACGTCATGAGTCATGCTCCTGGTTACACAAAACTGATGGGTTGGGCGGATGTGGATATCATGCCGACTCCGGCCGCCGAGGGAATGGCGATGCGGTTGATTGCGAATCGCTACAAGATGAATGTCCTTGGCGTTGGCCTAGGTGGCGCGACAACAAACGTCTACTCCATTATCGACGGCCGATTTGTCCGCAGTGTGAGCGCCAACCTCGGAATGAGTTATAGTGTTACTAATGTCATGAAAGAGGCGGGTATCAGAGACATCATGCGCTGGCTCCCGTTTAGCCGTGACGAGGAAGATGTTGCTGGTAGACTCATGAACAAAATGATCAGACCGACGACCATACCTCAGACACTTGAAGATCTTATTGTTGAGCACTCCGTAGCGAGAGAGGCACTCCGACTTGGTCTCAAACACCACAGAACTATTGCGACGCGACTAAAGGGAGTTCGTGTGCAGCGAACCGTAGAAGATCTCTTCGAGCAGGCCATGGAGGAAAGTTACGTCAAAATGATGGACATCAAGATAATTGCTGGGACGGGGGGCCTCCTGAGCCATGCACCGAGGAGGGTGCAGAGCATGGTGATTCTGATAGACGCGTTCCAGCCCGAGGGAGTCACAAGAATGTTCCAAGACAGCGTCTTCATGATGCCACATCTTGGTGTTGTTTCGACAGTCTATCAGGAGGCAGCATGGAATGTCTTTGACAAGGACTGCTTGGTCAGACTTGGTACAGTAATCGCTCCTACCGGGAGCGGAAAGTCAGGCGACCCCGTCATGAACGTGAACTTGGAGGTGCCGGGTGAACAGACAATCAAAGAGGACTTAGGACTCGGTGAGATCAAGCGAGTTAATCTCGCGGAGGAAAAAGAGGCCAAGGCAATAGTGACTCCCTGCAGAGGATTCGATGTCGGTAACGGGCCCGGACATGAGGTAGAGACTACAGTCATGGGCGGAACTGCCGGGATAGTTCTTGACGCAAGAGGCCGACCGCTCCAGTTACCCGACGGCGAAGAGACAAGAAAGGAACTCTTGCTTAAGTGGTTTGATGCTCTGGATCTTTACCCCGCTGGCAAACTTGAAGAATTGGCGTAGGGTGAGAACTTTGGCCCAAAGGAAGAGCGAACGAAAAGTTTCGAAGGAAGCCTATGCGTATACACCGGGACTTAAAGTCAAGCTAACGATGAAAGTTTCCAGGACTAGACGCTTGCCAATACCTGGTGATGTGTGTGTCAAGGTTGGAGATACGGTCAGCCATAATACCATCGTGGCGAGGACCCAGATAAGCGGCGACCCGGAGATCATTAATGCGGCCACTCTTATTCGCGTAGAACCGAAGGACCTCTCAAGATACATGACTAAGAAAATGGGTGACCCAGTATCGAGAGGAGAGGAGATCGCGACCTACAATGCGCTGTTTGGACTCATAAAGAGGCAAGCGACCTCGCCGGTAGACGGAACCATCGAAACCATTTCTAACGTGACGGGCCAGGTCGTAGTCAGAGGGAAACCCGTTCCAGTGCAAGTTGACGCTTACATTCCAGGCAAGGTCTTCGAAGTGCTACCAAGGGAAGGCGCGATCATCCGAACAAATGCCGCGTTCATACAAGGAATCTTTGGCATAGGTGGAGAAACGCAAGGCAAGATAAAGATGGCTGTGGATTCTCCTGATGAGGAGATAACGGTGGATCACATTGCACCCGAAGACAAGGGGACAGTACTTATTGGGGGTTCGCTGGTGACAATTGACGCATTGAAGAGAAGTATCGAAGTAGGCGTTTCATGCGTGGTTGCCGGCGGAGTACAACACAAAGACATAACGACATTCATGGGCGAAGAGATTGGTGTAGCCATCACTGGCCAGGAAGAGATCGGCCTTACACTCATCATTACCGAGGGCTTCGGAAGAATGAAGATGTCAAAGCGGACTTTCGATCTCCTTAAACGCTTTGAGAACTACATGGCATCTGCCAACGGGGCCACCCAAATAAGGGCAGGCGTCATGCGGCCTGAGATCATCATACCACATGAGCAGAGCTTCGTGGAAACCTCAGGAGAGGAGTTGGCCTCAGGGATGGTGCCAGGAACACCAGTCCGTATTGTCAGACAGCCTTACTTCGGAGCCATTGGTAAGGTCGTTAACCTACCTGTAGAGCTGGAGCAGGTCGAGTCTGAGTCCTTTGCCAGGGTGCTGGCAGTTCAGCTTGACGAAGGGAAAATGGTGACGGTTCCTAGAGCGAATGTGGAAATCATCGAAGAATAGGATCGCGCGCGTACTCCGCTTTGGGAGTTCGCAGAGGTCATTCATTTTGGAGTTTCTGGCGGTGCAGATGCGCACGCTCCAAATGAATCGCAGACCATTGATGGTCTGGTCAAAGGAACAAAGGTCTACGCGGCGATGATCGAGAACCTTCTGGAATAGAAGAACCTCCTTTATGGTCCTCTCTACTACGTAGTGAAGATGATCTCTGGCGCCCGTCCTCCCGTTCGTCAACAGGATGTCGTTTGGAACCATAAAGCCGCTACGTTCAGCATGTATTGGTCGTATTTGGCAGACAAAGCGTGCGCTATCTTACCCCATGATCAGAGCTATGGTTCTGTTGCGTGGATGGTTGTGCACGTCGGCTCTTCGGTGTCTGCAGGTTTCAGTCGCTTTCGTCTAAAGTTGAAGCCGCTTTGAATCTGATGTTCGTTGAGGTCAAATCTGCCTATTAGCGAAGAGAACCAGAGTGGACAAGTCTTTTATGCGATCTGCGACATCACATACAGAACTTGGATTCACAACAAGGTTTCGGTCTCCTGAGAAGGTATCTGACATGAGAATTGCATTCATCATTTACGATGGGATGACCTCGCTTGAGTTCGTAGGAGTCTACGATCCTCTGACTCGGCTGAAGGAAATGGGTTTCATTTCGGACCTCGAGTGGGATGTGTGTGGTGTTGCCAAGGAGGTACGCGGGAGCGGAGAGCTTATGTTTACGCCAAACAAGGTGGGCCAGCCCCTCGTAGGGTATGACATGATCATTGTGATCGGAGGCGGAGGAGCAAGAACAGTAGTTCGAGACGAATCATTCATCAAATGGTTGAAGACCGCCGCACCTTGCAAACTCAAGGTTTCTGTCTGCACAGGATCCCTTCTCCTAGCAGCCGCCGGATTCTTGAAAGGAAAGAAAGCTACAACTCATCGAAACGCGATGAAGGAACTTCGAGAACTGGGTGTGGAAGTTGTCGATCAGCGCATAGTCGATGAGGGTGAAATCATTACGGCCCGAGGAGTCACTTCTGCAATTGACCTTGGTTTCTACCTTTGCGAAAAGCTTGCAGGTTATGACGCTAGGGAAAAGATCCGAAAGCAAATGGACTATCATTACCATCCACAAGATCCCTGAGAAATCCCGGAGTAGCCCTCGAATCGTGCGTGCGCGCGATCATGCTGACCAGACACATCGACGAGAGAAGGATATGCAGAAGCGTTACTGAAGCCAACGGTCCGGCCCATACGATACACGTGAAAAGTCCACTTATTGACATCGACGAAATATGAAGACATTCTGAACTAGGTCATACGCATGTCTCTGTAGGCTGCGCAACCGCTGCAGGGGCCGCTAAGTCAGCATCTTGGCGTAGACACGAGCATGCAGGCGGGCACCAATGACCAGTCGGTCGACAAAGGCGTACTCGTTAGGTGCATGCGCGTTCTTGCCGCCTCCGGCACCCCAGCTCACAACCGGCCCCAACCTGGATAGGGCAGCTCGTCCTCCTCCGATGCTTCCATAGAGATTTGGTTCCGGTTCTTCGAACTCCCGACATGCTTCCCGGATGGTCTTGACCACTGGGTGATCTTCAGGAGTCTCCCGTTTGCTCTTGTCTCTGTTCAATATGTGGTAGGAAACGTCTAGATCTTTGTCCTTGGCACGCAGCTCATCCAACACTGAGTCCAATTCCTTCAGCACTCCCTCAAGAGTCTGAGAAGGCAGCATTCGAATATCGATCTGCGCTCGAGCCACGTTGGGAATCATGTTGACCTTTGTGCCCGCTTGAAAAACGTTCAATTCCACGATTGGATCTCGAGAATAGCGGCGATGTTCTGGGCCGAATAGAGGGTGATGCTCAGCCTTCATCCAGATCGGCTTCATGATTCGCGACACGACTTTGATCATCTTTTCCAGGGGATTGATAGGCACACTCCCGTCACCGGTCATGCTACCCGTGTGGGCTCCCTTACCCTTAGTCACAAACTCAAGCCAAACGAAGCCACCTGACACCAAGCTCATGGATTGGGGACCACCGTCAGAATCTATGTAGACATCACAACGAACGACATCTGGCGTTTGGGCCACGACCGGCTCAACTGCCGTCTCAGTGCAACCCTCACCTGGCACCATGATCAGACGGAGGCGACCTTTCAACTGGAAGCCTGATTCCAGCAAGCATCTTGTGGCAGTGAGAACAGCCGCAATGCCTCCCTTCTGGTCAGCACTGCCTCTCCCGTGTATCTTGCCATCCTCCAGTTCTGCTCCCATGGGATCTCTGGTCCATTCGCTGCGGTCACCTATAGCAACGGTGCTGTAGTGACCAATGACACCTATCGTGGGAACCTCGCCTCCATCTCGAGTGGTGCCCACGACGACAGGATAGCCCTTGACTGGTTCTGCTACTGCAACATCAAGACCTATTTTCTTCATATGATCAGCCAAATAGCGCGCCATCTCTTGGTGCTCCGCCAGAACCTGGTCAATGTATTGGCTAGGGATGCGGACGAGAGCCTGAGTCAAACTGACGACGTCGGCCTCCCGCACTAGTTCCACAGGATCTTTCTTCATCCCCTTCATGATGACACACAAATCCTACGGGCAATCAGCCAACTCCAGATTCATATAAGCCTTAGCTCACGATTGCCGAAGTTGTCAAGATAGGCCTGGAATTCTGTTTTAAGTCTCGCGCTACTAATAGAGACACAGTCCTATTTGCAATCGAAAGAGTCTCTAAAGCTGAACAGAGGAAAAGAGAGTTGAAGAAGCAAATTAAGGTTGCACAAGTGGGTTTAGGCTACATTGCACAAGCTGAATGGCTCCCCTTTGTCTCACGTCTTCCCAACTTGGAATTAGTAGCAGTAGTCGACGTAGTAGAGGAACTCGCAGCGACTATAGGCAGAAAACTTCGTGTCGACTACTTCACCAGCCTTGGAGATTGCCTCGCAAAGTGCGATATGGATGCGGTATTCATAACAGCCTCCACCATTAGCCATGCTGATCTCATCACAAAATCTGCGGAACACGGCAAGCATATACTGGTCGAAAAGCCTCTCACAGAGTACATACCTGACGCTACAGAGTGCGTCAAAGCGGCTGAGAAGGCTGACGTGAAGCTAATGGTCGCATATATGCGGAGACATGACAGCGACTGCTTAAGAATCAAAGAACTTGTTGAAAACGATGAAATCGGGAAAATCAATACGGCGATAAGCTGGGTAAATCAAACGTATCCTTCAGTCTATACACAGATTTTCACGCCACCAAAACAAGGGGAACCAATAGGACCGGGGGCTCAAGGCACAGCCGCAAGGAGAATTTGGGGAATGACAACACATCACATTGACCTTCTCAGATTCTGGCTTGGCGAAGCAGGAGATGTTCTTTTCGCAAGAGCCACTGAAGGATCTGCTCCTTTTGTCACGATATTTGAAATCGGTGACGGGGTTGTTGCCACTCATCAGACCTTTGATTCATCTGGTCAAGGGGAATACTTGTGGCTCCACGGAGAGTATGGAAGTATTCAAACTCGGCTTTGGAGTCCCCACATGCCGTACAATTTCGCAGAAACTGCTGTTTTCAAGAAGAACGAGAAAACAGAATCAAGATTGGTCATACCTCGGCTCAATATGTACGAATCCCAGATCAAGCATTTTGTTGAGTGCATACAGGAGGATAAGGAGCCGAGATCAACTGGGGAAGATTCTCTAAAGAACCTTGAGCTGGCTGCCAAAATCATACAGAAGATGGGATTGGAGCTGCCCCTAAAAGGCCAATACTCGCACTGAAACCCCATGGATCTGAAAAAAGCCAAGCCATACTCGTCGAGAACGTGCACCAAGAGTCTTGAAACAAGTAAGGTTCGTACTGGCGCGCATGATGTGCGATCTACGCAAGGAGCTTCTCGATCAGCGCTGCGAAGACCTTTGTTCCTTTGACCAGACCATCAATGGTCTGCGATTCATTTGGAGCGTGCGCATCTGCACCGCCAGAAACTCCAAAATGAATGACCTCTGCGAACTCCCAAAGCGGAGGCCGGCTGCCGAAACCAAGTCCCCGCCACTCTGGCCTACTGCCCAAAATCGGGGGCGCAACTTCCCGAATTGCTTTGACTACTGGATGCTCGTCCGTGAGCTCCCAAGGCCGTGAGCTTATGACGTGGATTGGTTTAACCTCGACAGGTTCGAATTCCTGATCCTCGGCACGCACCTTCTCGATTAAGGACCTTAGCTCATCGAGGAGCTTCTCTGCCGTCTGCCCAGGAAGCAAGCGGAAGTCCACTTCCGCAGTACACTCCTCCGGAACCTGGTTGACCTTGATTCCACCAGAGATTCTGCCTATTTCGACAATAGGTTTGGTCGAGTATCGTCTCGGCTTGCCAAAAAGAGGATGGGTCTTGTAGGTCATCCAATCGTCGACTTGCTCAATTCGAGATAGCAGTCGAACCATTTTGCTGATCGCGTTGACGGGTTTTCGACCATCTCCTCGATACATTGCCGTGTGACCGGTCAGGCCCTTAATGCGTAGCTGAACCCAAACCAAAGATCCTGCGACCTTACCTATGTTGGCATCGCCTTCGTCAATGTACCAGTCCGCACCCGCATACTTACGGCCCGGGCCTGCCATGTATTCAAGTGCCGAATCGTGGTGACCCTCTCCCGCGAACCATACGTGAACAAGATCTCCTTTCAGCTTGGTTCCAGACTCAATCACGGCTCTTGTGGCTTCGATCGTGGCGGCAATCGTTTTCTTCATGTCGCCGGAGCCTCGTCCCCAGATACGGCCGTCTTTTATCTCCGCGCCAAGAGGATCGACTGTCCATTTGGAACGATCTCCAATGAGTACAGTGTTGTAATGGCCTATAATGCCAAGAGTCGGTTTTCCAACCTTACCTCGCAACCTCGCCACGACAAGAGGAAAGCCTTTCTCCGGTTCCGCGTAGTGCACCTCCATCCCGAGAGATTCAAAGAGTTCTTTCAAGAAGCTCGTGATTTCGTAGTGATTGTGCACCCCTTCCTCAGAGTATTCACTGTCGATACGCACAAGCTGTTGAGCCAGAGAAATCACACGCTGTTCGCTTACCGCGCTGACAGGATTTGTCACAGAATTTCCTCCGTGACGTGATAGGATATGTTGTGGCCAGACACAAGCAATGACCATTCTTCCGCAATTATCCCGTTATTCGACTGAAGACTACCCTCTTATCTCCCTTTTGTGCCAGTTCTCTCCCAATCTTTGCCAGATCCTCGAAGTTCTTGGTAGGAGGATCGGTCTCCCAACCTCTTATCCTGGCGAAACAGTTGAGTGAAAGCAACCCCATAGGAAGTAGGTATCGGTTGTCCGGCCCATAGAACATGTTTATTTGGTAGTTCGGAGGTTTGGAGCCACGATTTCTTCCCGTTGTCTTATCAAATTGCACCCACAATACGTCACCTGGCGCCGGGAAGCACGTGAGGTTTTCTGGTGGGATAAGCGTTTTTCCTCCAAGACCCCTTTGAACCTCTTCTGGTGTAAACGAATCTCGCAAAGCAATGCATCGCCCAACATATACAGCGTGCCTTGCATTGTTCTCTATGGGTTTTTCCAGAATTCTCCAGAAGGCTTCGCAAGTCTGAGGCGCCTCTTGATCAAGAAGCTCCACCTTGACTTCAATATTGTCGTCCGGAAATTGAGCGCGAAAATATCTCTTCATTTCTACAGACCTAGCTTAGCAATCCAAGAACGACCTAGATTAGCTATAAAGAGCTATGCATGTCACACGAGGCGCGCAGAGTTCAGCCTGCGAGACTTCGATCTAGGTGAGCAAGCAAGGCGCTCCTTCCAATATTCTACAATCTACATCAATTTCAGTGACTGTAACTCGCGTGGTCATTGCTTTCTCTCACGTGGATCTTTGAGCTTCGCAGGACTCTAGAATTGCAGAGCGCACCACGATGTGCTTATATGTCCATGGGGAAATTGGCTTAGTATGAGTTCGTCCGAACGATTCTATGCTGCGTTGCGCAGGGAGAAGCCGGATAGAATTCCGATCAGTCTGTGGTGGCATGCCTACAACCTTTCTGTGGGAATAGGGTTCAGGGAGTTTGCTAGGAACGGCGAGAAGATGGCTGAGTCTCATCTGGCTTTTCTCTCCAAGTTCAAGGTGGACTTTCTCAAGGTCACGCCTTGTGGAGCGTACTTTGTTGAGGACTGGAGAGGAAAACTCGAATACTTGGAAGAGGAAGCAAGCGTCAGAATCACTGACTACCCTGTCAAGACGACAGAAGACTGGGAAAAGCTTGAAGTTCTCGACCCGAAAAGAGCCAAACTGCACCGCGAGCAAGTGAAATGTCTACGGATTATTAAGAACAAGATTGGGAAGACCATTCCATTTCTTGAGACGATATTCAATCCTTTGACGACTGCCACAAAGCTTGCTGGAGATCATCAGGTCTTCTCAGATATGCGAGAAAATCCCAGCGCCTTGAAACGGGGGCTTCAGACCATCACAGAAACCCTGTCAGATTTTGCTCAGGCTTGTCTGGATGAAGGAGCCGCAGGCATTTTCTACTCTATTAAGACTGGCTCGGCCGACACCATAACGCCACATCAGTTTGATGAATTCAACACACCCTATGACATGAAGCTGATGGATACCATGAAGGAGGCCGAGGTGAGGATGCTTCACTTGCATTCGGAGAAGCCGGGGGCCGAACTCCTGATTGACAAGATGTCTAGTTACCCTGTGAACGCAATCAACTGGTGGGATAAGGGTACAACTCTGAGTCTAAGAAAGGCGAAAGACAGCTTATCGAAGAAGTTCTGTCTAGTCGCTGGTCTAGATCACGTGGGAACATTGCTGAAGGGACCTGACGAGGTAGAAAGAGAGGTAAAGGCTGCGATAGAGATGGCCGCCCAAGGAGGAGGCTTCATGCTGGGACCCGGTTGCACAATGAATGCAAAGACGCCGGAAAGAAATATCGCAGCGGCCTTGAACGCAGCGACGAAATACGGAAAGTACTGAGGCTAGTGTGATAGGTAATCAGTGCTGCTAGAACATACGAAGCTCCTCAGTCGATTCAATCTGCAGGCTATGGCGGCTTGTGGCTCTCTTTATGATAGGTTAAATCCTTAGGCCTAACTTGGAACGTACGGCTGAATCGCTAGAAGGACGAGTGCAATGAAGAAGGTGAATGTCGGCGTTTGCGGTCTAGGTGGCATGGGTTTGGCATACTGCCTTGCTCTGAGCAAGCTGAAGAACACGAATCTTGTTGCCGTGTGTGATCAGAGAAAGGATGTTGCCCAGAGGTTTGCCTCCGACTTCCATGCTACTCCTTATGATCGGCTGTCTGATATGGTCGAGAGAAGTAATCTTGAGGCAGTGGTTGTTGCTACTCCAAACAGCCTGCACGCAGAGCAAACGGTAGTTGCGCTTGGAGCTGGCAAGCACGTGCTCTGCACTAAGCCTATGGCCACCACTCTCGCTGAAGCCGATAGCATGATTGCACAATCTCGGAAATCTGGAGTAAAACTGGAGATTGGCTTTCAGTACCGCTACGACACGAGAATCAACAAAGCAAAGCAGATGATAGACAAGGGGGAACTAGGCAAGGTCTTTCTTGGCACTTTCTGTTTGCCGATCTATCGAGGCCCTGACTATTGGGCTGAAGCGGCGTGGCGAAAATCCGTCTCTCAGGCCGGGGGTGGCGTATTGCCGACACACGCATCCCACGACTTGGACTATATCCAATGGTTCTTCGGTGACGTTGACTGGGTCGTAGGGAGAACGGATACGCTTGTTCAAGATATTGAAGTGGAGGATACAGCCTCTGCAATATTGAAGTTCAAAAGTGGAGCTATTGCGTCTCTCATTGGAACTACAGCCGCTGTGGCTTCAAGACTGCCAAGATTCGAGGTCTTCGGAGAGAAAGGGACTCTGTCACTTGTCAAGGGCCATATCGAAGGCGGAAGACCCTGTGACTTGCTGTTTTCCTCTGGAAAGGAATGGAAGACCATTGCTGGCAGAGAACCTGTTTCATCAAGATCCTATTGGAGCAAACTTCCCAAGTGGACGACAGGGCTCTCTTGCGTCCCCTCTCTAAACTCCCTTGTGAGGAATCTGCAGGAATTTCTGGATTCAATAATCTCGGACAAAGAACCTCTTGTGTCTGGGGAGGAGGGAAGGAAGTCTCTGGAGATAATGGTTGCCATCTATGAATCAAGCATGAAGGGGCAGCTGGTGCGGTTCCCTGTGAAGCCCAGAGAGATGTAGTGACAGGGGCCTGGCGCTAGTCGAATGTGTCTTGGACCCAGATTTCCCACTGCCTGACCGAAAAGGTGTTTAGCACAGACCCGTCTACTCAATGTCCTAAGAACTAGCGCGCGGAAGGATTAGACATGGGTGATCTCAACAGAATCTTCTCACATGTGGAGGAGAATCAATCTAGAATCCATGAGATTGTCAGGATGCTCGTGGAGAAGCCAAGCGTTAACCCGCCAGGTGACACGACAGAACCAGCAGAGGTCACTGCGTCGCTTCTCTCGTCTATGGGATTCAATGTGGAGCTCGTCAAGGCGACTGATCAGAAGGTCAATGTTGTCGCTGAATGGAATGTAGGACGGCCGGAAACCATTCTATTCAACGGACATCTTGACACTGTTCCCATTGGGGAAAAGGCCCTTTGGAAGTTCGACCCGTACAGTGCGGACATATCTGAGGAATGGATGTATGGTAGAGGAGTGGCCGACGACAAGGGGGCAGTTGGATGTGTGATTGCCGCTTGTGAATCCATAAGGAGACTGGGTATAGAACCAGGCGCAAACGTCATCATTCATGCTGTCTGCGACGAGGAAGTGGGGGGCCAAATGGGCACCTCATATCTTGTCAAGAAAGGCTACGCCAACAAGGCCACCTATGGCTATGTCCTAGAAGCATCAACAAGTAAGCACAGGATCTTTGTCCGAAACTCCATGAAGGGAGGAGCGTCTCTGAACATAACCGTTCAAGGAAAGACGAGCCACGCCGCTAACCCGAGAGACGGAATCAATGCCAACTTGAAGATGGCCAATCTATTGCTCGCCCTCAACCAGACCAAGTTCAAGTTCAAGCCAAGCAAGTTCTTGACGCCTCCAACAATAGCGGCCGGAACCATTGTCCAAGGAGGAGAGAAATCAAATGTCATTCCTGGAAAGTGCACATCCTCATCCGACATCAGATACCTACCTGGCATGACAGAGGAAGCAATAACAAGCGCTATAGATCGCTTGATGAATCGAATGAAAAAGAGTGACAAGGATCTTCATGTGTCATACGAGCTGAAGATGGGGAGTCACAGAGCAGTCGAATTGGATCAGCATCAACCTGTCGTGGGAAAAGCTAGAGAGATGATCAAAAGAGTAACAGGATATTCCCCTCGGATCATGGGAGGATATGGAGCAACGGATGCATCTTTCCTCATTCTTGACGCCAAGGTCCCAGCCTTGATCGGACTCGGGCCTGCGGACATAGACTATGGAAATGTTCACGGCATCAATGAAAGGGTCTCCACGAAAAAGCTGATTGAATACACCAAAATATACGCAGGCCTAATCCTATCTTCCTAGATCAGGTTTCGCCACGATCATCTAGCCAGCGACTGCGAATTTCTTCTCAATCTCCGGGCGATGGATGCTGTTCATTGTACAGAAAGGAATGATTCTCCCGTCTGGAACGGCATAGTGTATGCAGCACCTCTGAACTCGCTGAAGATCAAAATTGTACGGATCCATAAAGTGCATACTGCTTATCATCACCATTTTGCGCATTAGCTTCCCAAGAGCTTCATATGAGCCAGTTCTGAGTACGTCTCCCATGACGCCTTTCAACATACCGATGTTAACGTGTCGCATTGCAGCAGCCATACGAATCTTTGCCTGAGTCTTCTTTCCCTTTGAGGATAGCTCGTAGACCTTTTTCATCGACTCCATGAACTTGTCTACATCTACAAACCGAGTAATCGGAGTAATCTTTCCCTTCTCAACCAGTATAAACGTGGCCGCGCCGCAGTGCTGATGCGCAGTGAACTCTGAATATCGTCTCCCTTTGAGTGAGCCGACTGCCTTTGCAACTGGAACGACCACAGGAACAGGATAGAAATCAGAGGCTTTCAAGTCACCCTTCGTCTGCTCTTCAGCAAGCCTCATGAAGTCACTTATGGTTATCCTCATCTCACTCAGCTTCGACCGGTCAATCCTTCCACAGATCGAAACTGGCTGGAAGTTGACGCCACGAATGACATCATAATTCTTCGCCGCAAAATAGATGATGTCACCTATCATCTGGTCATTCACACCTTTCACTAAGGTCGGAACAAGCACCATGCTATCAAGCCCTACCTTTCGTGCGTTCTCTATTGCTTTCATCTTCACATCCAGAAGCGGCACACCTCTTGTTTTCTGATAGACGTCATCCGTAAGGCCGTCGAACTGCAAATAGAAGGTGTCTACACCTTTTTCCATGAGTTCTTTGATGTAGCTAGCATCCCGAGAGATTTTGACACCATTCGTGTTGACCTCCACATGGTCAAACCCCAGCTCTTTTGCCTTCTGAGCCAGTTCTGGCAGATCCTCGCGTATGGTAGGCTCACCGCCACTGAACTGAAGTGCCACAGGAGCGACAGGTTTGTTTCGTCGTAGATTCCTCAGCATCTCTTCAATCTGCTCTCGCGTCGGTTCATACGTGTACCCAGCCGCGGCCGCATTTGCAAAGCACACAGGGCATCTCAGGTTGCATCTGTTTGTGATATCAACTATCGCGAGAACTGTCTGCGACTTGTGCTCCGGGCATACACCGCAGTCGTATGGGCAACTCTTCACCGTCTTTGTTCGCGGGTTTGAGATTCTGTCCCCTATGGATTCATATTTGTCGAACCTTGCGTACTGTTCGTAGTCCGACCAGTACGTGTCCTCGAAGGTCCCATGTTGGCTGCAAGTCTTCACTATCTTGACCTGGCCCTTGTCTTCCAATATCTTCGCATCAATGACGGTCAGGCATTCTGGGCAAAGACTCTTGGTTTGTTTCAGAAGGCGAGACAAAGATGCCACCACCGAGAGTTGTAAATATCCGAAGCAGACAACTATTCCACCCTATAAAGGGATTTCCGAACCTTTCCAACGGTGAGAAGTAGGATGTCAATCACTGAGGGAACAACAAAGGCGCTACAGGACCTGGGACTGACACAATACGAAACGAAGGCATATTTGACGCTTCTTCAAAAAGGTACAATGACTGCAAGAGAAACAAGCGAAATATCGTCAGTGCCCTACTCAAAGATCTACGAGGTGCTTGGAAGCCTCGAAAAGAAAGGCTGGATTGAAACAGAGTCAGGTCGACCATCAAAGCACTATCCACGATCGCCCATAGACGCACTTGAAACCGCAAGGCTCAAACGGGAGAGTCTTCTCAAAACCCAAGAAACACAAATTCTTCGAGAGTTGACTCCTCTTTTCGAAAGACGGGAATCTCAAGAAAGACCGGACATTTGGATCGTTCGTGGAGAATTCAACATATTGTCCAAAATAAGGGAGACTGCTGGACGATCCACAAAGGAAATACTTGTAGCTCTCCCAGTTCTCCCGAAAGAGATGTTGAGTCTGATCCGCCCCACTCTTCTCCACATCAAGAGCCAAGGCGTCAGAATTCAGCTCATGACTTTGAAAGATGTTGACAAGGATATCTTGAAAGAAGTCAACGACTTCGCTGAGGTGAGAATACGGAAACAGATGTTTGGGGGAGGAATTGTTTCAGATGGCAGAGAAGTGATTCTTCTTCTTGAAGAAGAAAGAGGAGGAACAGCACTAGCGATCTGGTCAGACCATGTGGGCCTCGCCAGATTTGCCAGGAACTACTTTGAGTATCTGTGGAATGATGCGAAAGGCAAAGTTCTTGGGCCGGGCCGAGAATAGTCAGAAACCCAAGAAAGCCCACGGAGGGAGAATCGATCTCCTGGAAAAGAAACTTTGCAGAAAAAATCGTTCCTGCTGAAAAGGCAATTCGTGCAGTGAAATCTGGAGACCGGATTGTGCTTGCCAATCTCTGTGGGGAACCCCACCTGCTACCTAACCAGCTGATGAACAGAGCCACAGAACTGGAGAACGTCAAGCTGTTCCATGCAAGACCTTTCGGAGAATTCATAGGTAGATACCATGAGCCGGGGATGGACCGGCACATTAGGTGCATAACCGCATTTGCCGGAGGGGTCAAGCCCATAGTACAACTCATCAAGGAGGGCAAGGCCGATTTCTATCCTATTCCCCTGAGCAAGTTCCCCTGGCTTTTCAAAGAAGGCCCATACAAACCTGACGTATTCATGACAACAGTTACTCCACCTGACAGCAACGGATACTGCAGTTTAGGCGTCTCAGTCGATTATGCTCGGGCAGCTATGCAGACCGCGGACACAGTCATAGCAGAGGTTAATGAGAACATGCCGAGAACCTGCGGAGATTCCTTGGTCAACATATCACAGATAGATTATCTGGTCGAAGCAAACGATCGAATCTACGAGATGCCCCCGGCGAAGATTACGAATCTCGAAAAAAGGTTAGGCGAAAACGTAGCCGGCCTCGTTGAAGACGAAGCTACCATTCAGATAGGCTTTGGTGGAGTCTCAGAAGCCATAGCCTCGTTTCTGACGGAAAAGAAGGACTTGGGCATGCACAGCGAAATGGTTCCGGAAAGCATCATGACTCTTGTGGACGAAGGCGCGTTGACCTGCAGCAGAAAGACCATCAACAAAGGGAAGATTATCTGCACTTTTGCTGCAGGAACACGGAGACTGTACGATTGGCTGGACGACAACACGATTATGGAAATGAAGCCAGTAGACTATACAAACGATAGCAAAATCATAGCTCTAAATCACAAGATGACTGCAATTAACAGTGCTTTGCAGGTGGACTTGTACGGCAATACATACTCGGACATGTTGGGTCTGGACCAGTACTCAGGAGCAGGGGGACAACCTGACTTCGTGATAGGGGCCGACTTATGCCCCAATGGCAGATCGATCATCGTCTTACCCTCAACAGCCTCGAATGGAAAAGCGTCAAGAATAGTCGTCCACCCTGCCATAGATGGAAATAACAGATCGCCTCTAGTGCCTACAGTCACAAGATTCTCTGCCGACTACGTAGTCACGGAATGGGGTGCAACTTCCCTCAAGGATAAGACAACCAGTGAACGCGCCAAGGCACTGATCGAGATAGCTCACCCAAACTTCAAAGATGAACTGTCAGAAAATGCCAAGAAGACAGGCCTCATGACGTAAATGGGATATTTCAGAGATATACATTTCACAAGACAATCTACTTGGATTGCTCATCCGTGGTCCGATCATTCACCTACGTGACAGGAGTCTCTTACGGCAGAGATTCGTTTCTCAAGAAACATATCACCGAAGCGGCTACGTCAGTTCGGTCTGAGCTTGGACATATGATTTTGTACTGCTGGACTGCTGACCAGATTCTTCTCTGACGCGTAGTGAACGAGTTCCTTTTCTTCGAGGGTCTTCTGAAGTGTTGCTACAGCACGGTGAACCTCTTCCTCTTTCTTTGCTCCCGTGCATACAAGCTTGCCACTTGCGAAGAGGAGAATAACCACTTTTGGATCGTCCATGCGGTAGATCAAGCCAGGAAACTGTTCTGGTTCGTACATTGTCCTCTTCAACGAATACACTGATTTCTCCAGGTCTATTGAGCCACCGAGCCCAGCCGAGGCAACGATGTTCTGTATCGTAATGTCAGGTTTACCAACAATGACTATTCCATTCCTCTTGAGCTCATCCACGACCTTCATCACAGCTTTCTTAGATTGTCGCTCAGACTTTGCTCCAGTGCACACCATCTTTCCTGAACTGAAGATGAGCGTGGCTGTCTTGGGCTTCTTCAGTCTGTAGACAAGGCCTGGGAACTGCTCTGGCCGATACTCAACACCTGGGAAAAGCCGAACTATAGTGCTAAGGTCTATGTCTTGTTTGAGCGTTGCCGACGCCACGACATTCTCTATGTTGATGAAGCGCTCGCGCTTTTCCTTCCCCAAGCTTCCACAGCTCCCGGTCAGACATGCATGATAGAACGCATCATCTATAAGGTGCTCTTATATACTTTAAAAGTTCTGCTTGACGCCCTGACCTAGGTTTCTGAGACGATCAGGTCATCATTTGCGACCTAGATCCTGGGAAGATTCCTGGACTTTTGATTTCGAACTTTGCTTTGTCACCGGAAGTATGAACTCATAGATTATTACGAGAACAGCAAGAAGAGCTATCGTGGCCATACCAAGTGGCTCTTTCAAGGCCAAGATTACATAGCCAAGATATGCCACTTTTCCTATGACCACTCCGACTAGGTTTCCTTCTGGAACTGGCCAAGGATCCTTAGTCGGGTTGTTGTCCCCTTTGGTCTCAAAATACAGTTTTCCACCTTGAGAATTGATATTGACAACCCTGTGAACGATCAACATCTCGTGATTCATCGGACTATGAAAGACTATTATCGTCCCGACTGTTGCGAGCTCGGGATTGACTCCTCTCACGATGATTAAGTCTCCCACGTTAAGTGTGGGAACCATACTTTCAGAGGATACAGGGTGAAAAGGAAGATACTCCGTTTGAAAAGCGACTTTGAGCCCAAAGAACACGGCATACTCAGCCAAGACAACAAGTGCAAGTACTACCGCAGTCTTCAGAAGTTCATTTCGTCTGAGAAAGGAAAGACTCTTTCCGACAGTACTTGTCAAGCTTGAGTTCGCCTTTATGAGAGCATCGCGAGTCATAGTCAAGCCATTGCTATAATTATGTTTTGATGAGAACACATCTATGCTTGCTTCGCGTCTGATTTGATTCTCTGCGTCAGATCCTCAAGGGCCTTCTGCCCAGCCAACAAGAACTCTTTTCCTTGCTCGGTTATCCTGTAGGTTCTGCGGCCCCTTCCCTTCTCTGACTGCCAGACTCCTTCCACATGTGCTCTCTCCTCTAGCAAGTGCAGCAGAGGATAAAGAGTGCCAGCGCTGAGATAAACGCCAAACTTGTCTCTGATCTCCATGGTGATCTCATAGCCCCATCTTGGTTTCTCAATGAGTAATCTCAAGATGATCAGGTCGAGACCAGCCTTCACTAGTCTCTCCCTCCAGATCTTGCTAGGGCTCTTACTCAATGATATCCAGGCACCAAGCGATGTATTTGCAGGGATGCAAGTTAATCCTTTTGGTGAAAGCTACGTTCCTTCACCAAGTAAACCTTGTTGGTTGCCCCGCGCCACGAATTGCTGAGGAATTGCGCGACTCAGCGTGAAGCGTTTAAGAGTACGGGCTGCAAGAGAGATCTTTGGTATTAGACAAGCGCGCTCTATCTGCCAGTGAATGACGGATGAGGTCTTGGATTTGGGTTCTACTCTTTCGCTTTGATGAATCGTTCCACTTCATTGAGAGCTTGCTCAAGCGTTTCCATTGGTGGAAGTATTACTCCTCTAACGTGCGCAGCACCGTATACAGGGTCGAATCCTGAGCCATGAACAAGAAGCACACCCGTTTCCCTCAAGAGATCTAGCACGAAGTCCAAATCTGTTTTCCATCTAGATCCCACTGAATGGATTCTCGGGAAGACATAGAAAGCTCCTCCTGGTTTCGTGCAGCTCATTCCTTCGATTTCGTTTATTCTTTTCCATGCGTAGTCTCTTCTCTGCCCGAGTTTTCGAACAATCTCCTTTATGTGGTCTTGGGGGCCATCTAAGGCGGCTACGCCGGCTTTCTGAACAGGTGTGTTTGCACAGATTCTGATTCTGGTCTCTCTCTCGATTCCTTGCTTCAGTTCTTCCAACCTTCGTTTTTTGTCGTGGAAGTAGACATAGCCAAGTCTCCACCCGGTCATAAGATACGCTTTTGAAAACCCATTCAACCCGATTACTGGAACATCTTTGGCTACGGAAGATGTGCTAACAAATCCTTTCTCGTACGTTATCTGATCGTAGATCTCATCTGAGAGAACTGGAAGGCCATATTCGCCCGCCAGATCCACTATTTGCTTCACCACTTTCTCTTCATACAAGACGCCGCAAGGATTGCTCGGATTGATTATCACAATTCCACGAGTTTTCTGTGAGATCTTGCTTCTCAAGTCGTCAATGTTGGGTTGCCACCCGTCTTCTTCGACTGTTTCGTACGTAATCGGTTCTCCACCAAAAAACTTCGCGTAAGAAACGTACGGAGGGTAGGTTGGCCCTGGAAGAAGTATCTCATCACCGGAATCTATGAGCGCTGCCAAAATCATCTGTATGCCTTCAGAAATTCCTGAAGTGACAATGATGTCTTCTTGCGAAAGGTCAAGCCTGTTGACCCTTCTCTCCTTACGGCATATAGCTTGCCTAAGCTCAGGCAATCCTTCTGAGGGGGCATAGGCATTTTCTCCATCCTGAACAGCCTTGATCAACGCCATCTTGATGTGTTGCGGTGTATCGAAGTCAAAAGCGACAGGATCTCCTATGTTGAGATAGTAGATCTTCTTTCCAGTCCTTGCTACCTCCCTTGCACAGACCGTAACGTCACGAATGGCATACTCGATTGTGCTTACCCGTTTGGTGATCTTCACTCCAGTCAAGCAATTGATCCCGTTGAAACCAGCCCCTTCAATCGTTATAAGAGTAAGGTTGAAGAGTGGAACCGAGAAATTCTCATATGCTCTTTTCCATCAGTAGCTTTGCGGCACGCACGGTTCATGTTCAATCACCAATAGTGATAGTTGAAGCAATGTACTGGTCTGGGGCCTTCTGCGCACCAAGAGAGCAAGATCAGCTTGCATGTTTTTATTTTGGGCTCTTCTTCAAGGACCTCCGACTCCACAGATGTCAGCGGAAGTAGAACCGTTCTCAATGCTCGTGAAACCTATCAAAGACGCGATCAAGGAGAAGGGTTTCTCCAAGCCCACGGAACCGCAACAGAACACGATTCCGCTGATCCTGGAAGGAAAGAACGTCCTGCTTATCGCTCCGACCGCTTCGGGAAAGACTGAGTCAGCTGTCCTGCCAATACTTAGTCTTCACATCTCAAATCGAGAAGAGTCTAGGGGAATCAAGATACTATACATCACACCCCTTCGGGCCTTGAACCGAGATCTCCTTGAAAGACTGGAATGGTGGTGTGGTAGACTCGATGTGAAAATCGCCGTAAGACATGGTGACACTGAGACTAGAGAAAGAAGGCGTCAAGCCAAAGACCCTCCAGAATTGTTGATCACCACTCCAGAAACGCTACAAGCAATATTGCTCGGGAGGTTGATGAAGCAGCATCTTAGAAGAGTTCGATGGGTCGTCATAGATGAAATACATGAACTCGCTGAGGACAAACGAGGAAGCCAACTCTCTCTTGCGCTTGAGAGGTTAAGATCAATCGCCGAAGAAGAGTTTCAACTTGTTGGACTTTCTGCAACAGTAGGAAGCGCTGATAGAGTCGCTCAGTTCTTGGTTGGCAACGGTAGACAAGTAGAAATAGTCAGAGTTCCTGTCGCGAGGAAGATGAAGCTCGAGGTACGATACCCAGAGATAGCTCCAGTCGACTATACCTTGGCATCTCGTTTGTACACGCACCCAGAAGTTGCGGCCAGACTCAGATTGATGCGCACACTTATCCAAGATCATCAATCGGTCTTGCTATTCACGAATACGCGGGCTGTCGCCGAGATCTTGGCGAGCAGATTCAAAGTCTGGGATATTGACTTTCCAGTATCAATTCATCATGGTTCGCTTGCAAAGCCTTCGAGGATAACCGCAGAGAAGGGTCTGAAGAATGGGGAATTGAAGGGTCTCGTATGCACTTCGTCTTTGGAGTTAGGAATAGACGTAGGTAGAATTGACTTCGTCATACAGTATATGAGCCCTAGGCAAGTCGCACGTCTCCTGCAACGTATCGGTCGAAGCGGACACAGTATGGGAAGAACAGCAAATGGCATGATCATAACAATGGATTCAGACGACACTCTTGAAGCATTGGTGATTGCGAGAAGAGCCTACGAGGAAATGCTGGAACCAGTGTCAATTCCTGAAAAGCCATTTGATGTTCTTACGCATCAAATAGTAGGCCTTCTAATTCAGCAACGACAATGGTATTTCGATGAAATCCTTAGGTTGTTCTCCAAGGCTTATCCGTATCAAAATCTAACAGAGGATGAGCTCAAAGATGTACTGACATACATGCACGCCAGATATCCTCGCCTAGCATGGGTCTCATTTCAAGACAAAGTTGTTTTAAGACCACGGAGAATCAAGGACATGTACGAGTACTATTTCAACAAGCTTTCAATGATTCCAGACGAGAAACAGTACCTTATCATAGATGACTCAACGGACACGCCGGTCGGGGTTTTGGACGAAGCGTTCGTAGCCGAATACGGGGAACCTGGCGCCAAGTTCATTGTAAGAGGCAGTCCTTGGAAGATTCTCGGTATTCACGGCGACAAAATCCACGTTAGGCCGATATCAGATGCTACGGGTGCGATACCAAGCTGGGTAGGAGAAGAGATACCGGTGCCTTTCGAAGTGGCTCAAGAGGTTGGTTGCATCAAGGAAGTTGCGTCTAAGAAATACAGAGACTGCAACGATAGGAAACAGGTTTCCAAAGAGCTTTCTCAGACGTATCCAGCCGATTCTGAGACTATTGGACGTGCTCTTATTGAAGTCTTTGATCAGGTGGACCAAGAAATCCCCATTCCTTCTGACAAGTTGATCACTATTGAAGAATGGGAGGACTATGTGGTCATCAATGCCAACTTTGGAACCTTGGTCAATCGCACTTTGGCTAGGCTGCTTGGCCACGTCTTGTCGGAAGAAACAGGATACACGGTTGGCGTTCAACAGGATGCCTACAGAATCGTCCTTCAGACAATCGGATCAGTGAGACCTGAAAGGATTTCGCAACTCCTTCATGAATTGGCTGGAAGAGATATTGCAGCAGAACTTCGGAAGGCTTCAATGAAGACCAGCCTCTTCAAGAGGAGACTGGTCCATGTCGCCAGGAGATTCGGCGCAATATCCCGGAGAGTGGATTTCAACAGCGTAAGACTAGATCAATTGACAAAGGCTCTGGAGGGCACAGTGGTCGTGGAAGAATCACTGAAGGAAACACTTCTGAAGGACTCTGATCTCCCGAACACAACAAAGATCCTTGAAGAAGTACATAGTGGGCGCATTCAGGTTCATACCATTGAGATTGAGGGAAAGGTAAGCCCGACTACTAGAGTGGGACTGGAAAAAATCAGCCGGAAAACGGATCTCATTCCTCCTGAGAAAATGAAAGGGGTCCTTCTGGAGTCAACGCGAGCAAGAATTCTGAATGAGGCGAGAACTTTCATATGCACATCTTGCTGGCAGTATGTCGAGATGATGCAGATCAAAGATCTTCCCATCAGGCCCAGGTGCAAAAAGTGCAAATCCAAGGCGATTGGAATGCTTTCTCTTTCCGAGGAAGAAACGTTGGCAGTAGCAAAGAAGAAAGGAAGATCAATTTCCATGAAAGATCAGGAGATTCTCAATCTTGCGAAGGAAACATCCGATTTGATGGAGAAGTATGGGAGAAGTGCTGCTTATGTCCTAGCCGGTCGCAGAGTTGATCCTCTTGATGCAGAATTTGTTCTAGAGCAGGAGAGAAGGATCTGTGATAAGTTCTTCGAGCTGATCATGGATGCTGAGAGGAACGCTTTGCGAGAGAGATTCCTGTAGAGGGAACCTAAGTAAGATGCATTGTTTTTCCTAGGCCGATATCGTTACTGCTCCGACCAGAATTGTCGGAGAATTTAGGGTCATCCTTGGACCCATAATGACTTCTTTCGAGTTTCCGGCTACGAGCCGAACTTGCTTGAGAATCTTCGGCATGTTTCCACCTATCATGGCCTGCTTCACCGGATACGTCAGGTTTCCGTTCTCTATCCTGAATATGCAGTCTAGAGCAAGGGAGAAGTCTCCGCTCTGAACGTTGGATGTGTGTGCTCCAATGAAACCCCTGACAAAGACCCCGTTTTTCACTTCCCGAATCAAATCCTCTTTTTCGCCCCTACCTGGTTTGAGAAATAGATTGTGTGGACCGGTGATGGGTTCAAGAGCGTATTCAGACCTTGTTCCGAACATGATGTACCTTAGAGCGTTGCCCGTATTCTCGACACCTTCCTTGTTGGAAGTATATGAGTTGTGCAAAAACGTCCTGAGAATACCTCTCTCCACTATTGGCCTGGGTTTGGTGGGGCATCCTTCAGTATCGAATGGTTTCGATCCTTGTGCCCTTGGAAGAGTTGGATCATCAACGAACGTAACCTCCTCCGATGCGACTTCTAACCCAATCTTTCCGGCGAGAGGAGATTGATTCTTCTGAACCAGGTCTGCTCTGAGCTGTTGAACGTATGTGTTCATTAGAAGATCAGCAAGACCATGCTGTTCCACAACAACATCATAGACGCCCGATTGAAGCGGCTTCGGATTCAGTTGCTTTACGGCTATGTCGGCAGCATCCCTGGCCACCGTGATCAGTTTCTCACTTTCATAATGGGTGGAGGAGTGCGCATCCCATCCAACACCGACCGAGCTGTCTGACTCAGCCACAACGTACAAGTGACCGCCAAACGCTGTTGATCTGCAGGTGGCTGAGACTCCGAGGGAATTCAAAACAGCAACTTCTCCAAAACCCGAGTATATGCTGCCACTGATCGTGGAGATTCTTGAATCTCCAGAAGCCTCATCAAGCATTGATGTTCCGATTTCGATCAGATGAGATGGGTCAATTCTGGGGATTTTCCTGTCAAATATGTCTTTGGACTTTCCTGGCCGAGCTTTCTCCTGGAAAGACTTGAGATCTTTGTCGGCTTTCTTGAGCTTAGCCGTAGCGACTGCTCTCTTCGCCGCCTCCGTCACCGTTTTTCTTGAGAAATCTGTCATGAAACTGAACCCAGTGGATGCACCATCTGACTTCTTGATCAGGACTCTGATGCCCATTCCTCGGTCGTGCTTCACTTGGCCGATTCGGACCTGTTTCTTTTCGATCACAATGTTTGTGTCAACGTCGTCAGTAAGGAACACTTCTGTCTGAGAGACACCTAGATTGGCACATCTTCTGAGCGCATATTCCATGGCTTCGTTCATTCTATTTCCCTCCTATTACCGCGTTCCTGATTCTTATGTGCGGGCTGCCCATTCCAGTCGTCACAACCTGGCCGGCTTTGCCGCACGATCCTATACTCATCTGAAAATCGTTAGCGACACCATCGATGCTCATCAGGGTCTCTAGAGTCAATCCTGAGAGCGAAACATCACTCACTGGTTTGGTTAGTTGACCTTCTTCTATCAGATATCCTTCTTCGGCGCTGAATTGGAAGGTTCCTTTGGCTGTGTCCACCTGTCCTCCTCTGGATCCTTTCAAGTAGACTCCATAATCTATTCCTTCGAGAAGTTCCGCAAAACTATGATCGCCCTGTGTTAGGTAAGTGTTGCTCATTCTAACAACGGGCCTATGGATGAAGGATTGGGCCCTGGCTCCTCCGTTAGGTTTCATACCCAACTGAGCAGCCGCCTCCCGATTCAGAATATAACCTTTCAAGAATCCTTTCTCAATGATAAGACGTTTCTCTGTCGGCACTCCCTCTGAATCGTAGAGAGATGTTCCCCATCCTCCTGGGTAGGTGGAATCATCATACAGTGTGACGAGATCAGATCCTACTCTTTGCCCCACTTTGTCTTTCAGCACAGATTCTCCAGTTATCACATGATCTGCCTCAGATGCATGGCCAACAGCCTCATGTGCTAATACTCCCGCGAGTCTCTGATCTGCGATTGCAGTGAATCTTCCGCTTGGAGCGTGTGTGGCACCTAGCAGTTTGATAGCTTTGTCAGCGGCCCTCTTCGCCAGCCCAAGTGGATCTATCTTGTCGAACAGCTCGAACCCTGCCTGCTTCCCATCTCGCTCTCGAATCGCCCCTACCTTTTCGCCACTCTTTGCGACAGCTACAACCACAATGCTTCCTCTACTTGGCCTTCCCGACAAGCGAGTTCCCTCACTAGTCGCAAGACAGGATTCCCCACTCGAATCGCTATACGTCACAGTCACACTGGCGATTCTTTCATCAATCCTTGCCGCCGCCGAGGTTTTCAAAGCTAACTTCATCTTCTCATCCATGGACACCGATTGCATCGGCCTCTTAACCTCAGTCATCACAGTTCTCTTTGCCTTTGATGCGTCGGCGAGACGAACCCTCTCTCGGGCATGAAGGGCAATGGCCTTGGCCGCTTTGAAAGCTCCTCGAACAGTCTTGGAGATGTCGTCCGACTTTAGCGAAGTGGAAGAGCCGAATCCCCACACTCCCTTGTACAGAACTCTCACGCCAAGGCCCTGATCAACGCCAGAGGCAACTTGATCAAAAGTATCTTGTGTGAGTCTGATCTCCGTGGAATATGTCCTCTCGAGCCGTACATCGGCATATTCTGCTCCGAGTCTCTGGCAAAGCTTGATCACTCTTTCAACGGTCTCCATTGACAATTCGGATCACTTCAATGACAGTGGAGGTCTTCGCTGATTTATTGATTACGAAAAAAGTCGAGATTTGAATCCATGACATGGCGCGCCAAGAAAGCGTCGCAGTGCTGATCTCTTAGACTTAAAAGCATGCTGTGGATAATTCGTCTAGCCAAAATTGAGCGGAGAGGATAGGAAACTGAGCCAGACGAAGATGCCAGAAGAATTTGAGATAGCACTAGTGACAGACGTAGGAAGCACAACGACGAAAGCACGCCTATTCAAGAAGAAAGGAAACGAGTACAGATTTGTTTCCAGTGGAGAAGCCCCAACAACAGTGGAGGCTCCGTTCGAAGACGTGACAAGAGGCGTAAGAAATGCAGTTCGAGAAGTGGAGGAGTTAACGGGGCTGCACTTGCTAGAGGAAAAAGGCATCATATGGCCACGCAAAGCAAACCAAGAAGGCGTCGACATCTATGCAACGACCAGCAGCGCTGGCGGCGGTCTTCAGATGATGGTGGCCGGGGTCGTAAAGACGATGAGCGCCGAGAGCGCCGAGCGGGCGGCTCTTGGAGCTGGAGCCATCGTCATGGATACCATTGCAGTCGATGACGGAAGAATGCCTCATCAAAAGATCCAACGAATAAGAACCCTGAGACCTGACATGATCCTAGTTGCCGGTGGCACGGACGGGGGCACCATTACTCATGTTACGGAGATGGCTGAGCTGATCGCTGCGGCAGAGCCCAAGGCACGTCTCGGAATAGGCTACGAGCTGCCAATTGTCTATTCAGGTAACAAGGATGCCAGGCCAGCAATCTCCAAGACGTTGGGTAAGTTTGCTCTGAAGATAGTGGACAACATCAGACCTGTCCTTGAACTTGAAAACACAGAACCTGCCCGAGACGCCATCCACGAACTGTTCATGGAACACGTTATGTCTCATGCTCCAGGTTATGACAAACTGATGAAATGGACTGAAGTCCCGATAATGCCAACTCCAGCAGGGGAAGGACGAATGTTCAGAACCCTTGCCGAGTTGAGAAGAGTGAACGTGATTGGGGTTGGTTTGGGTGGTGCTACGACTAATGTTTATTCGGTTTATGATGGTAAGTTTGTTCGGACTGTTAGCGCTAATCTAGGTATGAGCTACAGCATCTGCAACGTTCTGAAGGAAGCCACTATTTCCAACATTATGCGCTGGGTTCCGTTTGATGTTGAACCAGCCATCGTAAGAAACAGATTGCGCAACAAGATGATTAGGCCCACAACCATTCCGCAAACACTCGAAGAACTCGTGATAGAACATGCAGTGGCTCGCGAAGCCTTGAGGCTGGGTTTCTTCCATCACAAGCAACTGGCCAGAGGATTGATGGGTGTTCAGAGAGTCAAGACCATGGGAGAGATCTTTGAGCAGAAAGCTGAGGTTGAGACCTACATTGACATGATGCATGTGGATTTCTTGGCTGGGACTGGTGGACTTCTTTCTCATGCACCGAGGAGAGCGCAATCTGCACTTCTCTTGATGGACGGATTCCAACCTGAAGGCTTGACTAAGCTGGCTCAGGACAGCGTGTTCATGATGCCGCACTTAGGAGTTCTGTCAACCGTCTACCCGAAAGCTGCCCTCGAGATATTCGAGAAGGACTGCCTGGTGAGACTTGGAACCTGCATCGCACCTAAAGGAGTACTTGAGAAGGGAGGAAACGCACTGAGCTTCAAGGTTGAACATGAGAACCACATAGTGGAAGACAACATACCGTTTGGGTCAATAAAGGCGGTTCCGCTTGAACCAAACAAGAGCGCCAAGCTAGTTCTCTCTCCGGCAAAGGACTTGGACGTAGGAAGGGGCTCAGGCCATGGCTTGGAAGCAACCGTTGAAGGAGGAGTTGTCGGATTGATCTTTGACTGCAGAGGCAGGCCTATCTCAGTACCTGAGGATCCTGCGGTTAGAAGACAAAAGCTTCTCGAATGGTTCCAAGCGTTGGACATGTACCCTGAAAGCATCTACGGAAGGATTCGATCAACAGAGATCAAAGGAGGAGATTAGCATGGCACATGCTTACACGCCCGGCCTGAAGGTCAAGAAGTTCACGATAGTGAGCAAGACGCGGCGATTGCCAATACAGGGCGAAGTTCTTGTGAAGGAAGGAGACACCGTGACACATGATCAAGTAGTGGCGAGGACGCAGGTTCCAGGGGAGGTTCACCTGATAAACGTGGCAAACGCACTTGGGGTTGATCCCGAGGAAATCAGTCAATTCATGTTGAAAGGTCTAAAGGATCCAGTCGCGAAAAATGAGGTTTTTGCCAAACGTATCTCCTTCTTTGGTCTCTTCAAATCCTTTGTCAAGTCACCTGTGGATGGCACGATTGAGTTGGTATCTGATGTAACAGGCCAAGTCGCCTTGAGGGAAGCTTACATCCCCGTTGAAGTAACGGCATACATTCCTGGAAAGGTCGTCCATGTGATGCCTAGAGAAGGCGTGACAATCAGGACACCAGCCGCGTTCGTTCAGGGCATTTTTGGCGTAGGCGGAGAGGCCCATGCACAACTGAAGATGATCGCAAAGTCACCTGATGATGCACTTACCGCAGAAATGATCGATTCATCACATTCAGGCAAAGTCATCGTCGGCGGCTCACTGGTTACGGGCGACGCATTGGCCAAAGCTGCAAAGACGGGAGTCAAAGGAATAGTAGTCGGCGGAGTCGAAGATGAAGATCTGATCAAGTTCCTAGGCTATGAGATAGGAGTTGCAATCACAGGACAGGAGGAAATAGGATTAACCCTGATAATCACCGAAGGCTTCGGCAAGATGAAGATGCCTCAAAGAACCTTTGACCTGCTCAAATCATTTGACGGAAGAGAAGCATCCGTTAACGGAGCTACACAAATCCGAGCAGGAGTCATCAGGCCTGAGATAGTCATAGCTCTAACAGAGAAAGAAGCAAAAGGCTTGGTTGAAGACGAAGAGGAAGCCACCGGCGGGATGACCCCAGGCACCCCGGTCAGAATCATCAGAGATCCATATTTTGGCGCCATCGGGCAAGTGGCAAGTCTACCAGTTGAACTACAGAAGGCAGAGACCGAGTCAGACGTTAGAGTAGTTCAAGTGACACTTGAAGATGGACGAAAAGTGATAGTACCCCGAGCCAATGTCGAAATCATAGAGGAATAGACCCGCCCGCCTTTGAATTGCCCTTCTCGCGCGCGCCTTTGAAACCCATGTCTAACACCAGAACCAACTAGATCAATGGCTAATCGACGCCGTAGCATGAACACGTGTATCTCTGGAAGAGCTACCTACTTGTAGGACAATGAATGTGAGTAACCAGTACATTCACTCGGTCCGTAGTTACTGAGATCGAGTCCTGCCCGGGGACACGAGTGGAGTTCGGCCACCTATTCTATTCCTCGATTATTTCAACGTCTGCTCTCGGCACAACGACCGTTCGGCCGTCCTCCAGCTCGACCTGCAAGACTCGAACAGGCGATTCAGTTTCCACTACTTGCAGGTCAACAGGAAGACTCACAATCTTACCTATTCGTCCAAAGTCAGGTTCACGTATGATCCGGACTGCCATACCTGGTTCCATACCCTTTTGCGGTACAAAGTCCCCGGATATCCGCGCGCGGGTTTCTGGACCAAGCTGAGGGACTATTATTTCAGGGCGTATTACTCCTGCCCTGATTTGTGTAGCGCCATTGACTGCCGCTTCCTTCCCCTCTAGTGTCTTCAGTAGATTGAAAGATCGGTCAGACATTCGCATTCCGCCAAAACCTTCAGTGACTATCAGTGTCAAGCCCACGTTCTCATGCCCCGTTATTGCGACACCTATCTCGTAACCCAAGAAATCTGACAGGTCCTTATCCTCTATCCCGCCGACGACAATCCCTTTGACACCTACTGAGACGGCCTTCCTCAATGCATCCACCCTCACAAGAGATCCACCTACAACAATCTTCCCTGCATGGTCTTCTCTGATCCTGTCCTCCGTCAACATCTCATCCGGCGAATCAACTGCAAATGCAATCGGTCCATGGATCTCTCCGCCCAGGCCGAAAATGCCTTGGATCAGCGCACCGCTTGTCCTGACAATCACGCCTTCATTTGGTAGAACCTTCTCGATCTTCCCTGGGACATATGCTCTGACCTCAAGAGGAACAGGAGGTTCCACTATAGTCACTTGTCCCGTTAGCTCTGAGATTTGCTGGACTACTCCGGTTGTGGGTGATGTGGCGACTGATCCGAACATTCCCATGAAGCCTTTCTTTTCAGCTATGACTTCGTCTTTCTTCACGCTGTCGCCAACCTTCTTCCTCACATACCTGCCAACATCATCCGGGTCGACGCCCAGAAGATGAACCAGTTTGACAATTTCTACCCCGCCAGGCACTGAGGTTCTTGCGACAATAGTGTCAAAGTCAACGGTCTCACCTTCTTTTACCAAGACCTGCCCCGGAATCGGGAGTCTCCTCATCGCGTCAAACATCGTGGAGGCTTTGACCTTGAGCCCCGGCGTATATGCAAGTGCCACGTCTATTTCCTCCTTTCCTGCGGACTCCTTTCAGACATTGATTCGCCCAAGTCCTCGCCGTATCGCTTGATCGACGCTTCAGGGTATGCATCAAGCGTAGAGAACCAACGCAACAGCCTTCTCCTACGTTCCTTAGCATCTTCAGGAAGAACCAATGGTCTTCCTCTAGCGTCCATGATCACTCCCACAACTCCACCCTCAACATCAGTCGTCATCTTGTTCCCCGGCCCAGCCCCAACATCCAGTTCCTTGGCTGGTTCAATTTCTACAGCTGCGTTCTTTCCTTCCTTCAGGGGAATTCGATCCATTTCTCCGAACTTCAGAGATTTCTCAACAATGGAGCCGTCGGGCATATTTGCGGTCAGCTTGAGTGCTTCGGCGCCTTCGCTTGTCGTGCCCCTAACGGCTATGCACGTGCCTATTCTGACTAGACAGTCTTTCTCGAAGATTTCCAATGCGGCCGCTGCGTGGACAGTGGATAGAACTCCTAGGTGAGGCATCATGAACACGCTGTCCTGGGCGAGTTTCGTTACGCCTTCTGGCAGAAAACCGTCTATCAATGCAAGAGCTGTCTGAGCCCGTCTTGGCGCATGGGATAACAATCCACCCGTGCCTGCGATCATGCGGATGTACATCATGTCGATGTATGTCTCAGCAAAGGCCTTCTGATCAAAGATATCTGCAATGGTTCTTTGGATACGCACTCCTCTAAGGCCTCGAGCCAAAAGCTTGTGGTGCTCAAAGCCTAGCCTCAGAGCCTCTCTTGCAACTGCATGTTCGATAACCAGTTCGTCGATTGTACGAGGTATGGTTGTAGGTCTAATCATCTTGTTGCGCAAAACATTACGAATCTTGATTTCGTCGAAATCGAAAGGAAGCCACCTTACTATGTTATTCAGCCCCGCGGAACGCAAAACGTTGCAGATGCTGTAGCTCATACCTAGATTAGCGCTAACAGTCCGAACAAACTTACCATCATAAACCGAATAAACATTAGTCGTAGCACCACCCAAACCAACCCCAATCACGTTCATCTTTCTTCTTTCGGCAAGAGTGCGAAACATCCTGCCCTCAGCCGCTGGGGTTGGCATTATGGGGATTGGCGTCCACTGCATGAGCTTGTTGTATCCAGGCGCGTGCGACATCACGTGTTCCATGAAGAGTTCGTGGATTGCCTCCCGCGCCGGCTCAGAGTTCTCAACTTCCAAAGTGGGTCTGATGTTGTCCACAATTGTCAGTGCAAACTTGGAACCCAAGATGTCTTCAACCTGCTTCCTCGCTCTATTGTTTCCAGCATAAACGACAGGCAGTTGGTAGCCTATGCCAAGACGAGACTTCGGCTCAGCTGTTCGAATCATCTCAACTGTCTGGATGACGTGCTCAGTGTCTCCGCCGTCTGTGCCGCCAGCGACTAGAATCATGTCCGGTCTGAGATGCCGCATCATCTCGATTTTTTCATGTAGACGCCTTCCGTCATTGACAGCTATCACGTCCATGACGATGGCTCCAGCTCCAAGAGCCGCCCGCTCAGCACTCTCCCCAGTCATCATCTTCACAACTCCCGCAACCATCATCTGAAGACCACCACCAGCACTGCTGGTGGTGACGTAGAGGTCGACTCCTGTCTTTTCGCCTGTCCGCGTGCTAATGATTCCTTCCTCTGAAAGTAACTTGTGCCCTGTCAACTCCTCGACTTCTCGAACGGCGTTTCTCACGCCTAGCGTAACATCCTCATAAGGTGCCTCAACTGTAGTAGGGGCTTCTCCACTAGAAACGAATCGATACTCGTCGCCTTTCTTCATAAAGAACCTGGCCTTGCTCGTCGTGCTTCCGCAGTCAGTCGCGAGGATCACATGGATCTTTTCTGGATCAAGAGAGACTGTCTGATTTCCCACCTTTCTATTCCTCGGTTGAAAGCGTCTACGACGATTCAGAAACTTAAATATCTTGTTGAGTCGATGCAACACGTAGTCACGCTAGAGCCCTCTGCCCTCGTTGGTCATGACCCATGAAAACGCACGTCAGAGTTGAACACGAACTGACTTTCAAATTGTGTTCTGTGTTCCGCGCACTTACGAGAGCTTTTGTCTGACACTTCACTCACAAAACTGCCATTTGCTGGAAATCCAGATCAGAGTTCATTCTTCAGAAAATGCGTATGCTCCTTGGTTTCCGATCAATGCGTTGCTTCGCCTTTGTATCCGCTTCTAGTTAGCAGGGCTGCAACAACGCTCCCTGTCATGAAAAGGAAGAATGACGTGATAAGCGTTGAAGGTATTGACGTAGCAAGGCCGAACACGAAATTGACCAATGTGGCACTGATACCAACAAGCAGGCCTATACGAAGGAAACGTCCCTTACTTCGTTTGCAAAGGAGATGAGACGCCACGAATCCACCTGCACCCATGACAGCAAGTGGAATGATTGTGTAAAAGACCAAGGCATTTGACTGCGAGTACCTATTCGTGTCAAAGGTGAGAAGAAGAATGTAGATCCAGAAGGGGACATTTGCCAGTGCACCAGTAGCGAGGTAGTCCTCGAAGACTGGATCGTGACGACTCAAATGCATGACCGACTCAAAATGACGGTTCTTGTCCTTAAAGAACTACCTGCGACAGTTCGCCAGCGCCAAGATCTTGTATATAGACTCCGTTCTGAGTAAGGAAGAGTGCAAAAAAGAGGGAGATAGGGCTTACCGCCCTTACTTCTTGGTTTTCTTTTCTCTTTGGCCTTGTAGTGTAGCAACAACCAGTATGAGCGCGGCAATGCCTATGAATGAAGTATAGTCCCGAAGTAGGTTCTTGTAGACTCCGATGAACAGATTCATTCTCGTCATTACAGTGTTGCCAAATGCAGAGCCGAACGCAATCATCATCGTCCAGCGACCGATGATCCCCAGCTTGCTAGTGGCCTTTCCAAGCGCTGATTCTGGTGGGAGCGAGAAGAAGAAGTATGACAACGTTCCGAGCACCATGATGATTATGAGCCAGTTGTTGATTGTGTCCATCGCCAGAAATCCAAGTGTTGGATGAACAACGACTAGTGGGAGAGTGATCGTGGATACGATTTGCACCAGGAACTGCGCCGAAATGGTGCCGCTCATCGCAAGTCCCATTCCTGCTCCCGTGATCATTGCAATTGGAAATCTATAGAGCCAGAAATACTTCTTCGAGAAGAAGAAGACAAAAAGCATTCCTAGCAGTAGTGGGACAATCATTAGCGTGTTCTTGCCCGTCAGTATGGGCGCAATAGCGGTCATTCGTATGTATCCGTATGCGACTGATGCAGTGTACCCAATGGCCACCGCGAGATATGTGTGCTCTGCGAACTTGAAGAACACATTGTCACGGTAGGTGAAGCTGTAGGCTCCCAGAGCAAATAGGGCGTAAGCGTAGATGCCTAGCATCGTAGCCAAATCTGCTGCCATATCTAGTCCCCCTATGTCTTCCCTGCCTTAGGCTTCTTGGTCGCGAAGTAGCCGATGTTTCCCACCAAGAGGAACGCCAACACGACAACATGTGACATCGTCATTGCATCAGCTCCCTGTGCGTCCGCAGGAGTCATGATATTCAGCAGTCTCTGGTATTCAGTGGCACCTCTGCCACCTCTAAGAAGACTAATGTACTGACCTGACGCAACGTATGGCAGGTTTCCCGGTAGGCTTACGCCTAAGGATCCTACCATCATCTTCATCTTCGGGTTCCTTGCCTGCCATTGGCGCAGATACTCCGGACCTCCGGGAGTACCTGTCTCAATGCAGATCAGCATGTAGATGTCGTTTATGTTCTTGACGTTTGCCATTATGGGCAGATCCGCAAGCTTCACTCCCTTGTAGTCGCCTTTTTCGCAAGTCTTCCAGATGTCCATCGCAAAAGAAGCCATTCCAGTTTCCGAACCCGGTATCCAGCCCAAGTTCACGTAGTCAACTCCATACTTCTTGCTTGCCATAGCTTGTGTGACAAACGGGTCTTTCCATGCGACTTCTATCAGTGGTGAACCAGTTTCCCAATAGCTCAGAAATATTATCTTGACCGGCTTGCGAAGCAGATGGGTTATTGTCGCACGCGCTTGGGGCCCAAGTTCTCCTCCGTACCCCGCTGGTGAGACATCCATGCCCAATACGATCATAGAGCCTTGAGGTAAGGCCTCGATCGCGTCATAGTACTTCACTGTGTCCGGACTGGTCGCCAATGGTAGGTAGAGCGGAGTTAGAAGCGGTATTCCGATTGCGATCCAGAGCACAAGATAGATAATCCTGACGTCGACCGATTCAAGTTTCTTCCAGAAAGACATGTCTACTCACCTGCACCCAAATAGCCTCTCTCTCGGCCTGTCATCACTCGAATGCCTAGTGCAATAGCTCCAACTGCTGCCCCAATCATGATTCCTCTGAGACCAGCCATCTGGGGCACGTTCGTGATCCATTCACCCAGAAGGTTGAACTGGGGCGCCAATGGACCGAATATCATTGATCCCGCGGGTGCGTTGTACAGCATTATGACGGCCCCAGAAAGCAGCAGCACTGCGGCTTCCTTGGTTCTCGCTTTGAATGCTCTAAATGCGGCCGATGAGATGTAGAAAGCAAGCAATGAATACATGGCAGAGTCCAACGCAACATTAATGTTCTGATAGACCCAGTCGAACATTGGATTTCTGTTTGGAGAAGCAGAGCCAGTAGATTCGACGCCGTAGACTCCGAGGAAGAAGTAGAAGATGACAAGACCGATCAGCCACACACTAAAGACCCAACTCTTGTCTCCTGGTTTTCTTCGATCGATGCGCCCCTTGTGCATCCTAGATATCATGACAATCCCCAATATGACGCTAAAGTTCACGATAACCAGTATCCAACTTTGTATTGTTGACGCAGCTACATCAGCCTCGGGCACTCTGAAGAATGTCTGAAAGATCATGATGAGCGCGATGAGAGTTGTGAGCAGTATCGGGAACTCTTTTCTCTTGTAGAAACTCATTGAGATCTTCCTCTATGATTGAAGGAGTTTTACGAAAGTGCTGAATCCAACAGCCGTCAAGATTAGGCCCGCAACAATGAGAAACATGGCCAAGCCCTTTCCAATGTCTTGTCCTACTATGCTACCGCTTTGGACTGGATCTTTGGAGAGGTATGCTCCTGCTGCGTAGATCTCCTCCCCGATCAGAGCATAGTCGCATGCTGCCACGAAGAACGGAATCTGAGCAGTCATGGCGGTTCCAGCGATCTGAACAGCGCCTGTGGTGAATCCAACCTCAGCCAGCTGAAGGGACTCTGCCCAGTAGGCGCCTATCATTATGTGAGCGCCTGGCTGTTCTCTTCTCAGAATCGCTAGATACCCCATCGTGTATGAAAACTGGGAGTCAGAGAGGTACTGCACCATGTCGATCGCTCTTGCTGCTTCCTCAGTCTTTCCTTCCTCGTTGAAGGCCGTCTGGATTATCTCTGTCTCGACAGGCACCACATAGGGTTGCCTTGCCGGAGCAATTAGTCTTGCACCGTACTTCGCACAGAGCTTGGCTACGTAGCCAACCATGCTCAGTCCCGCAACGGTCTGCGGGGCATTGATGTCCGTCAGCCCTCCTATTCCTGTGGAGATGACTACGGGCCTCGCCATTTCCGTGGCCCTTCCTACAGCCTCTTCCACCGCGTCCAATCCAGGAAGCTTCCTAAGCTTCGGTGCTTTTCCGCGTCTAGCAGCCTCAACGAAGTATATCACTGCAGCACAGATGACAATAAGGAAGAATAGTTGCGCTACACGTCCTGTTTGAAGCAATTTTCTATTTTCTCCTTTTGTTTTTGTAGGCCGTTCCCTCGAACGGTTGAGAAAGAAGGTCGTGGCAGTTTGTTATTAAGACTTTTCATGCCAAGAACCGTCAAGCGCATACTTCTCAGCCTCGCACCCGAAAGACTTAAACACACCTCAATTCGCGCTGCTTCAAAACCTAGACCAGGCGTGCGCCAAAGAGTTCCCGCGAATCGCTACAACGCCCAAGGGTCGTTCACATCTTCTCTTGACAATCTGAAGGGCAGAATCACAATTGTCGAGGTCAGCAAGACAAGAAGAGACCGGATTACGAGACGACGACCGCAAATAGAACCGCAAGTGATTTAAATGAACCGCATTCTACAATGGCTCTACGGAAGGGCACACGATTTCATGTACGTATGGGGTTGTGTGCGCAACCGACCGAAAATAGAAAACAGGAGAAAAAAAGAAAAATGTTTCCAATGACCACAAAAGAAATGTTACCGATATCTGCAGCAAACCAAAGTGCCTTTGTCTCTCTCATCATGATTACCATAATAATGCTTGTGACTCTGTACCTCTCAATGAAGGGAATCAGGAAACCGACAATACGCAAGATAGCTGGACTAGATGCGATAGGAGAGGCCGTAGGCCGTGCCACAGAAATGGGACGACCGGTTCATTTCACACCCGGTATAGCTGGCCTCGGCACTGATACGGGCCCACAGACTCTTGCTGGCCTGTCGGTGCTCGCATATGTGGCCGAACTCGCAGCCAAGTACAAAACCACTTTGTGGACAACAATCAGAATACCACAAGTCCAGCCTCTAGCAGCTGAGATAGTTCGCCAAGCATACATCAAGGCGGGTGCGCCAGAAGCCTACGACGAGGACAAGATCCTCTATCTTTCGGACACACAGTTTGCCTACGCTTCGGGCGTAGTGGGCCTGATGCACCGGGAGAAGGTCGCGGCAAACATAATGATTGGAGGCTTTTGGGCCGAGTCTCTACTCTTCGCTGAAGCAGGGTTCTTGACTGGCGCTATCCAAGTCGCAGGAACCGCCCAAACCTCTCAGATTCCATTCTTCGTCGCAGCGTGCGACTACTGCCTCATCGGAGAAGAGATACTTGCAGCAGGAGCATACCTCTCAAAAGACCCAGTTCAACTTGGCGCAATCTGGGGAACAGACTACGCAAAGGCGATAGCTATGATCCTCATAGGAGTAGGCATTGTCCTTTCTCTTGCAGGAAGCAACGTTCTGTGGAAGCTGCTCAGCGGGCCGTTGTGGACATAGCAAAAAAGGAGGAAAGAAAAATGAGCGTGGCAATACGAAGAAGCTTGCCTCTGGTCATCACCTTCATTGCTGGATTGCTGGTGATAGGAGACTACTACTTGAAAGTACCTGACTACAACAAGCTCGTATCCAATTGGATGAGCTTTGTCAACGTTGCTTCATCATTTGCGGTCATAATAGGCTATGTGACGCTGACAAGAATTCACGCTAGAAGACTGATTCAGCACAAAGCAGGGTGGTATAACAGCCTGGCTCTTATCTTCGCGATGTACGGATTGCTGATCTGGGGCCTCTTTCTTGCAGGAGGAAAATTCACAGCTGACCCCTCCTACACCTACTGGTTCAACAATCTATATGTTCCGCTAGACTCAACAATATTCTCAATGCTAGCTTTCTACATCACCTCAGCAGCCTACAGAGCCTTCCGAGTGAGATCAGCAGAAGCTACAGTACTACTGGTTTCGGCGGTCGTAGTGATGCTGGGAAGGGCCCCCGTGGGCCCCGCTGTTTGGCCTACCATCGGACCTATTACATCATGGATCATGGCTGTTCCAAACACGGCAGGAATGCGCGGAATAACAATCGGTGTAGCCCTTGGAGTCTTGTCGATGGGCATACGAGTACTCTTGGGCAGAGAACGAGGGTACTTGGGACCAGGAGCATAGAGGAGGAACAGAAGAATGAGTTTCTTCGACAAACTGGAGAAAGTCGACGTGCGATACATGTACGTGCTGCTATTCATAATCGTGGCGTTTCCTCTAATGAGACCCCTGGGCCTGCCAATATCGATGAGCCCGATGACAGTAGCCTTCTACGATACGGTGGAGAAAATCAAACCAGGAGATGTTGCGATTGTTTCTATCGACTACTCGGCAGCCTCTCAACCCGAACAGTATCCCCAAACGAAGGCAGTCATAGCCCACCTGTCCGCCAAGGGTGCGAAAATAGTCTGCCTTGGATTCTGGGCTGATGGATCCCCATTCATAGACAAGGCGTTCAAGGACGTATTTGGCAAATCCAAGGATCATCCAAAATACGGCATAGACTTTGTCAACCTCGGATATGTCCCGAACGGAGAAATTGGCATGGCGGCCATCGGAAAAGATATTCAAGCGACATGCACAAAAGACTACTACGGAACCGCAATCTCAGCAATCCCCATTATGAAAGATGTCAAGGGTGGCAAAGATTTCAAGCTGGTTGTGAGTCTGGCATCTGGAACACCGGGAGTACCTGAGTGGCTGAGGCAGATTCAAGCTCAGTACGGAATCACTTTTGTAACTGGAGTGACTGCGGTCAGTGCACCAGGAGTCAGGCAATACTTCCCTCTCCAAGTTGGCGGAGTGCTTGAAGGCTTGGCCGGAGCAGCGGAATACGAGGTGCTCCTAGTCAAATACGGCTACGTAGGAACATTGGCTCCCCCGATGGATTCTCAATCGCTCTCGCACCTGCTTGTGGTTGCTTTCATCGTGCTGGGGAACGTTGGCTTCGTACTTAGGAAGTATGGGAAGGCGAAATAGATATGGAAACACTTGAACTCCTCGGAACCCTAATGGCTGCTGCCTTCACGCTGATGGTCTACAGCTTCTTCTACAAGGAGAACAAAGCGTACCGATTCGCGGAGCATGTGTTCATCGGCCTAGCAGTTGCACATACAACTGTTATTTCGAGCAAATACGTGTGGGACACGGCATTGACTCCCTTGATAACAAAAGGGGACGCATTCTGGATTTTGTCAATCCTCGTCGGTCTCTTGTACGTCTTCTTCTTCTCAAAGAAGTACTTCTGGATCTACAGAATACCTGTGTCAACAGTCGTCGGCACAGGAATAGGTCTGGGGATGGCCGGACTCATGCGAAGCCAGTTCATCGACCAAATCGTAGGAACGATTGTACTTCCTGATCCGAAGGCGACGTGGATATCTGGAAGTTACTATATCAACGTGGTGCTAATCGCAATCGGTGCCGTCGGGACTTTGTTCTTCTTCATCTTCACTATGGAACAGAAAGGACCACTATTGTACGCCTCGCACGTCGGCCGATGGACAATGATGATCGCGTTTGGAGCCGCGTTCGGCTTCACGGTTATGGCGAGAATGTCATTGCTGATCGGAAGACTGCAGTTCCTGCTTGACCCGAACGGTGTAGCATGGTACCTGATACCTGTCGCAATAGTGATCGTTGCAGCTGTAGCTCTAATGGAACGTGGAAAAGGCAAGAAAGCCTAAGAGAAACACCCCCCTTTTTCTTTCTTTTCACTTTTCCGTCTAGCAGCGTTCTTTTTCAAATGGCATGCCTCACAATAGTCACAGGTTGGAAGGATACTTTGGAAAAGAGAGCCCTTGGTTTCGACGAATATCTCGCCGGAGGTTTCCTCGCCAACGCACCTCTCCTGTTTTTCACATACGTTGCGAAGTCCCTTTGGTCTGAAGGACCGCCGGCCATTGGTTTGGAGATACCTTCAATGGTTGCTGTGGCGCTCGGAGGCATCGCCGCCGGCTACTTGGTAGTGAGAAGAGTCAAACGTGACCATTTTCGCACCGGCCTGAAGGTTGGCGTGTCATCTTTCATCGTGAACTTCGCGTTGAGCTCCATCGTTTTGGGGGGAGCATCAATTCTCTACGGAGTGTGGATTCTATTCTTGTTCTGTTGTGCAGCGGTCGTCGGATCATATCTGTCGAAGATCACATCAATAGAAGCGGATCTTGCATCTTAGGGCTACCTCACTCTTCATCTCAAATTCTTAGTGAAAACCGAGGGAGTCAGAAGATGAAGACCGCCAAACGGTGCGCATATCGCTTGTTCGAGTGCCCCCGCCAGATGCGCTCAGGAGTTTTCGCGTGCATTTCGCCGTTCTGTGAAACTCTTTTATTGCGCTGACGTCTCTCCTTAGATGCTGGTTGAGGAAAGAAGCTTGGAATCGTTTACAAGAGAATTGACACGAGAAGAACAGGAACAGATGATTGATAAGATTGCCGCAGAGGTATTGAAGCGAAGATTGGAGACCGTTGCAATCATGTTCCTAGAATCCATCAAACCCATGACGTATATAGGAAGCCAATTGGCAATCGTTTTTGTTGGGCCCTTCCTCGGCGTATTCGGAGACTTCGGAATAAACTACATCAAATTCTTCGAAAATCGCCAGAACGTAGAGAAACTGTTGCAAAAGATCGAGGAACAAACAGAGATGAGGGATGAGGACGAGAAGAAGGCGAAGGAGGATGGAAAAGCAATTTCGAAGACATTCAACCTGCGGCTGGATCTGTTGCCAGGGTTCCTCCTGAGACAAGAGGTCACCAAGAGTGGAGAAAGCACTGGAATGATTGGAATTGCGGGGAAAGAGTCGGCAGGTGGCGGATTCATTGCCATATCGTTTGAGAAGACTGAGTCCTCACCATCAGGCCTGGCCTCAGCGGTTTCGGATCAGCTCAGGAAAGAAGAAACGCAACAGGCGCTCACGCTTTCCGCAGATACAGTTCTGAGAGAGATAGAGAAGAAAGAAGATATGAAGATAAGAGGTCATAGGACGTCTATGATCGCGTACGAGTGGCTCGATCCCACAGGCCAAAAAGGAAGAGTTGAATGCTATGGCTTTTGGTGCAACAAGGCTCAGAGATTCCTTTTTCTGGGCACGAGAACTCGACCGTTAAAAGGAGACAAGACAGAAAAAGATCATATAAAGGATCTTAGAACGATTCTAGGATCCTTGAAATGCCACTGAAGCTAGCAGTTACTGACGTCAAAGAGAACACGTTGACGCACGCGATTACGTCTGAGTCAAGCACGATATTCCTTTGGAGTAAAAAGGATGTCATGCCACCACTAATCGGGAGCTGATCGAAACTACTACGTGACTGGAGTGGCAGATCGACTGAGCGTCTTTCTCAGAATCAAAGAGAACGCCTCTCGTCCTTGGAATACTCCTTTCATGAGTCCTGCAAAAGCGAACCCATTAGAGAAGTAGACGTCAGGAATTGGAACTGGCATGACCGTGTCTACAGCGCTCACATTAGGAAATTGATCTTTCACTTGTTGTAGGAACCTGCTTACGAGCATTGAATCTAGCCTTTCCTTGGCGCTTTCTGCATCAGTTATCATGAGCTCTATCCTTGCCTGGGGAGAGGTAATCTCGCCGACAGTCTGTTGGACCAGAAACCCGCTAATAATCCCAACAATCTTCTCCTCCTTTCTTGCGATCAAAGTGATTGCGTGTGGACCGAAAATCATACGACCGATAGTCTTGCTGTCCTGAAAAGGAGGAGGAAGTTTTCCTCCAATTACTTGAAGATACTGCAGAATGGCCTTGGCCGATTCCTCGACGTCTTTCTCCTTCAGGCATTCAATCTTGAAGCTCATTCGTCTCTACCTCGAATCCATATGATATAGCCGCTCTTACTTGGCGCCTCGTTTTAAGTCTATTCAAACAAACATGCTTAGCGCGCACGCACTGTCCGGGTTCCAGTTCGGTTCAAGAAGGGCGAGCTCTCTGGCAAGAAGACAGTCAACAGTGGCCAGACGCTCAATACGTTTATTCGTAGTGGCGATACACACTGTAATGGGCGATGAAGATAGCTGGTATTGGAGAAATACATGACCGATGAAACCAGAACAGAGCCCAGCTTTTTGCGAAACAGTCTATGCGGGTTGTGTGAACCTAACCGACCACGCTGATCTTGCCGTACCTTCCAACATTGAGCTGGGTTTCCCCTCTGAAGGCTGTGACATACCCATTCTCAATCTTGACGGTATCATTCACATTGACTTGATCGATCGTCTCATTCCAAAGTGACAACTTCATGGTGCCGCTCTCGTCTTCGAGAGTCGCATTTGCGACGCGACTCTGCTCGCCAAACCTTGTCATGACATCTCTTGGCTCAGACTTCTCGATCAGTTTTGCAGTTATCTCAACACGTTTCATGCCCGCCTTGAGCTCCATTATCTTCATCAGGAACACCTCAAGTTGCTTCGATATATGTAACGATCCTTTGTTATGACTCGTTCCTAAAGGCTAGTCGACGTGTATTAAAAACTTTCATAGCGAATCATTGAGGAGAGAACTGAGCCAGCAATGCTTTCCCAAGTTCACCCACAACATTGAGTGCCTGGCATGAATCAACTGAACTGGAACAGAACGAGACTTTAAAAGCAACACATTCAACCGGTAACGCGGAAGTGACGAATATGATTGAGGCTTTGTTGGGAGGTCTAGGGATCCTACTAGCCATAGTACTTGTGCTCGCCATAGCTGCATTCTTCTTCGGTTACTACAATAGGATAATCGTTCTCTCTAATAGGGCGGACAATGCGTGGTCTCAGATAGACGTCCAACTCAAGAAACGGGCTGATCTCGTGCCTAACCTTGTTGAAACAGTCAGAGGATACATGGCACATGAACAGAAAGCTATAGAGATGGTGACCCAAGCAAGAGAGCGAATGCTTAGTTCCGGTGACGTAAAGGAGAGAATGGACGCAAGCAACGCTCTGACTGGCGCGCTCAAGACAATCTTCGCCCTTGCGGAGAACTACCCGGCTCTACGAGCGAGTGAGAACTTCAAGCTTCTCCAAGAGGAGCTCGATGGAATAGAGAGTAAGATCGCATATGCCAGGCAATTCTACAATGATGCTGTATTGGGATACAACAATGCGATTTCAACAGTTCCTGGGCGATGGTTTGCAGGGATGATGGGAAGAACAACGCAGCGACCTTACTTGGAGATTCCTGAGGCGGAGAGAGCGCCTGTCAAAGTGACTTTCTGATGCAGCGAACCAGTTTCTATGAGCAAATATCAAAGAACAAGAGAGACTCTGTTCTTCTCACCATTTTTGTTGTTGTTCTCGTGGTTGCAGTAGTCTACGTTATGAGTCGTATCTTTCTACCGGAGTCTGCAATGCTGTTCTCAGTCTTCGCGATCATTCTCATGTTCGTTCAGGTTCAGGTTTCCTACAACTATGGGGATCAAATAGTGATCAATGCGACAAATGCACACCCGGCAGACCCTGTTAGGCACACCTACTTGATGAACACAGTCGAAGGATTAAGCCTTGCAGCCGGCATTCCGACCCCAAAGACCTACGTGGTCAATAATGACGAGATAAACGCATTTGCTGTAGGAAAGAATCCAGAGCACGCCTCAATCGCCGTAACGACAGGGGCACTCGCTCAGCTGAACCGAACAGAGCTTGAGGGAGTCATAGGCCATGAGATCTCACACATCAAAAACCTTGACATAAGGTTCATGACGCTTGTAGCTGTGCTCGTTGGCTTGGCTGGAATACTCAGTCACATATTGCTCCGCATGTATTGGTTCGGCGGAATCCAAACAAGGCGCGATGAACGAAGACGAGAACAAGGATTGAACATACTGATCATAGTTGGCCTCGTACTCGCAGTCATCGCCCCTCTTGTAAGCCGCCTTGTTCAGGCATTCATCTCCCGAAGACGAGAATTCCTTGCCGACGCAAGCGGTGCCCAACTTACCCGCTACCCAGAAGGACTCGCTTCAGCACTTGAGAAGATCAAGAATTACAACAGAGGAAAGATGGATGTCAGCGAATCAATATCGCACTTGTTCATCTCGGATCCAAACCGCAATCCTCTGGACGAACTGTTCGCTACCCATCCGCCTCTGGAAGAACGGATAAGAATACTCAGGGCGATGTAGTTCCCACGTGATGCTGTCGACTATCTAGAAGAGATCAGACAAGATAGATCCGTAAGCATATGATTTCACGACTATCATGTTTCCCACCTGGTTGGAACTCTCGGAGAAAGGATACAGACATGCCACAGGGCCACGAAAGGCCCGATCTTACCCAAACAGTTAAACGACACCGAAGAGGGCGAATCAGGTCCAATCTACTGTTTCCGAGTTCAGGAGTGTTTGGAGATGCGGACGCGGACTGTTGATATTCGACTCACAGAAGTATTGGCCGTACTGGGAGTTGTCCTTGGCTTGTTCAATACAGGGTGGCAGATCTACGTATATCGTTCCTCTCAGACAATTCCCGCTACACTTGTCGTCTATGATGTTCAAGACATTGAACTTTGGGTCTATAGAGACTTCCGAGAGGTCGAAATGACCATTAATACAAAGATCCCAGTGATGGCATATGTCATCACTGACCACGAATTCAGGCTTAGAGTCATTGATGGAAGATTTGAGTGGGCGAATGTGACAGAACGACTGGGTCCTTCATACATCACTCCGGGAGAAGGTGTGAGTCTTGGCACAAACAAAGATTTCATTGGGCTTCAATCTGGATCGGTCAACCTGTGAATCAATGTGACCTGTCGCTTCAAAACCAACCAATCAGCCTTCTGGAGATACAATCAGATTCCGCTAGGCAAGTTCTACTTTACACTGGAGTATCAAGACCTCAAGACAAGATACACGCTGCGTCAGACCAACGCGACTCAAGTATCATGGATGGTTAGGTTGTATTAACGGGATCTTCTTGGTCGAATCGTCGCGCGCACCATAACCGTATCGCTATGCGATCGTCATGTTCACTAGAATCCTGACCGATCCCGAAAGGAATCAAGCGCAAGGCTACATAGATCAAGATGGAGAGAACGTTGAACGTCCAGGTTCTAGTCAGCCTCGCAAGAACTCATCTCCTTACAATCGAGAAAGACGTTAAGCTTCCACGACAACTCATAAAGACCTACGACAGAAACGCACACAAAGCAAAGCGCAAGACTTCGAGAAAGAGCGCCTAGGATCCTACCCTCTCCGACCCTTTCACGGAAGATGCTCTCGATTAGGTCCTCCTTTTAAGCGACGCAAACCCTTGTGGCAGTGAAGCAGGCCTAGCGATGGTCGGAAGGAGAATCAGAGACCCAGACGCCATCCGTAAGGCATGCCGCCGATGTGATATCTACAAATTCAACAATTATCATGAAGTATGTCTGATAGTCAAATGCAGATACGCAGTTCCTCGAATACAGTCTGCGAGCTGAACCAGACAAGCCCAGATGCCTCGCCGCGCGCTCTGACAAAAAGGTCCCTTTACGCTGTGTACTAGCCGTCACGAAGACGAACCGCATCTTGAGATTGGTGTTCGTCGTGAGCAACTGAGCTCATGAAATGCCTTTGGCAGTACAAGCCGGTTGCCAAGAAGGAACATGTCATCGTGACAACAGTCAAAATGCACTTTGCCTCAAATCAAGGTGATACTTATGTCATTATGGCAGGTTCGAGAAAGCGGATCAGTGCGTCTCGCGCAGCAAATCTAGTGAAGCAATGCCCTAATTATCAGCAAGGTTCCAAGCAGCATAGCCCCGATGGCCAGAATTAGGCTCCTGGAAATCGTGATCCATCCTTGGTCAGAAGCTAGCCATACGAATCCAAAGGCTACCAGTAGAAGACCGAGCATCATTGTCGAAGTGTGTCTTCTCATATGATATGGCTGCCAGTAGCTCAGTCACATATGAAATACTAGATGTTCATACCCTGCGGCCCCGTCTGCCCCCTGGCCTTCTTGTGCCATCGTGAGGTATCGGTGTGACATCTTCAATTCTGCCTATCCTGAAGCCCGCTCTCGCAATCATTCTGATTGCTGCCTGGGCACCAGTTCCAGGAGTTCTCGCACCATGACCTCCAGGAGCTCTCACCCGGATGTGAAGAGCAGAAATCCCCCTGTCTCTCGCGATTCTTGAGGCAGCTGCTGCTGACTGCATTGCGGCATACGGAGAGCCTTGCAGTCGATCCGCTCGCACATGTTGACCGCCGGAACTCCTCGATATAGTTTCAGCTCCACTTAGGTCTGTTATGTGAACGATTGTGTTGTTGAACGAGGAGTATATGTTCGCTATTCCCCACCGTTCAACTTTCTTCTCAGCTATGCAGATTCCCTCCGTACGTCGTATTGGTAAGGGGCTGTACAGCTCTCCAGTTTTTATTTAACCTTTCTCAAGGATCTGTTGCATAGAGTAAGCATGAGAAGAATATTGAATTGTCGAGCGCAGACATAAAGATAACAAAGGTAAGGAACGAGTTCCTGGAAGCGATTTGTGAGATTGAACGCGAATCATTTTCGGAACCGTACCCCCCTTACATCCTCGTTGCTATGGCTACGGAGACCCCTGAGACATTCTTTGTTGCAGTTTCAAATCTCAGAGTTGTTGGCTATGTCTTGGCATTGCTGAACAAAGATTCCGGACATATACTATCAATCGCTGTGCGAACAAACCTCAGAAGAAAAGGAATCGGATCGAGGCTAATGGCCACGATTCTAGAGGCACTTCGAAAGAAAGGTGCCCAACATGTCATATTGGAAGTTAGAATGTCGAATCTTGATGCGCGAATGTTCTATGAGAAGCTCGGATTCACGGAAGCAGGACGAGTCAGGGCATACTATCGTGATGGAGAGGATGCGCTGAAGATGGAGTCTCGCATTGGAGGATACTGAGAAGGGCAGGTCATCCGAAACCATGAATATGTGCGCGGAAACTAGGCTTCAATTCCACGAACTAGAAAAGTATAGCGTCTCCAGATAAGTCGTATGCAGAAAGAGCCGGCCTAGTCACATCAAGATTGAGATAAGCGCCTTGGGTGTTCCCATAAGGGACCCCTTTTCTAGAGAAGATCGTCAGAATCATTCCTTTGTGAGATACTGAGACTCCGTCTGAGCATGCTTCGTGCGCTCGTATGAGCGTCTTCACTCCTAGCAGCCTGAGAATGCGACTTGTCACATCTTCTCCAAAAAGCTTCCCTGCCCCTCTTGGAGACGGAGCTGTTCCTTCCATATCCTCCGATGGATCGTTCCAAAGCATCTCCTCCAAATGTGATGCTTTGGGATGTGTCAGGTTGGCCTGAGCGATGTCATCGATGGATTCGACAAGACTGGGTATCCCTCCATGAAGGAAGAGATATTCTCCGTCGATAATGGCTGCGTGGTGAAGAGCTTCCCAGAGCCTCTGCAATTCCTCATAGATGCCCTTGCCTCGGTTGCCAAACCTGTTTCGAAGCTGGCTCGGAAGATCATGAGGAATAGCTTGCAGGTCTTTTGGTCCTTCATGGTTTCCTCTAAGAAGGATTACAGAATCCGGAAACGTCATCTTCAGACGAAGCACTGCCACATATACCTCAGGTGACTTGCTTCCTCTGTCGCCATAGTCTCCCAAGAAAAGAATTCTCATTCGTCCTTTTTCAATCCCTTCAAGAACATGACTGTCTACCAGAACCTGAAGTAGACTCTCAAAATCCCCGTGAACATCACCCACAACGACCAAACTGCCCGAAGGAGGTATGCGTACGAGTCCACCTTCGGTGGCAATGTCTCCCTGCTTTTTCTTCTTCGTCTCGGAATGCAGGCTGGACTCCACTTCTTGGACTAGATTCAGCATTTCCCGTGCAGTAATATTCTCAACATTTTCGAGAAATTCGTCCATGATTGCCAAGAGGGGATGTCACTTATCAAATCAAATCGAGATCAGCAAGCACTTTCCTTATTTCCGTTCGAGCTTCCTCTCTCAAAGCCGATAGAGGGCTCTTCGGGAATCCGGCGGGTTTTCTCATTATCGACAGTGCTTCTTTGCAAGCCACCACTCCGTATTTCTTTGTGAGAACATCATTAAGAGGCAACAATTTCAGCTGAAGATCCTTGGCTCTCTCGTAATCCCCTTTCAGAAAAGCCTCATGAACTTCACTACATTGGCGCGGTGCCGCGTTGGCTATGGCAACTATGGCTCCTTTCCCTCCCAACATCAGAGTCGGATAAATCAGGTCGCCAGTTCCTGCCAAGACAGATATCCTGTTTCCCACAAGTCTGATGATCTCTGCAATCTGCCCCAAGCTACCGCCGCTATCTTTGATCCCCACAACGTTATCCAATCGCGCGAGTTCGGCAACAACTCTTGGCTCAAGGTTGAAGCCTGTGAACTTCGGAACATTGTAGAGAAGCATTGGCATATCTACCGATCGGGCGATTGCTGTGTAGTGTTCAACCAACTCTTTATCAGACAGTCTAAAGAAGAACGGCGTCACAATCAGAGCAGCGTCCGCTCCAATGTCTTTTGCAGCCTTCGTCAAACGGATTGTGTCCTCTGTGCTCAAGCTCCCAGTCCCAGCTATCACTGGCACCTTTCCATTTGCTTGGTCAACAACTATCTCCACGACCCTGTTGCGGTCTTCTATGCTCAGGTACGGAGCTTCACCGTTGCTGCCGCATGGGACTAAGCCTCCGATCTTGTTCTCAATCCAGAAAGTAACACATTGTCTTAGTGATTCCTCATCAACTTCTCCGTTCTGTTTGAATGGGGTTACGTGCGGAACCATCACCCCTTCTGGCTTGAACATTCAGGATCACACCATAAATGACAAAGAGAGTGCTGACCCGTCAGGAGATACGAAGCTCATGCAATGAGACAGTGAATCCTTCAAGCATTTCTATCGTCCTGACAGCAGGTCGCTGATTGTCATCAGTTTCACATTCATTGGAGGTCTCACGCCTTCTGCTACTCTGTCCCCGACGATATACTTGACACCTTTCTGATCGGCCATGTCCAGTATCCTTTGGGTGATCACCCCGTCGAAGACCAATGTGTGTACTCCCTGTGTTTCAGGCAGCTTCTCAGCAAGTTCACTTACCGGAATCCGCATGAGATCTGTGCCGGACTCGTTGAACAGGATCGCCTCTAGACTTCCCCTCAACTGTGCCGCAGCTTCACCTATCTTCTCTGGTAATTCTATTGGAGGCCTCACGACGGGCCTTTCAACGGAAACCTTGGACGGAGGAAGCTTGTCTCTCAGCGCCTTCATTATTTCTTTGGGCGTTAGGTCCTCGACCTCTTTGCCCGACGGAGCTTGAGCGACGTAGTCGAGGTCAGCTACTTGCATGAGTTCTTTGAGAATGAGGTCTCCTCCTCGGTCTCCGTCAAGAAACGCGGTCACTTCTTTGTTCTTGCAGAGTTGGATGATTGATTGAGGGATCTTTGCTCCATTGATTCCAATGGCATTCTTTATTCCGCATCTGAGCAGATTGATCACGTCGGCTCTTCCTTCAACCAAAACAATCGATCCGCTTGTCTCCATTTCAGGTCCAGCAGGAAGATTCTCCGGCCCGTAGTTGACAACTTCAGCTGATCGGATGGATTGAGCAACCTCTTTGACAATCTCATCAGTACTCGGCTGATCTTCAACAACCCATTTTCTCAGGATCTCTTTGGCCTTGTTCATGATGACCTTTCTTTTTTCGTCTCGCATATCTTGGACTGTTTCGAGGACTACTTTCGCATCACATGGCCCTATTCTGTCGACGCTTTCAATAGCCGCTGCTATCAAGGCGGTTGAAGCTCTGTCGAGGCTTGATGGTATCGTTATGATACCAGAAGTCCTATCTTGCTTTGATTCAAGCTCAATCTCAAGTCTTCCGACACGTCCGCCTTTTTGGAGTTCTCTGAGATCCAGATCGGTTCCGAATAGGCCTTCCGTCTGCCCAAAGATGGCCCCAATCACGTCTGGCTTTTCAACGACTCCTTCCACTTCGAACCTTGCCTTCACCACATATTTCGTGGTAGGCGTGTATTGCGAACTTTCTGCCATAATTTTCACCTTTCTTCAATTTTTATTCAATGAACCTGTATTGCGAAAGGCTCACAGTCAGCCTTTGCAAATACGAACTACTGCAAGCGTTCCTGCCTTATATCAAGTTTCTTTGAGTTTTCTTACAGACGAGCGGATTTGAGCAAAACGTTCTATGATCTGGCGTTGTTCTAGAACGTAATCTCTCGTGCGCGCTCGTGAACCAAACCCTGACTGCAATAGCAGGAATCGACTCGTTTGGAAGAGTCAGAGTTGCTTATGCATGCGCTCCTGAAGTCAGGGCTCAGAACCCGCAGGAGATCGCTGTTGCTCATTCTCTGTTCTCATCTTTTCCACAAGACTGGACAGCCCTTCTACTGTTCTCAAGTCCTGTTTGATCAGGGCACCAAGTTGCCTCCGAAGCACATCATCTGTTCTTATCCTGAGCTGGGCAAGTTCTTTCGCCATTCGAGCCGAGAGATCTCTTCCTTCTCTGTCAAAGTCAGTGAGAAGCATCACCTTTTTCGCATGAATCTGACTTAGAAAATCGATAAGACCCCTCCCAGAGCTCTTGAAGCAAAGAATCGGCCCCGTCAGCCCCAGTTTGCGCAGCGTTTCCTTGTCCTTCTTCCCTTCGACTATGATGACAGTCCCTGAATTGGATTCACCCAAAATCCGGCGCAAGATCTTCTCTATCTTCTCTCGTCTTTTCCTTTGGCTTGACATTACGTCTCCTATCTTGTGATCTCGATCTTTTTCATGGCATCAAGGTTCTTGTTATGGCTTTCAAAGAATCCTCTCACTGGCTCAAGAATACGTATGAGAGACTCAGCCACACCCTTCTTCAGATCCAGAGGATGTAATTTACCATTGGAATATTCCTTTTCAAGTTGGATAAAGGATTTGAGATCCACCGGCCCACCGTATTTGTCAGCCCGAGGAATGTGGATTCCTCCTTCCTCTGGGAACACTACGTACTTCGCGATCTCCAAGATCGGATTTCTCTCCGTGAGCCCTGCCGGGCAATATGCAGCTCTGAGCTTGGAGCTGATCTCGTCAGGGCTGTCGTGAATCAGGATAGAGCTTGCAGCGATGCTCTTTGACATCTTTGACTTGATCTTCCGGTCCATCTCCGAATCTTCGTCGAACCTTTCGGTGTCTTTCGATACTGGCTCCTGTAGACCTGTCAGGAGAGACGTATGAATGCATATCGGCTTCTTTCGGCCTATTTTGTCGGCGACATCTCTAGCGAGCATGTGCGCTTTGCGTTGATCCATTCCTGCGCATGCAACATCTAGATCCATGTGGAATATGTCTGCTGCCTGCATGCACGGATATATCATCGTAGCCGTGTCCATGTCTGCGGTTTCCATACTTCTACCCATAATAGGTAGGGTTCTCCATATGCGATGAATGGAGGACAGTTTCCCGATGCGAATGACTTTCTCCCAGTACGCCCTGTCCCCAGTCAGCTCAGAAGCCCAGATGTATCTGGTTCTCTCTGGGGGAACTCCTAGAGCGGTAAAGCAGTCTTTGAAGTAGTCGCCACATGTCCGTATGTTATCCATGTTTCCGCCCAACTTGTTGTTGATCCAAGAATGCCAATCGGCCAGAAATATGATGAACTCGAATCCCGCATTGATCATATCTCTGATCTTGGCGCCAGTGACTAGTCCTATCCCGATGTGCATAAATCCTGAGCATTCGAAGCCCCAATACGCTCTCGGATTCGATTTCGTTTCCAATAGTGTTCTGAGTTCAGAGGAGGTGACGATTTCCTCAACGTTCCTCGAAACAAGATTGAGCCTCCGCTCGATATCCATTGTCGGAATCCTTCTTTGCAAACAGGTGCTTGTCTAGGGATGTTTTAAGTTGTTATGTCGCATCCCAATTCGTGCTTCGAGATGCGATGTCTTGCGAACCTAGAGCTAACCTGAGCAGTCTTGTCAGGCTAGATCTGTTGCCTACAACACTAACACCGAACGTCATAGAGGGGAAACTCCCCACTTAGCTGGCTCTCTCGGAGGTAGGCGTGTTATCGCACATCGCAACCGAGCTTGTCAATCCTTCCAGGTAGATGCTTGCCAATGTGAAGGTTAAGTCTTGCCACCACTGCCCCTGTCCACCCTCTCTGACAAGAGCTTCTCGACATCAATCTCGAACGCCGCAACTGGGTTCTCTACTGCAAATCGCTGAAGGATTGTCGGGTCGATCTCTCCGAGGATCCCCACTTTACTATCGTGCAGACTCATCACAGCCGCTCTTCCACGAATGAAAGAGATATTGTCCAGACGATCAATGGACCATGCTTTGATTCCCAGATTGTACATAAGAGAATAGAGGACGGCCTGTATGTCTTCGTAGCTAACAGTGTGATCACATATCGCCCCTGAAAGCTTCCGCCGGTTCACAGTACGCGTTGCCTCATTGCCATCAATTAGAACCACATCTCCGCACTCGAAAACTCTCTGAGGATATGTCACATGCTTGTTGTAGCTAAGAAAATTGAGGATACCCGGGAGGAGTCGGTTCCGCAAGACCGAATACTCCAAAGATACTGGATTTTCCACTTCTACAACTTTCTCTGCAGGCGTATTCATCTTCTCGAAGAGCACCTGTGGGTTGGCCAAAACGAAGGTAAACACTTCCTGAAACCCAAAGCCAATCATGAGATCCCGAATGACTCTGGTGAAAGTCGTGATCTCTCTTTCGTGACCTATCGTCGCAGTCAGAGGAACAGCTGGCTCGAATCTGCTGAATCCGTATGCGATTGCAATGTCCTCAATCAGATCAACCTCATGAAGAAGATCTCTCCGATATGATGGCGCAATGACTGTCAGAGTACCTCTGTTTTCTCCCTTCACGCCATATCTCATCTTCTTCAGGTCACTCACGATCTCCTGGTTTCTGAGGTCGACTCCCAAGACATCCTTAACATTCTTTGTTCTCAGTTTCCAGACCTGGGGAGATAAGTCGGGAGATGTCTCCTCTCCTCCTGGAGCTATCACTCTCACAGTCTTTATCATAGCTCCTCTCTCCGCCAGTGTTGTGGCCATCAGCGTGGTGACGTGAGCGACCAATGCTTTGCGTGTTCCCGTCACATCCAGCAGAATATTTTTCGTTCGATCCGTTACTCTTGTAAGAACACCATTGATTATTGGCGGTAGGGATAGGACGTTTCCATCAGAGTCGTAGAGCAGCGGGTAGCGACTGAAATGCGTGATTATGCCCCCGTATTCTCTTCCTTTCGGTGTGAGCTCCAAAATCTCTTTTCCGCTCATTGATCGAGTTTCGTCAAGGGGAATGAAGCTGATTTTGCTTGGTTCCAGACCAGCGTAGGTGAGATCATGGGTTATCGTGTCAAGGTCATGAACCCCGATTGAAACGTTTCGCCGGTTTCTTCCGTATGTTGAGTGAAGTTTTTCCTGCATCTGCATAATCTGCCTGACAGCATCCCCACTTAGATTCACGTTTTCAATGACAGCAGATGACATGTAGGGCCTTATGTCTAGAACGCTTCGATCTATTCTCAGAATCACATCGCTTCGCGTTGCCTTGAACTTTCTCAACCCTGTCTCTATTCCGAGAAGGCCCCTCAGCTCCCTTGCTATTCCCTCAGTGCTCAGAAGATCCGGGCGGTCTGACGTGACCTCGACCGTCATTTCGTCTCCGATCAAACTCTGAGGGCTGCACTTAGTTCGATTGAGCGTTTCAACTAGGTGTTCTTGGGTCATCTCTCTTCCAATGAGACTGCAGATATCTTTGACCGAAATCGTAATCGTAGGCATTGTCTCACCTTACTGGTTTTGTCCTCAGCCAGTCTAGTCTTCTTGAGTAGAGTTCACGAATATCGTCTATTCCCAAAGCGATCATGGCCAATCGGTCAAAGCCTATGCCCCAAGCTATCACCGGAAAATCCACTCCAAGCGGTCCTAAGACCTCAGGACGAAAGACCCCAGAGCCCACGAATTCGACCCAACCAAGCTTTGGATGTCTCACATAGGATTCAACGCTGGGCTCAGTGAACGGAAAGTAGTGTGGTCTGAACTTCACTTCACCCAAACCAAGGACTGCTGCAAACTCTCTCAGAAAACCCAGCAGATGACGCAGAGTGATTCCCTTGTCTCCGACAATGCCATCCAGTTGATAGAACTCCATTGCGTGTTGGGCGTCCAAAACATCTGGCCTGAAGACCTTAGAAAGACAATACATCTTGATGGGGGGTTTTCGATGGGTTGAGAGATATCTTACCGAAACTGCAGTCGTCTGCGTTCTCAGAACCAATCTTCTCGCAACATCGTACTTCCATTCGTATCCCCACCCAGTTGATTTGGTTGTCCAACCGTTCTCGTGCGTATGCTTCACTCTTTTTGCTAAGTCATGGAGTTCGATTTCTCCTAGCCTCGGATTTTTCACTCTATAACTGTCGTGTATCTCCCTGGCGGGATGGTCCTGAGCTTGAAATAGTACGTCGAAGTTCCAAAACTCAGTCTCGACGAAAGGGCCCTCATACTCCTCAAAACCCATAGCCGTCAAGACTCGTTTTGCTTCATCTATGAACTCCACGAAGACATGCTTCTTTGCCGGGTAAAGTTCTGGTGGGGAGGCGGAAATGTCATACTCTCTCAGTCTGATGTTCCTCCATGTGCCGTTGGCAATCAGATCCGATGTCAGCGCCGTTATCTCCTCAGTAGTCTTGACTCCCTTTCCGACGACTTCAAAGCCAGAGCCTGTAAGCTCAATGCTCCTCTCAGTTCTTTCGTCTAGTTCAACTAGGTTCCGGCCTTTCAGCACTGCCAGGGCCTCTTTCAGCTCATTTGGAATTTGATCTATCTCCAAACGTTTCTTCTCGTAGATTATTCTGAGAAGTGACTCATCGGCAGTCTTATCTGGCTCTTTTGAGACCGAAAGGACAAGTTGGCCATTTCTCTTAGAAACCTCTCCCCAGCCTTTTCTTCGAATCCAACCTATTGCTATGGTCATCATGCTATCAGAGACATGCGTTTTCCTGCTGAGTTCTCCAACATCTGACTCACCACCTGCTCCAAGAGCAGCTTCAACCAGTCTTCTTTCAGGAACCTTCACTTCAGCGTAGGATATGCCTTCTTCAGTCAGTGTCACGAATGTTCTTTTTCTCTCCGAGATTGTCAGTAGCTTCTGGCTTTGCAAAGAGAGAGCTGCTCTCATAGCAGCCGAGAGTTGCAGTCCGCTTTCTCGAGCTACTTGATCTATCGTTCCTTTGCCTTGAATCCGCTCTAGCGCATTGAGCATTCTGGCTTCATTTTCTCGAAGTTCAGGCAAATCTAAGCTCCTCGAGCACCAATCCCGTGTCAGTTCGCTTCCAACGCTTATATTTATTTCAGAAGGCTCCATCTGTACAATCAGGGTCATCAGGGAGGGCTCGTCTGCGAATATGTCAAAGGGAATCACGCCTTGGGAGTTTGAGTTGGAGCAGGTGGACTATGTCAGGATTGTTGAGGAATTTGGCCTACAACCAATGACATCTGAACTCCTGAAACGAATGAAGAACAAGCACAGATTGTTCGAAAGAAAGGTCATTTTCGCTCATAGAGACTTTGGTCTGATACTTGACGCCCAAGACAAAGGCCAAGAGTTCGTGGTGCTTACAGGAATGATGCCTTCAGGCAAATTCCATTTCGGCCACAAGCTGATCGCCGAGCTCATGGCATGGTATCAAGAACAAGGCATCATGCTCTACATTCCAATCTCAGACATCGAGGCAGATGTGATAAGAGGAATCGATGCCGACTCATGTAGAGAAATAATCGTTAATGAGTACATCCTGAACTATCTTGCCCTAGGCGTTGATCTTGTGAGCAAGGACAAATGCTGTCTCTACAGCCAATGGAGGAACGACTTGGTCCGGAACCTCTCGTTCAAAGCTGCTTCAAAGGTTACATTCAGTCAAATGCATGCGGTCTACGGATTCAGCAATTCAGACAACATGGGCAAGATCTTCTTCCCTCTGATTGATGCTGCAGACATTCTGCATCCTCAGCTTCCTGAGAGAGGAGGAGTCAAACCAGTGTTGGTCCCAGTCGGGATTGACCAAGACCCACACTTGAGAGTGAGCAGAGACATAGCCCCCCGCTTGGGAATGATAAAACCGTCCGCTATCTACACGAAAATGATGTCAAGTCTTCAAGGACCAGGAACAAAGATGTCAAGCAGCAAGCCAGAAACAGCAATCTTTCTGACAGACACGATTGAAGTTGTCAAACAGAAATTGAAAGACGCCTTCACGGGAGGACGAGAAACAATTCAAGAGCAAAAGCGATTGGGAGGACAACCAGAGAAGTGCGTCATCTACGAATTTCTCCTCTTTCACTTTGAAGATGAGCTATTGGAGAGCACTTATGAGAAGTGTACTTCAGGCGCTTTGCTGTGCGGCGAGTGTAAAGCAGTTGTCTCAAAGAGAATTGTGGAATTCCTTGAGGAGATTCAGAGAAAAAGAGAAGAAGCCAAGTCACTTCTCCCGAAGATCTATGAGAACCAGCTAATCTAGCCTTGAGGCTCCCAGATTGGTTTCAGATACAGATCTTGAATGCTACAGGAAAGCAGGAAGAATTGTTGGCCAGACAAGAAAGGTGGTTCCTGGCCTTGTTAGAGAAGGCATTAAGATCATTGACATCTGCGAAAAGATAGAGAACATGATTGTTCAGTCGGGAGGAAAGCCAGCATTTCCTTGCAACGTGGATGTGAATGATGTTGCGGCCCACTATACTTCACCGTTTGGAGACACTTCACGAGTGCCAAAAGGATCAATTGTCAAAGTCGACTTCGGCGCTCACGTTAATGGATTCATTGCAGACAGCGCTGTCACGGTGTCACTTAACCCCGTACTCGCGCCTATGATCTCTGTGGCAGAGGAAGCGCTGAGGAAGGCCCTTGAAATTGTTCGTCCAGGGGTTAGGACACCTGATGTGGGAGCATTGATTCAAGAAACGATTGAGAAAAGAGGGTTCAGGCCTATTTGGAATTTGACAGGCCATGTTATAGATAGATACATTGTCCATACGGGAGAGTCAATACCTAACGTGGGAAGAATGAGTGGGGGAAAGTTCAAGGAAGGCCAAGTATGTGCGCTGGAGCCTTTTGTTACTTCGATGTCGGCAAAAGGAGAAGTGAGAGACTCAGACAAGGCCTACATATTCAGATTCTCTAAAAGAAAAGGACCCACTAGTCAAGAAGGAAAACGTCTGATTGCACTTGTAGAAGAAAGATTTCGAACTCTTCCGTTTGCAAGGCGTTGGCTTGCAGGACTAGATTCGTTTGAGAGTGTCGAATCGGCGTTTGACGAGCTGATTAGGTCTAAGTCTGTTCTTGGTTATCCTGTGCTGGTGGAGAGAAGTGGGGCACTTGTCGCTCAGGCTGAGCATACTGTTTTGATCACAAACGATGGATGTGAGAATCTCACAGCCTAGTCGTGCTTCTTTTTGGGCTCCTCTTGATAGATTTGGTTGATGTACATGGCTTCTCCGCATTGTTGGCATTTTTCAGCTTCCTTCAGAACATAGTCTCCTACTGCAAAATTTCTCATAACCTTGAAGTTGCACTTGCTACATAGCGCGACTGTCAGAACCTTCGCCCCGAGGCGTGAAAGAATAGACGCCCTTCTTCTGATCTGCATAAGAGAACTCACCGCAAGCAAAATGCCAATTAGGCTAATGAAGACTGTATAATAGAAGCTCTCCATATTTCCTTCCTTCATTGATAGAAGGCCGCTGTAGAGCATCCACGCTGAATATCCCAGAACAACTATGCTGAAGGCTATGAGCAGATAGAAATACATGCTACTAGCTGATCTTGCCTGCATCAGTTTCACCTACTGGCCGATGCCGACTGTGTTCCCGATCCCAGCCACGATGACTGTCTCACCTTCTTTTGTCCGATCGACAATAAGCTTCTTGATTCTTGCAAGAGCTAACTCTGCTCCTTCAAAGATCTCCTTTTTCATCGGAGCAATGGCCTCCTGTATGCTTTCCTTGATTATGATTGCATATACCTGAGTCTTGTGTTTCACCGCTTCCTCTTCTATCTTGAATCGCTCTGTTCCTGGTCCTCCAATGGCTGCCCCCACACCCTCGCTGATTTCCCCTGACTTATCTCCCTCTAGTTTCAAGGCTGCATCTACCATCACTACCATCGCGATCTTCCCACCATTCTCTTCAATGATCTGCCTTATTGCATCGCCCGGCTTTCCCACATTCCCGCCAGGGCCTTCAGCCTTGAGTGAAATCACTCTTCGACCTTCGATCAAGGTTTCAGCAACCACCACGTCTTTGCTGACCTTTCGTTTCTCCTTACCTTGCATGAGCTTGGCCGCCACCAACGCGCCGGCTCCATCCCCTATTGGCTGACCTTGTGAGAAGGCTCTTGTAGCGGCCACAAGTGCCTCGGCTTCTTGCATTATCAGAGGGAGAACCATCTGGATCTGGAATATTATGTAGAAACTTGAAGTTCTCTTCCCTAGAAGATAGTAATGCTGTATGATCCTGTAGATTGTATTCAGAGCTTGGGAGGCTTCTATAAGATTCTCAAGATTGTTTATCTGCGATTCGTCTGCCTCGGGCGCGATCCTTTTTACGTCATCTTTGAATTTCATTTCTCGAACATCGAGAAGATGATCCAACTTCCAGACAATTCCTGCAGGATCCATTCCTTCAGGCGATATGAGAAATTGCTCAAGCATCACGTTGAGCTCAGGCGTAGGATCTTCCTTCGATTTTCCAATCTCCTTCAACGTCTTTAGGCTGAGGAGCTTAGCATCGTTCTTCATGTACTCAAGGCGTTTCACGACTCCATCAAGCTCGAAGAGCATGAGACGGACCTGTATCTTCTGTCCAAAGAACATGAACAGAATGAAGGAGAGGTACATCAGTAGAGAAATGATTGTGTTGAGGATATCTCCTGAAGGGCCAAACGGCGAGCCCGTGACTGAAAGGACCGAGATCAACTGAACTGCCTCCAGCAAACCTTTCCCTAAGACTGCTAGGTGCCTGTTATAAACCTTAATCGAACTCTCGATGGAGCTGGCAGCTGTCCAAGTTTCGCATGGGCTCTCGCACCATACTACAGCCTGAATCGCCTAGGAGATTCACTGCCGTGTTCGGAATGGGTACGGGTCCTAGCTCCTAGCTATGGCCGCCAACTCCGTTTTGTGGATGAGATGACGAATAATTAAGCATTGTCTTGCTCTTTCAGTCGGAACAGACACGGCCTCTTCGAATCAGAGAGCGTTTTCACAACGATCTTAATATGGAGATAATACGTAAAGGTCGTTGCGAGGAACCATCCGTGTCAGATAAGAGAAGACCATTGTCTCTTGAAGTGGCATTGTCCGCAACTTGCGCTGTCCTGTATGCAATGGGATCCTTCGCCACGGCGTATGTATACTCTCCTTGGGGATCAGGCCAATTCAGACCAGCGGTCGTGATCCCGGCTGTGTTTGCCACTCTGTTCGGGCCATTGATTGGTGGCCTTGGAGCGGCTGTTGGAACACTGGTCGCAGACTCAGCGAGCCATGGACAGATCTATGTCAGGAGTCTTGTGTCGGCCGTTCCAGGAAACTTTTTAGGATTCTATCTTTTTGGGTGGTTCATGAGGAGAAAGTTTAGTCTGGAAAACTTCATCAGGACATCTCAGATCACTCTCATAGTCTCTAACGTGATTGTCGCCTTCCTCTACGTGTATTTCCGCGCTTTTGTGGACGTTTCTTACCCTGTAGCTTTCAGAGAAGGGTGGGTCTACATATCTTTGGGATTGATTGCTTGGTGGTACGTTACGATGCTTCCATTTGTGTTGCTTCTTGGGCCTCCGTTGATTCGATCAATTGCTTCGGCTTTCCCTGGACTGGTTTCTGAAGAGACGAGGTCTTCAAGCTGGAAGGGAGAAGCGCTCAAAAGAAGTTTCTCTCTGGCCCTGATCCTTCCAGGCCTATTTATGTTGCTGATCGGAATACTGGTAACACTTGCTGACCCAGGACAGATTTTGACACTAAGACTTGCACCGAGTGCACTGATACTTGCAGGCATGCAGGTAATGTTTGTAGGAAGTGGGATTGTTCTTCTCGTTCTCGGGACAGCGATCTATGTGACTACAAAGTCAAAGTAGTGGCGCAGACTTCAGGAAGCCTGTACTGGACCTCGTACGTTCCCAGAAATAGCGCGTGCTCAACGTCGATGCCGTGCGGAATCAACCAAGCTAGATTGACGTCAACTACGACGATTAAGAAGAAGACGATTCCCTGAGAAGCCCGATGATGAATCTGGAACACTCCATTCCTTCGGTGGAGTAGTTGGGCAGTATCAGGCAGGAAGGCTAACGTTTCACTTGCTCAGGAGAGGCAACGTAGTTAGAACACAACCTACAGTAATAGGCATCCAACGAGGGAAAGTACTGAACCTCACAGTGATGAATAGGGCAGGCAGCGTAGGTTGAATATGTCAGTCTTAGAAGAATGATCACGAGAAGGAACACTCCTACATTGAGGGCAAAGACGAACCAGAAGAACTGCTCAGTGCTTACAATCTGTGGGCCTAGAGTGCTTTGGTAACTCATAGTTCTGGCCTGCCAAGAACAACTCTTCTATGATGCCTGCATTGCAGATAACATTTTCGTGAGTTCCGGCCAAGGAGTGGTGGGGCCGGAGGGAGTTCCATGACACGCATGTCATTTTGAACCCTTGACCTACGGGTTTCTTCACGCGCTCCTGAAGATCGTCATTCCTTGCGGTCCGCAAACCCATGCTATGGCTTCTGGAGCCCTTGGCGACTGCACGAGTGTGACTTCACAAGGAGACGGCAAGTCAGTGGCTTTCTTGTGCTCGTCCTTTCCTGAAGATCACTCATGCAGGTTGTCGTCATACCTGGCTAGAGACCGTTTACGCAAATCGATCCTTGTCGCAATCTACGGCCCCGTTACGGCCCCATCTAACAGCAGAAAGGGGAAACTCTAGATAAGTCTTTCACTTGCGCCTTCAGATAAAGAAAAACGCACGCTACCCTGATGCAACTGAAGGATATCAGCTATTGCACCGAGTCTTCCAAAAGATTACTTGCGCACACTCTTGACGAAAGCGTTGATTGAGGCTCTTCTGCAATCAGGACATATTCGAAGATGATACTTCACTGTCGGGAGACCCTGCCCGCACCATTCACAGGGTTTCGTTGGCGGATGGGAATTGTTCTTGTTCAGTTTCCTAAGACGGCCATTCTTTGATGCCAATTCTAAGCCCTGCAGACCAGATCTGCAATCACTTAGAATGATATACTGTCATTTAAAGATTAGCAAACTTTTTATAGTTAATCTTGATATACAAGTATATCCGTCTAACCGAGATGTACCGTCTAATCTGAAAGAAGGAAAGCAAACGTGACAAACAGCTCTAACACGGTCTTGATTCGAGGTCTCGATAGACAGGTATACAACAAGCTGGTTGGAAGAGCAAAGGAGCTAGGGAAGAATGTGGCAGATCTGGTTAATGAAGCCATGCGAGGATACGTGGATGAGCTGAGCAATACGTCAGAGGAACCGATAGATCCGAAGAGAATTATCATCTCGGGAGGTCCGGTCATCCTATCAAAGTCAGACATAATGGGCATCTTCGGTGAGGTTGGCCAGTTTCGTGTGGATAACACTGGTGAATTGGTTTTTGACGCCGATGTGGACAAGGAGGCCTTTCAGAGGATCCAAAGAATACACAACACTGGAAAGCTGAGGGTGCCCAAGGCTGTTCACTATCTTGCCCTACTCAAGGCCGGACACATTGGTGGGACGATAGAGAAATATTAGGAATCGCCGTTACACGTTCTCGTTCTCTGTATCTCGTTCTACTGGAGTCTTGCTTCAACCAGCAGAGACATTAGGGCTCTGAGATCCACTTCAGCTCTTGTTCTCCAATCCAAGAAGAGCATGCCGGAGTCGTCTTCGGCCAAATATCCTGTTCTCATGAAAGCATCAGTCATGGCAATCGCATTCCATTTTCCGAATTTTCTAGCGAGAATTTTTTCAACATCTTTCCTTGATGCCTTCCCCTGCTTGGAGACGATGTAGGCTATGGCAATGGCAAGTCCGGCAAGCGTGTCGATCCTCCAGCCACACATTCTTGCTTCCCGAAGGCTCAAGGTACCTTTGAGGGTCACTATGTAGCGTGACTCTGGAGTGAGTGTTTCTCCGAATGATGACGACTCACCAGTCTTCGAACCTATCCTTTTTGCCTCAAGGTCGATGTCGTCAAGGCGTTCATTAAGCTGCTTGAGAATGTCTTCATAGTCCTCTCCAAGCCCCATCCTGAGCTGCCATTCCTTGACCCCGGGCAGTCTTCCTCTGCGGAAGAGCAGGAGATGTGCTGCTCTCTTCAACTTGTCTCCGTAGAACCGCTTGATCTTGGCTTTTCTTTCCATTTTGACCAAACCTCTTGAGTTATCGAGATCGGCAAGCTGACCGAACGACGTTCAATTCTCTGCTCTTTGTTTGGCAACAGCTGCAAAACCCCTTTTGATTTCGAAATCCTAGCATACCCGTACGTAACCAGGAAGCTCACAAGAAGTGCTCTCTCAACAGTTTCTGGAAAACTTTCCCTGCATACGAAATTCTGATAGCCTATCGTCTTGTCCTTAGCCTCCTCTCTAAGCTCTCTCCAGAGTCTCAGGAGTTTTTCTCCGAACAGTTCTTCGGCCTGGATTCCCATCTCACTCAGCTTGTCACCAGCAAGGGACCCAGGAAGGACTGACTCTCCAAGTCTAAGCCTCTTCCAACGCTCCTCAATCGGAGCTAAGGCATTCCAGTACTCAGTTGCCTCACTCATTGACTGCTCAGTTATTTGTTCAAGTTCGACGATTGGATGCCAACTCTCAGCGAATATCTGGGCTAGATTCTTCGTTGACAGAGCAGGAATCTTCTCCTCAAGAAAAGCAGGATCAGCGTATAGTGAACTGGACTGAAATCTGAGTTGACTGCCTTGAAGCCTCAAAACCTTCGATAGATGATTTAGTGCACTAGCGTCGAGGCAGTGATCCTCAAACTCCTTCAAGTGGGGGAAGTATTTCTTGAGAATACTAAGAGCGTACTTTACATCTAGCAAGAACGGGTTGAATCTTCGGCCTTCAATAGCGTCACACGTCTTGACTATGTCAATTGTGTCTTTTCTTGCAAAAGCGATGTGCAATGTTCCTCTCTCAGATCTTCTTGCCAAGGCTACTTCACCTCTGAAACCTCAGATGTTCCAGAAACGTTCTGCACTACTACAACATGCATATTGTCCCTGATGGTTCCAATTTCCCCTGGAGTAATTGCTAGATACTGTTCGCCACCTGCTTCCTTGAAACTCGCAACTATTAGATTCGAAACCATTTCTCGATTCTTGGGATCCAGATGAACATCAAACTCGTCGATTGCTCGAAAAGGCGACTTGATATGTTGCTGCAAAGTCAACAGAAATGCCATTAGAGCAACGCTCCTCTCCCCACCGCTTTGCGCAAGGCTATCCAATGATCCCATCTTGCCACCTTTGAAAGAGACAAGCAGTTCAAGCCCGGCTTTCTCCACATCCTTTGCTTCAACAAGCCTGGCGGCTCCTGAAGCACCGATGCTAGATAGAATCGTGTTGTATCGCTCGCTCAGCTCAGCGAGAAACTGTCCGACAACTGTCTTCCACATATCAAACCGTTTCGCCAATTCCCGAAGCGTTTCTTCTCTATTCTTGGCGACCCGCTCGGCTTTTTCTCTCAGATCCTTCACAAGCCCCACATATGAACTGTACATTTTTTCGACCTCCTCTGAGACATGGGTGAGAGGCCTGAGCTCCTCCTCTGTAACAACAATAGCCATTTCAAGTTCCGTTATCTTTCTGGTTTTGCCAGGTTTCGGTCCAAGTCGCTCAGCTCTTCTTATGAGAGGATTCAACTCTTGCTTTGCGATTCTTCTCTGCGCCAAAAGACTTCGACATTCATCTGAAAGCAACTTCCTTTTGAGAATAAGTACTTCAAACTGAACACGATACTCAATCAAACGTTCCATCTCTGAGCCCACCTTCCTACGAATCTTCTCACACTCTTGGACCAGAGAAGTGAGGTTCGCCTCTAATTCCTTGAATGAGGAGGGCGACGAAAGCTTCTCGAGCTTACTCTTTCTTAATTTGAGCCTTTCTCCTAACTCGACCAAGGCCGTCACTGCGACGGGCACGTTTTTGTTGGAGCTCTGGAATTCCGGTGTCGAGAGAGCTCGTGAAAGTGTCTCAAGGTCTTCAGCCAAATCTCGACCTTGAAGTTCAACCCACCTGACATCAGCTTCGGCCCGAGCGACCTTCCGCTCCAGTTCTATCCTAGCCTTCTCAGATTGATGATTTCTCTTGAGTTCATTGTTGAATGCGTCTCGCCTAGCTTGCAGGGCCTTCTTGTCTTCGTCGATTCTTGTGTCCATGGACTCGATCGCTTTGTTCTTTGAGGTTATCTTGTCATCAAGCTTCGCCAGTGCTGTTTGTTTCTTTTCGATTCTCCCCCAAAGTAATTCACACTGAAGTTGCTGCAGCTTTCTTTCGAGTTCCTTCTTCTTCTGGTATTTCTCGTACTCTTTTTTCCAGTATTGATAGGTCTCCTGAGTGGATTCTAGAACCGCGGCGAGTGATTCTTCTTCGCTGAGCGATTTCTTCAGTCGAGCATTGGCATCCATAATGTCGGCTCGATAGGATTGAAAGCCCACTGCCTCCTCAAGCATTAGGAGTTTCTCTCTTGGAGAGATTAGGGCGAATCTTCCGACCATCAATTGATGCATGATGATTAGCATGTTATTTGGATTGAGTCCAATCCGACTGAAGATTTCGACGATTCTCTCCTTTGATACTGGCTTTCCCAGAAGAAGATACCCGTAATCTCCCCCTCTTCTCAATATCCTAGTTACGTCGATTGTGTCCGTGCGGTATTGAGGAAAGGGTCTCTTTCCCTCTTTAGGAGAGTTGTCGAGAAGTAGACCTATACGAGCGTGGTCTTCGCCCCATCGTATCAGGTCGCTAAGCCTCTTTGCTCGCTCTGTGTGAGCTTGCCCCAAGACGAGCGATATTGCGAGCAGGATTGAAGATTTTCCGGCTCCATTTGGGCCGCACACCAGATTCAGCCCGGGGTAGAGTGGAATCTCAGCGTTTGAGTAAGACATGAAGTTGCCAAGAATCACTCCTTTGATCACGTTCCCGGTTCACCTCGTGTACTGCAACCTTCCTTGCTTTGAGCCAGTAAAAAACTAGGCGGGCAAGCCTAGTCCCAGAACGGCCTAGTCGGGATATACTTCAGTTTTGCCCCTAATAGATCAGCAAACAAGTCCTCTTCCCACCTGTGCATCTTTGCGAGAACCTGCGCGGCAGTCTGCGGACCGATCCCCCAAATCAAGAGAGCCATGATTCCTTTCTTACCGTACGATAAGACGATGTCAGCCGTTTTCCTTGTTCTAGCAAGCATCTTTTGTTCTTCTTCAGTCAGCGGTTGCTCTTCGAGCCATTTCTTCAGGATCGAAATGTGTGGTTGTTGTCTTCAAGGTTTTGATGTCTGGCTCTCTCACCCATATGCATGAACTTTGCTCCCACCCCCCTCTGACACTTCGATTCAGATCTGTTTAGATAGGAGCACCTGCTGAAACAAACACCTTTAGATTTGAATCTGGAGTAAACATGGAGGACCAAGATATTGGCGAGGATACTCATTGACAAGCGGCTCTGCAAGGGATGTGGGATATGCATTGAATTCTGCCCGCGGAAAGTGCTGGAAATGGGCAAAGATATGGATGAGAGGGGAATACGGACTCCTCAGGCTTCCAGAGAACAAGATTGTAGCCTCTGCGGGCTATGCGAACTATATTGCCCTGATTTTGCGATATGCTCACGGAGAAGTGAATAGATGAGCAAAGAAGAGTCCATTAGGAAACTGGCTGAGGCCAAGGCCTATCTTGAGAAGCGGATGGCAGATATTCAGGAAGAGGCTTCAAAGATCAAGTCAATATTGGAAGTTGTTGACACAAGCCTGGCGGAGAAAAGCTTCAAGAAAGTCGAACTCCCTCCATCCAAGCCACAAGAACCAAGGTCTGCGCCGATAGGGCCCTCACAGGAAGACATATTGAGACAGGCTGTGCCCCTGAAGACACCCGAAGGCATGCATCTGGCAGACATGTCTCAAACAGATGATGAATTGATCATAACTCCGGCTCCTGGTATGAAATTCGATGTCGCTTCTCCACCTTTCAGAGCATTCTTGATAGGACGTGTCCTGGAGCCGATGCGCAGCAGAGACAATGCGTCGGTCAAAGTTGGGGAGTTGAGTCCCGAAAAGGTCCTTTCATACACTGTTGAGCAGGATGAAAATCTAGTAAGAGCTCTAGCAGTGAAGAACTACGGAGATGAAAGACGACTTCAAGAGCTCAAGAACGCGATTCGTTGGACATTAAGAAGAATGTACGAAAGAACCTTGGCCCACACGAATGAGTAGGCCTAGCACAGTCGAGGCGAGAGCAACAAAAGAGTCAAATCAGACAACGCCTAGCGTAGATCACGGGTCATAACTGTGCCCTCAGAATCAGAGGAATATGCCAAATCACCTCTATGGCCTGTACTGGTCAACACGGCTCACGCTCTGGTTATGTACAAATACCACAAGCATTACGTTTCAACAGTAGTCCTCAGCGAGAAGCCAAACATAGCACCAAAGGACCTCAGCATACAACTCGGAATACCTCTTGGAGAAGCTTTAGTCATACTTCACGAACTCAGGGAGCAAGAACCAAGCCCTCAGCCTAAGAACTCATCACCCAATCCGGTCCAATGATGCGACTGTGGGTTTTCGTAAGACGCCTATTCCTTTCTGACCTGGTTATCTTACTATCTTGCCTCCAGACACCTTTAGACCCGCAACAATATTGAGGGCCGTCAGGAGACCCCATGTAAGCTGAGAATAGTCGCAGCAGACTCAGCGTCCGCAATATTGGACGAATATGTTCGGCCACAAACAATCGTTGCTGTCGCATCGGTCGCTACGGAAGCTCCTTACAGAAACTCGTCAGCTCAGATCTCGGACCTTCTGATGGCGCCCGCGAATCGCCATGACCTAGTAGTCACAGAGCTCAGGATGTGCAGAAAACTACTCCAATCTGTTACAGCTGATGCTGTTCACATTGATATGACCTTAGGCGCTATATCTCTTTCGAAGCTCACGTTCTCAGACATAAGGGAAATGTCAATTTCTTCAAGAGCCAGACAGAACATACAGGAAGTCTTACCTGAGCTTCGAAAGCTAGCAACGCAAATAGAGCAAACACACAAGGTAGAGGTCTTAGCAGTTGGGAAGGAAAGCCTTCCTGTACGCATAGCCGAACTAACCGCTGCAGCATACTCGGTAATATATGCATCAGCCGAAGCTTTGAAGCATCGGAACACCGTCTTGCTTGGCCTTCCTGTACTGTGCACCATGACAATAGGTCAAGGCCAGGTCACTACAAGATCACTTCAACCAGGCATTCATGATGTGACAGGATTCGCCGTCGACTACGACGGAGTGACTCAAGAGATAAGAGCAGTGAGTTCAACAATCCGACCGTTCGGGGGTTCAAGATTCTCAAAATTGAGAAAAGAGGAACCTTGAAAAGCCTTGAATAAGATTTGCGTTTTGATACGTGAATCCTAATGGAACCGACAATCGAAAAGGCCAAGAGCACTATTTTGGCCATAGCGCGCAAACATCGGATCAAGATATTGGCAATAGTGCTCTACGGATCGAGAGCAAGAGGAGATTATTCCTTCGGCAGTGACTATGATATTTTTGCGTTGATCGGAGACAAAACGACCCTTTTGCAGTTCGTCCAATTCTCCTCCGAGTTCAGAATGTCATCATACAAACTGGGTCCAATAAAGCTCTATGCGTGTGCCAAGAGAGATTTCATCACGATGATGAATAGAAACCCGTTCCTTGGAGCCTTTTGCTTCATAATAGCCAGAGAGGGCAAAGCAATCTATGAAAGGGATTTGGGGTTCAAGAATTTGAAGAACTATGTGCAGAATCTACCAAGGAAGAAGAGAATACTTCTTCTCAACAGATGCAGAAGCATGAGCGAGCATCTGGGCTCACCGAAGTGGGTGGGTTATTGGGATGCTAAGCTGGCCGAGGAATCTTGATAACACCTGAAGCGGGAAATGGAGATTCTTCTACTCCAAGGAATAGACTGCAGGATTCCGTTGTCTTGGTTTCCACATCTGAAATCGTTCTCAAAAGCCCCTACGTGAAGGGTTCACTTCTTAGAGCGCTTGTTGAGCACTTACGTTGGAAACTAAGACGAGCCGGTTTTCGGGACTTTAAGACAATGATTGATGGCGGGAGAATCGTGGTTTCCGGCCTTAAAGATTCAGATGCGGCTGAAGTTTGCTCGCAGGTTTTTGGAGTCGCAGCAACGGCAAGCGCAATCCGACTACCTAGCGAACCAAGCACTCTTGTGGAAGAAGTGTCCAGATATGCAGATGACTTTCTTTCAGAAAACGATAGCTTTGCCGTTCGTGTTCGCGTTGTCGGCCAATATCCAACCTCAAGTAGGGAAATCGAAAGAAACGTCGGGTCTGCCGTTCTTGCTAGACTTGGAAAAGACAAGGTCAGCGTAGACCTTGATCATCCTAAGAAAACGATTCATGTTGAGATCAGAGGCGATTCATTGTATCTGTATGAAAGGTACATTGAAGGATTTGGCGGCTTGCCATACAGCTGTCAAGGAAGACTTGTCGCGATGCTCTCTGAAGGCATTGACACCGCTGTGGCGTCGTGGCTGATGATGAAGCGGGGAAGCCATGTCATCCCACTTTTCATAGAAACGACTGGCGGCCATGAACAGAAGATGGTTGATATGGCTGGAAAGCTCAGGGAATTTGCCCCTGTCAACGAATATCGACTTGTCATCGCGCCGTTTCTGGAGATAGCCAAATCGATCTCGTCTGTGAAGGAGGAACAGTGCAAGTGGTTGCTCCACAAGAGGATGATGTACCGAGTTGCATGCTCAGTTGCCAAGAAGCTGTGCGCCCTTGGAATCATAACAGGAGAAAGGCTTGACATCGACTCAAGAACGCTCTTGAATCTTTCAACTATCGATGAGGTTGCAGGGTTCGCTGTCTACAGACCTCTGATTGGATTGGACGAAATGGAAGTTCAGACTTTGGCTCGACGAATAGGCCTCTGCGAAGTCCGAGCACAAGGAGAAGAGAATGCAAGCATATCGCGAGAGGAGCCTGTGCTCATTGAACTCGATAGGATAAGAGCGATCGAGAAGGATCTCCATGTGGACCTTCTTGTCCAAAATGCATTGCAGAAAACCAGGAAGATTGATCTATAGGATTCCTACCTTTGACTTGGACTCTTTATCTCCAAACTTATGTCTAGACTCTTGGTGCTGTGTGTCAGAGAACCAAGACTCATTATATCCACACCTGAACTCGCATATTCCAAGATATTTGAAGCGTTGATTCCGCCGCTTGCTTCAAAGACGATGCCCTTTCTCATCCCCTTGCTTTTGAGTTGCTCTATTGCCGATCTGATCTCAGCCGGCGCCATATTGTCAAACATTATTATGTCGGCTCCTGCCTCGGCTGCTTCAATTGCTTCTTTTGCAGAAGTGACCTCAACTTCAATCTTCTTGGTGAACGATCCTTCTTTCGCTCTTCGTACCGCCTCCTTGATGCTTCCTGCCAATGCCTTATGGTTGTCCTTGATCAAGATTAGATCATCTAGGTGGAGTCTATGAAGATCTCCTCCACCGATCGCGACAGCCTTCTTGTCAAAATACAGGCAGCCAGGAGCCACCTTTCTCGTCGAAGCCACTTTGGCACTAGGATTGATTGATGTCACTTTGTCTTGAAGAGTTCTTGTTTCTGTGGCGATCCCGCTCATCCTGCAAAGAATGTTCAGCAGTGTCCTCTCTACGGTCAAAATATCTCCTGCATTGCCTTTCATACGTAGGAGAATAGTGCCCGGCTCAACCTTGGCACCATCTCTAACGAACGACTTAGGCGAGATGTCCATTGCCTCAAGTAGGATTTGCGCCTCCTCGATTCCCGCGATAACTCCTCTTTCTTTGGCGACAATTTCAGCCTCAACGAAGGCATCCTGTTGAACGACAAGCTGTGAGGTGATGTCTCCCTGCCCCACATCCTCCTTGAGAAAGGCCAGAAGTCTTTCCTTCACGAGTTCTCTCAGCAAGCTTAGCAAGAACGCTCTCTCCCCTGTGATAGTTGTTCAACGGCAGCAATCACTCTTTCTGTTCCGCCCATTCTTCGTGACAACTCTCCGATTTCCGCTGCATTTCTTGCATATTTCGGGGAGTTTAGCATATTTTGAATCGCCGGGAGAAGATGGGGAATGGAAAGCTCATCTGTTGCTAGGATCTCGGCCACTCCTAGCTCGAAAGCTCTGCGTGCATTGCCCAGCTGTTCTGGGTGATCCGGTATAGGTATGATCAACAGCGGCTTGCCATAGGCTAGCGAGCTCAGAATAGTGAGATGCCCTGCTCGGCTCACGACTAGATCGCAGGCTTCGATATGCTCATCTAGGTTGAATATCCAGTCATAGACCGTAAGATTGTTCCTTCTTTGGGCCTGAGTTGAGTTTGACACCTTTCCTCTTGACATAACGATCTGATAGCTGTTGGGCAGTTTCTCTAGTGTGTTTTCGATTCGATTAACAAAACCGGATCCTTCATTCAGAGGGATACTTAGCGGGACAAGAATAAGGGGCCTCTTGGCATCGTATCCCAGTCGCTGTCTGGCAGTGAGCTTTGATGGGTTGGCTGAGATTCGGTCTAGAATTGGACCTATGAATTCCACCTTACGAGCGGATGATTTGGGTATCGCAAGATTCTCAAATGATATTGTGTGAGGAGGGGGGAGATCTGGGATCAGAATCTTGTCTGCAAACGACCAGAACCAACCTATTAGTGGGTTGACAAAGAACCATATGATGTTCGCGACAAGAAAGAAGATTCTGTCAAGTGGTCCCAAGTGCCTCTTGCTGGGTCTTCGGACTATTCTGACGTTGAACTGGTTTAGTAGAGCTATGCTCGGGACCCTGAGGAGTTTAGCTGCTATGAGAGATGACACTCTTGAGTCGGAGATTACAAGAGCAGGGTTGAGTGTTCTGATGTTTTTTATCTCTGCCAGAATCTGTCTTAGAATAGACCAGAGACCTTGAAAGAAGCCAGGTGATGTGGCCGCGGTCAATTTGAAGTCTATTCCACCATCGCTGTTTGTCTTGAGTGCTAAGGAAACTGTACTCACTGTAGGGTACCCAAGTTCTCTTGCATATTCCAGTCCATCTGAGTAGGTAGAGATTATGACTGACCAACCACGCTCAGCCAGTGTTCTCGCGATTGTCTTGCAGCGTGAAATATGTCCTAGTCCCATCCCGCAAGGGGCTAAGTAGATTCTCATCCGCCTCATCTTGTTTCGAGTTGTCGACGCGCGATCTGCCCACCTGGTTTCTCTTCTTGGAAGACTATGGCTTGAAACTTCGAGATCTTTGTGCCTTTGACGAGCCATGCGTCAGGGGTCAGTCCAGCTTTTAGACAGCACTGGCTCAGGAATTCTTCTTCGTTCCAATCCCACTCAACAGGAACCTGGGGCAATAGTAATCCTTTATGGATGCCTCTTTCCACGATCAGTCCGTCCCTGCCTATTCTGATCTTGCTTGGATATTCCTTGGGATCAGAAGCTTCAATGTGTTGCGGCGGGGTCAGGACACTCACCTCCAAGGCAATCTCACGCTCAGACTCCTCCAATGAAACAGGATGGAACCTCGGATCTCCTGTGGCGGATTCAATTGCAGACCGCATTGTAGCCTCTATCAGTGGGTAGTCGGGCAACGGGAATCCTATGCAACCTCTTAGCTCGGGACCGTTCCTGACACTATTCAATGTGACGAAGACCCCGCACTTCTCATTGAGACTGCTCGGAACATCTGATGGAATCGGCGGCATCTTCTTGGATTTGAGAAACGTGGTTATAGTCTCTCTCGCCACGCGAACAAGATACCTTCCTTCTTCAGTAGTAAGTTCGAACATTCTCTGTCTACCCCATCTTGAGCAATTTCTCGGCCTTTGATAGATGCTCATCTATTTTCTTCCAATGGCTTCCCCGCCAGTATATCTTTCCGCAATTGCTATTTGTGCATTCCCAGAATTCGTCGAACATCTTGAAGGTGGACGGTGGAACCCTGTCTATGACCTGTTCTTTCGTGATTGGTCTGATGGTAGAGTTGCACGCAGGGCATCGTGAGTTGGTTGCGTCAACACTGAGATCTATCTTGAATCTTTCAGCTATTCGTGCGAGCCTCTCGGCTTCGGTTTTGCCCTTGACTAGGAATGCTTCTGCGCCATTTGCGATCGCTCTTCTGTACAGTTCGATATCGCTTGTCAACAGAGTTCTCGATTCCGTGGCAGCTTTTCTTATTAGTTCATTGTCTGTCGAGTTCTTCGAATACTCGACATCGTTTCCTATCAACCGAAGCCATCTTGCTAGACGCCCTACCATTCCGTCTGCAATGAATCGCAATCCATGTTCACGACTGACAGGTTTGACTAAGACAGTCGAACATTGACATCATATGTCTATGCCCAAGTGTTTTTTGGGGTAAGTATTGTCCCTGCTCCCGGCGCCTCCACAATCCTATTTTCATCGAAGACCAGCTTACCTCCAACAAATGTCTTGACGATTTTTCCGACTACGCCTCTTCCATCAAACGGAGAGTATTTCGCTTTTGAGAAAAAGATAGAAGAGTCTATTTTGAATCTACGGTTCAAATCGACGAGTATGATGTCTGCAGGGTTACCTTCTTTCAATTTCCCTCGGTTGAGCCCGAAGATCTCTGCGGGCGTCTCAGCCATTGCTTCGATGACTCTCTTCAGAGAAATGTTTCCTCTTTTGACTTCGGTTAGCAGAAGAGGCAGAGCAGTTTCAAGTCCGGGTATTCCAGGCGGAATCTTCCACCAAGGAAGTTCTGCTTTCTCTCCAATCGAGTGAGGTGCATGGTCAGTCCCCACGATGTCTATTGCCCGTTTCTTCAAGGCGGAGAACAACCTCTTGGCGACCTCTCTATTTCTCAAAGGAGGATCCATAATGCTGATACCCCCCCACTTGGATGCTCTCTCTCTACTGAGAAAGAGATGATGCGGAGTCACTTCGCATGTTATCTTTTTTCTTTGTTGCTTGGCTGTCTTGATTAGTCTGAGCGAGCCGACCGAGCTAACGTGACAGAAATGGATCTTTGTTTGCTCTGCTGTGCATCCAAGCACTCTTGCAACGGCCACATCTTCCGCTTCAGGAGGATGGGCTCTGTAGTATGATTGGATCGAGGCATTTTCTTTGAACTCATTTTCGAGTCTGCTTACCATGGCACCATCTTCTGCGTGGAAAATCACCATCTTTCCGATCAGTCCTGCTCGATTGATTAGAGACGTAAGTGTAGAATCGTCGAGTGAAAGGTCACTCCAAGGCTTCACAAGATTGATCTTGTATCCAACTGCTAACTCTTTTGCCTTAGTTACTTCTTCAAGATTCGACGGCACAATGTTGAATCCTACATTAACGACAATTTTTCGTCTAGCTATGTCCATCTTCTCTCTGAGTCGCTCCGCGCTGTCAGTCACTGGACTGGTGTTCGGCATATCGATCAAGGTTGTGAAGCCTCCTGCCGCAGCGGCACTAGTTCCCGAGAAATAGTCTTCTTTGTATGACAGCTCAAGGTCTCTCAGATGTGCATGGACATCCACAAGACCTGGAAGTGCGAGGAGCCTGTGGCCCTGAAGGGTTTTGCTCGAAGGAGGAAGGGTTGATTCTTTCCCAATCTTTGCTATCTTGCCATCGGATATGGACACGCCTCCCTCTGTGAGCTTACCCTGCAAGTACAGCTTGACACCAACTATGTTCATGTCGCTTGGCACATAGCCTCACTCTGAATACTGACTGATTCTGAAAGGTTTGTGTGAATATCTGTTGCGCGAGGAAGCGGTCTAGTGCTGCTTGTTCTCCTCTTCTACGTCGGAGATACAGTCCTCGCAGACAAACTTTCCGTCGCCTTGCTTCAGGTTCTCTGACCAAGCTCCACATTGGTCACAGTAACCAGTGAGACCCACTCGTTCGCGTTCAGGAGCTACACCTGCGAGTGATTTCTCACTCGCAATATCAATAAGGGCTGGAGTTATCCTGAGAATGTCTGAGCTTGAGATTATCCCTGCCAAATTTCCCTTCTCTATGATCCCCAGCCTCTTAACACGTGACGCTTTCATCCTTTTCATCGCGTCAGTTATCTCTGTTGCAGAGTCGATGGTCATCAACGGTCTGCTCATGATCTCTGAGGCTTTGACCTTTGAAGGCACCAAGTCTCTTGAGACGACTCTCTTGACAATGTCTCTCTCAGTTATGATGCCAACCGGGTTCTTCTTCCGATTCACGACTATTATGCTGCCGATATTGTGCTTCACCATTAGCTCCGAAACCTGTGTCGAAGACTCAGACTCGTCGACTGTAATGACTGGTGTCGACATTACGTCTTTTGCTTTGACCTTGTCACTTGTGCCAGACATCACCGATTCGCCTTTCTGAGACTGGGAGAGGAGGATATTTAGGGTTTCTGAGCGACAAGTACTACTTTGGAAGAACAATCTCACACGGCCCAGGCGGTAGGAAATGCATCACTTGGTCTATTGTCAGAGTCTCAGCCTGCGATTTGACTCGAGGTGCCTTCGAAAGTTCATACAGAATCTGTTTTGCAAGACCGGAGCGGGCAACGCTCCCTGGAAGGAGTTCGACATAGCTAACTGCATGAGCTCGAATCGCACTCGGTGGGCCTCCAATAATGCGAAGATCGCCTTGATCAGTCTGTATGCCAATGGCCAGGCGAAGCTCGACTCCTTTCAGGTAGTTCCTCTTGCCAGTAACCATGAAGGCACCTCTTGTCAGATATTGACCTGATGGAGCTTCTTTGCTGACTTGGTCCCGGTGAACCCAATACGCATCGGCTGCAGCAACCTTCTCAGCCCACATCCCACTATGTGAAACTGCAAGTTGAGCCGCCTCAAGAATGGTTGAGTCCGATGGATTATTTGTGCTAGTCTTCACGACGACAAACGGTGCCCCATGGGCATCTGCATGAAGAACGATATCAGACGACGTAGTGTGTTTCTTGATCAGAACCTCATTGGTCGTCGCATCTTTTCCCGCAAGAACCAAGAAATTCTCGGAAGAATAAAACCATCGAAACTTCTCATACCAAGTCCTTTCCTTTCTTCTCTTGACGTCGGGAAGCACATCGGCCTGCTCTCTCTCAATTTCTGTAGACTTCAATCTGGTTGCGGACTGCTCCATAGCCTTCCGGAGCCCGATCAGTTTTTCCTTAGCTTTCTTTGCTACCTGGAAGTGTCTATCAGCCAGATGTTGGAGCTTTCCCGTGAGACTCAAGCTGAGATCAACACCTTCAATGCTGGCTATGAGGATCCCTTTGTTCAGATCAATTGACTTCAATCGGATTGGAATCTGTCTTATAGTCAATGTTCTTTGGACTTCGCTGCACATCTTCTCTGGGTCAAGTCCTTTCTCCTTCGTCGCTAAAACTTCGCGTATGGCTTCCTGTAGGTAGTGTAGGTTGTTGATTATCAGTTGACCCTTGAACTTGTTCTGCTTGATAGCTTCGCTGAGATCCTCCAGCTGTTTCTGCTGCATGGATGTTACTCTAGCGAGTTCCTGTTCTTTCGTCACCAGAGCGTCCTTCTTCTTGTCAAGTAGAATTCGACGACTAAGATGAGTGAAGTATTCATCTGCAGCCTCATTGAATGAAGGGTAATTCCTTCTGGGAAAATGCTCAAGTGATTTCAGAGAAAGGGGAGCAACGTCAACGGGATCCCCGTTCTCGTTATGGGCAACTATTGGGTCCAGATCGTTGTTGACGAGTTTTGAATGTAGGTCTTCCATCGCGTGATGGACAGAGAGCAAATTCTCTCCCGAGAGCTTGCTTACCGGGACATCTTCCAGTCCGGAACGAAGTAAGATCTCTCTTGCTAGAGGGCCTCCAATGGAAAACATCATCACAAGCGCCTTGCTCGTCAGAACTGAACCATGTTCAAGAACGCGGGACAGATCCTCTTGAGTGGCCTTGAACGGATCTAAACCAGAAGAGGGAGCATGCTTGAAGACATCACCAACGACTATGTCTCTGTCACGCATCTTGAGGTATGACAATGCAAGTGAGATTCTTCCAGATCTGTCTACGACAACCAAGTTGGCTCTTCGGAAGAACTCTGCGATGACCTGCCATACTCCCTCTGCGGTTTCTATCTCAAGGATAATTGTCCGCTCGAATTCGTGCTGTCGGACATCTGCCAATCGGCCTCCTCTGATGCGCTTCCTAAGAGCCATGGAGAACTGAGATGGATGCTTAGGAATCTGGACTTCATATTTGGTCAGATGTATTCTTCGGCCGACTTCAACTAGGAGGTTGAGGTCTCCTGGTCTGAACTTGAAAAGGAAGGTCTTGTGGCCGATTTGATAAACGTTATCTAGATACTTCCCCCTAATGAGGGAGGTTAACTCAAGGGTTATGGCCGCTATGTCCAGACTTGACATCTCAGACTTCAAATCCTCAAATCCTCCTTCAGGAACTGCTATCCGTCCGACAATGAGACCCTCAAGTGTAGTCTACTGGTCCAGGTTTGGGTTGGCTATCCTTTCGGCATTCATATGTTTTGTTCTACGACTGAAAGGAGAAGTCGGGATTGCGGTTGCTTTTGCGATCTATGTTTCCTCGTATTTTCTCTTTAGGTACGGGTTGAAGTATGGTGATTTGGAGCTGAAAGGAAAGCAACGCGCATTGTCATTGGGATCAGGAACCTTCATCTTTGTTTGGGCAGCAGTCTGGATGCTGCTGTTCACGCTGAGCCCCTATTGAGCTTAGGCTGACTCTTCATTCGTCGCCTTCTGTTCCTTATGCGTAGATTGTCGGTTGCGCCAGGGCTTCAGTCTACTCACTGTTTTCACGAAGTCACCTAGTGCGGAGAAGTATCCTTTGTCATAACTTTCGTAGAGCGGGCTGGCTGTTTGCTCATTGAACTCTTTCTTCAGAGCTTCAACGTTCTTGGCGGTGAGTTCGACATTGTTGAGATAGAGGTATTTGTCGTCGCTAGATCGATAGGTGAGCAGAAGACCTTCCACGGCCTTAAGGTATCCTCGGTCCTGTTCAGATCGTCTGGAGGTTTGTCTGATCTCATCGAGCTTCTTCTCGGCTTCACCAAATCTCTTCTCAACAATGAGATGGAAGTATTGAGAAAGGTGGTTCTTTGTTTCTTCTGGCAACCCTATTTGCGCCTCTTGACTTCATCTTCTTCAGTGACATCCTTGATGCCTTCGTTGGTTACTTTGAAGATCCTTTCACCTTCGGGCAGATACGGGCTTGACACCAGTCGAGCGATCCTGACAGGGCCACTTGCCGTCCTTCTCAGAAACATCCGTGTGTGGCTCGTATGAGCAACCACATGCCCTCCAACGGGTTCAACAGCTAGTGCAAAGAATGCATCTGGCTTGGACATCACTTGATTCGTTACGACCGCAACTGCATTAAACGCTCTCGCAAGCCTTACAAGTCGATGCATGTGTGAGTTCAGTCTCTGTTGACGTTCAGCAAGCATTTCCCTACCAAGATACTCACTTCTGAAATGCGCGGTCAATGAGTCTACGATGATGAGACGAATATTGTTCTCTTTGATGACTTTGTCAGACTTCTCCAAGAGGAGTATCTGATGATCTGAGTTGTATGCTTCACAGTAGATTATCTTCTCTGCTACTTCTTTCGGATCTATGCCAAGTGGCTCAGCCATTCGAACGATCCACTCTGGCCGAAAGGTGTTCTCAGTGTCGATGTAGAGTGCTGCACCATTCAATCCGCCTTTCTCTTCAGGAAGATGAGCGTTAACGGCAAGTTGATGACATAGTATGGACTTGCCAACCCCATATTCACCGTAGAATTCGGTTATCGTTTGGGTTTCAAGACCCCCTCCGACGAGTTCGTCGATTGCTTTGCTCCCTGTTGTGAGGCGCTGAACGTTCTGTCTCATCTTGATCAGTTCGTCAGCTCTTATGAATGTCATAGCGATCGTGTTTCTGGCCTCAGAGATTATCTTCCCTGCCTGTTTCTCTCCAATTCCTGCAGGCACCAGTTCCTTGACAGTTGCGATAGCAAGTGATTCTACTGTCTGAAATCCTAGCTCGCGAAGTTTCTCTGCTGTTGCCGGTCCAACTCCGGGAAGATCCTCAATGATCTCATACTGCTTGGGCTTCTCAGACTCCTCGTCCTTCTCTGCTTTCTCTCCATCATCTGGCAAGAAATTTCAACACCAAGATTCAGTTGAGGTTCTCACGTTTCTATTATTTAAGGAAAAGAGAGAGAAGAAAGTGTTGGCGTCGCGAAGCCTGTGGTGAATGTACATGCGTGAATCCTAAAGCTCCGCGACTACACTTCCATTCGTCTTGCCGCACGTTCTGCCGACAGAAACTTGTATATAGGTTGCTTCCAGAAGACCTGCGATCACACGGAGGATTCACGTTGGGAATAGAAGAAACTATTGAGAAAACGGCTGTAGAGACCTTGAAACGAGCTGTGGTCTACTTACCCAAAGACGTGAAAGAAACTCTCAACAACGCGTACGAGAAGGAAACTTCTGAGACTGCAAAAACCCAATTGAAAGCAATACTTGACAACATCAACTTGGGCGAGGGAAAAGAGACACCAATCTGTCAGGACACTGGGGTGATACTGTTCTACGTTACCGTAGGAAAGGACTTTGGCGATGTCTCCTTTGTTCCAGCGACTCTGAACAGGGCGGTCAAAACCGCTACTACGGAAGTTCCACTGAGACCGAATGCTGTGCATCCACTGACAAGAAAGAACAGCGGAGACAACACTGGAACGAATATGCCATACGTCAATTGGGACATGGGTGAAGGAGACTACGTCGAGCTTACTGCAATGCCGAAAGGAGCTGGATCAGAGAACATGAGCAGTCTGGCTATGCTCACGCCAGGAGAAGGTGCGATGGCAGTAAAGCGTTTCGTAATCGACCAAGTGATCAAGGCTGGAGCCCAGCCGTGCCCACCAACCATCATCGGTGTTGGAATAGGAGGATCTGCTGACATCGCATTGAAGCTCGCAAAGAAAGCTCTTCTTAGACCAATCGACAAGCCCCATCCAGAGCTGGAAATTGCCAATTTGGAGAAAGAACTCCTGAAAGGAGCCAACATGACTGGAATAGGGCCGATGGGCCTTGGCGGGAGCACCACTTCACTCGGCGTACACATAGAATATGCCCACTGTCACACCGCAAGCCTACCTGTCGGAATCAACATGCAGTGTTGGGCTGCGAGGAGAGCAACATCAAGAATCCACAAGAATGGAAAGGTGGAGGTCATTACCTAAGGAGGAAATGAAATGGCCACGTTCAAGTTCAGGACACCGATAGGTGAAACAGATGCCAGGAAACCTCGCATAGGAGATTCAGTTTACGTTAGCGGACTCATGATTACTGCCAGAGATCAAGCTCACAGGAGGGCGCTAGAGTACGCAAGAGCAGGGAAACCGATCCCTGTAAGCTTCGATGGAAACATAGTATTTCACTGTGGACCTATAGCCGCGAAAGCGGGTGACAAATGGAAGATTGTAGCAGCTGGGCCGACGACAAGCACGAGAATGGAATCTTATGAGGCAGAATTCATCGAACGATTGAAACCTCGAATCATTGTTGGGAAGGCTGGCATGGGTGCCAAGACGGCTGAAGCTGCGAAGAAATTCGGTGCGATATACTGTGACTTCACAGGAGGCGCGGCAGTTCTAGCTTCTCAGAGAATCAAGGAAGTGAAAGGTGTTGAGTGGTATGATCTGGGGATGCCTGAAGCTCTTTGGATACTGGAAGTTGAGGAATTCGGTCCTTTGGCTGTCACAATCGACTCACAGGGAAAGAATCTTCACGACATCATTCAAGGTTTAGCGCAAGAGAAACGAGCTGAGATCCTGAAGACTCTGGGAGTTTCACAATAGAACTCAACTCTCCTGCTAACCTTTACATATTTGCAGAGTATTGGGTAGCGGCCGGATGATTAGATAAGGTGGCTAGGTGTGAACTGAAATGTCCTTTGAAACAGTGACGACCGATGTCTTGGTCATTGGCGCAGGCGGAGCTGGAAGCAGGGCCGCAATAGAAGCGTCAAACTACAATGTGCAGGTTACTCTCCTCAGCAAGGAATTGTTAGGCAAGGCCCATTAAGAGCGCAGCAACGCTTGGGTAGACTTGCATGGCTGAGGGAGGAGTAAACGTCGCTCTAGGGAATGTTGATCCACAAGACAACTGGGAAGTCCACTTTAGGGACACAATCACGGGAGGAGGCTGGATCAATAATCAGAAGCTTGTTGAGATCCTGGTGAAAGAAGGCGCAGAACGGATATTCGATCTCGAAGAGTATGGTGCCGTCTTCGACCGGACATCGGAAGGGAAAATAGCGCAAAGACCTTTTGGAAAACAGAGTTATCGCAGAACATGCTATGCCTCTGACAGAACCGGACATGAGATCATGGCAACACTGACCGAGGAGGTCAGACGCCGAGACATAGACGTGATGGAAGAGGTGTTTGTCACAAATCTTCTGCTGGCAAACGGCAGAGTTGCGGGCGCATTCGGCATTGACTACAAGACGAGCGATTTCCTTCTTTTCAAATCCAAAGCAACTGTTCTTGCAGCCGGAGGTACGGGCCGCATTTACAAGTTTACCTCAAACGCTGCTCAAGACACTGGAGACGGATATGCAATGGCATATCGCGCCGGAGCAAGCCTCATAGACATGGAAATGTTCCAGTTTCATCCCACCGGAATGCTGGTTCCAGAATCTGCTCGGGGCATTCTGGTGACTGAGGCGGTTAGAGGAGAAGGAGGAATACTCACGAACAAAGACAATGAGCGCTTCATGAAAAGGTATGACCCCAACCTAGAACTGGCAGCCAGGGATGTTGTTGCGCGATCTATTGCCACCGAAGTTCTCGAAGGAAGAGGAACACCGCACGGCGGGGTCTACCTAAGCGTGGCTCACGTTGATCCGCACGTCATCGAAACACGATTGAAAACGATGCTCACACAGTTCTTGGACACAGGCGTGGACATACGCAAAGAACCAATGGAGGTTGCTCCGACGGCGCACCATCTGATGGGAGGGCTTTTTGTTGACGAGGATGCAGCAACCGACCTCAAAGGACTCTGGGCAGCGGGTGAAGTCGCGGGAGGGATCCAAGGAGGAAACCGTCTTGGCGGAAATGCGCTTCTTGACACTCAGGTATATGGAAAGAGAGCTGGAGAGAACGCTGCGAAATACGCGAAGAGCAACGGACACGTATCCTTAGATCGCAAAGACGTCGAGAAAGAGACCAAGCATATCAAAAGCTTCATCGAGAGAAGGAAAGGAGTAAGACCAGTTCAAATCAAGACAAGGCTTGCAGAGCTGATGTGGAACAAAGTAGGCATATTCAGAAGTCGTGATGAGCTCCAAGAAGCCGTTCTAGAGATCGAAAAGATGCAGAAGGAGCAGATGCCTCAACTATATGTTACAGGTACAGGAACCAGATACAACCACGAGTTGATTGAAGCGCTTGAGATTGAGAACATGGTTCTTACGGCTGATATGATAGCGAGAGCGGCTCTTATGAGAGAAGAGAGCCGAGGAGCCCACTTCCGAAGAGACTTTCCAAAGACGGACAACAAGATCTGGTTTGCGAATATCACAGCGAAACAGGAGAATGGCAAAATGGCATTCAAGAAGAATCCTGTGGCTGTGACTCTGCTAAAGCCTGCGGGGATGTAAGCAAATGGTTGAGACAATCAAAGCGAAGATCTTCCGATATGATCCGGACGTAGACAAGGAACCGAGCTTCAAGACATACGAGATTCCCCATGCCGAAGGAATGGTCGTACTGGATGCTCTACACCATGTTCACGAAAAGATCGATGGCACTCTCGCATATCGTTGGGCGTGTCGTGCAGGGCAGTGTGGGTCTTGTGCCGTCATAATAAACGGGAAGCCCAGGATAGCCTGCCGAACAGCGGTAGAGAAAGGAAAAGACATCACTCTCAGACCACTTCTGCAATTCCCAGTTGTAAAGGACCTAGTCGTAGACTTGGAAAGAGGACAGAGAAGAATCCAACGAATGAACCCGTACGTGAAGAGGACCAAGAAACCATCGAGACCTGAAATAGTTCATGCTGATGCAATCGTGCCAATCAAAGAAGTCCGGGAGTGCATTGAGTGCTGGGCATGCATCTCTGCATGCCCGGCGGTCATAGAAGCATGGCAACAGTTCTCAGGCCCCATGTTCCACGCTAAACTGGCACGACTTCAGTTTGACAAGAGAAACGAAGAAGACCGAGTGAGAGAGGCGTTCATCGAAGGCATATACAAGTGCACTACGTGCAGAGCATGTGTGGAAGTGTGCCCAAAGGAAATCAACATCCCTGAGAAAGCTATCGAGAAAATGAGGGCTGTTGTAGCCAAGACCGGGCTGGGACCTCTGCCAGGACATGAGGAGTTCACAAGCAGAGCGTTGAAGTTTGGTCGAACCGTCGACAAGATAGGAACATCGCTGCTGGAAATGGTAAAGACTGGATATGCTGCAAGAGTCAAGAACCCCAAAGACACCGTGGGGTACTTCCCCGGCTGTCTAACTGACTATAGACTTCAGGAAACTGGAAAAGCTATCATAGAGATTCTGACAAGGAACAGCATTGAGGTCGTCATACCGTCGGAATTCACATGTTGTGGCTCACCGCTTCTTAGGGCGGGCCTAGTCGAACAAGCAAAGGAGAATCTAGTTCCTAAGAATGTGAGAATCCTTGAAGAACTAGGAGTCAAGACTGTCGTTACAGGTTGCCCCGGATGTGGCATGACGATCAGAAACAACTATCCTGAGCTTATCGGAAGAAGACTTGGATTCGAGACCATGCATGTTGCACAATACCTGTCAAGAAACACAGATCTGAACGTGAAAGACATGAAGACAATCAACGTCAAAGCTACGTTGCACAATCCATGCCACCTGAACAGAGGGCTAGAGGCACCATCGGATCTTCAGAATCTCATGACAAGAATCCCAGGTGTGAACTACGTGGAAATGGAGGAACCGGACAGATGCTGTGGGGCTGGTGGGGGAGTGCGAGCTGGTGAACGAGATTTTTCCATGATGATCGCTAGAAGAAAAGGAGAGTTTATCATAAACTCAGGCGCCAAGGCATGTGTAACTCAATGCCCGTTCTGCTATATCCAAATACGTGACATACTGAAAGAGTTGGGATACGAGCAAATCCAGGTATATGACTTAGCTGAATTGATGTTGAAGTCATATCAGGGCTAATGTACCTAGGCCTCCTTCCTCCTACTTTCCTATTTGCAGAGACACACGTGTGCAGACTTCACTCTTGAGTGAATATGTGCAACAAAACGAACCATGAGTCTCCACAAGCTGCATAAGCGGTTAGGTAAACCAGACTCTGGTCCTTTGGTCGCTCTTGGTTTCTCGAACTATGTCAGAACATGGTGTCGGCTAATCCGTTCCCTAGGAATGAAAAAAAGAGAAAGGAAGGGTTTGGTTCAGGCGGTTGCTGGTTTAGGGGGGAGGCTGACGAATATACCCTTCCTTCATCAGGAGTTGAGTTTCGTCTCTGGCTCTCTTTATCATGGCCATGGCCTTGTCGTAGAGCTCTTGTGAGCTTAGTTTCACTCTCGCAATTCCTTGCTCAATCGCCTTCAGCGCAACCGCTCGGGCCTCTCGCGGAAAGACCTCCCAGTCATCCATGTTCGGAATTATGTAGTCGTCTCGAAGACCTCTGTCTTCCGCCAATTTGGCAAGTTCCTGTGCGGCAGCGATGCACATCTCGTCGGTGATTGTCTTTGCCCTCACGTCCAATGTACCTCTGAAGATGCCGGGGAAACCTAGTGAGTTGTTTATCTGATTCGGAAAGTCTGACCTGCCTGTTGCTATTATTCTTGCGCCTGCTTCTTTGGCTTCCCAAGGCCATATCTCAGGAATAGGATTGGCAGCTGCGAATACTATCGAGTTGCTGGCCATGCCTTTGACCATTTCCTTGGTAATTGTTCCGGGGCCAGGTTTGGACATCGCAATGACGATGTCTGCGCCTTTCATGGCCTCGGTAGTTCCGCCGGTCTTTCCTTCCTTGTTCGATTTGAGACACATCAGCCACTTGGCTGAATATTGGTCTTTTACCTTCTCGATGTCTTTTCTTCCAGGATGCAGTATGCCCTTGCTGTCGACTTGAATCATGTTCTCGCGCTTCGCTCCGGCTGCCACTAGGACTCTCACCGTAGCCGTGGTTGCAGCTCCTGCACCCACAATCGCCATCTTTGTCTGATTCAACTTCCTGCCAGTCACCTTGATAGCATTCATGGCACCAGCAACTACGACAGTTGCAGTTCCCTGCTGATCGTCATGCCACACTGGAATCTCTGCTTCCTTTCTCAATCGATCTAGGATGTAGAAGCATTTTGGCTGCTCTATGTCCTCAAGGTTGATTCCGCCGAAGGAAGGTTGGAGCCACTTAACTGCAGTTATTATCTCGTCAGGGTCTTTTGTTCCCAGACAAATCGGGAACGCATCGACGCCGCCCAGATACTTGAAGAGGAGGGCCTTTCCTTCCATTACAGGCATTCCTGCTTCTGGCCCTATGTCCCCAAGCCCTAGAACGCGTGTTCCATCGCTGACGACTGCGATAGTATTCCACTTGTTTGTCATCTCGTATACAGCTTCTTTGTTCTTGTGGATGACCTTGCATGGTTCAGCCACGCCGGGAGTGTACCAGATCGCAAAGTCGTCGAAGTTTCTGACAGCGCATTTCGCCACTATTTCGATCTTACCCTGATAGAATGGGTGATACTTCAACGCCAGTTCGGCCGGTTTCTTCGCTTTCTTTAGAAGTTCCTCAACGTTCGCCATTCGTGAGACCTCGATTCACTAACAGTCAAATCTCTCTATAAAGGGCTTTCCAGTGCCTATTGTCAGCGCTTCTGCGTTTTTCAGAAAGTGTGGGAGAACACATATTCTCCGATGGCTTTGATTCCCATTTCTATCCTCTCTTTAGGCGCGCTCACAAACGTCATCCTGATGTGCCCGTCTCCTCCTTTCCCAAAGAAGGATCCGGGAATCACGGCAACGTTTTTTCTGTAGAGAAGTCTGTTGCAGAAGTCTTCGTCACCTCTATGCATCTCAGAAAGGTAGGAAGTCATATCAACAAAATAGTAGAAGGCGCCTGCCGGGCGAGTTGTTCTAGCCTCGGGAAGGTATTTCTCTGTGAATTTACCCATGAACTCCATTCGTTCTTTGTAGATTGGGATTACCTCGTCCCGGAGATACCTTTCTTTGACCCCGTCACTGAGAAACTTGATCATTCCATACTGGGACAGGGTGGCTGGGGCTAGGCTTGTGTATTGCTTCATTTTTTCCATTGCATCTATGATCGGGGGTGGAGCCAGGGCATATCCCAATCTGAAACCTGGGGCCGAAGCCTCTTTTGAGAAACTGCATAGCATAACAGTCCTTTCTCGTGCTCCGGAGAAACCAGCGACCCACACATGCTCGCCCTCATATATTATGTGCTTGTAGGTGTCGTCAGATACTATCCAGAAGTCGTGGTCGTTTGCCAGATCTACAAGCCCTTTTGCAAATTCCTTGGAGATCACTCTTCCAGTAGGGTTGTCTGGTGAGAGCAGTATGAACGCCTTGGTCCGTTCAGTGATCAGATTCTTCAGGCTTTCCAGATCAGGTTGATAGCCGTTCTTCACATTGACGGGAAGGGTTCTGACTCTTCCTCCTGAGAGGCCAATTGCCTCGTTGTAGCCCAAGTATGTTGGATCTAGGATGACCACTTCGTCATTCTTGTTGAGCAAAGACATGAACAGAGAGAATATTGCTTCAGTTCCACCATCTGTGACTATGACTTCTTTCTCTGCACTGTAGTCAAGTCTTCCGTATCTTTTGATGTCCTCAGAAATGAGTTGCCGCAGCTCAGGAAGACCCTTTGTGCCTGTGTATGTTGATGACTTCAAAGAGTCACGTTGGAGTCGTAGACACATTTCTTCCAGAACTTCCTTCGCAGGAGGAAGGCTGGGGGCACCTCCTCCGAAGGATATCATATCACTCTTCTTTTGGGCCTCATCCAACAGCGCAGTAACGCGACGAATAGGAGAAATCCGGAGAAGTGGAACTCTATCTGACAGTCCCGCCATTCACGTCCCCTCAAGGACCGCAACAACTATACCGCTTCCCCGTATAAGAAATGACGTGTCTATTCCTAACAGCAAACGGGAAGGAAACTATTTCGATACGCAAAAGAAAAAGAGTTGGGCAGATGCTCATGTCTGATGCAAGATCTCCTCAGTCACTATCGATCAAAGACCCAAGTTTCGATGAGGCTGCATCGGTGCTCAGGCGATCCTTGTCCACTCGTCGATTGATCATACTGGTTGGGAATTGCCGTGTCGACTATGAAGGAAGAGCCAACTCATCGCTTGACTGGGGAGAAAGAGTTCTCATAGTGAAAAAGGACGGCTCAGTACTGGTGCATAGATCTTCAGGTTATGAACCAGTCAATTGGCAGCCCTCAAAGTGCCTTTTCCGGATTGAGGCAGAGAAAGAGAGTCTGCACATTGTCGCTGCAAGACCACAGCAAAGGGAGACACTCTCGCTTCACTTCAATCGAATACTGTCAGTCGATTCCTATGAGTTGTCGGATCGAGGGGAGTTCAACTTGTATGTCTCTGAGGAGCAGATGAAAGAAGCGATTCTTGCAAGACCTGATCTGATAGAGGAAGGATTTCGTCCGATAGTGTCAGAGAAGAATCTAGGAGAAGCGGGTTTCACCGACATAATGGGGGAAGACTCTAGCAGCAACCTCGTTGTTGTAGAAATAAAGCGAGTTCCCGCAGGAAAAGAATCAGTGGCACAGTTGAACAGATACTTGAACTCTATCAGGAAGAATTTGCGTCGAGGGTTGAGAGGCATCATAGCAGCTCCCGAGCTGAGAAAAGGAACTCAAGGCCTGCTCGCGACAATGAATCTTGAGTTTAGGGAGGTATCTCCTCAGAAATGCGCTGAGATTCTGGCGCAAAGACAAACAAGGAAAATAAGTGAATTCCTCCGAGAATAGGTTGTCATGAACGAGCAAGTCGACGAACAATATTGGAATTTCAAGAAGCACGCATTGGCCGGATACAACGCCGGATTTCGCACATACGATCAACTGTATGGAGAAGAACAAGAGAAGAAGTATGAACGATGTTCTCGTTACCTAGGTGAGGATGCGGACAAGGCGATTCTGGACTGTGGCTGTGGAACCGGGACATTGATCAGGCGACTAGTTCGGCAACGTGGATTCCTTGTCGGGGTAGACTATTCTAAGGTCATGCTAGGGCTCGCCAAGAAAAGAGTCGGAACTGTACGGAACGTGGCTCTTGTTTGCGCTGATGCGGACAGCCTTCCTTTCAAGTCCGAGACTTTTGACGAGGTAGTATCGTTTACTATGCTTGGAAATATGCCCATTGTTGCAATGACCATTCGAGAGATGACACGGGTGGCGAAATGTCGGGCACTAATTCTCTTGTCATCTGTTAGGAAGAACATTGAGACTAGTGAAGTATTGGCGTCGCTTCGGAAAGCCTCTGTGAGGGTGAAGGAGTTCATCAATGACAGTTGTCTGAATGATTGGATTGCGATCGTCGAAAAGAGCTCAGAGCACTGGAACTAGGGCTGTTTCCTAGAAGCTTTTAATAGATACCGGCGGTGTCAGAACGCCTAGTGAAGGGATTCAAGTGGAACCATCAAAGAAACCGTTGAACCTCTTGGTAAAGAAACTGAACAATGAAGTCACCTTAAAGCTCAAGAATGATGTCGAGTTTCGAGGAAAGATGATCGACTGCGATAGTCATATGAACATAATACTTGAAGGCGCGACGGAATATCGATCTGAATCGCCGGCAGCGAATTACGGCAGTGTCATAGTGAGAGGAAGCAACATTCTGTATGTCTGCGTTGAGCCTCCTCACTGATCGAATAGCACACCTGTCGATACGATCTTGTTACGCTGCAGCCTGAGGCTGCTGAAGCTGTCCCATGACGTAGGCGAGCGTTTGCTCGATAGGATATTCAGTTTTGAACTTACGTTTGAAGAATTTCAATACGTGTTCCACGTCACGCCTGAGAATGTCTGTAGCATTAGGATGATTTGCCCTAATTGATTGGGGCCAATCAATGATTAGCACCTTGCCGTTCTTCCTGACCATTACGTTGAATTCGCTGAGATCGCCGTGGACGATCTTAGCCCTAACGTAGGCCTTTCTGATGTTGAGCAGTATGTTGTTCAGCACTATTTCGGGTGCATCTATCGTGCCCACATCGTTGAGTTCGAGGCCTTGGACAAGCCCCATCACAACGACATGACGGTTATGTGCAATAGGAAGAGGAACGGAAACTCGATACCCATGGACAAGCTTCAATGTTTGGAATTCTCTTTCTGCAGCGAGCCTGGACTGGTAGATCCAGCTAGTATGGGAACGGCTGGCGACAAACCCTCTTGTTCTTCTGGTCTGTCTGAAGCTAATTCTCCCTATTCTGTGGAATTTCAGTGTTACACGGCGTTTTCCGCGGAGCCCTTCGTAAACGTCGGATTCTTTTCCAATTCCAAGAGGATTTCCAAGAGCATCTACAGCACCCGCCTTGACAAGAGCATTCAATGCGAGACAATCGTATCCTGAATAGTTCAGAGAATAGCCCTCATATCCTATCATATCGGGTGAGACTCTTCGCAGTAACCCTTTCTTCTGAAGAAGGTTCAGTCGGAACCTTACTTCGTCAAGTGGCAGATTGGCGTATTTCCTTATGTCCATGATCGGAGGATAAGCATGGCTGCCAAGTGCCAGCTCTATTCCTGTTAGAACTCTCAAATCTGGAGTTTCCAGGGTTCGAAAGACATCGGCAATGGCCTTGGTTGACATTTCCAGCAATGAATACTGGACGCTGACTAAAATTCTTGTCAGCTCAGCCTCCCGCGAGGATCAAACAAGGGAATCGCACCGCCATACGCACCAGGATCGCCATGATCCGAGCAGTAGCTGCTCTTCTAGATAGAGCCGCAATGATGCAAGTACCTAGGCAAGACCCGGACGAAAGAACCGCGATTTTCGTACCTACAGGACTACTATCACTGACACATCATTAACATTGGTGCCGGTCGGGCCTGTAAAGACAAGATCATTGAGCCTTGAGAAGAAGTGGTAGGAATCATTGTCAGCTAGAAAGTCCTCTGGGGTTAGCCCCATTCTTGTAGCTCTAGCCAATGTTTCTCCGTCAGCTATCGCTCCAGCAGCGTCTGTCGGCCCATCCACTCCATCTGTGCTCAAAGAAGCCATGACAACCCCCTTCATCCCACTCAGTCTCGGTGTGGCTCCTAAGAGTATCTCTTGATTTCTTCCTCCCAAGCCCCTTCCGGTGACAGTTACCGTTGTTTCCCCGCCTGCCACTATTCCGACAGGCTTCTGAACAGGGTCTCCAGAAGCGTAAGTTCCACGGGCTATTGAAGCCAGCATCGTTCCGACGTGTCTCGCCTCGCCCTCCAAAGTCGATGTCAGGATAAGTGAGCGTAGGCCAGCTGATGCGAGGCATCTTTGGGTGGCTGTGCTTGCGGACCGGTTGTTTCCAACAACAACACTATACACTTTCTTGAAGACCTTGTCGCCCGGCTTCGGAGTTTCCGGAAGCAGACCGTTCTCTCCGTCCAACAGGACTTTCTTGATGGATGTTGGAGCGGTATCCCATAAGTGGTATTTCCGCAGAATCGTTATTGCGTCGTGAAACGTTGTTGGATCTGGAATCGACGGCCCTGAGGCAATGAAGCTCAAAGGGTCCCCTACGACATCAGAAAGGACAAGATTTAGAACCGTGGCCGGATAGGCTTTCTTTGCCAGCCATCCTCCTTTGAAATCAGAGATATGCTTTCTCAGGGTGTTGATCTCACTTATTGTCGCTCCTGATTTGAGCATTGCCTCGGTAATCTTACTCTTGTCTAGAATCGAAATTCCATCACGAGGCAGGGGCATGAGGCTCGAGCCTCCTCCTGAAATCAAGCATATGATTAAGTCATCCTTTCCTGCTTCTTCCACGATCCTCAGCATCTCAAGTGTTCCATTGACACCGGCCTCGTCCGGAGCTGGATGGCTTGCTACATGAAGCCTTATGGCACCTACTCTGTGTTTGTTGCAGTGTGGAACGTTCACAAGACCTTTCGCTATTCGATTACCCAAGATCTGGTTCAGAGCCTCAGCCATAGAACCGCTTGCCTTGCCACCACCCACCACGTACAAGTTTCTGAACTTCTTCAAGTCGAACGAGTACCCATCAGCTTTGACGATGGAACTCCTCAACGAGATCCTTGATTTCATCATTTTCTTCGGGTCAACAGCTCTTAATGCGAACTCAAGGCTTCGCAAGGCCAGAGATCTGGCTTTTCGGTTAAGAGGACCATTTCCGTTTCTGATGAGCTCATTCCTGTTTCTTATTTTGATCATTTGAGGACCTCGTTGTTAGTTTCCTAAGGGCAGACATGTGATCTTGACGAATTAGTTTTGATAGAGAGCGTACAGGTCAACGGTGTGAGACAAGCACTAGCCATGCCAATCTCGGACAGATCACTCCCAGAACTCTGGTTTTGTCTTACTTTGCTTCCTGTCGAGACAGGCCTTGATCAATCCGTAATAAGGCGGCGAAGGTTTGCTGGGCCTGGATTTGAACTCTCCGTGGAATTGAGTGGCAAAGTGGAAGTATTTGTCATGAAGTTCAAGGATCTCCATTCGTCTTGCGTCACTGCTCTTGGCCGAGAAAACCATTCCTGCCTTTGTCAGTTGGTCTGCGTACTTGGGATTCAATTCATAGCGATGTCTGTGTCTTTCATACACTCTCCGAGCTCTGTAGAGTTTCTCCGCTATCGTTCCTTGTGATATGATGATCTCATGAGCACCCAGTCTCATTGTAGCTCCTTTGTATCCCACCTCTCTCTGTTCGGGCATGAGATCGATTACCGGATTCGGACTATCCGAATCGATCTCTGTGCTATTTGCGGCTTCAAGTCCAATGCTTCGAGCAAAGGCAACAATGGCAAGCTGGAAGCCTAGACAGATCCCTAGGAAAGGCAAATCCTTCAAGCGGGCGTAGTTGATTGCAGCAATTTTACCTTCGGTACCTCTTGCTCCGAACCCTCCTGGGACAAGCACGCCGTCGAATCGTAGTAAGGCCTGCAGGTTAGCTTCTTTGTCCTCGAATGTTTCGGTCTCTATCCAGTCAATTGACAATCTTGAGTTGCAAGAAGCAGCAGCATGCCTGAGAGCTTCGTTCACGCTGACATACGAATCAGCAAGTTCCGCATACTTGCCACAGATTGCAATCTTGACTTCATGCTCTGGACTTACGAAGGAGTTGACAGTCTTCTCCCAGCTCGACCAGTCAGGCTTCCTTTTCTGAAGTTTGAGTCTTTCGGTCAAGTAGTCCCCCAGTCCCTGCTGGTCCAGCACCAATGGAGTTTCATACACTGTCTTCAAGTCTGGCGAAGTGAAAACAGCCCTTTCTTCCACGTTGCAGAAGAGCGCAATTTTCCTTTTCGGATCACTCAGCAGCGGTTTCTTGCTTCTTGCAACGATTATGTCTGGCTGAATACCGATTCTTCTTAGCTCTTGCACACTGTGCTGAGTGGGCTTCGTCTTTTGCTCTCCGACGACATCTACGACCGGGACGAGGGTGACGTGCGCGTAGATGACATTTTCGTGTCCTTGTTCAAGTCTCATTTGTCTGGCCGCCTCCAGAAATGGAAGACTCTCTATGTCTCCCACGGTTCCGCCGATTTCGACCAATGCAACATCGACGTTGTTTCTGGCTGCGATCTGACCCATCCTACGCTTTATTTCGTCTGTAATGTGTGGAATTATTTGGACACACTTGCCCAGGAAGTCCCCTCTTCTCTCCTGATCTATCACAGAGAGATATACTTGCCCGGTTGTCATGTTGTGATCTTTGGGAATGTTAATGTCCAAGAATCGTTCGTAGGTGCCGATGTCCATGTCTATCTCTCCACCATCCTCAGTCACGAACACCTCTCCGTGGGCGATCGGATTCATCGTGCCAGCATCAACATTCAGATACGGATCAATCTTCACAGCCGTTACTTTGAACCCTCTCACCTGAAGGATCTTCCCGAGTGAAGCAGTAGTTACACCCTTTCCTATTCCAGACATTACCCCGCCAGAAACAAAAGTGAACTTCGTCACCAAGGAGCACCTACAACAGAATAGGCCGCGCAGGTACTTGATATTTAAGAATAGGCCTGCTTGAAGGCTCCGGACTCTCGAAATGGCATCGATCTAGTCAGGAAGACTGCAGCTTCGAGGCAAGAAACACTGTAATATCGTCAACCGGCAACGCGCCTGAGACTGCTCTCAACTGGTCGAGACAATAGGGACAGGAGGTGATTATTCGATCTGCATTGACATCACGAGCTTGCTCGATCCTTTCACGAGCTATCTCTCTAGACAGTTCCTTGGAGTATGTCTGGGTGATTCCTGCACCTGAGCCGCAGCATCTCGTATTCTCCTTCGAGTCGGCCATTTCCACAAGTCTGATCCCTGGGACTGAGTTGAGAAGCTTCCTAGGAGGTTCGATTACTTTCATGAGTCTGGCAAGATAGCATGGATCATGATAGGTGACAGTCTCACTCGTTTCTTGGAAACGAAGAGAACCAATTCTAGTCGAGAGGATCTCTGTAATGTGAGAAGCTAAGGGAGGTTCTTCCTTCAAAAACATAGGATAGCTTACTCTGAGAGTCTGAAGCCCTATCGGACAAGGAAGCACCACTCGTGATGACCTCAGCTTTCCGAAGTTGTTTCTTGCCAGAGTACGAAACTGATCAAAAGCTCCTCCTAGCACGAACGGGGCTCCACAGCAATCCGTTCCTCCCCACACGCTTGCACGTAGTCCCAGATGTTCAAGAAGACGGAGAGACGATTCCAGGATCTCTGGGTGTTTATGCCTAACATTACATCCTGGAAAGAAGACTAGGCTCGAGCTATCTTCGCTAATCTTTCTGCCGGTTCTGCCATAGATGTTTCCAGTCTTGGCTATAGAAGACAGAAGACTCTTGATGGAGGCAGGTGCAACCGAGCTCCCAAACAATGTAGCCCTGATCGCAAGCACTATGTCTCTTACCTTGATCTGGGGAGGGCATTTCACCACGCACCTGCCACAAGTCGTACAGGAGTAGACTGAGTCAACGAGGGCCTTCGTCGGACGAAGCTTACCCTTCAACAACCCAAACCCAATGTTGACCAATCCTCTAGGTGCAAACGATTCCCACCCCCTCCTCTCCAGCGTAGGGCATACCCAGCGGCAAAAGCCACACATCGTGCAGGTAAGCATCTCGTCCTCGAATTCTCGGAGCAAATCTAGCTTTCCACCGGGTATCGCAATCTCGTAACAAATGTCTTAGGAGTAAAGTCAAGGGACAGCTTTCCCGGATTCATGATGTTGTTCGGATCTATCGCCCGCTTTATCACCCTCATTAGGTCCAACTCGGTTTTGTGCTCCATTCCCATAAATGGAGCCCTTGTGAAACCAATGCCATGTTCTCCACTCAGTGACCCTCCTAAGCCAATGCATGCCTTGTAGATATCCTGGCATGCCTTCCAAGCTCTCTTCCAAGCATCTCTTTTCCGTACGTTGAAGAGAACCTTTGCGTGAAGATTTCCGTCTCCACAATGGCCATAAGTTCCAATAACAAGGCGCTGTTTCCTCGCAACTCGACTGATGAAGTGTATGAGTTGGGGAATTTTCGAGATTGGAACAATCATGTCGTCAGCAAGTGAGGTTGAGACTTGCCCCCCTTTCAGTCTCGACATGGATGGAAGAACCGCTTTGCGTCCCGCCCAAAGCCTTTCTCTTTCAACCGGATCATCTGAGGAAGTGAACAGGGTTGGATTCTCTTTTCGGCATACTTCCTCAGCTCTTCTCATGTCATCCTTGACAGTGTCGCGGTGTCCATCAAACTCGATGATGACAAGCCCATTCACTTCTGGTAGGTCAAGTCTCATCGACTTGTTGACGGCTTGGATACACGTTTTGTCCATGATTTCGAGTGCTGCTGGGAGCATGCGACCCTTGATCAGATTGGAGATCGTTCTTCCCGCAGCCTCCAGATCCTCATATGCCGCGAGAGCGGTTGAAACATAACTGGGAAGGGGGGCGACCTTCAATTTTATCTCCGTTATGACTCCAAGTGTTCCTTCAGATCCTACAAACAATCTGTGCAGTTGATATCCAGAGGAGTTCTTAATCGTTCTCGAGCCTGTCTGAACTATTCTTCCGTTAGGAAGAACGACCTCGAGACCTAGGACGTAGTCTCTTGTGGCACCGTATTTGATGGCTTTGGTGCCACTTGCGTTGACTGCAACCATGCCTCCTATCGTGCAAACGTCTGCGCTTCCCGGTTCCGGAGGGAAGAAGAAGCCAAACGGTTTCAAGGCAGCGTTCAGTGTCGAATATACGATCCCTGGACCAACAACCACGTACAGATCTTCAACATGGGTTTCCACTATGTGAGACATTCTGGTCATATCGAGTGTTATGCCGCCGTTCCAAGGTAGGGAATGGCCACATAGTGCCGTTCCCGCTCCTCTTGGCACAACAGGGATTTTCTTCTTGTTCGCGTAGCGAACTATTCTTGACACTTCCTCTGCGGACCCTGGCCTGACAACCACATCGGGAGCCGATGAATGGATTGAGGCATCAAAGGAGTAGCAAAAGAGTTCAGCCTTGTCCGTTGTAACATTCTCTCGTCCAACAATGCTAGGGAGCGCCGTCTCACACCCTTCCATGATGAATCCTCACAGCCGCATGCCGTCTGTTTTGTGCGCTTAAAAGTTGTATTGAAGCTCTGACAAGAGTGTTTAAATCAATATTGACATGAGTTGCTATTGATGATGAAGAATAAGAATGCCGAGCGTTCTCAGCCGACGCTATGAGGATTTTTCGACGGGCGAACTGAATTCGCCCTCCTTCATTCTTCCGTAGTGACAATCGGCTCCTTCCGCGCGCACCGCAAGAACTTTGATGGTTGAAAATCTTTATAGTGAGGGTTCTGACCTCATCTTTGGGAAAAGTTCATGACGTGCACAGTCGTCGTCGGCGGATTCTACGGAGATGAAGGCAAGGGCCATATCGTTTCATACCTTGCCGTGAAAGACAAACCTCCGATAACCGTGAGAGGAGGAGTTGGCCCCAACGCAGGCCACAAGGTGGTATTCCAGGGACGAACTTATGGGCTAAGAATGGTCCCATGTGGCTTTGTGAATCCCAACTCCAGACTCCTGATAGGGCCAGGAGTCCTCGTAAACCCGAAAGTACTTCTTGAAGAGATCAGACTCACCGAAACCGAAAACAGGATTGGAATAGACAAGCAATGTGCGATAATTGAAGAGAGACACATAGAGGAAGAGAAGAAAGACACTCATCTCACCACCAAGATCGGAACCACCAAGACTGGAGTGGGGATCTGTCAGGCAGAGAGAGCTCACCGAAAGGCGAAACTCGCGAAAGAAATACCGGAAATATCTCGCTACATAACTGATGTCCCCCTAGAGGTGAACACCGCAATCAGTAGGAAAGAGGCTGTGCTCGTCGAAGGGACTCAAGGTACTTACATCTCACTTTACCATGGCACCTATCCTTTCTGCACAACAAAGGATGTCTGCGCGTCTGCCATCTGCTCAGATGTCGGGATCGGCCCTACGGCAGTTGACGATGTGGTAGTGGTCTTCAAAGCTTTCGTGACAAGAGTTGGAGAAGGCCCATTGGAGAACCAACTGCCAACAGAAGAGTTGGAAAGAAGGGGATGGCTGGAGTTCGGAACCGTGACAAGTAGGCCCAGAAGGGCAGCTCCCTTTGACTTCAAACTTGCAAAGAGAGCGGTTATGCTCAATGGGGCAACGCAGGCGGCTGTTACAAAGTTGGATGTCGTGTATACTGACTGCAAAGGTGTCAGGAACTTTGAAAAGCTTTCAGAAGCTGCCAAGAAGTTCATACGCGAGATAGAGAGTGAAACTGGCATCCCTGTAACATTGATTGGAACAGGGCCTTCAGTGGAGGAAACGATTGATCGGCGGAGACCATAGATTTGGGGGCTGATGTTTGCGGGGCTTGACCAGTTGGAGAAGCTGGTAAAGCTCAGTTGCCGCGCGCGCGTGCACATATTTGCCAGAACATTAGACAAGATATCTGCAAACAGAAAAGTCTCCAAGATCATCTATGCATTGAGTATGATCTTCTTCTTTGTGCTCGTTTTGCTTCCGCCAATATTCGGGATAATGCTGAAGCTTGACAGAATAGGAGAGACCTTCCGAGACCCTCTTCTTCTTGCGCGATCTCAGGCGGCGATTTCCTGGTCCTTCGTACTTGCCTTTGCAGTAGCTGCGCTTGACATACTGGCAGGGCTTCCCCTGGCCTGGTTGATTGTGAGAAGTCCAAAATGGGGAAATGTCGTTGATACTCTCGCGGACATTCCATTCATCATACCAACAGTGGCACTAGGCCTCTCAACGCTTCTGTTCTGGGGACCCCAGGGGCCAGTAAGAATCCTCTTTGGGCAGACACCGTTGGCCCCCGGGCTGATTCTTGTCGTGCTTCTTCACTTCGCTTTCTCACTTCCGGTAGTGGTAAGAGTGATGGTCGGCGAGTTGACAGGATACCGAGAAAACTTCGAAATAGCAGCAAAGACCCTGGGAGCTGAACCGTTCACAGCCGTTAGAACTGTGACTCTTCCGATCTTGAGGCCCGGGCTCGTGGCGTCATTTCTCCTGTCGTTCGCAAGATCACTCTCAGAAACAGGAGCCACGATAGTTGTAGCCGGATCCTTTGAGAATGGGCCTATATTCATCAAGACAGCGAAAGATGCGGGCCTTGAAGGGGCCCTGTCGTTTGTCAGTCTTGTACTCATAATAGGATCGATAACGACATTCGTCATCATCAGGTACCTTGGCTTGAGGCTAAGACTACCTGTTTCAAGGGTGTGGCCAAGAATAGAGAGGAAACTGAGTGAGCAGAATGCGGTGCTCGGAAGAAATCTGGCCTCTCTGTCAATTCTTGCTCTATTTGTGATAGCTCCATCGCTGTTTATCGCTTTGCCAAGCCTTCAGGCAATCTTTGACGGAACGCTTGGTGAAGCGCTTTCGGGCAGGGGAGTTTGGAGCGCCTATTGGCAGAGCATGATGTTGAGTTATGGTATTGGAATAATCGTCACAGGCATCAATGTGCTGGCGGGAATGCCAATTGCCGTGCTCATTGCAAGAAGAAAACTTGGGAAGGTCGGCACGTCACTTATGGATACGTTGGTAGATATTCCCATCGTCGTTCCGTCTGTCGCTCTTGGGATATCTCTCAGTTACTTTTGGAGAACATTCGGGGCCCTGCCCGAGTTACTAATTCTAACGATCTCTCATCTGACGATCACATACACGTATTTTGTAAGGGCCATGTCCGCGGCAATAGAGTCTATTCCGATCTATCTTGAGGAAACAGCTAGGACTCTGGGAGCGAGGCCTTTGACCGTCTTCAGACGGATAATCCTTCCTCTAACCAAATACTCCATCTTTGCTGGAGCGATACTAACGTTCACACGAAGCGTGGATGAGACTGGAGCTTCTGCCGCAGTTGCCACGAAGTTGAAGACAGTGCCCGTACTATTGGTTGACTGGATCAAGGGAACGACGGAAGTTTCCAGTTCGGCACAAAGCTTGGGAGTGGGATTGCTTGTAGCTGTGTCTTTTCTTGCTCTCTTTGCTCTTCGCCTGACCGTGAAGGGGCGGAGATGAACTGAGATGTCTTCAGTGAGATTGGTCGACGTTGTCAAGAGATTCGCAACGATCACAGCGATAAACCGATTGAGTGCGGAGATACCTGAGGGCGAGTATGTCTGTGTTTTGGGTCCGACGGGCAGTGGGAAGACGACACTGCTCAAGCTGATCGCGGGCCTGACCATTCCAGACGAGGGAGAGATCTACATAGGTGACAGACCAGCCATTGGTGTTCCGGCAGAGGAGCGAGGGGCGGTCTATGTTCCTCAACAATATGCGCTTTTCCCTCATTTGACCGTCTTGCAAAATGTCGCGTTCGGGCCCCTTTCGCATGGAGTAAACGAAGAGGAAGCTCTGCATATGGCCAGGGAAATGTTGGAAATGATGAAGCTGGATCACAGAGCCGATTCAAGGCCTGATGAGTTGAGTGGGGGAATGCAGCAACGAGTGGCCCTTGCCAGAGGGTTGGCCACCAAAGCGAGACTTCTCCTCCTTGACGAACCACTTGGAGCTTTGGATGCAAGACTGCGTGTCGAGTTGAGAGATAAGCTGAGAAGACTTGCGAAAGACTCAGGAGTCACGGCTATCCATGTGACACATGACCAGGCTGAGGCCACTGCCATCGGTGACCGAATAATTGTGTTGCGGGACGGAAGAATAAGGCAATACGCTACACCTTTCCACGTGTACATGAGACCTCAATCATTGTTCGTCGCTCATTTTGTGGGAGGAGCTAACTTTCTTCAGGCTGTAGTTGCAGAGAGACATCCAGAAGGATCGGTCCTAGAACTACACGGTGGGCTTCGGGTCAAGGTCAGCGACAGTACGTACCTGCCTGGGGAAGAAGTTGTCCTCGTCATCAGGGAAGAAAATGTGAGAGTTGCGGAATCCAATGAGCAAATGGAACGAACCCTGTACAACATGGTTGAAGGAGAGATTCAGTCTTCACGATTCTTAGGGGGATTCGTTAGTAACCAGATGCGTCTCACCAACGGGGATCCGCTCTCTTCGAAGACTCCATCAATAGTACGAGAGAAACCATTCCCACACGGAAAAAAGGTGGTTGCATACTTCAAGCCATCAGATACAATGGTCTACTCATATCCGCCGATAGGGTTGCCAAGAGAACTGAAGGTAATGTAGATGCCTGATCTTCGAGTCGTCGGTCTCACAAAAAGATTCGGGTCAATCGCGGCCCTTGAGAATGTAAACTTGGACATTCATGAGAAAGAGTACGTATCTATCATAGGGCCAAGCGGATGCGGAAAATCCACGCTCATCAAGTGCATAGCAGGAATCATTGATCCAGATAAGGGAGGAATATTCGTCGACGGAAAACCAATGAATAATATGCCGATTCAACGCAGGAGAATCGGATACGTCTTCCAAGAACTCACGCTTTTCCCACACATGAGGATCTTGGAAAATGTCTCATACGGGCCTCGAGTTCAAGGACAGAAACTGCATGATAGTAGAGCACTTGTGACAGAATTACTCAACTTGATCAAGCTCGCTGATCGAGCTGACTCGTTTCCACACGAGCTGAGCGGGGGAGCTCAGCAGAAGGTTGCAGTGTCTCGAGCACTTGCGTCAGGTTCCACACTGCTACTGTTTGATGAGCCCTTTGGGGCTCTGGATGCGAAGGTTCGAACTGAGTTACGGTATGAGATCAAGAGAATGACTACTGATCTAGGGCTCACTGTTCTTCATGTGACTCACGATCAGGAGGAAGCTATGTCGATTAGCGACAAGATCGTGATAATGAAGGGAGGCAGAATAGTTGAGGAAGGCTCTCCACTTGAATTGTATATGCGCCCCAAAATGGTCTTCACGGCCAACTTTCTGGGAGAAGCGAATTTTCTGAAAGCGAAAGTGACACGACAATCAGACACTGGTTCCGTAGTCAAAGTTGGAGATATGTTTCTACAAACCTCCGACAGAACTCGTAAGGCTGGCGAAGAAGTAGTCATTGCTATCCGGCCTGAGTTCATGTCAATTGCTCCGGGTTTCAAAGGGGAAGACACTCTGGTGGGCAAGGTGGTGGGCACTAGGTTCATGGGCGACATGATTCGATACGAAGTCGAGATCGTGAGTGGAGAGATCATGTTTGTCGAACATCCCATTTGCTTTGGAGAGCTGGACATACAGCTTGAGGACGAGGTGGCACTCAAGATACCTGAGCATCTAGTGGCAGTCTATTCTGTGCCTGAAAGAGGCTTGGAGAAGGAACTCCAATTGGAATAGCAGGATTTGATTCAGGGGCTTCTGGCTGGTGAAGGAACAAGCTATATAAACTATATAGAATACATTTTGAGAGCGGATTAGGTCGGGATCAAGATTTCCAGTACGATCTTGGCAATTTGAGGTTTGATTTGAATGGAGGGAACAGTGCATCTTGAGTGAGAAGCTTCTGACGTGGTTTGGAAAAAGAAGACAGACAAAAGCTGTGCAACTCATTCAAGCGCATCTCTCTTTGACCACTCGGGCAGTAGGGGAGTTGGAGAAGGCGCTGGAATACAAGATTCAGAACAAGAAGGATCTGGCCGAGGCAAGCATTGGCAGACTATCGAGAATGGAAGAGGAAGCGGATTCGCTCAGAAGGGATATTGCGATCGAACTTACCAGTGGCGAGATCCCCCCACACGAGAGAGATGATCTCCTTCATCTTTCAAGGGACATAGACTGGATTACTGATTGGGCTAAGGAATCAGGCAGGATAATGTTGGTGGCACCCGTAGAAAGATTGCCTCAAGAGATAGTGAAGAAGGGGCTGGAAATGATGAGTGCTGTCAAGGAAACCGCAAATGCAGTTCGCACCTGTATCGATCAGTTGAGCGAGAAGCCCAAGGAAACCATGAGACTAGCGGATAATGTGGAAAGCCTTGAGGAGAAAGTGGACAGTCTTTACATGGAGATTAGGAGCCTCTACCCCGCGATGGACTTCTCGAAACTGAATCCAGGCGAGGTGTTCCTAATCTTTGAGCTGTTTGACGCGATCGAGAACATAACCGATTGGTGTGAGAACACCATAGACCAAGTCAGGGTGATCGCCGTTAGAATGCTCTAATCGGGCCTCGTCTTCTTTCAGGGACTCTGTTCAGAGCATTTGACCTTTCAAATAAAACACCGCTTCTACGGCCTATCTGGAATGCTCAAGTATCCATGCATTTTGAGCCACCCAAGGAATCTTGAAGGCGGCCCCTCGTATGACAGCCAACGCAGGTAAGGCTGAGATCAGCACATGAAGTGCATTGAACACAGCAGTGAATAATATGGTCCAAACCAATATCTCGGAGGTCGAGGAGACAGCAAGCCCCACAAATCGCAACATGCTTCCGGCCAACTTCAGAAAATCTGGTGCTATCAACAGCAAGACTATGACATTCATAACGGAGGTTGCGAGAATTCTCGAAATGGTACCCACAATGGTTCCGAAAGAAAATGCAAATCCCACTTTGTGCCCCCGGAAGAATCGTTCAAAGACCCTTATCCCAACCCAATAGCCGAGGATCATAGGTACCACAGCTAGGAGTTTCATTGTGGGCCCCAAGACCCACCCCCTTGCAATCGATAGAGCGATCCAACCAATCACCTCAGCGACAAGACTCGGCGCAGGTCCCATCAAGAAGAATAGAACCATGATCGGGACCTCGGTCAGGTCGAACTTCAGATACGGGAGCAAAGGAAACGGAACTTCCGTATTTACAAAAGTGAGGATTAGAGCCAAAGCTGCGAATACGCTCGTGTTTGCCACTACAACGGTGTTCCTTGCTCTCATACCGTTCAGTGGCGGAGAGCAACTCTTTTAAGCGTTTCTACTCAAGAATGAGTAAGCAACAAGTGTGCGCGCTGAAGATTGCAGTGGTCAAATCTGACCCACGGAGAAGTCTCAGATCACATGTTTCGCAAAATCTGCACCGCGTGTCTCAGTTTCTCATATGACAGTTTCGGGCTAGTTTCCAGCGTTTCCAGAGCATTGAGCAATACACGTCGAGCAAAGGACACTTCCCTTCCGACTTCTTTGCGCACATCTTGGTCTTCGAATCTAGGATCGAAATCAATGAAGCCATGAGTCAGAGAAAGGACTGCAGCCGCGTATTCGATTTCTTCAGCTGCATGCCAAAGAACGTCTTCCGAGGTTTCTTGCTTCACGTCTTTGGCTTCGAGGATCTGGTCCAGGTAAGAAACTGCCCTAGAAATCGCGTTTTTTATCTTTGGAACATACTCGGCCTGCATGGTCGCTCTCACCCAGACTTCCGATTATGTCTTGTGTAATGCTTGTGATTTGTGAAAAGGGAGCGTCTAGTGCCTTACTCCACAGTCACGGATTTCGCAAGGTTCCTAGGGTGATCAGGATCATGTCCTTTCTCAACAGCCACGTAATACGCCAAAAGCTGAAGAGGAACCACGAAAGCAAGGGGCGTCATAATACCAGGGATACCCCTCGGCATTTCAATGAAATCGTCGGATATGCTCTTGATTTGCTCATCTCCCTCCTCAATGATTGATATAATGTGGGCTCCTCTTGCTTTCATCTCCATGATGTTTCCGATTATCTTGCTGTGAGTCTCATCATTAGGGGCCACAAAGATCACCGGATACCCTGGTTCTACCATTGCTATGAACCCGTGCTTGCTTTCTCCGGCGGCATAGGCAAGCGATGGAACATAAGCTATCTCCAACAGTTTTAGCCTCCCTTCTATTGCCGTGACTTCGCTGATTCCTCTTCCAAGAAAGCAGAAACTCGGAAGATTCTTACATTTTCTCGCCACTTCTCTGACCTTGTCATCTTGTTGTTTCAGAATACTGGTAATCGCGTCTGGGACCTGTGCTAGTTTCTCGAGCAGATTCTCAGTGTCCGCACTGCTTGTTCTGCCTCGTTTCTTTGAAAGCACAATTGCCAGCCTAGTCAGCACGGTCACTTGGGCCGTGAATGTCTTTGTCGCTGCGACTCCGATTTCCGGTCCGGAATTCTGCCCTACGTAGACGTCCGAGAGCCGGGTCACAGTCGATCCCATGACATTCGTAACGCTGACGATCGATGCACCTCTTGCCCTAGCTTCTCTTACGGCGTTCAGAGTATCCATTGTCTCGCCTGATTGACTCAAAGCGACTACGATCGATTTCTTATCCAGGAGATTGGTATGGACTTGGTTGAATTCTGATGCAATGATGACGTTGGAACGAAGACCTGCGAGCTTTGCCATAGAGTAGGCTCCTGCAAGGCAAGCGTGGTATGCTGTACCGCAACCGGTGAAGTAGACCACATCTGCTGAGTCTATTCTTGAGGCGACAAGGTCGTAGTAGATCCTTGGTGTCCTCAAAGCATTGCGAATGGCCTGAGGCTGTTCATAGATTTCTTTCAACATGAAGTAATCATAACCAGATTTCTCGGCAGCTTGCCTAGTCCAAGTTACCTCGAACGGAGCCCTGCTGACAACTTCGCCTGTCTCAGAATTCGTGATTTCAACTTTGCTTAGTGTCAGCAGGGCCACCTCATTTTCCTCGAGCAGCAACGCCTTGTTCGTCAGTGGGAGAAATGCAGGAATGTCTGAAGCACAGTAGACTGCGTCCTTTCCGATACCGATCACTAGAGGGCTTTCTTTCCTTGCACATACTATTGTATCGGGGTATGAGCTGCAAAGGACCACAATAGCATAGGCGCCTTTCAGCTTGCGTACTGTCTCTATCACGGCTTCTAAGAGATCCGAGCCATTTCTCAATTGTTCTTCTATGAGGTGAGGAACGACTTCGCTGTCGGTTCTGGACTTGAAGATGTGGCTACTGTGCTCGAGCTTTTCGCGCAGCTCCAAGAAGTTCTCTATTATCCCGTTGTGAATCACGGCGACCTTGTTGTCACAATCGGTGTGGGGATGTGCATTGACTTTGGAGGGCGCTCCGTGGGTTGCCCATCGAGTGTGCGCGATACCTATGCTTCCAGGCATGTCATCCAAATTAACCGCGGCATGAACCTCGGAGATCTTTCCTTTGTCTTTCTTTATGAACAACTTGTTGCTTTGAACGGTTGCTTCCCCGACGGAGTCATATCCTCGGTATTCTAGGCGCTCCAGTGCTTGTCGCATCAGGGGAGCCACATCTCCGCTTTTGAGAATGCAACCGAATATTCCGCACATGATTTGGCTCACATCTAGGCGTAGGAAGGCCATGAATCGTAAGGTTCTTTCATAAACATTCCTGAACACTAGGTTTGAAAAGTTGGATTAATGTGCGTCGTTTCTATATCTGGATATGTTCCATCCTGTCAGAGTATGGTTCTAATCAAATCATCTGGTCCATCAGTCGAAGGGTGCCCAAAGCTATGGCGCATTAGCAGATGATGCGAAGCCTTTGAAGCCACTTCCACATTTTCAGGCCCACAAAGCGTTCTTGTTATGTAGCTGCTTCAGCAAGTTTTGCTCTCAGAATCTCTGTCACAAGCTTCGGATCGGCCTTTCCCCTCACTTCTCCCATGACAAGTCCCATCAAACGTGCTTCAGCACGTTCACCCTTCTCCTCGATCGATGGCAAATTGCCTTGAATCTTGCGTTGGATCAACAGTTCTAGTTCCTTTCGGGAAAGCATCTTCAAACCCAGTTTTGCAATGGCTTCATCTGGATTTGATTGTGGGTTCTTGGAAAGCCATGTCAATACTTCTTGAACTGATTCCTTTGCAGTCGCGCCTTGGGAGACTAATTGGAAGATTTCAACCAGCTGCCTATCGGACAGATTCTCCACTGGCACACCTTCTCTTGCTAGACTCTTGATGGATTCAGTGAGTATTGTTGCAACGAATGATGCTGCCAAAGCTGTGTTCTTCATGATGGTTCTAAATGTCTCAAGGTAGTCTGAGTTGACGAGCTGATCTGCAAGCTTTTTGTTGACTTTGTATTCGTCCATGAGTCGTTTGGTGAGAACGTCGGGCATTGGCGGAAGTTTTGACTTCACTTCCTCGATCCAGTTCGACTTCACAGTAACTGGAGGGATATCGGTTTCAGGATACATTCTTGCGGCCCCTGGCCGAGGGCGCATGTATTTGGTAGTTCCATCATCATTTGCAGCACGTGTTTCCTCAGGGACGCCCCTCAGAGCTTCTTTGGATCGCTCCACCACCGCTTCAAGAGCGTCTCTGCAATTTCTGTACTCATCGGCAACGATTACAACTGCATCATCTTCACTGCAACCCAATCTCCTCTTTAGTTCTACGACTTCCTTTTCGGATATCCCATATGCCGGAAGCTCGTCTGTGTGAAATATCCCTCCAACTCCTCCCCAGAAACGAGCTCTATCTGACAGCTCTGTACCGAAACGGATGTTTGATTCAAGCTCAGTCTTCAGTAGACCAGAAAACTTTGGCAGTCGAACCGCAAGTACAACTCCTCCTTTCTTCAAAGCATCCGCAATGACCCGGGACGATGACGCTTTGAATACGTCTGTGACATCGTTGAACTCCTTCTTCAGGTCATCTTCTACTATGCCTCTGGATCTTAGTTCCTTCTTGATCTGAACAAGAGATAACTGTCTAGTGACCTCATTCTCAACCACCGTTGAGATCAGCTCGAGTTTCTGAACGCCCTTTATTTCTGTAAGTGCGCCCTCTTTTAGAGAGATGTTGAGGTCTTGGCGGATTGTTCCTAGGCCTCGCTTTACCCTTCTAGTTGCTCTGAGGATTCTACCGATGGCGAGTGCCACTTCCTGAGCCTGATCAGGTGAGAAAATCACTGGCGCAGTTGTCACTTCTACTAGAGGGATTCCAAGCCTGTCTAGTCGGTATCTAACTACCAGGCCCTTCTCTCCTGTCTTGCGAGCGGCGTCTTCTTCCAAGCAGATTTGATTGATTGAAATAGCAGTCGCATCAACTTCTATGGATCCGCCTAGTGCAACAATGCAGGTTCTTTGGAATCCAGTGGTATTCGACCCGTCTATCACGATCTTCCTCATGACTTGGACTTCATCAACAGCCGTTGATTTCAGGAGCAAAGCAACCGAAAGCGCTGCCTCGACCGCCTCTCGGTTCAAATCGTGGGGGGGCTCTTCGTCAATCTCGACCAGGCATGATGTTTCGTTGTCAATCTCATACAATACCATTCTGCCACGTTGAAACTCAAAAAGGGCTGCCGGATCTATCTGTCCGAGTTCGCTTTGAGTGGGCCTTAATCTTCTGAGCACAGTTTTTGTTGGTTCACCTAGAAAGAGTCGGGTGGGACAGTTGCAGAACATTTTCGTTCTTGTGTCTAGCTGTTGGTGGATCTCAAGGCCCACTTTGAGGCCTATTTCCCGGTAGTCTGTCTTGCTCAAGTTCCTTCAGCCCTAGAGAGGTCTTCTCTGAGTAAATTCGCCTGCCATGTTTGTTGCCATCATCTCCTTTGCCTTGACGATGTCTGTCGTCTGACCAAGAACCCACATCATCTTCACATATGCTGTTTCGGATATCATGTCGCCAAGTGGCATGACTCCCATAGCCAGTAGATCCCTTCCTGTTTCATAGACGTTCATGTCGATCATGCCCCAGATGCACTGTGACGTCATGCCGACAAGTAGACCTGAGTCAAGTGCTCTTTTGATCGGCTCAAAGCACGCCCTACTCACATGACCCAGGCCAGTCCCTTCGAAGACAATCCCCCGGTATTTCTTCTCTTTGAACCAGTCAATGATTTCAGGATTGAAGTTCGGATGAAATTTCAGAAGAGCCACCTTCTCCTCAAAGTTTGCGTTGACGTGGGGGGCCCTTGACTGGTCACGTAGCCGGATAGTCTCGTCGAGAACATTGAGGTCCAGATTTTTCAGGTCTATCCTTCCTAGTGGTTTTGAGTCGACTGTTTTGAAGGCATCTCTTCTGCTGGTATGGCATTTCCTGACTCTTGTTCCTCGGTGAATGCTGATGTATTCGTCGGAGTTTGTTTCATGCATTGCGACAACAACTTCTGCAAATGGTGCTTTTGCGGCGATTGCTGTCGCAGCCATCAAGTTGGAGGCAGCGTCGGAGCTGGGTCGATCCGATGATCGTTGAGATCCGACAAAGACCACAGGATACGGGAGGTCTCGCAAAGCGAAACTCAGTGCAGCTGCCGTATAGCCCATCGTGTCTGTTCCATGAGAAAAGACAATGCCTTCACTGCCATTCTTCAATTCTTTGAATGCAGTATCAGCCATTTCCCGCCAGTGTTTCGGACCGATATTCTCACTGAACTCACTTGACAGTACTGTCGCCTTGATTCTCGCAATGTTCGAGAGTTCGGGAACAAAACAGTAGAGATCCTCCGCAGTTAGCGCTGGTTGGACTGCACCTGTTCTATAGTCGACTCTGCTTGCTATTGTTCCCCCGGTGCTTATGATGGATACTCTGGGAAGTTCTGGTTTTTCCTTAGGATGCGGAGGTGAGACAAACTCGGGCTTCTTCCCTTTGCTCAGGAATTCTATTACAGTTCCTTCGGTCAGTTCGATTCCTAGGTTGTATCCATTCTTGAGCTTGAGGATAACATGGGTGTCGTCAGCGTATTCGGATCGAGGAAAAAGGGTTCCCTCGTATGCTTTGCCGCCCTTTGTGATCGTAATGTTGTCTCCTATTGAGACGGCTGCGCGTTGCAGTTCCTTTGCTGCCTTGCCCTTGTATCCTGAGGTGGCTGCCGCCAAGATATCACCTTTGTTCAATGTTAGACTCGGGAGTTGGCTTAATCATTGCGCCTCACAAAAATGACGGTTTGCGTCTCGCCTTCCTCGTGTTTCATGCAGGTTCTAGAGGCTTTGACATGTATGGGCCGTCGGGAGTGTATCCCCGACGGTAGTAGTATTCCTTCGTGCCAAGGGCACTGGTAACAAGGATCTTTTTCTTTTTCTCCTTTCTGGAGATGGATTCTGCTTCTCTTAGAAGGGCATGTCCGTATCCCCTGTGTTGCCAAGCATCCCCTGCTTTATCTCCTATTGGAACCATCGGGCCGTAGACTCTCAACTCTCTTATGATGGAGGCCTCACTTCCCGCGATCTCTGGCCTGCGGGCCGATTCGGAAGGAATCCTTAAGCGAACGTACCCAATCAGAATGTCCTGTTTCGTATCTTCGGCAGAGATGAAGAACTCTTTTCCACTTGAAGCTTCATAGCTTTGGCAAAGCATCTCTATTTGAGTTGGGGTCGTCTGAATTCGGTCTCGGAGCCACCTGTGTCCCGCCTCCCGACAGCGGACACATCGACAGCGAACACCTTTCTCGTTCATTTTTTCTCGGACAAGCTCTCGGAGATCGCTTCTGCTAACCCCATCCTCTATGAGAGTTGCGGGGATGTCACGTTGAATTCGCATTATTCTCACCCATGGAGGAACGTGACGCTTCATTTCAGCTATCAGTTCGGCTGCTTCGTCAGAGGAATACGGTTTGTACCTTCCTTTGCGCCACCACTCGTAGAGTTTTGTTCCTTTGATCACCAGGCAGGGATAGATTTTCAGCATGTCGGGTTTGAAGCGTTCATCTGAGAATACGCGTTTGAATCCTTCAAGGTCTCTTTCGAAGTTCGACCCAGGAAGGCCGGGCATCAAGTGATAGACAACTTTCAATCCCGAATCCTTTACAGTTCGCGTGGCCTCGACAGCATCAGCCACTGTGTGCCCACGATTCACTGTAAGGTAGATGTCATCATAGATGTTCTGAATCCCTAGTTCGACCCTAGTGACACCCATCTTAAGCATCTGGTCGACATGTGATTGTTGCGCCCAATCTGGCCTTGTCTCCACCGTTATGCCTACGTTCCTGATCGAGGCAGTTTCGGCCAGATGCTTGGCTTCGTTGAGGCTAGTAGATGGGCTGCGGTTTATTGCGTCCAGACAGCCCTTGATGAAGGATTCCTGAAGATCAGGAGAGACAGAAGGAAACGTTCCTCCCATGATTATCAGTTCGACTTTGCTTACCTTGTGACCTATTGCCTGGAGTTGCTCTATTCTGCTTCTCACTTGCGAAGAGGGGTCGTAGTTTGATTGAGCTCCTCGCATCGAGGCAGGCTCTTTCCCTGTGTAGCTTTGGGGAACTCCGAGATCCGGCCCACCGGGGCAATAGACGCAAGGCGCATTTTCGTGAGGGCATCTGGATGGGGGAGTCATTACAGCGACTACTGCGACTCCGCTGATGCTTCGCACCAGTTTTCTCTTCAACAGTCTGTGAAGTCTCATCTCAGAAGGTTGTAGATTTGCGATTATCTCGGAATTGCGAGGAATTCTCTGGGCATTGAATTCTCTGCACACTTCCAACTTGATACGTTCAACATCAGCTCTCGTAGGAGTATCGATCTCTACAAGTCTGTTAATCATTCTTCTGGAGAGTTGATCGGTGGATGTCAATGCTGAGTGTTCCGCGAGAAATTGTAGTGCCTGTTTGAAAAGTCTTTCCCGGCGAGGGTAATTAGTACGACTTATAGGGCTCACCATCAGGACCAGAAGGAGGGAAACGATGAGTTCTCGGAGGACTGGGGTAGCAGATCTGAAGCTTCATCCCGGGAGCGCACCGTTTTGGCTCCTATCTCGAATGGAAAAACTAGCGGAGAAAATCTTCATCATAATACACGATGAATTCGGGGAAGAGGAAATTCTGGCCAGACTGTCCGATCCGATGTTCTTCCAAGCGTGCTCAAATGCCCTTGGATATGACTGGGACAGCAGCGGCGCGACAACTGTCACCTGTGCTGTTCTAAGGAGGGCCTTCAATTCCATCGACATCGATCTCAAGGGTGCTGGAGGCAAGGGTAAGCGATCAAGGCTCGCGTTGAAGGAGATTCAGCAGATTGGAAGGGAGTTTGGTCTTTCTGAGCATGAAACGTCAAAGATCGCTTACGCGAGCAGGATGACCGCAAAGGTTGATTCAGCTGCTATCCAAGCGGGTTACCAGATCTATCATCATATGGTGTTCGTCTCCAAACGAGGAGAATGGGCGGTGATACAGCAGGGAATGCGAGCTGAGCAGAGGCTTGCCAGAAGGTACCACTGGTTGTCTTCGAAGGTCAGAAGCTTTGTGGAAAGGCCTCACAATGGCATAGTTGGAGAACTGGTCCATGAGAATGTGCTGGATATGACTGCGACAGAGAGTGAAGGCTGCAGAGTGTTGAGTACCGAGTTGGCCACTGAAGGGCCTGAACGAGTGAAAAGATTGTTCAGTTCTATTAGAGGTCACGATCAGGCGACTTTGAGTAGATGGATGGGACCAAACGGGCCATCTGAGTCAGTGGATTATTATCAGGTTGCTCCTCAACGCATGGATTGGGATGCATTGAAGACCGCGTATGACGTCCGCCCAACTGCATATGAGCAGCTTTTGGCGATCAAAGGTATAGGGCCGGCCACAGTGAGGGGACTCGCGCTTATTTCTGAGATAATGTTTGGCACTCGGGCCAGTTGGAGAGATCCTGTAAGATTCTCGTTTGCCTATGGCGGAAAGGACGGCGTTCCCTTCCCTGTAGACAGAAGAGCAATGGATGAATCTATCCAAGTGCTTACTGCTGCCATAGAGAACGCAAAGATCGGCAGCTTAGAGAAGGTTAAGGCCTTCAGAAGACTCGGCCGATTCTCAGCCAGAATCCCTACCGTCTAAATCTGCGAGGTTTTTCCGACATCCAGTTCTGGCCAGGCTTTCTACCAAGAATCAGCCTCTTCTCAAATGTTCTTCTGAATTTCTGCCTTGGAAACATGGATGTTCGTGGCCTCCCCTGTATCTTTGGAGTCTGGCTTCTAACTTTCCCAGCCTTGGTAAGTGAGCCGTGAGTTGGCAATCATATCACCGCCAGATAGAGTTGTGGTAATCTCTTTTAAGTGTGTCGAGGCGAGGGAGCCACCTACCCACGCATAGTACCTTATCGAGGAAAATGGGGATTTGTTAGGTTAGACTGGAAGCAATGGATCAGGCTTTTCACGCGCGAAGCCTACGCAGTTCTCGGAGCTTCACACTTTGACTTTCATTCCGGAGGCGTCTCTGCGAACAGTACCAAATTCGAGCAAGTTTCTAAGAACGCCTCCGTCGAAAACGGGTCCATCTTTGCAGACGCGATATTCTCCTATGACGCAGCTTCCACAGATTCCTATGCCACATTTCATCATCCTTTCCAGGCTAGCTTGCACAGGAATGTCTCTCCTGAAGCATTCTTCTGCCACTTTCTTCATCATGAGTTCCGGACCGCAAGTATATGCGAGATCGAATTTCGAGTTTTCCATTGCAGTGATCGCAAGCTCAGAGGCTAGAGATTTCGAGCCATAAGAACCGTCATCCGTGGAGGCCAGAAGTCTAGTCTTGGCTTTGGCTGTGGTTTTCTTGATTCTTTCTATGAAAAGCAGTTCCGAGCTAGTCCTTGCGCCTATTACGATTGTTAGTTCATTGGCCCTCCTGCCGAGTTCCTCTATGAGGGGGGCCACGCAGGCTATGCCTGATCCACCAGCAACAATAAGCACTTTTTCTCTTTCAGCTACTTTGAACCCATTTCCATAAGGCCCCCTTACTCCGACACGATCTCCTACGTTCATACTGTGCAAGGCCTTTGTTGCGTCTCCCACCTGCCTGACCGTTATGCCACAATAGCCCTTCTCTGTCACGTAGGACAGGCCCATTGGAATCTCGTCAACGCTAGGAATCCAAATCATGACGAATTTGCCAGGCTGCGCTCTCGAGCATCGCTCATCAGTGAACATGAGAGTTGCAATAGTCGGGGTTTCAATTCTCTTCTCCTCGATTTCGACGATTCTAGGCTTGTGACTTGGCTTTGAATCACTGATCAATCGCGATGCCTCTATCACAGATTACGGGACATGGATGCTTTAAGAGGTTCCGCGGCCAGCGCTAGTCTTTGAAGAAGAATCGAGTTTCTCCCATGGTTTCCACGTTGAGTGGATGGATGTTGACAACTAGGGGGAAGTTCTTCACGGCGTCTCCTATGATAAGGCAGTGGTGTGGCGGAAGGTCTCTTGCTATGAGCTTTACGCTTTCGCCGTCGATTTTTGCGACTTTGGAGACTGTTTCTAGATCATTTTCGTTCATGAAGTTGAATAGGAATATGTTGTCTGCCTGTCTGTAGATGCTGTCTTTTATCGTGTCAGGTTGGTTTGTTATGAAGGTTGTGAATATGCCGATATGGCGCATCCTGGTGACAATATCCTCCCAATACGTTTCTCTTAGATAGAGATGGGCCTCTTCGGCAAAGAAGAAGACCGCTTTCATCTTCCAAGACATCAATAGGTCCGTCAGTTTGCTGAGTAGAATCTCAACGGTCATCCGTCGCATTGTGGAAAACTGATTCTTCATGTTTATTATGAGAGCTCCGCCTTCGTCAAGTTGCCTAACTAGTTTCTCCAGATCTAACGCTTCTGAAGGATTGTCCGTGAATATTCCAGAGTCAAGTATCGTGTTGTACCGGGACACTATGGCGTCTCTAACGCTCTCATGACAGTTCCAAGCCTGTATTGCGGCTCCCAGGGAGGATAGGGTCAGCTCGTTCCGGTCCTGCAGTTGACGCCATATTGCTGAGAAGACTCTGGCCGAGTTTCCCGGCAGATCCAGTGCGAAGAGAAGAACGCCTAGAAGAGTGCGCAGTCCGATTTGTGCTAGGGTAAGTCTCATGTTTGCGCTAGGTGTTAGAACAGTTATTCTTCTTCTGGTTTCCGGTGAAGTTGACTTTGTCTTGGAGAGGTTGACGTATTCCCCGTTGACGTCTAAGACCACACATGGGGCCTTGTTGTCGACCAGACCTAGAACAAGAAGTTTAGAGAGATGCGATTTGCCGGTTCCCTTCTTTCCCGTGATTATGTTGAGTTTCCCATCAAGGATCTTGGCATCCAACACTAGTTCAGCGTGCGATTTTGTGGTTCCGAAATGAATTGGTCTTGACTTCAGACTGGGTTCTATCACAGTCTCTATGGGAAATCTAGAGATTTTCGATGATATTCGTGAGGGAAGGTGGGAAACACTTGAGGACACCCTGCCGTTGTCCATCATCCCTCTTGTTTTGCATATGACTAGTCGAGTGTCTTTGAGGACAGTGATCTGGGAGGAAACGTTGAAGGGGTCGTAGTCTTCTCCGTGAATAGACTCCTCAGTCATTACGTCGCGAAGAATGTCTTCAAGCATCCCTGGTATGTTAGCGAATTGAATGTCGATGACTTGAACTATCATTCCTTTCTTGGCTTTCTGGTCTTCGATTAGGAGATAGTCTCCTTTCTCGACTTGTTCGTCCGGAAAGGAGATCAGTTGTATCGTGTCGCCTTCTTTTTTGTAGAGTCGCATCTAGATTGTATCTCTCCCTGTCCCAAATGGTCCGAAAAGAGATCTTCTTAGATTGGGTTGTGACACGATTCTTAAGCCGTAGTTCTTTGAGATGAACCTTTGAATTCCGATGACTTCATTGGCCGTGAATGTTGAAAGTATATGAGCTAGTCTCAGAGTTTCCGGGTAGCCTTGCTCCACCAGATCACTTCCAAAGAGCTTTGACACTGTTTCAATGGCTCCTTCGATTGGCACTTGTCGATCAATATCCAATCTGAAGGTGAAGCCCCCGAGAGCGAGCTTCGCAACGTATACTCTTCCGAGTAGTTTGACAGGGGTTGATGGAAATTGCTCGCCGATTTCCCGGTCCACGTCAAGGAGACATGGAGCGGGCATCTCCTCAAGTAGACGTGTTATTCTTTGACCCGCGATCGCGAGTTTCGTGGCTTTGGAGAAGGCTAGCACGACGTTTCCATTTTCCCTCGCAGATTCGAGAATGCTTTGAACATACTTGACCGGATTGTCTGGCGTGCCTGCAGTCAGCGATCCATCAAATAGTATAATTCCGTCTCGAGACGATGCACAAACAAGCCGTTGGGTCCAACGCTCAAGACTATTGCGCAACCTGTTCAAGATTCGCATCGTGACAGAGGAAAGCATGTCTGGCTGGGTTGGCTGTCTGAGGCCGAGATGTTCGGAAATAAGGTGATGTCCAGAGTCTGTTATGTGAAAAATGATTGGGCCGCAACGGAGATACAGGTATGAGCTGTCGGCCTTCCAGACTGTTGAGGATCTTAAGGCGCAAAGAACACCATCCTCCGTCTCTCCAATCCTTATGCTTGATACGTCAACGGCAACTATTGGGACTTCATATGCGAACGGCTCAATTCTAATTGGATTGTTAAGGAGGATTTTCTCATCAATCATCAACGGGAAGTCTTGATGCACTTCGTCCTCCATTTTCAGATCGAATAGAGACACTTCTCTTGGTCTGAATCTCTCTCCTTTGATGCTCTTCATGGAGCTGTTGCTAAGTTGAATAAGGAAGTCGGGTAGTGGAGCTTCTTTATTCTCAAGGTCTTTAGAGAGTAAACTACTTATGTCTGAATTATTGTAAACTATAGACTCGGTGCGGTGGATCGACATATTTTCGCCCCCTTCGTGGGAGAGTCCCCCTCTAATTCCCACGAACCGCCGCACCTTCTCTTTGACAGAGCTTTGGTCGGCGGTTTTCTCGAGGTGTCTGTTCAGTAACTTCCTCCTTGTTGATTCTTTTCGGATTCTAGCATCGCTTTCATGTCGTCAAGCAGTTCTTTCATTCCGATCGTGGTTATTCTGTAGGTGCCTCTTCCAGTCCTCTCGACGAGAGATGCCTTGCACATTTCAACGACCGTATTCCTTACGGTCTTCGAGGTTTTTCGTATTGAAGAGGCCAGTTCCTCGACGGACATGTCATCGCTCTGCTTCTTTCCTATCTTGCTTGCTATCTGTGATCCTAGAAGTGTGAGGCCTATCGCTTGGTCGGCAGACAGTCCTGATCGCACTAGGATTATCTCTCCGTTGGGGCCTATGTTGACTAGTGAAGACAGGTCGGTCAACATGGCCATGTAGTCCGGTGTGAACATGATCTTTGATAGAGGCTCGAAGGCAGGGAAGACCTTCGCAATGAAGGCTGTGACCTCTTTGAGAACTGTGTCCGCATCTCCCTCTGCAACATGCTTCATGCTTCCCCATTCGATTACTACTTTGAGTTTGGAGCCTTCACTCAACTGATTTTCCCTCCGGATGACTTCAGCTTCGGTACGATGCTCTTGATGAAGTAGTGTAAGCCTGAGGTTGTGGCGCGGTACTCTCCTTTTGTTAATCGTTCCGCGATTCCTTCTGAGCACATTTCGCTTAGTCTGCCAGCCACTGTGCCAGTCTTGCTCTTTGCGGCAACGATCAGATCGTTGAGATGCAAAGCGTCCTTTTCGCACTTTCCTAGCATGTGTCCAACCTTCGTCTTCGCCAGGTGAAGCATTATCAATTCTCTGTCTTTGAGGTGACTGGTGTCTGCGGTTATCGCTATTCCTTCTGGTGTCAATGCTATGATGCCTTCGCTGGCCTTCAGAATATCCTCAAGGTCGACAGATAGAGACACTCTACTAATCAGTTCCAGTTGAGGATAGATCTTTGAGAAGAATAGAAGTAGCTCGCGGATCGCCTCATCTGCGTTGCCGGTTATGGTTTTCTCTGTGTTTCCGAAGCGCACTGTGATCTCGACAGTTCGTGTAGACACGGGTGTTCCCTCGCCTTCTCCAGCACTTTCGTTCAGATCTTAGCACATCCCGGATATAAGAGTTCTCTTCAAGCCCGAGGCTAGCATGTAACATCTTGCTGCAGTACCTCAGGATAGAAGAGATAGCAGAGTTCAAGGATAAGACAGTTGATCGGAGAATACGCGGCTAGATGTTACTTTACATCTTTGTGCTTGTGATCTAGCATGGATCGTGACGATCTATTCAGTCCCCGCGAAAAACTAAAGAGGGAGGGATGGGTATTGTTTCTGCACTTTGAAATACGGATATAATGAGTTGAAGAAGCTCATTTTGAGCTTATTTGGGACAGAGGATTCTCTTTCCAGTCATGATGTAGTTCGTAGGCTCAAAGATAAGCAAAAGGCGGATGTTTCTATCAGAGCTGTCCAGATGGCGTTGATGAGGTATCATGAGCAAGGCCTGTTGCACAGGGAGAGGCAAGGGGGAAGATATCTGTACATGCTTTCGGAGAAAGGGACTAGACGTTTGCTTTGGCTGAGAGGGACTGGAGATCGATCGGAAGTCTAGTGGATTGTGGTTCTTCTTGGCGAAAAAGAAACCGCATTCCTATGGGTGTGAGTATTGACTGTTCGGGAAGTTTTGCAGCTGGGCAATCCAATCCTCAGAGAGAAGTCTTTTCCTGTTGAGGATTTTTCAGAGCTCAGTGGTTTGAAGGAGGATCTGAGCGACACTCTTCTGCATTGGAGGAAATCAACTGGGTATGGTAGGGGTATAGCGGCCCCTCAGATCGGAGTTCTGAAGCGCGTCGTCTTCACCAATGTTGACGAGCCGTGGCTTCTAGTGAATCCCCAGATAATATGGAAGAGTCCAGAGAGAATGATAGTCTAGGATGCCTGTCTTAGCTATCTTACCATATTCTTCCAGGTTTCCAGAGCTCAGCAGATCAAAGTGACGTATCAAGACATGGATCGGAAGGAAAGAGAAGTGGAGGCCGAAGGAGCACTTTCAGAGCTTCTCCAACATGAGATCGATCACTTGGATGGGATTCTGGCGATAGATCGCGTACTGGATCTACGGACGATATGCACCAAAGGGGAATGTGAAAAGAGGTATGCTAAGAAGAACAAAGAGTCTTAGAAGCAGATTGCTTGCTGATTGAGAGAAACACTTCTAGCTTCTCGCTGTTACTGATCGAATTTTGGGAAGAATCTTGCCTCTCACCCATTGAAGCCCGGCCCCTGAGAGCCCATATCTTCCACTTTCAACGATTAACCTTCCCTCTTTTCTCAATTCGCTTGCTCTTGCTCTCACTACATGCTCCTTGGTTGTTTTCCAGCTGGAGCTAAGCTGACTGCTGAGTTCTCGATATGCCACCAGGTTTGGCTGATGAATAAAGAGCATTAGGGCTACCGCCTCTTTGGCGGTTATGCTATCTGCTGGGATTACTAGTTGGATCTTGCCATCTGGGGTCTGCTCGATTATTCCTTCCAACTCCGGCGTAGGTTGAATCTGCGAAGTGCGTTGTGTGCCTACCTGTGTTGGGATCGCAGTGGGTGGAACGACTTGCGGGGCAGGCAGCTCCTTCATGAATTCCTCGAATCTCTCCCTAACGTACTCGTAGTCTCCTTCCAGCTCTATCTCAGAGCCATCCGCACGGCGGATCTTGAACCTGAGCTTTCGGTCACTTGACATTGGAGGCCACAGCAGGACAATTGGTCCTAGAGCCTATTTCTCTTTTGATCTTCAAGGTTCACGATGGAGAAGAGCGCTAATCCCTTCCTTTCCTGAGGACCTTTCCTGGGAGGACCTTTCTGTGCCTTTTTCCTTCGATGACTACTTTGCCGTTCACCATGACATATTTAATTCCCTCGGGGTACTGGTGCGGGTTTGTGTAGGTGGCTTTGTCCGCAACTGTATCTTCATCGAAGACTACTAGGTCAGCCCAGTTTCCCACTCTCACGAGGCCTCTGTTCCAGAGACCTATCTTTCGAGCGGGCAAAGAGGTCATTTTTCTGATCGCTTCTGGCAGAGGGAGTAGCTCTTCTTCCCGTGAATACTTCCCTAGGACACGAACGAAGGTTCCGTAGCTTCTTGGGTGTGGCTTTGCTCTTCCAAGTGGGCCATAGGGAGCTTGTGCTCCGGCATCTGATCCGATCATTGAGAATGGGCTTGACAGTACTTTTCTCATGTCGTTCTCGTCTATCATGAAGAGGACTATTCCTATCCTGCTTCTTTCTTCGATGATAAGGTCGAAGATGAAGTTGAGAGGATCTTTTCGTTTGGCTTTCGCCAGGTCTGATATTCTCTTGCCTTGGTAGTTCTTGTGCTTCTCTGAGGAGGTGATCAATACGTTCTCTGGGCCTGCTGTTCCGACCAGGTTTTCCCATCCTGGAATTCCTTTCTGGATTTCGCGTCTGATTCTCAGCCTCGTCTTGGGATCCTTCAGTCTGTTGATCATTTTGTCGGTTCCGCCTTCGTGAGCCCAAGATGGGATTCCAACGTCGAGGCCTGTTGCTCCAGCTGTGTACGGGTAGATGTCGCATGTTACGTCGGTGCCGTGATCTCTAGCCTCCTGGATCATGGCCAGGGTCTTCCTGACCTTGCCCCAGTTTCTCTTCCCGGCCGCCTTATGATGTGAGATCTCGACGGGGATTCCTGCTTCCTCTCCTATGGTTATTGCCTCACGGACTGAGGAGATCAGGGGATCTGCTTCGCCTCTGATGTGGGATGAGTAGATGCCTCCGTACCGTGCAACTACCTTGCACAGTTCTATGATCTCTCTTGTCTTCGCGTAGCAGCTTGGTGAGTAGATGAGGCCCGTGCTTAGGCCGAACGCACCCTCTTCCATACATTGGGCCGTCAACGCCTTCATCTTGGATAGTTCTGAGGAAGTCGGCTTCCTGGCGACGAACCCCATGACCATCGTTCTGATAGGCACGTTGCCTACAAGTGGAGCTGCGTTCAACGCTATCCCGCTCCTTTGCAGCTTTCGCAGAAACTCGTCGAAGCTCAGCCAGCCCCAGTCGATCTGTTTTGCCCATTCTCCCGCATATTTCCGCGCTTCTTCGCGTGTGTGTTTGTTGAGGGGGGCCGGAGAGCTGCCGCAGTTGCCGATCACTTCAGTAGTGACTCCCTGTCTGATTTTGCTCTCCGCTAGAGGGTTGACGAGAAGCTGCAGATCAGAGTGGCTGTGAATGTCAATGAATCCCGGTGTCACCACGAGACCTTCTGCATCTATCTGCTCCTTGGCGGAGCCGTTGAGTTGGCCTATGGATTTGATTCTTCCTCCGGCTACGCCTATGTCTGCTTTGTACCAAGGATTGCCTGCGCCGTCGATTATCTTGCCGCTCAAAATGACCAGATCGTGCTTCAACTTCAATCACTATTCTGGACGATCATAGGTCACGTATTGACTAGAAGTGCTTTTCCGCCAGGCGCAATTGCCAGAGAAGGCATGCGACTCGATTACATCCGCAGAACCGCATGCCCAGTTTCAAATTAACCTTTTATTGCCGAAATGATGCGTCCATACTGGGCGGCCGTAGTCTAGCCTGGTCTAGGACATAGTAAGACGTCCAATGGCCTTCCATCGGAATGTACGTCGCCAGAAGTGACATTGAGCAACGATACATTGCCGGAAGACAGCCAACAACCCGGGTTCAAATCCCGGCGGCCGCACCACTCTAGCAGTGCATCGGTCAGAAGAGGAGCGAAAGCGTCGCTATCTAGATTCTATACCTGAAACGATACAGATGATACTGAGCGAATACCTTTCGGATTCCAGTCAAAGGGCAATTGAATCCTACCTGACTGCGCGCTACGCGGCTAAGAACAGAAGTGACTGTAGACAAGACGTCGATAGAACTGTACTAGAGTGAGACAAGCAAATCCAAGAAACGAGTCTTGACGGTAGAGGCATCGCTGGCTCTCAGAAGAAGGTTTATGGATCCCTTACATATATCGTCAATGAGCGCTCTTTAGACTGGAATATGCAGCGTGGCAAGCGAAATGAGATCTGTGCGTCCTGTTCTACGATGGGCGGGAGGAAAACGGAGGATAGTGCATACCCTCGAGGCTATTATGCCCTCCGATTGGAACTACTATATTGAGCCCATGGTCGGTAGCGGCGCGTTGTTCTTTCATGTCGCACCCAAGAAAGCTATCCTTGGCGATCTCAATCCTGAGCTAATCAATTTCTACACGGTCCTTAGAGACAATACTCATGCGTTAATCAGCAGACTCAAGGGCTTGCGGGCTTCGAAAGCGCTCTATTACAATATGCGAAATAGCAGGCCTCGGTCAAGACTCGACAGGGCAATTAGATTTGCATATCTGAACAGGCTGTGCTGGAACGGTCTCTATCGAGTGAACCGAAGAGGACAATTCAACGTGCCTATTGGTGACCGCCTACCAGAGAAACTCTGGGATATGGATGACTTTCGTAATGGAGCAGAAATCCTTGCACACGCGAGATTAGTGAGGGCTGATTCTGTAACAACACTACGCAAAGCCAAATCGGAAGACTTTGTCTTTATCGATCCCCCCTATCCGAGAGGGGCTCCTCTAGGCGCTGATTTTAATCGATACTGTTCCGACTTTTTCTCACTTAAGGATCACGAACGGCTGGGCCGGACAGTTCGCTCCCTAGACACCACGGGAGCCTCAATAATGGTCCTATTGGCATCTTCGAAAGACATTCTGTCATGCTACCCCGCATCATTTACCCGGAAACGTCTAAGATCGAAATCGCTCATTTCGTGCAATTCATCATCAAGACGCCTAGTTGACGAAGTAGTTTTGACCAACTATTCTGTTCAATAGACTATCAAAATGTAAGCATATGCAACCAAGCTAGCTACGGGTGCCTAGGAGGGGTTTCTTAGGAAGAGGCCTCTCCAACGGCTACTATTGGCGCGTAGTATTGATATGCAATTGTTTGGGGCTCTGTAGTAGAAGATCACCTTTGCTTGCCCTTGCCGGTATCCCTCTGGATTGTCTCTCGCGCGCAAGCAGTAAGTCTTCAACCTTTCTTTTTCCTCTTGACTAAAGAAGGTGCTCGCTGGAGAGAATACCCTGTCAGCTTCCGTCAAAACTCTATTGCAGATTATTCTGAGCCTCGTATTCTTTTCTACGAAATCAATACCATCTTTGAATGCGACGTGAACAGCAATTACGACTCGCTCTGGATCAACTGACCACGCAATACCTTTCCAGGTCTCAAGTGTCTGGTTTCCACTCCCGATGAAGTCATCCAACAGAATGACCCTGGCCGAAGGACCCATAGATGGTAGATCTGTCAGTCTCTTGATCTGTTCCAACTTCAGTCCGTTTTTGAGACGATATCTGTACAAAATGTCGTCACCACTTTTGCCTGCTTCGCCGAAGGCCACAGCGTAAGTGTTTTTGGCGTCAGCTCCGAGAGTTCCAGTAGCCTGACTGTGAAGTTGGACACTGTCATTGTAGACGCGATTTTGCGAGTAGTAGTCGACAGTCTCTAGCAACTTCAGCGCCAGCTCCCAGTCCCGGCTTTCAAATTGACTCAGCCAAGCAGTGATAGCCGCACGATCGACCTCCAAGATATGTCCTGAGAATTTGCCAACGAGATTGTTCAGCCTAGTGTTGTTATTGCCCAGAAAGATCGCAAGGTCGTTGCTCAAACGTTGCCCCTCATTCAAGGCTTGAGAGTTTTTCTTCTATTGCCTTCTGAAGCCTTCGCAGAGAGACAAAAAGTGGAGCAGACTTCTTGAGGTTACTTACATCCAACCTGCTAATACTGGGGAGCAAACGCTCCACAACGACGCGAACCCGTTCAGCGTCCGAGAACGATTTGAACTCTTGTTTAAATGTGGTTCTAATCGAGTCAGATCCAACCACTATGTCTTCGACTGTCCGCTTGACGGATTTGGACGAAGCACCAAAGTCTTCAGCCTTGATAATGGCTGCAAGATTCCTAAAGTCAGTTACTGCTCTTATCTCGTTTGATTCGTACTTTTCAATCATGCGATCAATGATACCATTGCGTCCTAGCCGCTTGTAGAGACTTGGATTGCGAGCCTCAATCAGTTCCAGCACTGGATACATCTGAACGAAGAAATCCCCTGTGATCCGCTTTGTCGGATTTGGCCGTAAGCTTAAATCGAGATACTTCTTGCCAAATGTCAACAGAGTCTGACATTCACGAACACGAGTGGTGCTCAGACCTGTCAGCTCCGATAGCTCCTTGGGAGACTTGTTCTTCAGAATCCGTATAATGACCTCAAGCTTCAACGCAGTCGGTGTCAGTTCCCAAGGTTCTCGAACTTGATGGATGTTAAACATCATCATAATATTCTGGATTGTCGTAGGTTCAGGAATGATGTTCGCCGGAATGGGGACCTCTAGATTCTTCACGTTCCGCGCTTTGCGTTCTTTCTCAATCTCTTGCGCACAAAGCCATCGGCGCTCTCCATCTAACAGGACGTATCTGACGTCCGGCGATCGTGGGTCTATCTTCGTCTTTGCATAAACAAGAATGGGATTCAGGATCCCTACGCTCTCAATCGAACTCTTGAGTGTTACCATCGGTTCTGTATCGAACAGGATCCTCGGGTTGTGAGGGTTTCTTTCGATCTCATTCCATCTGACTACCGCAAGTTTTCCCGTGTAACCCGCAGTCTCAGTTGAACTTGCTGCCAAGACCAGACCCCATTGTACTCTACGTATTTCTGGAGATTTAGACTTGTTCATTACTTTTGAGTAGAGGCACACAAATCGGGGATGTACTCGATTCCGACTCGATCACATCGGGTTGGGACAAACACGCGTTTCAGAAGTTCCTGCTGGACAGTGAATTTGGTCGACATTATGTTCGGCGGTGTGCGTAGCCTGTGATCGGAGTGTAAGTTGGTGCACCCGTCGTAATTTGAGCCGTCGCGGTTCAGTAATTTTGCTTGTGTGTCACCACAGATGGTGCGGCTGGTTGGGCTCGGATTGTGAATTCTGAATTTGCAGCTGTGCGCGCACCACCTATTACTCACAAAGGAAAGCTGGCAATAGCGAATCCATGAGCATTTGAAGCCGCAGAAACTTCGGAACCATTTCTAGCACCAAGAATGCGTCTGGTCCCCCGCGGGCCCGCTATTGTAGTTCAAATATGAGATTTGTCAAAACTACAACATTCACCGCTAGCGGTGTGAACCCCGCCCGGTCCACCATTATGCCACCTAAGTCTCCTGAGCCAAAGAAAGTGCAGCCTGGCGGTTCGAGTCCAAGCGGCCGCACGATCGTCACCACACCACTTCACACAGTGCGGCTGACCGAATTTGAACCATTAGTTCAGCAATCTTGGCCGTGTGTACCATGGGACAAAATGTGGCCACAAATTGCAGCCACCTTCCCCTGCCCCAAGAACGCTCTTGATCTTGGAACGAACACGTGGTAGCGCACCACTCTGGTGGGAAAATAGCATCGGGGCTTGTTCTGCAGGTGTCGTATGGATTAGGCACGCGATCTCTGTTGGTCACACGCCCTCTCCCCTTATATGCCGCCAGAACACGTCGTTCCGCTAGAGATGTTCAGGTGTGGATCTAGCTGAGAATCTAAGCAACAGCTTCGAATATGCAAAGAAGCTGTTCAGCGACGCTGGAAGGCTAATCATACTAATCGTGCTAAACATCATACCCGTGGTCAATTGGATCGTTGTCGGCTACGCCACAAAAGTGCTGAGAGAATCTCCAGGGAGCGAGCCACCTCCGAAGCTGGAGAAGTATTCGGATCTATTCATCGAGGGAGCAAGAGTCTTCTTCGCCTCACTCGTCTACATGATCGTCCCGCTAATACTAATGGCGGCAGGAATCGGGTCCTTCATTGCCGCAATGATCCTGAAGGGCGGTCCAGATTTCATAACGAGAGGATTCAACTTCGGTGAGATTTTCCTGTTCGGTGGTGTCGCGCTGGTACTTGTACTCATCGGAGCGATTGTCGCATTCATCACGCTACTAATCCTTGCAGCAGGCATTGCTCATATGATCAAGACGGGAAGCTTCGGAAAGGCTTTCGCATTCGGCGAGATCTTGGAAGCAATCGGAAAGATCGGGTGGGGAAAATACCTCGCGTGGATAGTCATGGTTGCAGCAATTGCTGCCATAGTTGGCGTAGTGGGAGGAGCAATACCTTTCATAGGATGGCTGATTCAAGTAACCATCTCACCAGCCCTCATGGTATTCTTCTTCAGATCCCTCGGACTACTCTATAGTGAGAGCACCAAGTAGTGCGTTCATGCTTCAAAAGCCACAAACCCAAGACACCCATAGCCAACAGCGAAAACACAATACCGTTTGAGCTACTAGTACTTCTTAGTGCTTGATTCCACTCCTTCCAGATCTTCTTTCACAGACAGTTTACACACTGCGGCACCAGCCACAACCAGCAAGCATCCCACCCACAGACTCCACCCTGCCTTGACTCCAAGATACACAGTTGCAATGATCGCCGAGAGCAAAGGAGTAAGGTACGATAGGGAGGCCACGAGAATGATCCTGCCCTTTCGCATGGCCTCATCCCAAAACACGTAGCCAAGTGCAGTTGGAAAGATCATCATATAGACGAGTTCCAGCATGGAACGAAATGTCCATCTTGTGTCCTCTGGAGTGAAAGCTCTCAAGCTCACAAATACCAGTCCAGAGAGAAGAAGAAACAGAGGAACTCCGCCACTCTCTGTCTGACCACCCCACAGCCGACTTAGATTTGAGTAGAGCGCCCATGAAACTGCTGCCACAAATGCAAACACGTATGGAAGGTAGTTCACTGCCATGTTTTCACCAAATGTTCGCCAAGAGAACGATTCACCGGAAAAAGTTGCGAAGAAAACGCCGACAAACCCAATGAAGACGCCGAAGACCAGCCAGACCTGCGCCTTTTTCCTCAGAATGGGAATTGCGAAGACTAGCGTGAGAGTTGGCCAGAGATAGTTGATCAAGGCAACCTCGAGTACCTGCTGTCGATCTGATGCGAACCCAATCGCGACATACAGACACACCATGTAAACAACGAACAAGAACCCACATCCAACAAGATAAGCGCGGGGAGGAAGTGAGAGCCTTCGAAAACCCTGTGTAGACACAATCCTTGCTACGCAGGCCAACGCACCTCCCAACAGGAAAATGCACGAACTTGCTGTCAACGTTCCGAGCGTCTCTGCAAGACTTCTTGAGAAGGCTACAGTCGAACTCCAAAAGAGAAGTGCGAGAATACCAAGGATTGTGGCTCGTGATTGTGTCAAACACATCTCCTCCATGAGTGAACTGGCCCAAGCAAATCTCTATGCCGCTCGCTCTGTAACATCTCCTAACTAGATCGACGCATTATCATATATTCTTGGAGCGCTGGACACCAAGACACGCAGAACGGGGATATCTGATGGCTAAGGACTTGCCTGAAGTAGCATTTTTAACAACAAAAGACTCGCCGATCCATCCTGTTGCCGAATCCATCCTCATGAACGTTTCCAGTATTAAGTACGTCTCGACGCCTGGCTGGTCCTTTGATGAGAACGTTTTGAAAAATGTGACTAATGCGAAAGCGATTCTGGTCCGTGTCGGGGTTGTAACGAAAGAAGTCATGGAGGCCGCACCGAAATTGGGCGTGATTGCTGTGCACGGCATTGGTGTCGACCGAGTAGATCTAGAAGAGGCGCAAAAAAGAGGGATAGTCGTTACGAACACGGCGCTAGCTAACACCGTAGCCGTCGCCGAACACACTCTTGGACTCACTATATGCTTGATCAAGAGAATCCCTGCTTCTGATCGGCTGGTCAAGGAAGGAAAATGGAAACAGGCGCAGTTCAGCGGGGGACAGCTCATGAATATGACCGTGGGTATTGTTGGACTTGGAAACATAGGGACCAAGGTGGCAAAGAGGCTGAGATCTTTCGAAGCAAAAGTCGTCTCCTACGATCCATATGTACCTTCAGAGAGATTCGAGGAACTTGGTGCAGAATCTGTGAGCTTGGAAGCTCTTCTGAAGGAATCCGATATCGTAACTATCCATCTTCCGCTAACTAGGTTCACTAGGCATTTGATCAAAGAAAGAGAACTTAGAATGATGAAAAAGGAAGCATCTATTGTAAATACTTCAAGAGGACCGATCATCGACGAGAAGGCGCTGTATGTCGCACTGCGCGACAAATGGATCTCAAGTGCCGCGCTCGACGTATTTGAAGAAGAACCTCTAGCCCAAAACAATCCATTGCTCAAATTGGATAATGTAATCTTGACCCCGCATGTCGCGGGCTCCACAAACGAAGCAAATAGGAGAATGGCTGAGACCACTGCGAAAGATATTCTGCGAGTGCTTAGAGGTGAGAAGCCCGTTCACGAATACAGAAAGGAATTGCTTCCTTATCCCGTCTAGCCTGGAAACTCGCTTTCCTCTTCGACGATATTCATTTCATTGTGAAACACAGCGTCTGTAAACAACAGTCTGCTACGCGTTCTTCAGGCATCTGGCAAAGACGCCAATCGTCTGTTCCAGCGTGCGGCTAGTATCTCGGTTCTCAGGAGTCTCTTCTGCCAGTCGGGTCTGACCAACAAATCTGAAGATCTCACTGGCCGCCTTGTGGAATTGCGGAGTTAGCCCTACCTGTGCAAAAGTGGAGGCAATCTCATCCATCTCACCAACCCATCGACGAGCCTTAACGGGAGTACCGGGTATCTGCCTCTCCATCTGTCGATAGATGTTTGATTGACTGCTGAGAAACTCTTGTCGCAGCTCATCTGTAAGACCCATGGCCTCGGCAGCTGTGAGAAGTGCTATCCACAGGGCTTGGGACCCTTTTGTCAAAGCGGCATAACACATTTTGATACCTGAGGCCCGTCCCACTTCATCACCAATGGGGCGAATCTTGATGCCTTTGCCATCCAACTCAGACATGACGGAAGCGTGTGGCCCACTGACATAGAATCTCGGTGGTTCTCCCCTGCCAGGCGGACTGCCTATGATGGAGGCGTTTATGAAACGTCCACCCGCCTCGGTTATGATGGCATCTATCTTCTTGGCTGTTTGGGGAGAGATCGCGTTACAGTCGGCATAGTAGGTAGAGGCACTGACTGCACGAAGAACTGTTGCCATTTGCTGCGCTAGCTTGACAGCTTCCGAAGGAGGTATGATTGAAAGAATCAGATCAGACTGACTGACCAGCTCCTCAAGGCCGGATGTGTTCTCCATATCAGCGCGGTGAGCCAGCTCTCTGGTTCGCTCGCTCCTGCCCTGCAAACAGGTCACTACCCGAAGCCCGCTATCCTTGAGAACTCGTCCTACTGCATGACCCATGTCTCCAGGACTAAGCACAGCAACCGTCCGGATTTGCACATTTCTCACCACTTTGCAGCTAACTCGATCAAGTGAATAACGGAATATTTATTCGTAAGTCGGCTCAGTTCTAGGGCGCGCGCTAGTCGGCCGAGTCGGTACCTGTACGTCCGGGCTTCTGTTTCTTGAGGATAATGATCCAAAGGAGGAGGCCAATCACCGTGATAACCAAGGCTACTACAAAGGTCTCTTTGGACGACAGTATCAAGGCTTCCGTTTCAAGTAAGCCCTGTGACACATGCATCTTCTTGAGGTAGTCAGCCAAGTAGCCCCCTAGAAGAAATGGAGGTAACCCAAACCCGAACAGATATCTCACAGCATTGAAGTATCCCAGGAATTTCCCTCTGCCTTCGACTGGTGCGAACTCCCCCGCCATGGGAAACGCTGTTGTCTCCGATAAGGGCCACGACAACCCCACCAGAGTAGCGACCAAGGTGAAGTGGACTGGTGTTTCTGAGTAGAGAAGCACGGCTGGTGCTGAAACGTTTACGGCCAACGCTGCGACGTACAGTTTCTTCTTGTCTACTCTGTCGGAAAGGTAGCCCACTGGGAGCCCCAGGACCATGTTTGTGAGGTTCCCTATGGCGGAAACAGTGCCGATCAGTGTTCCTGAGAAGCCAAGCCCGCTACCCATGTAGATCATCATCAGCTGTCTCAAGCCATTTATCCCAAACATGCTGAGAGAGCTTGTCAAGATGAGCATCTTCAACATCCGCAGGTTGCCCAAACCCTCTTTGGACTCAACACTCAACCTCTGAGAGGATTTCGTGGCAATCTTACGGTCGTCTATCCAAGCCCATACTACTGCAGCGCTTACGAACATCATCACCGCTGAAACAATGAAGTTGAGTGCAAAACCCATCGTATCGTACATAATGCCTGCGACGAAAACTCCGAATGCCATACCTCCAACACCGATCGTATCGAGGTACCCCATGACTCGGCCTAGCTCAGACCGATCCACTGCGTCGATGATAAGAGCCGACCATGCAACATTGCTCATTGACCAGAATCCTTCCAAGACTGTCAATCCCAATATCAGAGACCATACTCCTGTGAGTCTCATCATCAGAAGATACGCGATCCCAGCGATTGTTTCGCCTAGAACGATGAACAGTTTCCTCTTTCTGATTCTGTCTGAGAGTCTACCCCAATACGGCTGTGTGACCGAACTGGCAAGCATGGGAAGAGCGCTCAAGAGTCCGACTTGAACAAGATTCGCACCCAACTGCTGATACGCGTAGACGGCAAGGAACGGATAGAACACTCCTCTTCTGTTCATGGCTAGGAACTGAAATGTTCCTAGTCCGGCTAGCTCTCTTGTTCTCGTCTACGCTACGCTCCGTTCTGCGGAGAATGACCACACCTAAGAAAAAGCATTGCTACTAGAATGAGGTAGTTGAAAATGGATAAGCCAATTGAGTGTTGCTTAAGCCTAGCGAATTCGCTGATAAATGCGATTTATAGTGGGACTTCTATGAAGAGACGTTCGAGAAGCTCCTTGTACCGGTTTCTTATGGTTACTTCGGTGACGTTTGCTACCTCTGCGATCTCTCTCTGGGTTCTCCTCTCATTCGTCAGAACTGTTGCCACGTATGTCGCTGCAGCGGCTATCCCCGTCGGCCCTCGGCCACTCGTCAACTTCATACCCTTTGCGATCTCAAGGATCTTCAGAGCAATCGCTTCTGCCTTTCCACTAATCGCCAGCTTGTTGCTGAAACGCGCCGCGTAATGGTGTGAAGTAGAGGGAGGAACAAAGGTCTCCAACTCACGGACCATGAACCTATAGCTTCTACCAATATCCTTCTTGTTCAAATTGGAAGAGGCAGCAATCTCATCAAGCGTTCTTGCCACCCCACATTGCCTACACGACATGTATATTGCAGCCGCAGTCACGTTGTGAATTGATCGACCCCGAATCAGCTTCTTCCTAATTGCCCTTCTATAGATGACTGAGGCTGTTTCAAGGATGTTCTTAGGAAGGTTCAAACCTGAGGATAGTTTGCTCAGCTCAGAAAGGGCAACAGCCAAGTTTCTTTCAGTGGAATCAGAAACGCGAACTCGCCTTTGCCATTTTCTAAGCTTATAGAGATCTAGCCGCTCAGCTGGAGTGAGACTCTTACCACCCGTACGTTTGTCTCGCCAGTCAATGATCGTTGAGAGTCCTTTGTCGTGGATGGTATAGGTTAGTGGAGCCCCGACACGTGTTCGCTTTGCCCTCTGTTCATCGTCGAACGCTCTCCATTCAGGTCTTGAGTCAACGAGCTTCTCAGCTATGACGTATCCGCATGCTTCGCACACTATTTCCGCGGCCTCGTAGTCTCTCATCAGCTTTGAGCCGCCGCATTCTGGACACAGTCGAATTCTTGGCCTGACACTAGTCTGTGTACTCGTCTCCGAATCGTCAGTCACACGATTTCACCATGTTTCCTAATTCGCGACGTAAACCAATTTTCCCACAATAGAACTAGGATCAGATACAGTAGGTCTTATGGAAACATAGGGACAACCGGCAGGGCCAAAGATGTCCTGCACAATCCCCACTTCTCTCAATTTACTGTCCAGAACCTTGGATCCAACATTCATCAATGGTTCTGCGGTCAGCTTCACGATGAGGCTTCGGCTTTTTGAGAGATGAAGAATCTTGCCGAGCCTCTTCAAGCTCACACAATCACTCCTGAGTTAGGGCGCACAGTGCGAAGAGATCCTTCTTAAACTTTGCTAGGTCATTCAAATATCTTCGATATGATTGTGCGATTTCTCTGGTACTCTAGAAAAGTCGAGTGAAACGCGTTCAGCAACTAAACCACGAATCGACACACAATAGAAAAGCTCTGAGGAACCTGAAGTTCAATGTCTGGAAGTCTTATAGAGCAAGAATCCGAATCATGCTACATTGAGCAGATAGGTGCCAGTCGAGATGCTCTCAGACATAGATCAAGAAATGAAGAAACACGATCTGAACGCCATCTTAGTCTCCGGCGAGTCCACTTTTGGAAATCCCGAACTCTACTATGTCATCGGCGCTGGGATAGTTCGAGGTGGAATCTATCTCAAGGTAAGATTGCATGATCCAATACTAGTCGTGAGCAATATTGATGTGGGGAGTGCAAAAAAAGGTCGAATCAAGAATATCGAAACGTATTCAGAATATGAGCATGAGAAAACTCTCCAGCGCTACGGAAGGAATAGAGCTCAGGTCATTCTATATGACAAAGTGCTTAGAGAGCACAAAGCAAAGGGCAGAATAGGGTTTTACGGCAAGGTCGAAGTCAGCAGTTCTCTTGCATTAGTAGAGTCCCTTCGAAGGAAAGGGCACAGGATAGTTGGAGAAAAACGTCCAACGCTAGTAGATGTTCTTAGAGAAACGAAAGACAGAGCAGAAGTCGACAGGATACGAGAAGTAGGATCAAGAACAGAGAAAGTGGTGGAAAGGGCTCTTGAGGTTTTGAGAAACAGCTCAGTTCAGGGAAGCGAGGTGCTATATCAGGGTGAACCTTTGACAGTTGGCAAGATCAAGAGGCACATTAGAAGATTCATCGCTGAAGAAAACCTGGTTGACATAGAAGACACAATCTTTGCTGCTGGAACAGGATCTGCAGATCCTCACTATAGAGGAGCAGAATCTGATCCAATCCGAGAAGGTGAGCCAATTGTTTTCGATATTTTCCCGCAGGAGCCTGGGGGCTACTACTTTGACACTACGAGAACGTACGTTGTGGGAAAGCCCTCAAAGGAAATCAAAGCAATGCACGAAACAGTGCTGGAGGCTCAACTCACAGCACTGGACAACTTGCGTGAAGGAGCAAACGCAAAGACCGTGACAGAGTTAGTTTGTTCCATATTTGAAAAGAAAGGGTACAAGACGCAGCGTGACGTGACAAGGGGAGACGAAGAAGCTCGGACCCACGGATTCATACATTCGCTCGGACATGGCATAGGGCTTACGATAGGAGAGAGGCCCAACCTGTCTGTTCTTGTCGATGAGAATCTGAAAGAGGGGCATGTCACATCTGTCGAGCCCGGACTCTATAAGCCTGACCTGGGCGGAGTCAGGATTGAAGACATCGTCGTCATAAGAAAGAATGGAGTCGAAAACCTCTCAAAACTGGACAAGACTCTTGAACTCTAGAACTAATGTGATGCAGCTGCTAACGAAATTCTCGATGGTATCATCGGCGAAGGTTCGAGCACATCAGCGTTGTTTCTACTCCACCGCTTCAGCGAACCACCCAAGTCATATTTCTTGTCATTGTGTGATCGCAGGGAACGCTCGTTCGCATTTGACATCTAGGTCTCTGCAGATTGACTCTACCACGGCGGAAGTCTTCCTCCAGTAGTCTGATTTCGCACTCAGAAGTGCGGACAGGTTCTCGAGCGAGTCTGGGGCTTCCTTGGCCAAGAAAGAGGTAAGATTCTCCATTACCCATGGCCTAAGGTTTAGTTTGTCGAAGAGGATTCTGCTATTAGTTGCCTTTGCAACCTGGATGATCCTCTCCAGGCTTTCTCTATCGTCATTCAAATGTGGAATGATAGGACCGAGAAAAATCCACGTCTCCACTTTCTTCTCATGACAACGCTCAAGGACTTCTCGCCGTGCACCAGGGGGAGATGCTCGTGGCTCCATCTTGTTCGCAAGCGCAGAATCCAGAGTCGTAATGGTTACGCCTACTTCGAACTTTGGTCCCGAGATCATGTCCAAATCTCTCAGAACAAGAGACGATTTCGTCTGTATAGACACTTTGAAATCATGTTTCTTGAGGAGTTGTATGCATGCTCGTGTTAGTTGAAGCCTAGACTCGATCGGTTGATAAGGGTCTGTGACTGTGCTTACACCAACCGTTCCTTTCTCCTTATGCTGAAGATCCCTAGCCAACACTTCAGCTATGTTGCTCTTGCCTTTGGCAAAGGTTCCCCATGACCGAGCGACAGCTTCACTTCGAAATACTGAGGGCGAGTAGCAGTACAGACAACCGTGCTCACATCCAAAGTACGGGTTAAGGGAATAAGCTAATCCGGGAAGCTTGCTGGGTGATAGTGCAGTCTTACAACGCACAATACCGTATTCCATCAGATGACCTTCAAACATTGGAGTAGTCAGTTATTTTCCGCTGATATAGAGCCTGCTTTAGAAGCGTGCTTGACGCCACCCACTTTCGTAGAGGAATTGTCAACTGTGACATCGCGAAGTTGAGCGCAGGATCAAGACTGGTGAATCTTCTGGGAGGTGTTTTCAAAGCGGCCCTAACGCTTTCCCTCACGTTCCAGACTCCTACAGGAAGTATGTATCCCGGGTGGATCTCTCTCAAGACCAGGGCTGAAGCTTGCCTGCACTCATTCCTCAGAACTTCAGACACAGCCAGCCTGCAGGAGTAATAACAGCCGCCTACACTGGCGTATGTTCTTCGCCCCCAGTAGTCTTCAGAGTCACCCATGAGAACGGCTGAACTCGTGCTTTCACCGGGATTCCATGTCGTTCCCGGGAACCATGCCTCTATCCATTCAAACTTCCAGTTCTCTGGCATGAGAACAGCGACGAAAATGTTGTCTAGGTTGCAGAAGCTGTATACTCTGAAATCGTCAATGGTGTTGTACTGCTTGATCTCTTCAACGAATCTGAGGGACAGAGTGCTGTCCACTGCGGTTATGCTCCATCGAGTGGGCACCAGTCTTCGTCTGGCTCCGACTCCAAACATGCCGACACTGAACGCTCGTTGTATCTGTGAGACAAGGACCCCATCATCGTATAGCTCAGAAATCGCTTCTGCCGCCTTCAAGTCCCTGTCATAATACGCATCTTCGATCCTTTGATCGACGCTCACATTCGATGTTCTGAATGATCGCAGCAATGCTGACGGACCGAAGGGTGGAGCATCCTCACTCAGAGCCAGAACCTTCCTCGGTCTGCTTTCAAAAGACGCCTCAGAATCTGTTGGACTGACACCCATGGCGAGCTCCTGCAACGTATCGACAAGCCTTCCCCCTTGACTTGCGTCATAGATGTCGCATCTGGACTTCCCTCTAATCAGCGAGAATCGAAAATCTATTATGTCTTGAATAGATCGGCCTACCCATCGCTCGGGAACATCGAGTATCTCTGTGTCACCATGGAACGGCGGAATCATTGGTCCGACATAGACCTTTGGATATCCTGCTCGCCCGACAAAAACGCTTGGAGGACTGGAACCACTCACATGTTCTGAATCGATTGTTTCGCCAAGGCGAGCCAGAGCTCGCGCTTTTGCAACAAGAGGACAACTCCGCTTTCCACACAGCATACGCCCTCCCCTGCAGTGCAGACACAGCGAGGCGGAGGGTGATTGAGAAACCTCTATCGTGTCAAACGATGGTATGTCTCCCATCATTTTGGAGGGAATGACGTCAGTAAGCCATCGTATCTGTTGGGAGGCCACGCCGACGTCACCGCTTCCCGCCTGAGGATCTCACTTGAGAATCAGCTCTTTCCGGAAGAAAAAGCATAGAGATGAACGAAAGTGATTGCAAAAAAGAGTATACCTATTCAAGAAATCTCTATCCTTTTCTTCATCTCAAGTTGACACGGTACTATGGTTTCCGGACGGCTTGCGAGTTGCTCCACATGAGATTAAGGAACTCTTTGAAATGCGCTGCAACAAATCGATTGTCAACCCAGCCACAGGCAGAGTAGTCCGGCAGGCCTATCAGAGCCTCACTGTCATCAACCGAGAGATCAATCGCGAGAATAGGTTTTCGCAGACGGATCCTCTTCAGCATAGACAAGGCTCTATGGCTGTCCGTTATCAGTTGAACCTCGACGCCATGTCTCTCTAGGTCCTGAAGTCTGGGCAATACTTGATTGACTAATTCGGTGTTCCAAGGCATGGCAAGTGTCGCACTTCTTTTGACGCGTTCGAGCATTTCGAACATTTTCCGGAGAACCTTGTCCTTTCCGATCACAGTGTAGATTATCTCAACTCTAGGAGTTCTGGATGAAACGTCTCTGTAAATCCTTTCGAGCTGCCCAAAGTCCTCTCTCAGACTTGCAATGGTTTCTTTTCCAATGGCTTCTGGCGATCTCGGACTGTAGATTGTGGGCCTTGATGCCGCGGTTTCAGCCCACCCCTTTGATACCAACGCTTTCAACGCGTCGTAGGCACTTGGATAAGGAATCTTGGCTCGTTGGGCTACGTCTCTCGGAGTCGACGGACCGAGCTCGGCCAAAGACACGTAAGCTCGAGCCTCATATTCGGTAAGACCGAGTTTTCTGAGCGAGCCCACAAGCCTCTCCAATGTACTGTCGCCGTGTTTCTTTATTCGATATACTTATATTAATTAGTAGCGATCACTACTAACAGAGGAACCTTGGAGAAACAGGACCTGGTCGTGATAGGCGCAGGAACAGCGGGTGCGGTCGCAGCAGCAGAGGCAGCCAAAAAAGGGCTGAAAGTCTGCTTACTCGATGTGAAAGCCAAAGGACTCATTGGACAGAAAGTCTGCGGCGACGCCATCGCAAAACATCACTTCGACAACTTGAACATGAAATATCCCTCAGGAGATGAATTCGAGCATGAAATGGTTGGTATACACGTCATTTCACCGAATCGAGAAACATCTCTCAGAATTCGAGGAGAAGGCGTAACGGGATTCGTGATTAATAGACATAGATTCGGACAGAGGCTCGTCAAAGAAGCGCTCGATGCAGGAGCGACACTGCTCGACGAAACGAGAGTAATCGGGCCATTGATTCGAGATGGATGTGTCGCAGGAATTGAGGCAGAACAAGGCGACAAAGGTAAGGTTGAGATTGATGCCTCGATTACTGTGGACGCCAGTGGATATTCAGGGGTAATTAGAAGCAAACTTCCTCACGCATTCGGCATAGAACCAACCATCAAAAGCGAAGACATGATCGTGGCATACAGGGAGATTCGATCAGATGTTGAGTGGTCCTCAGATCTCGGTGAGATCTGCCTTACACAACAGTCAGCTCCAGGTGGCTACTATTGGATCTTTGACAAGGGGAATGGAAAGGTCAACGTTGGCCTTGGAATTCAAATGGCAGGTAGTTATCCCAACCCAAAGGAGCAGCTGTACAAACACGTTCTATCTCAAACCCCTTTCAAGAGATCAAGAATGAGAGAGGGGGGAGGAGGAATAGTCCCCACAAGAAGACCAATTGATTCTCTGGTTTCCAATGGTGTCATGTTTGTCGGCGATGCCGCATGTCTAGTCAATCCTATTCACGGTGGTGGAATTGGCCCTTCAATGCTAAGTGGAAAGCTGGCCGTAGAAACAGCGCTCAAGGCCTTGGAGAAAGGAGATGCTAGCAGAGGAGGGCTCTGGCAATACAATGTCAAGTATATGCAGAGCTATGGAGCTAAGCAAGCGAGTCTCGACATCTTTCGTCTACTGCTGCAAGTCATATCTGATGACGATTTGAATTTCAGCATGAAAAATCGACTCGTAAGAGAAGAAGACGTGCTGTGGACGAGTCTCATGGGTGATCTTCGTCTGAGCACAAAAGACAAGGTGGAAAGGGTATTGAAAGGTGCGGGACGACCCGGCCTTCTGATGAAAATGGAGAAGACTGCAAGTAAGATGCGCAAGATCAAAGCTCTTTATCAGACCTATCCCTCTCTGCACGAGTTTGATGCCTGGAAACAAAAGGTCGCTTCAATCTACAAGTCATAAGCTCACTAGAATCATCGGGTCAGGCAGGTAGGCAATCTAGGATCCAAATAGATGCGACAGAATGAACTTCAAGACAATGTAGATCTCGTGAAAACCTGCCTTACTTGTTCCTTTCTTTCTGTTCACGAAGTTAATGGGTACCTCCGCAACGTTCAGATTGTGCTTTCTCGCAACGTAGATCGTTTCGATCTCAAATGCGCCCATGCTTCTGTTTTCCTTCGTCTCATCAACCACAAGCTTAGCCGCCTCTGCACTGTAGATCTTGAAACCAGATGTTGGATCTTTTGCAGGCAATCGTAGGAGAGTACTTGCCAACCAGCCCGCGGTCCTGCTGGCCACTCTGCGGGAGAATGCCCATCCTTCAGTTCCTCCTCCAGGGACATATCTTGAGCCTATCACGATGTCAGCCTCCTGATTGAACATGGAAGGAAGATAGGAGGGATCGTGACTTAGATCCGAGTCCATCTGCAGAAATCGTCTAGCATCATTGTTCCTTAGGGCTTCTTTCAGACCGTCACGAATGGCGCTTCCGAACCCCAGCTTACTGCCTCTCTGAAGCACAGATATGTTGTCGTGAATGCTGTTCAATGACCGAACTATAGATTCTGTGCCGTCAGCGCTACCATCGTCTACAACGACAATGTGGGAAATATGTTTCTTCAAGGTTTCAAGTCGTTCGATGAGCGTCTTGATGTTTTCTGCTTCGTTGTACGTGGGGATAACCGCGACTGCCATGACTATCGCATCCGTGTCGGTCAAGTAGATAGTTGACTGATCGGGCATGATAAGTTTACTCTGCATCGAAGATGTTTTCTTCTTGAAAGACGTGATTTAGTACGGGGATAAGATGGATCTTCTCTCGACCAACGTTAAGAACTCTTGCCTCAGGAATGCATCTCTTCTGATTCATAGTGCTTGCTTAGGATCTGAGTGCAAGAAAATTCTTGATGACCTGACTAAGGGAAAGGTGCCACTTGAAGCTTGTATGGAGAAAATCCACATGAATACTGTAGGCTTCAAGATTGCCACCATGATCAGAGTCTCATCACCAGCAGAGCTGGCTGTGCTAACGATGAATGGTTCCCCGCACTGTGTGCAACTCCACTTTGCGGTCGAACAAGCAGTTCAGCAGACAGGTTCAGAATTGAAGCCAAGACACTTTGTTGTTGAGAAGGATGAGATGCGCGAGGTTACTCGCGAAACTGTGTGGCTGGCTAGACATCTCAGAGACGTAGACATGCTTCTTGAATCCTCTAAGAAGACCTCCATGTCTCATAGTGGTAAGGCTCAAAAGACTTAACAGATCTGTCAGAAGACATTCTTGGTGGTCTGAATTGGAACTCAAGGTTGTTAAGGTGGAAACTCCGAAAGACACACAACTGATTCTTGGAACATCTCACTTCATTAAATCGGTTGAAGACATCTACGAGTCGATCGCAGGTTCGGTTCCCAATGTAAAGTTCGGAATTGGTTTCTGCGAGAGTTCAGGACCATGTCTAGTGAGAGGGGAAGGAAATGACCCCGAACTGAAGGAATACGCCAAGAAGAATGCCTTCTCGATCGGTTCAGGCCATAGTTTCATCGTATTTCTGAAAGATGCGTATCCGATCAACGTTCTTAACGCGATAAAGATGGTTCCAGAGGTGTGTACGATACACTGTGCCACAGCAAACCCAGTAGAGGTCATCATTGCTGAAACTGAACAAGGAAGAGGCATACTTGGAGTAGTTGACGGTTTGCGATCCAAAGGGATCGAAACACAAAGCGACGTTGAAGAGAGAAAGAGGTTTCTAAGAAAGATAGGGTATAAACTCAGCTAGAAGTCTGACGCGCGCGCCCATTGCCCAACCTGTCTTCTGAGAGAGAACGTGCTAACGACCTATTCACCGATTTGTCCCAACTGCACAAAGAATTTTCTCTGCAAAAGATCTGACCTGCAGCAGCCTGGGTTCATAAGTGGCACGAAAGCCTTTTTCCCCAATCGCATACTGAATGGGATTCAGGTAACGCCTTCATGCAAAGATTCAGAATGAAACAGGTGGATGTTTTCACCGATCGTCCTCTGACTGGAAATCCGCTTGCAGTATTCTTCGACGGAGCAGGATTAAGTTCTGAGGAGATGCTGGCCATAGCAAGGGAGATGAACCTCTCAGAAACGACCTTTGTTCTTCCGCCGACTGAGCAAGAAGCTGACTACAAGGTGCGAATATTCACTCCTGCAAAAGAGATTCCTTTTGCAGGTCACCCATCGATTGGAACAGCGCATGCCCTGATTGAAGACGGGAGAATACCTCTAAAGAAAACAGTCACAACTGTACGACAGGAAGTTGGTATTGGTGTTCTTCCGATAGAAATCCAGTTGACTTCTCGTAAGAAACGACTTATCACAATGACACAGGGAAAACCCAGACTTGGTCAAATTGTAGAGGACGTTGGAGGTGTTGCAGATATTCTTGGAGTCCCTAGAGAAGAGATTGCATCTACCAACTTGCCTATCCAAGTTTCCTCGACAGGCCTAGATCAATTGATGGTGCCGATCCAGTCTCTAGAGCGAATACGAAGCCTCTTGCCCGACTTCGAGAAGCTGAGAGAACTGGAGAGGAAACTTGACCTGACGGGTTGCTCTGTTTTCACTCTTGAAACGTCAAGCCCTGATGCTTCGGTTCATGTAAGGTTCTTCGCTCCAGGAGCAGGTGTATTTGAAGATCCGGCCACGGGAAGTGCCGCTGGCGCTCTTGGTGCTTATCTTGTTAATCATGGTGTGCTTGGCTCCAAGAGCCCAGTGTCCTTCATCATAGAGCAGGGCCTGGAGATACATCGGCCAAGCAGAATAATCGTAGCAGTGGACCATGAGGCGGGGACTCCAACCGTCGTGAAGGTAGGCGGAGAAGCGGTCACAGTGCTCGAGGGAGAGATCATTCTGTAGCATCAGTCTGTACCCAAGTTGACTTGATCGAACTTCGCCGAATGATGATTAGATCGTTCCGGCTATTGCTCCGTGTATGAAAAAGAATCCCAGAGCTAGGAGAAAAAGGCCGCACGTTCCAAGAACCATTCGATACATGCGATTCGTCATATATCTTCGGCTTTGCCCAACTGACCATGAAACCAAGGTGTACCATGACAAATCGGACATCCAATGCGATACAAGAAACGTAGCCACGCCGACCAGCCCTGCGAGTTCAAACCCCTTCATTGTGAATACGTTTCCTACGGTCACCCACCAAACGTAGAAGTAAGGGTTTACAGAGCTCGCCACAAGGCCTGACAACACTGGGGCAGAGGAGATTCGCCTAGAACGGTTGTAGTTCGCTCTTGCGGGTAGCTCAGCATGTCTACTATTCTTGAGCAGACCAAAACCCATCCATAGAAGAAGAACTCCTCCACCTAGTCCAATGACCGTTCGAACGATTTGAATGCTCATTAATGTGTTCAACCCGAAAAACAATGCAATGCCCAACGCCGCCTCCAACACGACGTGCCCCAATACCATCAGGGGCCCAACCTTCCATCCTTTCTCGGCAGCATGGAGAACCACTGCGACGAATAATGTCCCAGGCATGAGGGCACCTGAGAGGCCTACCATGAATGCAGTGACGGACAAGAGTGCAAGCTCTTCAAAGCCCACACACAGTATCTCCGTAGAGCTATGATTGCAGTGTTTCCCCGTTCATAAAGCATAGTGGGCAGGCGTTTTGGTGAATCCTGCATCATCTCCGGTTCTCAGGAAAAGGTTATGCCCTCCAGAAGGTTTCTCATTTGTCAAGAGGAGAATACTTGTCAAACTCTGAGAGCATTGCCATACCACCAGAAGTCGAAGAGCCGATCATGCATCTGCCGAAAACTCGAGCCCTCTATTACGAAGACCCCTACCTCAGAGAATTCGAAGCCAAGGTTTTGAAATCCATCACGATCGGACAGCACTCGTACCTTGCACTTGACAAAACGGCATTCTTTCCCGAGGGAGGCGGCCAACCCGGCGATCAAGGTGTGGTTGATGCACAAGGAGCCAACTTCAAAGTCTCAGACACTAGAGCCGTTGGCCAAGTGGTGGTACACATCCTGAGCCGACCCTTCGGAGGTGAAGGAATTGCGACAAAAGGGACAATCGACTGGCCGAGACGATACAGCAATATGAAACATCACACAGCAGCACACATCGTCTTCTCGGCCACAAAATCAGTTTTGAAAATGAAGGATCTTCGCTACATGGGATTCCAAATAAGCACGGACAGAGTCCGCATCGATCTTAACCGTGACGAATCAATAACACCAAGCCAGATCAATGAAATAGAGAAGACTGCAAACCTGACTGCCCTCAAACAACTGAGTGTGAAGACAAGCTTCACCACGAGAGATGAAGCTGTCAAAAAATTCGGAAGTGAGCTGGGGCTGACCGAAGTCACTCCAAGCGGTGATGTCCGTCTGGTAGAAGTAGGAGATCAAGATGTCAGTCTGTGCTGTGGGACGCATGTCAGATCCACAATCGAAGTCGTTCCGATCAAGATCCTAGGAAGGCTAAGACTCCAAAAGGGGATTGAACGACTGGAAGTTGCAGCAGCAGAACACGGTTTCGCCGAGTTCTCAAAGACCTCTGAAACCGTTTCGAAGCTGATTGATCTACTGGACAGTGAGATTAGGAGCGTTGCCCCCAGAGTGCAACAGCTTCTCGAAGAAAAGGAAAGAATCAAAGATGAACTGCGAAAACTAAGAATGTCCGCTGCCGAATCAGAAGCACTACGATACCTGTCAAATGCTGAAAGTGTTGGATCATTCAAAGTTGTGACAAGAACTTTAGAAGATTTGGACGCTGATACCTTGAAGAGAATGGCTCTCAAGATCACATACAGTGACCAAGACACAATCGTGATCCTTGGAAGCTCAAACGAAACAACCCATCTCGTTGCCGCGGCCGGAGCCAACTTTTCGAAGCTAGGACTGAACATCGGTGAGATTGTCAGGGCCGTGGCGCAGAAGGGGGGATGCAGAGGGGGCGGCACCAGCAATTTGGCACAGACAGGAGGATTCCCAGGAAACAAGACTCGAGAGTTCGTTCAACAGGTTCGAGAAGCGATCATCCATGGCGTTCCTGAGAAGGGCTGAGCTGTTGTGACAGCATCTTCATGACGTGAGGACCGCAAATTCTTATTACCTTTTGATACTACGAGACCTCGGATACCAACATGCCACGGGTAAGAGTGATCTAGTTGAGTCAAGTGAGCTTCGAAGAGTTCAAGAAACTTGACATGCGGATCGGAACAATAGTTCAGGTCGAAAGAGTTCCGAGAACCGAGAGATTGTACAAGATTGCTGTAGATCTTGGGGATTTGGGTCAAAAACAGACAGTCTCAAGCCTGGTGGGATACTATGCGCCCGAAGATCTCGTGGGCAAGAGAATCGTATTTCTCGCAAATCTGAATCCCACAAAATTCGCCGGTGAGTCTTCGGAAGGGATGCTGCTTGCCGCCGAGAAAGAAAAGAAGCTGACCCTTCTCACTACGGACAAGGAAATCGAGAATGGGGCAAACGTGACGTGAACAATGTTTATTTCGCATGCAACCATATTCAACAGTGCAAGCAACGACAGCCCAGGTGTGACTGATGCCTAGAAAGGGTTCGACAGAGCAAGACATGCTTCAGGTTGTGAATGGCGTCGGAGAATCTGGCATACTTCAATCAGAGCTGTGGAAGAGACTAAGCGCAGACAGTCGCGAAGGATCAAGGGCGGTCCTAAGACTTGAGAAAAAAGGTCTGATAGAGAGAAGACGCGAGCTTCACGGTGGCCGTTGGACCTTCCGAGTTCTATCGAAACGCAAACTCTCTCATATCGACAGCATCGCAGACGTGCCTTGTGCATTCTGTGAGGACGAATTCAAATGTGGCCAATCAGGAATAGTCACTCCAAACAAATGCATAAAACTAACACTATGGCTTGAGGGAGTCCCTCCGCCTGAACTTTCGGCACAGCAGCCTTCCACAATCTAGCTGACCGGAGCCGGATATTTGTCCGAACGCTGGAAGCGAGAAAGAAGAAAAGATCAATTCTACAGACTTGCCAAAGAGCGAGGATACAGAAGCAGGTCAGCCTTTAAACTCCTGCAGGTCGCTAGAAAGTATCGATTCATGAAGCGGGGAGACACGGTCGTTGACCTTGGGGCTGCCCCTGGAGGATGGATTCAAGTATCCAGGCAGATCGTAGGAAAAGAAGGACTAGTTCTGGGCATAGACATAGAACCAATACCAGGATTCCCTTCGTCCAATGTCAAGACAATGGTGGCAGACATAACAAGCGAATCAGTAGCCCCCATGATTTTGGACCAAGCCCCGTCGAAAATCGATGTCGTGATCTCAGACGTTTCACCGAATATAAGCGGGGCCTGGGACGTTGACCATGCTAGACAGATACATCTTGCCGAACGATCTCTCGAAATCGCAAGAAGAATACTCAAGAAGAATGGTAGCTTCTTCTGCAAACTCTTTCACGGACCATACTTGAAAACATATGAGAGTACTGTATCAGAGTTCTTCAGAGAAGTCAGATTGGTGAAGCCTCCCGCAAGCAAACAGAGAAGCTCTGAGATTTATCTCCTCGCGCTTCAATTCAGGGGCTAAACCTTGGCAAGCAAGATTTTCCTGACTGGCACGCCCGGCGTTGGAAAGACCACTGTTCTCAGGAGAATTACTCAGGAATTGAGGGGAAAAGGAATCTTGGTTGGCGGAATGATCACCGAGGAAGTGAGAGAAAGGGGCGTGCGAGTAGGGTTCAGGGTTACTGATGTCTTGACTGGGACAGAGGGGTGGTTAGCATCGACAAAGCAAGCAGTAGGCCCTAGAATCGGAAGATACGTCGTGGATCTTGGAGGGCTCGAAGGTATCGGTGTCAGAGCCCTGACAAATGCCCTTCACGACTCGAACGTAAGGGTAATTGTTCTTGACGAAGTAGGACCAATGGAGTTGTTCAGCAAGGAATTCAAAGCTGCAGTCAGGAACACCGTCAGCAGCGCGAAAAGCGTCATTGGAACAATACACTACAGAGCAAACGACCCGCTTCTGCATGAGATCAGAGCCGCCCGAGGCATCAAAACAGTAATCGTCACAACGGAAAACAGAGTGAAACTGCCTACGCAAATCGTGGAAGAAGTCTTAAGTCAAATGACTTCCGTCGAGCACTCGCCAGACTAACGAATCAATATGAACCGGGAAAAGGCAAGATGCAATCGCCATGAAGTCGTTCACAGGCACAACAGTCAAGAAAAGAGATTAATCTGCAGACCAAACCATCCATCGAAAGATAGAAGAGAACGTGACGAAGACATTGTCTGGAGGTAAATGGCTTTAGCAGCATAATCTGTGGAGTGGACGACGCTGGGAGAGAGCTGACTCACCTATAGGCTCCCCAATGGGCTGCGTCATAGGTCCACTCGTCATCGCAGGTGTTTCGATCAAGAAGGAGGCGACCCGCGAACTTTCATCGATAGGGGTCAGAGATTCCAAGGTTCTGAGTCCAACACAGAGAACCAATCTGGCGATCGCCATCAGGAATATTGCCCACGACATTTCCATAGTTGAGTTACCTCCGGAAGAGATCGATGAGTATGTCTTGAAGGGAAGGAAACTTAGGAAACTGAATTATTTGGAAGCAACTGCCATGGCAAAAGTCATCAGAAAGTTGAATCCAGCTATTGCCTATGTTGATTCTTCAGACGTTCGACCTGAAAGGTTCGCTGATGATATTCAAGAACATCTCGTGAAGAGAATTAGAATTATCTCTGAGCATCATGCAGATCAGAAATATCCGGTGGTCAGTGCCGCGTCCATCATAGCTAAAGTGACAAGAGATCAACGAATAGCCGAGATAGAGAATCAATACGGAGATTTTGGAAGCGGGTACCCGTCCGACGAACGAACAATTCGTTTTCTCGAGGATTGGGTAAGAAAGCACGGGTCTTTTCCGGGCTTCGTGAGAAAGTCTTGGAAGACTATTTCACGAATAGAGCAAGGAATCAGACAAGCGAAGCTCTAGAATCTGCCATCTGAGTTCCCTGGTCGGAACAACCTTCCAGAAGACTCACGGTCTCATTTTCCCTTGTAGATCATTGAGACCATTACGTGATCACGATCGAAAGGTTCGAGTCTAACCACAGACTTAATCTGGAAACTTCTTAGGCCAAGCGTTCTAATCTCTTTCTCAAAGACTTCGGAAGGGGGAAGAGTCACGTCGATACTTCGGGACTTTATCGACAACATCAATCCAGAACCTCCTTTCAAGTAGAGATCTGCGTTGTCTGCCAGAATCCTTGCTTGATCAGGCTGCGCTATGTCACAGTATATCGAATCAGCTCCTCTAACGATTTGGCCGTATCGTTCGGGAAATCTCGCGTCATCCAGAATCGGATAGATGTTTCTCCGGCCACTGCACAGATTGACGATAAGCTCTCTCATCGCCCTGGAAGCGAACTCCACGCAGAAAACCGCGCCATTTTCCCCAACTATGTCACTCACATGCGAAACAGTCGTTCCAGATGCTGACCCGAGATACAGCACTCTAATCCCCGGAGAGATAGATACTTCACTGGTCCCTTTGAGCACAGCCGCGGCAAGTTTGCTACGATATGGGTCCCAGACTCTATACTCCTTCTTCCTTATCCGTACCAGTCTCTCACCGTAGACACTTCTGCCCGGATCGAGGTTCAAAGTTGCAAGATGTCTAGAGCCATCTTCCAGCCTGGCCCAGTAGATTCCCTCAAGTTCAGCGTGAGGTTGAACGTTTACGCTCAGCATGTCTTCCCCTCATGGGGGGAGCCTTGTACTTCTCAGCAATCTCCTTGACTCTCTTGTCCAGTTTCTCCCGCATAACATCACCCCTGAACTCTCCACCGAAGAAGTCCAGTCGAGCCGCAATTGCAAGTCCTCCGGACAAAGCCCTGGCGATCTTTCCTCTCTGCCAACGAGGAGACTGGTGAATCGCACCGAACTGGAATATCACCCCATGTTTTGGAGGACGAGCCCCAGTTTTCAGAGATCTGAAGAGAGCTTTCTCAGCACCTAGAACTTGAATGGTACTCGCAGGCATCTTCGCCAAGTTTCCCAGGCCACCGGCTATGGATACCAGTCGGGCGGACAGTACCGATCCTGCGAGGCTGGTCATATTGGGGGCCACTTCGCTCATCACTTTCTCAACATATCCTGCTAGTTTCTCTCTGAACTTGAACAATTCCGACCAGTCTTTGCAGAAGGATCTCAACCATTCCAAGTCCTCGTCAGAGACATCAGCACCCATCGACCGTTGAGCAGCTTCTGCGATGTCGTTGGCCCTGTCCTTAGGAATCCCCTCTTCTACCAGACCCTTCTCGGAGAAGTTCTCTCTCTTCCCGAGATCTGAGATCAGTCTGACGTAGCTCTCGTGTTTCTCCATAAGCCTATCCAACTCAGGGAAGTGTAGGCCATACCATTCACGGATTCTGCCGGCGAGAAGGTTCAGTGTCTTGTCAATGTCATCTATGGTCCGCACGGCCTGAACCGCGTGTAGATCTCTTTCCCGTACAGCAATCGTGACTGCGGCCTTGGCGAGCTGGACAGAGACTTCTCTGACAAAGCTGTCAAAGTCCTCTTCGCTCTTGAACACTCGGAGATCTACTGAGATCGAAGGCAGCTTATCCCTAAACTTCTGGACAACTTTGGGCGACTTCTCAAGCTCTACATTCCAGGCCAGGTCGTCTTTGATCGTTTGAGCTAATGTAGAGTTCTCTGTGACAAGTAAGTCGAAGCGATTCTTCTGCAGCTTCTCCAAAACACCCGGGAGCTCTTCTATCACTTTGCCTGATTGAAGATCTCTGAGCTTAGAGGCAACCTTCTCCTTGTCTTTTGCAAACAGAACCTTCTCTACTATCTTTCCCTTCGCATCAAGAGCGAAAAGCCCGATTGGGGATTCGACTAGGTATGCTTTCAATTGCGTTTCCTCCGTCTAGATCATCAGCCCCACACACAATGGGGCCTTCAAGGACCACTACCGTTATTTCTCATACTTGAATAAACGTTTCCAACACAGTGAACCTAGATGGACCGGGACATAGGGACAGAGATTGTAGGACTGCGGCTTCGAAACCCATTCATTTTGGCTGCTGGAATTCTCGGAATTACCGGACATTCCTTGCGCAGAGTTGCTGAGGCCGGCGCAGGAGCGGTAGTGACAAAGTCCTTTGGACTCGAGCCGCGAACCGGATATCCAAACCCGACCATTGTCGAAGTTCAAGGAGGGTTACTGAACGCGATGGGCCTTCCGAACCCAGGGATTGAAGCTCTAAGAGAAGAAGTTGAAGAAGCAAAGAAGGCAGGTGTCCCAGTCATTGCCAGCGTCTACGGTTGCAGTGAGGGAGACTATGCCGAGGCAGCGCGTCGAGCTGAGAAGGCCGGAGCAGACGCAGTGGAACTTAACGTATCCTGCCCTCATGTCAAGGAAGTGGGTGCGCAGATAGGCCAGGATCCAGATCTCGTAAGATCCGTTACTGCATCAGCTAAGAAGAGCGTCAAGCTGCCAGTAATAGTCAAGTTGACTCCTAATATCACTAGCATAGTGGAGATCGCCAAGAAGGCCGCTGACGGAGGAGCTGACGCAATCACTGCAATCAACACAGTCAAGGCCATCTCCATCGACATAGATGTTCAGAAGCCAATCTTAGCAGCAGGAATCGGCGGCCTATCTGGACCGGCCATCAAACCAATCGCACTAAGGTGCATCTACGAGATTCACAAGGAGATTGACATACCGCTCATAGGATGCGGAGGTGTCACCACTTGGAGCGATGCTGTAGAATTCTTTCTTGCAGGCGCCAGTGCAGTCCAAATTGGAACCGCCATAATGTACAAAGACCTAGGCATTTTCTCAGAGCTGCAAACTGGGCTAAGAGGATATCTTGAGGAGAAGAAGGTAGAAAGCATCAAACAACTTGTCGGTTTGGCCTGCAGAAACAACAACTAAGACTGTTTGACAGGTGCATACAGTTCCATTTCTGGGCCGTACCAGTCAGCGCCGATGGCCCACTGGGTCACTTGCGTTTGGGCTCTCAAGCCTGCTGAACTAGGGAGATTGGTTTGAAAAAGGCTGAATTGAGGCTAGGGCCGATCCGGTTTGATTACTTTTCCTCCAACTATGACTGTTTCAACCTTGATCGACTTAAGCTCGTTCGACGGCACCTCGAATGGGTCTCTTGAGAGCACGATCATGTCGGCCAACTTACCTTCGGATATTGATCCTTTCTCATTCTCTTCAAAGCTCGCATATGCCCCGTTCACTGTGTACATGTGAAGAACTTGATCTACGGACAATAGTTCGGCTGGCAGAAATCCACCTCTAGTTGTGGCGGCCCAGATCCCTTCCAAGGGGTCCAGGTGTTCCACAGGGCAATCAGACCCGGCAGAAGCCACTACCTTCTTGAATAGTGTCTTGAAAGGATAGATCCAACTCTCTCTGGACTTTCCTACTCGGTCAATTGCCCAGAAGTCTGAGGTTACAAACTCGGGTTGCACCGAAGCGATCACTCCTAGTCTTGCCATCTTATCGATTTGCCGTTGGTTGATTATTGAGGCGTGTTCTATTCGATGACGAGGATTCTCTCTCGGAGTCTTGTTTTGGGCTTCTTCGATGGCGTCTAAGGCCAGGTCTATGGCGTGATCTCCTATTGCATGAATCGCCAACTGACAATGAGAATCATGCGCTTTGTCTATCAATTGACGCAACTCACCTTCACGATAAAGAAGAAGCCCCTTGTTACCAGGATCATCAGCGTACGGTTCCTTCAAAGCAGCGGTCCTGCCACCCAGAGAGCCATCAAGTAGCATCTTGACACACCCGATCTTCAGCCAATTATCACCGAAACATGTCTTAAGCCCAAGGTGGATCAAATCGTCCAGAAGCTCAACGGGTATGCCCATGTAGACTCGGACACCCAATTTCCCTGTGGCGCGCGCCTCCTGGAGTGCCTCAATACACATTGAATTCCTTAGAAGGGCATGGACCGAAGTCAATCCTGCTGAAAGAGCCTTCCTGCTTGCAGCTTCAATCGCGGCCACAAGTTCCGACTTCGTAGGTTCAGGCACACAACGCCAGACGAGTGACATTGCTTCGTCGCGCAGGATACCAGTCGGTTCTCCTGTCTCAGGGTCCTTGTCGATTTGACCGCCTTGGGGGTCGGTGGTCTGTTTTGTGATATTTGCGAGCTGAAGAGCTTGACTATTGACAACGCATATGTGACCACAGACTCTGCTGAGTACGACAGGATTCTCAGGTGAAACTTTGTTCAGGTCGTACCTGTTCGGATATCGTTTCTCCTGAAGCCTTTCTTGATCCCATGATCGTCCAACAATCCATTTTCCAGCGGGAGTTACCTTGACTTCCGATGCAACCTTTTTCTGAACTTCGACTATTGATCGAACGTTTCTTAGATCTATTCTCTTGAGAGAGAGGCCGTAGTCAACGAAATGTATGTGTGAGTCAATCATGCCAGGCACGATGGTTCTACCGCGAAGGTTGATGACTTTGGTATTCTTCCCTATCAGTCGCTTTATCCCCGAATTCTTTCCAACTCCGATGATTCTTTCGCCTGCAACCGCTACTGCTTCCGCTCTCTTCCTCTTTCGATCCATTGTTACTATGTTTCCATTCAAAAGTGCCAGATCGCAACCCATCTTGACCGTGGACATTGAGAATCACATTATCCAGTCAGGTGCATACCTTTACGATTTCAGGCTGTAAGATGAGTCGGGACACGCTGTGGTGAGCCCATGGAGGCGGAGAGACAAGCCTTAAATACGACTTCGTCAAGCTATGTGGGAACTCGCGTAATCGCAGTAACCCGAGGCTCACACAGATCGGTATAAGCTTCGTGAAAAGGGAACTCCGATCCGTGATCGAAGTCAACGGATCGCAACGCCCTGCCTCGGTTACACCTTGACATTTTCGGAATCTACTAATGGACGAGGCATTCCCAGATTTCTCATAACCATTGGCGGATAGCACACGCGCTGGTGCCAAGTGCACTGCTGGGATGTCGAAACCATGGCGGGCCCGTCGGGAGTTGAACCCGAGACTCCCGGGTCGCTTCCGGCTCACGGTAAAAGCCTCACCGATTTCAGCCTCAGCGAAGGCACATGTATCACCGGTGCTCTACCTTTTCAGGATCCATCAAGGATCTGGCTGAGCTACGGGCCCACGAAGAAGGGAGAACCACGGACAGCCAATAAAAGCTTTTTCGGAATAACTGAGACTTGACCGTATCCCTGCGGTAGAAGAATTCCACATTGTTTTTTACTTGAAACTGCCGAGATGCAAAAGAAGAAAAGTCAACCTCAGCAGATCATAGACAAGCTTTTCTTAGACAAGGTCTATCAGGATTCGCGTTTGGGCCCGTAGCTCAGACCGGATGGAGCAGTAGAGCGGAAAGACTGAACCTCCTAAGTCGGTTTGGCGAAAGCTAAAGGTCCGGGGTTCAAATCCCCGCGGGCCCGCCACAAATTTTATCCTTTATCTTTTCCCCCGCATCGATGATTTACCGCGGTGAATTCGGAAACGACTGAAACACCCCCAAAGAAATGTCATCATGTGACTTGGCTTCAGTTTTCTTTGATGGAGCGCGGGTTTCCGTGAATGGAAAGAAACATAAGTCTGACGTATCGTTTTGACCCAGAGGCAATTGGGTGACATGGAATATGAAGTTTGAAGAAAGGGTTTGGAAGTTTATGGAGAAGATACCTAAAGGCAAAGTCACAACCTACGGCTTGATAGCTAGAAAGCTGAATACGAATGCTTACAGAGCTGTCGGTAACGCTTGTCGTGAGAATCCATATGCCCCGAGAGTTCCATGTCATAGAGTCGTGAAATCTGACGGCACCGTCGGCGGCTTTGGAGGAAAAACCTCAGGCAAGACGATAGAAAAGAAGATTCAATTGCTTAGAAAAGAGGGTGTTGAAGTCAGGAACAGGAAGATCGTAGATTTCGAGAAAGTCTTGTTCAGGTTCTAGAGAAGGAACAGGCTACCGCTTTTGCTATTGATGAATGTGAGGATTGCTGTGTGACTGGCTGATGACTATGAAGACTAAGTTCACCTATGTTGGAATAAGAGTGAAGGATCTGCAGAAATCAATCGATTTCTATACAAAGTTACTCGGCATGAGGGTGAAATTCAGGAGCAAAGTCGAACAGACCAAGGGAGAAACTGTCGGCCTAGAAAGCGAAGAAGGCGGCTTCATCTTAGAACTGAACTATTATGAAAAGAGTAGTCCTTACTACGCTGAGTACGCTGTTGGAGAAGGGCTGGATCATCTGGCTTTCAAGGTTGACGATCTCAGCAAGGCCTTAGAGGAAGCCCGATCAGCTGGGTATCAGACCGTCCTGGAAATGAAGGCCGATGGCGGCCGATGGGCCTACATAGAGGACCCAAACTGTATCTGGATAGAACTCTTCTAGGCATTTGACCTGAGAACATCAGCAATCTGGAATCACAGCACGCTAGAAAGCGCGCACTCATATGTAGACTTGACATCCACGGACGACCGTCATTCATGCGACTTTCCAGAAACGTATTGACAGAAGCCGTAGCTAATCGGACCTTCTTTGGTTGTTTCGCAAGGAAATTCCGAACATTCGAAGCATAGAGCGATTTTCTTGTTGAAAGCGCAAGTTGAGACCTTGCAGAACTTGTTCTCCTTCGGGCTACACCCTTGCTCTCCGCTCGGACATTTTCCTTGAACCATCCTAGGACATTTCTCACATGCGATGCCACAGACACCAATTCTCAAGTCATCACCTCCAAGCTAACTGTGCCTTCATCTGGGCGAATCCTTGCCCTGCCTCCGTTATTGAGCCGTATCTACTTTGGCTTTACTGAAGTGTTCTTGGCCCACAAAGACATCTCAGCATTGAAGATGAGTGGGTTTACAGGCATGCCTTTGCCAGTTGTAGCATGAATGTCTATGAGAGTTCTTTTGAGATGTCCTCGATTCTGATCTCTTTTTCTTTCCGATCCTGCATATCTCTGATCCTGACGATTCCTTTCTCGAGTTCCCTTCGCCCGATGATAATCACATATGGTATTCTCATAGAGTGGGCGTATTCCAACTGCCTCTCGAGACTTCTCTCCTTCAAGTCAAAGTCAGTGGCGATTCCAGCCCGTCTTAGCTTTGCCACAGTCTCCCAGGTCCTTGGAAGAACGTCATTGGTTGCTGATGCAACGAAGACCTTCGCTGCTTCAGGCAGTTTCGGATAAAGTGAGGCCCTTTCCAGTGAGATCATGAGTCGCTCTATTCCGCCAGCTACTCCAGTCGCAGGTTTGTCTTGTTTGCCGTAGATGCTACACAATTTGTCATATCTTCCCCCTCCGAAGATTGATCCGATGTCTTCTCCGCCTTTGTCGTAGGCTTCGAAGACGATCCCGTCGTAGTATCCTATTCCGCGAACCACACTGAGATCGTACACGCATCGGTTCTTTCTTCCGAACGAGGTGAGAATATCTGACAGTTTTGCCAGTTCACCTCTCCCCACGTCGGCACTCTGGTCCTTAAGGGTATTTGACAACTCAGACAGAACTTCCTCGGGTGGCCCCTTCAGCGAACAAAGCTCACTGATCGAGTCAATCTGTGGTCCGGAGAGCCCAACCTTCTCGAACTCCCCTTTCACATCACTGCGAGGTAGCTTTGACAACTTGTCGATAACAATCAGTGTCCCTTCGAGCTGGGCCTGATCGTCTACGCCAATCTTTCGAAGAAATGATTCGATGAGCTTTCTATTGTTGATTCGAACCTCATATTCCTTAAGCCCCACACTGTCCAAAATATCCATGCCGACACAGATCGCCTCAGCATCAGCAAGCGGGTCTGCGCTGCCAAAAATCTCTGCATCCCATTGGCGAAAATGTCTGTATCTGCCAAACTGAGGTTCATCATATCTCCAAGCGTCAGTCACTGCACACAATTTGATGGGCTCAGCAAGATCATACCTGTTCGCAATCATCCTCGCCATTCCGACAGTAAGATCGAATCTCAAGCCCAAGTTCCTCCCTGCCTTATCTGAGAACCAGTAGATCTCGTTCTTGATCTGAGGACCAGATTTCGCTTCAAGAGTCTCCAAGTGCTCCATTGGAGGGGGCTCCATCATCTTGAACCCGTATCGCTGAAGCACTTCTGCTATCTTGCCTTCAACCCACACCCGTTTGGCCATCTCTTGCGGCTCAGTATCCCTCATTCCTCTTGGCACAGAGAACTCCTTGGGCAAGCACAATACCTCTTGCTCTTACAGGGTTGTTTTGACACTGGCATAAGGTGTCGTTGTTGGCTTAACTATGTTTCCTCACGTCCAGACATCACCCGATCTCTTATCCCTCACATCAAGGAAGTGGCATACTGTAGTCTGATGGCCCTGCCTTAGCCAGAGAGGCCCTTCGAAACACGTTTATTTTCCAAACGCACTACGTGAGAAAGAGGGAACAAGAGATGCCTCGAGAAATCGCACTGGAATGGTTGGCGAAAAATGAAACAAGAATCATCGCGATAAGTGATAAGATCTGGGAACTGGCTGAAGTCGGGCTCCAAGAACATGAGTCATCAAGACTGCTTGCTGAGGAAACGAAAAAGGCGGGATTCAAGGTCGATCTTGGAGTCGCGGGCATGCCTACAGCCTTCGTCGGATCTTATGGGTCAGGAAAACCTGTGATCGGAGTGCTGGCAGAGTATGACGCGTTGCCCGGAGTGTCTCAGAAAGCCCAGTCAACACGTGAACCGTTGAAGAAGGGGGCTCCTGGACATGGTTGCGGTCATAATCTCTTTGGTGCTGGAAGCCTAGCAGCCGCAATAGCAATCCGCGAGGCAGTTCAGAGAAGAAGCTTGAAGGCCACTGTGAAGCTGTTTGGCTGTCCGGCCGAGGAGACCCTTGTAGGAAAGGTGTTCATGGCAAGAGACGGGCTTTTCGATGATGTTGATGCTGCCCTTTCATGGCATCCTTCAAGCTACAACTCAGCCTGGATGTCGTCCTCAAATGCACTCAACTCGGTGAAATTCAACTTCCATGGCCTGACATCGCATGCAGCGGCTGATCCGGAGAGAGGCAAATCCGCACTGGACGCGGTTGAACTAATGAATGTTGGCTCCAACTACCTTCGCGAACACATCAGCGAGAAAGCTCGAATCCATTATGTCATTCCTCACGGCGGAGGAGAGCCAAACGTTGTGCCAGACTACGCACAAGTCTGGTACTATGTGCGGGCGCCAAAGAGAAATGAAGTCGAACGAATTTACAATCGGGTTGTGAACATCGCAAAAGGCGCGTGTCTAATGACTGACACGACAATGGATCTTGAATTTCTTGTCGGATGTCACGAGATGCTCCCGAACAAGGCGCTCAGCGAGATCATGATCAGAAACATGAGGGCGATTGGCTCGCCCAAATGGTCCGAAGAGGAGCACCGCTTCGCGAAGAAGCTTGCCGAATCGATGACACTTGAGGATAGACGGGACTCTATCTTGAAATCACGTATGCCGAAAAAGGAAGAGAAGGTGGAGAAGTACCTCGACGACACGATAGGAGAACCCGAAGACGAGAAGGAAGTGATGGGAGGATCGACAGACGTGGGTGACGTAAGTTGGATTGCACCAACAGCGAACCTAGTGACAGCAACTTGTGTACTAGGAATGCCGGGTCATAGCTGGCAAGAAGCTGCAACCTCAGGAATGAGCATAGGTCACAAGGGCATGCTTCTGGCGGCCAAGACCCTCGCCCTGACGGGAATAGATCTCATCACTGAACCGGAGGAGTTGAAGAGGATAGGAGAAGAATTCCAAACAAAGACGAAGGGCTTCAAGTACAAGACTCCCATACCGCCTGGTCAGAAGCCCCCCCTGGAACAGTTGGCACACTGAGAAGAAACTCGGACAGGTCCCAAGGAAATCCAGAGTACAAAGCAGAAGAAAGGCAGAGATCTCCGCCATCATTTCAGCAACAATTCACCTAATGTGTAGTAGACGATGTCGGTTCTTCGATCTATGACCGCCAGAACAAGCTCCTTCTTCTCAGAAACGGCCACCTTTAGAAGACCCTGTAGCTTCTCAATGCTTGCCTCTCGTCCCTCATAGACGATGGACACGAGTCTTCTCACCGCGCCTTTGCCATATATCTCGAAGTCGACCGACTCTTCCTCCCGCACAATGTATCCCCTGTCTCTCAAGTCTCTGTACACAAGATACTTCATCCAAACCTCGGGCTTGCCTTGGGAAAGCTTTCTAACCATATCAGCGAACTTGATTTCTATCTCAGTCGTTGAATCCAGAACCTTGGTTCTCTTCTTGTCAGCAAGATAGATCGCCTCCAAGACTGAGAAGTATATTCTCTTGCCCCTCAAGGTTCCAAATCCCCTCTCTCGAAGTTCTGCCGGCATGTCTGAGAGAGGAACCGATACCCTGTTGTTGGCAAGAAAGGCCTCGACTGGTTCAGGCTTTGCTGTTGTTTCCATCAAGATCAATCACAGGAAGGGTATGTAAGAACCCTAAAATCTTTGGCATAGGGAAGAATCCCCGGAGAAATACACCTTGGGTGCATGCTCCTTGGAAGATAATGGATTTGAAGAAGATGGCGTGGCACGCGCGCTTTTGATTCGTTTGTGAGGCGTCAGAGATTGTTGAAGACTATCGAAATGAAGAAAGGAACAGTTGTCACAATCGATCAGACGAAGCTTCCAAGTGTACGCGTAGAACTCAGAATAAGAACATGTCAAGAAGTCTGTCGAGCAATTCGAGAAATGAAGATTAGGGGGGCACCATTGTTGGGGGTTGCAGCAGGATACGGACTGGCTCTTACTGCGCGCCAAAGCAGATCGAAGACTGTTGGCAGAATGGTCAATGAGCTTGAACGATCAGCGATCATGCTTGTGAATACAAGGCCAACAGGAGCCAATCTGAAATGGGCCGTTCAAAGAATTATGCAAAAGGTGAGTAGTTACAGGGACGTCGAAGATCTCCGGGCCTTTGTACTAGGAGAGGCAGACAAGATTCGCGACGAAGATATTCACTCAAACCTCAGTATAGGCAAGAACGGCGCCACTCTTCTTGACGACGGCGACACCGTCCTTACACACTGCAACGCTGGAGCCCTCGCCACTGCCGGGTATGGGACTGCACTTGGGGTGATTCGAGCAGCGATTCAAGAAGGAAAGAGGATCAAAGTGATTGCCACAGAGACTCGCCCACTCCTTCAAGGAGCAAGACTGACAGCATATGAACTCACTTCAGAGCATATACCTGTCACACTGATCACTGACAACATGGTTGGATACTCAATCAAACAAGGATGCGTGAATAAGGTAATCGTGGGAGCTGATCGGATATTTAGTACGGGCCATGTGGTCAACAAGATAGGGACTTATACTGTCTCGTTGGCAGCCAAGGAGCACCGTGTTCCTTTCTATGTGGCAGCGCCATTGTCAACATTTGATTTCATGGGATCAGTCGAGTCCGTTGCAATAGAGAATAGAAGAGAGGAGGAGGTCCTTTTCTTGGAAGGAAGAAGAATTGCCCCCCGGGGCGTTCACGCACTCAACCCTGCGTTCGACGTTACTCCGCCAGAAAACGTCACTGCCATCGTCACCGAGAGAGGTGTGCTGTGGCCGCCATATGAAACAAACTCCAGAAGAATGGCTGAATCTAGTAACTCAGCTAGTTAGGTGTCTGCCTGACTCAAGACTTTCTTGACTTTCTAGGAATCTCCAAAGCGATCTCAACTTGGCAGTTGGCCGCCACTTCATTGATACATGACCTCCACTCATTACCAATGGATGTCAAGGCGTACATGCCGGTTACCTCCGCCCTGGCTTTCTGAGCTATGCGAATCAGTGCCTTTTGAGTTTCCCCACTGTCTATCACGTCATCGATAATGAGGATACAGTCATTCCTTTTTATCGCGTCTCTAGGAATGAATAGGCTGTGGACAGTGGCCGTCTTTTCTGGAACGTAGACTTCTTCAATGAACTCTCTTACACCGATCTCCCTCGTCTGCTTCGCTATCACCAATCCCACGCCGAGCCGGTGAGCCACAAGTGTTGCCAGAGGGACGCCGTCAACCGCGGCAGTAAGCACCTTTGTTACTCTTTTTCCTGCAAACGCGTTGATGGCCTGCTGCACTGCCCTTTCGAGCAGCATGGGATCTGATATGATTCCAGTGTTGTCAAAATAGTCGTCATCGTCGAACTTCATTCTCTTCTGAAGTTCAACCTCCAACCTGAGGATCTTCTGGAGCGTCTTGTTCATCTCTCTGGCGCGGCCAATCGTTGGCAGAACATGTCCCTTGACGTATCGGCTTAGCACGGTCTCGGGAAGACCGATTATCTGCGCTAACTCCCTGTACGTGTAGTAGTTCTTGGCGAGATTCAATAGGTCAATGGTGCCAAGTTTGTACTTGAGGTCAAAGATTCTTGAGCTCGTTTTTGACACAATCCTACAGTTAACTGTTTCATGCGTATGTGTATAAGCTCTTCGCTTGGGATTTACTAGGCCATGAATTAGACATCTCTTTTTCGTAGACATTTCAAGATAGGATGGCATTTTTGCGAAATCCTTTGACATTAACGAGGAAAGCAAACTCCTCAGAGGACAAGCTCCGATCCAAACAGAGATCAGTGCACGCTTTGAAAACTAGCATAAGCTGTCGCGGCACATTCCCCAAGAGATGCAGGCATGTCAAGCTCTGAGAGACCGCCGCAAATCTCTAGCCCACGCGATGAGAGGCACTTATTACCATCAAGTCTCACTAGAGAAGAAACATACTATTGGGCCCGTGGTCTAGTTGGACTAGGATGCTGAAGACAATGGTCTGCATAGGCCTTCGAAGCCGGAGGTCGAGGGTTCAAATCCCTCCGGGCCCGCCACCTTTTAAGGCAAACAGGCAGTCCAAGCGGAAACGAGAGACGTACAAGCTCGCCAACAGGACAAGATGGTAAGCCACAGAGAGGGTATTCCTGATGGAACTAAGCCCGTGGAGGTGGGCCCCAGCCCCCTCTAGGTTTTTCTTGATGTTTCTCGAAAAATACTCATCAACTACGCTACGTATGATCGCGTTTCTCGAAATAGAGAGTCAAAGATTCTTCAGAAGGACGAAGAAAACGCAATCGCATTGGACCTGTCAAATTCCCTTAACCCTATCTCAAGAAAGCTCAGGTAAGGCTTATGTAAACCGGCTATTGTCTATATCTCCGGTCCCGCGGTAGCTCAGCCTGGTAGACTCGCATTTCGCGAGACCAAAAGCTTCCGGCTGTAGTCCTGTACCTGTTTGGTATGGGGAGGTCAGCCTACTAGGCGCACAACGACTGAAACCGGAGTTTGGCGATATGCCAACCGGAATGTCGCCTGTTCAAATCAGGCCCGCGGGACCATCTTATCCTCCTGACCGAGTCTGTTCTCCCAGGGACGGAGGGGGGACGCAGATTCAGGAGACCTGCAATATTCTCGGACCGATGTTCCACGTTCCTCAAGTCATGGCCGCGGGGATCGTTCTCGTTTTTATCTCAAACATGGTTTATTCTACCTTGGCGAGGACGATGAGCAAATCAGAGATCGAGAAGGAGTTCCTCAGTCTGCTTCTGAGAAAAAGTGGCCTAAGAATCGCGCCAAACAGTCAAGAACTGTTTGTGTTCAAAAGCGGAAGAAGATCGCCAAACTTCATCAATACTGGAGCCCTTACCGACGGAGAGTCTCTGGCCAAGGTAAAATGGGCATTCGGCAACTTCATAGCGAATCTCTTGAGTGAGGGCAAGCTCCAGGATTTTGACTTCATATTTGGCCCTGCCTACAAAGGAATTGCTCTAGCTACGTTAGCCTGCGAAGGTCTAAGGGAGCTATGCGGAATCAACAAGAGGTACCTCTATGATCGAAAGGAAGAGAAGGCCTACGCGGACAGAAAGATGGATCAGATCATCGTAGGCTCAGGCTACTTCAAACCCGGAGACAAGATACTGATCATAGACGATGTGATAACCACGGGAGACACAAAGCTAGAAGCTATAGAGAAACTGCGGATTCTCGGCGAACACAAAGTCGTTGGTCTGGTCTTAGCTGTAGACCGAGAGGAAAGGATGGGAGACGCTGAACACGTTGAGCAGAAGAGCGCCGTTCAAAACATAGAGGAACAGTTTGGGATTAGAGTCTTCTCCATTCTGGGTATGCAAAGGATATACGATCTGGTCAAGAATGAAATCAGTGATGACATCCGAAGGGCTTGGATAAACTATTATGATAGGTATGGTGTTGTGAGTCTAAGATAGGTCAGCTGCCCCTAGAATGGCCGACTTGGCGCTGTTTTCGTGATTGCACCCATTGACTGGATCTTTAACCCGCATGCGGATTCGAAAGCCAACTGAATTGGCGCCCTTCGCCGAGGGCCACTTTCATGGCCATCTTGGGCGGGATTCGAACCCGCTTCACGCAGCTGCCTGCGTCGTGCGGGCGACAGCCGCACATGTTAGACCGGGCTGCACCACCTTCGCCGTCATCGGACTCTGCCGATGACTAGGGCGGTCCAGGGCGAATAGCTATGCCGACAGATCCAAATCTTAAGCCTTTCCTAGATTGCCACTTGCTTCTGGCAAGGACAGATTTGAGCGAGCAGAGAAAGCCTTATGCGATGTGCTCTGTGTGACCAGCGATTCAATGTTCAACCGTTTCGTTATGCCACATTCATGACAGTGTGACATCCTTGATTCTGGCTTGAGTATAGAGAGACGCTTCGTCGCAAGTGATTTAGCTTCAAGACGATTAAAGCTGAATCTGTGATTAGGATGAGTCTGTATAAGTGGGAAGACATCCCTGAAGAGCAGGTGACGGACAAGCTTTCGCGAAAGTTGATCTCAGGTAAGAACGTGATGCTTGCTCAAGTCTTCTTGAAGAAAGGGTGTCCCGTCGCTCCACACAAGCATGAGAGTGAACAGATGACATACATTCTGAAGGGATTGATGGAGCTGACTCTGCCAGACAGAAAGGTCAAGCTGGCTGAAGGTCAAGTTCTCCTTATTCCGCCGAACCTAGAGCACAGCGCGGTCGCGCTCGAAGATACACTGGACTTGGATGTCTTCAGCCCCATCAGAAAGGATTGGTTGACAGGACAAGATCACTACCTTCGAAGAAAGTGAAGAAACGATAAGAAAGAGAGGTGTCAGTGATAGGAACGAGTGTTCGAGAGGTCAACATGGGTTGAGAAGACCGACGGTTGTCTTATTTTCATACACCGGAGACGTCGAGAGAGTCTGCGCGGCCGCGATGCGATCGTGCTATTCGAACTTTCCTGCGTTTCACGTCTACACGATCAGAGATAGAAGGGATCTGAGCGAGGCTCCTTTGACAGACGAACGCGTTCAAGAGTTAATTCAGAGGGCACGAAGGCTAGGCCACCTGAGTGTTCTCGAGCACGGCCTGTTCACATTTGATCTCGAGAACATATCCAGAGCCTGTACACACCAGCTAGTTAGACACAGAATTGCTTCATTCTCCCAGCAAAGTCAAAGACATGTGAGGATCGATGAGGAAACTGACTGGTACGCGATTCCACCTTCACTGGACGTTGACTCTCAGCGAAAATTCGAGGAACATATGAGAACTGTGGCGTCATGGTACTCAGAAGACTCGAAGAGGGGAAGAAAGATAGAGGACGCTCGGTTCTATCTCCCGAATGCAACGAAGACGAACATTGTGGTTTCAATGAACCCTCGCGAACTGCTACACGTCTATGAACTTAGATGTGGAGCAGAAGCCCAATGGGAGATCAGAGCAGTCGCGTGGGCAATGCTAGCTTGTTCAAAACTTGTCGCACCTAGCATATTCAGCAAAATCGCGCACAAGGCAAGCAATGCATACTTGGAGGAAAAAGAGGAAGAACTAGGAAGAATCCTGTCAAAGCTGCGCCAGCATTTCGAGAAAGCCATTCCTGGAAAGAATATGGAGATTCCTCTTGCAACCCTGAACCTAGGGTTGGATGTTCAGGCATTCGTCTACAAGCGTTAGGCTCCGAGATGTGAGCGCGCGAACAAGGCATACAAAACACATTTACAGTCCCGACACGATCTTTGAAACAGACGACTCCCTCAATTGCGGGGGTTCCCGAGACCCTAAGATCTGGAGGGCGGGAGTCAGGTCAAAGGGGCAGGGCCATCCGCTAATGATGGTGCCACACTTAAGATCAAACGATGAGGGATCCTGTGGCGCAGGCCTTCGTGGGTTCGAGTCCCACCCCCCGCACCATGCCTAGCACGCGGCGTGCGCGTAAAAGACTTACATTCACTCTCGGCAGAGGTTACACCGGTCAAGATGAATTTTGAAGATCGATTAAGGCGAGCTCGTGACGACATGAGAAAGAGTGGCATCGGAATGATGTTCCTCACACACGGTGCCAACCTCTGGTACCTCGCTGGAATCCGACGGCAAGTACCGCACACAACCGACAGCAACGCGTATGGCGACTACCTCTGCGGGGCGTACATAGGAGCAGATGATGATCTGATCCTTCTTGTCCCTCGCATGGGAAGCGGTTTCTACCAGCTAGAGGCCGAGAAGAAACCCTGGGTAGACGAGGTTAGAATCATCAATGAGAGTGAAACGCCGAGAAACGTGCTAGCCGACATAGTCAAACAGTTCCACCTAGACCGCAGAGGGATCGCACTCGATGATCGTGCATGGATACAGGGCGCATTGGAATTTGAGCATGTGCTACCCCGTAGCAGGATTTCCTTGGCATCAGAGATCGTCGCACCTATGCGTATGATTAAGGACGTGGATGAGATAGCCGTGATGAAGAAGGCGGGCCAGATCACTGACGTGGTATACGGCGAAGTACTCTGCTTTCTCAAGGAGGGTGTTACTGAGTACGATGTCTCGTACGAAATAGATCATCAGTTCGCCAAGCGAGGAGTGGAATATCCTTCCTTCGCCACTGGCGTGCGGTTCACCAAGCTAGGTGAAGGACAGCGGACTGACATAAGGAGAGCGACAGACAGGCCTCTGAAGAGGGGCCATTCAGTTACCTTCGACTTTGGCACCTGCTACGAAGGCTATTGCTCAGATTTTGGAAGAACCGCGTTCATGGGCGAGCCTCCGGCAGAGTTCCACAAAATCCATGACTTGATCATTCAGGCGCAAGGCTCAGCCATAAAGGCGATGGTCAGCGGGAAGATCACGGCTGCGCAGCTAGACCGCGTGGCGCGTAGTATGATAGAGAAGGCCGGCTACGGCGAGGGGTTCACTCATCGTCTTGGGCACGGGATCGGTGTGACAGTACATGAACCTCCGTTCCTGTATCCGCCAGATGAAACGAAGCTGGCTTCGAACATGACCTTCACGGTAGAGCCTAGCATACGCCTGCCCGACAGCTACTCGTGCCGTGTTGAGGACGTTGTGATGGTAACAGAGAAAGGTGGCCTACCTCTAAGCAATTTCCACAAGGAACTCACAGTGATCTGAGTGTGAGTTCTTTACTGGTCTCCCTCTTTTTCCGTCTATCTTCCCGAACTTGCTTGTAGATCCTTAGGACATTTCCCCCCAAGAATCTTGAGGATGTCTTGGCCGGAATACCCCCTCGTAAGCAAACCCGCTGCTATTAGCCACCAATTGGATCCGTTGGGCCTCCCTAGTTCCTTGACATACTAATTGTCAAAGCCGTACTCATACCTGCCCGACTTTGCCAGCGCGCGCTTGCTTTTTGCTGTCGATCCTCAGTCAGTATGTTTGTTTTTCTCATTGCCGCTAGTGCTCCCTAGTGTGATTTCGAAGGATTTTCCTTGTTTCCTCCAGTGGAAGAGCCATTCTCTTGTTCCCGTCCCTACCGATCATAGTCTCAGCCCTGAATAGTGAGTTCAGTATGGCTTCTTCTGTTGCTTCGGCAGTTGCTCTGAACAGACAAGTCATGTCTTCTTCGAAAACCGACTTGATCTGTGCACTGGAGTATTCGCGATAGTGAGAGCGACGGTTCACTGTCGAGAATGCTATGACAACATCTCCGCTTCCGTGACCAGAGATTGAACCTGTTCTTGCAAGACCATGCGTAGCCCTCTTTGCCATTCTCTTCAGCTGCCTTGAGGAGACCGGGGCGTCTGTTGCCACGAGAATCATGATCGATCCATCTCCCGTTGCAGGAGCCGGATGAGAGGCCAATTCTCTTCCGACATGCACCCCATCTATCATGAGGTCATCCAGTCTTCCGAAGTTTGACAAGACAAGAACACCCGTCACATATCCGCCAGATTCTTTCGGTATGATCCTAGATGAGGATCCTATGCCTCCTTTCAATTCGAAAGCGGACATGCCTGTTCCTGCTCCGACCGCACCCTCTTCCATTTGCCTGTCAGTTGCAGTCCGGATAGCTTGCTTGACGTGTTCAGACTTGACGTGTCTTCCTCGAATGTCATTGAGGAAGGAGTCGTTGCATTCTCCTACGACAGGATTGACTGTGCCAGTGGTCACTCCTATGTCAGGATTCATCTCTAGCATGTGTTCGATCAAAGCGTCCGCCACTATGCCAACATTCAACGTATTGGTGAGAAGGATTGGCGTCTCCAGCGTTCCAAGCTCATCAACCTGAATGAGTCCCATTGACTTGCCAAATCCGTTAATGACAAACGATGCTGCTCTCACTTTCTCCTTGAAGATGTTGCCTTCATGAGGCAGAATCGCAGTGACTCCGGTTCTGATCGGACCTTTCCCCGGTCTAAGGGGTCCTTCTCCCTTGATTAGCGTGGCATGGCCGACGCGAACACCTTGGACGTCGGTGATGGAGTTATTCGCACCAGGTTCAAGGGATCCCATTCTTATGCCGAAATCACGAACGCGAGGTCTATCCTCTGACATCTCACCCACACGCTTTCCTTTGAATCGACATCGGATTTAAGCATGCATAGAAATGAACCGACTAGAAACACATGTTCTGGCGAAGCGATTTTCCGTCATCTGCAAGAAAATGGTTCGGCGCAAATTGGGGCACTGTCTCATTAGAACACATGGAAATCTGCGCGGATCCAGAATGGTTTAAACACGTAGTGGCCCAGTAGAGGGATGGGAATGAGAAGTGGGTGATGACGGTACCGAGTTGCTGAAGTCTCTTGGATTCTCCGAAAACCAATGCAAGATCTACTTTGCGCTACTGGAATCCTCACAAGGAGAGAGTATTGACAGAGTGATAACGGAGTTGGGCGTTCCTCTGGCCGAAGCTGAAGAAGCTGTCAAATTACTGCTGGATAGGGAAGCGGTAAAGGTCATCAGCAACAGGTTGGAAGTCAATCCCCCAAAGCAGTTTCTCTCGAGACTCCTCGAGAAAAGAAGAGTGGAGAGCGAAGAGCAACTTAGGGATCTTTCAGAAAGGGCTCTGTCGCTTCAGAAGATCTTGGAACCAACATATTGGGAAAAGAGAAGAGGACTTAGGCCTGAAGATATTCTTGAGCCTCTGGACGACCTAGCGACGATGGAGATCAGAACTGTCAAAGTAATTGGGAACGCTGAGAAGAGTATTCTGATCTTCGCCCAGACCTTTGGCTGGTACCCGAAAATTCGTGAAGAGCTTTACCGTGCTACTGAACGAGGCGTCAAGATGCGTGTGATCATGACCAACATCGATACTCATTCCGACAAAATCTGCAAAGAGCTCAGGGACTTGGGCGCTGAGGTACGACTCTCGGGTCAAGACTGGTATCCTATCCGAGGAACTTTGATCGACGACTCGGAGCTTGTGTTTCTGATATGGGCTAAAGACAAGAGGCAGATGCCTAAACCTGTCTACTACAGGCCACACTATACAAAGAACCCCGGGCTTATTCGAGTCTTCGCTGAAGCATTTGCTAGACGATGGGATCAAGCTAAGCCCATATGATTAGGATTCCACAGCTTGGGCTTGAGGTGCAGCGTACGATAGGTATTCGTCACGCTGGCCAGGGTTCTGGCAGTATTGTATGACTGAAGATAGATGAGATGACTGCGGCAGTTGCAGTCTGATGATCCGAAGCCGTACACCGGGAAGACACCGTCAGTCAATTCCTGAATCCTCCTACTTACAGCACACTCAACATATCTAACAGTCTCAGAATAGACACAGGCAGAAACCTTACAACGTCTGAGACCCAGAAGATAATCTATGTGCCAGAACACTCGTCCACGCTTACCTAGATGTCTCCCAATCCTTCCTTCAATCGAAGCAGACCCCGAGCCTCTGGCCGAACCAGTATAGAGATATGTGCCGCTTTCCAAACTGAATGAGCCTAGGATTCCGACTCTGCATCTTGTGTTTTTCCCCAATGAGATAGTCAACGTGTAAACTCCCCTCAGACAACGTCCCTCCAGTTTCCCGCTTGTTCCGCGTCACTTGTCATCAATTTGACAATCCAGAACCCACTTTCGATTTCGCTTCATAGTGAGGTAGCAGAGATGTTTGCGTTTTTTTGTGTGCCCCTTTGGCAAAGCGGGGATTCTTGAAAGATAGGCTAAGCTTACATAAGACTGATGTGGGGAACTTACAATTCGCTGAGAATAGTCTGTGTAGAAGCCTTCGAAGGTGAACGGATTGCAGCTCTTCGGAACCAACGGTGTGCGAGGAGTGGTGAATTTGGACCTTACACCAAGCTTGGTTCTCGAACTCAGCCAATCAATCGGGACTTTTTTCAAGAGCGGCAAACTGCTTGTTGGTAGAGATGGCAGACTGAGTGGCCACATGCTCTCAGAAGCAGTAATCGCAGGACTGACGAGCGTGGGTTGTGAGGTTTGCGATATTGGCATGGCCCCTACCCCGTGCATTCAATATTTGACGCAGCATTGGCGGATGAATGGTGGAGTAGCGATCACGGCGAGCCACAACCCTCCGGAATACAATGGCGTAAAGGTATTCGCCAGAGATGGAGTGGAGGTATCTCGCTCGGACGAAACTCTGATCGAGCAGATTCATCAAAGAAAAGAATGGTCTGTAGCCGACTGGAAACATGTCGGCAGGGTCTACTCCAGAAGTGATGGAATTGACAGGTATGTGCGTGACGTTGCGAGACACTTCGATCGGGAGACCATATGCAAAGGGAATTTGACTGTTCTGGTTGATCCGGGAAATGGGGTTGGAGCACTGACTACTCCATACGTTCTTCGTGATCTGGGATGTGGTGTTCGCACGATCAACTCGAATGTGGATGGCACTTTTCCGAATCGACCCTCGGAGCCAACTCCGGACAATCTGAAACATCTGACTGAAACCGTCAAGGACCTGAACGTTGATTTCGCGGTGGCTCTCGACGGCGATGGCGACAGGGCAATATTCTTTGATGAGAAGGGCCAGGTCTACTGGGGTGACAAGACTTTTGCTCTGATTGAGAAGTTCTTCCTTATGGACAATCCAGGCGAAAAGATTGTTACCCCGGTGAGTTCCTCGCAGATCATAGAGGAAGTGGCCAGAACGCACGGGGGCTCAGTCATTTGGACACGAGTCGGAAGCGTCGATGTTTCTAGAAAGATGATTGAGACTGGCGCAAAATTCGGTGGCGAGGAGAATGGTGGGATCTTCTATGCACCTCACATACCAGTCAGAGACGGAACGATTGCGGCAGCCTTCATAGCAAACATACTCACGAAGACGAAAGAGAAGCTTTCCAGCCTAATCGGGCAACTACCGTCATACCAGAACGCCAAGGAGAAAGTATTCTGTCCCAACGAAAAGAAAGAGAAAGCTCTCGAAGAGATAAGACGAAAGGCAGATGGCACGAGGATTGAGACAATCGATGGTGTCAAGATCTGGTATGATGACAACAGCTGGATTCTGATAAGGCCAAGCGGCACGGAGCCAGCATTCAGATTGTTCGCTGAGGCAAAGACCAAGCACAGAACTGACCGGCTTATTTCTGACTACAGGCAGATCACGGAAGATCTTGTTAATCAATGAGGAGCATGAAGTTGCCTGCCTCGACAGACTTGATTCCTCTGGCAATAATGCTCTGCACAGGTTTCTTGGTAACGTTTCTAGCCACAGCCCTACTGGCCAAATTGAATAAGAAGCTGGGAATAGTTGGAATCGACGTTCACAAAATAGAGAAGCCAAAGCTACCAGAAATGTGTGGACTTGCCATTGCGATAGGCTTGATCTGCTCCGCTCTCTTGGCCGCAGTTGTCTTACCGACAGAGAAGGGGCACCTTCTGGCATTCATCACATGCGTCAGCATCGCTGCGGTCATAGGAGTAGTTGATGATCTAAGACCGCTCAGTTCCACCGTCAAACCTCTACTGACCGTGGCAGCAGCAGTTCCGATGGTTCTTCTGGGAACCTACGTTCCCTATGTGGCAATACCTTTCCTTGGAACCGCAAGACTTACAATAGTCTATCCTTTGCTCGTGTTGGCTGCGATACCAGTTCTTGCAAACGCCATCAATATGATGAATCCCTTCAATGGCGCCATGAGTGGAACATGCAGCATACTATCCCTGTCAATGATCGTCTACCTCTTGTTGCTGGGACGAATCGATAGCGCCATAATGCCCTCGGCGCTTCTGGGATCATTGTTAGCCTTCCACTGGTATAACAGATACCCTGCAAAACTGTTCTCAGGAGACGCAGGTGACCTTACAGTGGGAGCGGCCATTGGCGCGCTGACAATTATGGGACAGATAGAAGTTCCAATGTTGATCGCTATGATTCCCCACATCACAAACGCATTCTACTTACTTTCAAGTGTTGGAGGTTTGCGTGAAAGACGAGAGATACCTGACAGACCGACTAGGCTGCTCGACAATGGAAAGCTAGAGGCGACACAAGAAGACAAGGCGCCAATCACCTTGTCTAGGATTATCTTGGCTGAAGGACCTTTGCGCGAGAATGAGATAGTGAATATCATGATTGTCTTGACGGTGGCAAGTTCTTTGCTTGGCCTGTTGACCCTTCTTGTTATACCCAGGTGAGACTGACGTTGAAAAGATTGGCATCCCTCATCGGACTGGTCATTGTTGCCTGGCTGACGATAGTCTTCGGTCTTTTCGCAATATTCAGATTGATCTTTGAATTCACTCTGTCATCCGCAAGCGAATTCCCGATGGGAGTCGTAGGCGTTTTGAGAGTTCTGTTAGGTGCGGCAGTTGGTATTGCGTGGCTCCTCATTTGGCAGAAACTTGCGAGCGTCTACCTCTGGAGAAACTTGAAGAGACATCGATGATATCATCTCAAATGTTTCTCGATAACTGCCATAGGATCCTCCATCTTGGATCGGATCCTTCTTGATGCGGCTTTCAAGGCTTCTTTCTGGACCTCATCGCCAAGAATACGAATCACATAATTGACGATTCTTTCTAGATCTCCGATTCTTGTGACAAGACGCAGCCTAGTTAGGTATCTCTCCACATACGTGGGTGGCGCCGGATAGAAAGATACTGAGGGGATTCCGAGTAGGGCTGCTTCAGTCGTCATGGTTCCTCCTCCTCCGAGAAAGACGTGAGAGTAGTGGAGTAAGCTTGTTGCGTCGATTGCGCGATCAGCCACAACAATCGACCTGCCCACGAGTTTCTTGGTTGACGGAGCCAGATCATATCGAGGTATCAGGACCACTTGACTGTGAGGCAGTTCTTGCCTTAGGGCCCGGGCCACCAGAGCTGATAGAGGCTTGTCTGAGCTGTACCTGAGAAGGTAAGATGCTTGGGTCTCCTCAGGTCTTATGGTGATGATTGGCAGGGAATCATCCAAACCAAGTTCGTCAAGTATTTTTGGGTTAGGTCTGAAATCCCTAAGCCAGACAATCGGATCTAGTGCGTTGTACCTCACTATGCGATCCTCATCTATGCCATAGTTTCTCCATGCGTCCATTGGAACTGCCTTAGGTGTGAATAGCATTTTGGAAAGAGGTATTGTGAGTCGGGAAGCTGCTTCGGCATGGGGGGAATCACTGATGCAGTAGTGTGGAATCGACAAACCGTAGGCAACGCGAGCTGCTTCTGGAGAGGAGAAGGAAAGAGCAATGTCGCACTTCTGGCTAGACAACAAGACAGCTAGACGTTTGATCCTTTCCGCACTTGAGATCAATTTTGTCTTGAGAATACCGCCTCCATGTTCTCCGACTTTTAGCGCAGAGATCTTCCGTATCTCCATCAGCTCATTTACTTCTCGATACTGCCGAGTGGTTACGAGGGGCTTCTTCCCTCGTTGTGAAAGTCGTCTGATAAGGGGCGCAAAGAAGTTGACCTGTTTTGGTGTGAGTATGTCGATCCACAGTCTCAATTCATCTAGCTCCACGTGGACATTCTAGTTACACACTGTCGACCTATCAATCTTGTTTAGAACATTGTTTGTTACAAAGATATGGAAAATAGATGCCGCTTGTTCCCTAAAGCAATAAATGTGAGAGGTAGGCACCTGTGCTAGGAGGCCCCTTGATTGGTCAACCTGTTAGAACTACCACCAGAGGAATTGAAGAGACTTCTGGCAAGAGGTGACATTTCTGTTGCTGTTGTCGGATTAGGATGGATGGGGCTTCCGACAGCATGCCTCCTGGCGGAGGCTGGAGCTAAGGTTGTAGGAGTCGACATAAACCCGAGTGTTGTCGAGAGACTTAACAAAGGAACATCGCATCTCGATGAGCCCGGTCTTGAACGACTCGTAAAGAAACATATGCGCTCGGGAAAGCTCAAGGCAACGACGAAGATAGAGGAGGCTTCGTCTCAGAGTGACGCAATAGTCATAGTCGTCCCAACATTGATTGACCAGTCAAAGAAACCAGATTATTCTGCAATTGAGAATGTGTGCAAGGAAATCAGTAAGGGAATGCATAAGGGCTCTCTGATTATATTCACAGGCACTTGTGGGCCAGGAGTCACCGAACGGATCACTAGGAGCATTCTGGAAAAGCATTCTGGATTGAAGGCGGGAGAAGATTTCGGTGTGGGATACAGCCCGCTAAGAGCCATGGGAGGAAGAGCCTTAACCGATCTTCAAAACTACAATAGAGTAGTAGCCGGCATTGATAAGAAGAGTCTTGACTCAACCTGCGCGATACTTTCAGCGATGACAGAAGGTGAATTGATCAAAGTTCGGAACATTAGGACAGCGGAGGCCACGAAGCTTTTCGAGACAATCTACAGAGACGTAAATATCGGATTGGCTAACGAATTTGCGATCTTTTGCGAGAGAGCAGGAATAGACTACATGGAGGCAATGGCTGCAGCAAACTCCCAACCTTATTCTCATCTGCTCATACCGGGAGCAGGTGTTGGCGGACACTGCCTCCCAGTCTACCCGTACATGCTCTTGGACGAGGCAAGATCTCATGGCGCGAAACTGAAAATCGTGAAAACATCCAGATCAATAAACGAAGACATGCCTCGGCATATTGTGGGCCTAGCTACGGACGGGCTAAAGTCAATTGGAAAGTCGCTGAGAAGGGGTAGAGTGACTGTCCTCGGAATATCGTACAGACCAAATGTAAAGGAGGTGCGATATTCACCTTCTTTTGAACTGCTTTCTCTCTTGAAGAGAAGAGGGGCTCGGATAACTATCTATGATCCGAGATTCTCCTGTGACGAAATAGGTAGATTTGGATACCATGCAGAACCTACTTTGAAGAAGGCAATAGAGAAAGCAGACTGCGTGATAATCGTCGTGGCTCACGACGAGTTCAAGAAGCTAGATGCTAGGGAGTTGGCTGCGTTGATGGGGCGTTCTCCGGTGATTGTTGATTGTACTCATCTGGTTGATTCAGTGCAGGCTGAAAAGAGTAGAGCGATCTATCGGGGCGTGGGCCAAGGAATATGGACAAAGTAGGGTCACAGAAAGGGGTATATCATCTTACTCGTATGTATGAGAGGAGTCTATCACATTGAAGAAATGGTTGATGGATATTCTTGCATGCCCCATTGACAAGCATCATCCGTTGGAGCTTCACGTCTTCGAAGAGAAAGATGAGATAGTTGAGGGCCTGCTGGTGTGTCCAAAATGTAACCGGTTCTATCCGATAATTGAGGAAATTCCGCACATGTTACCAGATGAACTCCGAGAGAAAAACGAGGATGTAGAGTTTCTCAAGAAATACAAGGAGAAGATTCCAGAGAAGATCTTGAAAGAGGGGAAACCTTTCAATCTTGGTGCAGGCTAAGAGCTAGGAATCTCTGCCAAGGGCCAGCACAGAGACTCGGGTCGCCGGACCTTTATCGCTCAATTGTTGAGGAAGCCAAAGTGACTATGGCTCGAAATGCTTTGTAGACTTTGATGAAGTCGTCTGAGTTGTACGTCACTACCCTGGGGGCGATCCTTTTAACATCCGGGATCAGCCCTGCTGCATCCGCCATACCTGCATTCATCAACTCAACCCGAAGCTCAAATGGAGGCTTCAGTTTGAAAGGACGTATCTCGCTTCTCCTTTTGAGGGCTGAAATCGCTCCTTGCCTAATCATCTGTCTGGCCTTGTTTGGATGCAGGCATTTTGCTGACCACCTACTGAACGCTTCCTTGACTGTAACAGTCTCCACATTCCCCAAGAGGCTCCTCGCTTCACTTGTGACCGCAGAATCTCCTGTGACAAGAACTATGGGGACATCGAAGCACCCTGCGATAGCGGCGTTCATACCAGTCTCTCCGAATTCCTGGCCGTTAACCACAAAGCTACTGACAGTTGCGCCTGAATATGTGTGGTCAAGAATAGCGCGGAGCGTACCTCTCCTTGCATGATATCCGACGAGGAACGCTGCATCGAAACCCAAGTCTATGCCTTGCATCATGCTCAGAGGCTTTGTTGAACCAGTGATCAGTTTTGCTTCTTCGTGAAGTTCTTCAGGAATCAGGTTTCTCATTGTGCCGTGTGAATCGTTGACAACCACTTCTGACGCCCCCGCCTCCAAGGCACCGGAAATGGCTGCATTCGCTTCTCCAGTCATCAGCTTCCTTGCTCTATCATGCTCTCTCCCATCGCGCCGCGTATGCTCTTCATGAACTACGCCAGAGATTCCTTCCAGATCAACTGAGATGAAGACTTTCATTCGACTCACCCTGTACAGCGGTTTGCATTGCCCCACCTTATAACAGCATCTGAGTTCTCGAGTGGATTGTTCTTTCGTCAGGGCATGACCTAGGCGACTGCCATCGAGAGCAACCTGCCGACTGGAGAACGGACGAGAAAGAAAGGAAATTGAGTGATAAGACCTGTTTCGGAAAGACTCCTACTTTGTTGGAAATCTTCCGTGTGTTTCGCCGGATACCTTCACGTTTCTGAAAGCAACATAGAAAATCGTTGTAGAGGTGGCGTACAATGCTGCCGTTATGTAGAAAGGTACGGAGAGAGAAACATTGCTCATGAAGTACCCGCCGAAGCTAGGACTCACGGCACGGCTGATGTTCGAGGCAGTTCCGGCGAGAGCAGATGCTGACGCTCTTTCCTCTGGTCTGACAATGCCCATTATGAATGAGGTCTCTATCGGAGAAGACATATTCATCAAGAAGTTTCTAGCCACATAGAGAATGGATACGATGACGTAATCCGTTGATTCCGGTATCGCCACCAGTAGCATGATCGCCAACGCTTGACAGAGAACCAGACTTCTGACGCTTCCGATCGCGCCTGCAAGTTTGGATGAGATCAGATAAGAGAAAGCTAGTGTTGCATTTGAGATCGCGAAAAGTGGACCCAACACCGGCCCTCCCACTCCGAAACGGAGATAGAACCAAAGGGAGAAGAGAGGAATTACGAAGCCAGCGCCGAAACCGATCACTCCTCTTGTAAGCGCATAGACGAGGACTCTTCTTATGGATTGAAAGCGAACCTTCACAGATTTCCTTCTCTTGTGACTCTCTTTGAACAGAAACAAGAGCCCTGTCCCCGCGACGGAGATGAGACATGCAAGTAGAAAAGGTGGCCTATAGGAGGAGACTATCTCAAAGCCAAGCCTCATCTGTAAGGCCTCAGGCATACCACTGACCAAGGCTCCTCCAGTCGAAGCAATTTGAGAAACGAACGACGAAATACTGAATACCCTCGTTCTGTCTTCGTCTGAGGAAACATCTGCTAACGCCGCGTTGAACGGGGCTGAAGTTAGCGCGTTCCCGGTTCCCATGATTGCTCTAGAGACGGCAATAACCGAGAAATCTGTTGTTATGGCCATAATAGCCCATGAAATCGCCGAGAGCATACTTCCCAAGATCAGAAACAATCTTCGACCGTATCGATCTGAAAGAATTCCGAATGGAACAAGGAGAATTGATGTCGCCAAGAGAGAAATCGTGGTAAGGATACCTACAAAGACAGGCGATATCCCAATCAATTTGAGATATATTGGAAGTACAACCTGCGAGTAACCTCCAGGCAGACCAACCAGAGCATTGTAAGAAAACAAAAGCATTCTATTTCTGCTGGAACCTGCTGAATCCGCGCTCTGGACTCTCTCCATTTCATTCCATCCAAACTATGAAGCTCACTTGTTGCTCTAGACCGCTACAAAAGCATATCATGCCTCCGAGACTCACAGCAAAGATACATGCAAGATGGTAGCCCGGGGGAGATTCGAACTCCCGTCAGCGGGTCTCTTCTCCTCGAAGGGAACCAAAGCCCGCAACTCAAGGCTACGTCATGCTTGTGCGGGCAGGAATCCCTGCAGTCCGCTACACTCGGCGGAGCCATTAGTCTCCTCCACCGGGCTGCGTCATTTCCGGGCTGAAAAGCAACCTGCCGGCCATACGTATAAGCATTAAACCTCGAATTGCTTCATGCATTCCAGTTGTTCGCCCAAGTACATTTTCAAAGAACTGGTCCAGTAGAGCATTCTAACGATCAGACAAAAGGTGTCCACACACTGGCGCCAGCTATCCTTGAAGGCTAGGGCTTTGGAGTTGCAAGGTCGCTCGGACCTTTACCCGACAGTTTTGCCTCTGGATAGTTCCTTTCGACTAGTTCTTTGACTATTCCAGCTTGCTTGACCTTTTCTCGACCGAAGAAGGCCAAGCTGTCAGGGCTGACCCAAGGCCTATACAGAGAGGAAATACTCGTGCCGGGTTCGATTTTCAAGTAGCATGGAGCGGCTATCCTTGCAAGTTCAGGGCAATCATAAAACCTGATGAAACCTCCCCATGAGTCGAGCAACTGCACGTGAATATCGATTGGGATGTCAACTGCTTTTCTTATGGCTGAGATCATTGGAAGGGTTAGGTCAGCTACTGGGTTGAACGTGTCCGCTCCGAGACTTTGAAGAAGCTTGGCACCTGCAGGGTTTGCGTGACCTGCGAATATTGAAACCTTGAATTTGACATCTTTGGGGATTTCACCGATCTTTCTCAGTTCATTAAGTGCCCAAAGCAACCCTTCGTCCACTATTAAGAATCCTCGGAATCCCAGATCTATTGATCTCCTTATGTCGGCTATCACGTACGCCAATTGGTCTGCTCCTCGGAAACGAATCCCAGACAAAGCACCTTCGGGAGTCGCGACCTGTCTTCCAATATCCCAAGTAGCTCTCGGGCCGGGAGTCAGTATTACTTCCATCTTCGCGTCGGCCGCAAGCTGAGAGAATTCCTGTAGTTCGCTTCTGGAAAGAAGTGTTGATCCCATCACCGTGCTGATTAGACGATGAACTGGCACACTCGTCCTGTCAGATTCATCAATAATGGCTCTTAGAGTGGAGGGTCGTTCAACACCCGAGATCTCAACGCGCCAATGACAACCGTCTGGGAATCTCTTTGTTGACGTGGGAAGCTCGTAGAGGTCTCTGCCGGGTAGACCTATTCGCTCAAGAGCCTTGGAAGCATCCCTAATCAAGACTCGAAGGTCTCCCAGTTCCAACTATGACTTGCATCTGATATAACATTTGGCTCAAGTTTCGAAATCCCTTTTCACGTTACAGAGTACTCGGACATCAATCCCTCCTTTGGAAATGCTCAAGGACAAACCAGATGCGAAGGCGCGACATACTCTTAAGGTTCAACAGCGGAACGTAGCGCGCGCCATCAATGTATAGGAAGCAGGTCCGGCCTGACATCCTGCTCACACAACAACTCAGAGTAAAGGAGATCAACAAGGCAATCGATGTCCACAGGGCAGGTCAAAGCATCAAGGTACTAATCACACCGTGAGAAACTGGATCGCAAACGATTGACTAGGCGGTCAGCTTTCTTTCGTAAGATTGATTGGCTTCCCAGATGAAGCTCTCTGAGATCCGACCTACAGGAGTGGCGGTCTCCAATATTCTCTTTGGAATCCGAAGCTTTCTGAAGTCGAAGCTCTCCCTGCTTTTGAAACAATGCTTGGCCTTCAATACTTCCCTGCCAAGTTTCGCAAGATCCTCAGGCGCAAGCTCATACCCTACAAGTCTCAGGGTTTTGAGCACATTGTCAACAGTGTAGATCTCCCTGCCGAAATAGCAGATTACCAGACTTGACAGAACCTGCCTCCACGACTCCTCTGAGAACACTGCTTCGGCTACTGTGTCAGCGGTTTGTCTGCTGGCCGAACCGAGATGTTTCTGATCCACACTGTATCCTGCGCCGTCAAGATGGCTATGCCTTGCGCCAGTCAAGTAGCCTATGTATGCAGCGGGCCCAGTGTGGTAGCCGGGCATCTCATTGCCGCCAAAGGCTAGGGCAAAGTCTGCTCCGCCATAGATCGATGACGCATAGTCAACGCCCTTTGCAAGCGCTCCATAGAAATCAGTGGGCTGTTCAACAATCAGTCTAAGCACCTTTAGGTATGTCTCATGATCACCCCATCTCAATTTCAGCCCACCTGACTCACCATCAGATACCAGGCCCTTCTGTTGGGCTTCAGTGGCCCACGCCAGAACTACACCTGCGCTTATGGCATCCAGACCCAGTGCCTCCACCTCGTCAGAAAGTCTCAGTAATCCTTCAGTTGATGACACACCAATCATGGCACCAAGAGCATAGATGGGCTCGTAGTCGTAGCATACCATTCTCGTCTTGTAGAAGTAGGGCTCAGTCTCGTATGGCTCCCTTAGCGCGGCCAGATGGACGCAGCTTACGGGGCAATGTGCGCATGCGATTCTTCGACCCAGATGCTTCTCCTTAAATCTCTCTCCCGAGATCTCATTGGCTGATTCGAATCTCGCTTTCTCAAGATTCATGGTCGGTAAGGCCCCGGCCTCATTCAGCACGTTCACGTTCATGGCTGTTCCTAGGTCGTGATACTTCTTCATTGCCGGTGACTTGACAAGTGATTCGAAGATCTCGCTGTACACTTCACGGTACTGGACCGGGTCGGTGACCTTCAGTGAACGTTTGCCGCAGACCATGATGGCCTTTAGTTTCTTGCTTCCGAAGACCGCTCCCAATCCGAGTCTTCCAAAGTGCCTGTAGGTCTCCGTGATGACACAGGCATAGCTGACGAGACGTTCTCCGGCACGGCCTATCCGCATGATGGTCCTAGTTCCAGCTCCGGGCTCTTTCTCCCGTAAGGCCCGACCTGCGGTGAAACTTGCCATACCCCAGAGCGCCGAGGCATCTCGGAAATGAATCCTGTCGGATTCCACAACTAGATAGACTGGGGTTTCACTTGTGCCTTTCACGACGATCGCGCCGTACCCTGCCATTCTAATCGCGACTGCGCTTCGGCCTCCGGCGTGGCTTTCTCCCAAGTTGCCAGTGTGAGGTGACTTGAACATCGCAACGGTTTTGGATGCGATTGGAAAGACTCCGGTCAATGGCCCAACGGTGAAGATGATTGGATTGTCAGGACTGAAAGGGTCTATGCCTTCAGGGCATTCCTCTTTCAGAAGCTGAATGGCTATCCCTGTTCCGCCGAGATACTTCTCAAAGAGATCTCTTCTGTCAGTAACCCAGAACCGTCTTCGTGACAGATCAACGTGCAGTACTCTGCACAGTGGATCTCCATCTATCATGACTATCACCGCTCCGTTTGACGGAGTTCAAGAACATGGTATGGACAGAATCCCACGCACAATCCACAATGAACACAAATCGTAGGTTTGTTCATCTCTTCGTCCCAGAAGATTGCCCCGATTGTGCATGCTTCGACGCAGTTTCCGCACCCTATGCATCTGTCCATATTCAGAATGACTCCTCCACCTTCGGCTCTCTTTTCCAAGGCCTCTGTGGGGCATACCTTCATACATGGCGGATCGTCGCAGGCCCGGCAGACAATGACTACATATCCTCTTTCCACTCCGCCTGCGGATCTCACGTGAATAGCTGATTTGGCCAGGCCGGCCTCGCCAAACCTTCGAGAACATGCGAACATGCAGCATTGGCAACCGACGCACAAGTCAACATCGAGAACGAACAATCTCTTACCGTGCGTCGTTTGAACTATCTTCTCCGCCAACACTCTTCAATGCATCTCTATTGTCATCCCAATGTTTAAACTTCCAGTCATTTCTGGGAACGTTTCCGGTTGGCCTAAGATGTGCTACAAGGCTTGCTAGCGCACGCTTACCAATCGACGATGTCCGAGAGACCTTTGGTACTGGGCCAGACGGGCGCATCAATGTGTTTCGTTTCTGAGTCTTTCTGAGAGCTCTGTAAGGTATGAGACTCCTCTTGACAGAAGCATTCTTCCCCGAGGGGTAATCTGATAGTACTTTCTGGCTAGTCCTTCCCTTCTAGGTTCTGTCCTGAGAATTTCCACACAACCTTCTTTCTTCAAAGCATACAAGACCACGTATGCTGTGACTTCTCCTACCTCAAAACCGAAGCGACGGCGAATCACTTCTCTCAGCTGATACGCATACCTCGGCTCCCGCTCAAGAAGGCTCAGGAGAAATAGCCAAAGATTCTCTTTTGTAGTCTTGCGAACAAGGCGCTCATAGGCCATGGGCGGTTCATCGAACGCAAAGGCACAGTGCCATAAAACCTTTATGACCATAAAATATCCTCTATAAAGAGAGGACGAAGAAGAATGACCAGAATCAAGGTAGGAATCATAGGAGTCGGTAACTGCGCAAGTGGCCTCATCCAAGGGGTCGAATACTATCGACAGAGCAGAAACATGCAGACGGGACTCATTCACGAACGAATAGGCAAATATTCAGTGAACGATGTTGAATTCGTAAGTGCATTTGATATCGGCGAGACGAAACTGGGAAAACCACTCGCAGAAGCGATCTACAGCGCACCAAACGAGGTCCACTGGGTAGAAAGAGTCCCTGGCTGCGAAAGAATCGTAATGGAAGGCCCCATATTGGATGGCGTCGGAGTCTTCGCTGAGAAGATGATTAAACCCATAGAACAGACGAAATCTGTGGAAGAACTCCATAGGGAGATAGTCCAGGAGATCCGCGGTACTGGAACAAGTGTGCTATTGAACTATCTTCCAGTTGGAAGCCAGAAGGCAACTGTGTTCTGGGCAAACGTTGCTCTTGAAAGTGGCTGCGCGTTTGTGAACTGTATACCGGTCTTCGTGGCTTCTGACAAAGAATGGAGCAGACGATTTGAAGAGAAGAAGCTACCAATTATCGGTGACGACATAAAGAGCCAGGTGGGATCAACCATTGTTCACAGAGTTTTGATGAAGCTATGCAGAGATCGGGGAGCCGCCATAGATAGGACCTATCAAATCAACGTCGGTGGCAATACTGACTTCATTAACATGCTTGAAAGGGAGAGACTCGAAAGCAAGAAGATCTCAAAGACGGAGGCCGTGCAAAGCCAGCTGAAGGATCGTCTCGAAGAAGGAAATATCTACATTGGGCCAAGTGACTTCATTCCCTTTCTCGGAAATAGAAAACTGGCGTTCATTCGAATAGAGGGAAGAATGTTTGCAAACATTCCCTTTAATATGGAGATGAGACTGGATGTCGACGATAAGTCTACTTCAGGCGGGACCGCTATAGATGCTGTTAGATTCGCACAACTCGGCTTGGACAGAGGAATCGGCGGTTGTCTGACATACCCATCTGCATACCTGATGAAACACCCCCCCGTTCAGATGAGCGACGAAGAAGCTCGAAGCAAACTCGATGAATGGATGAACGCGTAGCGCACGTTTGTATGTGTGCTTATCAGACTTTCCTTATCGCATCTGACCGAGAAGAGAAATTCAGCAAAAGCCGAGAAGATGCTCCGCGAGCCTATCTCGACTGAAAACATCGAAATCCTGGTAACCAAGACCCTCAGCCTTCGTATTTTTGCCAGAAGCAACCTCCACGATAGTCCTGAATATTCTTTCTCCGACGGACAGAAGAGACTCATTTCCATCGAGAATAGTGCCTGCGTTGATGTCCATGTTGTCCGTCATCCGAGTGTAGGTCTCAGAGTTTCCGGTAACCTTGATCACTGGTGCGATTGCATGCCCAGTTGTAGAGCCTCTCCCGGTTGTAAATACGACGACCTGAGCACCTGCGGCGACCATGTGCGTCACGGAAGAGATGTCTCGTTCTGTGCCATCCTGCAGCCAGAGCCCTCCGTGGCTTGGTCTGTCGAGTCTAAGCCAATTGTTTTCCAGAACTCCCTGGATGGGGTGAGTTCCGCCTTTACGTATCGCGCCCAAGCTCTTCTCCTCTATAGTAGTAAGACCACCCTCGATGTTTCCTTTGGTTATGAAACGGCTGTCAATGCCCATCGCTTTCATACGCCGCTCTTCTCTGTCAATCATCTCTCGGATCGCTATACCGACCTGTTTGTTGACAGCCCGTTCGGCGAGAAGGTCTTGGGTACCAGTCATCTCTTGAGGTTCACTGAAAATGACAGTGCCTCCTTCGTCGATGAGCATATCAGCAGCGATGCCTGTTGCAGGATTCGCGGCTAGGCCTGATGTTGCGTCTGAACCGCCGCACTCAATGGCCAGCGTCAATTCCGAAAGGGAAAAAGAGCTTCGTTTGAGGCTCGCGGTTTCCTGCCTCATATTCTGAAGGATTCGTTTTCCTTTCTCGATCGTTCTCAAAGTGCCGCTTTCACGCTGGCAGACCAGAACCTCAACCTGTTTGCCAGTCTTCGCGATGCTCTCCGCCAACGTCTCGGATGTTAAGGTCTCACACCCAAGTCCCACGAGCAGAACACCGGCGACATTAGGGCTACACCCAATCCCAACAAGAGTGTTGACCACCATCTCGTTGAGCCCACATCCATGGTGCTGAGTTATCGCGACAGCGTCATCCACTTGCTCCGCGATCCTCTTTGCAGGTTCGAAGCTGCAGTCTACTGGTGCGATAACCAGTAGGTGGTTGCGGACTCCAACTGATCCGTCAGGCCTTTCGTATCCGTAGAACACTGTCATGTGTGCCTTCCTCTGAATTTGGATGTGGGAATCGCAGCGCTCTCAGCATTGTGAGTGTGGACCCAAGCGCCGACCCCGATGCTCATGGACGCCAACCCTATTGTCTCGCCGTACTTGATGACTCGATCGCCCTTCTCCAAGTCAGCTAAAGCTATTTTGTGTCCGAAGCGGATAGCATCAACGGCCTTCGGCCTGAGGATTACTGTTCCTTTGTGTGAGACAACTTCTACGATCTCGCCTGAGGAGGCATCTGATGTGACAGTGGCAACGTTGTCTTTCCCATCGATTTGAATGGCTTTCTTCATCAGGGTTCCTCGAGGTACTATCGGAATGACGAGTGCTATGACTAGCTTATTTAATCCAATGCAGGGATTGCTTTTCTGAGGACATCAAGCTTGTTCAGGCCAAGTGGCGTGATACCTGCTCTCGTCACGCCTTTCACTGACGATGGAAAGCAAGTTGATGAGGAAAGGCTCAGAGCGCTGGTCAGATACGTTTTGGAGAAAGGTGCGACCGGAGTTGTTCCATGTGGAACAACAGGAGAGTTCCAGAACCTAACGGTTGAAGAAAGAAAGCTTGTATCGAAGATCGTTATTGACGAAGTGAAAGGCAGAGTTCCAGTGATCGTTGGAACTGGTTGCTCAAGCACCGATCTCACAGTGGAGATGACTGAGCACGCCAAAGACGCTGGAGCAGATGCAGCGCTCATCGTGACGCCATACTATCACAAGCCGGCCCTCAGAGGCATCTATGAGCACTATAGGATAGTTGCCGAGACCGTTGACCTGCCCATAATGCTCTACAACATACCACAAGTGACAGGGGTTCAGCTCCCTTGGCAGGTGGTCGAGGACTTGGCCGAAATCCCCAACATAGTCGGAGTAAAGGACAGCAGTGGGGAACTTCGATACATACTAGCCCTAATCGAGAAAACCAGTCCAAAGCTTTCAATTATGTGCGGACATGATGAAGTGGTGCTTCCTGCTCTGGCGGCAGGATGCTCTGGGATGATCCTTGCTAGTGCAAACATCATCCCTGATGTGTGGAGGGAACTGTACGACTCGTTCCAAAGAGGAGAACTGCAGAAGGCCAGAGAGATTCAACTAAAAGTGCAGAAATTCTGTCGAGTCATCGTCAAGAGTGGTTCGGTGGGTCCGAAAGCTGCCATGGACATGATCGGTGTGAAGGTTGGGCCTGTTAGGCTTCCTCTGACCCAAGGAGGAGAACTGACCTATGAGGATAGAGAAGAGCTCAGAATAGATCTCGAGAAGCTTGGCAAGATCCCACTAAGAAGTGTGGCGTTTGAAATCACTCCAGGGAAGCCTTTGGAGCAACGGTTCTCAGCCATCGACATCACGCCCGAAAACATCCGAGACTTCAATCTCAAAGTGGGAGAGGCATTGGTTGGAGAGGATTCGGATGTTGCTCACATAGACCTGATGATGGGGAGAAAGGATGGGCCACTTGGTGAGGCTTTTGCAAAAGCCAAGGCTTCACCGTCACCGGGCCATGAACCCCTCGTGGTGATATTGGAACCGAATCTCGCGGTCAAGCCCCTCACCCTTATTGTGCCAACAGTGACTGTGAGAGGGATGCGTCAAGCCAGCTTAGTGTATGGGCCTGCTCAAGCTGCTGTGGCCAAAGCAGTTGTCGACACAGTCGATGAAGGATTTATTCCCAAGTCCGCTGTTGATGATCTGCTAGTAATTGTGAATGTATTCGTTCATCCTTCGGCTGTGGATCGAAAAAGAGTGTACATAAACAACTACAAGGCAATGAGACACGCTTTAAGAAAGGCAATAGAGAACCGACCGGGCATAGAGGAACTTCTTCAGAACAAGGAGAGAGCCAAGCACCCGTTCCGGTACACACCGTAGGATGCAAGAACATAGAAGAAGATGTGTTTCTACTCCAGCACCGTTATAGCGGTCTTAGGACATTGAGACTCGCACGCCTTGCAGACAAGACAGCCGTCTTGATTCACTACAACAAACTTGCTTTCCTTCACCTCGTAGACACCGACCGGACAGACGCTGGCACATATGCCACATCCGTCGCATTTCTGAGCGTCAACCTTTACTGTTGCCATCGCAGATCACTTGGATCGCGGCATATGTTTCCGAGGGAAATATGAGGTTTACTGATCTCACGCGATTCTTGGAAGAAGTGCTATCGCGTCTCTTCGCGCAGCGTGATTATCGTTGAGTTTGCTGTATCTCTCGCCCGATCTTGACGCTTTCTAAGATCGGACATCATACTGTCGTGGACCTGACGCGTTATCCTGCCGCTCCTATACTGACTGCGCAGTTGAGCTGCGCTTGCTCTTGTCGCGTCGATTTCAGCCTCAGCCCTTTCCATCCTTCTGATCATTTCACCGTATCTGGCTGATGCGGCACTCAGATCTGCCTTGATTAGTTGCAGTTCTTTTCTGGTCTCTTCGATCCTCATCTCAATCTCGCGATTTCTTCGTCTGTACTCGTGTCGCGAAACTGCTCCGCGTGCCATGTCTTGCTCCATTTTGTTCAGCTCCAGTCTCAGGGCCGTTCTTTCGTCGTACAACTCCACAAACTGCAGGATGCGGCCAACTGGCGCTGCAGCAACCATCTTCGCTGGTTTCTTGACTTTCGACATTGCGAGAGCAGCTGCTATCACTACCTGTATCACAAGAATCCACATCAGTGGCACAAGTCCCGACCAGAAAGGAAGATACCTGTATCTCAGGTCTAGCGTAAGATCTTGAAGAGGTGTTGCAGGTTCAAACGAGTAGGTGAGTGCGGTTGCGTACGGTGACGCCTCTGTTCCGCTACTTGGAAGGCTATTGGATTCGACAGCAGTTCCTTTTGGAAGAACAATTCTAACATCCTGTTTCTCGATCACCCATGGAGACTCCGTTATCAATCTGACACTTAGGCTGTACAGGCCCCACCACTCAAGTTGTCTGATAGTATTTCCTGACGAAAGTTTGTACTCCAGCCGGAATGCAAAACTCTCGTTCTGCCGCACATTTTTGAATCTAGGTTCGATCGAGACATCAGATGTTTTTTTAGGAGCTGCCCACAGGGGGCCGACGCTGTCATGTGCCATCACCTCTGTCGTCTCCTTAGGGAGAATCAATCTTACAGACGAGAACGAGCTGGCCAGATTGTTCAGGTGATAGTAATCTGACACCGACAGTTCCCCTTGAGGGGAGACTGATATTTGTCTTGTGGCCCAGTCACAGGTGACCAAATGCTGAGTCACAGAGCTGAAGTTGAATGCATATCTCTCATCGGTCAACGGTTCGAGAGGTTTCCGAGAATTGATCAAGACCGGTCTCTCAGCGATCTTCGCTGAGATGAATGCTGAATTGGCTGGGAGTTGGACTTTCGCATCCCACGACAGATATACGGTTACGTTGCATGATCCAGCTCGAACTTTGAAGATTGGGTATGAGGAAAAAGAGACACGATAGAGCTCTTCAATTCCCTCTTCCCCTTCGACGACCAAGAACTTTATGATGTCAGAGTAGATTGAAGCAACGTTGACCGTGAGACTCTTTCCGGCAGCCAACGCATCTTTGAAACGAATCTTCAACCAGTAGAAAACGGATTCCTTTTCGACGTCTCGGTCAATCTGTAGCAAGTCTGAACCGGACTTGGCCACTACGAACCGTAACCCTTCGATGTTGGATCTGGGCACTCCATAAAGGAAATCGTTCACGGCAGAGGTGCCGTTGTTCAATACGGTGAAAGTGTCATTGAAGACGACGACGCCCCATTCTCCTATCGTTATGTGTCGCCTCACATCGACAACAGAAGGTGAGACCGGGGCACATGAAACTGGCAGAATCGATGCAATTAGGATCACTGATAGAGCGACGACACCGATGAGATTTCGCAAGTTTCACCACTCTTCAAAGACCGGAACTATCACGTAGACAAGGTCACCGTTATTTATTTATAGCGTTGGTACTCGCGAATCCTGGTTTGGTCTAAGACATAAGAGCTTCCTACGCTAATACCTGATACGTGCATCGGCCATGTTCATTTCAAAAAGAGCAACGTTAGGTCGGGTGCTTCTTGAGGGAGAGAACATCATTCTCGGACCAAGCTGTGTTGGTGATGGCTCAATTCTTGGAAGAGGCACTGTCATAGGTTATCCGTGCCGATCCACCTTGAAAAGAGAACTGTTCACAGGTACACTCGTCTTAGACTGGTCTGCCACTAAGGCATTCGACCCAGAGATCTATGATCGCATAAGTGACGGAGCGAAGCTTGGAAATGGCTCCACGATAAGGATTGGAACTGTGATCTACGAAAGGGTATCCACGGGAGAGGAATTGGAGACGGGACACCATGTGCTCATTAGAGAAGATACCAAGATAGGACGCGATTGCCGAATTGGATCTTCTACGATCATTGACGGCGGAGTTACGATCGGTGATCGAGTCGTGATACAGTCTGGGGCCTATTTGCCTCCGATGACAGTTGTCGAGGATGATGTCTTCGTGGCTCCGCGCGTTACAGTTACGAACGATCGATATCCTCCCAGCCGGAAACTTGTCGGCGTGACCCTCAAAAGGGGAGCTGTGATCGGAGCTAACGCCATTCTCATAGCGGGGATAACGATTGGAGATGAGGCGGTTGTGGCGGCTGGCGCCTTGGTAACTCGAGACGTTTCACCAAGAACGGTCGTTATGGGTGTCCCCGCTCGGCCAAAGATGAGCGTTGAAGAATACCAAAAGAAGAAAGGAAAATACGAGAAGACCTGACCTGATGCGAAAATCATAAGGCGGCTTTGCTCCTTCCACTAGTATGAAAGTGAAGCAGTATGGGAGCCAAGGCCACTCACCCGTACATTCCCTCAACTGCTATCGAAGCAAAGACTCAGATTATGAAGACTCTCGGGATATCAAGCGTAGAGGAACTCTATTCGGATGTGCCTCAAGAGGTTAGGTTGAAGAAGAAACTCAATCTGCCCGGTACTAGGTCGGAGCTTGAGGTAAAGAAACATGTTGAGACACTGCTTTCGACCAATAGAGTCGTTCCTGAGATTCTGAGCTTCTTGGGAGGAGGATGCTGGAATCACTATGTTCCAGCCGCTGTCTCCGAAGTCTCAGCCAGATCTGAATTCGTCACATCATACACACCCTACCAGGCTGAGATTAGCCAAGGAATGCTCCAATCTCTTTTCGAATATCAAAGCCTGATCTGCGAACTCGCGGCTATGGATTATGCAAATTCATCGCTCTATGATTGGGCCTCAGCACTAGGCGAAGCTGCCCTGATGTCTTGTAGAGCTACACAGAGAAGTGAGTTCCTCATTCCTCGCCATATGCATCCAGACAGGCTCGCAACTCTAAGAACTTACACTGAGCCTGCAGGCATCAGAATCATTGAAGTCAGAAACGACAATCGTACAGGCCAGATAGATCTCTCAGATCTAGAGAACAAAATCACAGGCGGCTGCGCGGCTGTCTACATTGAGACCCCTTCACATCTAGGCTGCGTGCAGATCAAAGTTCAAGATATCGCAGAGATCGCACATGCAAACGGAGCTCTTTTCGTGGCCGGAGTGGACTTGATGTCTCTCGGAATACTGAAGCCTCCGGGAGACTATGGAGCAGACATAGCGATCGCCGAAGGCCAATGTCTGGGTAGCCCGATGAACTACGGCGGGCCACTTCTAGGAGTATTCGCTTGCAACGGAGAGAAGCTTCTCAGACACATGCCTGGCCGAATCATAGGCATGACCACTACGAGGGACAAGAAGGAGAGGGCCTACTGCATGGTGCTGCAAACCAGAGAGCAACACATAAGGCGAGAGAAAGCTACCTCGAACATCTGTACAAACGAGGCACTGTGTGCTCTAACTGCTGCCGTATATCTCTCGCTCATGGGGGCACAAGGCATGAAGCAACTTGGCGAGATCATACTTTCAAAGACGTACTACGCTATCAACGGATTGAGGAAAGTCAAAGGAATCAAAGTCCCCCTGATGGACGCTCCTCACTTCAAGGAATTCACTGTGAACTTCGACGACACCGGAAAGAAGCTTTCAAAGTTTGAGTCAATGCTTCTCGAGAAGGGCATTCAGATGGGCGCGTCCCTGACGGAGAGCATTCCTGAACTCGGGGAAACGGCCGTCTTCAGTGTCACTGAAACGCATTCTAAGGAAGACATTGACAGGCTGTGCGTGTCTGTATCTGAGGTTTTGGAGGCCTAGAGTTGGCGTTCAGACAAGCAAACTGGAATGAGCCATTGATCTTCGAACTCTCAGGAAAGGGCAAGATAGGTCAAATCCCTCCGAAGTTGACACGAGAAGAAGAAAGTGTTCTGCAAGAAGCGATGAAGACCTTTCCAGCAGATATGTTGCGAGGAACACTGTCTGATCTGCCGGAAGTATCAGAAGTGGAGGTTGTTAGGCATTTCATCAGGCTTTCTCAGGAAAACTACTCAGTTGACTTGGGAACGTATCCGCTGGGAAGCTGCACTATGAAGTACAACCCGAAGATATGTGAAGTCGTGTCAGCATCACCTAAGATGAAGAATCTGCATCCCCTTCAACATACATCGCTCACTCAAGGAATTCTCAGGATGCTCTATGAACTGTCAGGTTTTCTCGCAGAGGTCACAGGAATGTCCAAAGTCTCTCTTCAGCCATCTGCTGGAGCTCAAGGTGAACTATGTGGGGCTTTGATTATCCGAGCTGCCCACAAAGAGCGAAACGAACTCGAGAAAAGGACGGAGATGATCGTCCCCGACAGTTCGCACGGTACAAATCCGGCAAGCGCAGCCATGGCAGGCTTCAAAGTGGTGGTTGTCCCTTCGGATGATGACGGTTGCGTTAACCTTGAAGCGTTGAAGAGCGTTGTCAACGACAAAACCGCAGGTATGATGATAACGAATCCAAACACACTAGGCATATTTGAGAAGAGGATCCTCGACATCGCGGAAATAGTCCACGACGCTGGCGGACTGCTCTACTATGACGGTGCAAACCTCAATGCTATTCTTGGGAAGACAAGACCGAAAGAAATGGGGTTCGATGTGACCCACATAAACATTCACAAGACCTTTGGAACTCCACACGGTGGAGGAGGGCCGGGTGCCGGTCCAGTTGGCGTAACTGAAGAACTCGGAAAGTTCCTTCCGACGCCGACCGTTGAATTCAACGGAAAGAGCTACTATCTAGATTACAATAGGCCTAGGTCCATAGGAAAAGTCAGAAGCTTCCTCGGCAACATCTCGATTCTTCTGAGAGCCTATGCATACATACTCCTTCTCGGAGCAGAAGGTCTGGAGGAGGCTGCCGAGGTATCCGTCATGAATGCAAATTACCTTGCAAAGAAAGTGCTCGCAACAGGCAGATACGTGATGCCTTTTGATCCGAAGAAGGTAAGAAAGCACGAAATTGTGATAAGCACAGAGAAAATCACGGCAGAAACTGGAATACGAGCTTTAGACATTTCGAAAAGGTTGCTTGACTTTGGCGTTCACGCTCCCACTGCATATTTTCCATTGATTGTCAATGAGGCCCTGATGATAGAGCCGACAGAAACCGAAAGCATCGAAGACCTTGACCGATACGCACAGATTTTACTGAAGATAGCTGAGGAAGCATATGAACAACCCAGACTCCTACAAGATGCTCCACAGAACACAACGGTCGGAAGGATTGACGATGTGGCCGCTTCTCACCCGAAGACGATGTGCCTCACTTGGAAGATGTGGAAAGAAAAACGGACAAACTAGACTGCACGAATTGCTTCGGAATTCACCTTTTTCCCGGACGAGCAGGCCCTACGAATCTAAGAGTGGGATTCTCAAGTCGACAGCCTAGGTTGTAACTCACGTTTATTAGTCTCATAGAGGAAGCGTTCACTGAGCCACAGGAATCACAGTCATCTCCCTCGTCGCGAGATGATACCGCGAAGAAGATGCTCGAGGGACAAGCCGAATTGAAAGTAAGCGTCAGGTATTTTGCAACTTTGAGAGAGATCACGGGCAAACGAGAGGACAAGATTGAGCTACAAGAGAACTCCACGATCGGCGATCTCCTGAACCGTTTGGTCGAACAACATGGGGCCAGATTCAGAGAATATGTATTAGAAGAAAAGACTGGCACACCGAGAGCACATCTCCTTTTTCTGATCAACGGAACAAGTATCAACAGTCTAGAAGGCCTGAGCACAAGAGTTACTGATGATTGTGTAGTTGCCTTAATGCCTCCTGTGGGAGGAGGATAGAAGGCGCATTAGTTCAATTGCATGCGGTCTCATCGAGCCAAATCAAGACAGCATGAATCGCGCTTAGAGAGTCGGCAGCTTCTTGCTGAGAGTTGTTTGCATAGTTCGCAATCGATTCTTGACGCTGGTAGCTGAACCGCAAGGCGTAGTTCTTCCAGACCGAATTGACTCGAGAACACTTGCAAGAGATGGCGAGGATGTTTCAACCAAGGTGAAGGCGTCACCTATTGTTGACGGAATATGAGAGTCACTTCCCGCCACCATCGAGAGTTCGAGGATTCTGGCTGCGGTTTCGGCTTTCTTCTTACATGAGCTAAACGGAATCACAGATGAATTGACGGTTTCTATGGCGTGGACATCACATCTCAGATGAAGCGGATTAATACTTGGGCTTGAACGATCATATGGATGGGGGATTACTGTGACACAGCTCTGTTTACGCAGTAACTCGATCGTGTCTCTTGCTGGCAGGCCCTTTGGAACCGTCTCGTTTGCGCCAAGTGCTAGTACGTGACCATCCCTCGAGCTTACCTCAATCCCAGGAATGATCAAGATCTCACTTGACTTAATAGGTGAACAGAGGTCGTGCTCCGTGATTGCGACTCCGTCAAGGCCCCGGCTCTTAGCTATCTGACCAACGACACCAGGATCAGTGGATGCATCTGGCGAATTCTTGGTATGAACATGCAAGTCTAGCTTGAGTAGCAATCTCATTCAGCTTTGAGTTGGGGTTTGAGTTTTTCTAGTTGTTTCTCAATTTCAGAATCCTCTATTTTTCTGAACAGGATCTGAGGCTTCTTGATCTCATGATTTGGATCTATCTGAAGGAGAGAGATTGATTTCCAGCTCTGCTTGTGCACAGATCCTTCTGCGCGTAGCATCTGCCAGAGAGCTTCTGCGGAGTTGGGAAGGTATGGTTCAAGCAGAATCGCGAGCGATCGTACCGCGTTTACACATAGGTATAGGCAGTTGGAGGCATTCTTGTCGTCGGCCCAAGGTTGCCTCTTCTGGAAGTATTGATTACAGTAGTTTGAGAATTCCAGAATCTTCTTGAGCGCCTTGTCAGGTTCAACACGTGAGAGTTCTCTTCCAACTTGTTCGGCCAAGTCTTTGATTCGGCCCTCAAATTCAAGATCGAGATCATCGAATTGGTTTGGCTCTGGGGCCTTTCCACCGAACCTTGACCACAAGAAGGTAAGAGTTCTATGTACGAAGTTTCCAATGTTAGCAACAAGCTCGTTGTTTATTCTTCTTTGGAATTCTTTCCAGTCGAAGCTCACATCTGATTGGCTGTATGGAGTAGTTGCAGCGAGATAGTACCTCAAGTAGTCAGCCGGAAAAATGTTGAGGAACTCCCTTAATCCCACGTACCAGCCGCGACTCTTGGAGAACTTCTCTCCTTGAAGCAGCAAGTGGCCTCTCGTTGGAATGAATTCAGGTAGCTTGTATTCGCCCACTCCAATTCTCATCGCTGGCAAGAACAGATAGTGGTGGTAGACTATGTCTTTGCCAATGAAGTGAAAGATTGTTGAATTGTTCCAGAATGCCTTTCCATCGATTCCCTTTTGCTCTAGCAGTTTCAGAGTGCTGGATATGTAGCAGAGATGGTTGTCGAACCATAGGTAGAGGACTTTTCCCTTTGCTTCGTCTTTCGGTATTGGAACGCCCCACTTAATGTCCCTGGTTATGTCCCAGTCTTGAAGCCCCTCTTTGATCCAGTTGAGTACGTAGTTCTTGACTTCCGGCTGCAAGTTGTCATTTGTCTGCAACCAGGTCCTTACTGGTTCGGCGAAAGTAGATAGTCTGAACAAGAAATGTTTGCTACCCTTGCTCTCTGGTTTTGATCCACAGATAGCACAGAAAGGGTTCTTGATCTCCCCTGGTTGAAAGACTTTGCCACACTTCTCGCAGCTATCTGAGTATTGATCATCTGCTCCGCAAAATGGGCATGTGCCTTTGACATACCTATCAGGTAGAAACTTTCGGCAATTCGAGCAATAGGGTTGGAAGACTTCCCGCTCATATATGTATCCCTTATCATATAGCTGAGTGAAGAAGTGCTGAGTCAGTTGTATGTTCTCTTCTGAGCTCGTTTTGTCAAAGATGTCGAAAATTATGGCCAAGTCTGTGAAATCTTGAAGGTCGCGTTGATTCCAATGGGCAACAAACTGTTCAGGGGTCTTGTTCTCTTGCTCGGCCGCTATCAATATGGGGGTTCCGAAATCATCTGTTGCGCAGACGAAGGCGACTTCGACTCCGCTGAGTCTACAGAATCTTACGAATATGTCTGCGGGAAGGTAGGTTGAGGTCAAGTGACCGAGATGTATTTCTCCGTTCGCATATGGGAGAGCACAGGTGACAACAAATCGATTATTTTTCAGAGCTCGACCAGCTTGATCAGTTGAGGAAATGCTTAGAGCCTATCCCTCCGTGACCTCTCCCGTAAGAGTAGGTGGTGTCTTGATTAATCTTTCTGTGAAATGACAATAAGTTCTCTCTTTTCGGCGATTGTGCCTCTGAGAACCAAGCCAATCCACAATCTTAGAAGCACAGTTGCCGAAGTAGAATGCGCCTATCAAAGCAGCTCTTCTCCCGACCATTTTGCCCGTAACCCGAAAGGCGTTTAATAGTCCGTGTCACCTTCACTGGAGTAGGTCTCAGCAAGATGAGTCAAGACTACCAAAAGCTACTCGATAGAGCGCTGGAGAAGATACCGGCCAAGAAGAGTAGCGGTGAACGATTCGAACTGCCGGCTCCACAGATCACGAGTACGAAGACGAGAACTTGGATTGCAAACTTCAAGGAGATATGCGGCTACTTGAATCGTGATCCTCATCACGTGTTGAAATTCATAACAAGAGAGCTTGCCACGGCCGTAGCTGTTGAAGATTCGCGGGCGATATTCAAGGGAAAGTTCGGAAGGGAATCCATCAGACGTCTTCTCGACATATATATCGGCCGGTACGTGACTTGCCCAACATGCGGTAGACCTGACACAAAGATAGTGAAAGAAGATAGATTTCTGTTTCTAGACTGCGAGGCATGTGGTGCCAGATCTTCAATTCTCACTAGGTGACGAAGTGAAGAAATTTTGGAGCAGGCGTATGTTAGAATCTTCAAAGACAAGAACTGTGTGATGGTTGCTGCCTGCGACGAGAATACGCTCGGGAAGACTTTTCGAGAAGGCAAGAAGAAGTTGGAAGTAGCACCCGGATTCTATGGAGGCGATCTCTGTAGCATTGATGAAACGATGCAAGCACTTGAGGCGGCCAACATAGGAAATCTAGTCGGAGGAAATGTGATATACGCCGCAGTACAACGAGGATTGGTCGATCCTGACGCAATAGTGAGGATAGGCGGAGTCCCCCACGTTCAAATCATCAAGATTGGTCGAATCCGATAGGCACCTGATTCTTCCGACATACACTTAATAGCCACTCATTTTTCATTAGCAACAAACGATTGGAAAAGGCACTTCAGAATGGGAAAGAGGAAAGTACTTAGTGAAGGGCAACTGAGGGAAATGGTTCTGCCGGCACAGAATCAAGTCCTTGGTTTTGTTAGTCAGATGTTAGGCTATGACCGGCTGACGGTAAAGTGCACTGACGGCCACGAGAGGACTTGCCGCATCAAAGGAAGAATGAAGCGTAAAGTATGGATCAAAACTGGTGACGTCGTGCTCGTTGACCCATGGGAGTTCCAACACGACAGTAAAGGAGACATCCTGTGGAGATACACTGGCAATCAAGTGGAGTGGCTGAAGAACAACAAGTATCTGAACATAGGTTGAGGATGAAGAAGGGAAGTGGCGACTGAAGCGCTTGAGAAGAAACTTCGGCTTAGAGAGAGAAGATACGAAGTCGAACAGCTGATAAAAGAGAAGCGCAGTGAAGAACTCGAAGCTCTTGAGGAAGTTTTCGACAAGTCAACATTGATGTTAGTTTACAAACTCTTGAATCAAGGGCATCTATCACATATTCATGGATGTATTGAAGCGGGAAAAGAATCAAAGGTATATTTGGGACAGGACTTTGACGGCAAAGATGTTGCTGTGAAGATATTCTTGAAGGCTACGACGGATTTTCGTCAAGGCAGAATGATGTATCTGGAGGGGGATCCTAGGTTTCAGAGGATCAAGAGAGACACACGTTCACTCGTCTACCTTTGGGCTCAGAAAGAGTTCAAGAACCTTCAAACTGCCGCGACAGCCGGCGTGAGTGTTCCGAGGCCGATTCTTGTGAGAGGCAACATTCTAATGATGCAGTTCATTGGAGAAAAAGGAGTACCCGCACCACTTCTGAAGGACACGGGGCCTCAGGTAACGGCAACTTTGTATGGGAGACTACTGAAGGAAATCAGATTGCTCTATCAGAAGGCTGAACTTGTTCACGCAGATCTGAGTGAATACAACGTGATGATGTGGAAGAAGAAACCCATAATGATTGACATGTCTCAGACGGTGTCACTGAGTCACCCATTATCAGACATGTTCCTCAGACGAGACCTGGCCAATGTAAACAGTTTCTTTTCGAGACATGCCGTTGACGTAAGACCGGCAAACCACCTTCACGATTGGGTGATTGGAAGAGATGCAGACTAAGATCACATGCATAATACCCAGAGAGAGAGTCGGCGTTCTCATTGGGCGAGAAGGAGGGGAGAGAAAGAGGATTGAGGAAACTCTTGGTGTGCGCCTCTCCATCTCGGGGGAAACAGGTACTGTGGAGATAACGCCTCGAGATGAGAACACAGATCCTGTGTCGCTTCTCAGAGCGAGAGATATTGCAATCGCTATCGGAAGAGGTTTCTCTTCTGAGAAGGCCTGTTTTTTGTTTGATGAAGACATGGTCTTGGAATTCATTGATCTGAGAGAACTCTATGGAAAGAATGAGAGTGACATTAGAAGAGTCAAGGGACGCATCATAGGCCAAGAAGGAAAGACCAGAAGAATAATCGAAGAGATGACCAGAGCCAATCTTTCGATTTATGGTGACACGATTGGCATACTAGGGGGATATGAGAGAGTCGCGACTGCCAGAGAAGCAATAGAGATGATCTTGAGGGGAAAGCAACATGCAACAGTCTATAGATTCTTACGAGATAGGCGTTGGGAGGAGAAAAGAAGACAGACTCTTGAGCTATGGGAGAAGCCGATGCCAAAACAATGAGATCGACTATTGAGAAGAAAATCACCTGCAGTCTCATCTTTGATGAGATCTTTGGCTTAGAAAAAGTCTGTGGAGATTAATCCATAGCAACTTATGCTGTGAAGCAACGTGAAATTTGACGGCGACTCGTCATTCATTTTGATCATATAATAGAAAGCATAGTGCAATGAATATCAGAAAAATTCGAAGGAAACCAGTCATGACAGAGCTCTTCCAAGAGATAAGTCCGGCAGATTTCTTCTACAGGAACAGAGACATTGCCGGATTCACAAACCCATCCAGAGCCATCTACTCAACGCTTCGGGAACTGGTGGAGAATTCTCTGGATTCATGTGAAACGTACAGCCATCCACCCGACATCTATGTCCGAGTTTCTCGAATCTCAGAGTCTGAAGAAGACCCTGGAACATACTTTATCAGGGTTCAAGATAACGGATGCGGTGTTCCGCCGGATATGATTCCCCCGGCGTTCGGCCAAGTTCTCTTTGGATCAAAATACAAACTGAGGCAGACAAGAGGCACCTTTGGCCTCGGAGGCAAAATGGCAATTCTCTACGGGCAGATCACAACACACAAGCCAGTCAGAATAATCTCCAGTACCGGACGTGGCAAGATCCACGAATATGAACTCTCAATGGATATTCAACACAACAAGCCGATCATACTCAAGCATAAGAAACATCCAAACCAAAACAAATGGCATGGTACGATCATAGAATTGCAGACGGAAGCAGACTACACGCGCGCCATGTCCAAGATACTTGACTACATGAAACAGACCGGGATAGTCGCACCTTACGCGAACCTGACATTTGTGGATCCCAAAGGTCGATTGTACAGATCTGTCAGAGCTACGCAGAAGATGCCTAAACCTCCAAAGGAAACCACATTGCACCCTCACGGGGTAGATGTGGAAGCACTGAAGAGAATCATAGAGACAACCACAGCGCGAACGATGAAGGACTTCATGAAAACCCACTTTCAACGCGTTGGGAATACCATCGCGAGGAGGTTCCTGGACAGCGCAGGCGTCAACTATAAGAAGAATCCGAAAAGGCTAGAGCCAGAAGAAATCGTCAGATTAGTTAATGCGATGAAGACATTCAACGACTTTCTGGCGCCCGATGCAAGTTGCTTGAGCCCCTTGGGAGAGGAATTGCTGGAAGCGGGAATAAAGAAGGAATTCACTCCAGAATTTGTAACCGTTCATCAGAGAAGACCAGCGGCTTACTCTGGTTTCCCCTTCATTGTGGAAGTCGGTATAGCCTACGGGGGTCAAATCCAGAACACTGGGAAGACAGCACTGTACAGATTTGCAAACAAGATCCCCCTTCTCTTCGACGAATCAAGCGACGTTTCTTGGAAGGTCGTAGATTCGTTAGTCGATTGGAGACATTACAAGGTTCCTCCAGATGCACCTCTAGCGGTTTTTGTGCACCTCTGTTCAACGAAGATCCCGTACAAGACGGTCGGCAAAGAATTCATTGCTGATAGACCGGACGTAGAGCGAGAGATACTGAATGCTGTACGAGAAACAGCAAGAAGACTCTCCATATTCCTCTCAAAGAAACAACATCTGGAAAGAGAAAAGAAGAGGCTAGACGTGTTTGAAGAATACCTGCCAAAGATCGCTTCCTTTTCTGCCAAGCTTGCAGGAAGAAAAATCGTTCCGAACATAAAACAACTCTTGAGGAGTGTGATGAAATATGGTGCGGAAGGCGAAAGTGAAAAAGGCAACTAGAGGCCTAGTCAAACAAAGGAAAGAGAAGGTCCTAGCAAGCCTGAAGGAACTAGGAGGAAATGTTTGCCAGCAAATTGACCACAACGAATTCCCTTCAATAAACATGCCCAGCAGATCGATACAAAACATACTCTATGATCCAGTAACTAGACAATATGTTCTGGGAAAAACAGAAGTCAAGAGAAGCGCAAGAAATGTCAGACACATAAGACCTTTCACTCAACTCGTATGGACAGCATCTTTCGCTGACGAACTCTCCGGCCAAAGCAGAACAAGTACGCTCAGAGACGTATTCTATTCTGCTCAGGCGTACGAGATGAATTTCATTGACCAAGCGGAGAGCGACAACACAATCACAGATCTAGAAACGGTCTTGGGTGCTGCACGGGAGGATTTCAATGTCTTCCCTGAGGAAAGGTCGGCGATCTTTGGAGATCTCACAATTGAGTACACCGTTCCCGGATACGAAGGAAAGAGACTGAATCTTGCGAGTCACCCTGACGGAATGATGATTGGCCCTGCTTTGACAAATGCAGAGTTTGTTGAATGCAAAGCTAAGAGAATCATTGCTATAGAGAAAGGCGCACTTTTCACCAGATTTGTGGAAGAAAAGGTGCATGAGAAGCACAAGGCGATCCTTGTTCAAACTGCAGGCCAGGCACCGAGGGCGACAAGGGGCCTGATCAGGAGACTGAGCCAAGAACTCAAGCTGCCTGTGCTTATTCTTACGGATGGAGATCCTTGGGGCATGCACATAGCTATGGTCATAATCTCAGGTTCAGCCAACGCCGCCCACATCAGGGAACTTAACACTCCTGACGCGAAGTGGGGAGGTGTCTGGGCAACCGACATAGTCGATTACAATCTTCCAAGCGTCAAGTTGACTGACCTTGACATCAAGAGGTTGTATGAGCTTAGGAAGGACCCGAGATACGAGGGGAAGTTGTGGAAGAAGGAGATCGAAACTTTTCTGAGAATAAGAAAGAAGGCCGAGCAGGAGGCCTTCAGCCGATACGGTTTGACATATATCGTTGATAAATACCTTCCAGCAAAGCTAGAACAAATGAAAATGTAGGCCATATTGGTGATTGCAGAATTCGATTCTTCTTAACGACAGGTTTTTGACTTCAACAATGCATGAAACAGAATGGATGACCCAATTGACCGACCAGAAAGCCGACAGGCTTTTGGATTGTATCGGCCTCTTTTGCCCGATGCCAATTTTCAAGACAAGAGAAGAGATTGACAAGATGACCGTGGGAGAAGTTCTTACGGTTTTTACTGATGATCCCGCTGCGGAGGAAGATTTTCGCTCTTGGGCGAAGAGGACAGGTCATGCGATACTAGAAATGAGGAAAGAGTCTGACCGTACTCGCATAGTGATAAGGAAGACGAAATAGAAGTGAAAGAAATGAAGCGCATCTACATGGACTATCAAGCTGGATCTCCCGTGGATCCCAGAGTAGTCGAAGCCATGATTCCTTGCTTTGGGACAGTCTTCGGAAATCCGTCTTCAACCCACGCTTTTGGACAGGAGGCAAGAAATGCCGTAGAGGATGCAAGGGTGAAGGTTGCCTCTTTGATAGGAGCTGAAAGGAAAGAGGATGTAGTCTTCACGTCCGGAGGAACGGAGAGCAACAACCTAGCTTTGACCGGCACCGCTGAAAGAAGAAGGGAGAAAGGTAAGACAATTGTAACCTCAGCCGTAGAACACATATCGATCCTGAATATTTGCAAGCATCTCTCCAGATTGGGATTTGACGTTAAGCATGTTCCCGTAGATAGCTACGGCATGGTTGATCCAGCAGCAGTTGAGAAGACCATCTCTAACGACACGATTCTTGTCTCGATCATGTATGCGAACGGTGAGATAGGAACCATCGAACCAATTGCAGAGATCAGCAAGATTGCACATACTCACGGTGCAGTATTTCACGTCGATGCAGTGGCAGCAGTAGGAAAAGCCCCGATCAATGTTGAAAGAGAGAACATAGACCTGCTGTCGCTCTCTTCCAACGACATATGTGGGCCGAAAGGTGTCGGTGCCCTGTACGTAAAGCAAGGAACTCAGTTGAGGCCAATCATTCTGGGTGGAGGACAGGAAAGAGGCCTGCGGTCAGGAACGGAAAATGCCCCGGGCATAGTCGGTATGGGCAAGGCAGCGGAGATCGCAGCTCAAGAAATGAAAGATGAATCGACGAAGCTAGCGCAGATAAGAGATCGACTTCGAAAAGGAATCCTTGACAATATCCCTCATTCGCATCTGAACGGCCACCCGACGGCTCGGTTGCCGAGCAACCTCAGCGTAAGGTTCAGCTACGTAGAAGGAGAATCCCTTGTGCTAAGTCTAGACATGGAAGGGATAGCAGTTTCATCTGGATCTGCATGTTCTTCGAAGACTCTCGAACCTTCGCACGTCCTCAGAGCGATTGGACTTCGTCACGAAGAGGCTCATGGTTCGCTTCTCTTCAGTCTGGGCAGATGGAATACAAGCGATGAAGTAGATCAGGTCCTTGGACTCCTGCCAGAAATAGTCAGAAGACTTAGAAGAATGTCACCGCTCACTCCAAAAGAGTTGCAGGTGTGAGTTTTGTACAGCGAGAAAGTTATGGATCATTTCAGAAATCCGAGAAACGTCGGCGAGATCCCTGACGCTGACGGCGTCGGCACCGTTGGCAACCCGGTCTGTGGAGACATGATGACAGTGTACATCAAGGTCAAGGATAATAGAATCGCTGACATAAAGTTCAAGACTTTTGGATGCGGAGCAGCGGTGGCAACTAGCAGCATGGTCACCGAGTTGGCCAAAGGTAAGACGTTGGACGAAGCAATGAAGATTACCAGAGCTGACGTAGCAGAGCATTTGGGAGGACTACCTCCGATCAAGATGCACTGCTCAAACCTTGCGGCCGACGCACTTCACAGCGCGATAGATGACTACCGAAAAAAGAAGTCCAAGTAGTCTACTGTATCAGAATGGCCCCGTTCGGACAGTTCCTCACGCAGGCAACGCAACCCGTGCAGGTTGTTCCAAAACAATTGGAGCACGATTGCGAGGCCTTAACTCCAAGACACGAATCTTCATCTCGAACTTGTGCAACTCCGTTCCGAAGTGTGAGCACACCTTCAGGACACACCTCGACACATACACCACAGGCGTCACAGCCCTTCTTGTCTATTCTAATCCTTGACAACCTATTGCCCCGCTCTCCTCTATGACCCTGATTCGGAACACTTCAAGTTTTCCTCTCTTGCAATGTGACAGAGGACATAGCTTTCTGGAAAATGTCATCAACCTTAAGTGTTCGACGAATAAGGTAGGCAAAGAAGGTTGCAGTATGACAACGGAAAAAGGATGGACTCTGAAGAATGCCCTTGACAGAGCCATCTTGATGGAAGACCAGTCACATTCTCTCTACAACTCTGCTCTCAGCAAAGTGCTCTCATCAGGCAGCAAGACACTTCTTAGAAATCTAGCCAACGATGAACTTCAGCACAAGGCTAAGTTGGAAAAGATCAAAGAAAGCGGGTCAATGGAGCAACTTGGCTCCAAGACGAGAGACGTCGTGGATCTTCAGATTCTGGATCAAGTGGAAGATGTCAGGCTCTCAGAGGACGCAACCTACCAGGAGATACTGATCTTTGCAGGGAAACGTGAAAAGGAAACTCATGAATACTACCTCGAGCTCAGCAAAAGACTCCACGGGACGGCAGCCGGTGACTTATTTGGCAAGTTGGCACAGGAAGAGCTAGGTCACAAGAACAAGATTGAGAGAGAATATGAATCAATAGTGATGAAAGAAGGTTAGCCAGACTAGGCTTCTTCGGATTTCTTCTTCTCCTCTTTTTCAGGCCCTGCGAACTCTTTGAGCTTCTCCGCCATCTCGCGGAGCTTCTTGTCAACTTTGTCGTTGACTAATCCTAGCTCAAACGTTCCGTCAGGCAACCTTTTTCCTGCTTTGACTCCGGTCAAGACCTCTATTCCTTCGTCGATCGTCTTTGCTGAGTATATGTGGAACTTGCCTTTGGCCACGGCTTCAACTACCTCTTCTTTGAGCATGAGGTTTTGGACGTTGCTAGCTGGAATCATTGCGCCTTGGTCGCCTGTGAGCCCCTTCGCTTTGCAGATCTCGTAGAATCCTTCGACCTTCTCGTTGACTCCTCCGATGGCCTGTACCTCGCCGAGTTGGTTCACTGAACCAGTGACTGCTATGTTCTGCTTTATGGGAACATTGGCTAGCCTTGATAGGATTGCGTAGAGTTCGGTACTAGATGCGCTATCCCCTTCGACCCCTTCATAGCTTTGCTCAAAGACGAGCCTCGCGGACAATGTCAGTGGTTTGTCTTGGGAGTACTTTTCAGCAAGATATCCGCCCAGTATCAGGACTCCCTTGCTGTGTATTGGGCCGCCAAGTTTCACTTCTCTCTCGATGTCGATGACTCCTGCACTTCCCATACCAACGGTTGCTGTGACCCGGGAAGGTCTACCGAACTCATAGTCTCCCATGCTAAGAACAGAAAGGCCATTCACTTGGCCTACAACGTCACCTGTCGTGTCAATGAGGAAAACGTTGCGTTCGATATACTCCCTTATCTTCTCCTGAATCAGGTTCGATCGATATATCTTCTCATCCATCGATTTCTTGACATGCTCAGCCTTGACATATTTGGCGTTGTCTTGGGAAGCATAGAAGTTGGCCTCACGAATCAAATCAGCTATGGAAGCAAAGCGAGTTGAAAGCTTCTCCTGATCCGCAGCCAGCCTCGAACCGTATTCAATCACCTTCGCAACTCCTGAGCTGTCTAGATGTTTCAGTTTCTCCCGCTCACAAATCATGCAGATGAAAGACACATAGTTCTTCATATTTTGCTCGGTTCTATTCATTGTCATATCAAAGTCGGCCTTCACCTTGAACAGTTCGCTGAAGTCAGGATCGTACGCGTATAGCAACTGAAAGACACTCGGATCGCCAATCAAGATCACTTTCATATCCAACGGAATCGGCTCAGGAGAAATCGTCTTGGTCGTCAAAAAGCCGTAGCGTTCCGACGGATCCTCGATTTCTATCTGGCCGTTCTTCACAGCCCTCTTCAGGCCATCCCATGAGAAGGGGTTCTTGAACAATTCCTCGACAGGCATGACAAGGAAGCCACCGTTTGCCTTGTGAAGAGACCCCGGGATGATTAGAGTGAAGTCAGTTGTCAGTGCACCTAAGACCGCTTCTCTCTCGATTCTTCCAAAAAGACTTGTGTAAGTGGGATTGAGCTCTGTCACAACAGGCGCCCCTCTCAGGCCTGAAGAATCAGCAATCACGTTTACCTCATACTTCCTGAGGGAAATATCTCTGAGCCATTGAACAGGAACACCTTGCACACCGCTCTGCATGCCTGGCTTAGCCACGAATTGCTCTCGGTTCCGCACCATGTCGTCTTGAACTTCCTTGAGGTAGGTGGCAACCTCGGGAAGATTCTTGTATTTCTCAACAAGCTGATTGATCATTGGTCCGATCACGTAAAGCGCAATTTCCGAGTCAGCCCGAGCCACTTCCTCGCTCAGTTTGCTTTCTAGCTCGCGAATATCTCTCACGGCGTCCTTGAAACGAGATTGCAGTGTTTCTCTTTTCTTCAGGATCTCTTCCCGAACTTTCGGACTAAGGCCAAGAAACTCTTCGTCTGTGAGAGGTTTGCCCTGCATAACTGGAACGAAGACAGGCCCGATCGGCGTCACCTCAAAGAGAAAACCGGCTTTTCTTGCTCCTTCTGCCAGTTCAGTCAAGAGATCTTGACGCTTTTTCTCATATCCTCCAACAATGGCTTCGCGTTTCTGCTGGTAATTCTTGCTCTCGAAAGCCTTCTGAATCGCCCTTCGAGCATCCTCGATCAGTGACTTCATATCTTTCTTGAACGCGTTTCCGCTTCCCGCAGGCAGCCGCAAGGCCTTTGGTTGATACGGGTTGCGAAAATTGTTCACGTAACACCAGTCAGAAGGCAAAGGTTTGCCTTTGGCGAATTCCTCCAAGAAGCTCTTTACAGCTGTCGTGCGGCCTGTTCCTGGCCAACCAGCTACGAAGATGTTGAATCCTTTCTCTCCTATTCCTAGGCCGAATTTCAGCGCTCTAACTGCTCTGTCTTGGCCTATGATCGTGTCAAGAGGAACTGTATTCTCGGTAGTATCACAAGTCATAACAGAAGTATCTATTGTGGCCCGAAGTTGAGAGGGCTTAAGCTCGACAACCATAATGATCACTTCATGAGACTCGCAAGTATATGCGAGATGCCAACCTTTCTGCTTTTCGGAGAATATATCTCGTCATTTTGCGAAGAAACAGAGTGCCAAGAACGATATGACAGCCGGATCAATAGGAGCGTTGAAGGGCAAGTGTCATGGATAAGTCTGTTATAGATAGAGTTGGCTGAAAAGAGAGATATCCTCGACCAATCGTCAAGCAGTCGCGTCTAGTTTCGAATGTACGGTGCGTCTCGCTCCTTTTTCTTTGCAGAAAGTTTCGCGACCGAGTTCATGCTAGGATCTCCTGACGAGATCTGATGCCCCTGAATGATCCCCGCGTTCAAGGCTTCCTTCATAAGATCCAGTCCCTTCTGCGTTCTGACTATGACAGTGCACCAACCTTTCTCCGATCCTACATGTCCAACGGAAATGTCAGCCAGTTCCCCTGTGAAGTCTTGGCATTTTTGACAACTAGGCAAGATGAACGGCGTCAATTCTTTCAGAGAAACCTCTATGCGAACATTACTGCCTTGAAATGCTCTGAAGGTGTTGTTTACACACTCGATCTTTGTGATCTGACTCGGATCGATATTGTGTTGTTTGCTGAGGAATTCCTGAATCAAGCCTGCATATCTGTATGTGTTGTAGCAGAACAAACCAATCGATAAGCTGACGTGTTCTGCAAGCTTGCTGTTTCCTCGGGCATGCATTCTACGTATGGCTTGGATTTGGCAAGGCATTCCCACGAAAGCCAATCGAGAGTCTTGGTACCCTATGACAGCATCTGCAAGAGTACCGATAGATCCAGTTGCAGTGTACTTGGACGATGCCACTCGAAGTAATTCACCAGGATTGCTGATGATCATGCCTTTCGGTTTCCAAGGGTTCTCAGCTTCAGTTCCAACAGTTACTACGTGATCGACAATCTTGTTCTTCAATGCGTAATTGAGCAGAGTAGTAACCACGCCTCCGTCTTGGCAGACTTTCGTGGTTTCTTCATCTGTAGATCGAACAGACCAAGCACCGAGATGAATGCCTAGGACCATTTCTTTCTCGGTTCTCTCTCTGCCAAAGAATTGCCGCTCAATCGTTTTCAAGGGAAGCTCTACTCTTGGACAACTGTAGTAGCATAGTCCACAAAGAATGCATCTGCCCTTCAGAGTAGGCTGCTCCTCCGGAGTAGGGACTATCACATTTACGGGGCAAGCTCCAATACACGCACCGCAGAACATGCATAGTTCCTTGTTGACTACTTCGGTCAGTAGGCTTGCGAATATTTTGGGCGGCTGACTCAAGTCTCGTATCCCTGGGTTCTTGGCTCGTGGAATACTACTCTGGAATTCTTATCTCTTGCTCACCTGGCTGTCGAGCAATTTCACTTCAGAAGAGGAGGATGGCGCCGCCGAGCGGATTCGAACCGCTGACCAGCGGGTCTCTGCGGTTTGCGTTGCAGAGATTAACAGCTTCAGCCTCGGCCGCGAGTAGCGACTGAGTCCGCTGCTCCACCACTGAGCTTTCGTCCATGTCACTTGATTCATGAACGGCGGCCCGTTTTTCGGCGGCAGGTTCACACTCGGGAGGACGATATTTAAGGATTCATCAACTGCAATAGGAACCTAGTTTGCATGTGTCTCGCACGAAGAAATGTGAGACCCGCTCTTCACAATCGTCTATGCAAACGACCACGATGAAGGCATTGGCGAAAACCTTAAACAATTCCGACGCTCAACGAATCAGATCACTGGGCCCGTAGCTCAGCCAGGTTTCGTAAAGACTGAGAGAGCAACAGGCTCATAGCCTTTCAAAGGAGAGACCTGTCGGTCCCCGGTCCGAATCCGGGCGGGCCCATCAAGATTCACAGAGAAGTTCTGAATGTTCTCTCATATACGTAATGATCGATAGGGCGTCAGCTATGAATGCTGTGAGCATAAGAAAAAAAGGGAGGGGGATGGAAAGCTACTCGGGCGGTATCTCTGAGAGCAATGCCTTCAGGTCAATGCCCATCTTCTTGTTCTTGTACGCATAGTACAGGTATAGGGCCAGTCCTATGCCGAGAATGAGACTCGAGATGGAGATGTCCATAGGCGCCAAAGCTCTTGCATTCGTGGCGAAGAAGAATATGCCTAGACCAAAGGCCACTACACCGCACAGTGCTGGAACCGGAACTCCACCAACTTCAGACTTTATGCTAGCGTATATCTCCGGTCGCACAATCGGCAGTAAGGCCAACGCCAGTCCTGTGAACAGATAGCCCAGTAGGTACATGAAAGTCGCGTTGATCCCGCCTGCCAGCGTTCTCAGAGGGCCGAGCACTGGCGATGAGATGACTATTCCTATGACTCCTCCGACTATCATGAAGATGATTGCCCATGTCGGTGTGTGGAACCTCTCGCTGACATTCGCGAACCTCTCCGGGAAGAACCTGTCGAACGCGATGGAGAACACTCGTCTCGTCTCCATCATCAACGCTGCAGGGTTCACGTGATACAGACTAAACGCGCCTGCCGTTGCTATAAGGAATGCGAGAAGAACGTTTCCGCTGGCAAATATGACACCAAACATTGGCAGCACAGGCTCAATCTTTGGTGTAATCACGAACGATGCCCTAGCTTTGTAGTATGCCCAGTTGTACATATTGATGAATTCACCGCCGGAGAAGAATGCGGACGCTGCTAGACTTATGTATATTACTGCCGTGATGAGAGTGCCAGAGATGATTCCTATCATCATGTTTCTCTTCGGGTTCTTTATTTCGCCGGACCATTGCGCTGGATTGTGGAACCCGGAATAGGCGAATAGTGCTGCTCCTGCCACGGCCGTAATCGTAGCGTCAAAGTTTGGTGCTTCCAGTTTGTATCCAGTGGTCTTGGCGATTGTAATGATCTCCTGGTAGGAGCCTGCTCCCCAGACTGCGTCCCACGCCTTGGTGAACGTTGCTGGATTGTACGGGTTGGCAAAGTTCAGCAGGATACAAATGATCCCGCCGAGGAGCGGGATGAACCATATCACAGCTGTGTAGGCTTTGAACACAGTCCCTCCGACTGTCATGAAGAACCAGACAGTCAACAGGAGGAGTATTGCTCCCGCGAGAGTTATCATCGGGTTAGGTGGCGCTGAGAGGAATGTGCCGAAGTCTGCCAAGGCCCGGTCACCTGCCCCCTGGCCTAGCATTCGCAAAGCAATGCCCCACAAACCCACATCCGTTACCAGCAGGAACCCTATCGAGAACCATCTTCCGAGAAAGTTTCCAATGGTCACGACGTAGCCAAGTGCTGGGTTGATAGTTCTTGAGATGAATACGTAGTCTCCACCAGCCCTAGGCATACAGGAGGCCAGCCATGCATATGAGATAGCGAAGAAGAAGGCTGGAATCAACCCTATAACGAAAGCAAGTACCGGATCCGAGCCAGGATACGTGTACGGCATCCTGATCGATAGTCCCCAGATCCCGGCACCTATCATGTTGTTCATAGCCATCATGAGACACATGAAAGGACCGAATTCTCTAACGAGCCCAGTAGCCTCTCGAACGAAAAGTCCTTTAGACATTTTCAACCCCGAGAGTACAGCCGCGCACTGTCTATAAAAGGCTTTATTCTTGCGCGCGTTTCTGGTATAACCATACGCGGCAATCTTCGAACTATGAGCTAGCTAGCAACTCGCCAGTGCCCTTGAACTTTCTCTCCGCTCAAGAAGACCAAGTAGCCTCGCAGCACACCTTCAGCATATTCCGACCCAGGATTGACGCAAAGAGTTCGGCCGAACCGCCTGAAACCGGCTGACTCGTGTATGTGCCCGTGCAATCCAAGCAGAGGTTTGTATTTATCTATCATATGTCTGACAGCCTTACTGCCCATCGGCTCAAGCTGCACTCCTCCGATGCTGACCTTGACCGAGAAATCGTCTGTGAGTTTCGGAGCGGTGTCAAGTCCCGAGTTGTATGGTGGTGCGTGGAAGTTGCATATGAACTTCTGGTAGTTCTCTGCTTTTTTCATCAACTCGTCTAACATAGGCTCGAGCTTCTCATCAGGAGCTTCTCTGGCGGTTTTCCAGGGAGTCGGGTTCACCCAGCCGCATGTGACCATGTCATAGCCATCGGGAAGATGTACGAGTTTCTTCTCGCTTGCGACTACTGTGTCGCTCTTCTCAAGGATCTCGTCAACAATGAAGCGGTCATCGTTTCCTGGAGAAACATAAAGCTGCGACTTGCCCTTGAACCTAGTTGAGGCGAGATCCACCCATTCTTGGATCCGTTTTGCCATTTGCTCGTTGAAGATGTCCTTCTGAGCCTGCTCGTCTTTACTCAGCCTCTGAACTTCTTCCTTTCCACAAGGATATGGATAGTAGCCAGCGTTTGCTATTTGCACGCATTCTTCCTTCAGTTGTGCCTCTGTCAGCTTCGCGTCCCTGCCGAAGAGACTGTACGAGTACTCTGCCCCCTCTTTGACTATTGGAACTACCATCTTTCCCGTAAGGTCTCCTCCCAAGATTGCTATGTCGACCTTGTAGTGGCCGATCACCCCGAGGAATTTCTTCCAACAGATGTCGCTACCGTGAACGTCAGAGGCAAAGAAAAGCTTCAGCATATTCTCCTGTCCTCATGCAGATTCGTCAGAGCATACATGAATAGATAGGGCCTATAAATTGAATTAGGTATTTGGCCCAAAATCCCCTGATTTGATTTTGCAGTGATCAGACTAGATCCTAGACTCACAGGTCATCTTGATCACTTTCAAAGAGGCTGTTTTGGAGACATCTGCTGTCAGAGAATTCTACCAGTACCTTTTTCTGTGATTTGATCGATCTTAAGCAAGGGACAGACGGCTTGACGCGGTGCATTCTCTTTCGAGATTATGATGGATTCGAATATGATCTTGAGACTCCCCTAAGCAGAAAGGTCGAGTATGAGCGGATTAGGAGAGATCTCGAGGTACCTGACTACGTTCACAAGTCAGACTTCCATCTCGAAAGGGGCTTGGTCACCGTCTGGGCTGGAATGAATGCCCATCGTACGAAGGAACTCTTCACGGAAACGGTTGCTCAAAGCGCAGCCAAGGCCCCTATACCTGTGCTCTTCTTCGGTGGGGCAGCTGTCCGCATGCTATGTCGAAGTGCAAACGATCCTTCAAACCCTCTCTTCCGTGAATTGAATGACATAGACCTGATTGCGCCAAGAAGCCGCGCACAAGACCTATACAAGCTACTACTGGCTATGGGAGATCTGTGCGGAACAAGATACCACTATTTTGTCACCCGCTCTGATCGAAGGTTCAACGCCATGAGAGCTGGAAAACGGTACAGGGTCAGAACGATTGAGAAGATACTTGATGACGGAGGCGTTCAAAGCGGTGTTCTTGACATATTCACAGACTCGGTAGATCTACGACACAAGGTTGACGTTCGGGACATATTCAACCTGCCAAAAGAGAATCTGTACACTGTGGGCTTGCACAATATCCTTCTGACGAAATGTCAATACATCTTTGATGTTCCGGCAAACGCCAAGGATGAACTGGTTCGTCAACAATTAGACTATCGTATCCTCAACTATCCTCACTACAGGAACGATCGTCTTCTAATGGGAATTGAAGAGAAGGACATGAAAGATCTGTGCGCACTATTCCTCGATCATGAAGTCGGTACGGGAGGAGTGGACATCAGCCTGGAGAAGATACGTCACATCCTCGAAAGAGACAAGAAGTTTGCCCTGACTTTCAGACTCAACTTGGAGAACATACTAAGAAACGAAAACATTCTCAAGGAGATCGGAATCCCTAGCGTCAACATCTCACAAATCTTCTCGCGCATTCAAAACGTTCTAGATTCTACGCCCAGCGTGGAGAAGAAATGGAACAACCCATGGTGGGATGTTGACGTTGAAACCCCCCAGATATTCGGAAAGACTCAGAGCGGATAGACAGGAACCTTGGTCCAACAACAGTCTTTAGACAGGAATGCAAGAGGCGTTTTCAGATCCAAATATGTTTTTAAGCAATGCGATCCGAACAGAACCCGTTCAAGGGAGAAAGTGATGCCTACAGAGATCTTTGATGCCGAGGAGTTTGTCAAGCTATCTGAGGTAGCCCTAGCCTGTAGAGTGAAGAGGCTGAAGGATCTCGTGAAACTGAAACTACGGACCCCGAGCATGCTCTACACGATTAAACTACAAGCGCCTCAGGCAGAGGAAGCCCTCAAACGCATCAAATGTGAGATACAGGAAGTCTAGCCTCAGACTGGAAAGACTATTGAATATGCAACGATAAAGGCTCGTCTGAGAGGAGCCTGTCTTGACAAAGCTGGCAGATCTCTTTCAATCCAAAGCTCAGACCAGGCTCATTGAATACATGCTCGAAAACAGAAGCAAAGTCTTCAACCAATCTACTCTGGCCAGATTTCTGGACTGCTCTCCTTCGACAATAGCCAGAATCATTGAGCCATTAGTTAAGGAGAATATCGTTGTTTATGAGCGGTTCAACCAGGGCATGAAGGTTCTCTGCTTGAACCTGGAAGAGGGGAAGACGAAGTTGCTTCTGGAATTCCATGAGAAGTTGAAATCTCTCTAACAGCTGGGACTGCTTACTTTCCTCTTTCCTTCTCGGCTAGACTCTTGAACTTGTCAGCCAAGGAGTCACATAGGAGCGCACAGACTCTCCATTGACGTAAATTGTAGTTTATCCTCAGCTGCTCCATGGCTTCACATACGCTATCTTCTTCTTCTGGGTTCACGAGTCCCGACCTCATGGTCGACCCGTATAGGCAAACGCACGATATAAAAAGCTGATCGTAGAAGAAAGACACACATTCTCAAGAGCCCCATGGGAACCGGAAGAGTCTGAGAATTGCGGATATTTCGGAGAGATTTGAAACATGGTACCGTGCAGGTGTTAGTTCAAACGCTCGACGATCTGTGGCATCTCTACAACACCATCGAAAGAGATGACCTAGTAAAGGCTCGAACGACTCGCGAGATCAAGATTGAAGGGCCTGGCCGTCCATCTAGTCGAAGGAAGTCGATCTCTCTTACCCTGAAAGTCGAGAAGATCTACTTCGATAGGACAATCATGAGACTTAGAATCCTCGGCGTAGTCATTGAAGCTCCAGAAGATCTACACATCCAAGGCTCCCATCATACGTTGAACCTGGAGCAAGGAAGTCAAGTAGTGATCGCCAAGAATAGCTGGCACAAGCACCAACTCGACAGATTGGAACGAGCTGTTCTGAAACAAGAACCAGTAGTTTTGGTCGCCATGGATTTCGAAGAAGCATGCGTAGCAGTTCTTCGAAGCTACGGTTTGGAAGTAAAGGCTCAGGTCCGTTCAAGTCTTCCAGGTAAGAGAGAGCCTGAGAAGCGAGAGACGGCTCTTAGGAAGTATTACAGCGAGGTTGTGGATCTGATTGGTTCAGTCAACAAGGATTTGAAAGGGAGAATCGTTGTTGTCGGACCGGGTTTCGCAAAAGAGAGGTTCGCTATCTTCGCCAGAGAAGAGGCTCCTGAAGTGGCAGCCAAGATTGTTTCCGTCAAGAGTGTCGGCAACGCAGGTGAGGCAGGAGCTTACGAGGCAATTAGATGCGGAGTCCTGAACAAGGTTCTGAGAGATGCAAGGACCATGGAAGAGATGTCTGCTGTGGAGGAGGTCTTGAGAAGACTGGGAACTTCGAAAGGAGACGTTTCCTATGGGTCGGAACAGGTATTCCAAGACGCGTCTGAGGGAGCCGTTGAAAAGATCCTCATATGTGACCAAACTCTGCGAGAAGCAAATGAAGAGAGCAGAAGATTGATCGATGAGACGATTCGGAATGTTGAGGACAAAGGGGGAAGAGTATTGATAGTTAGTTGTGAGCATGAGGGAGGGGCGAAGCTGAACTCGCTGGGTGGATTAGCGGCATTATTGCGGTATGCTAAGCATCGATAGGATTTCCTATGCACGTCAACAATGGAATATGTGTGTCATACCACAGTAACAAGAGATCTGTGAGCCTACCCACGGCACAGAAACAGCTTATTTAACTACGGTCTTTTCCTCGAGAGATATTCTCGTCGCACAGCTGGGTTTGATTCAACGATTCTCTTCAGCACCTCTTCGAACTGTTCTTCTTCTGATAGATGTTCAACGACAAAAACACCTGTTCTGCCAATCTTGTCTCTTCGAGTGAGGACTCTTACTCTTTCTTTGACTATGTCAGGGCTGACGCCTACGATTCTCGCTACCTCTGACTCTCTTGCGATGACTTGAGACTCAAAGTGTCCTCTTTCGGTCGGCTCTATCAACGTGAGTCTTTTCGTGACTCCTGGCGTTCGTCGACCCGTGCGAATGGCTTCGAGATCAAGCATGCCGCCGAACTTGTAGAATTCGTATTCAAGTCTCTTGAACTTCAAGAGAGGAAAGGTAACCGAGGCGGTCTCCTCCGGGTTCAGATATATGTGACCCTTCGGTGAATGACTAGGCGTCGCCTGAGTGACAACCCTCGAGAACAGTTCGTGGCCTTGCCGAGTTAGGGATAGTTCGAGCTGGTAGGAAGGAACCATTTGAGGAACCAAGACATCAACATCGCTATCTTCCTGCACATCTCCCCTCGCAACGCTGCCATGGATTGCTGATTGGAAACCCGAGGCGTCCAGTGTTCCCATAATCTGCAGAGCCTTCTTTCTCTTCTCCTCTAAGACCCTCCAGTGGTCGTTGTCGTAGACATGTTCAGTTCTGTCCGCCTTGGCAACAGTCTTTTCCGCCAAACCCAACCACTCTTGGCCACCTGTGCGCTTCGGCTATTGCTACTATTAGATGCTTCCCGTTGTTCAGCTCAATGGCTCTCGCTATCCTTGTTAGTGGATTAGATATTTCATCAAGATATTGTGAATTAGAGCGAACGATTGGTCTACCAAATCCAATCTCCTCTATTGTCACAGAATTCCTACTGTCAGAGATTTGCACCTGAAAATCGATTCGGTGACCACTGCGGCTTCCCCATGAGTTGAAGGCTGATGAAATCAAAAGATAATTAGGGGGGAGCTATCAAGCAACGACGAAAAGGGTAGCTTAGGACGTCTCCGTGACTTGGTCGAAGAAACAGTCTGGTGGATGCAGGGTGCGGTGGCAATTGGCCTCTACTTGGCAGGCTGGACAGTGCTGTTCCTTCTGGCTAAGCGCTTCAATCTTGAGGAGAAAGGGTTGAAGGTGGGACCACTCTACTTTGTCTACAAGACAACTTTACTGAACCGAACATTGGGGCGTTTTGCCAGAAAGATGCGTCGAGTATGGCGCGTCTTTTTCAGTATGGGAGCAGCAGTTGGCGTAGGAATGCTGGTGCTCATCGTCTTCCAGCTTGTAAGAAACGCGTTCAATCTAGTCTACAGAACGCGCGAGGCAGGGCCGGTTCAAGTTCTCCTTCCAATACCGGGACTCACAATGAGATGGGAGATCTTCCCCTATGTTATCGTTGCTCTCTGTGTTCTAGTGATCACTCACGAGGGAGCTCACGCCATAGCGAGCCTCGTCGAAGGGATTTCGCTGAAGTCTTCTGGAGTGTTCCTTGCAGCAGCTATCCCGGGTGGCCTAGTTGAACTAGACGATGAGAAGTTGGACAAGAGCCCATACTCAACTCAACTCAGAGTCTTCGCAGCGGGATCCTCTGCGAACATGGCTGTGTCACTAATTTTTCTCCTTCTCATGGCAAATTTCGCCTTGACGATCAGTCCTTTCTATACAATAGTTCCTTCTGGAGTTCTGGTTGGAGGAACGACAAACGGATACCCGGCTGAGATAGCCGGAATCCAAGCCGGTGACATTATCCAAGGCATAGATGAAACAAGAATAGCTAATCTTGATGGTCTCAGAGCTTACATGGCACAGGTCAAACCAGGTTCCACCGTCACGATTTCGACTTCAAGAGGGGAACTTGGTCTTGTGACTGCTCCAGACCCGAACAACGGAACACATGCCGTTCTAGGAGTCACTCAACTCACAGATCACATAGTCTATTCGCCAAAACTGAGCTTTCTTTCTCCAGATCTGCCTAGACAGTTGTACAATGTTGAGTTCTGGATCTACTTTGTAACCGTCAATGTGGCCCTGATCAACATGCTTCCTCTGTTTCCTCTTGACGGAGACAGATTTCTAATAGCGCTTCTAGGATCTCTGGGAGTGCGCAACGGCAAGATGATCAGGTCAGCGATGAGTGCTTTCTCTTTTGCTATTCTGGCCTTGAATCTAGTCCTTTCGTACTCGATGTTTGGGTTCGTAAAGATCTGAAGGTACAGCGGTTGAGATGTGGTTTCTGTGCGAACTCTGCCATCTACAAGCGGCCTTATGAAGGTGCGGCCTTGTGCAAGACGTGTTATCTGAAGAATATCGAGGAAAAGATTCGCAGAACAATCTCCAAGTATGACATGCTGAGATATGATGATCACATCGCGATAGCTGTCTCTGGTGGAAAGGACAGTCTTACACTACTGAGAATCCTGCGGAAGGTCGAGAGAAGATTTCCAAAGGCAAGACTCACGGCGATTACAGTTGATGAAGGCATTAGAGGGTATAGGGCTGAGGCGATCAAGCTGGCGCGAAGATACTGTAATGAACTGGAAGTTGATCACGTCGTTGTGTCATTTCGTGAACTCTTTGGAACAACCCTTGATAAAATAGTTCGTTCGAAGAAGCAACTTTCACCATGCTCATACTGTGGGGTTCTGAGACGGAGAGCGATTCATATCGGGGCGAAAAGAGTGAAGGCAAACAAGATTGCGACCGCCCACAACTTGGATGATGAGGTGCAAACGATACTGTTAAACATCTTTCATGGAGACGCAAAGAGAATAGCGAGAGTCGAACCTGTGCTCATTGATCCGGCAGGCCGATTCCTAGAAAGAATCAAGCCCATGTGCGAAATCCCTGAGAAAGAGGTTGCTCTATTCGCTCATCTTGCGGGGATTGAGTTCCAAACATGCCCTTGCCCATACCTGAAAACTGCCCTTAGAAATGATGTCAGAGAGATGTTGAACAGAGTTGAGCAAAAGCATCCAGGTACAAAGTTCACCGTCTTCAGATCAATGGAACGGATTCGTGATTATCTCAAAGCAGCAATGCCACCAGCGGAGTTGAAGAACTGTAGAAATTGCGGAGAACCCACAACACAAGCCCTTTGTGAGGTCTGCAAAACATTGGACGTGACCCCTCGATGATCTCACGGATACTCCACTGGGCATAGAGCAGACATCAAACGCTATCATGCAAGCGGCGGATTGCTGCCACTCTTAAGAGCACGCTGAATTGGTCTTTGTCAAGAAACCAGCTACATGCTCATGAAGATGGAAAAAAAGAGAATTTAATATTAGTCGCTGACTCAATTGATCTCGGCGGTGGTGAGGGATCGGGGAGATAGCCGTTCCCTGTTGCCTGAAATCGGCTACATGCAGGGATCCGCCAACCTATGGGAGTGGCACCACCGAACAGATGTAGCCCTTGGTTGCTGACAATGATATCTTGCCCTGTCAGGCCAGTGGAGGAGGAGCCTCTTTCGAAGGAAAGAAACTATCTCCCTGCTGCTGAACCCGATCAGGCTCGGAAGAGAGCAGTCGTAAAGCAGACACCCAGGCGCTGGCAGGATCACAGGGTGTAGAAGGCAACTGAGACAACTACGCTGGGAGGAGTGCTCATCCCATGGGGATGTCACCACCGCTACGGTTCATCCCTAAACGCTTATTTGAGGCATGAAATCAAGATAGCAAGCCGAAATTGAGAATGATAGGTGCCATACATACTTGAGCAAAGAATCAAAGAAACCCTTGCCTGACGTCAAACTGTTTGGAAAATGGAGCATGCAAGGCATGGAGGTAGGAGATCAAGGCCTCCAGCGGTATCTTGCTCTGAAGCCCATAGTGACTCCTCACACAGGGGGGCGTCATGAGCATAAGCGGTTCATGAAGTCATCCCTTAACATTGTAGAGCGTTTGGTAAACAACATGATGAGGCATGGAAAGGCGGGGGGAAAGAAAGCCAAGGCAAACGGTGTCGTGAGAAACGCTTTTGACGTCGTCCATTTGAAGACCGGGAAGAACCCGATGGAGGTACTCATCCAGGCCATTCAGAACTCTGCTCCCTGTGAGGGAACAACTAGAGTAAGCTACGGTGGGATCGTCTATCATCAGGCTGTGGACATAGCTCCTCAGCGTAGACTTGATCTCGCTCTGAGGTTCATTGCTGATGGAGCAAGGAAGGTATCATTCAGTAACCCCAAGACGATTGACGAATGCTTGGCAGATGAAATCATTGCAGCAGCCCACCGAGACAGCAAGAGCTTCTCCATTCAAAAGAGAGATGAAATGGAGCGAGTTGCCCTCTCATCACGTTAGGTTGCAACGGATTTCCTTTTTTCGTTGTTCTTGCGGTCTAATTCCAGAGTCAAAGGTTAAATATTTCAGTTCTGATTTAGACTAACGATCGCGTTAGAAATCCGGAGGAAGAATATCCACTTGAGTTCATCCCAGAAGCCGCACCTGAACCTCGTCGTGATCGGACACGTAGACCACGGAAAGAGCACAATGGCAGGCCACCTGCTCTTCCTGACAGGTTACGTCGATCAGAAGACTATTGACGCCTACGCGAAGGAATCAGAGAAGACAGGTGCAGGACAGACATTCAAATTCGCTTGGGTATTGGACAGTCTAAAGGAAGAGAGAGAAAGAGGAGTCACCATCGACCTCAGCTTCAGAAAGTTCGAGACACCAAAGGTTTTCTACACCGTTATCGACTGCCCTGGCCACAAGGACTTCATCAAGAACATGATCACGGGTACCAGCCAAGCAGACACCGCAATACTGGTGATCTCCACGAAGACGGGAGAGTTCGAAGTGGCTGTTGGTCCGGGTGGGCAGGCCAGAGAGCACGCTTTCCTCGCAAGAACCCTGGGAGTATCGCAGCTAATCGTGGCTATGAACAAAATCGATGACGCTACGGTCAACTACTCCAAGGAACGGATTGAAGCATGCAAGAAGGAGATTGAGGGCCTGCTCAAGGTTGTCGGTTTCGACACATCCAAGATCAACTTCATTCCTATCTCAGGCTGGAACGGCGACAACTTGGTGAAACTCAGTGATAAGACGCCGTGGTATAAGGGACCAACAGTTGTCGAGGTCCTTGACAGTTTCGTTGCGCCTCCGAAGCCAACAGATAAACCGCTCAGGATTCCAGTTCAGGACGTATACACCATTACTGGAGTAGGAACGGTCCCGGTGGGACGTGTTGAAACAGGAATCTTGAAGACAAATGACACATTGATCTTCAACCCTTCAGGAGCAAGCGGTGAATGCAAGACAATTGAAACGCATCATGTAGTCATCCCTCAGGCCGTACCAGGTGACAACATCGGGTTCAACGTGAAAGGGATCGCAAGGACCGATATTCATAGGGGAGACGTGGCGGGACACACCGACAAGCCACCGACGATAGTCAAAGAGTTCATAGGCCGAGTCATAATAATTCAGCATCCGACAGCAATCGCTGCAGGATATACGCCCGTTCTCCACGCACACACAGCCACAATGGCAGTAACCTTCACAGAGCTGCTACAGAAAATTGATTCTAGAACTGGACAGGTGACCGAGGAGAAACCATCATTCCTCAAGACCGGCGACAGCGCTCTTGTGAAGATGAGACCCGTAAGACCAATGGTCATCGAGAGCTACTCAGAGTTCCCACAACTGGGAAGATTCGCCATCAGAGACATGGGAACAACCGTCGCGGTCGGCGTCGTCCAGCAGATCACTGAGAAGACTGAGAAAGCTTAGACCATCCCCTCAACGCTTTTAAACCGCCCTAGCTTCTACTAGTTGGCCCCGTTCAGTTAGGGTGGAGTGTAAAATTCAGGGATGGTCAGTAAGGCAAGGATTAGACTGTCGAGTACAGACCCAGGGGATCTAAACTCGATTTGCGACGAAATCAGTAAGATAGCGGAGAAGACCGGCGTTAAACTTAGGGGACCAATTCCTCTCCCTACAAAGAGACTAGTTATTCCAACAAGGAAAAGCCCATGTGGACAAGGAACTCATACATGGGACAAGTTTGAGTCGAGAATCCATAAGCGTCTGGTGGATGTCGACCCAAATGAAAGATTTCTCAAACGTCTGATGAGGATAAAGACTCCTGAGTCAGTTTTTGTAGAGATCGAACTGGTCTAGATAACTAAGATTTCTCTCTCGAACCTAGTCACGCGTTCTCATGTCTAGTTCAAGTTGACTGCCTGAGTTATGCTTATCTACACCATCCTGAGAGTTCTCGTGAACCACTTCCAATCAGACGGCGCACTTCATGGAACTCTCAATTGAATCTCGGAATGTTTCTCGCATATTCAAAAGCGGAAAGAGTGGCAGCGTGCTCAAGGCGCTTGACAATGTCAGCATGGGCATCAGAAAAGGAGAGCTATTTGGGTTTCTTGGCCCCAATGGGGCCGGGAAGACCACCCTGATCAAGATCTTTTGCACGCTACTCCTCCCCACCAGCGGCTCCGCATATGTGCGCGGGCATGATGTTGTCAAAGAGGCAAGCTCTGTTCGCAAAATTATCAACATGATCTCAGGAGGCGAAACTCCTGGATATGGTATCCTCACAGTCGCAGAGAACCTATGGTTCTTTTCTCAACTGTACGGTATTAGAGGGGACGTTGCGAAAGCCAGAGTGAAAGAACTTCTCGAAGCAGTTGGCCTAGCCGACCAAGAGAAAACCAGAATGAACAGACTATCTTCAGGAATGAAGCAGCGGCTAAACGTTGCTAGAGGATTCATGAACGATCCTGAAGTTCTCTTCCTAGACGAACCGACTCTTGGGCTAGACGTTCTCTCGGCGAAGAAGATACGAGGCTACATCAGGAACTGGGTGAATACTCACCTAGAGAAGACTGTTCTATTGACTACTCACTACATGGCTGAAGCAGATGAGCTCTGCGACAGGGTCGGCATCATACATGAAGGAAGAGTAGTTGCATGTGACGAACCTTCGACTCTGAAAGCGATGGTGAAGGACAAGACTGTGTTTCAGTTTCAGGTCGCTGGAGCCAGCGATTATACTAGACTCAATGTGGTCAAAGGTGTCGTGGGACTTTCGTGGGCACACCACATCGAGAGCGATACCTCGACCCTGAAAGTTGTGCTGTCAGAGGAGACAGCTGTGGCGGAAATTGAATCGGCTTTGAAGGAGTTGGGCTCTCGTATACTATCGGTAGAGTCACCTGAACCTACGCTGGAGGACGTATTCATACACCTAGTGGGAAAGGGATTGGAGTGAACCGGATCTCTTTCTCAGGTGATCTGGAGAGAAATCTTCGGGTCATAATCGCCCGAAGCTACGTCCGCATCGTTGGTGGATTCAGAGAACCAAGTTGGCTCATCTGGGACACCTTCCTTCCAATATTAAATCTGAGCGCGTATGTCTACGTTTACAAGGTCATGAATGCTCCGCCTGAGTTCACTGGTTTCGTTATTTTGGGCGGCGCTATGATGGCGTTCTGGTTGAACGTTCTTTGGGACATGGCGGCTCAGTTCTACTGGGAAAAGGAAACGGGAAACCTCGAACCGTTTCTAATTGCTCCGATATCGAGGATGGCCATGCTCATGGGAATGGCGATTGGGGGAATCTTCAATACAACGATTCGAGCCTTAGGGATCCTGACAGCCGGGATCCTTATCTTTCAAGTAGGGTTTCTCGTCAACGATCCCTTTGCTGCGCTTATCGTATTCGCTCTGACAATCACTGCGCTATACTCCCTGGGAATGGTCTTCGCTTCACTCTTCCTGATGTATGGAAGGGAAGCTTGGCATACTTCACAACTTCTTCAAGAACCGATCTACTTCCTTTCAGGATTCTACTTTCCCGTGAAGTTCCTACCTTTCTGGATTCAAGTTGTTGCTTCAGCTATTCCCGTCACATTTGGGCTGGACGCAATTAGAAGGATTCTGATCTTGGGCGCAGGCTTACAAGACGTGTCATTCGACATAGTCGCGCTGGCGATCTTCTCGTTTGTTCTCTTCTTCATGGCGAGGTGGGCACTCCGGTATATGGAAGGCCTGGGACAAAAGGAAGGGAGATTGACGCTGCGATGGCAATGAGAGACCTAGTTAGAGCATTCAAGGATTCCATTTGGCTGGGATGGAAGATTGACGCCAACTGGACTGATCCATGGCTCTTCGCGATCTATTCAGTGATTAGACCAATCGCAGGCATGCTCATAGTCATCTTCCTATTCTTCGTTGGAAGCCAGGTCGGAGGGGGAAATGATCCGAAATATCTGACGTACGTGTTTGTGGGAAACACGTTCTTCATTCTTGTCACTGAGATGATGCTTTCGATGGGATGGGTAATTCATGAAGACCGAGAACATTACGAGGTTTTGAAGTACATCTACATATCACCTGTAAGCATCTACGTCTACCTGCTGGGAAGAGCCTGCAGCACCGCACTAATTGCACTTATCTCCGTAGTGATCTCAATAATTTTTGGTGTGACAGTGCTCAGGATGCCGATAAACCTCTTCACCATAAACTATCCTGCGCTTGGCCTTTCTCTGGTCATCGGGCTTGTCGCTATCGCGTCGTTTGGCTTGATTCTTGCGAGTGTGTCGTTGTTAACGGCGAGACATGGAGGAGGAACGATAGGGCAAGCGGTCGCAGGTATTTTCTATCTCTTCTGCGGCATCATATTTCCTGTCTCAGCTCTACCGCCGTGGGCTCAAGCCCTGTCCAAAGTTCTTCCACTCACATATTGGATGAACATGGTGAGAGATTCAATGTTTGGAGTTGCACCGGCTGAGATTATGGATGATCTGACGGTGTTGATAGGATTCACCGCAGTTTTCTATCTGGTTTCGCTTGGGGTTCTTAGATTAGCAGACCACCTGGCAAGAAACAGAGGCTTGATCGACATAACCACAGAGCACTGAGAATCATCAGTGCCACTAGGTGCGATCTTTGATCGGAAGAGTGACCAGGATCATACTCATCTGAGTAGATTGGTTGTGACGTGGACGACGTGACATACGCATTCAGATGCCCAAAATGCTCCCGCATTCACAGCGAGGAGGAATACAGGGAGAGGAGATTCTGTAGAAAGTGTGGGACTTACCTTTCAGTCAAGGCCAAGATTTGGAAAGATAATTCAAAACAGGATGAGAATGTCCAGACTGACTCTGTAGGAATCTTTCCCTACGATCCATATCCCGAACAGCTTGACTTCATGAGAGACATAGAGCAGGTCGTTAGGCCGGGCGGAATACTAGTGGCCGAAGCCTGCCACGGTTTCGGAAAGACCGTATGCGCATTATCGGCTCTGCTTCCCTTAGACTCAAGAGTGATCTACGCTACTAGGACACATGAACAAGTTCGACAAGTTCTAGAAGAAATGGAGCGGATAAACCGCAAATCGTACAAAGAATTCTCAGCGGTCAACCTCGCGAGCAGGACCCATCTCTGCTTAGACAAGAGGTGCAACACTCTTTCTGCAAGAGAAGGATTGGAGGCCTGCAGGATTCTAAGAGAGGAGGAGAAATGTAGCTATCGATGGGAACTGAATGACGTGAGTCCGACTCTTCCCCCTGTGCTTTCGATAGGGGAAATGCGGAGATGCGGATATGCGGAGAAGATATGCCCGTACTTCTTGGCAAGAAAAGTCTCTGAGAATTCGAGGGTTGTTGTGGCGCCTTACCAATATGTCTTCGATTCGTCAATAAGAGAGAAGGTAAACCTCCAGCTAGGGGAAAAGATCCTAGTTTTCGATGAAGCTCATAACGCGGAAGCGATAGGCCTAGATGTTCTTAGTGACACCTTGTCAGACAGGACACTGCGATCGGCAAAACAGGAACTCCGCGGTGTAAGAAAGTCATCCAAGTTTCTGGATGGTTTGGAAGCGTACTTGGAGGAGAAGGTTCCTAATGAGGGAGCAATGACTCAATCCGGAGTGGAGTTTCATGAAGATCTGGAGAGAGTCTTTGGTAGAATCTCGATCTCCTTGTTGATTGATTCGACTGCAGAACTTGTGGAGTTTATTAGGAAAAGGAAAATGGAGCAGGGAGAGTATCCTGTATGCTATCTGAATGGTGTTCTCAGATTCCTTTCGCTAGTTGAGTCTGGCCCGAGGGATTGCTATGCCGCTGTACATCGAACAACGCGTCAGGGATTGAGAGTGATCGAATACAGGTGCCTTGATCCAAGCTTAGCGATTAGACCTGTGATCGATGAAGTGCATGGAACGTTGATCATGTCTGGAACATTGGCGCCGATGGAGCTGTACACTGAGATCATGGGCATTCCAAATGCGGAAATTAGAGCCTATTCTGCAATTGCAAGGCCTGAGAATGTTCGTCTTCTAATCGATCCATCAGTCACAACCAAGTTCTCAGAGAGAGGGGAAACTATGATGATTAGATATGGCGAGAAGATAGCGAGAATGGCTGCGTCGATTCCCCACGGAGTCTTACTCTTCTTTCCTCAAAGAAGATTCATGTTGAGAGCTCTTGACGATTGGAGAGATAAGGCAATAGTTGAGCGGCGTGGCTCCTCGACGTTTCTTGGTGGAAAACGACTGTTCGTGGAAGGAGAGGATGCTGAAGAGAACAGACGAGTAGTGGAAGAATACAAGAGAGAGGCTCAAGAAGAAGGCGCAGCTCTGTGCTGTGTCTTCAGAGGAAGAAATGCTGAAGGCTCGAACTTCCCGGATGAGCAGGCAAGGGGAGTGATACTGGTTGGCGTCCCATACGCAGACATTAGCGACCCAATCGTAAAGGCAAGAATGGAATATCTCAACAAGAAAGGCAAGGGATTAGGTGAGAAATGGTACGTTATGGATGCTTTCAAGGCCGCCAACCAGGCGATTGGCAGAGGGATACGACATAGAGATGACTGGTGCCGCTTCATCCTCATGGATCAGAGATACAGGACTCAACTGAACTTGTTGTCAGGCTGGGTCTTAACAGGAGACGTTCAGGAAGTTGAATCAGATGGCCGAACTCTCTCGTTCAAGGATTCTAGTTCTTCGGAAGATGCTGTGTATCGTAAGCTCTCACAGAGCATGAATGGTTCAGCCAATCGTGTTCAGTGAAACGAGGCCCATAGTCTGGCTATCTGCTGGCAAAGGTCGAAGTTTGCTAAGTGACAGTTCTCGCTAGTAACGCGCCTTTTCCGCTCTGATCGTTTCCAGGCCGTAGTATCGGCCTCTTGTGATCTTGGCAAGTTCCATGAGAAAGGCTGTTGGCTTCAGCTCGACGTGCCTGCCCCAGACAGAGGAAAGCTTCTCCTCCTCCCTATGATCCGTGTTTATGATGACTGTTCTGACTTGCGCATTTGCGAGCCTTCGAGCAAGATCCATCGAGTCTCCCTGAGCTGAGTTCATGTAGATCTTTCGGCTTCTGAGAGAGATCGGCGCATCCAGCGGGACGTTCGCTATACCATCCGTGATCACGATCAGAACTGGGACAAGGTCTCTGTTTCGGCGAACCTGTTCTATGAGCAGATCTAGCGCCTTGCTCAATCCGGCGGGCAAGGGCGTGAAGTTGCTCGCTCCGACATTGAACAGCTTACTTATCACCAGGTTCAGGTTAGTCGTTGGTTTTTGGAGAACAATAGCCTTGGATCCTTTGAAGACGATTAGTCCTACCCTGTCGCGTCTACGGTATGCGCTCTTGTGAAGGCTGAGTATTGCCCTTGCGACATTATCAAGAGAGGAGACCATGGACTCGCTCATGTCCAAGAGTACGACTACTGAGAGGGGAGATCGGTACTCTTTCACTTTCACTTGGACGTCTTCTGGCAGTATCTCGACTGCGACTCCCGGTTTTCTCCGCAATCCTGAGTGCAGGGCCGCGCTTCTGATGGTTGGAGATATGGCGACATCCCACGGTGTTTCTCGCGCGGGTTCGTACCAGACGTATCGTCCCGGATTCTGAGTGGAAACTGACTTCAATGCACCTCTGGCAATACTTCCTCGCGAACCTTGGGTGCGCTTCGTAAATGATCTTGCCAGACTCTCAAAGGTGAGATCCGATGGCACGTCGACGCTGTCTAGACTGCTTTGCGAGATCTTTTGTCCGTAGTCCAGCACCGTTTCGATCTTCCCTAACTTTGAAACGACGTGCAGTGGCACTATCTGTGCGTCGGGTGGCTCAAGCTCGATCTTCTTGGCTCCGGTCTGCGATAAGGTCTGCTCGTCAACAAAGAGTCTGGCCAGTCTCTCGAAAGTTGGCCTAAGAATCATCATCGTTCTCCTTCTCTGTCTTCCCAAGTAGAGGAAAGCAATAGCAGAGGCGACAAAAGCGAAGATCAACGCTGGGAAACTGGCTAGTTGTGCAGCCACTCCCCAAGAGTGACCAGTTGCGGCGTAGAATTCTATCATTATCATAAGCCCTGAAATGTAAAAGAGGATGACAGGAAGAAAGAAGAACGCAAAAATCATCAGGGCTACTTCGCGGAATGGTACTCTTCGAAGAACCATCACTGCGTGTGAAGGGGCTTCTCTGATCGTAGCGACTCCTCTGGCTATTCCGGTTCGCTTCATTGCAACGCCACGGTCGAAAACGGTTCTTACAGTCTGCTGGATCTCTCTCACGGTCGCAGGAGGATAGAAGCCTGATAGTCTCGTTCTGTGGCTGAGCGCCAGATCCGCTGCAATGCTGATATCTCCATCATTGATTTCCTCGCGGCCATCCAAAGCGGCCAGGGCCGCGGCTGCGCGGGTCATCACTATGTCTGGTCGATGACCGTCTACTTTCAGGTCTGCGCAGATTTGAGAGATCTTTCTGAGAGAGTCGTCGCCGATTTTGATTCTACTGAGATTATCTCTTGCGCCTTGAATCTTCGCGCGAAGAGTGTTGGTTTCCTTTAGAAGCTGTTGACGCAGGACTCTTGGATCCTTCTGAAATTGGTCTACTCGTTCAATCATAAGGGCCCTTTCTTTGACGGTTTGAAGGGTTGTGGTTTGTGCGTGGATTCCGAATCTGTCAAGGATCTGGGGTCGAAGATCTCCTTCTTCCCAGATCATCGTTCCTAGGAGTGTGAACCTCGCAGGGTGCTCTAGCTTTATCCCTTCTCTTTCCAGAAGGTTCCAGCCGCTTACGGATGAATCTAGAATGCAGTCAATCAAATGGTCTGGGAGTAAGTTTACGTTATCAACATAGAGAAAGTTCCGGTGCGCTCGGACCAGAAGCCCAGGGTCAAGGCATCGTCTACCCTTCAAGGCCTCTTCAAAGTCAAGAGACCCCAGAATCCTTTCCTCAGTGGTGCCAACTGGCACTTGGACAATGCTCATAGGCACCTCCACTTCTTCCAGCCCTGTCTCCTCAATCCTTCGCCTGCAATCGGGGCATGCGTTGTAAGCATCATCAGGATCGCAACCGTAAGGACATCCTTTAACTCGTCTAAGCTTTGGAAGAAGTTCAGCGAAGGCACGCACGATAGTGGACTTTCCCGTACCTTTAGGGCCTGAAATCAATACTCCGCCGATGCTTGGGTCTACGGCCGCTATCATCAAAGCAAGTTTGACGTTTTCCTGTCCAACAACAGCGGCGAACGGAAAAGATAGACCTCGCGTCGACAAGGTCATACCTCAGCCATAGACTCTTGTTAAGCCAGCATCTCTGGGCCGAGCACTTTTGTGAAAGCAGACTTGATCTCTTCGGATGTTGCAGGCTCCTCTGAGCCGCCTCTTCGTGTGCGGTGGCCTTGAGCCATCTCCGCGACTGTCAAGACATCCTGAGGAAGTACCTCGGTTCTTCCGTCGAATGCGGCGAGAGCTTTGGCTGATGCGGCCGTCACTATGTCAGGCCTGTGTCCGTCAACTTGTAGCTGGATCATGGCTTGTGCTATTCCTTGCAACAGCTTGCTTGACAATGTGACTTTAGGCAGGAGCTCACGCGCTTTGATGATTCTTTTGCTCAGCTCCTCCTGTTGTTCTCGGTATTTCTTTGAGAAGTTTTCTGGGTCTTCTCCGAACTGTAGGTTCTTCTCCACGATCTCGACCCGCTGCTTCTGATCGAATATGCCCACAACATCGACGTGTAGAGCGAATCGGTCGAGTAGCTGAGGTCTTAACTCGCCCTCTTCAGGGTTCATCGTCCCTATGAGAATGAATCTTGAGGGGTGTGCCATGGAGACTGCTTCTCTCTCAACCACGTTCCAGCCTGAAGCAGCAGCGTCCAAGATATCATCTACTATGTGATCTGGTAGAAGGTTGACTTCGTCTATGTAGAGGATATTCTGATTTGCCTCAGCAAGTACTCCAGGTTGAATAGATCTGACTCCTTCTTTTATGGCACGTTCGATGTCAAGGCTACCAATTACTCTGTCCTCTGTCGAGCCTATGGGAAGTGTAACGACCCGCATCTTTCTCTTCTGAGCGAGAATATTCTCTCCACGCTCATATCTCCCCAGACATTCTTCACACATGGTGGTTGGATCTGAGGGACTGCAATTGAAGGGATGATCGGGAACGACTTCTATTTCTGGCAGGACTTCGGCGAGAGCGCGAACAGCGAGGCTTTTCCCAGTGCCTTTCTGGCCTCTTATCAAGACGCCTCCTATCCGAGGGTTCACCGCGTTCAGGATCAGAGCAGTCTTTAGCTGGTCTTGGCCGACAATGGCTGTGAATGGAAAGGTTGAGCGATGTATGCTCATGCTCTCTCCGCTTCCTAGTGTCAGTCAGGTCAACATTTGCGCCATTCATTAATTTGTTGTTCGTCCAGCAGAAAGAAAGACTAGTACGTGTCGCAAGCTAGACAAAGACATATTTGGCTCTGGCAGGCCGGTTTAGTTGTCTACGCGGGGGTAGCAGAGCCAGGTCTAATGCGCGGGACGTCAGAGGAAGGACGCGCGAAACTCAAGATCGTCCGACCCGGATGAGGAGCTATCCCGTGGGGTAGCCCTTCGTGGGTTCGAATCCCACCCCCCGCACCATTCTTTTGTCGTTTTCCCCCTTTTTGGCGCTTTTATACGGCAATTCTGAAAAGGACTAGAATGCTTGAGACAATGCCGTTAGTCAATTTTCCGCGCGCGCTACTAAGTCTAACCACGTCAACTGTACGAACAGTTAATACCCTACCAAACCGATAACATTGGGCAGGCATGTATCTAACTATTATTCATTTAGAAAGTGACGATGAGAAATGAAGATCCCTCGGGAAGAGTACACACTTGAATCGTTTCTGCAGTACCTCACCGATCACATTGGTGAGTTATTTGCTCCCGAAGAACGAAAGTGGCTAAAGGTCTACCTCATATTCGTTCAAGTTGACTTTGACTGGATTAAACTCTTTAGCGAGTTCAAGCCTGAGCGATTTGGGCAATTTGTTCGTATACCAATTGGCACAGAGAGTTCGAATGTTGATTTCTACGCATACGAGTTCAAACCAGGGCTGTTAATGTTTTTCACGTCTTCTACCGAGGAAGACTACGAAAGGAGTTTGAAGAGGTTCATTGATTCAACAAGAGGAATCACCGAAATGTGGATTCCACCTGCACGCTTCGAAGAAGCCAAGATGCACATTTTGTCGAAATATGACGGTGAAATATACAAGTTCATTGGACGCAGAACGGCTATAACAAAGATCCCCGCAAAGATGCGTCCAGAGTATCAACGTCGAATCAGTTACTCGGGATTGGACGCTCAAGAAACTCTGAAAGAAGTACAAGAGACATATGGAGTTCTTCCCATTTCAATTGAGTTCGTTGTGGGACAAGACAAATTCAAGATCACGAATGACGGTTTGTTTGTCCTCCGAACAATCAACCCAAGGACTCTGCAGATCATGTTGGACGTTGTAGGCATCATTCTTCACAAGCAACTTCATATTGAGAAGATGGCGCAGAGAGTGTCCGCAAATATCCAGTTGATTCAAATTGGAGAACGGGAATTTCGTATTCCTGAGATTGTGGCAGCTAAGATCACGCTGAAGACTCAAGCGCTCAACGCGGTTTTGGTTGAGCGTATCTTTGGGGAACGTGAAGACATAGTAGAAGATGACGTACTGCCAGACCAAAGGCCATGGTCGGACGACTTCTCTTTTGTGGATAAAACCGTCCTTGAGGGGTCCCTTTCTTTCTCAGGTACAGTGATCGATGAATACAAGGGAACCATTTTCGGTTTGTCAGGCGGAGAAAATGAGATCCTACTTATACCTAAACATCACACGACCTTCGAATCGTTCGTGAGATTCTATCGGATGATTGTTGAAAAGATAGACGACGAAGCTGAGCTTTCACTACTGAGTGAAGAGATTGTCTGATATCAACGACGAGTTCCTTGACTATCTTACCTTTGAAGATCTTAAGACAAGCTATCTCAAGGAGAAAGGCGAGTGCATAAAGAGAATTGAACTTGAAGAAGGAGAGAAACGTGTTGAAAATGAGAGAAGGTTACGAGGCGAAATTCGCACCGACAGAGAGCACCGCAAGATCATAAATGCATGCTTGTATCCTTTTGCAACAAAGGTTTCACCGCTGCGAAAACTAGGCTACTGCTTCCTTCGAGCCGCGCCGCTGCTTGAGAAAGGTACGCGTAACCTAGACTTCGTGATTTACAAGGGTGTTCCTTCGGACGGAACTGCGATATTTGGAGAGGCAAAAGGGTCGGTCAGTGATCCATCCGAAATCGTGCGAGAAACTCTCGGTAGAAAACGTATAGTCGAATCCAATCGAGGCTACATTAATCGAATGTACCTCGGCGGAACCAATGCGAGCTATGAATACGTACTTGGAGTGAGTTCGGTAGATTCAAACAACGTTGCAAAGGCTGTAATACGACGCGATGGCGGGCTAATAATCTGGCATTCAGAGAGATCGCAAAATCCCGAGCTCACCATCTTCGTCCCCGGTGAGACCCACATCAGGGCCTCTATGATGCATGCTGAAGACCAGCTTAACAAGGAGCTGGGAAAGAAGGTGCCGACCAGTCTGGAGTTCAAGACCTTTTTCCTACAAAGTCACATTGTAGCGAAACTTCTTGTTCTTCTCAGTATCGATAAGCTTTCGCCAGACGAAACTTTCAGCCTCGAAGACGTGATCAAAGTAGTCGAGACAGAACTGAATTACATCGATGATTCCGCTACAATCCTTAAAGAGGCTCAAGCCATCCTACAGATGGGCATGGCTATAGGTTTCGTCGGAGTTGTGGACGAAAATCAGTATAAAATCAGATCTCGATACAAGTCGGCGGCCAGCAGAGAAACAGATCTGATGGACAAATGGGTCGAACATAGGCTGGGGGAACTGTTAAAGGAAAAGGTTGGAACGTCACTAGCAGAACTAGAATCCAAATACCGTAGCTTGAGAGAGAAGAAGAAAGATTTGAGACACTATCTCAAGTAAGAGGTTACTGGTAGATTGGCAGTTTACTAGTAAACTGGTGCGGGGTTCCCGCCCCCACACTATGTCCTTTGATCCATCAGAGGATGTTTTACGGATCTATTGCATAGGAATCCTCCATCCAGAATTTCGTCGGTTCTAAACGTGAATTGTCACCTAAACCCCCACACCAATCACCGAACCCCCGAAACGGGTCAAGTGAAATTGGTGTGGTCAAGATTATCATAATACCCCGACAATTATTGCCCGCCAAAATTTCGGGCAAAATTATCGGTCAAAGGAAATGCTGCCAGAAATACCTGTCCGAAGTGCGGTCGTTGGGTTCTCAAGATGGGGTAGTTTGGAGGTAAAGTGTTGTTGTGGGTCTCATGGTGCGGGCAACTGAATTTGAACATGCTACAGCAACGGAGTTTGACCCCAATTTGCGGATAACTCAGTTCATGGATACCCCTGCACGTGTCTCCTAACGTGAAGCTTTCCTTGTTTGATCGTCGATAGTCGTGAAGACCCTATGGTTTCGTCATAGCTTCTGTGATCCGATTTAGTATTGCCTGTGTGTCCAATTTCAACTGCGAGACTGGTAGTCCCGCCTTAATGATGCCCGATGCCTTTTCTTCTTCACTGATGAATAAGGCGCTATCAAGTTCGGCTATTGCTCGACGCAGTCGCAATCGAGTTTCTCTTTCGTCCACATTAGAGGGAAGCAAAGCGAGCAGTTTCTCCCTAGCATTGGTATAGAATTCCGCCTTCCGTGAGGCTATTATTGAAATGATCTCAAAACCCTTCTGCTGCATTTCTTAGGCACCAACCGCCTTCATTATTGCGAACTTGGCCAGTTCTTCTCCGCTTGTCGACAACGCCGAGCTGGTTGAGCCTCTCATCATCTCTGAGATCACTGCTTCTTTGATTCCCGTCTTAGTCGCTATCTCTTTGAATAAACCGCTCTGACTGGCTTTGCCTATCATTGCTGATGCGACAGCGTCGGCGGAACTTTGCGTGGCAACCTCCCCCAAGGACCCAGACACCCCCTGAATTGAACTTGGGCTGGTTTTCCCTTCAACGCTGATTTCTTTGTACACCTTCAGGAGACCGTAGCCAAGCTTCGAATAACTATACGCAGTGTAAGCTGGTATCAAGACCGCACCGAGTGGTGGTGAAGCAGCAGACAGACCATAGATGACAGCACTGGTCAGAGCTGACTTACCCACACTCTTGAAATAATCGCCAACTGGCATCACATGAGGTTGTAGAGACACACTGGGTTCTTGGCGGATAATGGTTCTCTCTTGATACTGGGGATAGTATCGTCGATAACGGCCTCCGTGGTGGGCTCCTCTACAGGAACAATGACACGCTGAAGGGGGAGATGTAGCATTCCAGCATCTCTCGTCGCAACTTGATCTGCGATAACCCATCGAGGGATATCTCGGTCTCCAGTAGTTGTTGCGCCTGTATCCTCCAAATCTTCTACTCAATGTATTCTCCTTTGACCTTGTTCTCTTGAACAGTTATGCGATGCCTAAACTGCAAGAGCGTATCAACGTCTGGTAGTCGCTACGAGGACGATGATGAAGAAGGCACATACGAGCAGTAATGGGATCACAAGGCTTTGATTTTGCCAGAACGGCACATTGACGGTTAGGCTCTGGGAACCAGTAATCGTCTGATGATTCGATGCGGATACGTAGAGCAATACAGAGTAGCTTCCTGAGCTACTCGGATTGACAGACCATGTGACAGTGACCGATTGACCACGAGCCAAGTCGCCAATAGGATGAGACAACTGCCCTGCTTGCAATGAAATCGTCGGGTCAAGTTTCAACGTTGCAGTCACGTTCTTGACAGTTTCCGTGCCAGTGTTTGTAATAGTGGCAGTCAAGGTAACAGTGTCCCCAATGTTGGCTGTGGTTGCGCTCTCGGTGAAACTCGCAATCGTCAGGATTGGAGTCGTGATTATGTGAATCTGCAATGCGTATTGAGAGTTTGCTGTTGTATCGATAACGTTGTCAGGGTTCTGCCCTATTCGTCCCCAAATTGGGGGAGGGCTTGAGTAGCTTTGGGCTCGGAGATTGATTACGTAGACTTCTCCTTGCTGAGTGCTCGTTGGAACTGTTATTGTGAAACCGACCTGTCTGATGTCTCCCGCACTTAGTAAGTCTATGTGGATGTGTCCGTTATCTACGGTCAACGGAGCACCCGGCTTCACCCAGAGTTCAAAATCGTACACTTGCTTGACCACCGTAATCACTAGATTGAATTGGATTTGAGTTCCTGGTTGCGCCGTGTCCGAAGGCAACTTGTAATCGATTGCCCACGCGGTGGTCTGCGCGGTTGCACCTTTTACTGTTGGAACTGATGAAAGCTCAGGCATAGCAAGGAAAGGCAGGCAGAGCAAGAAAAACAAAGCCAGGCTTTTCCGATTCGGTCGCAACAACTCTAATCGCTTTAATCATGGATGACAACGATATAGGTTAGCATGGACTCATGTGATAGAACAAAGTTCCATGGCGAACTGACTTGGAGAAGCCTCCCTTAAGGTATAGGGATCGCTTATACATGATAGCAAACGTGGTAGAGTATCTCATACTCGATAGCAAGATCGCGTCAAAGACAGAGATTATGAATCATTGTTCCTTGAGGCATGACCAAATCAATGATCTATTAAGCGTGGTAATTGCGAGCGGGTTCGTCACGATAATTAGCACTGACAAAGGGGAAAGATACAAGGTCACACCGCACGGATGTGACTGGTTTGGGAAGTGGGCGGCTGTATATGGGGACGTTAGGGAACCACGAAAACCCAAGAGACTTCCTTGGAGCCGAAACATTCAAGATAGTCCTGCATGGTAGGACATAGGTGATCGACATGTCAGACAGCTTGGTTTCGACCATTCAGGAATTATTCGAGACTCAAAGTCGTGATAGCCGCATCACTATGGCCGTGAGTCTGGCAACCATGATGACGGCGCCCTTTGCAATATGGGCAGGAGGAAGTGTACTATCACTCGTCAGTCAACCTGCCTTCATCTATTGGAATGGCCCCTCTGCCATCACAATCATACTGATTACTGTGTATCTGCTAGGTTTCGCCGCTCTCTGGACACTGATCAGTTTATTGCAACTTCGCGTAGCATTGAAGTGGCGCACGAGAGACAAGCGTCTCTCTGAGGCTTACAAGTCACTCCTCCGCGAAGTCAAAGAACAGTAATTGTTTCCCGCGCAGAGCGAGTCATTGCTCCGCAACCTCACTGATAGAATACTGGAGCGCGCGCTTCAGAATTGCGGGAAGACGCCCCCAAGAGGATTCCGAAAGTAGTTTTTCCAGCACATTGGCTGGGCATGGAACACAAAGGCTTCACAATATTCGAAGTTGATGACCCACAGCAACTTGTAAACGTGGCAGCACATTTCTTCCCACAGAAAAGATCCAAGTTCGTACCCATATTCGAAAAAGCTATGGTGCAAGAAATGTATAGGAAAGTGGAGAAATAATCTGAAGCGTCACCAAGAAAACACCTTTTCATTTTCTGTCATGTGTGTGCGCACCACTCTGGTCGCATACGTTTTTACTGGTAAACTGGTGCGGGGTTCCCACCCCCGACTAGTCAGAACCTACCGTTGCTGAATCTCCCTTGTGAAAATGAACGGAAAGCAGCAGAAAATATCTCTGATCGCACCCGCTGAGAATGCATTTGATCTGGCCTAACAATTCTCTCTCGAATCTTGGAAAATGCTCGAACTCTATGTATAGATTGTCACAACATGGAGACTGCAAAACACCAAATGGAAGAATGGATGAAACGAATGAACGAATGCCCATGGCTCAAGAAGTTGGAATAAACGCACAAAAGAAGCCATGATCAACCTTTAGGTTTTCGTAGTGTTCTTCTCGATTCCCTTTAGTTTCAGGAAGAGTTCTTTTTCCGTTACTATGTCCCCGATTGCATATTTGTAGAAATCTGTTTGTGTATCTCCCTTTGTTCGTACAAATTCATTAAAACTATCCAAAATTGCCATACCACCGCAGATCTTGTCGAGCGCATAACCATAAGAAAAATCGTAACTCCAGCCACGTTCATTTTGGAATTTATTTGCGCCCTCTTTTGCTTTATCTATAACATGTAGAAGTTGTTTGAATTTATCTGAACGTTTGGTCATTATTTCTTTGTGTGTACAAGGTATTTCAAGAACTTTGCAGACTTCCTCAAGTCTTGGTTTGCGTCTTTGCAACGCCTGTCTAACAAATTCCATAGCAGGCAACTCAGTTATTTCAACAATTTGTGTCGAAGGAATTGCTACACCAAGAAACTCCTTTATCCGTCGAACATCAAAACTTATGTTGAACCCCAGAAAACTATCGCCAGCTTGCATTAGTGCAATTATTCTATCTTTCGCCACAGTCAAATCTGCATAAGGAGCATTTTCATAATAGAGTTTGCCATTGGTTCCATCCAGAAGCTGAATCGAAATAACCCTTTTGTTGTCCTTCTCAATATCATAGCCAGTATTTTCTGTTTCAATATCAAGGGTAATTATTTCAGGTGGCATTCTTAGTCTGCCTTCACTTTGCCTCCGCTCATTGAGTCTACATACAGTAGTGGTCATGGTCTAGCCGATTTTGGTGTACCTGTAGCGGTCTTTGATGTTCTGGTGCAAATAATGCCCCTTTGAGCTGGCGTCCACAAGCCCTTGATACTCCGCCTCTGGCACATCGTAGTATTCGTAAACAGCCCCGCTTCTGAACTCGACCCGCAATGTTCGAGTCGCCGAATCGTACCCAACACTTGCAAGGTTCGAGGATGACACAGCGGTCATCTTCATTTCTCAACAGCTCCTTACCATTGGATCTGAGTTAGCTTTCCGTCATTTCGATTTTCCCATCAATAGAAACCCTTGCTACCTGCCAGTTGTATCTTTTCTCTTCTACAGTTTTCTCTATCGAATTGCGTAATCGGATTAGTTGCTCATTGTCCACGGCTTTCGAAAGAAAGATGATATTTCGAAGTTCTTCTTTGTTTTCCAGTCCATCGAAAACTACAAAATCAACAGGGTGGAGCAAAGCTTTGATGTCGTAAGGATTGTATTTCAATTTGGCGAACTGCGAGTCCATGGACTTTCTGATCATCATTGGAACCTTACGTCTTCCTCTTTCTGCGGCTTGATCACGGAGCTTTTTCTCTTTCTCGTCGAAACGCGCTTCTTTCTCTTCCGCGGAAGAGAGTTTTGTTTCAAAGGTATCGAGCCAAGTCTTTGGCGCTACCCCTCTGTATTTGAGTGGTAAATCACTCAATCTGAGGATGGCCTGGCAGTGAGGGCAGAGGCACAGCACTCTTCGGAAGGCTTGGAACGTGGAGAGGATTCCGTTCATTCATACCACCTGAACGCTTACCTTTCCGTCAGAAACAGCTTCTTTGACGAGTTTCTGATGTTCGTTCAATTTGCTCTTACCAGTTTTGATCTCCATGAAAGTGATTGACTGGATACTTGTTGTGCTCAGACCGTTGAAAACGATCATGTCAATTGGTTCGAACAGAGGTCGGCAGTCAGAAATGGGCATGCCAAAATTCTGATAGGCTGGCATCACTTTTTCAATGATTTTCCCAATCCCTACTTCAATAGCCTTCTTTTCTGCTCCTGGACCTGCGGAGATTTTGCGCTTTTTCAATTCGTCAAGCTTCGCGTGAAGTTCTTCAAGCATTTGCTTCCTTCTGAGCTCCGCAGGTTCTGGGAGCTCACCCACACCATCGAACAGGATGGCTCTTGATAATGGAAATTCTTTGCCACATTCTTTGCATTCTGCGTAGAGTTTTGATACTTTCAACTGACTGATGAGTTTGAGAATATTCATATTCTAGTAGCCTGCAAACCATAAAGCGCCTCAAGTTCTACTAAACTCTTGTGTAGTCATCGTCGTTTTTGAGAGGTGGATAATCTCTCTCTGGTTCTTGGATGAGACTCTTCCTGTCGATGGCTCAAAATGGTTGTAAAGATGGCATCTTCACATTACTATGAAATCGTCTGAACAGATCCTTATGTTCTGTATGTATCGGCATGAGCACCTTCGGTTTCACTTGTTCCACCAGTCGCCTAATGTCCGTACCACTGGCGTGACCCGAAGCGTGATAATGATACTTGTTGACATGGAAATAGTCGAGCCAGTTGTTCAGTCGCTGTTCATCAATTTCCTGCTCTTCATTGTGAGGCTCCGAGGCAGAGTGAATGTAGGTAACGTTTGGCGACGGGTCAATGTCCACGAGCTCATTGATGTCGAAGAAGGTGAGATGAATTAGGAGATGTTCCTGTTCTTTGTGAACCTGCTCAGCACGGATTGCGTTTGAAGCTTCAACATACTCTCTCTCCCACTTATCATAATCCCTGTCGCTGTATGTGCCAGTGCCTTTGCGGTCAATGTAAATCAAGATGTGCTTGTCTTTAGTTGAGGGTAGTTGGAACGGTAGATCGGAAGCTTTGCTTAAGGCTTCGATCAAGTAGGCATCTCTTTTGCTAATCACAAGCTTTCGGTCGGTCTCCTTGGCGATACCATAGAAGGTGGTCAACCTGGTCAAGTCACGAAAAGCGAAATCAGCAATGACCAGCCCCTTGGAATCTTGAATAGTTTTGACTGCATTTTCTCGGACAAAGTCCTCCGAGGCATTATCTGTTTCATCTATCCTCGTACCTTCGCAGAGCATGATGTCAGGCTCGGCTTTGGCCGCAGTTTCAGCGAATTTCTCGCTGGCATCTGCGAGCCTACCGTGGAAGCGGAGGTCACCTGTGTAGACAATGGTTCCGCTGCTTGTTCTAAGTATGTAGGCTGTGGCGCCGAGGACAGAATGATCTACGCCACAGGAGGTTATCAAAAACTTACCCATCTTCATCTCTTTGCCTGACTGGTGGAAGATGAAGTGTCGATCAACTGGATCGTCTCGTGTGTTGAAGAGAGGTCGGCGTTTGAAATTGTAAATCTCAGTTTCTAGACCTCTTGTTCCAACCTCTAGAAGTGCCTTTGCGTAGGCTTGTGTGGTTTCCGAACACACGATTGGAATACGCTCATCTAGCAGTGAGATTAGAGCAGAATGATCGAGATGTATGTGGGATAGGAGCAATGCGTCAAGTGATGGTTCACCATGCGGTTCCTTTTCCATTAATCTAAGGAGGTCGCTCCTGTAGATGCCAGGCAAGTAATGAACCAAACGCAAGCGTAGAAGGTCTTTGAGTCCAGTCGCTGCGTATCTGGGTTTCAGATACTCTTCGAAGAACTTCTGATGTCTGCTGAAGCTCATGCCATAATCCAGGAAAATTCTAGAAGAGCCATCTTCTACTAGGATTCTGTTTCCGCCAATTTCGTCAACGCCGCCGTAAAACTTAATGTCCATCTTGATCATCCCGATCTCTCATGAAGCACGTAACGTGTTGCTATTCAATTACGTGACCGAGTACAGCACATAAGTTTGGTGCCTTCGTCATTGCTGTATTCAACTAAATACTTGGCGAAAATAGTTCGAAGGCGCCATATTTGAAATGTGTACGAAAGGCAGAATTAAGTTCTCTAGGGAAATATGGTTTCGAACCGTACGATAACGGGGGTTCGAGGCAAGTTTTGGAAGGAGCAGTTCACTGGAAAAAGTAGTTCAACCTTGACCATATCAGGGGTTAATATCCCAACCCAGTATGGTTCGAGAAAATGAAAGCACGGGAAGAGGGTTCTTCATTCGAGTTCCTAATGCGATCATTAACTACATATCCTTAGCTGCAGATCTTTCGAATCTCCTATTTCACTAGACTACGCTGTAGTTAAGGCGTGATCGTTTCTTAGCATCCAACAGCTTTTCAGCATACCATTTCACGTTTCGATGAGGGTCAATGAAGCTCAGCCACCCAAATTTGCTTTCGAAATAGTCGGTTTCCTCATCTGGACATAAACCGATGAATACGTCTCTTCTGTCAAATCTAAAGCAGCGATTTGCAGAAGCATACCTCCACTCTCTCTCCCAAGAAAAGTCAATTCTCCTGTTCTGTGCAGTACCCTCTAGAGGTGAAAGCATTCTGCCGAAGATGGCAATAAATGGTAGGATTTTTGTTGCTTCTCTCTTATGAGTCTTGATTAAACTACACAGGGCTTCCACCGTATTGTCTTGGTTTCCTTTTTCCCGAACCCGAAGAATTCGTACTTGACACGGCTGCGAGACGACATTCGAGTTAAGCTAAGTATTACAGAACTAGACTATCTCTCGGAAGGCGATAAAGATGGATCTGGGGCAAGCAAAAGAAAGGATTCGAGGGATGGACGAGATTCACCTTGAAGATCGTGCGAGATGGATGATTGAGGTTTATCAACCGAGCATCGGCGGCATGGAAATCGACTTCCCGATGGGAAAAGACATCAATTCCATTGATAACGAAGAGCATCAAAGGATAGTGTCCTTGCGCATTTCAGTCCACAGATTGTGGAATGAATCCACAGCATGCTATGTTTATGAAAGATTTCAAGCCTGCATCATATTGCTAGCGACTATGCTTGAGGCTGCACTTGAGTTGAAGCTTAGGCTCACACGCCTGTGGACTGAATTTGAAAGCATATGCGAAGAACCGTCCAGATCTTTAGGGAGATTGATATCCTTCTGTGATGGAAAGCTCAGTCTTCCTGAGAAGATTACCAAAGAACTATGGAAAGTGAATGATCTTAGAATAGAAGCAGTTCACCTCAGGGGAGCAAAGAGAAATGGCGAAGATATTCCTGGAAGGAACTCTTTGGACGAAGTGGAATACTTCAAGACGACAGAGGAATTGAAGGGAAGACCTGTTGAGGTAGATTTGAAAGAAGGATGGATAAGTGGGGATGGCGTAATCTTTGGTCTTGATTTCTTAAGAGGACGCTATTCGATTGTCTACAAGTACAAGGCGGGAGCCAAGGAAGCATTGGAGAAATCAAAGGGAATCATTTCATTGCTCTAGAACAGTAACTTGCTCTGTGGGTGTTTGTGATTTCATGCACAGATTCCCCGAATCCTGGAAATTCAACTACCTAAGTCCGAATCCCGCCCGATCCACCATTGCTATGTTTACAGAAGGAACTTGCTTCGGTTTTACTGGTAAACTAGTGCGGGGTTCCCACTGCACGCTATCCATTCGCAATAACGTCGAAACCATCTAGGCTCCAGATTTCTTCACATATCTTCTGGTAGAGGTGCTGCCTCTGTAAGATGTCGCTCTTCTTAAAGTGCTCATGTGGTTCGAATGACAGACTTGAATCCTGAATGTACTTGAGGAAATTAGGATTCTTCTCATAACATTGCGGATTCAAGGACTTCGCTAGGAGGTTTTGGCCAAAATAGAATGGTAATTTCGACTCATAAACATCATCGTTGTAGGATTGGTTGGGCCCCTCTTGAATCAAGAGTAAAGCGCCTATCTTGTTCCTGAATTCGTCAAATTCCGAAGGGTCATTGAATTCGTCTCTGTGTAGGTCGAACTTATCTGACCAGATGTGCTCAATTTGAAATGGTTTTGACAGATCTGAGTCGACGTAGTCCGCGAAATTGCTCGCAACACCAGACTTCTCCTCAACATACCTTGTCATTCTAGCGAGCAAGAAATGGATGAATCGTCTGTTCATACCATGTAGGTGTAAATCGTCGAAGTTCTCAAGCTTCTCGTCGAAAGTCGTTACCTTAGATTTTAGGATGTCTCGAAGTTCTCTTACGCTTTTCCCTCTAATGTCCTTAATCAAGCTGAACATTGTGTATCTTATCGAGTTATATGAGAGGGTCCGATAGTTGACTGATCTAAAGACGAGAAATGTCTCAAGGAATCTGGCAACCATGGAGAGCTTTTTCTTCACAGTCTCGGAATCATCCCCAATGTTGATTGGGGACAATAGCAACGCGAAATAGAATGACCGCGCGAAACGACCTTTATCCAAATAGAAAATATGCTCCAGTTGCTTTCGGAAGACTGTTGCGGCCTCATGAATCTGCAAATAAAGGCGGGAATAGAAATCGAAATTCTTATTGATGAACTCATGGAAATCGGAGCTGGTTCTTAGACCGATAGTTTCTTTGTTGTCTCTTACCCAGCTATGGAACCTCGTAGCAATCTTTTCGAAGTCTTCATTTTCTGCACCAGCTCTGCGTTGTCTAATTGATTCAGCATACTTAGCTCTCAACCAGGCCCTGAAGAATTCCAGGTCCTCATCCTGCTCGATTTTTTCATTGAGCTCGAAAACTCTGCTTTTCCAAAGCTCGTTAAGTTCCAGCTTTTGCTCCACCTCAGTCACATTTGAAATGAGGTAGCCTTTCAGCATCTCTGTGGGAGTGAGATTTAGCCCCCTATCGTTCATTGTCTCAAAGATAGTATAAGCATCTTCATCTGTGTTAGTCATGATTTCGACGAATATCACGTTATCAATGAGCCAATCGATGAAAAAGGGTAGCGCGTGATTCAATTCTTCTGGGAAAAGCTCCACAATATCTTGGTATCTCCCAAGGATATTCTTTACAGATTCGCCTGCGTTGACTGGATTGAGACTATTCAACTGATTGTTGTATAGTGCGTCGATGCACTCCCGTCTATCTGATATCTGGAGATTGTATGACTTCTCCCCATACTTCTCAGAGAATATCAGGTCGTCAACAGAGACCCTTTCGCTCCTGCTCTTTTGAAGATTATTCACGTATATTAGCAGCAACGTAATTGATGTCAGTCTTTGCTGGCCATCAATGATCGTTGTTTTGTTATCCTTTAGGCTGATGATGATAGGGCCTAGGAAATACTTCGAATAATGTTGGACATCTTTCCTGTCGTCCTTTTCTGAGAAGTTTGACAGGAACTTTGTCTCTAGATCTGCCAGTAGTTGCTCAACGTGTTTTCGTTGCCACTTGTATTCTCTCTGGAACACATCAATTTCATACTTAGTTTTGTCGAGAATTTGTCTTACGGTCTTTGCATCGGACTTGATGGCTGCCGTGGTGGTTAAAGTCATCTATATTCACCAAATACATTCGAAATTGGAGCGAATACGATGAATGTCACATTATGATATCTAGCGAACAAGGATAAAAATAAGGTTCGAAAATCGTGCAAGACTCAGCTTATTGTCGGTTTTACTGGTAAACTGGTGCGGGGTTCCCACCCCCCGCACCAGCGCGAGTGGTATCGTGATCTTCTCATCAAGAAGTGACAACCTGAAATCCCATACTTCCTGGGTCTGGCAAATTCATGGATAGTATGAGTTGCCACGGACGCGCAAACATGGCTGACGATGACAAGGCGAGCACCACCTCCAGTCGGCGACCCATGCCAAGCTAGGCCCCTGTATATACAGGTGTACACACATCCCCAGCCACAGGCCCGCGCGCGCTATTACAGAGTAGAATGCGGACAAGGCCTTCGGCCTAGTAGCGACAGACTTGTGTTCAGAAATACCTAGGACCCCGCAAGATCGTTCGTAGCCCAGTGTTTCCCGTCCATGTTCCGGTAACATCAAGATTGGAAGCGGCTGAGGTTCCCTATTTCTCGGACGTATTTCGCCGAATCAGTTCCACCATTCTTCTTCCCAGCTCAGCAGCCCCATCCAATGCCCGCTCATCTTTCTTGACATCTCCCTTCTCAGAACCTCTCCCATCTACACCGAGCCCCACAGGCGTCATGCCCTGGCCCAAGAAGAAGTTGTTCATCACCGTCAAGGCCTCTACCTCGCCCCGTCTGCCAGCGACCGCTATAGCGCCCCCGATCTTGCCCTCGAGTCTACTAGTTGGACGCCTCAGCGCATAGGTGCGGTCGATCACAAGTTTTGCCTGCGCCGTGACTGACCAGAAGTAGACGGGACTGCCAAGGATTATGCCCTCCGCCTTGATCATCTTCGGATAGAGATCTTGCATATCATCCTTGATGTGGCACTGCCCTGTCTTGATGCAGCTTCCACAATGGTCGCATGGCTTAACTTCCTTGCCAACAATACTCCATGTCTCGACCTCTGCACCTTCCTTCTCTGCGCTCTCCAACGCTTTACGTACAAGTATCTCGGTGTTTCCTCCGGCTCGAGGACTGCAAATGATCCCCAAGATCTTCAATGAGACACCAGTTGTCATTGGGTGGAAGAGGATTTGAGTTTTCTGCTGCGCGCGTTCCGTATGTCACTTCACTAAGCTTCTTTAGCCTGCTCCGCAGATTTCACACTCGACGCTTGAAAGGATTGGTTGCAGGAAGATGGGTGAGAGACTGTGGGTAGATGTGGAAGCAGGAACAAGACGGAAAGAACAGAAGCATTGACTTGCTTCTTCCGATCATCGCGAACGTGAAGTGTCGTATCGAAAGGTTATTTAGCTTCCACATGTCCCGGTCTCAGCTTCAAATGATTTGGGCGGCACAGACGCTGAGAGGGCCTGGTTCCATCATGAAACTAGTTGTCGGGTTGTCTTTCCTAGAACCTTTGACGACACCTGTTCTTGCCGCAAACGGAATCAATGCGACTCCGATAGAAAAGAATGAATCACCAAGTGACCGTGCCAGTGTTGACTCTGACAAGGACTTCGTCGGCCATTCAGCCCGCTTGAAATCAGACATCTACAGTACTCTTCCACTTCTTGGACAACCTCGGGACTTCACTCCTCCACTTGACTGGGGGGTTTGCCTATGGTGAGCCCGATACGACGAATCCTATCCTATCTTGGGCCCTACAGACGGCTCAGCATCTATGCCATTCTGATGTTGGTCGCGTCTGTGGCGGTGGAACTGATGATTCCACAGATGATACGGAGGATAATAGATGAGGGAATTGCTCTAAGAGACATGAACGTCATACTGGCCACGACTGCTTTGATGATTGGTGCTGCTCTAATCGAGGCCGTGCTCACTATTGGGAACACGATCCTCTCCGTCAAGGCTGCCCAGAGTCTCGCAGCTGACGTGAGGGCCGCAGTCTTCCATAAGATCCAGAGCTACAGCTTTGGCAACCTCGACAGATTCCAGACCGGGCAGCTGATTGTGCGGCTCACTAGTGACGTGAACATGATCCAGATGATGATTTTGATGGGGCTACGCATCTTCACAAGGGCGCCCTTGATGATCGTCGGCAGCATAGCCCTGATGGTGATCACGAGCCGTGATCTAGCCATGATCTCGTTGTTGCTTCTGCCCCTGACCCTGATTCTATCAGGCGCCTTCATAGTCAAAGCTCAGCCCATGTTCATGGAAGTCCAGAAGAGACTCGACAAGCTTAACACGGTGCTCCAGGAGAACCTCGCCGGAGTACGTGTCGTAAAGGCCTTCATCCGGATGAGACACGAGGCAGAGCGTTTTGACGGGGCCAACGTAGACCTATCCCAACAGTCGATTCGCGTGACTAGAATGCTCTCCGTCCTCTTCCCCAGTATGGCACTGATCATCAATCTGAGCATGATCAGCATCGTCTGGTTCGGTGGTCAGCAGACTGTTCTGGGAAAATTCACGGTAGGTGAGATAATGGCGTTCATAAACTACCTTCAATCCGCCTCCTTCCCGCTCCTCTTCTTGGCCATGATGGCTGGCCAGCTCTCTGCCGCCAACGCCTCCGCCGAACGCATATACGAAGTTCTCGACTTTCAGCCTGAAGTCCAACACAAGCCAGGTGCGAAACCCCTCACAGATGTGAAGGGAAAGGTCGCCTTCGAAAACGTCTGCTTCAGCTACACTAAGAACTGCGCAGAACCTGTACTGGATGAAATCAACCTAGTCGCAGAGCCGGGGCAGACTGTGGCCATCCTGGGTGCAACTGGCTCAGGGAAGTCCACTCTGATCAACCTCATTCCAAGGTTCTATGAAGTGACGCGAGGCAGGTTGACCATAGATGGCGTGGACATTAGAGATGTCACCCTAGATTCGCTCAGAGCCAACATAGGTGTTGCACTCCAAGACGTCGTCCTCTTCAGTGGCACAATCAAGGACAACATACGCTACGGACGCCCAGACGCATCCGAAGATGAAGTTGTGGCCTCTGCAAAGGCTGCGCAGGCCCACGACTTCATAATGAGCTTTCCAGACGGCTATGACAGTGATGTCGGGCAGAGAGGTGTGAACCTCTCAGGTGGCCAGAAACAGAGGATAAGCATAGCCCGTGCCCTCCTTGTGAAACCCAAGATACTGATCCTCGACGACAGTACCAGCTCGGTCGACTCCGAGATCGAGGCAAAGATCCAGAAGGAGTTGGAGAAGATCATGGCGAACAGAACATGCTTCGTTATCGCACAACGCATCAGCACTGTGCTCAAGGCCGACAAGATCGTGGTCCTTGACAAAGGAAGAATCGTAGCTGAGGGCGCTCATAGAGAACTCATGGACAGCAGCCCCATCTACCGAGAGATATACGAGTCGCAGCTCGGTGACAGAGGTTCTAGGATTGATTAGAGGACAGCAGGCTCCGGCCCGCGCAGGACCGCCCGGCGGTCACATGATGGCGGGGCGTGTGGACAAGGCAAAGAACCCTCGCGTCACTCTGATGAGGCTGGGAAGATATCTCCTCGCCTGGAAGTACCAGCTTGCCCTCGTTGCCATATTCGTTGTCTTGGGCACCATCCTTTCCATCATCGGACCATACCTTCTCGGGGTAGCGATCGACAGGTATATCATTAAGGGCGATCTGCCGGGGCTCGCAAGCATAGCGCTATTGATGTTGGGCGTTTTCGTCTCAGGCTGGTTCGCTCAGTCAGCCCAAGGAATTCTAATGGCCTCCATATCCCAGAAAGCGCTTAGAGCTCTGCGGAAAAACCTGTTTGAGCACCTCCAGACCCTCAGCCTTAGCTTCTTCGACAGACGAACACATGGCGAGCTGATGAGCAGGCTGACCAACGACATGGACGCCATAAATATAGCCCTGACTATGAACGTCACTCAGCTCGCTTCAAGCCTCCTGTCCCTCGTTGGGATATTGGTAGCGATGTTCGTGCTGAATGTCTGGCTCGCCTTTGGCAGCCTCTTGGTGCTACCGTTCATGGTTCTGACAACGGTCTTTGTTGGGAGAAAAAGCCTCGCAGGCTTCCGTGGCCTCCAAGCGAAAATGGGGCAGCTGAACGGCCGGATCGAGGAGGTGTTGAGTGGTGAACGTGTAGTCCAAGCTTTCGGCAAGCAAGGCACAGTCCTTGACCAGTTCGACAGGGACAACGTTGCTGTCCGGGACGTAGCAATAAAGGCGATGAGCTATGGCTTCGTGATGCCACCACTAGTGAATGTGATGAGCAACATTGGCATAGCCGTGGTAGCTGGGCTGGGGGGCTGGATGACTGTGACAGGCTTAGTCACAGTCGGGCTTGTGGCGTCATTCATCGCGTATGCTCGTAACTTCGTTCAACCCCTCCGTCAACTCGCTGATCTCTACAATTCCATTCAAACAGCCTTGGCGGGAGCGGAACGCGTCTTCGAGATCATCGACGAGATACCAGAGATCACTGATAAGCCCAACGCGACGACTCTGAAGGAGACAAAAGGGGATGTGGTCTTCGACCATGTCAACTTCAGCTATGTCCCTGGCGTGCCAGTGCTCAAGGATGTGAGTTTCCACGCTGAGCCGGGTCAAGTGGTCGCCTTCGTCGGGCCAACCGGTGCAGGAAAGACAACTATGATCAATGTTCTTGGAAGGTTCTACGACATACAAGGCGGTTCGATAAAGATCGACGGAGTAGACATCAAGGACGTTACAAGAGAAAGCCTACGTCGACAGCTAGGCACCGTGCTCCAAGACAACTTCCTATTCGCCGACACAGTGATGGAGAACATACGCTACGGCAACCTGAACGCCACAGATGAAGAGTGCATTGCAGCTGCAAAGCTCGCCAACGCCGACCAGTTCATCACTCGCCTACCACAAGGATACCGCACCATGCTGACAGAGAGAGCAAGCAACCTCAGCCAGGGGCAAAGACAACTCCTCGCCATAGCTCGGGCCATAATCTCTGACCCCCGCATACTCATTCTCGACGAAGCGACCAGCAGCGTTGACACAAGGACCGAGATCAGGATACAGGAGGCCCTCCTAAGACTCATGAAGGGACGAACAAGCTTCGTCATAGCACACCGCCTAAGCACGATACGCAAAGCAGACCAAGTGCTCGTTATTAGGGATGGCAAGATAGTAGAGAGAGGAACCCACGAGTCACTCCTCGCCCAGGAAGGCTTCTACTACAATCTCTACATGAGCCAATTCAAAGGAATCAACAATCGCCAGCCAACCTCCAGCATTAACGGCCGTTAGCTCGTCAGCGTCAAGACCTACGAGGAGTAGTGTCCGAACTGGTTAGGCGCGCGCACATACGGGCACCCCTTCCACTGCTTCCGTGTGCATTTAATTGACCAGCACAGACTTCATTCACTGATTCTCGACCCCAATATGAATGTGACAGACGCCAGAAGCGCAACTGAGAGCACCGACATTTGAAAAGCTCCAGTGACATCGATGAGGAACCCAAAGATGACAGGCATCGTCAATGGCCCAACATTGCCGAGTGACGAGATGAGACCGACGACGCTGCCGACAGTCTTGGAAAGACGCTCATGCCTCGCAGGCATTGTCAAGCTGATGGTGAGCGCACCAATACATGTGAACCCTGAGACGAAGATGCATACGAGCAGAAGAGGAATAGAGGCATAGCTTATTCCCACGATTGATATGGCCGCAGCCACCCCCAGCAGAGCTATCATAATCTTTCTATTCTCAAACCTGTCCAGTGCAAAACCCATGATAGGTCCAGCCAAGAAGAATCCAAAGGGTAAGAAAGATGCGAACGTCTTGTCAAGATTCTTCATCTCTAACACTTTCGGCATCCAAGTAGCCAGCGTGTCGTAGCATCCCATCGAAGCTATCATGAAGAATAGCAGGAGCCAAACATACCTGTCCTTCAGAAGCACGGCAAATCCCCTGAACTTGAGCTCAGACGCTCCTTTCACACTGCTTCTCCCAAGACCCCACCAAAAGCCGCTCACAATTATGGCGAGAACGCCGTAGACAAGGAGAATATCCCTCCATCTCATTACATGAAGAATCAGAGGCGTAAGCCCGAGCGCTGTCGCATTGCCAACTGCAAAACCTGAGATATAGATGCCAGTCCATAGGCCGAGGCTCTCGGGCGACCACTCCTTCACCAGAAGAGGCAGACAAGGCAAAACGACGGCCAACCCAACTCCAAGGAAGAATTGACTCAGCATCAGCGTAATGTAGCTAGGCGAGAGCCCCCTCAACACAGCGGAAGCTGCTGAGATCGGCAAGGCTATCCTGAGAGCATTCACATAGCCTAACCTATCGCCTACTAGCCCCCACGGCATCCTGAACAAGATCAGGCTTACCATCGCAGCTGAGAAGACTAAGCCGAATCCGGCGTGAGACAAACCCATCTCGCTCATAATCGCTGTGACCATCGGTGCTGTGGCAAATAGCAGGAGGTGCAGAAGAAAGGCGATAATGAAAGAGAACGAAAGCATTACCCAGCGCCATCGGCCATTCTTCGCAGTCATACTGCCTCCAACCATACGAAGAGCATCTATCACCATAACCTAGGCTAACATATGCTTTAGGTAGTCGTTCAAGATGTATCTGAACAAGTTTCATGTGAGTATGTCACGTTAGCAGAAGGGAGAGGAATGAGCGAGCGCAAGGAACTGGAGAAGATATTCCAGAAACACTCATTCACGGATTTCAAGTGGATAGATCCTGAGAAAATTGCTGTTTCACGATGGGTCAGAATGAAATGCATGTTCGGCTGCAGGGAATACGGGGTGAAAGCCTGCTGCCCACCAAACGTGCCCAGCGTTTCAGAGTGCGAACGATTCTTCCTAGACTACACCGAAGCTGTCGTTTTTCGTTTCGAGAAAAAGGTCGATAACCCTGAGGATCGTTACGAATGGACAAAGGGAGTCAATTCAAAGCTTCTGAACCTTGAGCGGGATGTGTTTCTCGCAGGCTACCCGAAGGCTTTCCTCCTCTTCATGGACACCTGCTATCTGTGCAAAGACTGCTCCGGAACCAGGACACAATGCTTCAACAAGAAATCTGCCCGTCCTGCACCAGAAGCACTAGCGGTCGATGTTTTTTCGACGGTAAGGCAAGTCGGTTATCCAATTGAAGTCCTCTGGGACTATTCACAGAAGATGAACCGCTACGCATTTCTCATGATTAAATGAACGTGTCGTTGTACAACGACTTTCGATTCCCACTACAACTATACCGGAACCGCAGATAACGCACGCTCGTTCACGCGTGTTATATAGTAATTTGGTGAAGTCAACTAAGGTGTTTGGCCTATGGAAAAGGATGAGCTTGTACAAGATGGACTAAGGGAAATGGAGGAAGTTCTGAAGAGAGCAGAGGTAGGGAGGATTGCTCTTGCTGATGGCTCTGTACCGTACGTAGTTCCATTGAACTTCATTTACGACAAGGGAAAGATCGCATTCCACTGTTCATTGGAGGGAAAGAAGTTGGATCTCATTGTGAAGAACCCGAATTGCTGTTTTGAGGTCGACGAGTTCATGGGAAAGGTGAGTTATCATTACGCTGCGAAGTGCCATCTTGACTATGACAGTGTCCTAGCCTTCGGAAAGGCGCGCATTGAACGTGATGAACCGGAGAGGATTCGCTTGCTTCAACTCTTTGGTGAGAAGCACGATGAACGGTACAGAAAACCCATTGCGGATGGCGGTCTGAAGATAGGGCAGAACAAGCCGATAGACGGGTGCTGCTGCGTTGTCATTGACATCGAGCAAATGACAGGTCGGAGAGAAAGGACAGAAGACGGGAAGAGACAGAAGACGATGTGGCGTCACAAGTTCTAATCCATCCACTGCACGGCACGTACTCTCACAGAAATCTGCGGAGTTCTGTCGCATCGTCTCTCCATGAGTCTAGGCACGCCGACAGTACTCACAAGACTAACTCGAACGTTTGCTCCATGACTGTAGCTCCCCACTGGTTGCCCTTCTGCTCCAAGCCCAGAGCAAAACCAAACTTCTCATAAAGGTGACGAGCCGCGTCTAGCCCAGCGAATGTCCACAAGAATACCCGTTTGAACTTCCTCTCCTTACAGAACTCAACCGCCTTTTGAAGCAGTTTGTTACCGATCCCAAGACCTTGGTGTCTCTCTGCAACGATGAACCATCTCAGATGCGCACCCTCTGTATCACGTTTGCTCCCATCGACCGCAATCGAGCCCACAATCTCGCCATCTTTCCTAGCCAGCCAGAACCCGTCATAAGCCTCATTCATTCGACTCAGGAACTCTGACATCTCAGTAGCCACTCTCGCTTCAAAGAATAGACCGAGTTTCCAGTGCTTGCTGTAGTAAGTGCCATGTAACTCGGTAATCTTGCCAATCGCGCCGGGCCTATAGCCCACAATTTCTATTTCATTCACAGCAGTCTTCCCTATGGTCAGTGCGCGTATCGCCAATAGATAATCCATTAGTTAGCGCGCGCTTAGGAGAGATGGGCACATAGCAGGTGATCTGTCGGTCAGCCTGTGACTTGCAGTGCACTGAGCATTTTTCTGATGCTCGTGACGGGTATTCCTTCTCTGTCGCTGATGATCTGCTTCGCCGGCGGGTCCTGTAGATAGTTGGGAATTCTCTTGGAGATTCTTTCCTGATATGTCGACACTAGTTCGTTCTGGTAGAATATTCCTGTTGGAATTCTGTCTCCCCATTCTTGAGCTTTGGTCAATGCGGTCATATGTTTTGAAGACTCTTCTTCTTGGCTTCGAACAACTCCATCGTAACCCGCTTCTTCCAACTTGTACAGTCTCGGAACAGGTTTCCCAGTCTTTGGATCTTTTTGGTCTTCTCCTCCGTACCATTCCTTTGTGTTGATATCGTTGTAGGTCGGACAGGGTTGTTGAATCATTATCAATGCTAGTCCTCGATGCTGTATACCTCTCTTCATCATCTCTTTCAAATGGTGGACATCGTAGGCATAACTTCTTGCAATGAATGTGTACCCCGCGGCTAGTGCGAGGGCTATCGGGTTTACGCCCTCGTTTATGTTTGGTTCAGGAAGAGATTTCGTCTTCAACCCTAGTTTGAGTGTAGGTGAGGCTTGTCCCTTGGTTAAGCCATAGACACCATTGTCGTGGATGAGAACGGTCATGTCGATGTTTCTCCTGCCGATGTTGACGAAATGACCCGCTCCTATGCCTAGCCCATCACCGTCACCCATGACAGCTATCACTTCCAAGTCTGGATTGGCCAACTTGGCTCCCACAGCAAAAGGCAATGTTCTACCGTGTAAGGTGTGAACTCCATAGGCGTTCACGAAATGAGGTAGCTTAGCGTGGCAGCCGATTCCGGAGAATATTGCAGTCTTAGACGGAGGGAGTTGCAGGTCAACAAGGGCCATCTGCAGGGCTGTCAGAATGCCAAAGTCTCCACACCCGGGACACCAGTCGACGAAAACTGACGTCCTGTAATCAGCGAGTTTAAGAGCCACTAGTCAACACCTGCCTCTTGGGCGCTTTCTCCTGCACAATCAGTTTGAGCGCTTCATAGGTTTCGTCTGCAGATACAGGTCTCCCGTTCCATTTGAGCACAAAATAGTCCATGTCTATTCCGGTACACTCTCTGATTATTCCGGCCAGCTGTGAGGAGTAGTTGCCTTCGACGACGACCTTCTTCTGCGCCCTATCCAAGACTTCCGCAACATAGGCTTTGGGCAACGGGTGAGGCATCCGCACCTGCAGAAAGTTGATCTGGTAACCTTCCGCACGAAGTCTTTCCGTGGCTTCCGTGATGGCCCCTTTAGGCGAGCCCCAACTAACAACGGTTGTCGTCGCGTCTTTGTCTCCAAGGAAATTGACTCTCTCTTGGATCGGGATCTCTTTGTCGGCCACATCCATCTTTCTCATTCGCTTCTCAATCATTCGTGTTCGATTCGTTGGCTCCTCACAGATGTGCCCTACTTCATCGTGCTCGTCCCCTGTACACCAGAAGACTGTGCCAGGAGTTCCTAGAGGTACTCTGGGCGATATGCCAGACTCCGTGAACCGAAAGCGCTTATACTCTTTGCCTCGAATGTCCGCTTCTTCCAAGAGTTGGCCGCGTTCAACCTTAATCTTGCTCACGTCGAATATTCTGCAGCTCTTGCTGCTGTTTGCCAGAGCCTTGTCGATCAGATGGATGACAGGTAGCTGATAGCGTTCAGCGTAGTTGAACGCTTGCGCAGCGTCGTAGAAGCATTCCTGAATGTCACCTGAGCAGAGAACGATTCTGGGAAACTCTCCATGAGAAGCATGAATCGCGAACCGCAGATCGTCTTGCCCATGTCTTGTCGGAAGCCCCGTCGAAGGTGCACCGCGCTGATAGTAGTTGATCACAACTGGGACCTCATTGTTCCCAGCCCAGCCTAAGCCTTCAACCATGAGTGAGAATCCTGGTCCAGATGTGCTCGTGGCCGCCCTTGTGCCGGTAAGCGCCGCACCGGAAGCCATGTTTATGGCTGCAATTTCATCTTCGGTCTGCATAACGAATATCGAGCCTTCACTTCCTGTTACAGTCTCGAACAGTTCATGCTCTTCCAAGTACTCGCTCTCGTCTGCAGCAGGCGTTATCGGATAATAGGTCTGCAGTCGACAGCCTCCAAGGAGTTTACCTAAGGCGACGGCTTGAGTTCCTTGGATGAATATTCTTTTCTCTCCAGTCGGAATCGGCTTCAGTTTGAATCCGAAGTCTCCAAATTTCTTCGCAGCATAGTCGTATGCCAGGCCCAATGCTAGCATATTCATTCGAACAATACCTGGTCTGTCGCGAAACGTGTCTTCGATTGCTCTTTCCGCAAGAGCCTTGTCATAGTTCAAGAGGCCGAAGGATGCCCCCAAGGCCAACACATTTGTCATTCGAGTCAGTCGGCTGAGCTTATCCTCACCTATTTGGCGACCGACTTCCTTCAGCAATTCCGTGTAGGGAATCGCAAAAACACGCACACCCTTCTTCTCGACTTCACGCAGAAGACCACTGACCGTTTCTGGCTTAGCATTCTTCTCTTCAAGCGTTCTTCTGAACTCATTCCAGAATGCAGGGGGAAGGGTCGGAATCTCAAATATCCTTGTTTCCAAGGCATCGGAGTCGCAAATCACTCCTCCGCCAGAGGCCACTTCCCATATGTGTCGAACAACACTCTCTGCATCAAACGTACAGAGCAAATCCACACGATCAACGTCTGCAACCACCTCCTCCGAAGATATCCTGATATGAAAATAGCTGTGCATCCCCTTGATGTTAGAGTGATACTCTCTCTTACCATAGACGTGTAATCCACCGTAGCAGCAGGCCCGAGCGAAAATGTTGGCGACAGAGTCAACTCCACTTCCTTGTGGGCCACCAGCCATCCAGGTAAAATCCCTTCTAACCATTTTCCACCACTCTATTCGCCTGGTCCAGACCTGACTTGGTCAGGAAAAGTTCATCCGCCGGTTACAGAATGTCGTCCGCAGCAGCACTCGCAGAGCGTTGTTTCTCCACAATATGGGCATCGGCAAGAGCATTCATTGATGAACTTGCCACATCCTTCACAGACCAGTTCTTCTGACAAGAGCAAGTTCTCCACGGTCACAATGATGTAAGGACACGGTTATGTGGATTTCGGGAGATCATTGGAAGGACACGCATAGTCGAGTTGTAATCACATCTGTAACTACAGCTGGGTTCCACTTCGTCTCCTTATCGTTTTCGCTTCGAAAAACACTTGCTCAACCTCACAAAGCACACCAACGTAGCGCGCGGAACTTTGCTTGATTACCGGAATCGATCGAAGAACTCTCGACGTCACAAGAAAACTATATAATCAGGTTCAAAGAACTCAACCTTGAGGCGAGAGTCATGGCCTCGAAAGAATTAATGGATTTGTTGAACAAATCGATAGCACGCGAACTCCAGGTCGCAATACAATACATGTGGCAACACGTTCAATGGAGCGGTGTGAAAGGATTCGCCGTTCAAGAAGAACTAAAGAGCACAGCGATAACTGAGATGAAGCATGCGGAGAAAATCGCTGAGAGACTCTTCTATCTTGGCGGGATACCTACGACCAAACCGGAGCCAATCTTCGTCGGAACAGCTCTCAAAGAAATGATAGAGAAAGACAAGAAAGACGAGGAAGGTGCAATCCAGCTCTACAAACAGGTAGTAGAACTGGCCAGAAAGGAAGGAGACGAGACAACCAACAGGATATTCAGAGAGATCCTTGAAGACGAAGAAGAGCACCACGACACGTTCACGAGTCTACTAGAGGAAATCTAGATCCGAAGGCGGAAGAATGACAGAGCAGAAGCAGGTCTACAAGTGCAACATCTGCGGAAACATAGTCGAAGTTCTCCATGATGGCGCCGGAGAACTCGTCTGCTGCGGCCAACCGATGCAACTGTTGACAGAGAAAACCAGCGATGCAGGACTGGAGAAACACGTGCCTGTACTGGAGAAGACGACTACTGGCGTGAAGGTGAAAGTAGGTTCTGTCCCTCACCCAATGGAAGAGAAGCATTACATAGAGTGGATTGAGTTAATCGCGGACGACAGAGTTCACAGAAAGTTCTTGAAGCCCGGGGAAAAGCCAGAAGCAGAGTTTTGGAAACCAACAGCAGAGAAGATACAAGCAAGAGAGTACTGCAATGTGCACGGCCTATGGAAATCCTAGAATGCTACATCCACCGTCCGATCCAGATACCGCGTCGCTCCATCCCTCCTTTTTTCTCTAATCTTTTGGATAACTGTCAAACAAGGCTAGTCTGCTTGAAGAAGCTGACTGAAACCCAGCCTATCCACATTCAATAGCGGTAACAGCGCTCGGTTATGAAGCCCAGATCTTTCTTGTGGAGTTCCCCGTCTCCCAGACATAAAGAGCCGCGATACATCCCACAATGCCCATAGCTATTGGAAAGAGAAAGGCCGTTTGAAAGCTGAATCGATCCGATAGATATCCTATCACAGTAGGCGCGACTGTTCCACCGACAAATCCCGCAACCGAATTTGTTAGGCCTATCATCTTCGCCCTATTGGAATAGTCGGTCATGTCTGAGACCATGGCGAAGTACACTGGAAAGAATGCGGAACTAACGATTCCATGAAAGAACAGCCCAGCCACGTAGACACCATCAAAGGGCAGCAGTGTGATCCACAATGTGGCGACGAAGACCATCGCAGTTGTAAGAAACAGGATTCGTACTCTCCCAAGCTTGTCTGAGAAATAGCCCCCTGCAAGCTGTCCTACAGCTCCAGCCATTCGCGAGACTCCCAATATGAAGGCCACATAGGAAACACCTAGGAGAAATGTCTCAGTGAGGTATACGGGCACCATAGAGAGCAGTCCAAGGTTGCATGTCCAGACTGCCGATTGAACAATCACCATCATGAAGAATACTGAAGAAACGTGTCCCTTCGCTGTTGGTTGGGGGGCCGATCTTGCAATACTCTTGCTCTTGGGAACCAGCAGCAAGACAAGAACACAGACAACCACAGAGTATATGACCCACGCCTGCAAGCAGCCTGACCAACCCAAAACTCCAATGGCGGACCAAACAAAAAGAGGACCCAGTGTCTGACCGACAGGAGCAGCGGTCTCATGTACGCCCAACACTGATCCCACATGATGAGCCGAATACTCTCTTGACAGAAGGGAGACGCCTTGAGGAAGGTAAGTGCTCAAACCTGCGCCTGCAGTAAAGCTGAGTATCAGCAATACAGAGAAAGATGTTGAGATTGAAAACAATAGCATGGACACCGTGGTCAGCGCGATTCCGCCGCAGATTATCCACCTTTCGTCTAGCTTACCAGACGCAAGTGAGGACGGGTATGATATAACGCCATATCCAAAGGATAAGGCTCCAACGAGCAGACCCACGTCCTGATTGGACAATTGCATCGACATTTGAAGAGAAGGCATGATCGTCGTGAACATCATGCGATAAGAGAAGTTCCAAAGCCAGGCAACCCAGAGAACGGGAAGCAATAGCTTCTTTGACATCTTAGATCTGCTGCAGCCCGTGAACCAGAGGTAATGGTAATATATCCTTACCGCAAGGAGGTCTCTCGGGGACTGAATTGATAACGGAAATAGCAACCCTAGCCGTACTTGTATCTGACACTGAGAGATCTAAGAAATGGTTCAAAGACAAACTTGGTTTTGAAATCAAAGAGGACGAAGACCACTGGGTAGTTGTTGCACCAGCAGGCTCGAAGACAGGCATACACCTCTGCAAGACGGGTGAACTCCAACCAGGCAATCAAGGAATACTCTTTCTCGCTGATGACGTGGACGCAACCTGCAAGGAATTGAAGAATAGAGGCGTCGAGTTCACCAGACCACTTGGCAAAGCTGAGTGGAACGAAAAGACAAAGTACGCGATGTTCAAAGACCCAGATGGCAACGAGTACTGGCTGATGCCGAAGTAGACTGGCGATCAGGTCGAGATTCATAAAGTGGAAGAATTTGCCTAGACGCAGTGGACTTGCCACATTTCCTGTTACAGGTGCTGCGCGATTTCCGCGCGCACTCTCGACAGATTTATAAATAAACACCCAGGCTATTAGGGGCCAACCTTCGGAGCTAGAAAGGATATTTGACAAACAAGGCGAAGAGTTCTTTTTGTTCCCTCTTGGCTCTTAGCTTGGTAGTCCTTTCTCTCCTAATTGTCATCATTATTGTGTAGGCCCCACGTGCGATCAAGACTGATTGCTTGCATGTGGGGCATCAACTAAACAGAGGATATTGTTGATGGCTTTGTCTGGTGCAAAATGCTTGATGGAGGCGTTGATGCACCAGAAGGTCTCAACGATCTTCGGCCTGCCAGGCGGCCAGATCATGCCCATCTACGATTCTCTCATAGATTCAGATATCAGACACATACTTGTCAGACATGAACAGTCAGCCGCTCACATGGCTGATGGGTATGCGAGAGCAAGCGGACGTCCCGGAGTCTGCATGGCAACATCTGGCCCAGGCGCCACAAATCTTGTTACCGGAATAGCTAATGCTTACATGGACTCCTCACCGGTTGTTGCCTTCACAGGCCAAGTCTCCAGACCGCAGATAGGCACGGACGCCTTCCAAGAAGCCGACATAGTTGGAATCACGACACCAATCACAAAGTACAACTTCCAGGTCAGACACGCCAAAGACATACCTGGAACGGTGAAGGCTGCCTTCTATGTGGCCTCCACAGGGAGACCTGGACCTGTCTTAGTGGATATCCCGAAAGACGTTCAAACAGAAACGGCTGAGGTTGAATTTTCCGATCCTGTTCAGATCAGAGGATACCGAGTGAACGGTGATCCGAATCCGGCCGACGTCGGAAAAGCTGTTGAGCTCTTGTCGAATTCTGAGAGGCCCTTCATCCTAGCCGGTGGAGGAGTGCGGATCTCCAACGCCTATGAAGAATTGCGAATGCTGGCGGAACTCCTGTCCGCACCAGTAGGGACATCTCTCATGGGAAAGGGATGCTTCCCCGAAGATCATCCGCTGTCCTTAGGAACTGTCGGAATGCATGGGAGAACAGAAGCTAACAAATCGATTCTGGAAGCAGATGTCCTCTTTGCTGTCGGAATACGATTCTCTGATAGAACAACATCCAAAGTCGATGAATTCTGCTCGAAGGCCAAGATTATCCATGCTGACATAGACTCTTCGGAGATAGAGAAGAACAAACAGGTTGATGTCTCAATAGTAGGCGACGCTGCCAAAGTATTGCCTGCCATAAGGACCCAGTTGGTTCATAGATTTCGCAAAGACAAGACCAGCCAATGGCATGCGAGAATCCAGCAACTCAAAGAGGCTATCCGGAGCCAGAACAACCACGATGAGAATGGATTGAGACCACCCTTCATCCTGAAAAAGATGAGAAAGATCCTGCCAACGAATGGGATTGTCACAACGGAGGTGGGTCAAAACCAGATGTGGGCCGCGCTCCATTTCACCGCACTAGGCCCAAGAACCTTCATAACCTCGGGGGGGCTGGGAACGATGGGTTTCGGTTTTCCAGCTGCTATTGGAGCCAAGGTAGCTAGACCTGAAGTTCCAGTGGTTGACATTGCGGGCGACGGTAGCTTCATGATGACGGAGAACTCCCTTGCCACATCAGTTTCTGAACAGATACCAGTCATCGTCGTCATCTTGAACAATCGCATGCTTGGAATGGTTGCACAGTGGCAGAGACATTTCTTCAATAGACGGTATTCGGCTGTCAAGCTTGGCAATGTCCCAGACTTCCCAAAGCTTGCTCAGGCCTACGGTGCGGAGGGTCTACGTGTGGAATCGCTTGAGGAATTCTCATCTTCATTTGAAGACGCACTAAGGAGAAACGTCACAACCATCATTGACGTTCCAATTTCTCCCGAAGAAGACGTCTTTCCAATGGTTCCACCGGGAAACGGTCTGCAGCAGATCTTGGAGTTGTAAGAGATGAGTGAACAGACGTTTATAGTGGGAACAGTCGTCTGCAATAAGCCCGGCGTACTTCACAAGATATCGAACATGTTCAGAAGACGCAACTTCAACATCGAAAGCATCTCAGTCGGCCCAGCGGAGGAAAAAGAGCTAGCACGCATGACCATAACCGTTAATGGAAATGAATTGGTGGCCAGACAACTTGTCAAACAGTTGGAGAAGCTTCTTGATGTTGTCTATGCCACGGTTTTGGATGAGAAAAAAAGTGTCTTCAGAGAGCTAGCGCTCGTCAAGGTTACAGCAGCCGATTCAAAGACTCGATCGGACGTTGTTGATTGGACCAACATCTTCAGGGGTCGGGTGATCGATGTTTCTCCAGAATCGATTGTGGTCGAAATCACAGGTACTCCAGACAAGATAGATGCCTTCATCGAACTGGCAAAAGGTGTAGGCCTAAAGGAACTGGCGAGAACTGGAGCCGCAGCTCTTGAAAGAGGATCAAAGACAATTACGTCAGAAAAAGGAAGTGAGGTAAGTGGTTAAGGTATACTACGATGCGGATGCAAACCTAGAGAAAGTGAAGAGGAAAACCATCTCAATCATAGGCTATGGGAATCAGGGTCGTGCTCAGGCACTTAACTTGAGAGATTCTGGCCTTCAAGTCATTGTCGGGCTGAGAGAAGAGAGCGCATCTTGGAAGACAGCCGAAGCTAATGGCTTCAAAGTCCACACGATCCCGGAGGCGACGGAGAAAGGCGACATAGTCCACATATTGATCCCAGACCCAGCCCAACCTTCAGTGTACAACTCACAGATAAGAGATCATTTGAGTGAGGGAAAGACTCTTGGCTTTTCGCATGGATTCAACATCCATTTCAAGCAAATAGTCCCGCCGACTGATCTAGATGTAGTCATGGTGGCTCCGAAGAGCCCAGGAGCAAGAGTCAGAGAAACCTTCCTTGCAGGATTCGGTGTTCCTGCGCTCTTGGCGGTGGAGCAGAATCACTCTGGGATGGCCAAGGAGACGGCTCTGGGAATGTGCAAAGGATTGGGATGTACCAGAGCAGGGGTTCTTGAAACCACATTCAAAGAGGAAACCGAGAGCGATCTGATAGGCGAACAGACTGTTCTCGTTGGTGGCCTAATAGAACTCATCAAGAACGGATTCGAAACACTCGTCGAAGCTGGATACCAACCCGAACTAGCATACTTTGAGGCATGCAACGAAGCGAAGCTGATCATGGATCTGGTCTACGAGAAAGGACTTGTGGGCATGCTGAGAGCTGTTTCGGACACAGCCAAATATGGCGGATTAACTGTGGGATCAAAAGTCATCGATCAAAATGTCAAGTCAAACATGAAGAAAGTCGTGAGAGATGTCCAAAGTGGAAAATTCGCAAGAGAGTGGATTGACAGATTCGAGAAGAGCTCAGCAGTCCTCGAACCACTCATGAAAGAGTTGGAGCAACATCAGCTAGAAGTTGTTGGCAAGAGAATCAGAAGAATGGCGGGTTTAGAGAAGTGAGCACTGAGAATCAGGATAGTTCTGAAGACTCGAATGATGAAGAAACGACAGAGAAACGCGAGCGTAATATGGACATGACGAAGAAGAAAAGAAAACGAGATCAAGACTGGGAGAAGTTCGAGATGAGTCTGTGGCATGAAACGAGACCCCAGAGCTAGGAATTTGTAGAGTCCGAAGGGATGAAACGTTGACTTGGAGGAATTACGTTCTCAAGTGAGCCCTTACCTCTTGCTTTAGAAGATCGAGTCCATAAGCACAGAACTCAGAACATCGGCTGGATCAGAGAAATAGCAACACGCCGGGACCCGGAGACATTTTGCGCAGGGGGCTGAAACAGTGCCAGGAGACCGAGTCATCATATTCGACACAACCTTGAGAGATGGCGAGCAGTCACCAGGCTTCACCATGGGCATCGACGAGAAGCTGATGATGGCGAAGCAGCTTGAACGATTGGGGGTAGATGTCATCGAAGCGGGATTCCCCATCTCATCAAAAGGAGACTTCGAGGCCGTAAGGAAGATAGCAACCGAGATCCAAGAGTGCGAAATCGCCGCTCTTGCCAGAACGAAGAAAGACGACATCGAACACGCATACCGGGCCATCAAAGATGCAGCTCACCATAGAATACACATCTTCGCCTCCACCTCTGACATTCACCTTGTGCATCAACTCAAGAAGACAAGAGAAGAAGTCCTGAAAATGGCCGTCGAAGCAGTAAAACTGGCCAAATCATACACGCAAAACGTCGAGTTTTCTCCAATGGATGCGACGCGCTCCGACAGGAACTACCTCTGCAAAGTCATAGAATCCGTCATAGAAGCTGGTACGACGACGGTGAATATACCAGACACCGTAGGATATTCGATGCCTTGGGAGTTCGCCTCACTCATCAGACACATACGGCAAAACGTCGGAGGGGTTGAGAAAGCAGTCCTCAGCGTTCACTGCCACAACGATCTTGGCCTCGCCACATCTAACTCGCTAATTGCAGTCCTAGAGGGAGCAAGACAGGTAGAATGTACCATAAATGGAATCGGTGAACGCGCAGGTAACGCTTCTCTCGAAGAGGTTGCCATGAGCATCAAGGCGAGACAAGATCTCCTTCACTTTCAGACTTCCATCAGAAGCGAGCAGATCTACCCTACGAGCAGGCTTCTGACGAAGATCACAGGGGTGAACGTTCAGCCCAACAAGGCCATCGTAGGAAGCAACGCATTCTCGCATGAATCTGGCATACATCAAGACGGGATACTCAAGCATCGACTCACCTACGAAATAGTTACGCCGGAATCAGTCGGTATCTCAAAGTCCTCACTCGTCTTAGGAAAGCACTCTGGCCGACATGCGTTTCAAGAACGCCTCCAAGATCTCGGCTTCACCCTCTCCGAAGAACAAGTAGAGCAGGCCTTCCAAAGATTCAAGATCCTAGCCGACAAGAAGAGCGAGATCTTCGACGAAGACATGGAGGCCATAGTGACTGAAACGGTAATCCGAGCGGCTGACAAGTACAAGCTGACCGGACTCACGGTCGTGTGTGGTACCGCTGCAACACCCACAGCAACAGTGTCTCTTCAGGTGAATGAGACTTCAATCAAGGGCAGTGAGTTTGGAGATGGGCCTGTTGACGCGGCCTTTAAGGCAATCAAGAACCTGACTGGGACCAAGAGCAGATTCTTGAGCTATTCCGTGAACTCCATTACGGGCGGCACAGATGCGCAAGGCGAGGTAACAGTGAGACTTGAGGAAAACGGCAACATCGTAATAGGTCAAGGCGCCCATGAGGACATCATCATGGCGAGTGCCATGGCATACCTGAACGCACTTAACAAACTCGCATATCTGGAGAAAAATCCAGTTAACAGAAGTGCCAGGAGACACGCCTCATGGCAATGACCATGACCGAGAAGATACTGGCCGATCACGCCAATAAGAAAGAGGTTGCGCCAGGAGACCTTGTCAATGCACGAGTTGATATGATCCTTGCAAATGACATCACAGCACCGTTTGCAATCCAACAGATGGAAGCCATAGGCTCATCAGAAGTCTTCGACCCGGACAAAATCGTCATAGTGCAGGATCATTTCACTCCGAACAAAGACATTGCCTCAGCTCAACAGTGCAAACTGGTCCGCGACTTTGCACGATCACATAGGCTGACGAAATACTACGACGTAGGTACGATGGGAATCGAGCACGCACTTCTACCTGAGAAAGGACTGGTTCTTCCCGGCGAACTCCTGATAGGAGGAGACAGCCATACTTGCACTCACGGGGCTTTAGGAGCTTTCGCAACAGGGATGGGGTCCACAGACATCGCGGCCGCCATGATTCTCGGCGAAACGTGGCTGAAGGTACCGGAAACACTCAAGTTCTCTTACTCGGGACACCTGAAGAAATGGATTACTGGCAAGGATCTAATTCTCTTTACGATTGGCCAGATTGGCGTCGACGGAGCATCTTACAAAGCCATGGAGGTCACAGGGGATGTCATAACATCGCTCCCGATGTCAGGCAGATTCACAATGTGCAACATGGCGATTGAGGCGGGAGCAAAAAACGGCATAATCGCTCCTGATGAGATAACAAGGAACTACCTAAAGGAACGAACCGGAAGGACCTACAGGACATACGAGTCCGACCCTGATGCTGACTACTCTGATATCATTGAGATTGATGTCTCTGAAGTAGAGCTTCAAGTGGCGTTGCCTCACTTGCCTGAGAATTCCAAGCCTGTTTCAGAGGTAGGCAAAATCGAGATAGACCAAGTTGTAATAGGTTCTTGCACGAATGGAAGACTGGACGACCTAAGACAGGCAGGAGAGATTCTCCGCGGAAGACAGGTGTCCCCTCGCGTTCGGACAATCATAGTGCCTGCCACACAGGAAACATATCGCCAGGCAGTTGCAGAAGGACTAGTTGACATTTTCGTTTGCGCTGGCGTCGCTGTTTCCACACCGACCTGCGGACCCTGTTGCGGGGGCCACATGGGAGTTCTCGCTGAAGGTGAGAAAGCGGTGTCAACCACTAACCGCAACTTCAAAGGTCGTATGGGACATCCAGACAGCGAGGTCTATTTATCGGGACCGGCAGTAGCTGCTGCATCAGCAGTCCTAGGCCGGATAGGATCCCCTGAAGAGCTGGAGAGAATGTAATTGATCCTTAAGGGCACAGCCTTCGTATATGGTGACAACATCAACACAGATGTGATCCTTCCAGCAAGATACCTTAACACTTCAGATCCGACCGAACTCGCAGCTCATTGCATGGAGGATTTGAACTCATCATTCCTTAAGAAAGTGAAGACAGGAGACATAGTCGTAGCTGGCGAGAACTTCGGTTGCGGCTCCTCAAGAGAACACGCCCCAGTGTCAATCAAGGCAGCCGGAATATCGATCGTCATAGCCAAGAGCTTTGCGAGAATATTCTATAGAAACGCCTTCAACGTTGGTCTGCCAATCTTGGAATGCCCTCAAGTAGAAGGTGTAGGCACAGGAGATCTTTTGGAAGTGGACATCGACACAGGCCTGATTAGGAACCAGACAAAGAAACGTGATTTTCAGGCAAAACCAATCCCCCCGTTCATGAAGGAGATCCTAGAATCAGGAGGCCTCATGAGGTGGGTCAAGAAAAGGAAACTGACCCGCACATAGGACAGGCAAAATTCAAGGGATGGAGAAAAAACCCAAATGAAGAACGGAAAAGGAACTCAAACCTATGCTGAACAGGCCAGTGCCTGGGGAAGTCAATGATTACCCGAAGAAAACGCAAGACATGACAGATGATCTCGATTGAAATATGTCGTGGCAGTGATCCCAGGAGACGGCATAGGACCAGATGTGGTTCAGGCCACTCTTGAAGTTCTGAAGGCGCTCGGGAACACCTTCTCTTTGAGCCTTGACTTCAAGTATGTGGAGGCCGGCGATGCCGCTAAGATCAGATACGGTGTTGCTTTGCCTGACGAATCGTATCAGACGATTTCTTCGTCGAATGCCTGTCTAAAGGGTCCGGTAGGGGAGAGCGCAAAGCAGGTAATAATTGTTCTCAGGCAGCGTCTCAATCTATATGCCAACATCCGGCCTGCCGTCACTCTGCCCAATGTGCCCTCACTATACAACGACGTAGACCTCGTTGTCGTCAGAGAAAACACTGAAGGTCTCTACAAGGGAATAGAAGACAAGACCTCCGAGTACGCGTTCTCGGTTCGCGTAGTGACCAGAGAGGCGTCAATACGGATCGCTAAGATCGCCTATGAAATGGCTATGAAAAGGCGAAGAAAGGTCACCATTGTACATAAGGCCAATGTGCTTTCCTCTTGTGAACTCTTCAGTAAGTGTTGCCTAGATGTTGCGAAGGACTATTCAGAGGTTGAAACTGATCAAATGTATGTTGACAACGCGTCATATCAGCTAGTAAAGAATCCTCAAAGATTCGACGTCATTCTCACAACTAACATGTTTGGAGACATCCTTAGTGACGAGGCAGCTGGAGTCGTGGGAAGTCTTGGCGTTTCTCCCTCCATGAACCTCGGTGATCGGTTTGGCCTTTTTGAGCCCGTCCATGGATCAGCCCCAGACATACCCAAGGGAACAGCGAACCCACTTGCGACAATGATGTCTGCAAGGCTGATGCTAGAATGGTTGGCTGAGAAGTACAGAGATGGTGCCATGAAGGAGGCATCAGGGATACTGTGGGATGCCATTGTCCAGACACTGCGGAAAAAGATATTCACGCCTGATTTGGGCGGAAGCAGTACAACTAAGCATGTTGCCAACGCGGTCATCGAAGAGATCGCAAAGGCAGTCTGAGCATGTCAGTGACTCGGAGGAAATATTCTGCCTAAGACTCCTTTGACCGCTCGTTTTCGCGGTTTTAGGTTACTCTGCCGCTGACTTATCACCCGGCTCGATAGTCTCACGCTAAGCCTGCGGCCAGGGACATCGATTTCAATGATATCCCCTTCCTTCAAAGCTGCGATAGGCCCGTTCATGGCGGCCTCGGGTGCAATGTGTCCAATGCATGGGCCTCTGGTTGCACCGGAGAATCTTCCATCGGTTAGCACGGCCACCTTGTCACTGAGACCCATGCCTACAATGAGGGAGGTCGGAATTAGCATCTCTCTCATTCCGGGGCCACCGGTCGGTCCCTCATACCTTATGACGACTACATCTCCCTCTTCGACCTTTCCTTCGATTCCTCTCACTGCTTCCTCCTCGGAGTCGAAGAGCACAGCTGGACCTTTGAACCTGAGCATATTGGTTGGAACAGACGAGAACTTGACTACGGCGCCCTTTGGCGCGAGATTACCTCTCAATATGGCTATACCGCCTTCAGCGTGAATCGGATCAGACAACGGTCTAATGATCTGATCGTCCAGTACGCGGTTCTTCCTGATCACCTCGCTCAGTCTCTTTCCTGTAACAGTCAAGACACCTAGGTTCAGCTTGGACTGAAGCCGCTTGAGCAGGGCAGGCACGCCCCCTGCCTTCTCAAACTCTCTCATGAAGTACCTACCGCTTGGTCTGAGATCGCAGATGTGAGGTGTTGTTCTACTAATCCGATCGAACTCGTCTAATGTTACTCTCAATCCAAGTTCTTGGGCTATCGCAGAAAGATGCAACACAGTGTTCGTTGACCCACCTAGTGCCATGTCGACCATTATGGCGTTTTTGAAGGCTTTTTCCGTCATTATGTCTGATGGAGTGACGCCCTCTCTCAAGAGAGCCATTATCTGCCTTCCAGATTCTTTGGCCAGTCTCTCCTTTGCAGGATCAGTAGCATGCATCGCCCCGCATCCTGGCAGAGACATGCCCAATGCTTCGGTGAGGCAGGCCATAGTATTCGCAGTGAACAAACCGGCGCATGAACCTGGGCCCGGGCAAGCACACTCTTCAAGTTCACGAAGATCGTTCTGTGTGACACGCCCTTTCCGAAATTCTCCCAAGGCTTCGAAAACAGTCATCAGGTCCACTGAGCACCCGCGAAAACGTCCGGGCATCATCGGGCCACCGGTAATGACAATTGAAGGGATGTCGAGTCTGGCAGCGGCCATTAGATGCCCTGGCACAATCTTATCACATGACGATATCAGAACCATGGCGTCAAAGTAGTGGGCCTTGATCATGACTTCAATTGAGTCAGCGATTATCTCTCGACTTGCCAGCGAGTACCTCATACCTTGATGACCCATCGCGAGTCCATCGCAGATTCCTATTGTGTTGAATTCGAACGGTGTTCCACCTGCCGTTCTTACGCCGTCTTTTGCAGCTTGAGCCAATCTCTTCAGGTGAATGTGTCCCGGAATGATCTCGTTCCATGAGTTCACTATGGCTATGAAAGGACGGGCTATGTCTCGAGTCGATAGTCCAAGGGCTCTAAGAAGAGATCTGTGAGGGGCTCGTTCCGGACCGTCTTTGATCAGGCTACTGGGAAGCTTCATGTTTCAGTCTTCTGCCGTTGAGATTGCTTAACGAACACGTATCCACTATCTAGATAAGTGATTACCTGAGCCGCGATTCATCGGTATCGTTGAACAGCAATCCCGGGCGATAGTCTCTCACAAGACAGAACCAGAGTCGGCCCTCAGCCACATCCTTGCTGTTTGCTACGCCATGAGTTCTTAGGTGTTTATCTAGCCGGTCTTGATTGATGATCTGAGGCGTTTCAGGTGGCCAAAGACCCAATCTGCGGCATGTATGTTGATGAGAAAACAGCAGAACTCAAGGCAGAGATCCGCGGAACGACCTACTACTTCTGTAGCAAATCATGTCTCGACGAGTTTCTTGCTCCAGAACGTGAGATTAGACGCTTGAAAATCTTCATCGCAGTTTCAGCAGGCCTCACGGCGCCTGTGATTGTTCTGACGTACCTCCAGATCTTACCGATGGCCATCCGACACTTGATCCTCTTCGTGCTTACCACACCAATACAATTCCTCATAGGTTTCAGGTTCTATCGAGGCCTGTACCACGCCATCAAAGCGGGCATGGGAAACATGGACACTCTAATCGCACTGGGAACGACGGCTGCATGGGCCTACAGCACCATAGTCATCTTCTTCCCGAAAACATTGCCAATACAAGAGGTAATGCCCTACTTCGACACGTCCGCAGCAATCATAACCCTCATCCTTCTTGGACGTTACCTTGAACACTTGACTAAAGCGAGAGCCTCAGAGGCCGTCAGGCGTCTCATGGATCTTCAACCCATCATGGCTCGTCTAATCAAGAATGGTCAAGAGATTGAGCTTCCTGTAGAGCAGGTTTCCGTGGGAGATGAACTGATTGTTAGACCTGGCGAGAGAATTCCGGTAGACGCCGTAGTCACAAGTGGACACACGTCTGTGGACGAATCGATGATCACTGGCGAAAGCATCCCGGTAGAAAGAAAGGCAGATGATGAAGTCATAGGCGCAACGATCAACAAGACAGGTATGATCAAGATTAGGGCAACAAAAATAGGGCAAGACACTGTGCTCGCGCACATAGTCAAACTAGTTGAAGAGGCTCAGGCAGGGAGAGCTCCAATTCAGCGAATAGCGGATCAGATAGCTGCATATTTTGTTCCTGCAGTAATCATCATTGCGACAACGTCCGCTTTGGCCTGGTATTTCATCGGAAAGATCGGATTGAACTTTGCAATTCTGTCCTTCGTCTCCGTTATCGTGATCGCATGCCCCTGCGCACTAGGAATAGCCACTCCTGCAGCCCTCATGGTTGGAACCGGAAAAGGGGCTGAAAATGGAGTGCTCTTCAAAGGAGGAGAAGACCTCGAGATGGCCCACAACGTCAGAACACTGGTCTTTGACAAAACGGGTACACTGACAAAGGGTGAACCATCTGTCACGGACATAGTGCCAACCAGTAAAATGTCTGAGAACGAGATCCTACGATTGGCCGCCATTGCTGAGAAAGGATCCGAACATCCGCTCGGCGAGGCGATAGTGAGAGCTGCTATCGATAGGCGAATTCCGATCGAAGAAGCTGAATCCTTTGAGGCCGTTCCCGGCAAAGGAGTCTCGGCCACAATTGCCAGACGCAAGCTTCTCCTCGGAAATAGAACTCTGATGAGGGAAAGTGGAATTGCTTTCGAAATGTCTGAAGACAAGATTCAGAGTTTAGAGGAAGATGGAAAAACAGTGATGATGGAAGCATTAGACGGACATCTCGTCGGCTTACTAGCAGTGGCTGATACGTTGAAGGAGCACTCTATTGAAGCGATTCAAAGACTCAGGGACGCCGGGATCGAAGTCGTCATGCTAACTGGTGACAATGAACGCACGGCCAAGGCTATCGCGAGGAAACTCGGAATAGAAAAGGTGATCGCCAATGTCTTGCCACATCAGAAGGTTGAGGTCATCGATGGACTGAAGGCGGAAGGCAACAAGGTCGGAATGGTGGGCGATGGGGTCAACGATGCACCTGCATTGGCCAAGGCTGACCTTGGAATCGCAATAGGAAGCGGAACAGACGTAGCGAAAGAAACTGGGGGAATAGTTCTCATCAAGGATGATTTGAGAGGCGTGGTCACGGCCATAGAACTAAGCCGGAAGACTGTGGCCAAAATAAAACAGAATCTCTTTTGGGCGTTCTTCTACAACATCGGCCTGATTCCAATCGCTGCAGGAGCGATGGTTCCTTTCTTCGGCCCGCAAGTCTACAACGTCCTTCCCTTCCTCGCAGCAGGAGCAATGGCATTCAGCTCTGTCACTGTGGTAAGCAACTCGCTACTACTGAACAGATTCAAGCCAAGACTCTAGAGCCACTTGATTTTGTTAGGAATGGAGCCCTAGCTACTCACACGTCAGCGCCAAGTCATCAAGACTGAAATAGGGGAAGTCCTCAAGAATCCAAAGACAGGAGTCTACTGAGATTCACTTGACGTACTTGCTGGGATTCTTGTCAAAGCTTTGTTTGCAGTTTATGTTGCAGAAGTAGTATGTCTTCCCGGCATGTTCAGATTTGATCTTAGCAGTTTTCTCGTCAACATTCATTCCACATACAGGATCCTTCGCCATTCCCTTTCACCTCCTTCATCAGGATAGATGCGCCATGCCAGTTGTGATACCAAACCTGACCTGTTTAGTCATTGATGCTTAACATGTCATAGACTTTTCCATTTGTTAGGACATGAATCGTGTGGTAGCCGTAGAAGAGCGCGCGCTGGGCGAAGCTGATGTTCCGCTGTTCCCACTGTGCTAAAACATATTTGCGGGATAAGGACAGAGTGTAGAAGACCTCAAATCTCGTAAGTGCGAGAATGATCTATGCCAGGAATCACAGACCATGACTTCCTTTCTCTGGTGGCCTTGCTTAGGTGCTTGAGCTACATTGGTTGATTTGGGAGGATTTGCTAGACATGAAGGAGACTAGTGTAATAGCTGTGTCAGGAACACCAGGCACAGGAAAGACAAGGTTCGCTAGACTTCTCGCAAGGAAACTAGGCATCAACTATGTCAGTCTCACATGGTTCGCTATGCAGCACGATCTCATGAAATGTTACGATCATAAGAGAAGAACATATGTGATTGACGAGCTCGGACTTACACGCGAGCTTCGAAGATACCTAGCAACCTTGAAAGGACAAGTGCTAGTCGAAGGTCATTACTCTGGCAGACTAGTTCCAAAGCGTTTCACAGAAATTGTCTTTGTGCTTAGGTGTGATCCCGATATCCTGAAGACCCGTCTGAAGAGAAGAGGATACTCCGATGAGAAAGTAAGGGAAAACGTTGAGGCTGAAGTGTTGGACATCTGTCTAAGTGAGGCTATTGCCACTCAAGGATCAGAAAAGGTTACCGAGATAGACACAAGCGCAAAACCAGTGCAGAACTGTGTTGAGGAAGCTCTGCAGATTCTGGGTGGAAAAAAGCTTAAACAGATTGGAAGATACGACTGGCTAACTGAACTCGAAAGAAAAGGCAGGCTAGACAAGTTTCTAACGGAGCAGACCGTCGCTTGGAGAAGAAGATCATCATAGCCAAGTGCGTTCGATGCGGAAAACTTCTTCTATCAAAAATCGGAACGAAGACCAAGATGTGTCCCTACTGCAATATGAGATTTAGCTTGGATGCGGCTGTGATCGTGGCCCGTTTGGACTCAGCGAGGGAAGCAAAGATCATGCTTGCTGAGCTTAAGAGAAGAAGGGCTCAGGGACAGATGGGGGCTGTCAGGCCGCAGAAGCTTGGATCGGAATCGTTCTCCTAAGCTCTGAAGCAACTTCGCTGAGTAGCCCGTCCACGCCTGCTCCGGTCAGGGCGCTAATCTCAGAAAAGGCCACTCCTGGAAAGCGTAGTCTGATCTCTTTCAAGACCATCTCGAAATGCTCTCGGCTGACTTGATCAATCTTGTTGCAGCAGATAATGATCTTGCTGGTGGCGCCAGTCTGCCTCAGAGTCTTGTCCGTTGAAGCCAGCTTGCGTCTGAGAAGGGATAGATCATCACTCACATCAACAAAAAGCAGAATCAAGTCAGCTTGAACTATTTCTCCCAATGTCGTGTTGAACGCCTTCAATATGGTCGGGTGCATGTCCTCTATGAAACCGATCGAATCCACCAGAATGAACTCTGTGTTGCTGCCACTGCTAGGTATAATAACACGTCTTGCGACTGTCGAGAGCGTCGTAAAGGGACCTAGTCCAACATTCTTTCCTTCTGAAGCCACCCTGTTGAAGAAGGTTGTTTTGCCGCTCTGAGTGTGGCCTGCAAGCGCGACTATGGGGAAACCAAGTTCGCGCCTTCTCTCTCTAAGCAGGCCCTTCTTCTTGTACAGATCTCTAAGTTCGGCTTCCAGACGACTTATCCTCTTTCTGGCCTCTCTTTCATATTCGCTGTACGGGTAGTCACCTGGCCCGCTCCATCCAACTTGCTCGCCCAAGATTCCTTCGAGCCTAAGAAATTCCCGGCCCCACGAGAAGGTGTATCTGAGTCTGGCCAATCGTATCTGAAGCTTCGCCTCTTTTGTCATCGCCCTCTTGTCGAAAACCTCTAGGATCAGAAGATTCCGATCTATCACCTTCACATCACCGCCTAAACCCTTTTGAACTTTGAAGACTTGAGAACTTGGCAGAGTGTTCGCGAAAATCACAAACTCGATGCCTTTCTCCTCGACCACTTTCCTAATCTCAGTCAGCTTTCCAGGGCCGACGCACGTCGAGTGATGCACACTTTCTCTCTTCTGAACGATGATCTCAAGAACGTTGTATCCTATGTTTCGCGCCATCGAGGCGACTTCTTCCACTCTAGAGGGGAGCTTTGGAATGTTGCATTCGACCACGATGGCTCTCAAATCAGCATACACTTACTTCTATCGAAGCTAGTGACTCCGGATTTAAGCAAATATCTTCGTGAGAGATGAGCGTCCCTAGGAAGCTTATGGCACTTTGACGAGGGGAGGTACCCGCTCAAACTTGTAGCGCTAGAAGAGCCATTCGGCTCTATCGATAGTGTTCCACCATTGTTCGTCTGTTGCTCCTCGCCAGCTGACAATCTTCGTCACTTCATCCAGTATCCGATGGTGCCGTTTCTCGTCTTCTGCTATCTGCTTGAGTAGTGACTTACCTTTTGGATCTTCCATCTTTTCCAGTATTCGTTCAAGCCGATCAAGCATCTCCTTTTCCTGTACGACGTGTCTCTCCAGTGAATCTTTCATCTCTTCTTTGTCTACCATCGTCACTATTGTGCCAGCATTGAGATCTATGAGAGCTTGGAGCATGTCAGCGTGCTTCAGAGAGTCCAAAACAAGTCTATTCAGGAAGAGTCTTACTACAGAGTTCTTTGCCTTCTGAACGGTTGAACTCAAGACTTCAGCCGTTTTCTTCTCCAAAACCATCTGATCTCGAAGAAGTTTCTCAAGTTCGGACGCGCTCATCCGATTCAGCCTCTCGCTGACGTGCAACGAACGCTCTAAAATTGTTTTGCTTTAACACTACGGATGCTGCGTAGAAAGGACATGCGACGAATAAGAACCTGGCTGGACCTATGTTTCTGTAGAGGAGAGAGAAGCTTGTCTATTCCCACGAGAACTTTCCGTCTTTCTGCAGAACCTTGCCGTCCAGCAGTATCTGCCCAGGCTTCATCGTCTTGATTATGTCCCAATGTATCGCGCTTTTGTTGATTCCGCCGCAGTCTTTGTACGCGTTGCCTAGGGCAAGGTGTATAGTGTCACCGATCTTTTCGTCGAAGAGTATGTTCTTTGTGAACCTTTTGATTCCTCTGTTCGTTCCTATTCCAAGTTCTCCTATTCTCTTTGAGCCTTGATCCGTTTCGATTATGCTCTTCAATGCATCTTGGTTGGTTTCCGCTGAATAGTCCACGACCTCTCCTTTGGAGAATTTGAGTCGAATTCCTTTAATCTCTCTTCCGTATCGTATGCCTGGCAGATCGAAACAGATCTCTCCTTCTGCAGAATCGTCCACAGGCGCCGTGTAGACTTCTCCCCCAGGTACGTTGTGTGTGGCATCTCCGACGATAGCATTCCTCCCCTTGACTGACATGGTCAGATCCGTCTTCTCGCCAATTAGCCGAACCTTGTCAGCTTGGTCCAGCGCCTTCTTCAGCTTCTCCATCTGAGTCCTCTGACTGGCCCAGTCAATCAGTATAGCAGAATAGACGAAATCCTCGTACTCTTTCAAGGACATGTCAGCATCTTGAGCAAAGCCAGGGGTCGGAGCTTGCGTTAGGCACCATCTCTTGCTAAGCCTCTCATCTTGGATCGGTCTAACGGTCTTGTCCCGTCTCGTCAGCTTCTTCGGGTTCACATTTCCAAGTGTTTTCGTGTTTATGTCCGATCTAATCGAGACGACGACGTCAGAGGCTTTGGTCAACTCGTACAGGTGCTTCGGATAGATGTCTAGAAACTCCTCAGGTGTAACCTCATAGTACGCACGAGTCACTTCTGAGGGAGTCATCACAATAAGAGGGCTACCTCCTAGCTTTGCAACTTCCTTGTAGATCTCAGACGCCAAATCCAGCCCATAGTCAGATGCCATTATCAGGACTTGATCGCCTTTCTTGACTCCTGTAGCGTATGTGACGATTAGTCTTGCGTGTTGAGATACTCTCGGATCCATGATTCTTCACCGAGTCGAATATGCCTAGAAAGGAAAGAAAAGCCTTCTGATGCCTACTCGTGAAAAGAAGAGTTCGGTTGAGTCAAACAGACGGGGTTCCTATTGGACTCCGTGGGCGACGGGATTGTGTATCAGCCGAAGAGCAAAGCTGCGAAAACAGATGCCGTCAATGATAGAACAGTTATCAGTGTGTTGAGAGATGGACCTGCGGTATCCTTGAACGGGTCGCCTACCATATCACCAGTCACAGCCGCCTTGTGAGCGTCTGAACCTTTTCCGCCTAGGTTGCCTGCTTCAATGTACTTCTTTGCGTTGTCCCACATTCCGCCTGCGTTTGACATGAAGAGCGCATAGAGAAGACCGCTGAGTATGCTGCCCACCAAGAATCCTCCGAGCCCTTCTTTGCCCAGCAGGAAGCCTGTCGCTATCGTCACCACAATAGATAGGACACTGGGTGGCAAGAGTTCCTTTATTGCTCCTTTCGCAGCTATGTCAACGCACTTTGCATAGTCAGGTTTCGCGCCCGGCTTGCCCTCAAGAAGACCCGGGATCTCCTTGAACTGTCTTCGAACCTCAGAAACCATCAGATCCGCATTTCGGCTTACGCTTAGTATGATCAGGCCGGAGAAGACCGGAGGAACTATCGTGCCGACAAATAGGCCGACGAGCACACGGGGATTCAATATGTCAATCGTCTTCAAACCAACAGTTTCAGAGTAGACTCCAAGCAATGCGAGGACTGTCAAAGCGGCGGCGCCTATTGCAAAACCTTTGGTGATAGCTTTTGTCGTATTGCCGACCGCGTCAAGCTGATCCGCTATCTCTATGGCGCTTTCCTCCAGACCACTCTGCTCCGCAACTCCTTTCGCGTTATCCACAATCGGACCATATGCATCAGCAGAAACTATCATGCCAACAATTGAGAGCATACCGACTGAAGCGATTGCGATGCCATATATTCCTCCCAGATACCAAGCGACCAATGTTGCTGCACAGATTCCGATGATTGAGGGAGCCACACTTAGCTGGCCGTAGGAGAAACCTGTCAAGATGTTGATTGCCGCACCGCTCTTGGCGGCCTTGGCTGTGTTGATGGCAAATCTCTGGTCTATCGATGTGAACCAATCAGTAGTCTTGCCAATGATGAAACCTACAAACACGCCGGCTGCAGCAGCTATGAGGTAGTTCCAACTAGTGTTCAGGTATATTGTCACGAGAGCAGCAAACACTGCGAACACTCCTCCAGTGAAGAATGTTCCCAGGTCAAACGCTCCACCCGGGTCTCTACCCTTCCTTACCTTGATGAGAGATCGCACAAACAATGTCCCAGCTATTGAAGCAATTATGCCCATTGCCGCGAAATAGATCGGCAACAAAACATACTTCGTACTCAAGGTGAGTCCAAGTATCATGGTGGCTGCAATACAGCCCACATAGGAGTCAAAGAGGTCTGCTCCCATACCGGCGACATCTCCAACATTGTCTCCTACATTGTCGGCGATGACCGCAGGGTTTCTTGGATCATCTTCCGGTATTCCGAGTTCCACTTTACCAACTAGGTCGGCAGCGATGTCCGCTGTCTTGGTGTATATTCCGCCCCCCGCCTTAGCGAACAAGGCCAGGCTACTTGCTCCAAAACTGAACCCTAGAACGATCCCCGGGTCATTGAAGAAATAGTACATAGTGTTGATCCCGAGAAGACCTAATCCTACGACCCCCAGCCCCATAAGGGAACCTGCAGAAATCGCGACGTTGAAGGCGCTTGCCAAACTTGATCTTGCAGCTTGAGCGGTTCTGGTGTTAGCTAGAGTTGCTCCCAACATTCCTATGTACCCAGCAAAGGCAGATGTGGCCGCTCCGGCAACGTATGCCATGGTCAGTCTGAGATCGGGTTGCCCTGTTCGAAAGTTGAAGTTACCTATCGTGAGTATGACGGCCATGACTCCGACAAATGCTGCGAGGAAGAGGTTCTGTCTTTTGAGATAGGCAATGGCGCCGAGTCTAATCGCATTAGATACTTCCTGCATTCTCTCTGTGCCCGGATCTGAGTTGCGAACTTGCCGATACAAAATGGCCATCGCAACTATGGCGAGAATCGGTGGGAGAACTGCAAGCAGGATGTTCAGCTGAGGAGTAGATGCGAGTTCCATATGTGTTCATATCCTCCAGGACAATGCTCATTCAAGCCTCTCAATCATCTTCGTTTCATCCTCGAATGATCGCGTGCGCCCTCTAGTCGATGTCACGTATATAAGTCGCATTGTCAGCGATCTACTGATCGCTCCTCGTCTATTCGATTCTTTGAGAACGATTCTCTCACAGCAGAGCACGAACGATATCCTACGAGCTGAAACGCTTAAGAGTCTGCACCGAAGCTACAACGAACTTCAGGACGGAGCGGAGATGGCTGGACCGTGGCATGTCAAGTCAACCGATGAGGCTTTGAGAGAACTGAACAGTGGCAGAAAGGGACTAAGTGAGCAAGAGGTCAAGTCGCGTCTTCAACAATACGGTTTCAATGAGCTCAAGGAAAAGAAACGTCGAACCCCACTTCAAATGTTTTTGAGCGAGTTCAAAGACATATTCATTCTGCTACTAATAGCAGCAACGATCTTTTCTGCGATAATCGGCTACTACGAGTTGCAGCAACCTAGTCTGCCTGGCGAAGCACCAAAAGACGCTATTGAAACTTACGCAGACGCAATCGTCATAGGCGCCATAGTGATTCTTGTTGCAATCGCCGGTTTTGTACAGGAATATCGAGCTGAGAAAGCCCTAGACGCGTTAAGAAAGCTCGCAGCACCCAAGGCTCGTGTCATGCGCGAGAACAAGGAAACAATCATTCCCGCACGAGAAGTCGTACCAGGAGACATCCTGGTTCTGGAATCTGGAGATCATGTGCCTGCAGACGCAAGACTCGTGGAAAGCATAGAGTTGAAAACTAATGAAGCAATTCTAACAGGAGAATCCACGCCCGTAGGCAAAGATGCCTCGGCCGTATTGCCAGGCGATGCACACGTCAACGACAGACGAAATATGATCTTCACAGCAACTCATGTTGTCTACGGCCGTGGGAAGGCAGTTGTTACTTCGACAGGAATGGGAACAGAATTTGGAAAGATTGCCGAACTGGTTCAGGAGGCTGAAGAAGAAGAGACTCCGTTGCAGAGAAAGCTTGACAGCTTTGCAAAGAAGATTGCCAAAGTTGTCGTAGCTGTGTGTTTGGTAATATTTGCCCTAGAAGCCTTTGAAGTAGTCTCCGTAATGCTACACGGGAAAGGAGTGCTGGAGCTGGAGGGCTTCATTCAAGCATTCATGTCATCAATCTCCCTTGCAATATCGGCAGTGCCAGAAGGCTTACCAGCAATCGTGACCATAAGCTTGGCATTGGGAGCTAGAGAACTCGCCAAAAGGAATGCCATAATCAGAAAACTTTCGGCAGCAGAAGGCCTAGGTGCCGTCACAGTCATCTGCTCAGACAAAACTGGAACGCTAACCAAGGGGGAAATGACCATTCGGAGACTCTATGTGAACGAAGGATTTGTAGATGTCTCAGGCGTGGGCTATGAACCCAAAGGTGAGTTCCAACAAGACACTAAGCTTCTCAACCCTGTGGCAGACCGGGACGTTTCTATGCTGCTTAGAATCGGTTCTCTATGCAGCAATGCTCAACTTGAACAAAACGAAAAGAAGGCATGGATGATTGTAGGCGACCCAACAGAAGGAGCTTTGATAGTTGCCGCTGCAAAAGCTAGCTTCTCCCAAGAAGGATTGATAGAACAGTATCCACGCTTAGGAGAGGTGCCATTCACTTCTGAGAGAAAACGCATGACCACTGTTCACTTGACACCTGAGAAGAGAAAAGTTGCGTTCATGAAAGGTGCTCCAGAAACAGTACTGGAGAGATGTGATCGCGTTCTTGAAAATGGAAGAGAGGAGAACCTGACAGACGCGAAAAGAAAGAAGATTCTGGAAACAAATGAGAACATGGCAAGTTCGGCATTACGTGTTCTAGCCATGGCCTATCAGTGGCTCCCAGATGAGCTCAACGACTTCAACGACAAGACTGTCGAAGAAAGGCTAGTGTTCGTAGGCCTAGAAGGGATGATTGATCCACCACGGGAAGAAGCGATCGAAGCAAACAGGAAATGCGAAACGGCTGGAATAAGAACGGTGATGATAACAGGCGATCACAAACTGACCGCGGTGGCGATTGCAAAAGAGATTGGAATAATGAAGAAAGAAAACCTTGTCCTTACAGGCGTTGAACTGGAAGCAATGAATGATGAGGACTTCGAGAAAATAGTTGAGAACGTAGCAGTCTACGCTAGGATGTCACCAGAACACAAACTTAGAATCGTGAAAGCATTGAAAGCAAAAGGACACGTAGTGGCAATGACGGGAGATGGTGTCAACGACGCGCCGGCGGTGAAGGCTGCCGACATAGGCGTCTCAATGGGCATAACGGGCACCGATGTGACACGCGAAGCCTCAGACCTCGTGCTGACAGACGACAACTTCGCCACTATAGTCAAAGCTGTTGAGCAAGGAAGAGTAATCTACGACAATATCCGCAAATACGCCAGATTCCTCATCTCATGCAATTTCGACGAGTTATTAGTCATAGGGTCCTTTGCGATTTTGGGAGGCATATTCAGCCCTGAGCTATTTCCGCTACCTTTGCTTCCCGCCATGATTCTGTGGATAAATCTAGTTACAGACGGGGCACCAGCAGTTGCATTGGCTACAGATCCGCCTGACAAAGGTGTGATGGAAAGAAAACCCCGGAAACCAGATGAAGGAATCCTTCATGGGATGGGCATGTTCATGCTGGCGTCTTTCATATTGCAGGCTGTTGGCACGATTCTAGTCTTCTGTCTCGAGTACTACATATGGCCAGCTCATGGATTCGGAACAGAAGAGACACTACGTGAGGCTAGAACAACAGCCTTCGTCCAAGCTGCCATGTTCGAACTGTTCGTTGTGTGGAACTGTCGCTCTGAGACTCGCAGTGTGTGGCGAATGGGACGAGAGAGCTTCAGGAACAAATTCTTCGTCATAGCAGAAATCATTTCCATAACTGCCACTATCGGCATAACGTACGTTCCAATAACAGCGAGAATGTTCGGTTTGAGTCCGCTGAGTCTGACAGATCTAGCATACGTAATCGGCGTTGCCAGCTGGGGATTCTTTGTACTGCCAGAAGTCTTCATGCGAAGAAGACTATGGAAATGGCGTTAGAGGCTCTACGAGTTCAAGCTTGAAACCGATAGCGCACGGTTGAGACATACACGAGAAAGGTGCGGGACAAGATTTCGCTGGATTCCTTTCTTCGAGCCGGTGCACATTTTTGAGTAACCCCAGAGACAGTGTTGCGAGAAGTGATCCTTGATGATGGAGCCAACCTTTGTAGATGTGCTAGATGCTAGACGCACAATAGCTAAATATCTTAAGCCAACTCCCTTCTTCAAATCCATCCCACTCAAAAACAGACTGGGTTTCGAAGCATACATCAAATGTGAGAACCTTCATCCCATAGGAGCCTTCAAGGTGAGAGGCGGCATCAATCTCATCTCAAAACTATCTGAACATGAAAGACGTTGCGGAGTGATCACTGCATCTACTGGAAACCACGGGTCGTCGATAGCATATGCGTCTGCACTATTCGGCGTCAAGGCGATCATAGGAGCACCTGTAGGATCCAACCCATACAAGATACAGGCGATCAGAGATCTTGGCGCGACCGTGGAGCTTCATGGGAAAGACTTTGACGAGGCTAGGCTTTGGGTTGAAAGAGAAGCTCGCGAGAAAGGATACAGATATATCCACTCAGCCAATGAGCCACTTCTGATCGCTGGCGTCGGCACACTCTATTTGGAAATCCTTGAAGATCTTCCAGATGTCGATGTGATCTTCGTTCCAGTTGGAGGAGGCAGCGGCGCCTCCGGAGCCTGCCTAGTAGCAAAGACTGTTAATCCTTCAATCAAGGTCATAGGCGTCCAGTCAGAGGGTGCCCCCGCCGTCTACGAGTCGTGGAAAACGGGAAAGATGATTGAAAAAGAGAAGCTTGAGACCTTCGCAGATGGCTTAGCCACAAGGGTTCCTTTCGAACTCACCATGAAAATCATGCGCCGAATGATAGACGAGATCATCCTTGTTAGTGAAGAGGATCTCAAGAATGCCATCCGTCTGCTGTTTGAAACGACTCACCAATTGGCAGAAGGAGCTGGCGCAGCTTCAACGGCTGGCGCTGTTAAGATGCACCGCGACTTGAAAGGAAAGAAAGTGGCATTGGTGATATCTGGTGGCAACCTGACTATGAATATGATTAGGGAGATCATTCTCAGAGAAGAAAGATAAGTGCCCTTCAATTGAGAAGATTGGCAGATGGTAGATCATCACCTGTCTCGAAAACAAAGTAATGGTTCTTGGGAGATCGCTGAGCGTCAGAATGGCTCTGGATGAATCGTCACGGTGCATTCGCCAAGGGATTTCTTGATTTCCTCTTCTATCTTGCTGATTTCTCCGTGCACAGTTTCTATAGATTCTGTTCCGGCAAATGAGCAGGTAATGTCGACGTGTTTGCCCATGTCACTTTCATAGGTCCTTATGGAAGAGATTCTTCTGATGTTTGGATTTGATGCCAAGACTTGCCTTATACTCTGGAAGTCCTTCTTCTCACGGAGTATCTCACCTTCGTGTGCGTCGGGAGAATCTTCTATGTGCACAGTAGTGTCCTGAATATCTGGGAACATACTTCCAATGCTTTCTTCGACCTTCTCTGAGATTCTATGAGCCTCAGACAAGGTCAATGACGGATCTGTTTCTATGTGTAGAGTCAGAAAAGTACCTTCATTGGTTCTTGTGGAAGTTATTCGGTGAACTCCTCTTACATTTACTTCCCTTGAGACAATTCTGCCAATTCTTTCCTCGAATGGTATTTCTTCCTTGATAGGTTCGCAGTGTATTGTGACCACAGCTTTTCCGATGGACTTCTTGATTTGTTCTTCCACAAGTGACGCTATGTTATGCGCCTTTTCTATGTCAATCGAAGAGGATAGTAGTATTGTTGCGTCAATATGGTGCGTCGAACCAACAGTACGCATTCTAAGACGTTTGAATCCTCTTACACCTTCAATGCTTTCGAGCAGAGACTGCACCATTCGATACTCTCTTTCAGAAGAGATGTCGGTCAGTTCTAGCGATGTTTTGTAGACAAGTCTTACGCTCAGGAACGCAAGAAGCAGGCTCAAAACCAAGGAGGACAGTGCGTCACCAAAGACAAAGTCAAAAGACGAAAGGGTCACTCCGACAAGAGCAGCTATTGTCGAAGCGAAATCTGCCACAGCATGAAAGAAATCTGCCTTCACAGAAACAGAGTGCTTTTTCACCCTGCTTAGAATCATCATTCTGAAAACGTCGATACATAACGTGTATGTTACAGCCAGTAAGGCTACAGAAGTCAAGTCTTTCAGTATTGTTGAGCCTTCAAGGAGACGAGTTACCGAATAATAGAATAGCAATCCCGCGATACCGAAAAGAGCTATGCCGCCTAACTGGCCCCCAAGCGTTTCAATTTTCTCATGGCCATAATGGTGATCAGCGTCTGGAGGTTTCGTCGAAATCCTCGTCGCATAGAGCAACCAGAAAGTTGTTACAGCATCAAGCGAAGCATGTGCCGCATCGCTCATCAGGGCCAAACTGTTTGCAAGAAAACCACCCACTAATTCAACAAACACCACTGATGAAATTGCGTAAAGCGACCATCTCAGCGCCTTAATCCTGCCATCATACTCCATACGTGAAACTGCCTTGCGCTATAGCGCACTTTTTCCAGAAGCTTCTTGCGACGAAGCATTTCCTTTCAACCCTGCTGGGGCTCAAGCCCGTTCTCCAAGAGACCTTCGACCTGTGAACGCAATAGTCTGAATCTTTCCTCTCGGCGGCAACGACTAGCCCGGGTCGTCCTATAGGCATTTCGGTAAGTCATGAAGCGTACTCGCCTTTCGGAAGCCAGCGCGCGCTATGATCAACTCTGGGGGCGTGCTATGTGCCGAGTCTCACTGATGATCATATTCCTTCGTTCATAGATGTCCTAACGCGCATCGCTAAGCTTAATCTCTGAGGACGCTAGCCAGATCTAGGTGGAATCTTGCCACTTCCTATGGTGGAACGTTCACAGAAAGAGATCGCGCAGATGATCAAGAGGCGAGTTGATGCGATAAAGGACGTGAAAGGATCCCATCGAATAAGTGTGCGTATGACTGGTAAGAGATTTGACGTCGACATGAATTTGTTGCTTGACAGCAACCTCAGGTTTGAGGATGTTCACAAGATTGTATCAAATGTTGAACGCGAAGTGAGCAAGGTCGTGCCTAATGCGAGAGTCACAGTCCATACTAGACCACTTGGGAGCAACAAACATAACCTGGGAAGAATGGTGGAGGAGATAGCGGAATCAGTACCTGGTTCCAGAGGTGTCCATGACATCCACATTCAGAAGATCGAGGGAAAACTGTGCGTCGACCTTCATCTTGAGGTAGGGGCAAACTCAACTTTGAAACAGGCGCACGATATCTCTGATGAAGTGGAGAGAAGGCTGAAAGCAGCCAGCTTGAATATCTCAGAGATCACGATTCACATGGAATCTGCTTCAGACCTAATATCTAACGAGTTGAAAGGACACGGAACTGAACTGAAGTGGTACATTGAACATGCCGCTGACCACTTCCCAGAAATCAAGGCGATTAGCCGGGTTAAGATCCGCAAGATCGGCGACAAGTCACATGTGGTGCTTCGATGCCTCTTTGACCGAAGCATCAGTATGAAGCAGGCCGACGAGATCTCAAACAAGCTTGAGAACATGATTAAGAACGCATTTCCTGACATCGACAGAATAGACGTGCACGAAGAACCCGCATGAGGCCTAGCGCGCGCTCAGGGACAACATAACGCCTATATCGAGCTAGCCTGGATACGTCGCGAAATCTGAGGCGGATGCAATACTACGACAAACCAACAACCGGTTCAGCGTAGAGACTACTGGTCCATTCCACCGACAGAAGTATGTCTGGCCCTTGAAACAACCGAGCATGGCTTGTCTGAGCAAGAAGCTCATCGACGCCTCACAACTTATGGTTATAACGAGCTGCCAAGACGCGGTTTCAGCGGACTCCAGGTATTCTTCAGACAGTTCAGGAACCCCATATTCGCCATCTTGGTTGCATGCGCGGTTGTAGCGGGTTTCTTCGAGGAAGCTGAACAGGCAGTAGCGATACTTTCGATGATCGCTATCGCTGTAGCCTTAGGTTTCTTCAATGAGTACAAGGCAGAGAAGACTGTTGAAGACCTACGACAGAAGGTATCAATCAAGGCTGTAGTAACAAGAGATGGAAAGCCTAGAGAGATCGATTCAAGATCGGTCGTTCCAGGGGACCTAGTCTCAGTCTATGTAGGCGACATCGTCCCAGCCGACATGAGAATAGTGGAATTCAAAGATCTTCATGCTAATGAATCAGTACTCACCGGTGAATCGTTTCCGACTGAGAAGTCTTCTCGCAGTCTCGACCTCCAGCAACCAACCCCCATGCAGCTGGCAAACTACCTGTTCATGGGTACCGTTGTCGCACAGGGAAGCGGTAGGGGTGTAGTATTCTCTACGGGGAAGAACACAGAATTCGGAGCTATATCAAGAAGTTTGATTCGATCGCATCCTGAGACCGAATTCCAAAGAGGAGTCAGGAAATTCGGTACGATGCTCCTCACACTCACCCTTGCCCTTACGATCGGAATATTCGGGTTGAATGCTGCTGTGGGTCACCCGATCGTTGATTCTCTACTATTCTCTCTTGCAGTCGCAGTGGGACTGGTCCCTGAATTGATGCCCGCCATCGTGACGGTCAGTCTATCTCAAGGAGCGCGGAAAATGGCGAAGGCGCGGACCGTGGTAAAACGTCTAGTATCTATCGAAGACTTCGGCAACATGGACATTCTCTGCACAGACAAGACTGGAACTATGACAGAAGGAAAGATTGCGCTCAAAGACTATTGCTCAATTAGCGACGAAAAAGATCCCACGATCCTGCACTACTCGCTTCTCTGCAACACCGCTGTTGTTGGAGAGAGAATTACTGGTAACCCAATGGACGTTGCGATATGGGAGTATGCAAAAGAAAAAGGAATCCAAGAAAATATCAAATCGTATGTGCCGGTAGACGAAATTCCTTTCGATTATCAACGACGAATCATGTCCACAGTAGTCAGCAAAGGAGACGAGTTCACACTAATTGCCAAGGGCGCACCGGAATCCGTTCTGAAAAGGTGCAAATATGCTGAGAGCGCGGGAAGATCAGAGCCCGTAGATTCCGTTCTCGAATTGATAAAGAGCAAGATGACAGACCTTGCCAGCGCAGGTTACCGTACCCTCGCCGTGGCGCATCGAAACGTAGACAAGAGGAACTCGTATTCAGTTGAAGATGAGTCTAATCTGACATTTCTTGGATTTCTCATATTCACTGATCCGCCCAAGAAGGACGCCCACGAAGCTGTAAGCAGATTGAAAGAGATGGGCGTTGATGTGAAAGTACTTACAGGAGACAACGAACTTGTCGCAGCGAAGATATGCGAGGACATCAAGGTTCCTGTCAAGAAAATGATCCATGGCTCAGAACTCTCCCAGATGAGCTCAACTGAACTCAGAAAGACAGTCGAAGAGGCCAACATATTCGCGCGGATTACTCCGGATCAGAAGCTTGACATCATGAAAGCCCTAAAGGCAAATGGGCATGTTGTGGGCTTTCTGGGGGATGGCGTGAACGATGCCCCTGCCATTTATGAGGCAGATGTAGGCATCTCCGTAGATTCAGCAGTCGACGTCTCCAAGGATGCGGCAGACATTGTGCTTCTGGATAAGGATCTGCTCGTACTTGCCAAGGGAATCGAAGAGGGACGCAAGATCTTCGGAAACACTACAAAGTACATTTTGATGGGAACAAGCTCAAACTTCGGAAACATGTTCAGTGCTGCCGTGGCATCGGTCTTCCTGCCATTTCTGCCGATGTTGCCTATGCAGATACTCTTCATGAACCTGCTCTATGACATCGCGAACATGACGCTGCCGACCGACAATGTTGATGAGGAGTTTACTAAATCGCCAAAGCGCTGGGACATAGGCTTCATAAGAAAATTCACACTTTTCTTCGGACCGTTCAGCTCTCTCTATGACTTTCTTACCTATGGCATCATGCTCTTCATATTCAACGCTTCCACGCCGGAGCGCGCGGCGCTCTTCCAAAGCGGATGGTTTGTGGAGTCATTCTGGACAGAGGTCTTGGTAATGTTCGTCATTAGAACAAGGCGCATACCATTCCTAACTAGCCGTCCCGGAAAGTGGCTCGCGATACTCACGCTCTCCTGTGTCGCATTTGGAACCATACTTCCATTCACGATCCTCGGGGACTTTATGGGATTCACTGCACTTCCATCCGAATACTGGATGCTCCTGATACTCATGGTCACGACCTATCTGTTTCTAGTCGATGCAGGCAAAGTGTTCTTTTACAAGATTTGCAGACTTTGAAGGTGAAGACTAGGGATGATTTCATCTCTTGGACTATTCGAGTGGTGGGCAATTTGCATTAGCTCAAGTATCGCATTCCTGACTCTGGCCAGCGTCTACATCTACGTGGACAGCAAGAAGAAGGAAAAGAACAGAAGTCACACAAAGACTCATCTAGTCGCATTGCCAAGAGATTTCGTATTTGTTTGGGTATTATTCGGGCTTCTTGCGCTATACATAGTTTCGATAAACATAGGCTCCGCCATCCTCTTCGCAGCTGGAAACATTTTCACCGAGATAGTACTAATCGTTTACACGGTGAAGAACAGGACTCGATCAGAGAAAACCCAGTAGAATGATATGCGCGCGCCGCTGAATCATAGTTACCGCGTGACCCTCCTCCTTTGTTTTGGCATACGACATTATCATTGCACGATTAATCCTAGTGTGATAGGCATTGTTTGGTTCGAGAATACAGGTTATTCGACGAGTTCTCCGTCTACAAGGATTCTGCTCCGTACACCAGTGCATCGCTAATGCCGCTAGTTATCGCGATTCGTCGCTGCGGCGTTTCCAACAACTTATCAATAAACCTACTTAAGAAGACATTAAGCCAATGAGCGTCCAGGAGAGAGTAGAGTGCGCGGTAATCCAAATCCTGCCTTGTCTTACCTAAGGAGTGGATCATGTGGTTTCTAATGCCTGGGACCTAGTCTTTTGGGCTTTAATCACCTTTGTGACGCCTCTTATGATCGCTCTGCTTCCTCTATTCAGAGTCCAGATAAGTGAGCGCGTACTGCATTTGATGCTGGGCTTCAGTGCTGGAATATTGGGAGGCGTGACCTTCGTTGACATACTCCCTGAAGCGTTCGAGGTCGCAAGGAAGACTTCAGTTCCCTCACTGTATGCAGGTTTTGGCGTTGGCATCGGTTTCTTCATTCTCCTTGTAGTCGAGAGATATCTTTTGGCTACAGAGGAGATTCACGGCGGCCACTTTCACATACACGGCAAACCGATCGATCCAAACCATGGCCTCATGAGTGTGAGCGCACTCACGTTTCACGGTTTCATGGATGGTTTCGTAATCCCGGTAGGCTTCTCAGCAGGCGCCGAAGTCGGTATTATCGTCACACTTGCGATCGCAATACATCAGATTCCTGATTCTTTCGCCGCCCTTTCGCTGGCCCTCAGCTCAACAGATAGCAGGAAACAGGCCATCTTGTGTGTCCTTGCCACCGCAATCGACACGCCTCTTGGAATCGGCGTAGGACTCTTACTCGTTGGTCTAGGCAAATTCATGATCCCGCTGGGCTTGGGACTCAGTGCTGGAACCTTTATCTACGTCTCAGCGGTCGACCTGGTGCCCGAGCTTCAGCATAGGTCTAGGAGCCCACTGGTGGTCGTCTCAATGATCCTAGGTTTCCTAGTCATTGTAGTCCTTTCATTGCTTCTGCCCCATGTCTAGGTTCTGCCACAAGGATCAATGCCTATCAACAGCCGTCAGAACTCAGTATCAAGGTAAGGCTTTTCTTAGATGAAGCACGCACATGTTACCGATCGAATCCATGAGTGGCTGAGGACCTGTCTGACTTGATAGAGATGCTAAGCTGGGGTTTCATGGGCATCTTCACGCACTGAACTAAGAGAACCGTTATGGCTCGTTCTTGCATGTGATGAGACCCTTGGAAAGAAAGAAGAAAAGCCCTCTTCATGTAGGAATAGTCTTTGCTGGGCCCCTAATCGTCGGAATTGCACTGCTCGCCATCTTCCTTTACTTCGTAGGATTCGCCGAAGTCATCAAGACAGTCGGAAGCGTGAATCCCACGCTAATGCTCATGGCGTTCGTTCTTGACATGGTCGGCTTGTTCTTGTACGGGACTTGCTGGTATGCACTACTCCGCGGGGCTGATTTGAAGATCCGTCTACCCACCACGATATCAGTTGCGCTAGCAGGAATATTCCTTTGCTACATTACTCCAAGTGGAGCCTTTATGGACGCGTCTAGAATTCTGCTGGCATCCAAAGAATCAGAGATACGTGTCGGGGAAGGGGCCGCAACCGTCATCCTGCACAAAATCATATTCACTCTTGGATTTGTCACCTACGCACTTCTAGCCATGACCATGCTGCTTGTGACCAGCGGGGTTTCGTATTCGTTTTTCCCCGTCATTCTTGCAGTGGCTCTGTTCGTGATGGCCGGCATATCCGCAGTGATCTTGTTCATTGTTAAAGCAGATCAGCTTGGACGTTATGCACCTGGCCTCGTTGAGAGGACTAAGCGCTTTCTTTACAAGGTGACGAGGAAATATCAGCGCAATGTTTCATCAATCGGTGGTGTTGCAAGCGACTTCAAAAGAACATTTGTGAAGCTTCTCAAGACTCCAAGCGCATTGCTTGCTTCATATGGTCTATCATTGAGCTATTGGACTACTTCGGTTCTGATCCTATACGTCGTCTTCTTGGCGTTAGGCTACGAAGTCTCGATCTGGGCCATTATGCTTACGATCACGGTCGGAGACTTCATACAGATGATGCCAATAGCAATTCCTGGAATGGTGGGAGTCCTCGAAGTAGTCACAACTACGGTTCTGGTAATGTTCGGCGTTCCTTTGAGTGTTGCCACTTCGGCGATACTACTGGCTAGGATCGCAACATTCTGGTTTGACCTCCCAGTCACAGGGGTAGCGGCATCATACTATGGCGCGAAATATGTGACAGAACTGACGTCTTACATGACCCGCCCATCCGGCTAGAAACGCATGCGGCGCACTACTCTATCGTGATGCTATTCTCCTTTTGCGCCTCTGCAAGAACTTGACGACCTCCACAATTGCCATCATGGCAAAGCCGAATCAAAACGCTAATGCCCAATTCGAGACTTGCAGTGGCACCACGCCCAGAAGATTGTTCATGAATGGTACGTATATTTCGAAGATCTGTTGCGAGCGTGCATTGAACTACAGGGACTTGCATTCTTTTGAAAATCATGATCTCCAAGGTAGAAACAGTATTCAGGAGTTGATGTGACTACCTTTTCGACGGCATCTTATGTGTGATCTGCGTCAAAAGAGAATGACGCCGGTCCTCTACTTAAATCGGAGAGCTTTCAGACACCTATGAAGAAACTGATGCTCGGCGGTAGTCAGCATGGTTCAACCTAGGCTAAGAGGCTTCAAAGAGACAACAAAAGCCGAGAGGGCTCTAGAAAAACTCTTTGATAATGTAACGATTGCAAGATTGAGTTCTGAACTAGTGCTCATAGACAAAGCGCTATGTCGAGTCTTAGCAGAGGATCTAATTTCTGAAGTCAATATTCCGAAACACGATAGATCAGCAATGGACGGCTACGCAGTCGCAGCTAAAGACACGTTCGGATCATCACAGACGTCTCCGGCCCTGTTGAATCTTGTCGGCAACGTAGACACAGGTAAGCATCCTGCGTTCCGACTTGGAAAAGGAGAAGCAGCTGAGATAACCACAGGAGCAATCCTACCAGTAGGTGCAGACTCTGTTGTGATGCTTGAATATGTCAGAAAGATCGACGAGAAACAGATTGAACTCCTAACCTCAGTGACTCCAGGTGAGAATGTCTCAAAGACTGGTGAAGATGTTCGTCCCGGCGATCTAGTGCTTAAACAAGGAACTAGACTCAAACCCCCTGATCTGGCAATGCTGGCAGCACTATCAATGGACAAGATTCAAGTCGTTCGCAGACCTGAAGTCGCAATAATCTGCTCTGGAAACGAGCTAGTGGAGCTGGGTACTCCGCCGAGTCCTGGAAAGATTGTGAACACAAATCGTTTTCTTCTTTCAGCAATGATCGAACAGTTGGGCGCCTCTCCAAACTACCTAGGTGTAGCCAAGGATTCCGTGGAAGACATCAGCCAATTCATCCGCAAAGGTCTAGCTGAGGCAGATATTGTCTTGGTTACAGGAGGTACTTCCGTAGGTGGAAAGGACTTCGTTCCAGACGCAATAAATCTGGTGGGAAAACCTGGTATGGTCGTTCATGGCATCTCAATTCGGCCCGGTATGCCGACAGGACTTGCCTCTGCCAATGGCAAGCCTATCATTTCACTTTCAGGACATCCAGTTGCAGCAATGATAGGGTTTGATACCTTCGTGCGACCGATGATCTTGCGCCTTCTTGACACACAAGACGAGCCAGTTGCATTAGTCAAGGCGAAACTGACGAGAAGAGTGGCATCAGCGGTAGGGATGAGAACTTTCCTTCGAGTAGTCGTCAGAGAGGTCAAAGGCGAGTATCTGGCGGATCCCATAACAACATCAGGTTCAGGTATTCTGTCAAGTATGACGCAGGCCAACGGCATTGTTGTTATTCCTGAGGATAAGGAAGGAATGGAAGAGAATGAAGATGTTACAGTTCATCTGTTTCGCCCAATAGGGGGAACTGGGCATGACTGAACGAAAGATATTCCGAACATTACTGAGCCTTGAGGAGGCGAGGAAAAGAATACTGGAACATTTCACTCCTGCCCCATTGGGCTCGGAAGAGATTCCTCTTGAGATGGCTCTCGGTAGAGTAATCGCTGATGATGTCTGTGCTCCGATAGATGTTCCGGGGTTTGATCGAGCGTCGATGGATGGTTACGCGATTAGAGCTAGCGACACGTTTGGTGCAGAAGAGAGGAATCCCATGAAGGTGAAGGTTGTTGGAGCCGTTGAGACAGGAGAGAATCCTCAAGTTCAGATTGAAGCCGGCCAGGCCGCTGAAATATCGACTGGAGCTGCTATTCCGAGGGGAGCTGACGCTGTTGTTATGGTCGAGTACACCCAACACAGCGAAAACAAGCTGAAGATCTTCAGGGCGGTCAATCCTGGTGAGAACATAATGGCGGCGGGCAGTGATCTGATGGTTGGGGAACACGCTCTTCGAAAAGGACAAAAACTGACGCCAAAAGAGCTAGGTGTGCTTTCAGCGATAGGTCTAGCAAAGGTCAAGGTTCACAGGAAACCACGAGTCGCAGTCATATCCAGCGGCAACGAACTCGTACCTCCAGGAGGTCATCTCACCTACGGTAAGATCTACGACATAAACTCAACAATAATCGCTGCAGCGGTCGCCGAATCCGGTGGAGAAGTGACCCTTCAGGCCGTGGCCCAAGACACAGAAGAAGACCTGAACCAGAAAATAGAGGCAGGACTTGAACGTGCGGACCTTGTCCTGACCTCGGGAAGCACCTCGGCCGGTGTGGGAGATCTTCTATACAGGATATTGGATTCCCACGGTCAACCCGGCGTCATTGTCCATGGCCTAGCTGTGAAGCCGGGAAAACCCACGATATTCGCAATGATCAATGGAAAACCGGTTTTTGGATTACCAGGATACCCAACATCCGCATTGACAATCTACACCCTCCTAGTCCACCCAGCAATCGCCACAATGGCAGGCATCCAAGAAAGCGAACAGAGAACGACACATGCAAGATGTGCATCAAGGGTTCACTCAGCAAGAGGAAGACGGGAGTTTCTTCCAGTTCACCTGATCCAGGATGAGACGGGAAGTCTTCTCGCATATCCCACCACGGAAGGATCAGGTGCCATAACCTCGTTGTCGATGACTGACGGTTTCATCGATATCCCGGAAAATACCCAATTCATTGAAGAGAGGGAAAGTGTGGACGTGCAATTGTTCAGCTCAAGGTTGATTCCTTCAGATCTGGTGATAATTGGAAGCCACTGTATTGGACTTGACATCCTTCTCGACCACATTCGAAGAACCAGTCCCAACCTGCAAGCAAAGATAATCAACGTGGGATCGACTGGAGGCTTCAATGCGATAAGACGTGGTGAAGCAGATTTGGCTGGAGTTCATCTGTTAGATGAACCCTCGGGAGAATACAACCTTCCATTCCTGGAAAAATATGGGCTTCGAGAGAAGGCCGTTATTGTGAGAGGATACGGGAGACAACAGGGATTGATCGTGGCTAAGGGAAACCCAAAGGGAATAAAGGGAATCGAAGATCTGTTGAGAAGCGATATTGCTTTCATGAATCGAAATCGAGGTTCTGGAACCAGGATTCTCCTCGATCTAGGTTTGAAGAGAACTGCCCGCGAACAGAACACAACAATGGAAAAATTGGTGTCTAAGATAAGAGGATATGAAACTGAGGCAAAGTCACATTCAGCGATTGCATCAGCAGTCTCATACGGAAAGGTTGATGCAGGACTAGGAATCAGAACAGCAGCAGAAATGTACGGGTTAGATTTCGTTCCAGTCACAGAAGAACGCTACGATCTCTTGATATTGAAGAGGCGCTTGGAAAAAGACCCTGTGAAGAGACTGCTCGACGCACTCCGATCAGACGAGTTCAAGGCCGAGCTGAAAAAGAGAGCTCCAGGCCTTGTTCCTTCTCAAGAGACCGGTATGATTGTGAACTAGCTCGTTATCGGTAGCGGAAAAACTCGTCTTTATTGTGGGTCCCAAAGTCCTGCAACATCATAAGTGCGTGCTTCTCTGACCGGAACATTGCGAGTGCGAATGTAGAACAGTTGTAATAGTAACAAAGTCATACGTAAGATCCAGACTCAAGTGCTCTGGAGAATGGTGCGGGAGGAGGGATTTTCCTGAGCTCAAAGCTCATTTTGAACCTTTTCGTTGGGAAGGTTTTCCTTCGCCAATCTCGAACCCCTTCGGGACAGGAGCCTCAGTCCTGCGCCTTTGACCTGGCTTGGCAACCCCCGCACAGTCCTCTAGGTACAATCAACACGCAAATTAATCTTCCCTTGGAAACGATTCATCATACTGATAATCAGTATTCTTCGTTGAGGAAGTAAACGTAAATAATGGCCTTATGCGATGGTTATTGCCTATAGGGATTGTTTCCACTTGAATCAAGCCTCGATTTATTGTCGAGAACTCAACAAAATGGCTGTGGCTCTTGGATCAGCGAGAGGTCTCTCCAGTGTCCTCGACCTGATCACAAAGAGTGCGGTTGAAGTGTTGAATCTAAAGGCCTGTTCACTTGGACTTTGGGATAAGAAGACCAGTAGACTCGAAGTCGTGGCCGTTCACGGGCTCAGTGAGAAACATACTAGGACAACACTGGAGACGAAAGACGTTCCCATTGACCCGAAGGCACTCAAAGGTCTTCCTGTAGTTGTCACGGATTTCTCTAGATGGTTGTCACCAGAAGAAGCAAAGAAGAAAGGGATTGCCTCCATGTTGTGCGTTCCCGTTCAGACTAGATATGACAGATTGGGAGTTGTATGCGTCTACTCGGCGAAGAGGCACAAGTTCACAACTACAGAAGCAGATTTCCTGAAAACACTCGGAAACTTTGCGGCGGTAGCGATAGAGAACGCTCGTCTCTCCGAACGGCTGAAAAGACGTCTAGTCGAATCTGAAACACTTGTAGAGATATCTAAAGCGCTCACCTCAAGTCTCAAGCCTCAGGAAGTCTTTAACACGATAGCGAAGACTGCGACTGAAGCTATGAGAATGAAGGGGTGCATAGTCAGGCTATTAGATGAAAGAAGGGAGCATCTTGAATTCGTCGCCTCATACGGCCTGAGCGAAAAGTTCCTCAGAAAAGGGCCCATTCACATCGAGAAAGGGCTTGAAGATGTTAGGACTGGAAGGCCGGCGATACTCCCTGATGTGTTGGCAGGTTCAAGGCTGGAGTATCCGGAAGAAACAGCAAAGGAAGGTATTCGATGCGAATTGGCTGTTCCTTTGCGAGTCAAGGGCAACATAATTGGCTCCATTAGAGTTTTCGGACCAACGCCGCACCAATTCGACGAAGATGAAATCAAGTACCTCGAGGCTATAGCTAGCCATGCTGCGATAGCAATAGAAAACGCGAGACTGTATCGAATCTCACTCAAGAATTGGCAGGATCTGGTTCAAGAGGTCTGGGAGAAATCTGAGGTGTGGGGCCAGACTAAGATCGAAACAGAAACGCAGTAGCTCGCTTCGATTTTCTGAGCGCGCACACTGAGTCTCATCAAGAACAGCAGACGAGCATCGTCTCAGCCAAAACTATTCTACTGCAAAATAGCAGACGCCACGCCGCTCCAAGATCGGTCTAGGCTTAAATACAGTTCACAGCAATATCAGCCGGACTTCAGGAAATGACGGTCAAGAGGTCTCGCACTGGTGAAGCCGACAATCCTCACGAAAACAGACCTTGGCGATTTTGTCGGTGAACTGAGAAAAGAATTCACTGTCGTTGGGCCAACAAGGAAAAGATCTGAGCATGTATTCAATGAAATTGACGATGCTCGAGACTTGGATCTTGACTATTTGACCACGATTCTTCCACCCAAGAAGTTGTTTTTTCCACCCAGGGACAATCTTCTCTCGTTCGACCGAACGGGAGAGCCTGTCCCGGCACCATTGGAGGAGAAGAAGTTGCTGGTTTTTGGAATTCACTCCTGTGATTTGAGCGGGCTCTTGCTGCTGGATAGGGTTTTCCAGAAGGACATTTCGTACCCAAGATATGTTGGACGAAGGCAAGGCTCGATTATTGTAGCATTGACTTGCACTCAGATCGGAGATACATGTTTCTGCGAGTCGATGGGAACTGGACCGGAGCCAAGGAAGGGCTTTGATATTCTTTTGACCGACCTCGGAGATCGGTTTCTTGTTGAAACTGGAACTGCCGAAGGGGCTCGTCTTGCGGAAAAGGGAAAGTGTGACGAAGCCAAGCCGTCGGATCTCGAATCAAAAGAGAAACTCCTCTCGGAGGCAAAGAGGAAGTTCAAGAAGAAGGTGAATACTGATGGCCTTGCAGAGGCTCTCGCAAAGAATCTTGCTCATCCAGTTTGGAAACGACTTGGAGACAAGGATTTGGCATGCGCTCAATGCGTCATATCTTGTCCGACTTGCTTCTGCATGGACATCAGAGATCAATGGGGAAATCTCCCGGGCGAGACCTCTAGATGCGTCGAATGGGATTCATGTTTTCTGCTTGAGTTTGCAGAGGTTGCTCTAGGCGGAAACTTCAGAAAAGATCGAGGAGCGAGACTAAGACAATTCATGGGCCATAATCTGAGCTGGGGAGGAGCTGCTCAGTACGGCCCAGTAAATGGGCAGCACAAATGCGTGGGATGCGGCAGGTGCGTGCGGGTTTGCCCAGTCGGCATTGACATAACTGAAGTTGCCAAGGAGATCAGAGGGGGCTAGGTTGCAGGACCCATACACGCCGAATACTGCGGAGATAATCAACGTAAAGAAGCAAACATTGGATACGAAGACCTACACGATCCATTTTGTAGAGAAGCAGAAGAAATTCAAAGCTATGCCTGGCCAATTCATAATGGTTTCAATTCCTGGAGTCGGCGAGGCTCCCTTCTCTCTCAGTTCCAGCCCTGATGCAATGGGAAGTTTCGACACGACGATTAGAACCGTGGGAAATGTCACTGGGGTTCTGAACCGTTATGGTGTTGGCACGCGACTCGGCGTCAGAGGCCCCTATGGAAAGCCATGGCCTGTGAAAGAAGCGAAGAGAAAAGACATACTTCTCGTCGCAGGCGGAATCGGCCTGGCGCCTCTGAGACCAGTCATTACGGCAATTCAGCAAAGCAGGAAAGCGTATGGGAACTTGGAGATCCTTTACGGCACCAGAACGCCTTCCGATGAAGTCTTCGCGGATGAATATGAGGAGTGGCGCCGAATTCCTAAGACCAAGTTGTGTCTGACCGTCGATTCTGTTCCTACAGGTGTTACGTGGCCTCACGAGAAAGGAGTGGTCACTGGCCTATTTGATGATATGGAGACCTCTCCTGAGAACTCCGTAGTAATGACGTGCGGGCCTGAGATAATGATGAGGTTTGTGATCCGCGGTCTGTTGGCGAGAAACTTTCGAAAAGCCCAGATCTACGTCTCTTTGGAAAGACGAATGAGGTGTGGCATGGGGCACTGTGGCCACTGCCAAATAGGTGAGAAGTTCGTGTGCAGAGATGGACCGGTTTTCACTTATCTAGATCTCGAGGGGTTGCCCGATCTCACATTGTAGAAGGCGATGACTAATGACAGAGAAGCTCAAGATAGCTGTCGTGAAGATGACGGGGTGCGCAGGTTGCCAGATGGAGTTCCTTCGATTGGAGGAGGAAATGCCCTTTGTTCTTGAGATTGCTGACATCAGATACTTTGTTATGGCCAAACGCGAGAACCTCGAAGGCCCCTATGATCTGACGTTCGTAGAAGGATCAGTCTCGACCCCAAGAGAATTAGAGGAACTCAAAGAACTGAGAAGCCGATCCAAAACCCTGGTTGCGTTCGGAGATTGTGCTTGTCACGGATGTGTGCCTTCGATACTCAACTGGATGCCACCCGATGTGGCAACGAACATGGTCTACCCGAACTTCGAAGCAATTCATTCAAAGAAGGAATCCTACCGAAAGATCTGCCCACTTGGCGAGTTCGTCACAGTGGATATCTATCAAAGAGGATGTCCGCCTCACAAAAACACCATCCTTGAGGTCCTTCGAAGCGCTACGTTAGGAATAGCACCTTTCCTGAGGCGTCATCCAGTATGTGTCGAATGCAAACTGAGAGAAAATGTGTGCATCCTCACTTTCGAAAAGAGGCCTTGCATGGGGCCTGTCACGGCAGCAGGATGCGGAGCCATATGTCCAACTGTGAACAGGGAATGCGAGGGATGTTATGGACCAATGTCTGATGCCAATGCTCAGTCATTGGCGCAGAAGTTCTCGGAAATAGGATTGCCAAAGGATCATGTGACAAGGAAGTTTCGGAAATACGCCGGGATCACATCGGCTTTCGCAAAAGAGGCAGAGAATAGATGAGCCGAGAAAGGGAGATCAAGGTAGGATACCTCTCCAGAGTGGAGGGGCAGGGTTCACTAGAGATCAAAGTCTCATCAGGAAACATCAAGGAGCTGCGCCTCGAGATATTCGAGCCCCCGAAGTTTTTTGAAGCTTTCCTAGTTGGCAGGCACTGCAGTGAGATCCATGAACTCACTTCCAGGATATGCGGAATATGCCCCGTGCCACACCAAATAACCGCTCTCCGCGCGATTGAGAACGCAATGGGTATACAGATCAGCGAACAAACAAGAAAACTGAGAAGAATAATGAATTACGGATGCCACATTGCAAGTCACATTCTCAGCCTGTACTTCTTGGCTGCACCTGACTACCTTGGCTGTGAAAGCGTGTTTGCAATGGTGAAAGACTATTTTCCAATCGTCAAGCGAGCCTTGCAGCTGAAGAAACTGGGCAACGATCTCGTCGAGTTGATAGGAGGCCGAACGATCCATCCAGTTTCGGCTGTCGTGAACGGGTTCACAAAGATCCCTGAGAGAGAAGACATGAGACAGATGCGTCAAAGACTTGTTGATGCGAAACAGGACGCCGCCGACACAACCAAGTTCATCGCCTCCCTGAATGTACCGCAGTTTGTCAGAAAGTGTGAGCATGTAGCACTCTCTAACCAAGAGGAGTTTGCAGTCAACGAGGGTCTGCTTGCCTCGACCGAAGGAATCATGGTTGAGGAGGAAAAGTATCGTGAGTATGTCAGGGAGTTGCAGGTTGACTATTCTTGGGCCAAGCATTCAGAGATCGTCGGACGAGGCGCATTCTTGGTAGGACCACTCGCAAGAGTGAACTTGAACTTTGACAAGCTATCACATGATTCGAAGAAGTTGGCTCAGGAAATTGGATTCGAGGTTCCCAACTTCAATCCTTTCATGTCACATGTGGCAAGGGCGCTGGAAGTCGTTAACGCAATCGATGACTGTGTGAAGACAATAGACGAAGTTCCACTTAAGGAAGAGGACAGATCGTACGAGATAGGAGCGGGAACAGGTTACGCCATCACAGAGGCACCGAGAGGACTCCTATACCACAGCTATGAGGTTGGAGAAGATGGAGCAGTCAAGAAGGCGGATATAGTGACACCCACGGCTCACAACGCGAGGAATATGGAGAATGATCTTCGAGAACTTGTCCCAACCATTGCGGACCTACCTGATGAAGAAGCAACACTCAAGTGCGAGATGCTCGTAAGGGCATATGACCCATGCATTTCATGCTCAGTACACTACGTCAACCTCGACAAACCGAGAAAGCGCAAGTCCTGACGAGCTCTCTCTCAATATGCAGCGTGATCAGATCAAGGTGGGCATTCTAGCTCAGAATCCTCCTTTCCCACATCCTCTCGAAAACTTCATGAACTGATTGCTTCGTCAGCGCACGAGGACTATTGGGTCTAGGCCACTCTTTCACACATATCTCAGAAAGCTCAGGCAATTCTCCTTTGTCAAATCCAAGCTCTCTCAGTGAAGCTGGAATGGCTACATCTTCGGCAAGTTTGATCACAACTCGAATGGCTGCCGCTCCAGCCTCTGTGGCGGTTGCCCCACGAGTCTGAAGTCCCAAGGCACCAGCGACGAGTGAAAGCTTCTCCGGAATGACAGGAAGATAGAACTCCATTACGTACGGCAACGCGACGCCGCATGAAACGCCATGTGGGACCTTCCTGACAGGACCGAAGGTCTGTGCAAGACTGTGGCCCAACGTCAGCTTTCCGCTTCCGAAGGCAAGTCCAGCAAGTGTTGCAGCAAGCGCCATTCCACTTCTTGCCTCAATGTTGCTTCCGTTGGCAAAAGCCACCTTCAACCATCTTGCAATCAGTTGAATTGCTGTGAGGGCCAACGCATCTGTCAGTGGCGTGGTAGCGAGAGAGGTTATGGTTTCAATCGCTTGACTGAGTGCGTCCATGCCCGTACCAGCAGTCACCTGAGACGGCATGGTCGTGGTTAGGAGTGGATCGACCAGGGCTATGTCCGGAAGAATGTAGGGGCTGACTACGTCCATCTTCTTCTCGCCAACAGAAAGAACTGAGAACATTGTGACTTCACTGCCTGTACCAGCGGTGGTTGGGATGCAGATCAACGGAGCACCTTTTCTCGCTAGGAGATCCACGCCCAAATAGTCTCTGACTGGTTTTGGGTTAGTAGTGCTCATCGATGCGATCTTGGCGAGATCCATAACGCTACCTCCACCCATACCGACAACAAGGTCAAACCGCCCCGCTCTTGTGTAAGCCGCCAGATCCTCTGCCACTTCGATACGTGGTTCAGATTCAGTCTGACTGTACACAGCGAAATTCATTCCATCAGATTGAAGACTCTTCGTGATTTCCTGAACAACTGCAAAGGTTGTGGCTTCAGGATAGGTTACAATGAGGATCTTGGAACCGGCCAGTTGCCTTATTTCCTTCGCTAAGTCTTTTCCAGAGCCGACTCCAAAGATGATCTTTCTTGGACCAGAAAAGGTCGTAGTTTGTCTCAGAGATGGATAGTTGACGTCGGTGAGCAGCATAATTTTCACCCAGAAAGACTCGCATACGTTTAGATATTTAGATTCGATCGAAGCTTGAATCCTTGAGGCCGCGCGCACACATCAAGTTGCGCTATGTGAAACTGAAGCAGCTGGAAAAGTGTCCACGAATTGTGGGGCCCCTCAATGTTTCCTCAACCACCTTCCAAGTGCCCTCTCAAGCTGGTCGGCTCTTGTTTTTTCCCGTGATCCTTCGAGCATTCATCCGGCGCGTGCGCAAACAATGGAGCCCCGGGCGGGAATTGAACCCGCGGCCTTCGCCTCACTGTCACATGGTTACCAAGGCGGCGCTCTTGGCGTTATCTTTTCTACCAGGCTGAGCCACCGGGGCTGAGAGTTTGCAGAACTGGCCACGGTATTTAACCTTTGTATGCCATATCATTCAGGAAAGTTCGTCATCTTCCTCGACTGTTGTTGGCAATCGAAGCTGAGGGGCCGTTATGGCCTCAAGTGGATTGGGATTTCTTCTTTGGTTTAGCTTGAATGGTAGTCCCAAGATGAAAATGGCTTCATTTATCATGATCGGTTTTGGAAAGGCTTAAGTGCCGATCTTGGCGATAACGTACCATTCAGCGGTTAAAGTCAAAGGAGGAAAACTGTTGACCAAGAGATGCCCAGAATGTGGGGCCGACAATAGGGATGACGCAATATACTGCTCAAGCTGTGGAATTCAGATGGTGGTTCCCCCGCCAGTGCCCACTGTCTTTCCAGTCATGAGACCGGCACCACCGCCACGTATGCCGCCTCCAACATTTGCACCTCCAATGCCAGCGATTCTTCCGTTGCCTCCTCCACCAAGGCCAATTTGGGGCACCCTGATAACGCTAGCCGCAGGAATCCTCGTGATGGTCGGGGTCATAGCCGGATGGGTATATGCGCCGTCGTCAGATTTGGATATCTGGTTCCTTAAGCTTGTGCTGCCGGGACTAGCATGGTTTGATTGGATGAGAGTTGCAACCGTCATAGCTCTCATACTGTCGTTCTCCATGTTCCTTGCAGGATTCTTGATGTATCAAGGCTACGGAACGTTCGGCGGCATCATAGGTTTCCTGTGCGCAGTCCTCAGCATATCAATCGGTGGCGGGCTTCTAGCAGGATTCACGCTGGGAATCATAGGAGCATTCCTAGCGATAATGCGAAAGTAGTCGGACTGCTCCCTCTCTTCTCTTTTCAGTATCGCTGGCAGCGGTAGCGTTACAAATTGCTCAGGACTCAATGATTTTTGAGAACGGGATACTTTCTTTGAGGCTAGATTAAATATAGGTGCCCTTCATAACCTAGTCTCTGGCGAGAAGGCCTTGGTCAAGAGATGTCTTGAATGTGGCTACGACAATAGTGACACAGCGGAAGTCTGTGTCAGCTGCGGGTCGGCTCTTATCGAAGTAGCTGCTGAGAAAGTCGGACCTGGACCCATAGTCATGGAAGTCCCTCCTGGATCGGGTGCCGTAAGACCCTCTGTGGACACTCTCAAGATCCGCGGCCCCCCTCGAGCAAAGTTGAGCTTCGGGCTATGCTTCATTGCGACCCTGTTGGTGACTGTAAACGCGGTGGTGGTAGGTCCAGCCGGGTTATTCCCTCTTCCGGTATCAATCTATCCATACATTACCGCTAATGTTTCATGGGACTTTATCGGGTTGGTTGTTGGATTTTGGATGTTGATAGGCTGTATCCTCATCCTGGCAAGAAAAGAGATCTATGGAAGTGCTTTCATCATATTTCTTAGCCTTGTGAGCTTGGCTGTTGGGGGGGGATTCGTAGTAGGCTTCATTCTCGGCATGATCGGTGCCCTTATGGCCCTATTCAAGAAGTAAGCGAATCTACGAAATTCTTATGTTCATCAACATGACTACGTTCTGAGTGGTGTTCAGATGCCCTGGATGTACGATTTGACTTATGGTTGGGTTTGGGTAGAGGAAGCAGCTCGGCAATACTATGCGCAGACCCCACAGTATCCTATGTACTATTCATATCACTATTGGACGCCGCTGCCTCAACCTCCGAAGCTGTGCAGGTATTGCGGAGAATCGCTGATATGGGTGCCCGCCTATCAACGCTGGTGGTGCCCCAAGTGCATCAAGTATCGATGAAAAGATCAAAGATGCGGCTTTGAGCTGATTTCGCACAAAACGCGTCAGATCAAGTCGCATCTAAGCTCGTACGTCCCAATCCTATTTATATGTGCAGACATGAACACTTATCCTTACGAGCCTGAGTGATGAATCTATGTCAATAAGGCCACCGGAAGTGTGGGCTGCACATGAGTATGCGGTCATAGGATCAATCTTCTTCTTCCTGTTCACTGTTCTGCCGCTTCTGGCGATTTCCCTGCTGTTTGTTGTTGATGCAGCACTGGTCCTTTCGTATGTTGCCTTTTGGACAGGACTGGTTGTTTCTCCGGAATGGATTCTTCCAATAACGATGGGATTCGGCCTCTTTGCAATCATAATTATCTTGGTCTTCATCGGCGCATACCTAACTACTGTAAAAAGAATCGACGACGGTCTCTACGAGGCAGCAAAAACCCCTTGTCTAATCATGGGAATCTTGGGTCTGCTTGTATGCCTCATCGTACCAGGGATATTCTACATGATGGCATATACGAAACTGGGAGAAGTGATCCTTAGATATGGCCCAGTCGCAAGCAGGACTGTCCTCACCCCAGCCGGACTGGCCACAACCTAGACACACTTCACGGTTCAGATCCGAGCCTGAAATCTCAGGATTGCGTCTAGTCAGAATAGTTCTGAGAACTACACCGGGCTTTCGATGTAGAACCATCCTTAGCAGAAGAACTAGAATCCAAGTTATCAAGCTGAGAACCAGGCGGCAGAACAGATTTCGTGCACATGCCTCCCGGTAGGCAGGACTCGTCCGAAGAAAGGATTTCTCAAAAAAATGGATCTTGCTACTTCTTCAGAACAGCCATCAATCCGCCGAGCAAACCGAGAATGGTGCCGAATATGAGTCCGCCGAGAACCATGATGCTCAAGATTGAGAAGACTATTGCCAGTATACCTCCAAGAGCCTCGTAGCCCGGCATATAGATGAGCACCGAACTCATGATGACGAACATCCCAAGTCCAATCCCTATCAGCACTGGAGCCCATGACGGCATTGCTGCAAACCACGGTGGAGTTGCAAACCCCCAAATGAAGGTAGATATGTAGGAGAGCGCCAGTGAGCCAAGAACGATTAGAAAACCACCAATAATCGTCATGACAAATCCAATGCTTGCTCTGGAAGTCAAGTCTGCACCGACAGGTCTGGGTCCCAGAATGCCAGGTCTCGCACCGCTGAGTCTTGTGCCGCAGCTGGAACAGAAGATGGCATTGTCGTCATTATCTGCATTGCATCGAAGGCATTTCTTAACCATTAGATTTCCTCCACGCCTCAGGAAGCTAGTGGATTCTGTCTATTCTTAAGCCTTTTTCATGATTCTGCATAAAGACAGCATACTATCCTACCTCTTTAGAGCCTTACATGATGCTATTTCCTGACAGGGGGGCGGATTTAGGTCTGAAACGCTACAGGAGGCTTATCTCCTAGACATTGCCAGGCTGAGACGACACAGATAGGGCGATTGAGAAAGTGAAGGTTGAAGTCGACGAAAACCAGAAATGTATTTGGTTGACCTGAAGAATCCAGATGAGGGTAGGTTCAATGATTCAGACTCAATGCGCAAAATGCGATGTCAAGTTCTGCCGAACTGACAGGCTTGAAGACAGCACCTTGCCAGGGTTCTGTCCAATGAGAAATATGAGAGAGTTGATCCAGAGAGCAGTAGGCAAGTACGATAGAAGCGATTTGAAACAGCTCTACCTAGCTTCCACTATCGGAGAAAGAGAAGCATACGAATGTGTGCGAGGAGTAACCATGGCGGTTCGGCCTAGAATCAGAGAAATGGCGGAACTTGCGAAGAGAATGAATGTTAGAGATGTTGGAATGGCTTTCTGTGTCGGTTTAAGTGACGAAGCGAGAAGAGCAGTCGAAATCCTCGAAGGCCATGGGCTGATAGTTCACTCTGTCTGCTGCAAATGTGGCGCAGTCGACAAGATCAGGTTGGGTGTGCCCAAGGAGTACAAGATATCTGACCCTGAGAAGTTTGAGGCGGGATGCAATCCGATGGTTCAGGCCGAGGTTCTGAATAGCGCAGAAACTGGTTTCAACATCATCCTCGGGCTCTGCGTGGGTCACGACATGCTGTTCACGCTTGCTTCCAAGGCTCCGGTCACGACGTTAATCGCAAAGGATCGTGTTACAGGGCACAACCCGCTCGCCAGTCTTTATGTTCGATACCACAGAGGACTAGTGTAATCCGTATCCAAATTCTGCCTACCGATCTTCGACTAGAACTCGAGCAAGATACTCTTCATGCCACCATTGAATGCGATGACAACCTCTGGCTTTGATATCTGAGATGCTGATTCAGGAAAAAGGAGGAAGGATTCAAAGGGGAGAGTCTTCAGCGGCCGGTTGATCCTCCTGTCTTACCTACAGTTTGTGCGACATCTGCCAACCCGAGCTTCTGAAGAGTGGTTTGGCGCGGAATGCCATTCTTGTCCCAGCCTCGCCTCACGTAGTACTCATCCAAGAGTCGATCATATCCTTGGACATCGAGTTTGACTCCTTTCTGAGCGCCTTTCGACGGAGCTTCCTTGAACCATCTTGGGGGAGGATAGTCCATTGTCCTACTCCATCTTGACCCGTACTCTCGTACCCAGTAAGCCCTGATCAGGGAATAGACCCTATCTCCCAATGTGTAGATCTCGTCTACGCTTGTTCTCACTCCAGTCGCTGCCTCGAAGAACTTCGGATACCATTCCAGCTCGAAGCCTAGTTCAATCCATGGAAATCTACATGTGACCAGGCTTTCAAAGCCTCCTCCTCGAATTCTCTGAAATTCCAGAACCTTTGCAACTTTCTCTGGTCCGTATGATTCTCGGCCGAAGCTGATCTCCCAAGAGATAACCCATGCGTCTTTGTGATGAGCACCAATTGAGCACGTGCCAAATCCAAGAGCCATGCCGGGAGCAGAGTGACAGTCATAAGCAGATATTTCAAGCCCCTTAACGTTCATCGCCCAATTACTGCTGCCTTGACCGATTTCCTCAGCTGCTGCCCTGGTTCCCTTTGCGGCCAGTTTCCCAACACCTTCTCCTCGGACCGTATCTTCAATCAGTCTCTTTGCATCGTCATGGTTGCCCCATTCCAGTTCCTCTTTGATGAGTTTCTTCTCTGAGGCCTCCATCACAAAACCGATCGTGTTGCCGAGGGAGATTGTGTCTAAGCCGTAGTCATCTGCTAGCCTGTTCAGATGAGCTACCTTCTTCAGATCGCCGAGACCGATGTTTGAGCCGAGCATAACCACGTTCTCATAGTCGAGCTCTGATTGGTTTCCTTCAATGTCTTCTATGACGTTGCCGCAGGTCATGTTGCAGTTCGGACAGCCTCTCTGTGTGACCTTGAGTTTCTCCATGAACTCTCCACTGATGCTTGCTGCTTCATCGAAGACGTTCTCTCTGAAGTTGCACGTGGGAAGAACGCAGTTGGCTTGACACCATTCCACGGTGGACATTGTGCCTTGACGCTTCCAGAACTTGTAGTTGGATCTGGATAGAACACTCTGGTATCCCTCAAGCCCAAGTTCCTTCAGTCTTTTCTCGTCAGCCAGAGGAATCTCTTTTCTTCCCTCTACCACAACTGCCTTGAGTTTCTTAGACCCCATCACCGCCCCCATTCCAGGCCTGCCTCCTGACCGACCTTCCTGAGAGACAACCGTCGCGTACCTGACTAGGTTTTCTCCTCCTTGGCCAATTTCCAGTACCCCGACAGCCTTACCGTGCTTCTCTTTCAGTTTTCTCTCGGTTTCAAAGGATCCCATTCCCCAGTACTCCTTCGCGTCTTCGATCCGGACATTTCCGTCGACTATTGCAATGTAACTTGGTTTGCGCGAAGTGCCTGTAACTACCAAAGCGTCGTAGCCAGCTTTTCTGAGATTTACAGCTGCCCAAGAGCCGAGGTTTCCATCGCCATATCCTCCGGTGAGAGGACTCTTCGCTGCGACTACCATCTTGCTGCTGCTCGGTAAGGGAAGACCCGTCAAGGGACCAGTCGCGAACACGAGCAGGTTTTCAGGAGAGAAGGGGTCGACGCCGCGTTTCGTTTCGTCCCAAAGGAGTTTTGCAGCAAAACCTCTTCCTCCAAAGAACTTCAAGGCAAAGTCCGCGTCAAATTCCTGGGATGCGGATTTCTCTCTCGACAAGTCAACTCTAAGTATTTTTCCAGTCCATCCTTTCATGACTGCAACGTCTCCGTTCGCAACGCTATACGCATTGAATATGGTTTTAGACTTTCGCTTCTGCGTGTGAGAGATATTTTTCAATCTCGTGGTTTGAAAATTGCATGCCTTGGGTCCTGAGAACTTGAAGTCACAGACGTTCTGGGCACAAATCGTTGACCAAACACATAGGATCACAGTTCTCTCATATGCTTGATAGAAGCCATTGTCGATTTCTCGTCCAGAAGATCAATAACTGAACGAGATGGATAGTCTGGCTGGTTAGAGTGAGTCGCGATGAGGAACTTCAAGAACGTGGAGTGGAAGAGAAGGGTAACAGAGGTATTGAAGCAAATCAACGAGCAGCAGATAAGATTCGCACGATTGCAGTTCATCGACGTGAATGGTATTCCAAAAAGCCTTGCTGTTCCTACAAGAGATCTTGAGTCAATATTTGAAAACGGCCGTTCTTTTGACGGATCGTCTGTCGCCGGATATAGGGAGATTGAAGAATCTGATATGCTAGCTTTTCCTGACCCTTCCACGTTCGTGATTATTCCGTGGAGGTCCAGAGAGAAATCCACTTGCCGATTCATTTGCGACATATGCACTCCGGATGGAAAGAGGTTTCAGGCCGATCCTCGATACGTGCTTGAAAGAGCAATTGAAGAATGCGACAAGTCGGGAATGATGTTCAAGTGCGCTCCTGAACTTGAATTCTTCCTTCTTAAAGAGAAGGACGCAGTTGCGCCTACGCCTATAGATATGCAGGGATACTTCGAATTAGAGCCTGGGGAAGTGACGGAGGATCTTAGACGAGAGATAGCTGACACTGCTGAGAGTTTTGGCATAACGATAGAAGTATCACACCATGAGGCTGCGCTCGGACAGAACGAAATAGATTTCAAGTATGACGAAGCTTTGATGACAGCCGATCGGACAGTTGCAATGAAGGCTGTAACAAAGGCAGTTGCGGGCAAAAACGGTTACATTGCAACCTACATGCCAAAACCATTCATGAACGTGAATGGCTCTGGAATGCATGTTCATGAGAGTATGTGGACCTCAGATGGGAGGACGAACCTCTTCTTCAAACCTGATCAAGACTCGAACTACTTGTCCGACAAAGCCCTCCACTTCATGGGAGGGCAATTGGTCCATGGAAGAGAGATGTGCGCCGTACTGGCTTCCTGGCCTAACTCCTACAAGAGACTGGTTCCAGGTTATGAAGCGCCCGTCTATGTTGCATGGGCTTTCAGAAACAGATCACCACTCATCAGGGTCCCCAACTTTGGCGGGAGAAGCAGCGCAGCAAGATGTGAGATCAGATGTCCTGACCCAGCTGGAAATCCCTATCTCCAATTCGCGGTCTTGTGCCTTTCTGGCCTTGACGGAATTAAGAAGAAAATGGATCCGCCAGAGCCGACCGAGATGAACGTATACAAGATGAGCTACGAGGAGAGAAAGGAGAGGGGAATCATTTCCCTTCCTGAGTCCCTCTCCGAGGCGTTGGACGAGGTGGAACAGAGCGAGTTCATGAAATATGCGCTTGGGGAAGAAGCATTTTCAGCTTTCCTCAAAGAGAAGCGAAAAGAATGGGATCTCTACAGGACTCAAGTGACATCTTGGGAGTTTGAGAGATACATCAGAAAGCTTTGACGCCCAAGTACTCGGGTAACTCTGCAATCCCTCGAAGCTTGGAAAGAGCACACCACCTGGGACCGTGAACCTAGATTAGGGGAAAACTTCACAGACATACTGACGATTCTCACAAAGAATTTGAATCAAAGCAGAGTCGAAGGGCAGAGTTATATTCCCCAGCGAAGTTAGGCCCGGCACTTCACAGTGACGAGGCTTGACACTGAAATTTGGGCTAGACTTGGCAACGCTCAGTCTAGTAGCCATGATAGCTGGATCGGCAAGCATCATCATTCTAAGTGAAGTTGTCAAGAGAGTATTCAAATCCAATGTGCCCACACCAGTAGAACCCTCAGGGAGAACTGTTCAAGTGCCGTCACTTTTTGCGGAATCCAAGAGAAACTTCAAGATATCATTCGGTGACAGGTCATACGTAATCACAGTTGAAGAACTGCCAGGGGAATCAACCCTTAGGCCTGAAACTGCTAGACCACCCGGGAAAGTGGAGCCAGCACCTACAGCTGTTGCGGAAGACCAGGATATTCGCATAGTCAAAGCGCCTCTTCCGGGCGTGGTACTCTCCATAAAGCGTCAGCCTGGTGACCAGGTTTCCATCGGCAGTGTCTTGTTGACGCTGGAAGCGATGAAGATGGAGAACGAGATTACAGCTCCGGTGTCAGGGCTTGTCAAGCGAATAATGGTAAGAGAAGGACAGACGGTAGAGCACGGACAAGTTCTCGTTGAGCTGAGTGATTAGATATGGCTCTACCTTTCCTTCTTGGGAATCTGGTTATGATAGCTGTGGCATTTGCACTGATCTATCTAGCAGTAAAGAAGCAGTACGAGCCACTGCTTCTGATCCCGATAGGCTTTGGAGCACTTCTGGTCAACCTTCCAGGAAGTGAACTGATGAATCCGGGAGGATTGCTTCGGATAATCTACGATTTTGGGGTCGGAACAGATCTCTTCCCCATTCTTGTGTTCATGGGAATCGGAGCCATGTGTGATTTTGGAGCCTTTCTGGAACGCCCATGGGTTATTGTTTTTTCTATTCCAGCGACGTTCGTGGGAATCTTCGTTCCCGTTCTTCTCTCCCTTTTGTTGGGATTCCAGCCTTTGGAGGCAACATCGATCGGAATAATAGGAGCCATGGACGGCCCAACAGCGATCTACGTATCCTCCAAGTATGCCCCCAATTTATTGGGCCCGATCACTGTTGCTGCCTATACCTACATCGCAACAGTTCCAATCTTGCAGACAACGGTTTCCAAGATTCTCACCAGCAAAAGAGAAAGGCTCACAAGAATGCCATATTCACCTAAGGCATATTCCCAAAATGTTCGATTGATCTTTCCGATTGCAGCAGCAGTTGTCATTGGCCTGATGGCGCCTCAAGGGATACCTCTGATAGGAGCGCTTATGCTAGGCAACTTCCTGAGAGAGAGCAAGGTTGTGGAGCGACTCTCCAAAACGGCTCAGAACGAGATCACCAACATATCGACTCTTTTGCTGGGAGTCGCGATCGGAGGAACAATGGAAGCAGAACGCTTTCTCAACTTTCAGACTCTACTCGTGTTCGGTCTGGGACTGGTTGCTTTCGTATCAGGGCTTGCCAGTGGAATCATGTTTGGTAAGCTAGCATATGTCCTGACAAAAGGAAAGGTCAACCCCTTGATAGGAGCCTGTGGATCATCAGCCTTCCCCATGGGCGCGAGAACTGCTCATCGAATAGGACGAGAAGAAGACCCTGACAACTGGCTGCTAGTCCATGCCATAGCCGCGAATAGCATAGGACAAGTCGTATCAGTGATCGCGGGAGGAGCCATCCTAACGTTCGTTCCCATGCTTCTTTCACTTCGGTGAGAATCCAATCACTGTGTTATCGGAGGAGTAGTATTGGTTAGAGGAATAGCAATCACTGACACAACCCTCAGAGATGCACATCAATCCCTGATGGCGACAAGGATGAGGACAGATTCTATGCTGCCGATAGCTGCGAAAATTGACCTTGTTGGATTTCACTCGGTCGAAGTGTGGGGAGGAGCCACCTTCGACGTAGCCATTAGATATCTCAACGAGGATCCTTGGGAGCGAATAAGGAAGTTAAAGCGGGAATTCAAGAGAACCCCGCTACAAATGCTCCTAAGAGGACAGAATCTCGTCGGATACAGAAACTATCCCGATGATATTGTGGAGAAATTCGTTGAGAAAGCTGCCTTTGCAGGAATCGATGTCTTCAGAATATTTGATGCCCTCAACGACGCGCGTAACTTGGAGACCGCGGTGAAGTCTGTCAAGCACATCAGAGCACATGCTCAAGGTACAATCTGCTATACAGTCAGCCCAGTGCATACGTTGGAGAAGTATCTGGAGCTAGCCAAGCAACTGGCGGCCTTGGATTGTGACTCTATCTGCATCAAAGACATGTCAGGAATCTTGTCGCCCAAGGCGGGCTACGATTTGGTGAAGGCACTCAAGGGTGAGATAGGGTTGCCTGTTGAGGTGCATTCTCATTGCAGCAGCGGAATGGCTGCGATTACCTATGTCTGGATTTGTGAAGCGGGTGTCGACATATTGGACACGGCTTTTTCACCTTTTGCGGGAGGTGCATCACAGCCAGCTGTGGAGAGCCTCGTCAGCGCTTTGGCAGGCACGAGGTTTGATACAGGGCTCGACCTCGGCCTCATCGTCGAGATTTCAGAGTATTTTGCTGAACTTCGAGAGAAGTACTTTGACCCTCTGAATCTCATAGATCCCCGGTCAGAGAGAGTCGATGTTCATGTTCTGCTTCACCAGATTCCGGGAGGAATGGTCTCGAACTTGATTGAACAATTGAAGGGGATGAATTCGCTGCAGAGATTGGAGGAAGTTTTGCTGGAAGTTCCTCGGGTGCGAGAGGATCTCGGCTATCCTCCGATGGTGACCCCAATGAGTCAGATCGTTGGGACCCAGGCAGTGATGAACGTGATTTCGGGGCAAAGGTACAAGATTGTCTCGAAGGAGACCAAGGATTACGTGAAGGGCCTGTACGGCAGACATCCCTCACCCATAAGGAAAGACATCAAGTCAAAGATCATAGGAGACGAGGAACCGATCACATGTAGGCCCGCCGACCTGTTGAAACCGGAATTCGAGAAGATGACCAAAGAAGTGGGAGATCTGGCAATTTCTGAAGAAGATGTGTTGACTTACACGATGTTCCCTCAAACGGCACTCAAGTTTCTGAAAACCAAGAAAGAGGGAAGAAAAAGGACCGAAGAGGAGGAAGCAGCGGTCGCTGCCGCACTGGCAGCAGTTCTGACGCAAGAGCGTCCGAGAATACCTATCAGACGTGAAGAATTCGTATGAACTACCTGGCGATCTAGGGATTACCTGTGTGCAGCCGAGAATGGAACGTTGACCTAAGTATATTTCCCTAGACCAAGTTTGGACATGTTCTTTCAGATTTCAATCATCCAAGTCGAGAGTTACACAGAGCACAGTTCGAGCGTTGATAAGACTTACTTGGAGTCTGCTGCATTTCCTTCCTTTCTTGTCAGCCTCTTCCACAGTTTGTGAGGATCAACCTTTATCAGAAAAACTGTGACGATGATTGTGAAAATGATTGATGCAATGGCCACTGGAACTTCACCCACTACATGGAGCAGAACGTGACTGGCGGATCTTCCAACATATGCTCCAGGAATAGTCACGACCAGTTTTCCAATGAAGAATACTAGAAGAAACCTCAGAGGACTGTAGTTTACGAGTGCGATCGATATCAACACTGGCTCGTCAGGTACGGGTGTTGCAGAGGCGATGAATATCGCAACGGATTTCCAACGTCCCCATTTCTTGCAGTAATCTTCCAATCGGTGTCTGTTGTTTTCACCTAGAGCTCTCCGTGCGAAGTAGGTTACGTAGTAGTGAACTCCTTTCCCGATAGACGCTCCTGCAGAGACAAGTACCCCAATCAATAGAGGCGAATAATCTGGGCAAATGGCTGCGATGGCGCCTGAATAGATCATGGTTGAGGGCCCTATGAACGGAACAAGGTACAGCAGAAAGGAGGATACGAAGATGCCGAAGATACCCCAACTGACGATTTCTTTCAAGTCGGACATGTCTCCCAGTAAATGCTTGTCGTGCCCAGACGATCTCTGACGATCAGAGCAAGGGAGACTATGATCTAGTTAAGTTCTGCGTTGGAACAACATTTCACAATGCGCCAGCATCGTGTGAGATTTCTCTCATAGCAGCCTGGTCTGAACCGAGGCGACGGCATTCATCAATCTGATTGCAGAAACGTGAATCATAGTTGTTTCGCGTAGATCTGGCGCAAGCAAAACACTTACTTTCCCTCAACCACTTATCAATGTAACCTTAGGGAGAACAGGAACAGGGGTTTGACGCTTTGATTCACAGGCATCGAACAGTCCTCGTAACTGGAGGCGCAGGTTTCATAGGAAGTCATCTCGTTGACAGACTGGTCGTGGATGGGTATGAGGTCCGCGTCCTTGACAATCTGTCAACCGGAAGTTGGGGGAACATAAGAAGGCACTTGGGAAGAAAAGGCTTTCACTTCATGAAGAATGACCTGACTAACCCTGGGGCGCTCAGAAGAGCCCTGAGAGGCGTCGAGGTGGTGTTTCATGAAGCGGCGCTAGCCAGTGTCCCATACTCGATAACTGACCCGCTTTCGACGAACAGGGTGAACACGACAGGGACCTTGATGTTGCTCAAAGAAAGTGCGAAAAGCGGAGTGCAGAGGTTAGTTTACGCATCTTCATGCTCTGTTTATGGGGATCAAGGCCGAAGGCAGATCAGCGAGAAGGCAGTGCCTAGACCTATGTCGCCTTACGCTGTTTCGAAATTGGCGGCCGAAGAATACTGCTTGGCATTCGATCAACTCGGGAAACTTGAAGCGGTATGCTTGAGGTACTTCAATGTCTATGGTCCGAGGCAAGCTTTCAGCCCATACAGTGGTGTCATGACCGTATTTCTGGAGCGGGTGCGAAGAAAACGACCACCGGTGATCTGGGGAGACGGAACGCAAACTAGGGATTTTGTAAGTATTCGCGATGTCGTACAGGCAAACATGCTTGCAATGACTGCAAAGGATGCGTCTGGCGAAATATTCAACATAGGTACTGGCAAGAGGACTAGCATACGTAGGTTGGCAGAGATCATCGTTAGGGCTAGCAGAGAGGGGCGTCTATGCCCAGTTCATACTTCTACTCGACCAGGAGATATCAAGCACAGTTGTGCCGACATCCGAAAGGCTCGGAGAACCTTAGGCTACTCACCGAGCATGACATTGGAAGACTATGTCAACGAGCTGATGTGCAACAAAGAAGATAGATGAGGAAACATTCTCTCTAACTAAGCACCAGCGTGCTATCCCGCATTACGCTGGCTTGCATCTCGTTCCATGAGACCCTTCTTGAGAATTGCTCTGACTTCCTCCGCATTCTTGTTTGAGAAGTACCACTCTATTGTCTTGCGAAATCCTTCATCATAGGATATTTTTGGTTCCCAGTTCAAAATATCCCTCGCTCTAGTGAGATCTGCAGCCCTAGATGCCACTCCCTGAGGCTTCGAAGTATCATGTTTGATTTCTCTGGGGCTCCATCCAGTGATCTCGAAGACAAGTTCGGCCGCTTGATCCAAGGTAATCCGGTCATCTCTTCCAGCATTCACTGCTGAGCCGTCTTCTATCTTGTTTGAGGCGAGGATCATAGCGTCGACGATGTCTGAGACGTATGTGAAGTTTCTGTCTTGTTTCCCTGTTCCCCAAATGACATAAGGATCGATTCTTAAGAAAGCTTTAGCGATCAGTGCCATGATCGCGTGTGTCTCGTTTTCTCTTGGTCCGTATGCGGTGAAGATTCTGACTGCCGAGCATTTGACTCCGTGTTCTCTGTGATATGCTCCAAGTGCCATCTCACCCATGAATTTGGCCCATCCGTACTCTAGATCCGCGAAGGCCTTGTCTCTCACGAATGGGTCTGCGTCCTCTTCCTTCAGAAGATACGTTGATTCGCTCGTGCCCTGAAGGTATTTCGGATAGACGCAGGCTGTGCTGGCAAAGCATATTCTCTCCACTCCAGCTTTCCAAGCCTCCTCGAAAACAAGTTGATCCAAGATCATGTTTGAGCAACACTCTGCAGGGTGGGTATCTATGTATCCTCTTCCTCCGTGACATGCTGCAAGATGGAAAACGGAATCCGCACCCTTCACCATTGATCTCGTGAAGGATCTGTCTTTCAGATCGCCTTTGAACACCTGCAGGCTTTCCGCTGTCCAATGTCTCGGTGTGCTTTTTCGAAGCTTGTATTGAATGTTGCTCAGTTTTCCACTTGAGAAGTCGTCGGCTACGATGACGTACGCCCCTTTATTGACTAGAGCTTCCACTAGGTGACTTCCTATGAAGCTCGCTCCACCTGTTACAAGAATCTTGCTCTTTCTCAATGGCTAGCAGCTCTCTATTTCTTTCTAGTTAGTTCTTCCACATTGTAGTAGACGTTTCCATACTTCGGATCAAGAGGGTTGGTGATTACGCCACCGTCAATTGCCCTCTTGATTTCTGATAGTCCGCTTCTTAGGTCTCTCTTGCTTCTGAAGCCGAGAACCGATGAGATTCGATCAAAGGAAACGCGGTAGTTTCTGGGATCTTCCTTCCCTTCGACTTCTACGATTTCAACAGACGGATAGAATTCTGAGATCAGTTTTCCGATTTGGATCTTGCGGAAGTTTTCGCCGCCTACGTTGTATGTCTTTCCTGAGATTCTGTTGGTTGTTGCCTGCGCTATGGTGGCCACTCCATCTGCGACATCTCGGATATGGACCAGTGGCCTCCAGAACAACGGACGGTAGATCGCCAGCTTCTTTCCGACCACTGCATCGCGGATGAATTCGTGTACCAGTAGATCAAATCTCATTCTGGGTGACAGGCCGTAGACTGTGGCAAATCTCATGACGCAGGGATGGAAGCCGCCCGTTCTTGCTTTCAGAACGTACTGTTCGGCGCTTATCTTCGTTTCTGCATAGAGAGATGCTGCCTCCAACGTTGTATCCTCATTGACAGGAGTCTCGTCACTACGAGCGCCGTAGTTACTGCAAGTTGACGCAAAGAGAAAAGTGTGCACTCCGCTTTCCTTGCATAAATCAACCAGGATCTTGGTCGCATCCAGATTGACTGACCTGGCCTCGTCAGGAGTCTTTGAACAGAGCGGCTCTCCAACTATTGCCGCCAGATGGACAACACAGTCAATACTCCTTAAGGAACTGATGAGCGCTTTCTCATCTCTTATGTCAGCTTTGATGAACTCAAAGTTTGGATGCCCGAATGCTCCGAGAAGTGAATCCCCACCGTAGGTCAGTCGGTCTATGACTCTTACGAGGTGGCCTTCGCCTAGGAGTCTGTTGGTCAATATGGACCCGATATAGCCAGCTCCCCCTGTTACCAAAACTCTCATTGCTTGTTCAAACCTGTCCTGTGTATCGCTTTGTTTCCTAGTCGCACGTTGTATTTGGTACTTTCAATTGTCCTCACCGAATCTGGTTGAGTCATGGATCATGCAGCTTCTCCGCCCTAGGCACACTGTCTCATATGCGTGTCTATTTCGTGACAGATCCAACGTATGTCACCGTCTGTAAGCCGAGTGGAGGAAGGAAGCCACAAGCCATTCATTGACACATATTCTGAGTTGGGGAAGCACCCTTTGACGTATTCGTAGGGAGGTTGTGAATGTATCGCGGGATAGAAAGGACGCGTGCCAATGCCTGCCCTATCTAGAGAAGCGGCGAGTTCGTCCCTTTTGCCTGGAACCATTATGTCAATGAACCAGGGAGCAGTGTCCTCCAGTTTCGTCTCTATGAACTCAATCCCAGGAGTTCCTCGCAACAGATCAGCATACATATTGTAGATTTCCTTCTTTCTCTTCAGTCGCCAATCAAGTTTCTTCATCTGCTCGATGCCAATCACGGCTTGGATGTCCGTGAACTTGAAGTTGTAGCCTAGGGTCTGATGATAGTCAACTCCGCTCTTTGGCCGTCCGAAATCCTTGATGAGCAAGATCTTCTCGTAGAGTTCTTTGTCGTCTGTGACTATTGCTCCACCTTGACCAGTCGTAATAATCTTCGGGGTGCTGAATGAGAAGCTACCTGCCTTTCCAAAGGTTCCAAGATGTCTACTCTGGCACCTTGAGCCGAGCGATTGGGCAGCATCTTCCAACATTACGACATTGCACTCTGCCGCCACATCTGAGACAAGGTTCATGTCACAGCATCGCCCGTTCAAGCTGACATACATGACTACCTTGGTTTTGTCTGTGACCGCGCGTCTAGTCTGATCAAGATCCATACATAGATTCAGACGATCAACGTCAACAAATACCGGCTTGCCGCCTGCCAGACGAACAGCGTTTGCAGAACCTATCATTGTGAAATCTGGAACTATGACCTCATCATCCCTCTCAAGTCCTAGAGCCATCAAAGCTACTGCTAGGCTAACAGTTCCATTGTTGACAGCCACAGCGTACTTACTACCGACAAAGTCTGCCAGCATGCCTTCGAATTCCTTGGTGCGCTTGAACTCCGTTATCCATCCTCCAGAATTCATATATTCTGCTAGAGCGTCACGTTCCTCTTGAGCGATCCATGGCTCCATTTGAGGGATTCTTCTTGCCATCACATTCACCATCATGTGTTGCGTTTCAAAGAGAATCGTAGTACTATAGCTTTTTCCGAATGGTCAAGGTCATTTCGTCCAGATGGAGACTTCCGTTTTGCAAGTCTTATGCGGATATAATCACCATTGATGAGCTCGCAAGTTGCTTGAAACCAACCATGATCGTGCTTTTGCGTGGGCCCTCGGTTCTTCAACCTTCAGAGACAATCTTATCTTGTTAGAGATAACAGATGTCTGAGAAAGACGCTTCGGGAAATGCAGATCATGCCCGCGTGTTCCGATTTCAGTGTATCGTCCGGCTTGACACTTACCGACGGTTTTCTCGGTCACAGAAGCCGAGGTAGATCCCATGATGCCATGTGGCTCTCTGAAAGGGAAGGTTTGGAGGTAGAGAGATGAAAACCACGAGACAAGCTGTGTCAGCTGCCCATGGGATTTCGTTGATTTTCGTACGGGACATTGTGGGGACGCTTGTTAGCATTATTGGTTTCATGATGATTTCGCGACTGATCTCAAGGGAGGAAATGGGTGTTCTCACCATAGCCACGCTGATAGTGGCGTTGTGTCAGGTTCTCGCAAGCATGGGAATGCCTGGTGCAGCCACCAAATTCGTTTCAGAATATGTGGCTTTGAAACAAACAAAAAAGGCAGCCAGTGTAGCGTTCTTTGTTTTCAGAACTAATCTTCTCATTTCCTGCGCCCTTGGATCTCTCGTTTTCTTCTTGTCTCGACCTCTGTCACTCTTTTTGTTTGGTGCTGAGAAATTCTCTGACGTTCTAAGCCTTCTTCCATTGGCTATCGTGTCTGGCGGAGTCTTGCCGAGCTTAAATGGAACCATGCTTGGGTTGAAAAGAATCAAGCAAATGACGGGCTCTACTCTAGTGGGCGCGATCGTCGGTCAAGCATCTGCGGTCTTACTTCTTCTTCATGACTGGCATCTCTCAGGTGTTGTATTGGCCTGGGGGCTGGGAAGTCTTGCAAATGGTCTTTTGTGCTTGATCTGCATGGTTCAAAGCTTGGGAGTTAGACAAGACAAGCTCGACTTGAGAGAACTGTTCGGATTCTCCCTTCCACTTCTTGCCAATGGCTTGCTGAGCTTCGGGTATGACTGGCTTGACAGAGCATTGCTTCTTTCTTTGACTTCGCTATCTGACCTTGCGACATACAGCGTCGTGTTGAAGGCGTTCGCGGTACTTTATGGCGTTCAGACAGCTATATCCTCCACTTTGTTTCCTTACTATGCGTCGATAATGAGATTGGATGGGCATCTAGGCCTTCGAAGAGCAGTTTTCAAGTCTTCAAGATATGTGTTTCTTCTTTCGATTCCGGCCGCATTGGGTCTAGCTGTAACAGCGAGGCCGGCGATATCTTTGATTGCGGGCAATGTCTATTCTAGTGGAGCTTTTCCGTTGGCACTCATGTGCTTGTTCCTCGCTATAGGGTCGGTAGGTGGTGCGCTAAGTGAAATCCTGCAGGTTCTGAAGAAGACATTGATCTCCACCTATGTCGCTGTTGTCATGATCATGAGTGGATTGTTCTGTCTTCTACTTCTTGTTCCCCGGTATGGTTTGGCTGGCGCTTCGGTTGCTCGTGGCCTTTCGATGATTGTCGGCGTTGCAGTTTGCCTTGGTTTTGCACGAAAAGAAGTCGGCCTATACTTTGATACATGGGCTTTCTTGAAGAGTTGGCTTTCCGCTATCGTAATGGTCGCCGTCGTAGTGATTGTGCAAACCTTTTGGTATGACAAGTTCTATCTTCCCATGTATGTCCTGATAGGGGGCACAGTGTACTTATTCGGCCTTAGAATCCTGAGGGCGGTTAAACTAGAAGACATCGACTTGCTTGAGGCGTTTCTTGGAGGGCGGTTTGAGACTCTATTTGGAATTGCTAGGAAGACTCTGCTTCCGGGGCACGCACGCGCATTGACTCGAGATGGTCATGATGTTGTCGTCTAAGCATTTGACCATTAAGGCAAAAGCTCTGTTAGTCTGGCTAGCCGTGTTGATCTTGGGCGGCCTGGCGACAAACGGTTGGCAAGTCCTGCGTCTCGCGGCTCGAACGGTTCAGATAGAAACGCAGGCTTTCCTTAGCACGCTGAGTGCTACTGTGATTCTTGCTTATGTTGCCAGCGCAATACTACTCTGGCTGATCTGGCAACGACCTAGCTCGCGCTTGGCAAAGTCGCTGATTGGATGTGTGTTTTGTGCAGTTCTTGTTGGAGGTTATCTAACAAAGCGCGCTGATTATGCAATCTTCGATTTGAGCGCAGATACATGGTATCATCTCGCAGTGATTCGAAGAGTTGCGACATTCGGACTTCATGCAAGCCCTTACTATCCTGATGTAGGATACGACTTCAGCCTATACCACATCGTTCTTGGTCTAATATCGAAGCAAGGCGTCGATCCCATTCTCTTGTGGAGAAACTTACTCTGGGTATCGACCCCCTTGATGCTGGCCTCTTTCTTTCTTCTGTCATTCAGAATTGTTCAGGAGACAAGGACAGCCTTCCTGTCAATGATCTTGGCAGGTATAGGATTCGGTTTTGGGTGGGCTGGATCAATAACGCCAGGCTTCGGAATACAATTCTCGAACTATCCTTGGCAGATAGCCATCTCTTTCCTGTTCCTTACGATGTTCTTTGTCCTTTCAAGAGGAGAGAACAGTCATAGAGACACTTACTTGGCGAGCATCTGCGCGGCGCTGGTCCTATGTTCACATATAGCGGTGGGGATTCTCCTGGCTGAAAGTCTGGCAGCGTACCTCCTAGCGTTCGGCGATATCCGACGAGTCTTGAAAGTAGTCTGCGGCGCCATCGCACTTTCAAGCCCTTGGTTGCTCGTCTACTTTTCACTCACTATTCCCCGCTATCTGCAAGTGTCGCGCGCGCCCAGCTATCCTCTGTACGACATAGGTGGACTTTCGTTTTGGCTCCTGAGATCTGACTTCTTACTTCTAGCACTTTCCTTCCTTGGAATCTTGCTCTATAGCTTCTGGTTCTTCAAAGATCGCATAACGACGGCCCGCCTTTATTGCCTGATCTCTTTTCTTGCTGTTGGAACGACCATACTCGTACCACCAATTGCAGGCTTGATGATCATCTTGACGGGAAACGTCGTTCTTCTGAGATCCTCTGTTCTAATGCTTTGCCCAATCCTATCTGCGGAGTTGCTCACGTGCGGTTCTGACCGAGTACTTTCTTTTCTAGAAGGAAGGGGGATTGGTGCCCGGACAAAGACAGTTTCTGGCCTGTTGCATAGAAGTGTCAGACCGGGGCTCACGCTGATCTTTCTGTTGATCATCATGGTTAGCCAATTGGCCCCCAAGATCCACTTCTATTCCTTGACTGGTTCTGACCTCGAGGAAGCGCAGTCACTCGGACTTGACATCTCAAAATTCAGAGAGCAAATTTCAGGCAGCGTTGTCTTGTCGGATCCCACTACCAGTGTATTGTTGTCCTATTTCTCAGATGCAACATCCCCTCTTCTCGTTCACGCAGAAGGAACTGTAAGATCAGAAGGAAACCTAAAGAGTATCCTGAGCCAGTTCTCTGACGCGGAGCAGACCTTTTCCGCACTAGTTCAGCTCAACTGTTCATTCGTCTTTGTCAATCTTCGGTCGAACAACACTGCAATCAGAAGCTGGTACGAAGGTCGGACGGAAATCAAGTTCAAGAGCAGTCCTAAGTTCTCGTTGCTGTATGAGAAGAATGATGTATACTTGTTCAGGATTGGGGCCACATAGACACCTATCCGAGTGAAACGTGAGCTGTTCTGCCGTCTATTTGGTTGAATTCCTCGGAACCTTGCCAGGTTGGGTTCGGATTCTCGAAATAAGATCATACACGCAAGAGATCCTGTGATTACTGTTCACGAATTTGCGCACACTACTCTCCGATTGCACTTCTTCCTTCCAGAGAAATCCCAGCTTCCATGAATGCCAACTCCTCCAGAGTACTTGTTCTTCTTTCCAGGCAAGTCTCACTGGAGTTTGGAATATGGACAATGCAACGTGGCAAGGAGCCCTAGGCTTATCTACTGGTAGGTAGGAAACGATATCGATCGATCTTGGTCGTCGTCGCTGCCATTCCCGCATACAACGAAGAGAAGACAATTGCCACAGTAATACTCAGGGCACAAAAATACGTTGACCGCATAATTGTGTGCGATGACGGTTCAAATGATATGACTCCAGAGATTGCTGCCAGACTCGATGCGGATGTGATCAGGCATGAGAGAAGACTGGGGTATGGAGCTGCGATCCATTCCCTTCTCAAAAGATCAAGAGAACTGGATGCTGACATAATGGTAACCATCGATGCTGATGGTCAGCACGACCCAAGGGACATACCCAAACTGATAGACCCCATCCGTCGAGGGGCCGCCGACATTGTGATAGGATCGCGGTTTCTCGATGAAAGATCAAAGTCAATGGTCCCACGACACAGAGCCATCGGCATAGGAGCGATCTCCCGGCTCACTTCGGCGTCCGCAAAGATGAAAATAACCGATAGTCAAAGCGGCTTCAGAGCGTACAACCGCAAGTCTTTGGCCAGCTTGACTGCAACCGATCAGGGAATGGCAGTAAGCACAGAACTGTTGATGAAAGGGGCGTCCAGAGGATTGAAGATTGAGGAGGTTCCAGTCAATGTTAGCTATGAGAAGACTGATACTTCATCTCAGCCCTTTTTCACTCATGCTATAGAGGTTGCTGTTGGAACCCTGAGGTTCATTTCGATGAGACGACCATTGCTTTTCTATGGATTGCCAGGGATCCTTTTTCTCATGGTTAGTGTCGTGTTTGCCGCAATGTCCATTCAAATATTCAGAGCCGAAGGTAGACTCGTGACAAATCTGGCGTTGGCATCCATCGCATCGGGAATCGCAGGGTTGCTGTGCTCATTCACAGCAGTAATCCTATTTGCTCTGATATCTGTTACAAGAGAAATGGCACGCTGAGGGCGATCCCGAACCAGAGACCAGGAAAACCCATGAGGATTTTGCTAATCAACCCAAAACAAAGCACTTCGTACGCCCAGCCTCCTATAGGGTTGGCTATGATTGCAGCAGTTCTCGAGAAGGCAGGACATGATGTTGTGATCGTTGATCTGGCTATGACTGCTGAGAGCGAGGAAGGTGTGGCTCGTCATGCCATCAGTAACGGTCCTAGTCTTGTGGGAATTTCATCTATGACACCATCCATTTCTTCAGCTGCAAGGATTGCTCGAAGCGTCAAGGCTGCATCTCCAAACGTTCACGTCATCTTAGGGGGCGCTCATGCGTCCACACTCCCGGAGCAGACAATGGAAATGATACCGGACATCGACATCATTGTTCGTGGGGAAGGAGAGGCCACAGTTGTCGAACTTGTCGATGCGTTGGAACATGAAAGGCCGCTTCAGCACGTTGAAGGAATAGTATTCCGAAAAGAAGGGAAAAAAGTGTGGACTGAAGATAGAAATCCTATCAGCGACCTTGATCAACTGCCTTTTCCAGCATACCATCGACTTCCAATCGAACAGTATCGCTTCCATCCTCCATTAGGAAGAGAGCATCCTGTCGTTCCCATCATCACAAGCAGAGGGTGTCCTTTCCGCTGTACGTTCTGCACAAAATCAGTGTTCGGTCAAGTATACAGATGTAACTCTGCAAGGTATGTTGCCGAAGAAATAGAATACATGATCCGAAGATTTCAAGCTCGAGAAATCAAGTTCTACGATGATTCATTCACACTCCAGAAGAAGCGCGTGATTGAACTCTGTGACGAACTCGTCAAGCGGAAAATAGATGTTCCTTGGAGCTGTGAAACAAGGGTTGATCTAGTTGATGAAGAACTGTTGAGGGTAATGAAGAGGGCGGGATGCTACATGATAGAGTACGGCGTGGAGTCTGCGAACAAAGACATGTTGGAGAAGATGAAGAAGGGAATCTCACCGCAACAAGTAACAAGAGCATTTGAAGCCACGAGAGCTGTTGGAATACAAACCGTAGCCTACTTCATGTTGGGATATCCAGGAGAAACGTGGGATACTGTAAGAGAAACAATCGAATTCGCAAAGAGAATCGAACCAGACTTCGCACAGTTCTCTGTTGCCACGCCTTTCCCCGGAACCGAGTTCTACGAACTCTGCAAGGAAAATCAAACGAGGGAGGACGATTGGAGCAGGTACGTGTATGCTGACATCTCAGGAAACCAAAACCCTCCCGAACTAGGTACGCTCATAGAAGGCGACGCCCGAACGTTCGTCCGTACCGCCTATGCACAATTCTACCTTAGGTGGGGGTATGTTTGGAGGAGACTCACATCTATCAGAGATATCCGAGACGTTAAGGTCGGCCTGCGAGGCTTGGCAATGTTGTGTAAGATGTTTGGACGACCCTATCTGCGCGCGCGTAAGTAGGTCGATGTGAGTCCTAAGAACGATGACCTGCGGTTACGCACTGGACTCATTTGCTAGAGTCTTTGACATACCTTCCTCGTTGCAGATGAGGAAGTAAGTTCTTTATATCTGCCGCCCGAGGCTATGGTATCCTCGCTCGCACCAGAGAACTGCAAGACCTATCATGAGACTAATGTGATGAGGTTGGGCTATGATAGAGCAAAACGATCAAAGGAGGAAACGAAATGAACATACCGGCTGTTAAGCTCTTCTTCCCTCCTGAAGACATCTCAAAGATAGTAGGTTATACCAGGCAAATACTTGAGTCAGGCATGCTGACTCTGGGAGAATTCACAAGAGAGTTTGAGAGGAAATTCTCCGAGTATCTCCATGTTAAGCACGCCGTTGCTGTGTCGTCTGGAACTGCAGCTTTGGAAATTGCGCTGAGATCTGTCGGCATAGGAAACAATGACGAAGTAATCGTGCCAACCAACACCTTTACCGCTACTGCTGCAGCCGTTTTCTTTGCAGGTGGAAAGCCGGTACTAGTAGATGTGAATCCCAACACGATATGCATCGACATTGCCAACATTGAGAAAGCTCTAACCGACCGAACAAAAGGTGTGATCGTTGTACACATGGGCGGACTTGTATGCCCGGAAATCGAGCAGATAGCCGAGATCTGCCGAAAGCGGGGCATCTTCTTGATTGAAGATGCTGCACACGCCCACGGCAGCCTTCATGAAGGCCAGGCCGCAGGATCCTTTGGAGATGTCGGATGCTACAGTTTCTATCCAACGAAGGTAATGACAACAGCCGAAGGGGGCATGGTCGTTACGAATAATGAAGAGATGGCCACCAAAGCCAAGGTGTTGAGAGATCAAGGCAAGAAGAACTTCAGCGGCAACGATATAGTCGAACTAGGCTATAACTGGAGAATCAATGAGATCAGTGCAGCCATAGGCTCGACTCAGTTGGAGAGATTGCCCGAAATAGTAAAAGGAAGGAACGAAATAGCAAAGATCTATGATCAGGGCTTGGCAAAGTCCAGTCACCTATCTCCACTGAAGATCCCTGCTGGGGACCTATGTAATTACTACAAGTACGTTGTCTTTCTCAGAAGGGGACTTGACCGAGACAAGTTCAAACAGAATCTCCGAGAAAAAGGAGTTTCACCAACGGGCGAGGTCTACTGGCCGCCACTTCACCTACAACCTATCTACCGAAAGCTACTAGGAACGAGTCCAGGCGATTTTCCTGTCTCAGAAGATTATTGTTCAAGAATGGTTTGCCTGCCGATCTATCCTCAGCTCTCCAGAGAGGAGGCTCAATACGTTGTTGAGACTGCTCTTTCAGCAGTCAAGGAGATGTGACTGTGACAACTGTTGTGACTGGGGGATCTGGGTTCATCGGTAGTCACATAGTGGACAAGTTACTCGAACGAGGCGAGGCAGTCCGGGTGATTGACCTTGTCAAGCCTCAAAGAAAAGATGTTGAGTGGATTCAGGTAGATCTATTGAATGAGAATGACGTGGAGAGGGCCGTATCTGATGCAGAAACCGTGTACCATCTCGCCGCAGTCGCGGACGTGAATAAGGTCCTGGTAGACACAAAGGCTTGCCTAAGAATAAACGAGGAAGGTACACTCAACCTCCTTAAGGCGTGCACGACTAAGGAGGCAGACAGAGTAATTCTTGCTTCCACGACTTGGGTATATGGAAAGACCGCAGGAACAGTTACCGAGGATTCCCATCTTCCTCCTCCTGACAATATCTATACGAAGACTAAGATTGGACAGGAGCATCTGACTTTAGCTTGGCATGATCACTTCGGGTTGGACTATACAATACTGAGATATGATATCCCATACGGATCAAGGATGCGCTCGAACATGGCGATAGCAGCATTCGTCAGAAAAGCAGCGAAAAAGGAAGCCATCACGGTGTTCGGCGATGGAGGTCAGGGAAGGTGCTTCATATATGTGGAAGACTTGGCCGAAGGATCGATAGCATCCTCGATGCCAAGTGGAAAGAATCAGATATTCAATCTTGCAGGCGCCGAGTTCATCACAATCAATGACATTGTCACCCAGCTAAAGCGAAGGTTTGGCGATCTAGCCATAGAACACGCTCCGCCTAGACCAGGAGACTTCAGAGGAGTGCGAACCTCCATTGAGAAGGCGAGAACTGTGCTTGACTGGAAGCCAAAGATCGATTTCGAGGAAGGCATGGAGAGATACGTTTCGAGTCTAAAGCTCCATTGAAAGGCGGACCCCAATACGAATTGTCGAACTTGCATCTAAGAGGCAGACTGTGTTCTGGCAGATCACTGATCCTCCTTCGAGTAAATGCGAGTCTACGGACAAACCCGGGTTAGATTTAACCGACCTCGGCCGAGAGACTGAAATCGAATGAAAATCCTCTATGCACGAACCGGGACCTCACCCTATGATGAGATGTTTGTAGGTTACTTGGCTTCGAATCATGAAGTTGACTTGGTCACGGCGGATGTGCCTACGAGCCAGCTATCTTCGACTATGGGGTCAACGTCCAGTCAAGTGAATGTTTATGGGGGCGACTGGAAAAGATACTGGAAGCATCCCATTCCGTCGGCTCTGGTTCAAGACTGTTATGGCCTGACTACGATCTGCAAGCAGATAGTTCGATCAGGTCCGGATGTTGTTGTTTCCGGATGGATACCAACCTATGGTTTCTACGTGGCAATGTCAGGTTTCCATCCCCACGTGCTACTCATATGGGGATCCGATGTCCTTCTTCTACCTCAGAAATCACGATTGCACCTGCTTAAGACGTTGTTCACGCTGCGGGTCGCGGACATGGTTGTGGTGGACAGTGATGTCCAGAAAGATGCCGCAATCAGGTACGGTTGCGATCCGAGAAAGATTGTGTGTTTTCCGTGGGCAGTTGATTTGGGTCGATTCGTGCCCAGGCCCGCTGTATCAGAGCGAAATCGCGAAGGTTGGTATACAGTCTTGTGCGCGCGAACACATGAACCGATTTACGGCATAGAGTACTTGCTAGAAGCGATTCCTCTGGTTGTTGGTAAGATCCCGACGACGAAGTTTGTGTTCGTGGGCTCAGGAAGCCTGACGGATAAATATCGTGAGTTCGTGTCTGAGCACGGTCTTGACTCAAAGGTTGAGTTCTCAGGTTTGGTTCCGCATGAAAAGATGCCCGATATCTTGGCTTCTTGCGACGTCTATGTAACTCCCTCACTCTCAGATGGCAGTTCGGCAACCCTCCTTGAAGCTATGGCATGTGCAAAGCCGTGCGTTGCTACGAACATTCCTGGCAATCGCGAATGGATCAACAATAATGTGAGTGGAATATTGGTGCCCCCGCGTGATCCTCGATCGATTGCGGGGGCCATTGTCAGGCTACTGAAAGAGCCTGAGACAGCTAGAAAGCTTGGACGCGAAGCAAGACTTACAGTTGAGCAAAAGGCAGATCTTCGGAGGAGTCTGGGCTTTTTCGAGAGCCGTCTCATCGAGTTGGTTGAACGAACACGATCAGACGCGCATGTGTGACCGACCCAAACTACCCATTGCTGAGTAGTAGACAAGGCATCAGGATAGGCTTTGGCGTTCCTGAGATCTAGAAAGAATTTGCAGATCTGAGCGCAGTTCAGGCTCTGAGTCGGAGCGGATGTCTCTTTTGGCAAAAGGCTTTCGTCATCAATTCGATCTTGCGCTTACTCAGGCGTGCAAGATCATGATTTGTCTCCACGTATCGCCGAGCATTCATCCCCATTGACTTCACTAGTTCTGTTGAATCTGCGAACCTTTCTATGAGAACTCCAACCTCTTCTATTGAAGACGCGCAGAATCCTCCTCCGGAATTCTGCAGAATGGCCTCAAGATCAGGCACCTTCGGCCCTATGACAGGCCTACCGCAAGACATGGCCTGCAAGATCTTTGCAGGGCAGAGTCCCTGCTTCTGGATCAACTTATTCGTCACGTCAGCTACGTCATAGACGTAGACATCAGCAGCGTTCATGTATTGCGGAACTAGGTGATACTCGACCGCGCCTGCATACACCATTCTACTGCGAGTGCTGCCTCCCGAGGTTTCCGCCTTTATCTCCTCGAGCAATGGGCCCGAGCCTACAATGAGGAATACTATGTCGTTCCTTTTGCGCTGTAGAAGATCAGCGACGTGGAAAAGCTGACCGATCGCTCTCCAGTGTGCAGAGAATGTACTAAGATACAACACCACGGTTTCCTTTTCCATGCCGAACTTGCCACGTATCGAGGTCCTATCAGTCTCAAGAGGCTTGAATAACATTGTATCCACTGAGTTCGGCACAACAGTGACCTTTCTCAAATCCGCGTTGTAGTCTCTCAGAAGAGTATTCCTCATCCTCTCTGTGACGGGGATGACAAGGTCGGCCGATGTGATCGTAAAGGTCTCAATCAAACGCATGAAACGGCATATGAGAGATGTGAGTCCAGGGACCCGAACTCTGTGAGTCTGTCTGCGAATCTCAGTCTCTATCGATGGTATCCCGTTCAGTTCAATAGCCAATAACTTTCCGAAGATCTTCATGGGCACAGCGAAGACCATCAGCAAGGGATCACGGCTGTAGATGCAGTCGTAGTCTCTGAGATGCAGAAGTAATGTAGGGACTAGTGCCAAAGCGAATCGAATACCCGGAGGCGAAACCTGAAGAATTCGCATCATAGAATGCATGTCCCTCGAAACGTACCCGTGAGGCGTGACCAATATCACGGCGGTCTGTCTCGCAAGAGCCGCTATCTTGTCATATGTGTTGACGCTGTCTCCGAGCTCTAGGCGTGATAGGTTGTGCCTGCATAAAACCGCGATCCTCAACTGCCGACGATGTTTCATTGAAATCTATTCCGGACTCCTAGTCGGTATCAGACATTTCGTGTGTTCTACGCATTAGCTCTCTCTTAGCCAAATAGATTTTGGGAATGACTGTCCGAATCATTCTAGCACAGCGAAACGCGCTCTTGACCTCTTGCCAGAACATGTACTGCGCCCACACTTCCGGTTACGAAATCGTGCGAGTCAGTGACTTTCTATTAAATAGGCGGTCCTCCGATTGTGTACGATGGACATGAAGGGCTTGCGAATACTGCTTGTCGGCCATTTGTCTGTACACCTTGATCCTATGGAGAGAGGCCTGCGCCGACACTGTGAAGTTGAGACCCTGTCCTGGAAGCAAGTCCCATTATTCACAAGAGGAAGCTCACTCGTCATAGTTCCTCTGCTTGTATTGAGAATCTTGTTTCAGTCAATGCTGAAGAGAACGGATGTGATACTGGCGCAGTACGCCTTCCCTGACGGGTTCTCTTCGACACTAGCTTCAAGGCTGCTCAAGGTCCCATCGGTGATGCAGGTGATTGGAAGTGACATACTGATCGCAGCGAAGGGCGTAAAGAGGAGACTGATCAGTTGGGCAGTCTCAAGAGCTTCAGGAGTAATATGCGTGAGCCAAGAACTCGAAGCCTCGGTCCGAAACATGGGGGCAGAGAACACTATCGTTATTCCGTCTCCCTTGGATCTCGTCGACCTACCGCAGCGTGCAGACGTGAAGAAAATCGACAGAAGACTGATCACTGTTGCGATGCTCACCAAAGTGAAGGGCCTGGACATCTTGCTGAAGGCTCTGGAAAACATAGTTGATGTAGAGGTATTGATCGTTGGAGGCGGTCCCGAGGAAGCCAACCTCAGAAGAATGGCTGAGAATTCTGGACTGAAAGACAAAGTGAGATTTGTAGGAATTGTTCCCCACAAAGAGGTCTGGAGCCATCTGTTGTCCTCTTCGATATTTGTTCTACCGTCTCTGAGTGAAGGTGTACCTCGGGCACTTCTGGAAGCCATGGCTTGCGGTCTCTTCATCATCGCCACGAATGTGGGGGGGATTCCAGATGTGGTGAAGGACGGTTGGAACGGCATTTTGGTGGAGCCAAACAATCCCAGCGTCCTCAGAGAGGCAATCGACACAGCCCTCTCAGATGCAAGGTTTGTGAATGCCGTTGGTGAGAGAAACAAGTCAGAAGCTCGCAAGTACGATTTGGAAACCTTAGCCGAGAAACAATTCCAGTTCCTGAAGTCGATTAGGACACGAGATGACATCGCGACGTCGGGCTGTGACGAAGGGACCCACAGAGAGAAACTTGAACGTCACTGCCCGAATGCTAGTGAGCATTCTTCGCCTTGACTATGATGGTTTCACTAAGGGCGAGGGGCAATTTCACCACGCTTTGTATCTTTCTGGCTATCCACTTCCCTGTTCGCACAGATATGCCGGTGTCACTGCATCGTCCCAATGAGCTTACGAATCCGACAACCTGATCTATTGAGTAACCTGTCCTATTCAGCATGGTGAACAGGTAGGGCGGGGTGTACCCATACAGATTGAGGTGTCTCGTCAAGTAGTCTGAATATTGTTTCGGCTTGAACACACATTGCATAATCTCGTACAAGTTTGCATGATTAGGAACGGACAGGATCAGGGTGCCATTTGCTTTTAGAGTTCGGCGTATCTCTTCAAGTGTTTTGTACGGATTCGGTACGTGTTCAAGAAGAAGGTGACACATGGCTGCATCAAATGTCATTGACCTGAAAGGAAGGTTCATGGCATCTGAAAGTATGACTTGGAGCCCTTTCTTATGTGCCTCACAGATTCGCGCTACAGACAACTCTACGCATACTACGACAGCATCTTTCTGCTTTTGACAGAACTGCGCGATCTCTCCTTCTCCACATCCTACATCTAGCACGAGTTTGCCAGGGTCGATCCATCTTTCAGAGATTTCTGCCGTGGTTCGACAGAATTCCCGTTGCCTTTGATGATGTATTCCGCTCCACATATTAGACCTGCTCAGTCAGGTAGATTCGACCGGACTAACATATAGTGGCTAGCATGATTGAATGACTCTTTCAGCCCGCGTAGCTCGTTTCGTTGGGTTCTTCAGGCTTTGGCAGCTTCGTTTTGAAGAAAGAACTCTCCAATCGACTTGAAAAAGCTTCCCTGTGCATGGCCTTCTATAGGCTGAATAGCCGTCTGCACATAGCTTCAAATTCATACACTTGTCCAACATAGTCTGTTGCGGTCCAAATCGATTCGAGGCAATTGACAAGCATGTCGTTTCTTGGTATCCGCGCAAAGTATCTTGCTGGTCTCGTCATTGTTTGCACTATGGAGATTGCTTTGAACGGCGGTCGAATGTTTCCTGACTCAAAGGCATACATCGAGTTTGCCAGATTCATTCTAGGATCTGGAAAAGAGTACGATCCGTTCCTAGTTATTCGACCTGGAACTTCAGCCTTGGCCGCTGCTCTGTCGCCGCTCCTTGACATTTCCACTTCATATGTCTTGCTCAATTCAATCATGTGGATTGCTGGCGTGGTTGTTGTCTTCAAACTGACTTTCCTCCTATTCGAGAATGAGAAGCAAGCCTTGGTTGCCTCTCTACTATATGCAACCGCGAGACCTATGCTGTACTTCGCAGGCGCAATCCTCAGCGACGGGGTTGGATATTTTGCTGTTGGACTCACTGTCTACTTGACTTTTCTGAGAGACAAAGGTGCTCGACGCGGAGACTACTTGGTCGACGCTATTTTCTGCGGGCTGCTACTCTTCATGAGAGAAACGCATTTGTTCGCTCTAGTTTTCATGTTGTTCCATCGGGTCCAGAAGAAAAAAGGATCGATAGAGACTCTGGTCGGCTTTGCGGTTGTTGGCGTGTTCATCTACGCCTACCTTGTCGCCTGGGGATTTGACCCGATAACATACCTGTCGAATTACCGCGTGTACCATTTGCCCACTGCACCTAAAGACCTTGGGCTAATGGTCTTTGAGTGGGCGAAAGCTGTAATCAGGTCATTTTCGCCTTTAGTTATGTTGATTCCCCTGGGAGTTGGAGATACGTCATTCAAGAGGATTTTCCTGTGCGGGTTGTTCCTCTCACCAGTTGCACTGATCTGGCCAACGATCACAGATCGCTATATTTTCAACATGTATCCTGCAGCGATCCCACTTGCGACTCTCGGGCTGAGTCGTGCGATCGCCGTGGCTCAGAGCAGATTGAGATTGAGCATTCCTCAGGATTGGATGGCCATCATCGTCGTTTTGCTGTGGGCGCTCTACAACAGCTACGCATCTCTCGCAACCTTCGGTCTCGGATATCTCACGCTAGCTTCATAAAGTGAAACACTTCGAATATCCGAGGAAGTCACCTGTCCACTCGTGGAGGCGTCTGGTTGGAGCAAAGTAGCTTGAGAACTGATTACAGGTCAAAGGATGGATCGAAGATACTGGCGATAGTGTCAGCAGTGGACCTTTCATTGAGGCAAGCCGTTCCAGCGTGGTGGCAGCTGCTAAAGGGTCTCTATGAACTTGGACTCGACGTTGTCGTCACTCCTTACGTAGGTAGGGGTGTTGAGACGCTTTGGTGGAAGACCTATGGGAATCCGTGTGAGCGGGAGAGTCTGCTAGTCAACAGGATCATCAGGTATAGGCTGAGCCGCTTGAAAGGTCTGCGTGAGGGTGAACCGGGCACTCTGGCTCATGTTAGGGAGGGAGCTGTTAGAATGCTGACAAGGGCACTGACGGTTTCGCGATGGAGGAGGCACATCGAGAAGATTCTGGATCAGGAAGGAGATGTGCTTGCCACGATCTTCTTCAATATTCCGTTGAATCAAATTCAAGGAATCCCAAGTTTTGTCAGAAAGGAATCTGGCGCTCCGGTGGTCTTCTATGATATGGATCTTCCTGACTCGCTTCCCAAATATGCGACATCACGTCTAGCCTTCAGTTACTACGTTGGCGCGGATCTGTCGGAGTATGACGCGTTTATCACGAATTCAGAGGGTGCGATAGCTGAGCTGAGAGAGATGGGCGCTCCTATGGCCAACGCTGTCCATTTCGGGGTTGATCCAAGCGTATACTGCCCTGTCAATGAAGAGAAGACTGTGGACGTGTTTTTCTATGGTCAGGGTGCTCATTTCCGCGAAAACTGGGTGGCCAAGATGATTACAGAACCGTCTCGACTCATGAGGAACAGATCGTTCATGGTTGGTGGGAAGTTTGCAGTTGACCTGGGAAAGGCTCAGAAGATAGAAGACATTCCGATCAGCACGTGGAGGCGTTATGCTTGCAAGAGCAAGATCAACCTGAACATTACTAGAAGGCAGCACGCTGAGGTCTATTGCTCTTCAACATCCAGAATATTCGAACTGGCCTGTCTCGGAAGTTGCATAGTTTCGAACCCCGTGAACGGTTTGGAGAAATGGTTTGATCTAAAGAAGGAGGTTCGCATGGTCGGTGAGAATGACATCCTTGGAACTTACGAGGAACTGCTTTCTAATGAAGATGCAAGGCTGAGGCTTGGGCTGAACGCGCGAAATAGAGTGCTGAAAGAACATACTCACGTTCATATGGCGACGAAGGTGCTCAACACACTGAAGGCACTAAATCAAGCCGGTTAGCAAAACTTCGTCGCGACTGAAGGGATCATGGCATGGTAGTGAAGTTCTTTGTAGCGGGTTTCTACGGATGCAGAAACCTAGGAGATGATGCGATACTTCTTGGCTTGACTGGAAGGCTCAGCCAGGTTTTTGCTGGAGCTCAGTTCTTCGTAACTGCTCGAGAACCGGAAATGCTGCCTCCTGTTCAGGGCATTAGCCCTGTTCCACATTCCATCGGGAAAGGAATGCTGCCCTTCCTACTGGCTCAGTTGAAGGGAGAATGGCTGAACGTCATCAGGAAGATGATTGAGGTGCATGCTTTTGTGCTCGGAGGAGGCGCCCTCCTACACGACCTGACTCCCTTCAACATCCCGATGTTCCTTATGATGACTATGCTGGCGAGGATCCTCGGAAAGCGAGTGGCCTTCCTGGGAGTTGCCACCGCCAGGATCAAATCACCGATGAGTAGAGCCCTGCTCCGCATTCTGGTTGAAAGCGCAGACTTGGTCACTGTAAGAGACCTTAGATCACTGCAAGCATTGGAAGCACTCGGAGTGCGAAAGAAGGTTCATCTCACAGCGGACAATGCACTTCTCATAGATTTGAAGCAACGAGAGAGAGGACATGCGAAGGAAGTCGGTGAAAGCCCTACCATTGGGATATCCGTATGCGCATGGTTCAAATCGGCTGATTTCTGGGCGTGGCGAAGAGGCGAACTAGAGCTATGGCCGAAGAAAATTCAGCTCGCAAAACTAGTAGATAGAATCATAGACAGCTTTGATGTGGATGTGTTGTTCGTTCCATTATTCCATCCCTACGATAGGGATGCATCTGTTGAAGTTCGGAACATGATGTCGAGGAGGGACAGAGCGAGAGTGTTAGAAACTTACGAGGGGCCTCAACGAATGTTGGAGGTATTTAGAAATTTGAGACTGCTTGTCGCAATGCGGCTGCATTCCGTTGTTCTTGCTGCGCTGGCGGAGTTACCGACAGTGACAATAGCGTATGATCCTAATGTCACAAGCTTCCTAGAGGACATGAGGCTGCTTCGTTACTCGGCTGACATCGAAGACCTGGACTTTGAGACGGTCTTCAAGATTGTGAATGAGGTCTGGTCCAATTCGGATTCAGTCACCGCAGAGATCCGTGAAGGAATTGCTCAGCTAAAGGAAAGGGCTGAACTAAACATCTCCTTGATGCAGGAACTTCTGGCAGGCAAGTGAGAGGTACGCGTCGCGCCGTCTTGGATTGATCCTGTGGGGATCATCGTAGAAGTTCTTGGGGAATCGGGGGCATGGGTGGAATAGATCTCTTGTGGCGGGAGCGCTCGAAGAGTTGCTGTACTGTCTCTATGACGTTCAACGGGATGTCGAGCTGTTTTGCTGCGCTATCAGGGCTCTCTCCGGCATCAAATAGACTGTGTAGGATCACGTCCAAGATTGGGTAGTCTAAGGGAATTTCGTCAGTTGCCTTTTGTCCCTGCCAGAGTTGAGGAGAGGCAGGCTTATTGGCAATCCTTGACGGAAGGCCAAGATGCTTTGCGAGTTCTCTGACCTGAGTCTTGTAGAGATGACCAATTGGCAGAAAGTCCGCTCCTCCGTCGCCATACTTCGTAAAGTAGCCTATCATAAGCTCAGACCGATCGCTGGTTCCGGAGACAAGACAGTTTGTAGAGTTGGCAACGAAGTAGTTGGTAACCATTCGCATTCTGGCAAAGACGTTCCCAACAGCGACTCTGTTCCGCATCCCCGATGGCACTGTTTCCAAGAACTTGTCGACGATTTGTCCCATTGGTATGAAGTGAGTTCTTATGCCTAGGTCTTCCGCTGTCGTTTTTGCGTCATCTTGATCCTCGGCCGGGGTGAACGCGGCGGGCATGTATAGGCCGACTACTTTGTCTTTTCCTAGTGCTTTCACGCAAAGGCTTGCCACAACCGAACTGTCTACGCCACCGCTCAATCCCAAGACAACGCCTTCTGCATTCGCCTGAGAGATGATTGCTGTTATGAAACGGATTATGTCGTTCTCAGCCTTCTTCCAATCCAGTTCGATCAGTTTTCTGCTCAGCACGATCATTTTCCCAAATCCCTCTCTGCTCTTTGCCGTGTAGCCGTTCAGCTTCTATCTTCGGCTTGTGATATTTCATCTCGAGCACCCAAAAACCTACCCGTTTCAAGGCCTGTTCAGAACGTTTGGGCTTGAGAATCCTAGAGGCCGCGTCAGGATATCGCTGAAGCATCTAGCCTAGTTCGTCGCCCAAGATCAAAGCCGATTGTCGAGGTTTTCCCTAAGAAAAGGGGGGGTTTAGGTCCCTTGAGAGGGGACCTGCGTTCTACTTTCTTCTGCGCCGTAGTATGAATAGAGATGCTGCCAACGAGAATGCTAGGACTACTGCTGCTACTGGGAACTCTGGGATAGGTACTCCGCTTTCGTTCAAGTAGACGTTGAGCGCCGATCCGAGTCCACCGTCAGTCACGTAGACTGACGATGAGAACGGGCTGTATCCGGGGCCTGCAGGTGACCAGAAGTTGACAGACATCGTGTACTGTCCTGCTGGTAGCCAGGCCTCGTAGACACCGTCTCTTGTGTCGTAAGCGTATGCCTTTCCGTCAGCTGCTGTGAACTTCACTGTGGTCCATGATGTTGAGCGCCATTCTCCGCAGTACGTGTAGCCTAGGACTGTTCCTTGCATGAGGCCTCTTAGGTCTAGCTCGAAGTAGACAGAGGCTTCACCACCTAGGTGGTTGCTCGGCATTATTACCTGGTACCGTAGCTCCCATGGTCCGAAGTGGTTCTGCAGTATGTACTTCTCGGATTCACCGTAGAGTACACCCGGCGGTGGCGCGTAGTACGCTGAGCCTTTGTTGTACCATGGCACAACGTCCACCTCAAGTCGCCATGCGCCGTTGTAGTTCGGTTGGGCGTCTATGCCGTAGGGTGCGCCTGTGAGTATAGTGTTTATCGCTCCGGTTGGGTCATACCATCCATAGTAATAGTCGGACACTGGGTCCGGTGAATAGCCGTACCAAGCGTCGTACATGTTTGGCAGACCACACATCTGAACTTGGAGCGTTGTTGTTGTAGCTGGTACGTAGTTGAGATCATCATCGTACTTGTTTACGAGCGGGTTGTAGCCTTTAGCGCCAGTCTGCGAAGTGGCTATGGGCGCGCTCGTGTAGTCAATGTATCCGTGCCATGGATCGGAGGTCAGGTATTCGGCGACAAGCTTGTTGGCGTCGTTGAACATTCTGATCCTTACCGATGAGTTGTAGTGGAAATCGTCGAAGATTGCTTCGTGCTTGAACTTCACCGTTACCGGGAATTGGGCTCCAATCGTAAGCTTGATTGGAATGTCCGCTAGAGCGCCTCTTGTGCAGTATACCTGGACCGGCTTCTTCTGGACGTAGCCGTATGTGAAGGCTCTGAACGAGTAGAGGCCCGTGTCAAATCCGTAGGACTTGCTCGTCGAAGCAACGAACCAGTAGTCGCTGTCCCAGTCAGTTATGTTCAACATGACGGGCTTGGTAGGGGCCAGAACGTTCCAGTCCGTGACAGTGTATGTTACACCCACGAGCGCATCCGAAGAGTCATAGATTCCTACGAAGACGTACTCGTTGTCATACTTCCACGCCTTGTCAACGGTTGGGTGTTCCCAGTCTTTGCTGAATATGGTTATGTTGAATCTGGCTCCTCTCCAGACATGGTTGCTTACTTCCACTGTGGTTCCGCATAGTCCCAGTGAGACCCACTGGGGCTTGGGATCCATGACGAAGCCTTCGACGGCATCCTCAATCTTGTAGTTGCCTGCTGGCATGCCGTAGCTTCTTCCAGAGTAGCCACCATGGGAGTAACCGGTAGCCGTGTATGAGGCTGGTCCCGCGGTCGCGTACACGCTGGATGAGTATCCCCACGTGTAACCTGCCGCGTCTTTCACGTAGACCCGATATCTGATACCTTTGCTTGCAACATAGAATCCGCTCAATGGAAGCGTGGAGAGCTCCGTGAGCGTGCCTGGCACATCATGGAAGTGTATGATCTTCTTGACTAACTGGCTCCTCCTCATGTCGAATTGGACAGTTATGTCTCCTGGCCATTCGACAGGAGCTATGGTGAATAGGGAATGGTCGATGTCGAAGGTGACTCCATCAGCCTGTGTCTGGACATAGCCTTGGATCCACGCCCTGGCGACGTATTGGCCTCCACCGAGGCCGTTAACCCAGGTTGCATTGATCTCGGGCACGTGCCCAGTCCAGTCACATGGAGCACCGTACTTGCCTCTATCACCAAACTGGAAGTGGAAGCTTGTTTTAGTTGTATCAGTCTTCCAGGTCTGCGCTGGTCCGACGCCCCACGGATCGAATCCGAAGGCACCGGTGGGGACGGGTGGGATAGTACCTCCCTCGGCCGCCAGGTACTCATACCATGGGAACTTGATGTACGATACCGTCAATCCTTTCGGATAGTTCGTGTATGTGCCCCATGGCGACCAGCTCACTGGCATTCCCATGCCAGGGTCAGGAGCCACTGGAACTTCAGGCAGAATTGGGTACGGTTCGAGGTATGTTGAGGTTGTAGCCGTCAGTTTGGCTCCTCCCGTTCCTACAGGAGAGAACCGGGTCGCTGACTTGACGGCTCCAATTGCTGCGATTGGTGTCTTCGCCACAGCGTAGAGCTCAACCTTGACGTCTGAAGCTAATGGCCAGTAGATCTCACCTGTTCCACATTTCGAGTAGATATCACCCTTAATGACGGCACCTGGAAGCAGGTAGCCATCGATGTGGTAGGATTGGCCCTTGAGGATCTTTACGTTGCCCGAGATCTTCACCTCAGGGTAGCCGGCGCATGAAGCGTAGACATCGTAGACACCTGGAGCGATTCCTTCAACCTCGTAGTGACCGTTAGCGGTCTGGTTGAAGTAGCCTCGCGCCTCGACAGGTCTACCTGTCGTCTTTCCGGTGTACGGGTCGTCCGCCATGCCGACAACTCTCACTCTACCGGACAGCTTGACCGCCAGGTTGTAGAGAGTTGTGTTCCAGCCACCGTACCTGATGGTGCCGCTCATGACAGCTGGGTCGACCTCACCTTTCACAGTGAGGACCGGCCAGTTCTCAATCGGCATCCACGAGAAGACCGTGCTTCCATCAACGAGGAACTGGGAGCCGAAGCTACCAGTTGCGGGTTTCGTTGCGTTTGGTTCCTTGAACGCCACCTTGAAGAAGTAGCGTCCCGCGATCGTTGGAGCGATGACGTCGTTGAGCCTGAGGTAGTACCACTCAGACTTGCCGGTGAAGTTCATGCAGTGAGGATAGTAGAATATGGCGCTGTTTAAGAAGGTCTTCTGGGTTTCGTTGTAGTATTTGCCCATGTCTGCATGTACCCGGACAACTGTCCAGCCGGGTGCATACATGCTTCCCCAATTGTCGATGTATCCGTCCATGGCGCCGTATACGTTTCTGTCAACATCAGCCTGCTTGACCTGAATGTTGTCGTAGTTGTTCGTCCATGACGCCACCACCTTGTTGCTAGCGATGTTCGTGAACTCGGGTGGGACGAAGAGCCACATCTCCGTGTAGTTATGGAAGAATGCTTTCGTCGCGTTGAAACCGAAGAGAAGGTCACCCCTCACGCTCTGGTCATTGATTCCGATTCCCTCAATCGTCGGGTTACCCCACCACGTCTTCAGCGGCGATGTACCTGAGGCTATGGTCGAGGTCATTATTGCTCCGAACGGAGCGTAGTTGTTATCGTCTGCTTGATACCAGCCGAGCGGATATGATCCACCAGTTGCTCCCCCTGGTTTCCAGTGGGGAAACGGTGGCATGTATCCTGGATATTGTGGCGCCCACAACTTGTCAGTAGTGCCGACTGTAGCGGCGCTACCCGTTGAGTAGCCTCCTCCAGGCCAAACATATCCGATCACACCCGTAACGTGTGCAGTTCCCGTTAGCGTGTCGTAGTCATTTGTGCGGTATGGCCATGCTCCGGTAAGATCACCTAAAGTGAAGTGAGCTTCAACCGGAATTGCTGCGATTCCCAATGCAAATAGCATAATTATGAAGGCAGCACTAATTCGCTTGTTCATTTTCATATCTCCTTTAGAGTTTTTGCGCTATCGAAACGCGCATGGAAGCCGAATAGTCCCCGAACGCTATTTAAGACATATGTTGACCCCCGATATACCGAAAACACCCAAAAAAATGATGAAAACCAAAGCAACAATCTCCAATATGAAATCCAAACCATCAACAGAACACTCCCGATCAACATATCCACAAAACAGAACAACAACTGATCTATAGATCACCAGGGATGGGAGGGGCCCCGCAGCTCCCATATATGGGAGAAACGCAAAATCGCATTCTATAGACTTGACCCGCTGTGAGACAAGAATTAGAGGCTGTGCGGCCGTTCAGGCCATTCAAACCTCCACCAATGCCTCGAGGGTTTTTGCTCCCTTTAACACTAGGGCGAAAAGAGCGCATCAGCTTTCTATCGTTGAGCACGGGCGCTTCTTATTCATCCTACGTACCTGTCCTTGATAGTACGTAGGTGATCCTGGTGGATTTATTCTGACTGTAAACTCTTCAGCTGACGTAGATGCTTTCTCCTTGTGCTTACTCGCCTCGCAGGTTTGGACCGTTAGGTTTGCGATAGAATTGAGTTTCACGTCATAGGGAGATCTGTTGTGAACTTTTTCCACGACCCAATCTGCCGCTCTTCCATCAAGAGTGACAGTGCGAGACTTCAGGATGCTTTGCGCCTCTTCAAGATCGTCAACTTCAGAGTAGATGTTGATCTTGCCTTTCGGAGAGATCTGAAATTGGGGGCGTCGGCCTGACGGCAACGTTAACCAGCCATTATAGAGCCCCTTCTCAGTTCGATCTACTGTAACGAGCGGACTACTTACCAACTTTTCGATCGTTCTGTCCAGATTCAGATTTGTGGAATAAGTGGCCTGCAGTTTCGTGTTCGCTCACCTTAGGATAGGTCCTATCTCCTTTGACATTAGGATTGTGGTGGGAGTGGTTCCAATAGTGGGAGAAGATAGCTCGCGCATGATATGGTTCGTGAACTGCCCGATCTGCCGCAGAAGATTTTTCACGACATATTTGCTTCGCAGATTCCAGTCAGACTTCGAGCCTATCGACTACCCAGTAAGCTACGGCCATAGCCTAGGCAGGTACGGAACAACGATTGATCGTCGCATAGCTTGGCTAAGGATAGCTGAAGTTCCGAGCGAGATCTTTCAAGCCTTGAATATATTCATCAAGAGACTCTTCAATACCTACGCTATCCTCGATGAGCTCTTCTCGGAAAGTTCATACGCAGACCACTATCGAACTCAGCCTTTCTCCGAGTACACGCAACTGTACGCACGTACGAAATCTCTGCCAGAAATGGTCGAGCCATATCGTGAGCCGAACTATCCTGAAGCTTACCTCCAGCCATTCGCAAGAGGTGTTTGAAATGAGTGAGTCAGAAGAGAAGAGAAACCGGGAGGAGACGAAGCCCGCCGAGGAGAACGAGAAACCTAAGGAGCACGTCTACATGATGAGGGGCATCCCTGTGCACGCATACCTCACCGACACGGGCGAGTTTCGTTGGATACCGGCCTTCGAGGCCTGTGGCGACAAGGAGAAGGCCAAAAGAATCGTTGAGGTTCTGAAAAAGATTCCCGCGGACAGACGTACCGTCTGGGCTCAAAGGTTGGACTTGGAAGAGGCGAAGATAACATGCCCCGTGATACGCAACGAAGTCGATCTCTGCAAAGATCTTGACGATCTCTGCACAGCCTACAGAAGACCTGTTGGAACTAGACCAGATGAAAAACGCAACGGAGGTGAATCTTCGAATGAGTGAATATGCACGGGCGTACAAGTCAAAGAGTGGAAAGGGAATTCGAGACTTCTCAGCTGGTTGGGCCAGTTGGCGTTGGCTTTCAGGAGTAGGCTCAAAAGAAAAGTCATGGTTTCTAGGAGTGATTCACGGGCGCGGCGGATACGAATCGTGGACGACACACTTAGCACGAGGCCTACAAGACCCAGCCTTCCTTTTGAGGTTCGAGGCGGAGACAGATCCATGGGCTAGAAGCAAGCTGGTGGGACAGAAGATCAGTGAACTCAGAGAGTCTTTCATCAAGATGACGGATGAACAACGCGTGGAACTCGCAAAGCAGGGCGAAGTTGAACTCAAGACAGGGCTTGAGTTGATGGGTAAGGACAAGCGGACGGTCCAGGAGCTGATAGCCCTAGTCGATCCCCCAGCAAGCTAATAGATCAAGCCCAGTCGAACTCTAGACTCCCCCTTTTTTGGGTCAACAGCGATGAGGGAATTGGAATCCGGAAGAAAGAGAAGGCTTTACTCGGAAGGTCAGCTCAATCGGTTGATCGACAGTCTGCTCCATCCGCTCTTCAACCGTAATCCAGAGCTCATGATGGTTGACACAATTCTCCACGCTATCATCGAACAGAATGCTCCGGAGACAGTCAAGAAGTTTCTAAGATACAACTTACCGCGAATCATCACGGAACTGACCAAGAACATCAAACAATGATTTTGTTGGTGGTGCTCCGGGCGGGACTTTCATAGCGCTAAGCCATTTTGAACCCGCGTCCATGACTTTCTCCTCCAGCCCGAGAGGCCACGATCCTTGACCGGGCTAGACGACCGGAGCACATTCTTCTAGATAGATGACATGATAGTTAAACCATTTCTGTTGCGGTGGAATTCTTCTTGCCTTTCACTCAGACAGAATGATTCAGCTGCGCTCATTAGTAGCTGCATCGTTCTCCGAAGAAAGTAATGAAGGTTGATGCCAAGGGGCAATCACTGTTCGTTACAGTTGGGTCTACGCGCACACCTCAGTGATCACGAGAGTTGTGTGATTTCATCTGCGATATCGAAGCCAGGAATGGTAGCGCGCACTAGATCAGCAGCACGTTAAGATGAGAATCAGTTATTCGCGGATTACTTCTTTGATGGCCAGACGGATGTCTTCTGCCTTGACTGTTCTTCTTCCTGCGTGCGACGCCAGATCTTTTGCTTTCTTTCCAACACGTTCGGCCAGTTCTTCAAGAATTCTTCTCAGCTCCTCTGCTGCGTCGTCGCCAACCCTTTCCGCCCCTGCCTTCTCAATTAGCCTATGAACGGCTGCGATCGACAGCTCTCCACCAGCCATCAGCAGCAACCACGCTTGGCGTTTTCTCCTCAAACATCATATAAATCTGTCCTTTCTCGCCGGAATAGCCCCGAAAACAACAGAGTAGCAAGAATCACGCCCCCTCCTCTTCGATCAACACTGGTTACACCTGAATAACAGCAGTTCTAAGAAAGCTGGCTCACAAATCCAGAAAAAACAAATACTTAATTGCAAGCAGGCAGAGTCAAAGGAATCTTCCGAGTCCGGTGGAACAGAATTGGGAAGAGTCAGAATCGAAATGGTGAAAAAGCTCGCAAAGGAGCTGGTTGGAACCCGTCACGACATGTTCTCCACGGACTATGAAGCAAACAAGAAGAGTGTCGATCAACTAGCCGACACAAAAAGCAAACGAGTTAGAAATAGAGTCGCAGGCTATGTGACAAGACTCCAAGTGATTGAGAAACAAAAGCTGTCAGGCGACCTAGGAGAAACGCCTCTTCCTCCTGAAGAAGAAAACGAGAAAGAACTCTCATCCTGAAAACGTCACCTGTAACCACGAATCAAGTCCTCTACCGAACTCGCTCCAAACTTTTTTCTACCGCCACACAACGTACCATGCAAGGCGATCTGGAGAATGGATCTGGTCAGCGATTACAGCAGAACCTCGACAACCCATCACCATTCTCAAGATTACAAAAGAAGCCCTCCCGGGGCCTTCAACTAACATGGAAGGAATGACTTGGACAGTTTCAGAATAGAGTCTGACAAGCTGGATCTCAAGATAACGATCATTGACATTGCGAGAATTCACATGCATGAGGAAACGATTCCGGAAGTCGTTCAGAAACTGGCGACAGAACTTCTGAAGGACGGTGTTTTAAGGCACCCCATCTTGGTCGATGAGAAGACGCTCGTCGTACTTGACGGAATGCACAGAGCTGCAGCCCTACGGTTGATCGGATGTGTCAGAATCCCGGTCTGCCTTGTAGACTACGACAACCCATCAATAACGGTCGAAGCCTGGTACCGCACATTCAGCCATGAAGACCGAAAAAAGATGATCAACGAACTCGCACGTTCGAATATTCAAACCGAAGAAACAAACATCCAAGACGCAACAAAGAACTTGAAAAATCGGACTGCAGCCGCATTCATCGCGACCAATGAGAAATGCTTCATCATAAGGAGCAGAGAAAGAGATCTAAAACAAGACTATCAAGTTGTTGCGAACCTCGAGAGAATGGCAAGGAGCCTCGGTTATGAAATCAGCTATGAAACGGAGAGCGATGCACTCAACGAATTGAAAGAAGGCTCGGCTAGTGTGATTCTCGGCCCTCCACCAATCAGAAAGGAAGATGTCAGAGCGTTTGGCTTGAGAGACGAGCTTTTTCCACACAAGGCCACTCGACACATAATACCTGCTAGACCACTCGGTATCGATGTCCCGATTCAACTTCTCCAAGACCGACGCATGGAACTCTCAGAGGCTAACAAGCAGATGGTAACGAGGCTCAAGAAAAAACGTTTAGAAGAGCTTGAGCCGGGTTCATTGATTGAGAATAGAAGATATGAGGAGCAAGTGTTCCTATTCAAGTGAAGGCGCAGCCCTTGGTTGTAAAGGTCAGACTGGTTGGAGCACTGAAGAGACTCGCAGGAAAACCTGAAATTCACATTGCGACATGTGGAAGCTTGACTGTTACGGAAACCATTCGAATGCTTTGCCGCAAGGTAGCGAGTGCAGAATTCGAACGGGCCGTGGTCGACCCCGACTCAAAAGCCGTCGGACCACACATCATAGTTCTCGTCAATGATAGAGATGTTAGCGTCCTTCAAGGATCAAGGACAGAGATTGGAAAAAGCGACGTACTCACGCTGGTACCCATTACACATGGGGGATAGAGATGACCATAAAGGTTGGTATTGTAGGATTCGGCAACTGGGGAAAAAGGCACTTCGAATCATGGAAGAGCATTTCTGATGTTGAGATTGTTGGGATTTATGACCCGGCGCACAAAGGCAAACTGTTCTGCAACAGTCTGAATGAGCTTATCCAACGCTCCGAGGCTCTTGACATAGTTGTTCCTCCTCAAAGTCTCACAGAAGTGGGGAGAAAAGCAATCAAAGCAGGAAGACATGTCTTTCTGGAGAAACCTGTAGCCATAGATGTTGAGGATGCAAAGAGCCTGGCAAGGTTGTCTGATGAAAAACCAACATGTCTTTCGATGGTAGGATTCATCGAACGATTCAACCCCGTATTCATAAGGATCAAGTCAATTTTCGAGCAGGACAGCAAACCTACAGCAGTTTTCTGCCAGCGCTCAGGTTCTCCAACCTTTGTGGCAACACAGACTGGCGTCTTGAAGGACCTCGCGATTCACGACATAGATCTCTTGCGATGGATGCTAGGTGAACCGAAGTCGGTATCCGTCCGCTCCAGTAGAAGTTTTCATTTTGGCGAACTTGAGCTTTCATTTGAAGAAACGCAGGCTCTCATAATATCCGATTGTCTTGGCCCCAAAATACGTAGATGGGTAGCCACATGTGGTGACCTAACACTATTCGCCCATTTCGAAGAAAACCAGTGGAGACTGTTCACAAAGCACGGATTGAATGAACAGGGAACAGAAATTCAAGTGACTTGGACTCCTCCTCTTGAGGCGGAACTGAGATACTTCGCGAATTGTCTAACCACGGGTAGACATCCGTCGCCAAGCATAGACGACGCTGTTCGAGCTCTTGAGATAATCGAACAAGCAGGATGACGTAGCGCATCGGCAAAAATAAGCGCCAACCATCCTAGCATCAAGAATACACCTGCCGCCAATGATTGAATGAACTGCCCTGTGGCATAGCTGTTATAAATAGTCCTCCATTAACTAGACAGTGGTGCAAGTGATGAAAGGGCACACGGCACTACTATTCCAAGTGAGTATTCTCATCATGGCATTGCTGGTTAGCCATGGGATAGCCCCTTCTCAGGCCATCGTTGGAATGGATGTGGTGATAAATGAGTTCGACTCGAATCCTCCTATTGGCCCTCAGTGGGTGGAATTCCATAACCCCTCTGATTTCCCGCAGGATGTTACCCTCTGGAAGATGACGAGCTATTCCACTGGAATGGAGTATTTGGTTCCTGTAGTTGTCATAATCGGGCCAAAGGACTACTTCGTAGTGAACCTGCCTCTACCGATTATCGATCCAGCGGGCGACGTCATCAGATTGACCGACAAGCATGGAATAGAGATCGATACGACACCGACACTAGGTAAACCGGTCAAGGACGACCGAAGCTGGAGCAGAGTTCCTAATGGTATCGACACAAATACGATGCTGGACTGGAAACTGCAGTCCGCCACCAAAGGTAGCTCAAACGATGTAGCAGCTCCCCCAGTGGTTCCAACCATCATGTGCACTCTGAGTTCTTCTCAGCTAGGAATAGGTTCCTCAGTCACAATAATCGTAGTGATAGGGCCTCCACGAGTGGCACAGGTCACAGTTCAAGCAAAGAAACTTGAAGATGCAACTTGGAGCGATCTGACGACCGCAGCCACTGATAGCATGGGCAGATACGAATACGTATGGATCCCTGGGACAAAAGGTTCCTACAACGTTAGGGCATATGCCCGCCCGAGCGGCACATTTCCAGAAATGTTCTCATTCCCAAGTTTCCTCTCTGTGACAAAGATACGAATGCAACTATCGTGCTCGATAACGCATCCAATGGTGAACGTGGGCCAAGACTTGGCAACCTTTGGGTATCTCCTGCCCGCTATCGAAGGAATATCAATAACGCTCATCTATCGAAAACCAACTGGCTCTCCGATAATCAAGCAAGTCCAAACAGGAAGCGGAGGGTTCTTCAATGATACGAAAATCACACCACAGGAGGCGGGAGACTGGAACGTGACTGCGTCATGGGAAGGAGACGAAACCCACATGACGGCGACTTCGCCTCTAGCAAGTTTCTACGTGGAATCTCCGCCGTTCCAGTTTGGCATGTGGCTGATCATTGCCCTAGTAGTCAGCGTAAGCGTTAGCGCTGTTGTGCTTGCAGCAGGACTCTCAACCAAGGCGAAACCGAAGCCACCTAGAAGAGTGGCTCTATGTCCCCAATGCAGATCTGTTCTGCTCTACGTGCCCAGTCTCCGGAGTTGGTACTGTCCCAGGTGCAGGAAACCCATCCCATAGCGTGCCTTCTGCGAAAAAGCTGCTAACACAGTCTGAGGCTGAGTAGGGCAGATGCCTAGCCGTGACTTCAGAAGCATCCGACCTATTCCTTCTCAATCCCAGAATTGCGCATCGCGCAACTAGGCTCAACATGTCACTTTGGACCAAACACATCTATTCACGTCGGGAAAACCTACCGAAACGCATAACTTGTACATGTTAAACTCTAGCCGAAACTCAAGAATGTGGGGGCCAATGTCTGCGGAGCGCACGGCAGTGAAGACAGACCAAGATCTAGTCAACAACATCTTGAAACTCAAGAAAGAGAGAAAGGCCCTCATCCTTGCTCACAACTATCAGAGGCCTGAAGTCCAGGACCTTGCGGACTACGTCGATGACAGTGTCGGCCTGGCCAAAAGAGCAGTTGAAGAGCCAGACGCCGAAGTAGTCGTCCACTGCTCCGTTGACTTCATGGCCGAGACTGCCGTGATACTCAATCCTGAAAAGAAAGTGCTCATGCCCAGTCCCGGTGCAAGATGCCCGATGGCAGCAATGCTACCGGCATTTCAGATCCACCTTTGGAAAGAAAAGTACCCGGGCATACCGATAGTTCTCTACGTCAACACGCACGCAGAAACGAAGGCTGAGTGTGACGTATGTTGCACATCCGCCAACGCTGTCAAAGTTGTTGAGTCACTCGACTCCGACACCGTACTCTTCGGGCCGGACGCAAATCTTGCATGGTACGTGCAGCAGAAAACCGGAAAGAAAACGATTCCAATTCCTGAAAGAGGATTCTGCCAGACACATGTTCTCTTCTTGAAAGAGGATATTCTCCTCCTCAAAGAAGAGAATCCCAGTGCGGAGGTGATCGCACATCCGGAATGCTCACCTGAAGTGCAAAAGGTTGCGGATTTCGTGGGATCCACCACGCAAATGTGCACACATGCAACGAACTCAGCGGCAAGCAAGTTCATTGTAGCTACAGAAATGGGAATCTTACATCGCCTCGAGAGAGAGAACCCTAAGAAAACGTTCATCCCGGCCTACGAAGGAGCATGGTGCGTGAACATGAAACTGAACACACTCCAAAGAATCTACTTGGCGCTCAAAGAAGACCGTTACAGGGTTGAGGTGCCAAGAGACATCGCCCGTAAGGCGAAACTTCCGCTTGAAAGAATGTTCGAGATGATGAAAATAGACTTGAACGCCAAGTAGCACGCTACATCATATACAATTCGCTCTGATTCCTAATTGAGTGCGATTCGCTGAGTCTACCGCAGTCCTCTGTGAAGTCTGAGTTTTGGCCTAAAGTTTTCCTATACTAGCTTCGACTGCATCCACAATCTCGCCACTCCTGATCATAGAGGCAACGGTCTCGATTTCCTCAGATATTTCTCGGTCTGATGTCAAAGGCCGGATCTTCGTCCTGATTCTGGCAAAAGCGGCCTGAGTTCCTTTCCCCAAAGCTTTCTGGCCTCGCAGATCGAGAGCTTGACTTGCACACAGGAACTCAATCGCAACTATTCTCTCCACATTAGCCACGATTTCTCTCGCTTTTCGAGCGGCCAACGCACTCATACTAACGTGATCTTCAAAGTTGGCAGATGTAGGAAGAGAGTCCACGCTTGCCGGATGAGCCAGCACCTTGTTCTCTGAAGCCAGCGAAGCCGCAACCACTTGGGCCATCATAAATCCCGAACTGAGTCCTTCTTTGCCAGTCTTGGAAACAAGAAAGGCAGGGAGCCCCTGATTCAACTTAGGATCGATCAGTCTTGCGATTCTCCTCTCAGCAATGTTACCTACGGAAGCCAGAGCGATGCTCAGAACATCGGATGCGATGGAGACGGACTGCCCATGAAAGTTGCCGCCAGAAATGCAGACGCTATCGCTCGCAAATACAAGTGGGTTGTCTGTGGCTGAGTTGACCTCTGTTAGAAGCGTTTTACTGACATATGTCAGCGCGTCTCGGACTGCCCCTATGACTTGGGGCATACACCTGATAGAATACGGATCGTGAACTCCGCCTTCTTTCGTCGCTCCTTGAGTCAGTAGATCGCTGCCTGAAAGCAGTCTTCTAAAGTCCCCTGCGGCTCTAACCTGTCCGTCATGGGGTCTCACCGCGTGCAGCCTCTCATCGAAGGCTTCCAAATGCCCATGTAACGATTCAAGAGTCATCGCTCCAGCCATCTCCGCGTTCACCACCAACCGTTCACCATCACTCAGAGCAAGGACAGCCATGGCTTTGGAGAACTCGGTCCCGTTGATCAAGGCGAGCCCCTCTTTTGCGGCGAACTCTACCGGACGAAGTCCCGCCTTCTTCATGGCTTCTCCGCCAGACATTACACTTCCCTGATACTCCGCTGCTCCTTCACCCATCAACACAGAAGCCACATGCGCCAAAGGCACGAGGTCGCCGCTTGCTCCCACCGACCCCTTCTCTGGGACAACTGGATGGACGTGCCGATTGATCATCTCTACAAGTGTCTCCAAAGTCTCAAGCTTGATCCCTGAATATCCTTTGGCCAACGTGTTGGCCCGCAACAACATTGTTGCTCTCACAACTTCAGTCTCTGAGGAAGAACCGACTCCCGCACAATGGCTACGGATAAGATTCCGCTGTAGCTCCACAGAGTCTTCTGGTGTGATGTGAGTTCCGGAAAGAGCCCCGAACCCAGTCGTGACCCCATAGACCGGCCTTCTCTCGGCGAGCAATTCCTCAATTGTTCGCCGCGAAGCTCGGACCCTTGCTTGAGCTTCCGTCGAAAGCTTCGCTTCCAGATCATATCTTGCCACTTCAACGGTCTGTTCGAGTGTGAGATTTGCGCCATCAAGCAAGACCTTGTTCAACATGTGACCTCCAAGACAGCAGTAAGGCCTAGGTCAGTGACTATGCAGATAAAGGCTTCATCTGATGAGGCGTCACCACGGAAAGAACAGGGTGGGCCTCACCTCCTCCACCTTTCAATACATCAATGAAAACGGATCAATGCATTGAAACGGAAAAACGGGCAACAGGTGGCAGGAACGAGGCTCAGGTTGACCTTTTCCCACTCAGCCCAGGTATCTTCACACCTTTCTCCCGAGCCACATCAATCGCTTTTCCATATCCCGCGTCGACATGTCTCATTATTGCAGTTCCTGGGTCAGTGGTCAGAACCTTTCCTATTCGATCGTCTGCCTCTTCTGTTCCGTCTGCGACAAGGCACATACCTGCGTGTATGCTATATCCCATCCCGACGCCTCCTCCATGGTGAACTGAGACCCATGTGGCACCCGCCGCCGTATTCAACAACGCATTCAGAATTGGCCAATCCGCAATAGCATCACTTCCATCTGCCATGCCCTCAGTCTCACGGTTGGGCGATGCGACACTTCCTCCGTCCAAATGGTCTCGGCCGATCCACACGGGTCCGGTCAGCTCCTTCCTCTTGACCATTCGGTTAATGATCAAGCCGAACTTTGCTCTCTCACCGAATCCAAGCCAACAGACTCTGGCAGGCAGACCCTGGAATTGAACCTGATTATGGGCTTTCTCGATCCAGCGGCACAGTTCCTCGTTGTGCGAGAACTCTTTCAAAATGACTTCATCTAGCCTGTAGATGTCTTCAGGATTTCCTACAAGCGAGGTCCATCTGAAGGGCCCCCTTCCTTCACAGAACATTGGCCTTATGTATCTTTGAACAAATCCTGGAAAAGCAAACGCGTTTCCACATCCACCTTCCTCTGCCTCTTGCCTCAAGTTGTTCCCGTACTCGAACGTGACAGAGCCCTTCTCCATCATCTTGACCATGGCTTCAACTTGGATCCGCATGCTCTGCCTTGCCTTTGTGACGTACTGCTGAGGATTCTCCTGCCTCAGCTTGTTAGCTTCTTCCATTGAGAAGCCTGCAGGATAGTATCCATTGAGAGGATCATGAGCAGAGGTTTGATCCGTGACCACATCCGGAATCACACCTCTTGCTAGGAGTTCAGGGTGAACATCGGCCGCATTGGCAAGCAGCCCGATGCTCTTAGGGACTCCCTCATCCTTAGCTTGGCGCACCATGTCAAGCGCCTCATCAATACTCTCCGTCCAAGTCTCCAAGTATCTGTGCCGAATCCGACGCTCTATCGCTCTCTTGCTAACCTCCACAACAAGAGCCACTCCCTCATTCATTGTGACTGCGAGAGGCTGAGCTCCTCCCATCTCCCCAAGACCGGCAGTGAGCACAAGCTTACCCTTGAGGTTCCCTCCGAAGTGCTCCTTGGCAACAGCTGCGAGCGTCTCATAGGTGCCCTGAAGGATCCCCTGCGTTCCAATGTACGCCCATGAACCTGCCGTCATCTGTCCAAACATTATCAATCCTTTCTGTTCGAGTTCAAAGAAGTAATCCCAGGTCGCCCATTTCGGAACGATGAGACTGTTTGCTATTAGCACCCTTGGAGCTCGACGATTTGTGACAAATACTCCAACTGGTTTCCCACTTTGAATGAGTAACGTCTCATCTTCCTCAAGGTTCACAAGTGCATCCACGATCGCATCGAAGCACTTCCAGTTCCTAGCGGCTTTGCCCGTGCCCCCATATACAATCAGGTTCTCAGGATCTTTGGCAACCTCAGGATCAACGACATTGTGAAGCATCCTGAGGGCACCCTCGATCTGCCAGTTCTTACAGCGCAGCTCAGAGCCGGTGATGCAGCGTGCTACTTTCTTGGATTCCAGCAAGATTCCTCAGCGTAAATCTCGGGAGGCACATGATATAAGGCTCTTGCTTCCGAGAGTTCTGTTAACTTGACGGCTCATAACTAGGACTGTTGACTAAGGGCGCACGGAAAATGGAAACAGAAAGTGAGGAGTTGAACGGATACTGGGTCAGTCTACGTCCAAATATGCTTCCTTTTCAGAGAAAGAGATCTTGCACCCTTTCAAGAAATCAAAACCCAAAAGGCTCGGTAGCCCCCTCGGAGTTTCAACCTCAGATTTCCCTATGATTTTGAGAAGGAGGTCAATCATCTTCCGCACTACGCTTTTTCGCGAAACAATGATAGGAACCCTCGCAAACGATGCCACCCATACCTTGCCGTCGTTGTCCAAAAAACCCAGTTTGACATCATCCAAAAAACAGGCGTCAGCCGACCCGCCAATTCCGGCTGTGTATTTCTCAATCTTCATCAGTTTTTCCAGATTTATTCCAATATCTATTGCATCGCGCTCGACCAAACAAGTGCTATGCGCTCCTGTGTCTATGCAGAAGGTGACCATCTCTTGTATGCCGAGAGTCTTACAAATCAATAACGCGTCGATGTACCCCTTGCTGTTCTCCACGTACCCTGTGAATCTCAGCGAGAGGCCCCCGTGAGAACTCGGACTACAAGATCAAGTGAGGCTTCTCTCTGTATACGTATTGGATGACGGCGGGCTTGTCCTTCACCCTTTCGTTCAGCCTGATGAGATTTCTGTCATGATCTATTATTTGCCGTTTGTATGCTGCGACATACTCTCCAGCATGGTTTTTCCTCAAATCATCGTAGTTCTCCATCAACCACTTAGAGTCATCAGTATGTTGTCTGAACTTAGCCACTTCCTCTTTGCTTGCCGGAATCATCACTAATTGGCTCAAATCCCTCTCACTACCTACGACTTGACATACTGCGAGATATTTGACTTTGTGCGTCACTTCTGTGAATCACTGCTTGATCCATAGAAGTATTGCCTCTTGGATGGATTCTGAGATGTTGCCCTTCTTCATCCCTTTGCGTTTGAAAACCTGTTCTTTGAATCGTTTTTCCAGATTTTCATCTAAGTAAATGTCGATTCGCTTCTTGCCATTCGGTATTTCCGGAGACATCTTTCTCGCGGCATTATCATGACACATTCTCACTTATATGGTTTACCACTAAACCACCAAACTTATATCTCTCCAATACCATATAAGTGGTAAAGTGGTAGTAATGCCACAAAACCTGCGTGAAACAAAGGGTTCGGCAATCGCCGCACTCGGCAATCAAGTTAAGCGAATAGACGCAAGAACTTATCGCGTCAAATCGCAAAACGGTAACGGTCAGTATCTCGTTCGCAGAGACGGCCAAGAATGGAAATGCAACTGCCCCGACTTCACCTATCGAAACGTGAAGTGTAATAGCGCGCAGACCTATTCTTGTTTGAGATTGCTGGTCAGCTTATCGTCGGTGTAGCGACTCCCTCTCTCCAACACCTCTTCGGCCTTCTTAAGCAACTGGCGACATTCTTTCTGCATCTCCTGCACGAAAGCTTTGTCAGTGATGTCTTTCAGATTGATTATCACATTCCAGATGCCTCCGCGCACGCCAGCAAAAGCAATGGAGAGACCGACCGACGCGTCGGTGATCGAGTTTTGATTGCCGTGGATCGCCACCTGCTCGGCGAGTTGCATGGCTTCAAAACTGGCCAAGGCTGATCGATATGGGACACTGGCCGCAATCTTCAGTCCTTCCTGCATCTTCTGGTGGCGGAAGGATCGCTCTTCGGCGGTGGTCGCCGGGAGCCGTCGGGCTTCCAAGTAGGCGTTGAAAGCACTGGCGTCTTCGTCTACCGCCAAGATCAGCTGATCTTTGATCTTTTGCGCTTTTTCCGCGACATTCAGCAGCAGATCAACTTTTTTTTCGGAATCTGACTTTCCCAGGCTCAAATTGGCGACCATTGAGGCCAGAGCGGCTCCCATGGAACCGGCCAGGGCTGCGATCGATCCACCTCCAGGAACCGGAGTATCGCGTGATACTTCATCGACGAAATCCTTGACGCTCAGCTTCGTCAGGCCTTTTTCGAACTCTCGCGGCAGGCCAATCACCTTCTTTCTTATGTCAAACGCTTGAACATCGTGGAGCCCCATAGAAAAGACCGCTGATTCAAGGATATCGGGGACCGGAACGTGCGGGGACTTGCCCTGTGTCTTCAGATAGTATTTCCCGGCCTCAATCAGGGCCTGAAAGGGGATGAGCCCAACCACCTCGCTCCCTGTGACCACCAAACCACGTTCGGCCGCAAGCTTTCGCACCTCTTCCAAGACTAGATGTGGTGGGGTGACACGGTAGTTGGTGAGGTTAATCGACACCTGGGCCCGTTTGTACTCATCAACATACCAGCCAATGGCCTTGCAGAACTTGAACCTGTTGGCCCGGTGAACCTTCTGTCCGACCACATTGTCAGGATCGATGCAGTTAGCCAAAAGCAGTTCACGCAGATTGCAGCCGTGGACCTCAGAACAGTGCCTGTTCGTTTCCGTAAAGGTTCGGCCGACGAAATCACAATTGCCGCAGGGGAAGGAGTTCTCAGCATAAAACAGGATCTTGCCTTTCGAGTAGCATGAAGATGAGGTCTTGGCCCGAGCTACACGCCCTTTTTCGCGCAGCTCCGACGCGATATCCATCGCCAATTCCTTATCCCTGCTGTTTAGCGTGACGTTGTAGGCAATGAGAAACTCTCTGGCGCCAATCACTGTGGCCCCGGATCGAGCATTGAACTTGGCCGGACCGAAGTCTGGGCCCCAAGCCGGGTCTTTCAGCTTCTCTTCGAGGCCCTCGTACTCACCTTTGCGGATATCTGCGAGATTCCTACGTTCCGGCCGGGTCGCCGCTTCTTCGTACAAGTAGACTGGAATCTCTAGTTCTCTACCGACACGTTCTCCAACTTGGCGGGCAATCTTGACGCAGTCTTCCATGGTGACACCTTCCACCGGAACAAACGGCACAACATCGGTTGCGCCAATCCGAGGGTGGGCCCCATGTTGCTTTGTCATATCAATAACTTGCGCCGCCTTGGCGACACTTTGAAAAGCGGCTTCGGCCACTGCTTCAGGGTTACCGACAAAGGTCACCACCGTGCGGTTGATGTCCGCTCGCGAATCGACATTGAGCAAGGTTACACCGGGAACGGCTTCGATGGCGACGGTGATTTGCCTGATCTTGGCTAGGTCTTTTCCTTCAGAGAAATTTGGCACACATTCAACAATCTTTTGTTCCATGAGGAACATACTCCTATCTAAAGAGATCCGTCATAAACACTTCATCGCGTCAGACTTAGTCGGGCGGCATCAAGAGTGTTCTGTAGCAACATGGCAACGGTCATCGGTCCAACTCCGCCGGGGACAGGAGTGACTAACGAGGCGACAGCGCTGACCTGATCAAAGTCGACATCACCGCAGAGTGTACCGTCGGCCAACTGGTGAACGCCAACGTCGATCACAATGGCCCCAGGCTTAACCCAGCTTGCTTGCACGATTTTCGGTTGCCCCATTGCCGCGACCAAGATGTCCGCCTGCGAGGCGTAGTATTCGATGTTTCTTGTCCCGGTGTGACAGACCGTGACGGTAGCGTTGCTATGACAATCTTTCTGCAAAAGCAGCGCAGCGAGGGGGCGGCCGACGACATTTGACCGGCCGAGAATCACAGCATGCCGGCCTTGCACTTCGATATGGCTCCGCTGCAAAAGCATCCAAATGCCAAGGGGAGTACAAGGCACAAAGCGTGACGCGCCCATCATCAAAAGCCCTAGGTTTTCTGGATGGATGCCGTCAACATCCTTGAGCGGCGAGATGCCACACCGCACGCGACGCTCCGGAATATGATGGGGTAAGGGAAATTGAACAATGATACCATGTACCCTTCGGTCCTCATTGAATCTGGCAAGAGCCGCTAGCACCTTGTCTTCATTGGCGTCTGCTGGCAATCGATGGAGCGTATGGTTTATCCCCGCAGCCCTGCAGGAGTTTTCTTTGGTCTTAGAATAGAGCGCACTTGCGGGGTCGTCTCCGACGATTATGCTGACCAGAGACGGAGTGGTATCGGCCTGAACTCTTACCTTCGCTACCTCTTGTCTGACATGCTCACGGATGGCCTTGGCCACGCCACGGCCGTCGAATATCCGGCTGGTCATCGCAAGCCCCAAAAGCCGATGCGAGCTAAATCGGTAACGTGAATAGATACTCTTTCAGTTCACTTGTTTCAATGGTTCCATATTCACGTAAGCTCACTCTTACCATCGCTCGCATTTCAGTTGCTTTCATTTATCCACTTCTCGCCAGACTTTAAGCCTTCGTCTGGTGTATTTTCGTGCGAGGTTAGCACGAGCTTATGGCCCTTTCCAGCATGATCGAGATTGTCAGCGATTTTCTTCAAGCTACATCCAGCGAGAGTGCATGCTTTGACAAAGAGCACTTTGTGCAAGTCCTTCTTGCGACATACTCGCAAGGCATGCGCTCCAACCAGCATACGAATTAGCTGTTCAGATTGCGAGGCTCTATCCACAGTTGTTTAGCTTCGCCTACTAGAAATACCGATCCAGTCACACATATCAGGTCGTCGTCAGATGCCAGCTCAAGGGCTCTGCGGACAGCGTTCTTTACGTCCCCTACTATTTCATAGGGTTTGAAGTGTCTCTCCACCTCCTTCGCGATTTTCGATGGGTCAGCGGCTCGACCCATGACTGTGTGAGATGTGATTATGAATTGATCCGCTGCCTCTGCTAGCTGATCAATCATTGCAGAGATGTTCTTGTCTGAGGAGATGCTGACCACGATGATCAGCCTCTCGCAAGCGAATTCCTTAAGAAGAGTCTCTTTAAGCGCTCGGGCACCCTCGGTGTCCTTTGCGCAGTCAAGTACGACAAGAGGGCGCCTCTGCACTATCTCCAGCCTCCCGGGCCAGCTGACTCTCCTGAGCCCCTCCTCTATGGCCTTCGAAGGTATTGGTATGTCGTAGAAACTCAAAGCCTCAACCGCCCCAACGGCTGATGCTGCGTTCAGCAACTGATGATCACCCAAGAGTGGAATAAACAGCCTATCGAACCTGCTCATCAGGCCGTTGATCTGAAAGCTCTGTCCTTCGAGGCTGGAGCTCAACTTCCTGAACCTTATGTCACTGCCAACTCGGAATATCTTGGAGCGCTTCTCACTGCAGACATCTTTGAACAAAGCGAACACATTGTCGTCCTCTGTAGCCGTTATCAAGACTCCTCCATCTTTGATGATGCCCGCTTTCTCCCTAGCGATCTCCAGCACAGTGTTTCCCAGCGTCTCGGTATGCTCAAGGCTGACGTTCGTTATCACTGAAACCAAGGCATGAACAACGTTTGTTGCATCGAATCTTCCTCCCATCCCAGCCTCCAAAACCGCAAAATCCACTTGACGTTCGGCGAAGTACTTGAAAGCGATAGCGGTGGTAGTCTCAAAGAAGCCAAGAGGTCCAAGTTCAGGTTGCTCAGTCATTTGATCCAAAACCGGTTTGATCTCCTTCACGATTCTGACGACCTCCTCTGCCAGGATCTGCATCCCATCAACTACTATACGCTCCGTGAAGCTTGAAAGATGAGGTGAGGTGAACATGCCGACCCTGTAACCTGCAGCCTTAAGGATCGACGCCACCATGGCTGTCGTCGAGCCTTTACCATTAGTTCCAGTCACATGGATCGATCTGAACCTCTTCTGAGGCTCTCCCATTTGACCAAGAAAATGCTGTATATTCTTCAACTCTCGTATACGGCTTGACCTGCGCCGGCCGAATAGCCAATCTGTCACCTCTCTATAGCTCAACTCATCGACCTTAGCCCTGACAGCTACTGATAGATTTCTCACCTAATAGGCCTGTGTGGTTGAGCTGACCCAACTGTCTTTCACCTTTCTTCGATGAGACGTGCAACAGCACGCGACTATTATCCAGCAACTTCATGAACATCGAGATCTCTGAGATCAACTACAGTGAATCTGCAGAAGCTGTAGAGAAGTTCGCACACGCCCTGGACGCTGCGATGCAAGGGAAAGGGAAAACCAATTGGGCAGTTCTCTCAAGTTACGGCTTCGTCCGGGCTAGCGGGCAGCTACTGGCGCGTGCTTGCAGCGAAACTCTGGACCAGTTATGCAGTGTGCTACTCTCTTTGATTCTAGCAGGACTGCTCAATCTACGACGAGTCGGATTGGAGATCATAAGGCTTAGCTTTGCTCGGGCATTTGCAGCGTCTGGGTCAGCATGCTGATTAGAACCTGAGTAGCTTTGGTGTCCGCGGTTGTGCAGTCGATTCAACAACAGTTGCCATGCAAGACGCTTCAATCCGCGCTTTTCGCCCTTGTCGCTCGTCCTTCTTCCGCCACGACAACTCCCCTCTTGACAACTTTCGAAACCAAGTTCACACCTAGGTGCTGCAACAGAAAACGATAGTCCGCAACATCGAAGATGACAAGATCTGCCTTCTTCCCTAGCTCAAGCGATCCCACATCATGACTCCTCCTGATGGCCTTAGCCGCCGTCAACGTTAATGCTCTCAGCGCCTCAATGATCGGGGTCTTCATACAGTAACACGACAGCGCGAGGACGAACTGTAGGCTTTCGGTTGGACAGCTAGGATTGAAGTCAGATGCCAAGGCAAATGGCAAACCGTTCTTTAGCAATGTCACTGCATCCGCGAAACGATCCTCCATTAGGGTCAAACTTGCTGCTGGAAGGAATACTGGGATAACGCCAGCTCTCGATAGTTGAGTCAAGTCATCACTCGATGAATGTAACAGGTGTTCAGCTGAGACGGCTTGAAGCTCGATTGCCAGCTTTGCTCCACCAATGTTCGCGAATTCATCGACATGGATCTTCGGCCGAAGACCATGTTCAATACCAGCAACAAGTATGTTCCTAGCCTGTTCTACAGAGAATACTCCCTTATCGCAGAAGACGTCGCAAAACTCCGCCAGTCCTTCTCTCGCGATTTGAGGAATCATCTGTGTCGCAACTACCCTAACGTATTCGTCTGGCGCATCTTTGTACTCGGGTGGAAACGCATGAGCTCCCAAGAAGGTCGGCACGATATCGAGCGGATGTTGTTTGCTGAGGTCCTTGGCGGCGAGAAGCATTTTCGTCTCATGCTCGACAGTCAGCCCGTAGCCGCTCTTTGCTTCCACTGTAGTTGTTCCATTGAGCATCATGCTGTCTAGGACTTTCTTGCCTTCTTCCACTAGTTTCTCTTTCGAGGCTTCTCTAGTCGCGTACATCGTCTTGAGAATGCCCCCGCCAGATCTTAGTATGTCCATGTAGCTCATGCCTGAGAGTCTCATCTCGAGTTCCTGTTCGCGAGGGCCTGCAAAAATCAGATGCGTATGACAATCGATGAGGCCGGGAGTCACAATCTTGCCAGTGACATCTAGGGTCTCGTCGCTCTCGAACCTACTTTCAAGCTCCCCTGTTTTGCCAATGTCGACGATTCTGCCGTGATCGACTGCGATCGCGCCGTCCGAGATTATCGATTTTTCTGGATGAAGCTGCTCTGAGAAGGTGAGAAGTTGACTGGCATTCTTTAGGAGCATGTCGACTTGGCGTTTTGGCACTGGTGCTTCCTCGTTACCCCTTTGCTTCAGTCGCGTTCGTGATAGCTGTCTCAAGCGCGCGCTTATTCATATCAATCAGCTCAATTGCTCCAAAGCTGGCGTTCTAGACGTCTCGAAGCAAGGATTCCCTGATCCGACAACAACCACCAAACGATTGTAGTAATCATCGAACGAATAATCAAGAGGGCATGTCAAAGGAATCTTCTCTATCTCTGCCACCATCTCTTTTACCACGTTTGGGTCGGAAGTACTGAAATCCGGGACGCATCTTGCTGTTTCTTTCATAGGCCAATTGAAGGCCAAAAGACACACCTAATGGGAGTATGTAGTGGCCCAGCTTTTCACACTTACGATCGCAAGACAAAACTGGGCTCCTTATCCAGACATTGTCTTCTTGAAATGATTAAATATACCAGAGAGGACCCTTCGTTCCTAAGTCTGATAAACGTAGTGAGCGACAGCGTTGGCCAGGTGATTTCGCTTTGCATGCTCCTCAATGGTTCGTCGGTTTTGACTCTATGATGCAAATTGTGGAGTCGATCATAGCCTTCGCTGTGGCTTATCATGCCCTCAAAGGCTTCAGATTAGTGAAAGATAGAACGCTATTCTTTCTCCATTTCAGTTTCGTTCTGCTAGGATTAGGTTTGCTGACTGATGGAGTGGTGGGCTTGCCTGTGTTTGCGTTTCGTGGCCTCTCGCCAGTCGTGGCGACAGGCTATTTCATTCGAATCACTGCGGAGATCATCGCATACGCACTACTGCTTTTTGCTTATCTAAGACAGACAAAGAGTTTCATGGCGGGTACAGCTCTACTCGCGATGGCGGCATCGCCCCTTTCACTGTTCGAGGTTTTGCCCTATCACCCGCTTCTCGAAATTGCCGTATTCTTTCTGATCGCCTTCATAGCGACTCAGACGGCGATGAACTACGGTGTAAGGAAGGAGAAGAATTCACTTCTGGTCTTCGTTGGATTCGTCCTTCTGGCCATAAGTCATGTGTTCTTCATGCTTCCTCCAATCATCGGGCCATTCTTCGTAGTTGCCCATCTGACTCAACTCCTGGGATTCCTCGCGCTTCTGACAATGCTTCTGAGAGTGACTAGGACTAGATGACTGAAAAGCCGTCCAAGTATCGATCACAGATCAGAATCTATGCAGACATACTCCGCGTAATTGAGAGAGAAAAGGGAAACGCGAAACCTACTCATGTCCTTTATGGAGCCAATCTATCACATGACAGGCTCGTCAAGTATCTTGCCCAACTGAAAGATCAAGGCCTAGTCGAGGAAGAGGGAGTCAGTGATAGGACGACCTACTATCTGACGGATAAAGGAATACAATTTCTCAACGAGTTCAAGAAAGTTTCACAGTTCGCCGAAGCCTTTGGGTTCGTTATCTAGCCACGCTAAAGCGTCATACGTCACAGGCATTTGGAGCAGTAGTTGGTCAGTGGAGATGCATCACGACATCGGGCCAAGCCCTTCCGTGCAGGTCAGTCCACATCATTCCAGTGAGAAAGAGCCATGTGCACAATTTAAGGTTGCAGCGGTGAAGCTGTACTATCTTGCGAGGATCTTTCTGATTTCCTCAACGAACTGCTTCGCTCTGGAGAGAGATGTGCTGGCGTATCCTTTCTTGATCAAGATTCCTGTGTCGTACTGGAACCTGGTTCTCTTTCTCCTTTCAGATTCAAAAGCAACGATCAACTCGTCTGTTTTCTTTTCTATTCGTTTCATGAACTCTTCTCTGCCGATCAGCTCTCCAGCAACATTCTTTGCTTCATCATACTCTTCCAGGAGCTTTGCCAGTTTCCTGTTCTTTATGAAGAAGTGGATCAAAGCATCTGTAGTGACCTTATGAACGATCTGACCTCTTGCTTTGATGCCTTCGCTGGCAAGCAGGGCGGTTGCGGCATAGAACATCGAATAGTATGAGGAAGCGATAACCTATAGGTAGGATTCAAACTCGGAACCTACCTTAAGCGTATCTTTGACAACCTTGTCATCTGAGACTGCGTATAGAAGGGCTGCGGTTTCCAGGGAGGATTCTGCGTTGTCCATGAAGAATCTAACAAATTTCTTCACTGTGTCGTCTTTGACCCTCAGTATGCCGTCCACTATGTATTGCCTGACATTATGATCAGCTTCTCTTATTCTGTCATCAGTCATCATGGCAGAATCCTCGATAGAAGACTATAGAACGTCTCCGCTCCATAAGGCACTATGTGATTCCCAAGCAATTCAGTTGCCACATTCGGCCTTCTTTCCGTTCTTCCTTGAGACAGCAGCGACAGGAATTGATCTGCAGAAAGAATAACCTCATGAAAGCTCACTGTGCTCGTTCTCATGACCGAGGCCAGTTCATTTTCCACTCGACTCTGTAGAGTCAGATCGGACAGTACCAGAAGTATATCAAGATCTGACTGAGAAACCGTTTTTGGTCTTATGAAGGAACCAAAGAGGATCAAGCATAGGAACGGAGAGAGATTTGTTAGTCTGGAAATCACAGTTGAAAGCAGTATTCGGATGCTTGGCTTAGAGCTACTGAATTCCTTAGTCCTCAGTGACTCGATGAAAGCAATTGTCTGTATGTTCCTGTCCAGCCTCAAGTGACAGATTCGAAGGTGGGCTTTCCGTTCTAGATTGAGAATACCGTTCTTTGATAGGCGGTCAACTGTCTCATAGGTTATCCTATAGTCCTGATGAATTCCCTGCGAAAGACCCCTCACGGTAAAATCCTTCGTGAGATCACTTGCCATGAGTTTCAAGATGGCTATGGCAGTACACGAGAGATAAGGCCGCCTCGCCCCGGACCTCTTTGGCAAATTATGCACCTAAGTACATAACGTTATGCACTTATGTGCATAATAAACCTCACCCCTAGCTTGGACCAAAGAACTCGTCCTAGCGTATTGGAGATAACCTATCACATTTGAAAGATCAGTACACATCATCCATACCTTGCCCTATTCAACGAAGCATCTAAGGATTCAGAGTTGGAAACTGGCAGAGCTGATACGATTCAGCGGTCCCTAGAGTTCCAGCATTCATCTACAAATCTTACGACAAGGCCTTGAGGCAAGCCAATGCGGGCGAGTTCTTCTTTTGCCTCATCCTTCGACCGGCCTTCTGACTTGAGTTTTACGACTCGACTTCGAACGAATTCATACCGTTCATGTGGATAGACTATCCAGGCCGATGTTTCGCTCACGTAGAAGTCAGGCCGGAGAATGCTCTTGGGTTTGTAGTGAAGAGTTGCGATCTTGACTTCCAATGCTTTTCTTGCTAGAAGATCTCGTCGTACGGCGGCCAGGCTTTCTCCGGTATCAGCCACGTCGTCCACAACCAGGACTCTCTTTCCTACGACGGAGGCTGAGACCTGTTGACTGATTACTGGCCTCTTTGCAGTTTCTGCTACGTCCTTGTAGAACTCAACCCTCATGCTTGCCACATACGTGTTGCACAATAGGTCCGAAAGTATTCTCGCAGGAATCCATCCGCCACGTGCAACGCCGACTATGACTTCAGGTTTGAACCCGCTCTTCTTTATCTTGTCAGCTAGCTGCAAACAGCCGTCGTAAATGTCATCCCAACCTGGAACCTCGAAACTCAATGCTCTCCCTGCCGAATACGCTGGTTGAAGTGCGCAACATCTTTTAAGTCATTTCATAGAAGTTCCGACTAAGCATCTGCAATTGGAATGGGCATTGAACTGCGGAGACTGGGATGTATGCCGATAGAATTTCTGAGAGAATACGGAAAATACCTGATGATCACTGGCGTGCGTGACACAAGGATTCCCCATCCTGAACTGGTTCTTCAACAACTAAGACAGATCGACGAGAAGGTCGAGGTTCAAATCCTAGACGCCAAGGGTTTGGCGGGAATGGATCATCTGCGCTTTGCAGTCCTCAACGCTTTGAAGGCACACTCTCAAGGCAGCCAGGTGACGGGAAGTGTAGCTATTGAGATTCTCCTCTACGCTTCGGGTCAAAGACAGATCAAAAACGCGATCGCGTATCTTGGAGTATCACCAGAGTCGAAACGTGTTGCGGTCATAGGAATTGCCAGTGAAGAGAGTCCCTTGGAGAATCTTAGGACTCAGCTGCCAAAAATCATAGAAGGAAAACTTGACGAGTCTGTAGTCGAAGAGGGTGATAATGCAACCATTCGAAGAGTATTTGGCATAACAGGTGATGAGATGAAGACTATGCTCAGAAGAAACACAACAGAAAAGGAAGCAATCACTAGACTAGTCATAGAGAAGATGGCCTTGCTTTCAACGCAAGCCTAGACTACCCTTTTCACTTTTGTCACTGACAGCACATCAGTGGGTTTGATCACAGATATCCCAGTCAACTCTCCGACAACCTCGATAAGAACCACCTTGGCGGGATTCTCAAGATCCACCTTTCTATCAATCTTCCTTGCTACCAGCTCCACTATCTCCTTTGAGGACAGAGCGGTGTGACGCTTTCGCACAGTGACTCGGAAACGCTCCTCTCTTTCAATTCCTTCAACCATTGACGAAACACATTTCTCGATTTCAGTCAGACTTGACGGAACTATTCTTTCGAGAGGTGAAACCTTCTGGATGTATCGAAACTTCCAAGGACTCTCCAGGAGTCTTTTGCTTAGCTCCTGGACCACTTGGATTGGATTCAGTCCGGTTCTTGCAACGATCAAGCCTATGGCATCAGTTCTGTCTGTCTTTGGGTCATCATCGCCTAGCTCTCTCAGAAGATACCATATCTCACTGCAAGCGTTTCTCTCGTTTCCCCTAGATGTTGCCACCAAGAGATTGAATTCTTTGAGCAATGCGTTGACCTTTGAGGCGACATAGGGCGAAGACGGAGATTTAAGTGGTGCCTGAGAAGAAGACCCTGAATCGATAGGCACCTATGTCTCCATATGCTGCCGACTGAAAGCTTCTAGAGATCATTTAACAAGACAGCGGGAAGTTGACGGAACTATCTCAGCCTTATCGTCTCAAGGTTCTGTGGCGCAAATGCTCTGAGCTTCATATTCTTGCTCACCATCTGCGCGATGGCCTCACATTTCCTGGCTTCCCCATGGCCGACAAGTACTCGAGATGGCTTCGGACTCATCTTCTGGATGAAGTTTAGGAGTTGGCGACGATCGGAGTGACCGGAGAAGCCCTCAACCGATTCAACGCGCATGTTGAGTTTGATAATCTCGACCTTTCCATTGTGTCCCATCAGAGAAACATCTTTCAATCCGCTTCTGATTCTGTTACCGAGTGTGCCCTCTATCTGATAGCTCACGAAAACCAGTGTGTTCCTCTCGTCGGGGGCAAGTTGTCTGAAATAGTCTATTGCAGGACCGCCTTCAAGCATCCCAGATGTGGCAACTATGACGCATGGGCCTCCCTGGACTATTTCGCCACGAGTGCTAGAATCCGTCACAGTGACAAAGTAGTCCGATTGAAAAGGATTTACGTCATGGTGGAGGATTTGATCTCTGATCTCTCTTGCAAGGTACTCTGGATAGGCAGTGTGGATAGCTGTTGCTTCCAGGATCATTCCCTCGAGATATATGGGGAGCTCTTTGAGACGCTTTGACTTCATGTAGTTGTCAAGCACAAGCATTATTTCTTGTGCGCGTCCAACAGCCGGAACAGGGATCAGAACCTTTCCTCCCTTTTCAGCCGTCTCGTTGATGATTTGCGTCAGTCTTTCCTCTACTCCTTCTCGCTCCGGCATAATATCCTCAGGAGCTCCGTAGGTGCTTTCAGTGATCAAGGTTTCAGCTCTTGGAAACATCGAGGAGGCAGACTCCAACAACATAGTCTTTCCAAACTTGTAGTCGCCTGTGTAGACCACGTTATGGAGGCCCTCTCCTATGTGCAGGTGAACTATCGATGATCCCAATATGTGTCCAGCATTATGTAGAGTGAGCTTGATATCTGGTGCAACATCAGTAACGACCCCGTACTTCAGCGGGATTGTATGCATAACCAGCTCTCTCACATCTTTTTGGTCGAAGGGGGCGAATACACCTTCTCTAGTTGCGACATCTAGGTAGTCGAGTTGTAGCAGGGTCATCAATATTGAGGTGGGTTCTGAGCAGTAGACGGGCCCGTCATACCCATACTTGTACAGGAACGGGGCCATGCCGCAGTGGTCGAGATGAGCATGCGAGATTATTACGGCGTCGAGGTTATCCAAGTCGAATTGCTCAATGTCGAGACGAGGAAAGGCTTGAGTTGGATTTTGGGCCCCGGGGTTGGCACCGCAGTCCAATAGGACAGAACTTTCATTGGCTTGTATTAGAATGGCGGATCTGCCTACTTCCCTGAAGCCACCTAGTGTTGTCATTCTTACATTGCTTACGCGTGTTAGCGTTGGCCTGAATATCCTCTCTCCGACATCGCGCAGAATCCTGTTTCTGTCTTCGCTTTCGGAATGCAGAATGTGCCTTACGCTTGCGGTTATTTTCGAGGGAAGTGGTGGTGAACGAAGGACTCTTGGGCGCCAACTTGTGGTTCGAATTACTGCCTGCAATGTTGCGCCGTCTTTGCCTATGGCAAGGCCGGGTTTCTTGGCCTCTATGACCACTTCTCCCAAGGTGGGATCGAAATTGACGCTTGTGACTTCGGCCTCAGTGGGAATTATCTCCTTTATTTTCTTCTCAGCTTCTGGCTCTGGAACCCTGATAGAAGGATCAGATCTAATCACGATTCTTTTGTGAAGTAGATTGACGATGTCGGTGACTATGTAGCTCTGCTCCTGTAGAAGCACTACGTTCTTGACATAGATTGCGAGCCTTGGACCTTCAAACTCTATTCTGGTTATCTCTGCTTCTCGCGGCATATGTTCAAGAATAGTCTGTCGAATCTTCACGTGAGCATTTTCCATAGCCTTTGACAACGCATCTACTCCCGAAATGAGCTGGGAATGCGGTTTTCAAACGCTTGCGAGAACAGCCTTCTTTTCATCTTCCAGTAGTTCTCTGTAGCCTTCTCGAGTGATCACAGCAACGTCAAAGCTGTCGCCGCTTGCAGCATCACGTTTCATGGCGGAACCAACAGCCCTGACGACTACGGGCAAAGCCTCTTTCTCACTCATATTCTCTTTGAATTCGCTTTCAAGAACCCCATATGCTACTGGTGATCCTGAGCCTGTTGACACGCATTTCTCCTCGGTCACACTCCCCAGAGGATCGAGGGCAAAGATATGTGGCCCCGAATCGTCCACGCCACCTACCAATGCTTGGAGGAGGAGGGGCACGAATCTTGACGAGAAGAGTAGGTTTGCCAAAAGCCTAGCGGCGGATTTCACAGGCATGGGTCGACCGTTTTCGCATCTGAAGAGGTTGGCGTTCGCCTTGAGGATCTCAACAACAGCCTGAGCATCTCCCACTGCTCCGGCGATCGTCATGGCCAAATGGTCATCTATCTTCAGAACTTTCTTCGCGTGTTTGTGAGCGACAAAGTAACCCATAGTAGCGCGAGTATCTGTTGCGAATATGATTCCATCTCGGCATATCACGCCTATTGTAGTGGTACCCTTCAAGACGTACTTCGGTATCTTGTCAGGTCCGGGAATCCTCATTGGGTAGACCTCGAAAATCCTTAACGGAAGCCTCAGCAAGCGCGCATGAGAACTTGAGCGCTTTCGCGCTCTAAGTTCAGTCTCCTCAATTTTAAGGTTTCTATCTACCTAGGCAACGTATACTTACAGTGCTACATCCATCATGGTAAGACGAAAGAAACAGTGATGTCTAACATTATGAGAAAGTTTCTAGCCCGCGCTCTTACATAGGTTTCTGAGGCTCTTCAACTGCTTTTGTGTCCGAGGGTTTCTCTGCAGCGGCAGGTTCTCTCCGATTGATTGTCTCAATGAATGACGCTTTTTCTACATCTGGGAAGAATTTCATCACGTCGGCTGCTACCTTTTGTTTCAGAACCTGCAACCCTTCTAGGAAAAATGATTCCTCAGGAATTTCTACAGTCAGAGACTTCTCATGCATTTTCGTACTGAACTTCTCTGCTTCCACTCCTGTGATTGTGCGATGAAGGATTGCTTTGATCTTTTCTTCGAAAGACTGCAATATCTTCTCGATTGTCACATCGTAGATCAGAGTTTTTCCTGAAAGGGGATGATTATAGTCTAATTGAACGCGTCCAGCTCCGACCGCTCGTACAGTTGCGGGCTTACCTTCTAGCTGGATATTCATTCCTGGAAGTGGTGTGATGCCTTCAGTGCGAAATCTTCTCAGTGGTACGAGCCTCATCTTCGAAGGATCACGAGTTCCATAGCCCTTTTCCGGAGGAAGTTCAATCGTGCCTGGGTTTCCTACTTCCATGTTGATGAGGTTCTCATCGAGTCCTGCTGGAACCCATCCTTCTCCCACGATCACGAACGTAGGCTCATATATGGCGCCTTCTCTGTGCAGCCCAGACTCTTTTGCGGTTTTCTCCAGAGTGGTCTCTACTGTCTCCCCGCTCTCCTTCACCTTGCAGGTCAAGTCGACGAGGATGAAATCGCCCTTTTGGATTGGCATGGCCGATTGGACCTTTGAAAGTGGTTCGCTTACGTTGTCAAGCCGTCCTTATATAGCCTTTCGAGTCCGAAAGGACCTGCAAATCGACTAGAACCTTTCGAGCTCTATCTTCACTGGCTTCAGGAGAGAGATTGAAGCGTATTGGCCGTGTGCCGCTGGTCCCACATTGACGATCGAAGTCTTTCCGATCACGTCTATGCCTTGGGCCTCATGGATGTGACCGCAAACTACAAGCGTAGGTCTGTTCTTCTCTATGAATCTGCGAACTGCTTCACTTCCCACATGCCATCTCCCCGCGGCCAAATCAACCTTCGTGTCTTTTGGAGGACAATGAGAGACAAGAACGGAAAACTGAGAAGAACTGGCTCCGACCGTCCCAGCCAGAATTTGATCTGCTTCAGCTTCGTCCAACTCAAACGGAGCTCTGAAAGGACTTGCTGCGGCGCCACCCAATCCCATGAACCAAGCTCCGTCATGAGCTATTCCCTTTCCGTGAAGACAGACTACATGTCCATCGTCTTTTCGATTTGCTAGGGCTTGCTCATCCATATTTCCTGGAACAAACAACACCTTCGAAGCGAATTTCGACAGTTCCTCAAGGATGGATTCCGCTTTCTGCACATCTCGATTCGCGAGATCTCCTGCAATGACAACCACTTCTGGACGCTTGACCGAAACGAGACGGGAGGCTTGTTTGACTGAATCCATCCTGCCGTGAAAATCGGCAAACCCAAGAATCCTCAAGTCATAACCTCCAATTGCTCCATCATATTGCGGCCGCTCGTCAAAGAGCGAATGATCTTCTCAAGATGGTGAGTTCAAGAAACATTTCGCTTGCATCCTTAAATATACGCCCTATCCCTGTTCAAACGATTCGAGATGTGCCTGGCCGTTCCAGCAAAGATCTTGGAAATCACCGGTGACAAAGCAATCGCTGACTTCGGGGGCGTAAAACGCGAGGTCATGGTTAACCTGCTGGCAAACGTCAAGGTGGGAGACTACGTGATAGTGCACACTGGCTTCGCGATCGAGACTCTAGACGAACAGGAGGCTCTCGAGACTCTGAAACTTTGGAAAGAGATCCTCCAGGGAAGCTAGGGATCTCACGGAGAGGCATTTGGGACGCGCCGATGATGAATAGAAGGCTGCGAATCTGCGGACAATTGCTGTCAATCCTGATTCTGGCCATTATTGGCTTCTACCTCATCAAGTATCCCTATGAGTCAACGTTTGGTGAGCGCTTCGTCAGAGATCAGATCCCGCTCATTTTCCCGTTCTATGTTATCCAAAGCTTCAAACCAATCACGCTTCTCGTGATTTTTGGATTTGCATTATGGGTGATTTTGATAGAGAGCGAGAAGGTCAGTTTGTGGATGTCTAGACCTTTGACGCAGGTATTTCTGGCGACATGCGCGTTCGTCGCGGTGTATGAGGCCATGTGGAACTCTCTCGCTTGGTTTGTTGCTTGGATTCAGCAAGGGGGAGCAATCGATGAGCTTGCGAATTTGACGCATGAGCATGCAGGAATCCCGGTCAACTTCAATTTTGCCACAAAGATATGGTATCTGACAGCCGCATGTTTTATGTACGCCCTATGGAGAACAAGAACTGGGAAGAGACTGAATTAAGCATCCGAGCAAACTCATAGGGACACTATTTTCCCAGACTCAGACGATCTCATAGCGATGTGACAGGCACCTTCTCTGCTCACAGCACACGGGCCTACCGGACGAGTTGGCGTGCAAGCTTTGTTGAATAGGGGACATTGCTGGGGATAGATGAGCCCTCGCAAGACTTCGCCACACCTGCACCCCTTCGGAACTTGGTAGGAGGTTTGGCGTTTCAGACCAAACTTCTTGAAAGCGTCGTAATGAGACAATTTCTCTCTCAATGAGTATGCGGATTCTTTGATTCTGCCGATTCCGCGCCATTCTGAGTCGCACATATTGAATGCCTTTGCTAGTGCGCCTCTCGCTTTGATATTTCCTGCAGACCTAACTGATCTTGTGTACTCGTTCTGAACCTCTCCACGACCGTCGTTCACCTGTTGTATGATCATAGCTACCGCAATCAGTACGTCTATCGGTTCAAATCCTGCTATGATCTGAGGAACGTTGTGTCTTTTGGAGATTTGTTCGTAGGGTTCCTTGCCTATTATCGTTGAGACATGGCCTGGACAGATGAATCCATTGATCTTGATTTCTCCAATTCTGAGGAGATGTTCTATGGCGGGAGGAATCAAACGGTGACTGCATATCACACTGAAGTTCCTGGGGCATTCCTTGAGAAGTTCTATTGCGGTTGTTGGAGCAGTTGTCTCAAATCCTATGGCGAAATGAACATACTCATTGTCTGGGTCATTCCGTGCAAGCTCAACCGCATCATGTATGCTATACACAACTCGTACGTTTCCTCCTTTTGCCTTTATGTCAGAGAGAGAATAGTTGCTGCTTGGAACTCGCAGCATATCACCGAAACTTGTGACGACGGTATTGGGGCGCTGGGATAGTTCAACGGCTGCGTCTATTTCGTCGGGACTTGTCACGCAAACTGGGCAGCCGGGACCCGATCGAATTTCAACATTCGACGGAAAGAGACTTCTTAGTCCATGCTCTACGATGGTGGCTTCGTGGTTCGGCTGGCCAGGAGCTTAGGTCCATGGTCATGTGCCGCACACATGCATAATCAAGTACTCTTTGCCCCCCGCCAGTTTGCGTATGTGATTCGACAATTTGATTGCGAGGGATCTATCCCTGTACCCGGACGTGATCAAGTTTCTCCCATGATGTGCGGGAGTTTCGACAAAATAAACATTCGCTGGGGAAGTCTGGTTAATCACTCAGCTGCAAATGGAACTTGTGTAGCGGGCACTGCAAGGGATCGTTCAGAGAGAGGATAGGACCTCGCTGAGAGCTTTCAGCATCAGGTCGATATCACTCATCTCAATATATCCCATGTTTCCGATCCTGAAGGTTTTCTTCTTGAGCGAACCGTATCCTTGAGCAAGTTCGAACCCTTTCTCACGCATTTTCTCATAGATCACTGAACCGTCGATTCCTTGCGGTGCGTTGATACAGTTCACGGTTGGACTCTCATAACCTCGCTTGGGAAAGGTTGACAGACCGAGCTTCTCGACACCACGCCTTATGCGCAGGTTGCGCTCCTTGTAGAGATCAGAATACCACTTCTTGCCTCCCCTCTTCTCAATCATCTTCAGGGCAGTGTTCAGTCCTGCGATCTGAGGTATCGCAGGGGTCACTGGTGTACCTATGCCCTTCTTCTGATCGTCCTCCCAGACTTTGAAATCAAAATACCAACCCTTGTCCACTGCAGTCTCTGAAAGCTTCAGAGACTTCTCGCTAACGCTTCCTATACCCAAGCCAGGGGGCACACCGAAGCACTTCTGTGAACTTGAGAAACAGACATCGATGTCCCACTGATCGACTTTGATCTCGGTGCCGCCCATAGAACTAACAGCGTCTACGAAAACCAGTTTACCATGATTCTTTGCGATTGGAGCCAGTTCTTTCAGCGGGTTAATGAGGCCAGCACTCGTCTCATTGTGTGTGATGGCCACGGCCTCCACTTCAGGATGTTCTTTCAAAGCCTTGTCAAGCACGTCAGGCAGGATTGGCTCCCCAAGAGGCGGCTCCAGCTTCACAACGGTCTTACCGTTAGCTGTTGCCACTTCGCTGAATCGTTCTCCAAAGCTACCGTTGATGCAGCAGAGCATGTTCTTTCTGACGCAGTTTCTCACGGAAGCCTCCATGAATCCCGTGCCAGTGCTGGAGAACAGGAAGACTTGGTTCTGAGTCTCGATGAAATTCTGCAGTAGCTTTACTGTCTCATAGTGCAGAGCGAAGTACTCTTTGCTTCTGTGGCTGTACATCTGCTGTCCCATGGCCTCTAGCACTTCAGGATAGCAGGCCACCGGGCCGACTGTGAACAACTTCAAGTTGATGCGCTCCGATTCATGAACCGGGATTTTGGAGATAAAAGGTTTGATGAAGGGTTAAGTGCCCTCATGACAGGCTGGAAGTAGTGTATCGATCATGTGACAGAGACATGAGCAACAGTCTGACCGCGATCTCTATTAGGCGTTCTCTAGGTTCTTCATCTTGAGCCATTAATGAAGATCGTTGGTCTGCTTTCAGACTTTGGACTTCGGGATTCTTACGTAGCCGAGATGAAAGCGGTAATACTCTCAAAATGTCCAGAAGCAAGATTACTCGATATCAGTCATGAAATTCGGAAGTTCGATGTTCATATGGGAGCGTTTGTATTGGCGTCGGCAGTACCATCATTTCCAGAGGAGGCGATCTTCCTAGCAGTTGTCGATCCGGGGGTCGGCTCGGAGCGCTTGCCGCTAGTTGTACAGTCCGACAGGTCGTTGTACGTGGGGCCGGACAACGGACTACTGATGCTTGCCGCTTGCAGAGAAGGGTTAAGATGTGTCTACCGAATTGACAACAGTAGATATCTCACGAATACCGTCTCGGCAACATTTCATGGAAGAGATGTTTTTGCCCATGTAGTCGGAGACTTAGCGATCGGCATCTCCCCGTCTGATATTGGGCCTAGAGTCTCGAACTATGTAGATTTAGAGTTCCGCAAGCCCACTATTCAAGAAGATGCGATAAGCTGTCAGGTTCTGCATGTCGATGATTTCGGCAACATTGTCACAAACATTGGGGCGCTAGACGTCAAAACAGTCGGCTTGACTCTCGGAAACACAATGACTCTCAAGGCAGGACGAAAGACGTGGAAGCTTAGATTCGTACGAACTTACGATGATATTTGTGAGGGGACGGTTGGATGCTTGTTTGGAAGTCATGGCTTTCTAGAGATCGCTATGAGAAGGAGAAATGTTTCGAAAGTTGTTGACGTCAGGCCTGGTTCGAAATTGACGATTAGATCTTAGAGGTCTTGTCTGAACCGCTGAGATATTGTAGTCTCTTCTCTCCTTTGATCTCTCTAATGAGGTAGGCTACTGATCGCGGCACCAAAGAAGACCAGTCCTGATTGCTCATCATGCGTTTGCGTATTTCCGTGGCAGAGTACACTTGCCGGCTGTAGAATGGAATGGCTTCAACTCTGAATCCAGCTTCCTGAAAGAGCATTACGGTCAACGGGTCGTTTGAAAACACCATCTGAAACGCAGGTGTCTGCGAAACGACATGTGCCACCCATAGCTTATGGACATTAAGGTCTGTTATCGGAAGGAGAAGGTATCTTTCTGGGGAGATTCCGGTTTCGTCCAACGCCAGTTTCGACATCGTGAGTCGTTCGCCTGCGGTGAAAGGGTTCTCCAACGTGTGACTATATTGTGCACTTCCAATGGCTATGACTACTCGATCAACCTTCTCGAGTATGTATTTGACAACTTCAAGGTGGCCGAGGTGAAACGGCTGGAATCTGCCGACATACAGCCCCGTCTCAGCCATGTTAGGACCCTTCGGCCTGAAGATTATGCCTGAAGCACATATTTACGATTGCGCTATCTCCTAGGAGGTGTCCAAACAGAAGCTTCCGAGACCTTCCGTCCGTTGAATGACACGCCCTCTCTTCTCAACAGCCTTGGTTTCAGTTCAGGGCCTCGGCCGTAGTTTCCAGTTTCAAGTGTCGAACGAACAACTCTATGACACGGAACCACAAGTACGAAAGGGTTTGCCGCCATTGCATTTCCTACGGCTCTGCTTAGCTTCTTCGATCCAAGACTCTCGGCGATGGTATCGTACGTCGTCACTCGTCCTCTAGGTATGCTTCTCGTCTTTTGATAGACTTGTTGATAGAAAGGAGTGAAGAAGCGCGTGCTCAGCTTCGTGTCGATCGAGGCTGGCTTACCTTGATACATGCTGTACAAGGCGTTGAGAAGCCTGCTGGCATGAGAATCTTCTCTACTTTCAGCTCGATTGTATCGACGAAGGGTGTGAGCAAGAGATCTTTGGACATCGCTCTTCCCCTTCCTCGAGAGGGTTGAACAGATGAGTTCATCCTGATTGTTGAGTGCAACAGCGAACCAGCAACCGCCTAGCCTCTTGATGCAAACCGAAGCTGACATGCCGATTCCCTTGCTTCGTTCGCCATAGGTTGCAAGTAGGCTTTTAGCTTGCTTTCTGATCTGCAATTGCTGTGAATGCGAGAGGAACAGGATGCTACGGCTTGGCAGTGTTTTGAGGCTGGTTCGTCCTGTTAACGCCGTAATCGCATTCCTCGCAGTCTTATCTGGAGCTGCGACTGTTGCTAAGACGTTTCTTGGTCCAGAAGTGCTTCTTGGAGCCATCTCCGCTTCATTGGTACTAATGAGCGGAAACGCGGTGAACGATGTCTTTGACTTAGAGGCTGATAAGGTCAATAGACCAAAGCGGCCTCTTCCTCGGGGAGACCTCTCAGTCAAACAGGCCTCTAGCATATCGCTTGTTTTCGCAGGTCTGGCTTTGATTCTTGCTTTCTCCATAAACTTCAGGTGTTTCCTTGTGGCATTATTCTACGTGTCGATGTTCTTTGCTTATGCTGCTTGGCTGAAGCCAACTGGATTGCTGGGAAATATCGTCGTAAGCTCGGGGACAGGTATGAGCTTCATCTATGGAGCTTTCACAGTCGGTTGGGTTCAGCCTCTGACGGTCATCTTTGGTGTATGTGCATTCATGTTGAATCTAGGAAGAGAAATCGTGAAAGGGGTTGAGGATGTGGAGGGAGATAGAGTAAGGAAATGCAGAACTATCGCCCTTGCTCAAGGACCGCATGTAGCTGGCCTTGCGGTAGTAGTACTGTATGTGATTCTTCTTCCTGTGAGCGTGACGCCTTTTCTACTGGGCTATACTGGGTTGCCTTACTTGTTTTCAATTCTTGTAGGTGATTTGGTCGTTCTTGCTGTCATCCGAGAATCCTTTGTGTTGCGGATGGAGAACGCAGCTCGGGCAAGTAGACTGATCAAGCTCTCTATGGCATTGGGGATTGTTGCCTTCTTCGTTGGAGCCATCTCACGATAAGATTCTACTCGTAACTAAGAGTCTGCTTGAACTTTTCAATGTCATCATAGAGTATGTTTCCAACAACTATGGTGGAGTACTTCGCCATCTCACGCGCCTTTTCCTTGCTGTCGATTCCTCCACCGTAGAAAAGATGGGAACCAGAGAGACTTTGTCTTACCGCCCGCACCAATTCTGGGTTTCCATATGTTCCGCTGTACTCTATGTACACTATTGGGAAATGCATATACCTGTCAGCGCAAGTCGCGTATGCGCATGCTTCCTCTATTGACAGATCGGTCTTCGCCTTTGTCTCGATTCCCACTGCTGATTTAGGATTTAGGACTATGTAGGCCTCTCCTTGTATCTTGTCCCAAGGAAGGCTACCGTGTTTCAGCGTCAAGCCTCTGACCCATTCTGCGTGTAAACCGACTATCCATTTTGGATCGGCACTGTTGAGAATTGAAGGAATGAAAAGGTAATCGACATCCTCAAAGACGACGTTGGCCGGATTTGACGGTTCCTGAATCTTCACAACGTCGAAGCGCTTCGAACGCTTGAGTAGATCAACCACTTTCTCCCTAGTGACGCCTCGTGTTCCACCTATGAGAAGAGCGTCCGTCCCACTAGTAGCGACAGTTTTCAAGTCCTCATCAGATATCTTTCTATCTGGATCTAGCTTGGTAATGTGCCTCCAGTTTCGCCACATCACTCTCATCCACCAAACAAACTGCAAGCTGTCGAGAAGCTTCCTCGGCCAGCCTCAACGCACCTTATGAGGTTGAAGCTTTTCCTCTTTCTCTTTATGCTTTAAGGATTAGTGAAACACAGATCTTCGACAGAGGAAACACCTGATGCTTGAAATTGACGGATCCATGTTGGAGGGGGGAGGTCAACTACTACGCATCTCAGTGGCACTCTCCGCAGTCACAGGAACCCCTATCAGAGTGATCAGCATTCGCGCGAAACGTCAAAACCCCGGCCTCCGTGCTCAACACCTCAACGCGGTTGAGGCTGTGGCTAAACTTGTCAATGCGAAGACCCAAGGGCTCAGTCTGGGATCCCAAGAAATCACATTCAATCCGGGTCCCATAAGGGCTAGAGATATCGAGGTGGATGTGGGAACCGCGGGATCGACAAGTCTGATCCTTCAGGCGATTATGCCTGCAATGACCTTTGCCGAGAACCCCACATCAATAGTCGTCAAGGGTGGAACAAATAATCCGATGGCTCCACCGACAGATTTCTTGGAGAAGGTTCTCCTTCCAACGCTTGGAAAGATGGGTATCTATGCCTCACTGGAACTCATTAGGCGAGGATTCTATCCTCGTGGCCAAGGAATAGTCAAAATGAGTGTGAAACCAGCAACGGTATCTCCGATCATCCTGACAGAGTTCGGGGGGATTGGCAGAATCTCAGGGCTCGCCTACAGTTCTCGACTTCCCCAACATGTCACAGAAAGAATGGTCTCAGCAGCCAAGTCCTCACTTCTCAGAGCAGGATACTCCAACGTCTTGATCGACCAGGAGATGTTGCAGCCAGGTAGCCCCCGATGCGCAGTCAATCCAGGATGTGGAGTAATTCTTGTGGCTGAACTCTCATCGGGAGGAATCATCTCAGGTGGCGCACTGGGGGCCATAGGGAAACCTGCCGAGGAGGTCGGCAATGAAGCAGCCCATGTCCTAGTTGAACAGTTGAAAAGTCATGCACCAGTGGACAAGCATCTAGGAGATCAACTTGTCGTATGGATGGGTCTGGCCAAAGGCAGCTCTGTGATAAGGGTCAGCGAGCTAACGCTTCACACTTTGACGTGCATAGAAGTAGTTCAACGTCTGACCAAAGCCAGATTCACTGTTGAAGGTGAGAGGGGTAGTTCTGCAACGATCACGTGCCAAGGAATTGGCTTTCAGAAAAATGTTTCACAAGCAGCCTAGACCAGGACCCCTCTCTTACGCCACAGTATTTGCCCAGACCTTGTATTCTTGACCGAGGTGACTCTGTGAAAAGGAATAGTCGTTTCATTCTCCGCCTCATCTTGATACGTGAACCAAGAGCTTCCGACATCCCGAATTTTCCCGAATGGGATCATCTTGATGTTCTCAGCAGCCCCCCTGTGAATGAACGTAATAACGTAGTCATCTGGGCTCTCACGTTTGTCCCAGATAACCTTGTTCAGAATGTTCTTCAACGGATGCAACTGGTTTCCCGACGGGATTTGCCTTGGGTTTCGATCAAATAAGCCCTACCCTTACCATGCAACTACGCCATGCATTTATTCCACCAAATGCGTTGATGAAGAGTGGGCTCAGATTATTGTTTGGGAGAGAACTTTGATGATGAATCCTGCACATGCAGAGATCTCCAGAATAGCTGAAGACATTATAGCGATGAGAATAAGGGGCGCAGGCGAGATAGCCAGATCGGCTGTGAAGGCTCTACTGCTTGCAGCTCAGAACTCTCAAACCGACAATCCTACAGATCTTCTTGAGGAGATAGAAGAAACTGCTAAGTTGATGATGAGGACAAGGCCGACTGCAGTCTCATTGCCTAATGGAATTCGATATGTTGTCCACAGGGCGAGGGGGGCAAGTCGCTCAGGTGCTAGTTTCTCAACGCTTAGAGAAACCACGGTCAAGGCTTGCAACGAGTTCATTGAAAACTCGGAGATGGCTATTGAAAAGATCGGTGAGATCGGGGCAAGAAGAATCCTTGACGGAGATGTCCTGATGACGCATTGTGATAGTTCTGCTGCTCTAAAGGTGATTGAAACAGCGTGGAGAAATGGAAAGAGGGTTAAAGTCTATGTGACTGAAACGAGACCTAGGTTTCAAGGAAGAATCACGGCCGAAAGGCTTGGCGCGTTGGGGATTCCTGTCATTCTCATCATCGATTCGGCCGCTCGATACTTCATGAATGAAGTGGATCGTGTGATAGTCGGAGCTGATGCAGTGAGCGCGAACGGTGCGGTTGTAAACAAGATTGGAACCAGCATGATGGCGCTGGCAGCGAGAGAATCCCGGACACATTTCTTTGTAGCTGCGGAAAGCTACAAGTTCAGCCCTGAAACAATGTTCGGAGAACTAGTCAAGATTGAGGAGAGAGACGCATCTGAAGTGATTCCACCATCTGAGATAAAGTATCGGAGCATTTCTGTTGCAAACCCCTCTTTTGATGTGACACCACCGGAATACATCGATTTCATAATAACAGAGAGAGGCATAATTCCGCCTCAAGCCGCCATTCTCCTTCTCCAACAGGTCCTTGGAGTGGTGACCCCAGAAGAGTTGGAGGAGTTCCAAACCTACGAGTTGCGAGAAGAAGAGAGCATCTGAGTTCCATGAGAAGAGCGCACGGCATAATCGTACGTGCCTCGTGATTTCACCGCAGTAAGTATAAATTCCCCATTGATGTAGACCTGAACCGGCAGGTGTTCTAATGAGCGAAGAGATGGCTTTCATGCCCGGTGCGACTACGGTTGGTGTCGTCTGCAAGGATGGTGTTGTTCTCGCCTCAGAAAGGCGTCTCTCATACGGTTACTTCGTGATGAGCAAAACGGCGAAGAAAACATTCAAGATAACTGACAAGATCGGCACCGCTTGTGCTGGGTTGATCTCCGACATGCAGATACTTGCGAGAGAGGTAGGCGCATATGTTGCATTGTACTCGTACGAACGGGAGCGTTCCGCATCTGTTAAGACTGCGGCAAAAATCATGGCCAACCTCCTATTCGAGAGACGAATGTTTCCTCTTCTCACTCAAACGATCATTGGCGGAATTGATCCGGAAGGCCCAAGCCTCTACGTTCTCGATCCGATCGGGTCCCTGATTCAAGACAAGTATACTTCTGTGGGAAGCGGGGCCGAGGTGGCAATGGGACTGCTTGAAGCTGAGTACAAAGATGATTTGACACCCGAAGAGGCGAAGAACCTTGTCACGAAAGCCATCAAGACCGCAGCGGCTAGAGACATTGGTAGCGGAGAAGGAATAGACCTACTAACAATAACCAAGGATGGAATCAAGGAAGAATCCCTTAAGCTCGCGTAAGATCAGACGTGAAATACAGCTTTTCCACGATAGCACGACCGAGGAACATCAATACTCAATGAGCTTGATTGGTGACCACCATGCTTGAACTCAAGCTATTCGTACAGCAAAAATGCCCGAAATGCCCTGCGGCAAAGGCCGTTGCCGAGGAGTTGAAGAAGAGAAGAAACGATGTGGAACTGAGAATTCTCGATATATCAGACCGAGAGAACTACCTCACTGCCCTAATGCTGCAGATCTCTTCAACCCCAGCCTTCTCTGTTGGCGAGGAAACCCTCTTTGTAGGTGAGGTTCCGACAGTGGATGACCTCAGTCGGAAACTGGACGAATACTCTTCTCAGCTCAAGAAGTAGATGAACACTAGGTAGACGCGTTGCCGATTCCAGAGGAACTGATACGCATATTTCAAAAACAGAAGTATCAGGTTCTAGGCAAGCATAGTGCGGTCAAAACATGTTTCTGGACCAGGCAAGCCCTCAACACTGCAGAAGAGAAATATTGTTACAAACAGAAGTTCTATGGAATTAGAAGCCTAAGATGCCTCCAGATGACGCCAAGTCTAGGGCGATGCCTTCAGGCCTGCTTGTTCTGCTGGAGAGCAACGAGTACTGATCTTGGAATCAAATGGAACGAAACGGACTTTCCACAGGAAGAAGCTGAACCTGCCTCCTCCATCGTCGAAGAATCCATAAAAGCTCAGAGAAGAGCCTTGATCGGTTTCAAAGGCAACCTCGAGATTGACAAGTCACTCTTAGACCTAGCACTGAATCCTGTTCACGCAGCGATAAGCCTGGAAGGTGAGGTGACGCTTTACCCTAGGATCGGAGAACTGATCGAGGAGTATTTCAATCATGGATTTGAGACAGTTCTGCTGGTAACGAATGGCCTGCGTCCCGACGTTCTCTCCAGAATAGGAAAAGAACCATCACAATTATACGTCAGCGTTTCCGCCCCGGATGAGTCCACGTATCGATCCGTATGCCGACCTTTGATATCTGATGGATGGGAGAGACTCAACGAAACTCTGGAACTCCTCAAGAGTTTCTCATGCCCAACGGTCATCAGAATGACCCTTGCGAAGGGAGTGAATATGATCAATGCGGAGGGATATTCCAGGTTGATCGAGAAAGCAGACCCAACTTACCTTGAACCTAAGGCAGCAATGGCAGTAGGCTTCTTTACTAGACGTCTACCTTGGAAAGCAATGCCCTTCTACAGAGAGATTCGAGAATTCGCCGAAAGCCTTTCGAGGCTCACAGGCTACGGAATCATCAATGAAGCAGAGCCGTCAGGAGTGGTTCTGCTGAGCAAACTGAAGAAAGCGAGGAAATTGACAGGTTGACTCGTTTCAGACCGTGATTTTGTATTACGGTATGCGCACTTGCGATCACGACTGATCCAGTATAAGCGCAACAGTAACGAGAATCAACCATTTCGGAACCTAGCAGAACAAATCGTTTATGGCTCGTTTGATGATATTAGTGGAAGATACAAGGTGTGGTTGTGTTGATCTCAAGCAAGGACCTGAAACAGATCCAAGAGAGCCTCACAAGCTTTGATGAAATCCGAGAAAAGATGCTTGAAGTTTCAAGAGTTGCCACGAGACTGTCTGATTGGTCCATCATACAAATGCACAGAAATGATATGGAACGCGCAGAGATTTCCCTTAAAGAAGCAAAAGAAGCTCTTGTGCAGATAAGAGACCTAGTGAAGAATACTCCTGAACTGAGACAAACAGGCAGTGTTTTGGTCGCTTATCAAGAATATGTTGAGGCATTGCTCCTTCGAGGCCTGCTGAAAGAAGGAAAGCTCGCTTCGTTGAAGGAAGTAGATGTGGAGCCAGTGCCGTACATTCTGGGCATCCTGGATCTCATAGGTGAACTGAGGAGAGTCACGCTCAACCACTTAAGAAGAGGAAAAGGGAACGAGGCGGACAAGACCCTGAAAGTCATGGAAGAGCTTTACGAGGCTGTCCTGACCCTGGACCACACGGCCATAGTTCCAACCTTCCGAGTCAAAGCGGACGCGGCCAGACGCATCATCGAATCCACAAGAGGAGACGTCATCACAGAGATTCGAAGGATGTCACTTGAGGAAGCAATCAGAGACCTTCATGATGACGTCAAGAGGAGAACCGCATCAGCCTGAGACTAATCCTCGATTGAGTGACGGTACGTACGAAATGAACAGGATCTGCACAGGGATCGACAGAAGACATTTGATTAGCCCACCCGAAGATTTCTCATTGGAGCGAGCCATGGAGCTGCAGAAAAGGTGCAGCAAGATGGTGCGTCGAAGAAGCAACGACTTGGACAGAATTCAACTCGTCACAGGCTTGGATTCAGCCTATGAAGGAAACACAGCGTTTGGTGCAGCCGTCACTCTAGACTATGAAACATTGGAAACGAGGGAAACTGGTACTGCGAAGGGAGACACGAAATTTCCTTATGTGCCGGGCTTCCTGGCTTTCCGCGAAGCTCCCATCCTCATCGCTGCGGCCAAAGAACTGAAGAGACCTCCGGACATCTACTTGGTCGATGGACAGGGATTTGCTCACCCAAGAAGATTTGGCTTGGCGTGCCACATTGGAGTGGCATTGGACACCCCCACAATTGGTGTCGCAAAAAGCAGACTATCTGGAACAGTCTTCGGGTCAAGACTAAAGGATCGAGGAGAGAGCATAGGGGCGATCGTTCGAAGACAGTCGGGCAGACCTCTGTATGTCAGTATTGGGCACAAGATTTCCCTACGAGACTCAATCAAAATAGTCAGGCGATGCTTCTGCACAGGCTCTAAGGATCCAATTACTTTAGCGCATATAGAAGCAAGCAAAATGAGGAGGTCTAGCAGATGAAAACTTGGCTGTTGATGACCCTTTACAGACTGGCTGAAATCACCTTAGCTTCTGATGGATCGCACACAACAGCCAGTATCGCAGGCAAACTCGGCCTGTCACAACAGACCGCGTCCAGACATCTGATCGAGCTAGAGAACCAGGGCATGATCAAACGTGAGAAACTAACAAGAGGAACATCTATCAAAATAACCGATAAAGGCACGAGCGAACTCCGCAAGATGTATCACACTCTGCACAGGATTCTGGAGAAACCGAGAAGACAGCTGACACTTGAGGGAGAATTGTTCACTGGCCTCGGAGAAGGAGCCTACTACGTGAGCCAAACAGGATTCCTCCGTAGGTTTCAAGAAAGACTGGACTTCGAGCCATTCATCGGTACATTGAACGTGAGACTGAAGGGCCAGCAACTCAAGAACCGAAGCCTTATGGAATCACTCGACTGCGTCGAAATTGAAGGATTCAGAAATGGAGCAAGAAGCTTCGGCCCAGTGAAGTGTTATCCAGCAACGGTCAACGAGCAAATCCAAGCTTGTGTCATAAGGCCTTTGCGGACACATTACGGGGAAGACGTGATCGAGATCTTGGCTCCAATCAACCTAAGAAGAAAGCTGAACCTCAAAGACGGAGACAAGGTAAGGATCAGTTTCGTTACCTAGTGAAAGCCTGCTACTTACGCTTCTTCCTGTCAAGGCCTATCAATTCGATCCAGACACCATCTGGATCTCTGGCAAACGCCAGGCGGTATCCATCTTCCGAGAAGGGTTTCACAGCGATCTTCCCACCCTTCGAGGTGATCCTTCTGAACTGTTCATCAACATTCCTTGTCCAGAAGGCAAGGTGATCTAACTCTGATCCAGAATCGTAATGCTCGTGATATTTTGCCTTGACAGGATAATAGTTCAGTTCCAATCGCTGACTGCTTCCCGGATTTCTCAATTGAACAAATATCCCTCCAGCTTTCGTTTTTCCTCTAGAAACCTCTCTCATCCCCATGACTTCCTTGTAGAACCGTAGAGACCGTTGCAGGTTTCGCACTCGGATTCCAGTGTATGAGAATCTAGTGCCTGATGATCTACGAGCTGTCCTTTTCAACTTCAATAACTCTCCTCTTGATCTTCGAAGAACTATCTATGTCGTCAACCGCAAATTTCCTTGTTTGAAAGACTCTTATCTTCAATCCTTTTCTCTGAATCAGTTCTTCGACTGAGCTCTTGATATCAGACTGATCATAACCGACTGCAATGATATCAGGGTTCAACTTATCAATGACGGCCTCGTAGTTCATGTCCTCAAAACCAAGTATTGCGTCGTCCACAGGCTTCAAAGCTTCAATCAACGCACGTCTCTGGTCTTCAGGAACTATAGGTTTCTTGCCCTTACGTGCCTCAACAGTGCTGTCCCTCGCAACTATTACAATAAGCCTCGCGTCTCTTCCGCCCATTTTCCTTGCCTCCTGGAGGAAGTTTAGATGACCATAGTGAAGCAGGTCAAAGGCTCCAGTAGCAAGAACAACTTTTCTTTTCAACGCCTTTCGTCTCTGGAGCCAGGCCACATGAATTTCACAAGTCCAAGGAATTTGAGGGCATCTAGGAGCCCTTCAGCATATGAAATCGCCGCAAGGGCTGTAGAAGGCCGGTCTTGAAGATAATACTTGGCATCTTCGGCGTATGAATGTACGTGGTCTACGATGTTTCTGACACGTTCCTCGTCGATGCCTGAGGAGGTTTTGATGAACTCCATTTCACCTAGAACCTTCTCAATCGACGTCAAATACGTTCTCGCTTTTTCTTCTGGTGTTTCCTGCAAGATCAGCCACCCAGCAACTGTTCCCCGGCTATGCTCTAACGGCTCCCGGTCTTGCTCCTGTGAGGATCTGCAAGGCTTCTGCTTCCATGAAGTGAAGTCTGGAAGGTATGATTAGGGAGTGGGGCGGGCCACCGAAGTCATATCCCACAAGTTCTCTTACGGTCCCAGTTTTTGCGAGCGCATCGCCTCCTCCTGCTCTTGCAACTCCGACAACAACTCTGCTGTCAGGGACAACACTCTGCTTTCGGTTGAGTTCGACCTGTCGAAGGTATTCCAACCCCTCCTTGACGGTCATGTAGTAGTTTCTTTCAGCCGATATGTCAAGCAGTGCCAAAGTGTGCAGTCCATTTTCCATGTTCGCCTTGATGTGATCATACGGTGACTCAGGTGGGCTACCTGAATCGATGTGGGGTAAGGTTACTGTTCTTCCGAATTTGTAGGCCTGAAGCCCCGTCAAGGCGCAGATGGCTGAGAATATCGATGCGCCAGAAATCACATGCGTCTTGATTCCGGCCTTTTCCGCGCGTAAACGAAGATCTATGTGAGTCGTGGCGATCATTGGATCTCCTGGAACGAGAAAAACTGCTCTTTTGCCCCTTATTCTATCCAATAGACTGTTCTTGGCGTGTTCCTCCACGTCATCCCTCTTCAGGATGATTATGGGCTTTCCTATGAGCTTCTCCAGATTCATCGGGTCAAGCCCAGGCATCAGGCTTGTGTAAAATTCGGCAAATACGTAGTCCGCTTCCTTCGCTAGATCAAGTCCTCGCAGGGATATGCTTCGCTCGTCGTTTAGGCCAAGGCCAACAAAGGTGAGTTGACTCAAAGTCAATACGCTTCAACCTCCTGAATTCCCAGTCAGAGGTTTATTCCTTGCTGAACAGCAGTCAACAGAGAGATTCTCTCCTATGCTCCTTTGGTTCACTTTACGAACTCAGAACATTATGTTCTCGCACCAAAGGATTATTTAGGCGAGATTGTTTCCTAGAAAGAACGCGCCAATCAAGGGCCCGTAGCTCAGCCAGGTAGCGAAGAAACACTCGCCTAAAGCAGCAGGCTCTTAACCTGACGGTCAGGGGTTCAAATCCCCTCGGGCCCGCCACTCTTCAGATCAGTCGAAGGTCTTAGCTTCGTCCTTTTGATCCTTCAAGATTTCTAAGTTGCTCAGTGAGTTTTGGCAAGATTTCGAAAAGATCTCCCACGACGCCCACGTTTGCGATGCCAAGAATGGGAGCCTCTGGATCCTTGTTAATCGCGATAATGAAGTCTGAGCTTTGCATACCGATTCTGTGTTGTATGCTTCCCGAGATTCCCGCTGCGAGATACAGTCTTGGATTCACGGTCTTCCCGGATTGCCCCACCTGCTGTTGGTGCGGAAGCCACCCGCAGTCCACTATAGGACGCGACCCGCCAACTGCTCCGCCTAGAGCCTCTGCCAATGCGTAGACAAGTTTCAGATCCTCTTGCTTGCCGATGCCTCGTCCGCATGAAACGATGATACGAGCCTCCTCGATTCTGTCGGAAGCTTTGCTCAATTCCCTGTTTCTCTCGAGCACTTTTGCTCTGACCGCGAGAGGGTTGAGATCTACTTGAACGCGTTCCACTCTTGGGCTGCGAGTTTCATCAGGTTCGCACATCTTCATTACGCGGGGGCGTACAGTAGCCATTTGAGGCCGACTGTGTGAAATTATCGAGGCCATGATGTTTCCTCCGAACGCAGGTCGAATCTGAACAAGACGCTTTTCATTGTCTATCTCAAGTCCCGTGCAATCAGCTGTGAGTCCTATTCGCAACCTTGCCGCGACTCGGGGAGCAAGATCTCTACCGTTAACCGTCGCGGCGAACAGTACGATTGATGGCTTGTATCGCGCTATCATAGATGATAGAACATCTGCGTATGTGTCCGTGATGTAATGCTGCAGTAACTCATGTTCTACCAAGTAGACTTTCTCTGCACCATAGGCGCCCAGTGGTTTGACTTGCCCCGCTATGTTGTTGCCTATCAGTACAGCAGACAGTTCCTCTCCCAAGACCTCAGCCAGCTGCCTGCCCTTCCCAAGCAGTTCAAAAGACACATTCTTGACTGATCCTTCATCGCTTTCTGCGACGACCCAGACACCCTTGTACTCTGCAAATCGTTCGACAGGAACGACAGGTCGTTCAATGGTTATCGCATGTTGAGGACACATTCTGACGCAGATGGTGCAAAGTGTACAAGCCTCGCCGATCTCTGCCTTGCCCTCTTTCACTTCTATGGCTGCAAACGGGCAGGCCTTGACGCATAGGCCACAGCCTGTACAACTTTCCTTGACCTCTATTGCTGACATCCTTCGGTTCCTCCTCAGATAAGGGACGCGTTCTGCAGAAATTCGATTATTCTCCCTGCAGCTTTCTCCGGATCAGTCTCAGTGATCACGATCCCCTTCTTGCGTGGCTCAGGCGCGAAGACTTGAACAACTTCTGTGTAAGAGCCCTTGAGGCCAACCAGCTCTGGGTTCACCCCCAGGTCAGCAGCGGTCATCGTCTTGAGCTCTTTCTTGCGTGCGTTCATCACCCCCATTAGCGACGGAATCCTTGGTTCATTTAGACCCTTGATCGCCGTGAGAAGAACAGGTAGACGACATTCAACTACTTCATACCCATCTTCTGTTTCCCTGTGGACCACAATCTTACTAGCATTCGCATCGATCTCAACCTTCTTGGCAAAAGTTATCTGAGGAATGCCTAGGCTCTCGGCCAGCATTGGTCCAACTTGACCGGTATCTCCATCTATCGCCTGCTTGCCACAAAGAATAATGTCATACTCTAACCGTTTGATAGCGAGACACAAGGCGTAGGCAGTCGCCCAAGTATCCGCCCCTGCAAAGGCCCTGTCCGTCAAGAGAATCGCTCTGTCTGCACCCATCGCAAGACATTTCACAAGTGCCTCTCTGGCTTGTGGAGGGCCCATAGTCACTACTGTAACTTCTCCGCCATGCTTCTCACGTATTCTCAACGCTTCCTCGACAGCAAACTCGTCGAACGGATTGAGAATACTCGGGACTCCTTCACGAACCAATGTGTGAGTGACTGGATCAATTCTTACCTCAGTTATCTCCGGAACTTGTTTGACGCAGACTACTATTCTCAAGGAACTTTCATCCGGCTAGAGGTAAAGTGATACATAAAACGGTAATGGTAGAACCGAAAAACCTAGGCTATTTGACAGTTCAGAGAAAGGCCGCCTACACTTCGATTGTCACTGCCTACAAAGACCGTCTCGATCGGAGAACAGAGGGCGGCCGAACTACATCTCTCGATAATCCCAGCCAAGAAAACGCGCGTGATCGTTCGGAAGAAAAACCTAGTAGAGACTCAGCCACATACTCAATCCTGAAAGCATTATGGAAAACACAAGATATTCTTGGTCTGGAAAGAACATGAACGAGCTGGGCTCCGTACTGAGGTCGCGAGGATTCGAAGTCAAGGAACAGAGGCTCCCCAAACCAGAGATAAGGATCGCTTTCAAGGAAAGAATAGAAGTAGTGGCTGACAAGTGTAAAGCGTTCTTGGATCCCTATGTCGCCCTGTTGAACTGCGGAGACGAACCAACCGAAAAGGACAAAGAGCTAGAGAGATTACTGGAGAAAGAGTATCCCCACAAGTACTCTTTTGAGACGGCCATCATCTATCCGGCACTCTTGGCTATGGCTGTTGCCTTTGTTCTCCGCTATCTGGGTTAGCAGAAGGCCTACGATCAGTGGATTCAGGAAATACTATCATAGCAAAACGCTGTTCTGGCGGCAGATGATGTTTCGTGACGCCTCGTTTCCAAAAGCTCGAAGCGATAGTAGTCCTTGGCGCTCAGATCATTCGCAGAGAGGATCTTAGCATCGGTCTTGCTTTGCACACGGAAATGAGAGCGAGGGCAGCCGGATTTGCGTACAAACTTGGAGTAGCTTCCATGCTCATCGTTAGCGGAGGGCATAATGTGGGAGTCAGATACTCTCTGAAAGACAACAAGATTCTCCGGACCCCAGTCTCAACCCTTTCGCAAGAATCAAGGCAAGGTTGTACCCTTCCGAAGCTAGGGTAATGGCGGACTTCCTCCACGAGAACTACAAGATTCCTTGGAATGCAATGATATTGGAGGAGGAATCCGTCGATACTCAACAGAACGCAGCATACTGCTCGAGAATCATTAGGAGATTAGGCATCAACGAGATAGGCCTCCTGACATCGCTCTACCATTTGAAGCAGACCACTGCGTCATTCAAGAAGATCGGCCTGGATGTCAAACCGCTTTGTGCTGAAGATCTTCTGGCGCTTGAAGATCGAACATGGATTGATCGGATTGTCGAATATTACTCAGATCTTAGGGGAGGAGAACAATGGAATGCGGAACAGATCCGTAGTAGACTTCAAAGAGGGGAGAGCACAGCTGCAGGACTGATTTGAGTCTGAAGATACGGGGGCAAAGCCGAAATAAATGGGCACTTGCTTCAAACTGTGGTACCTGAAACCTATCGTGGGTGTCATGACATTGAGCGAATGGGAACGGCCGTTCACTTTGCTGGGAATAGTAATGGTATTGCTGGGAATGCTATTTGTGCTGATTCCACATCTTGCAAGATACGCTCCAGAGATTGAGAAGCTGCCTCCCATCCTGCTCTATGTCTACCGTCGGGACAACTTCTACTTCGCAACTTCTCCGATACTCATAATCATATCAATCATATCTGTGCTGATATCTCTATTCAGCAGATACACGAGATGATTCCTAAGATTCTGTTCCTTCAAGCCTGTTGCTAGTTCCATTCTCCGTGGAACGCATCCGAATTTCGGCAGAGTCATGTGTGGCATTCGCGCGTGTGTACCCGTGTATAGTAACTCGGATTTTCACATTCACTACTGCTGTCAATCAAGCTTGAGTCCATGGACAGTCAGCCACTCGACAATACTAGTACGAGTTATTACAAACAATAAATACCTTCATCATCTCTACGACTTTTGAGTGATAATCATGGTCAGTTGGTCAGAGATTTCATGGGTAGAGGCTGAAAAGAGGCTTAAGACTTGCAAGACTGCGATCATCCCACTGGGCAGTGTTGAGCAACATGGCCCTCATCTTCCTTTAGGAACCGATTGGATAATCGCTCAAGAGTTATCCAAGAGGATCTCTGAGAAGACAGAAGCTGCAGTTCTGCCAGTGCTACCTTTCGGCTACGCTGAGTATCACATGGACTTCCCTGGAACCCTTACCCTCACACAAGATCATCTTCGGGAAGTGATGCTTGACGTTTGCAGATCGGTCCTGAAATCGGGGATTAAACGGATTCTATTTGTGAATGGACATGGCGGAAACCTCGCATCCCTTCGATCAGTGTGTTTGAAACTTCGCGAGGAATTCGGTGTTCTCTGTGCTGTTGCTCAATGGTTTGACATATTTGATGAAGTGGAAGGATGGAAAGCAACCGAGCACGGCGGAATGATTGAGACATGTTTGATGATGGGCATCAGGCCTGATCTGGTGGATCTGCGAAAAGCTATCGTTCCACTACCCAAGCCACTAAGTGACCAGATAAGAACGATCTCAATAAATCGAGTCAAGTTTCGCAACGGCGGAATACATCTGTTTCTGAGGACGCGAGACGTGACGAAAGAAGGATCCATGACGGAAACTGAAGATTCAAAGCCCATAACGGACTTCTCGTCTGCGACTCCTGAGAAGGGAAAGGAAATCCTCAATCACTTCGTGGAATACTTGGTAGATTTCTGTCGCGAGTTTGAGCGGACACAACTGCCAAGCTAAAGCAGAGCAGTGCTGTCAGGTGGCGCATCATCCTATTTCGCAACAGGCTTGTTGCTGCCGACCTCTTCCAAGGCGTAGCTTTCCAGTTTTTCATATCCCTCACTATAGTAGAAGTTACCGACGAGACTTCTTCCTTCAAGCAGCAGGTGAAGCCACACCTGGTCGTCCTGCCACATCTGATCATACGGAATCTGCGCTTTGGCAAACCAGTTGAGTTCACCTTCAATGCTTTTTCTAAGCCTCCCCTTCACAGATCTTGATGAAAACACGAATACTACCTGATCGAGTCGCTTAGATTCTCCCAAATGGAAGTTCAAGATTCCATGAAAGTGCAAATTCTGCATACTAAGTCCCGTTTCTTCGAGGGCCTCACGTGCTGCTCCGGCTTCAGGAGATTCCCCATTGACGAGTTTTCCGCCTGGAGCGTTCCACCGGCCACCGCCGAAGAGCCCCTTGGATTTCAACTGTAGCAGGACCTTGCCCCTTTGAAAGGCATAGCATAAGGTTGCGAACGAGGCCATGAGAAGGACGTTTCGTCGATCGCAAACTTATCAACCTATCCATGAGCCGTTCTTCTCATCGTCAAGATGTTTCATATGGGCAGGTCGCGATATCTCTGTTCGGGAAAACACCATGATTGATCATAGGAGGGCTGAGCTTTGAGGATTAGAGATTTCAAAATGGAACGCTGGCAGTCAACCTACGAAAACGTGGTTCACTACAATCTTGCTGAAAGTGGTGTCCACCCGTTCATGGTCAGAGAACTAGTTGAGGGCGAGTTGGAGAATCTGGCCAGTGTAAGGTTGGGCTATGGACACACAAATGGAACTCCTGAACTGAGAGATTTGATCAGCCGAATCTACAAGGAACAGACAGATCGCAATGTCGTAGTTGCGAATGGTAGCTCAGAGGCCAATTTCGTTTCTATCTGGCGCCTCGTAGAACGGGGGAGCAAGATTGCATTGATGCTTCCCAACTACATGCAGATATGGGGACTCGCACAGGCGTTGGGAGCCAAAGTGAGAACCTTCAGACTCCAAGAAAAGAATGATTGGGCGCTAGATATCGAGAGACTGAAGGATGTTGTCGGCAGAGGAACCAAGCTCATCATAGTATGTAACCCGAACAATCCGACTGGCTCTGTTCTTTCGACTTCTGATATGAAAGCGATTAGGGATCTTGCATCAGAGAATAGAGCTTGGATACTGTCGGATGAGGTCTATCAGGGTGCCGAGCTCGATGGTTCAACCACCCAGTCATTTCTTGATATCTACGATAGAACTCTTGTGACGAGCGGGCTATCAAAGGCGTACGGACTACCGGGGCTTCGAATTGGATGGGTTGCAGGTCCAGAATCCTTGATCGCTAAGCTCTGGTCCAATCGCGACTACACGACCATCGCTCCATCAGCAGTCAGTGATCTCCTCGCCCGCATAGCTCTGAAGAAGCGGAAGCAGATACTGGAAAGGACAAGGAACATTCTTGGAACCAATCTTCCGATATTGGAGGAGTGGGTAAGTCGTTCTGGCGTCTTGGGCTTCGTGAAACCGAAAGCGGGAGCCATCACATTCATGCGGTATCGGCTGAAAACCAACTCGACCGAGCTAGCAAGAAACCTCTGCGAAAAAAAGAGTGTGCTAGTCGTCCCAGGAGATCACTTTGGAATCGACGGATACCTAAGGATAGGCTACGGAGTCGAAGCAGACCACCTTAGGGCCGGCCTCGACCTCATCGGTCAATTCATCCACGAATCAACTGTCAGATGAGATAGTTGATGGAAGACACGTCTTGCCCTTATTCTTGGATTATTAGAGGACTCTCTGGGCTGCCCCGAGTCCGCTCCCAAATTCTGTCTTGAATCCTAGCTTGTTGAACGATCTTTCGATCGCGCCTATGGTTGCCAAGAGATCTGATGAGGATACCTGCCCCATATGTCCGACTCGGAAGATTTTTCCTTCTAACGGGCCAAAGCCTCGAGCTATTATGACACCGTTCTTCTCAACTTCTTGACGAAACGCCAAATCCTCTATGCCTTGAGGGTAGTATGTCGCAGTCACTGTGTCGGCCTCGAAACCTGGTTCAGCTACAAGCCTCAATCCTAAGGCCTTCATGGATTCTCTGAAGGCTCTAGCTAGTCTTCTGTGACGGGCAAAACGGGCCTCTAACCCCTCCTCCAAGATCAATCGACAAGCCTCCCTTAGGCCATAGATGAGGTTGACTGGAGGGGTCGCATGGTATTTGGCTGGGTCGATCATACAGGGCAACCAGTTCTTCAAGTCGGCGTAGAACGCAGGAATCTCACTCTTTCGCTGTTGCAGATACTCTACAGCTCTCTTTCCAGCTCCGATTAGAACCAGACCTGGGGGAACTCCTATGCATTTCTGAGAGCACGAACAGGCTACATCTACTCCCCAATCGTCTGTTCGAAAGTCCATGCCTCCAAGCGACGCTATTGTATCCACGACAAAGAATGCACCCGAATCCTTTACCGCCTCAGCGATGTTCCGAATAGGCAATGCCACGCTCGTCGAGGTTTCAACGTGGGCAGCAGTGACCATCTTGAACTTCTTTCCTTTGATGGCTTTCTTCACATCTTCAGGGTCGATCGCTTTTCCCCACTCAACCCGGAGAATCTCAACATCAGCTCCGTAACGCCTCGCGATGTCAGCGAATCGTGCTCCAAAACAGCCATTATTCAGACAAAGCACCTTGTCGCCCCGTTCAATGAAACTGGCTAACCCAGCCTCTTGCGAAAGGGTTCCACTTCCTGCGAAAACGAAGCATTCACCATTTGTGAGGAATATCTTCTTTAGATCATCAAGCACGGATTTGAACTTCTTCGCCCATTCAGAACTGAGATGCGACTCGGACTGTTGAGAGATGGCTCTCAGCACGGACGGATCTTGAATCGTTGAGCCAGGAATCATTAGCAACGTGCGCTCGGACATGACGTGGCCACTTGTTCGATTAGAACGCAACTCTGAGCTTTATCGCTTGCTTATTCAACCAATGAACATATTCACCGAAATCCCAGAGGAAGAATTCTCTCGAAGGAAACAGCAAGATTACGAGGAGCTTTAATGACTCATCTACAGGTTCTGAAGTCATGGTCTCCACTGCCTACGCGCGTGGACGTAGCAGAGAATACAGGGTCCTTCAGATTCTTCGAAAGGAAGGATGGGTGTGTAGCCGCAGTGCTGCTTCTCATGGGCCGGTAGACATTTTTGCAGGAAAAGACGGGCACACTCTCTTGATCCAAGTCAAAAGCGGAAAGAGCCGAATGAGTCAACTCGACATGAAGATACTGAGAGATTGGGCTGAAGCCTACAGAGGAAGAGCAGAGGTATGGCACTTCGATAAGCGAAAAGGTCTAAGGAAGATTTTGGTACATGATGCCGGGTCAAATGGACAGGCCTAGTCTGCTTCGCCTGCAAGTGGCTATGTACGGGCGTCTTTTCGCTCGCCTCTAACATTTCCCATTCGTATGGATCCATTCCGCGTATGTTTGTAGAATATCGTAGCTGGACACCCGAGGCACTTCTTGTAGGAAGGACAGACTCCGCAGTTTGATCCGCAAGGAGAGATTCTCTGTAGCTTCTTAGGCCGTCGCTCTTCCAGTTTCTTTGGATAATTGACATTGTCTACGATTGTTACTTTTGCCTTTCTCAATCCAAAAGTGATCTCAGGCCTTTTTTCCACGTACTCGATCCACCACCTTTCTCTCTTGGGAAGAAAGAACGTGGCGAAGAGTTGCTTTCCTTTGGTTGCCATGAGGTTTACGTGCGGACATTTTCCGAAGCGTTTTGCTATGTGCTCGACTCCTTTCTTGGTTTTCGCTTCGCCATAAACTAGGGTGCATATTAGTGGATCTCTCATGCGTCTTCCCTTGAAATCCGTCTGGCCCTATGTACCCTTTTTCATTTACTCCACTGCCAAAGATCGGACGAAGCATCAATAAGATGGTAGGACTTGGTCCGCGACTGACCCGTTCCTAAGCCAAAATCTTAGAAACACCAAAATCTCACCTTCAGAACAGATACTGACTGCGGAGATATATGCGATGCCCATAAAGCTCAGAAAAGAAGTCAGGTTCGCCGAACTCCTCACACCGTTGAAGGACTATGCAACGGAAAAACAACCAATTGAACATAGATATGATCCCCTGACTGGGCGTGAAACTGTGGTCACAGTAGGTAGGTTCCAATACGTGAAGAAGAATTTCGAATCAGACAAGCAGGCAGTATCAGATGTTGCTGAACACACAAGGGAGAATTGTCCTTTCTGCCCAGCCAGACTTGAACGTTCGACACCCAAGTTTCCACCAAACATCACTGCTGAGGGAAAGTTCGTTGCCGGCGAAAGTGTACTGTTTCCGAGCCTGTTCGCACACATGGACTATAACGCGGTAGCCGTTCTGAGCAGAGAACATTATCTTGCACCTAAGGAGCTTGCTCCAGAAAGGGTGTACGATGCCTTCAGAGCTGGAATTGCCTACTTGAGAAGAATTCGTGCCGTGAACTCGCAAGCACTCTATGCTTCTTTCATGGGGAACTACTTCCCATTGTCCGGTTCATCCATAATTCATCCGCACATGCATGTCATTGCAAGCGATCTGCCATTCCAGTTGCTTAGAGAGTTGTTGGGTAGAAGCAAGGAATACTATTCGGAAAATGGAAGCAACTACTGGTTGGATCTTATTGATGAAGAGCAGAACAGCGAACGGTATGTCGGAAACATACAGGAAACAGTCTGGTTGACCCCCTTCGCTCCCTCAAACACGTATGAAGTCTGGGCGATAGACAAGAGGCATTCAGATCTCCTAGATATGGGAGAAGAAGACTTCAAACCGTTTGCCGAAGGATTGGGGAAGGTTCTAAGCTTCTATCAGGATGAGCAATTATCATGCTTCAACTTTACGTTGTACTCTGGACCGATGGGAGAAGACTCGAGTAGTCACTTCCGCGTAGGTTTGAGAGTTCTGGGGCGATTTGGTTACAAGCCCCCATATGTCAGCGACATATGGGGCCTGCAAGCCATACTAATGGAGGGAGAGTCCTACGAAGCCCCGGAAGAGTTGGCCCAAAAGCTCAAGAAGTATTTCACATGAATTAATATTGCGACCGAGAAGATCTGGCTGTGATCTATCATGAAGTTGAAATGGCTTGGTCATGCAAGTTTGATGATTGAGACAGAAGGCAAGACGATCTATATCGACCCGTATCAAGGGGAATACGATGCCAAGGCTGACATAGTCGTGATTACGCATGGACATGGGGATCACCTCAGTCCTGCAAAACTAGCGATGGTCCGCAAAATCGATACAATTGTTGTCGCTGCGAAGAGCTGTGCAAAGGACATTGAAGGAAAGGTTGTTCAGATGGAAGCTGGCGAAAAACAGAGGTTTGACTGGGTTGAAATCGAGGCTGTCCACTCATACAACCTCAAGAGGTTCAGATCGCCAGGAACTCCATTTCACCCGAAAGGACAAAACATTGCAGTAGTCCTAAGATCCGAAGGAAAGACGATATTCCACGCAAGTGACACGGATCTCATACCGGAGATGAAGAACCTGCCGCCAATAGACATCGCTTTTCTTCCCATTGGAGATACATACACGATGGATGTCCCTGAAGCGGTAGAGGCGACACTCGCAATAAAGCCCAAGACTGTTGTCCCGATCCATCGTCGCGAATCAAACGTGAAAGATTTCCAAAAGCAAGTGGAAGAGAAAAGCAGCGTCAAGGTTGCAGCGCTGAAGCAAGGCGAAGAATTGACAATATAGAATACCCCCGATGCTAGGCCTTTCGTCCGATCCATTCTGTAGTCAAACGTGTTGTCGAGTTTGTCCGCGCGCTGAGTCGCCTGAACACCGATTCCAACTACATCCTAGGGGCCAAGTATCGCCTCAGATCATGTTTCCCTTCCTTGCCAGGACCATTGAAATGGCAAGAAGCAAGAATGACAAGAGAACCTCAACGAAGTAGAATGGGGAAAGTTCTTCTTCAGAAGATATGCTCACCCAGTGAGCTTTGACTTCCAGTGGCCCTGTTACACCTACAGTGAGAGCAACATTCCTGCCGTCAGCATCGAAAGACCATCTTTCGAACTTCCGAATGATTAGAGTCTCGCCCACTCGGTCTTGTACAATGGAGGGAGACACCATGATCGTGACTGTAGTATTGTGATCATACCATCCCTCTCCTGCAAGATAGCCGAATTCAGAGGAAACTGACACATAGTATTGAGGTCTGAAGAATGCCTCAATCTGGGAGACTTCAGATATTCTGACGGTTCTTCTGGCAGAACGAGTACCATCATCCCACCCTTCGAACACAGCTCTCTTTGCACTTGTCAATTGAATTGCCGAAGGAACCTCAATGACATGGTAGCCAGGAACCACATTCAACTCCACTGTTCCTGCATCATTTGACCTCAAGGAAATAGTGTCAATCCGTATGGGAATTCCGGGTAATGAAGTTCGGATGCGAAGGTTGACTTCATCCTGGACCCGGATTACTATTGGTATTGAATGGTTACCTGCTGGGAAAGTCCATAGTTCTCCTTCGTTGCAGAGCACAAAGATGTTGAGATACATTCGTGTCCGCTGACTGGACGCTCTTGAGAGCAAGATGAGGCCCATGGATTCATTCTTGGAACTCAGATCCCTGACGGATAGTATTGAAGAAGCTTCAGAAGAATAGAGCATGACCCATGCTTGCGTCCTGTTTGGTCTCTGCATGCTAATAGTCACAGATACACGGAATATCTCTTCAAGACAGACTCTTTCTGGAAAGTCAACCCTGATCTGTTTTACTGTTGATTGTGTGCTAGTTGGCAGCTTGCTGGACACATTCGAAAGAACCTCTAAGAGATTTCTCTGCCTCTCAGACTGGAGACCTCTTGATCTCTCGATGAAGTTCACCGTCACCTCGATTGCTTCAGAGTCATAGGTTCCGGTCTGAGCAACGGTCCAGACTTCGTGAGCCATTTTGTTGATGACATGGAATTCTTTGTGTAGCCACTCGTCGCCATATTGCCCCTCAGCAGGAGTTGATTGATAGTATTCCAGCCCAGAATCAATAAATGATCTAGTCATTTCAGTTCCATAGAGGATCAGGTGGTTTGCTTTCATGGCATTTGCATAGGGCACAAACTGCTCAAGTGAAACAGTTATCAGAATGATTCCGTTTGGACTTGACCAGGCCCCAGGGTCGGCAACCGTTGCCTCCTTGGCTGCTACAATTCCTCCAACCGAATAACCAGCAAGATAAATGCACCGATATCCCGTCTCTATTGCCCAAGCCTTTGCATCATGAATCAGCATACTGGAATAGAACTCAGCCAATATCGTTCTGTTTAGTGCCGTCTGACGTATCGTGCTTGATCCCGCTTCAAGAGTTAGAACCGAATAGTACCTTGCAAGGTCTTGGACGAACCTCATCGTGTTGTACGATTCCAGCCAGTAGGGGTTAAGCATCAGTTGTGAACCTTCGGTTCCTCCTCCCAACCAGATTATGCAAGTGTCGCTATCCGCGTTTTGCCAATGCCTCCAAGAGGTCTCACGCAGCTTTATGATTGCGGAGCTATCGATTGCCTTTGCGGGCAAGACAGAGGAACAGACTAGGAGCACGATAAAAACAGCCAATATGGCTTTTCGTTTCTCTAATGCCCGAAGACTGAGTTTCAAGTCCATGCCAACATGCTTCCTTCGCACCAGCCGAACAAGTAAGAGGATGGATACTAGTATCATTGAAATCGACAGAAAGTGCAGTTGTACGAAAAGAGGAAGCCCTAGCTTTCGTTGCCACAGTGCGTGAACTTGCTTCGGGCCAGCCATGAAAATTGACCCCGCTGAGATGTGTTCTGCCGAGTCCCCAGTCCACTTGTCAAAGGAGTACGTTGTCTCCACAATCCCAAGATTTCTGATTCTCACTTCTGGCAAGACTGCGAACCAAGCAGTGGCGTTCTCATCATACCATCCACTGCCTAGCGGTTCCCCGTGCTCAGAATCAACCGACAAGAAATACTGAGTTCGGTAGATTGCTGTCAACTTAGCATCGGAGAATAAGTTTATCGTTCGCGGGTTGGATCGGACGCCATCACTCCACCGGTCAAAAACAAGCCGGATCTGTTCATTGACAAGTTTGGTTTGCTGCGCGAATACTGTGTGTCGTCCACGATTCAAGAAAAACCCGGGTTCTTGCCCAGTGGAGGGATCGATTCGTAAACCATCCACTTCAAAAGGATGCCTTGACGAAACATTCAGCCAAAACTGATCTTGACGCACAACTTCTATTGTGAATGGTTTTGAGCCTAGATCCGGATCTGTGAACCAAGAACCCTCCCACCAGGCACGAGTGGAGGCCATGAGCCGCCAAACTCGACTCGATTCAGGTGCGGTCAGATTGAAAACGAGGGTGACATTGCCAGGGCCGAAGAAGCCACTGATCAAGGTAAGGCTTTCAACGACCCGAAAGCCTTCTTCCTCAAAGATACCTACGTCAACTAGAACTTTGCTGGCGTACTCGAACGTTACACCGATAGAGAAATCTTGTTTGCATGCGACTCGTCCGGGGTAATTCACGTCCGCGACACGAGCGACCAAGAAGGATCCTCCATGAGCGGGAACAGTCCAGAGTACTTGGATTAGGAGGATAACGGCTGTGAGGATCAGAATCCTTTTCTTCATATGCCTCATGAAAGCGATTTCACACCTGGACTACAATAGGGCTGAGATAAGTGTAGGCATTAGTGGCGCTCCATCAAGGATTCTCTGCTCAGAATCTAATGTATCTTCGCAGACGAGGCCAACCTGTTTTGGCATATTGCAATCGTGAACGATCCTGTTTCACCCACCGAAGCATGTGAAAGAAGCTTCGAGCGCGTCTCGTATCTCTGTCTGAGATAGATTCGTATCCGAGCTTCCTGAGCTCATTCAAGTAGGCCTTCTCCGTCTCGTCCTGCGCTTTGCCTACAATCTTGACGACTTTCACTCGTGACTCGGCATGCTTGTCCTTTAGCTGCTTCACGGCTTCATCGAAGATGAAGCTAGAGCAGATCTCAATAGTTTCTGTCTCTTCCAACCTGAATCTTTCAACAAGTCGGAGCACAACATCTGCTGTCTCACGCAGATACCCCTTTCGCTTGAAAGCCCCCTTTTGAAAATATTGAACGTCCACCATTTCAAAGTCGAAGCGATCAGTTTCTGGTCTGTAGATGCCTATCACTACACCTGAAAGAAGATCTCCGACACCAGCGTCGTCTATCAGTAGTGTCAATTTTCATTCCAGATTTATTCGGTAGCCTATCCGTCTTTTCGCCAGTTAAGTCATTCGAGTCTACTTCAGGCATTCAGTCTGGCGATATTCCGGTAAGACTTGCGGTCTTTCTGGCAGCCGCAATTATTGTGTTGCCCCAATGGAGCTAGAAAATTGTCTCAGCAAAGCGGAAACTGATTAAGGCAGATACTTTGGTCTTTGATTCCTCTTGCTCAGCGTCGCGAGCGTGCTCGTTCTCTGATAAGTGAGGAGTCTGTCTCTTCGATCTCCTCTTCCAGTGAAGCTCCTTGTTCTCTAGGAGCCAGAGCCATGTAGGCGAAGGCGGCAAGGCCAAGCAATGCCATCCCAATCAGCCAGTTCCTCATCCACTTTCCCATGATGATTAGCCTCCAATCACGCAGTATGATGCAGGCTGAGGCAAGATATATCTTTGATTTCGAAGTTCGAGCTATCTTTTCATTGGTTGAAAGAAATGAACAGGCCTCCTTCTTGATCATGTCTGCAAGCTTCATATCGTGTTCAGCTCATGTTGCTCTGAGTTTTAGGCGGTTACGTGGATGGATGATGTTCTGACTAAACTCGTTGACGAGGCTGGGAAGCTGGGGGCTTCCTATTCTGAAGCAAGGTTCCAAGAAGCAGTCACAACGGTGGTTACTGTTGAGAACGGGTCGCTGAAAACCTATGAGTCAGATAGAATGCGAGGTGTTGGAGTCCGTGTTCTTCTCAACGGGGCTTGGGGATTCTCATCATCTAGCAACGTGGAGCTTTCTCAACTTAGGAAAAACGTCAGACAAGCCATCAAGATTGCCAAATCATCGCGAAAAAGGAGCCTGAACGTCAATGTTGGTACAACAAAGACAATTCAGGATAAAGCCTCAGTACAATTGAAAGTCGACCCAGTCGAAGCTAGTCCAGAAGAAAGAATCAAGATTAGCATCGAAGCGAACAAGGCTGCGATGATCAGTGACAGAATCAAGAATGCCACAACACACCTGGGTACATCTATGGATCGAAGGCTTTTCGTGAATAGCGAGAAAAGTCGAATTGAAGTACGCTCATCAATGGTGGGGCTATCGCAGCTGTCAGTTGCCGTCTCGGACGGAAAGATGGAACGAGTCATGGACAATGAGTCACGGTGCGCAGGTTTCGAATTCATACAAGACAAAGATTGGACAGGATTTTGCAGAGAAATATCGGAACTTGCTGTCAAAGCGGTGGAAGCCCCAACACCGAATGCTGGAAGCTTTGAAGTTGTAGCTGACCCGGATCTCATTGGGTTGATTCTCCATGAGGCTTTTGGACATGCTTCAGAAGGGGACCTTGTAACGACCAGGGAATCAGTTCTACTGGGAAAGCTGGGAAGCAAAGTTTCAGGCCCGGACGTTACGATCTACGATCAAGGCGTAATCGAAGGGGGATGCTTCGTCCCATATGATGACGAAGGTGTTTCGAAGGGACAGACAACGGTCGTCGACGGAGGGATATTGAAGGGATATCTGCAGTCTAGGCAGACCGCGATGCAGATGGGTATGCAGCCAACGGGTAATGCCAGAGCAATGGATTTCGAGAACAGTCCCATTGTGAGGCAGACTAACTACTACATGAAGCCCCAAGACTTCTCGCTTGAAGAATTGGCTGAAGGTATCAAGAACGGGTATTACATAAGGGGGCGAGGCGCCGGTGGAGGACAGGTAGATGTTGGAGGAGGAACGTTCACTTTCGCGGTAGGCCCATCCTTTCGGATAGAAAACGGGAAGATTCAGGGGATGGTCAGAGGAACGACAGTGAGTGGAATGGTTCTTGAGGCTTTGCAAACCATAGACGCAGTTGGCAGGGATCTCAAGATCTCTACAAGCGTCTTCGGAGGATGTGGCAAGGGAGCGCAGACCGTCAGGGTTGGTGACGGAGGGCCTCACGTGCGAATAAGAAAGATCACCCTAGGAGGAAGAGCGTAGATGATTCAACTCCTGTCATCGGCCCGGAGAGCCATCAAGCATGCGGAGAGACTGGGTGCAACTGAAGCTGAAGCATTTGTGTCACAAGCAGTTCGAAGCAGGCTGACATTTCATGAAAAGATAGAGTCCGCTAAAACCTCACAGATCACAGGCATCGGCGTCAGGGCTATTGTTGGCAAGAAGATCGGGTTCTCATCATCCTCATCCATAGAAGCGCAAGACCTGCAGAATGTTGTCAAGATGGCTGTGGCGATAGCTAAGGCTTCACATCCAGATCCAGACTGGCATTCTCTTCCGAAGAAAGAGGGTAAAGCTAGAGTCGAAGGAACGTTTGACAAAAGAACGGCGGAGATTCGGACAGAGACTCTGGTGCAGAAAAGTGCAGAAATCATTGATTCCATTCATGAGCGAGACAGCCGACTAGCTCCGGCCAGAGGATCCATGACAACTGGAAAGCTGATGTGTGCAATGGCTAACAGCAATGGATCTGAGTTCACGAAGAAGGGCACGTACGCCCTATTCTCAATAAGAGTGCAGGCAGAAGACGGCGGAAGAAAAGGGAACGGAGATGAAGGGTGTGAAGCTCGCAGCTGGCGAGCGATTAACTTTGATGATCTTGTTGAGGAAGCGTCGCAGAGAGCTGTAAAATCACTTGATGCGTCACCTATTCCCAGTACCAAGGCTTCGGTGATCTTCGCAAACGATGTTTTCGCTCGAATACTCGACGTCATGTTTACGAATACAATCAATGCCGAGGCTGTTCAGAAAGGACGCTCTCCATGGGCGGGCAAAATTGGACAGCAGATAGCGCTGGATACCATTAGCGCCGCGGATGATGGAATGATGAAAGGAGGAATGATGACTTGGAGCTTCGATGATGAAGGAATACCTCAACAGCGAACCTCAGTCATCGAAAAAGGCGTACTAAGATCCTATCTTTATGACACATATACGGCGGCCAAGAGTCAAGCCTCATCGACAGGAAACGCAAGACGATCAAGACTCTCGTTTGGAATGGGAAGACCTTACACGAGAACGCCGACTCCATCTCCAACCAATTTTGTTTTGAAGACTGGAGACGCAAAGCGAGACGAACTCATAGAGGAAACGCGCGACGGGCTCCTTGTTCTCACCACAATCGGTGAATGGTTATCGAACCCGATGAGCGGCGCGCTGAACGCAACCGTTACGAACGGCCTACTTGTAAAGAATGGTGAACTCTCAGACCCTGTCAAAGGCGTGATTGTGTCCGGGAACTTCTTCGACATGATTCGAAGCACAATTGACCTTGTAGCGAATGACATACGAAACGATGGAAACTTCTATTCGCCTTCGGTTCGCGTACGAGAAATGTCCATAGCGGGAAGATCACTGTCTTAGGTAGTTCCACAGCACAGAGGTTCAAGATAGCTTTGGAATCTGTCAAGAAACTTAAGGTGACAACGCTAGCGGATAACCTGACCTTTCACCCAAGCCTTTTGGGCCAATGGGGACTGTCCATTCTGCTCCAGATTGAAAGCATTGATGGCAGAGAGCATACGATTCTGATAGATACAGGAGCAGAGAAGGAAGCCCTGCTCTTCAACATCGATCGACTGAAAGTAAGCCTAAGGAGACTTGAAGCAATCGTCCTGAGCCACGGGCACGCAGATCACACGGCTGCGACGGTAGAGCTTGCAAGAAGATCTCGACGAAAGGTGCAGGTGATTGCCCATCCGTATGTCTTCAAGAGACGGTATGTTGTCACGAGGAAAGGAAAGAAAGTATTCGGACGAGTGCCGAAAGGGGAAAGAGAGAAGGATATCGAGAGAGCAGGTGCGCAACTCATATTCACGAAAGAACCCTATCAGATCATCCCAGGCGTAATCACTACGGGTGAGATACCGAGAGAGACCAGTTTCGAAAGGATCCCGGGGAGACGATTCATATGTGTTGGCCGTCAGCCACAGCGTGACCATATACTTGATGATCAGGCGGTAATTGTCAATGTTCGTGGCCAGGGTGCTTGGGTTTTCTCCGGTTGCGCTCACTCAGGAACAATAAACACTCTGAGAAGAGTGAGAAGCATTGCTCCATCTCTGTCGATATACGCAATTGTCGGGGGAATGCACCTCGTCTCAAGAAACGAAAGTGGGATCAAACCTGTTGTGAATGCTTTGAGATCCTATGCGCCGAAATTGGTCTCCCCGTGTCATTGCACGGGATTTCGAGCGACCGGTATGATATGGCAAGCATTTCAGAGACAGTTCGTGCTTAACTTCTCCGGCAGAACCATAATGAGCTGGAAAATGACTCGTGAGAACCTAGTCTGAAGGACGTTCTCGGAATCTAGATCTGCTTAGATCCCTTTGTGTTGTGAGTTGCTCGAGGCTTTCTTGATTTGTGGGAATCATAGGTTAGGCGGATCTGGTAGACCAGTGTGGTCATCATTATCACAAAACCTAGCCTTACTTGATTTGGCAGAAGAGCCATGACTCCTAATGCCTCCAAGAATGATATCGAGTGGACACAAGAACACATCTCGGACGAAAGAGTCGTGCTACACACTGAGAAGAAGTCGTTGAAACTCTTCACAGACATCGTATACGATTTACGGCCACTCCGAAGAACTTGCAGAACGACATACAACCCTGTGAGAGTCAGCGATATGGCTAGGGAGTAGTGTCCAAAATCCTGCAGCACCGTCGGCGGGAGAAAACCCCTTTTGAAAAGGGCCGCCAGAAGAAACATGATCCCACCGATGAAAATTGCCTCTAAGGACACGATACTGCGGGAAAGGATCATCGACACAGCGAGAAGAAGAGCCACAGTGATTCCCGCGGCTATCGACAAGTAGACTTGGGTTTGATAGGGAAGAAGGATAGAGAGTACAACGAACGCGACGATGGCAGTACCGTAGAAAGCAAGGTTACGAAGGTTCGCAGCTTCGCGGAGATTCGTTTTCGCCTCCTTCCAGAACGATGAAGACTGTTCCGCGGTCAACGAACAACCCTCTTTCCCGGTAATCGCTGGCTAGCAGATAAGCGTGGCTGATCCCCATATCGTGGATCACGCCAAATGCCTTTGGACGCGTTCCGCGGCAGGATTTTGACAACACTTAGACTATTCTGCAAGGAAGTCTGATAACGCTTATCTCTCAACTGGGATTGTCTTGATCTTCAAGCGGGTAGTCAGTATGATCGTTGCGATCGCTTCAAGAAACGGTGACAAAGCAGTCAGAGAAGCTTTGCGAATTCTGAAAGGCGGGGGCGACCTGTTGGACGCGGTAGAGAGAGGGGTCAGACTGGTTGAGGATGATCCTGCTGACACGACGGTGGGATACGGGGGTTTGCCGAATCTTCTTGGAGAGGTTGAGCTGGATGCCTCGATAATGGACGGAGCAACTTTACGAACGGGGGCAGTCGCAGGCATCAAGCATTTCAAGAATCCGATAAGTATCGCCCGCAGAGTTATGGAGCAGACACCGCACGTATTGCTGATCGGTGAAGGAGCCGATAGATTCGCTAAGCTACAGGGATTTGAGGAAACGAACTTGCTGACACCAGAAGCGAAGAAGCGGTATGAGGATATGGTGACTGGAAAAGCCCAGCTTTACTCAGAGGCGTATCGTAAGATACACGGCGAACTCCTGGAATGGTACAAGAAGTACATTGAGTCGAAGAGTGATTCTCACGGGACAGTCAACCTGATCGTAAGGGACTCTGAAGGAAATCTTGCTGTCGGAGTATCAACCAGCGGCACTGCATTGAAGATGCCGGGGCGAACAGGCGATTCTCCAATCATAGGTGCCGGGAACTACGCTGACAAGACAGCCGGAGCAGCTGCATGTACAGGTCGAGGAGAACTGTCCATTCGGATCTGTCTCGCAAAGCATGTGGTTGACCTGATGCGACAAAGAGTACCCGTCCAAGAAGCCTGCATCGATGGAATAAGGAAGATCCTTAAGCTGAATGATCCCTTGGGCGGTGGAATGAACGTACTCGCCATGAGTAGAACTGGAGAAACGGCGGGAGCGTCCACCGCTGCCGAGGTCTTCTACCTGTATCAAGACGAAAAACTGTCAGAACCCGTCAGGAAAACCTCACTGCAAGTCAGAGTCTAGCATTTTCCCTTGAATTACCTAGATAGCTGGCGGACTTTTCTAAGGTTATGTTCGTCACTGCGACGCTCGTCGATTGGGGTCTCAAGTATGAGCGGTAGCTCCCTGATTGTCTCATTGTGAAGAAATGTTCTGAATCCCTTGTTTCCAATGTGCCCCAAGCCTATGTGTTCATGTCGATCCAGGTGACTGCCCAGCTTGCCCTTCGAATCGTTGAGGTGAATGAGCTTTAACCTGTTCAATCCGATCACAGCATCTAGTTGTTTGAGAGTTGTGTCAAGCTGTTCTGGTGTTCGTGAATCGTATCCGGCCGCGAAGCCATGACATGTATCGTAGCAGATACCTATACGGCTCTGTTGATCTATTCCGTCGATAATTCGCCTTACGTCTTCGAATGTCCCGCCCATGCTATTCTTTGTTGCAGCGGTGTTCTCTAGAAGCAGCCGCACATTGTTCTGGACGATTGAGAGAGCACGGTTACATGCTTCAATGATCTGTGTGTATCCGACCTCCTTGCCAGCGCCCATGTGACTTCCTAAGTGGGTCACTACGAAACGTACACCTAGCTTCCCTGCGCGATCCAGCTCAGCAATCAAAGCATTGACAGATTTCAGATGGGCACTCTTGTTCGGCGAGGCTAGATTCGGGAGATAGGGCATATGACTGACGGCTGGATCGATTTTGGAAGCCACAAGCTTGGTGAAGAACTCCTCGGCTTTCTTGTCCGCCAGTGGTTTGAACTTCCAGCCTCTTGGGTTCCGTGTGAATATCTGAAAAGTGTCGCATCTCTTCTCGACCGCTCTATCAACTGCTTTGTCAATCGACCCCGCTATGGAGAGATGCGCCCCGATCTTCGTGTGGAACCAACCCCTGCAAGAGAGAAGAGATGAATGTACTCAAAGGATTATCGCAGTGATCCCGGTAGAATATGCCTCATCCATTCTTTGTGTCTGCTGCACCAGCATGAGGAAAGATTCATTATCTCATGCGTTGGGAAAGGGCAAATACGTAAGTCTTGACCAGCTCCGGAAGTGACTGTACGTGAAGTCCTTCAAGTTGAAGATCCTACGGCTTGCTCTGATTGTAATCTGCGCGGGGCTGGTTGCAGGCTCAACCATGATGATCGAGTTTCCGATTCCAACTGCGGGTGGTTGCTTCAACTTGGGAGATGCTATGATCTTTGTTGTGGCACTATTGTTTAGTCCAGTTGTTGGGGGACTGGTTGGGGGAGTCGGGTCAGCAATGGCTGACATGATCAGCAATCCCCTTTTCGCACCCTACACACTGGTGATAAAAGGGATAGAGGGGTGGATTGTCGGCAAAATCGCAAGAGCACGTGGATCAGACTGGATCGCATGCGTTCTTGGGGGAACAGAGATGGTCCTTGGCTATTTTGTAGTTGAAGGGTTATCGTTCGGTGTTGGAGCTGCCCTCGAGGGGCTGCCTTTCAATGCCTTTCAAGTAGTTGCGGGGCTTGCGATAAGTCCACTGGCAGCATTGTTGCTCAGAAGAAGAATGCCTTCGATTCTATCCCAAGTCTAAAGGATTCGAATCTATTTCCGAAGATAGCGCATTACTTCCTCGTCTGTGAGATCGTGCCACTCCTCATATGCATCAGCTACAGCGAACACAGGTCCAGCTCTAATGTTCAGGCAGATGAGGAGGTCCACTTTGGAGGAGATTAATCGAACGGACCCTTTGGACCCCGTAGGAACCGCTACAATGATCCTTTCAGGATTCTGCCTTCTCACTGAATCAACAGCAGCCATCATCGTATAACCCGATGCCAGTCCATCATCAGCCAAGATGACTGTTTGATCGCGCATCTCCGGAAGCTTCTCCCTTGAGAATTTCCGAATCCTTTCTGAGACGATCCGCCTCGTGCGGGAAATACAGTTCTCTATCTGACTCGACGTGAGGCCAAGCTCTCTCACAAGCATGTCGTTTAAGACGATGAATCCATCCCATGTGACAGCGCCAAATCCTACCTCCGTATTCCAGGGGATCTGAATCTTTCTTACAACGGCAACATGCAGAGGAATGCCAAGACGCTTAGACACCTCATATCCGACAGGTACCCCTCCGGCAGGTAGAGCCAGAAGAATAGCGCTCTCTTTCGCATATCTTTCAAGTTCGGTTGCGAGAAGAATACCTGCCTGTAGTCTGTCTTTGAAAACATAGTGCCTATTCCTCAGTGTGGGAGAGTCTACTACCTTCTGCATCAACCGATGATCTCTCTAGGAATTAACCAGTTGGCCTCGTGGCCAAAGTCTTCTCAATGCTACTGAGACGTTTCTCTATGGTGTCGAGTCTTGCGAGAATTTCCTTCAGTACTCGTTGGGTTTCGTCGGGGGGCGGGTAGATGAATCTTTGAGGTTCGATTGGGAAAGGTAGGGGTGTTGGCTCGAGAGGCTTTCGGAAAGGCAGCTTCTCCTCAAATGGTTTCTTCAACTTCTCCGACCGGCTCTTCAACCCTAACTCTATGATCTGCTGGTTCTTGTTGATTATGTTTTCTCCGGCACAGATAGGCAAATAGCCGCCCGAATTCAGTATGGCTGACGAAACCTGCAAAGGAGAAGACTATGGCTTTCGGTTATTTGGGCAAGATCTTGCGTGTGAATCTCTCAGATGACAAGATCCAAGTTGAAACTCCGGAAGAGAATTTCTATCGTAGATACTTTGGAGGAAGAGCGCTGATCGCGTACTATCTCCTCAAAGAAATGGAAGCTAGAGTGGACCCTGTAGGTCCTGAGAACAAGCTGATCTTCGCCACGGGTGTCTTGACAGGGGCTCCGTTCTCAGGAAGCGGACGCAACAGTGTTGGCGCCAAATCCCCGCTCACTGGAGCTTATGGTGACGCCGAGGTTGGTGGTTTCTGGGGAGCTGAGCTCAAACATGCTGGCTTCGACGCTGTAGTTGTTGAGGGGAAGGCAAAGAGCCCAGTTTACCTGTGGATACATGATGGTCAAGCTGAGATTAAGGATGCGAAACATCTTTGGGGTAAGGAGATCGGCGAATCACAGGAGTTGATTCGTCGAGAACTTCAGGATCAGACTGTTCGAACAGCGCAGATCGGCCCAGCTGGCGAACACCTTGTTCGATATGCTTGTGTCGTCAATGATCTGAAGCATACAGCGGGAAGGACTGGAATGGGCGCGGTGATGGGTTCTAAGAATCTGAAGGCTATCGCGGCCAAGGGAAAGGAGAGAGTGAAGGTTGCTGATCCGGAGAAGATTCGGGGAATGGTGGCATGGTTCAATGAGAACATGCCTAAGCTCAGCCCCAACCTCCATAACTATGGAACCGGCGCCGTTATGGATGCGTCCGCTGCCTCTGGAAACTTGCCATATCACAACTTTCGCGACGGAGAATTTCCCAACCCGGATGCGATTGATGCAAAGACTCTCAAGAACACCGTAGGCGTTGGAATGGAGACTTGTTTTGCTTGCACAATGAGGTGCAAGAAGGTGGTCAAGATTGAGGGAAAGCTGCGGGTCGACCCAGCTTTTGGTGGGCCGGAATATGAAACGTTGGCCTCGTTGGGCTCAGATTGCGGAATTGACGATTTGCCAGCGATATGCAAAGGCCATGAGCTCTGTCAACGCTACGGATTGGACACAATCTCCGTTGGCGGAACGATCGCATTTGCCATGGAATGCTTCGAAAATGGAATTCTCACAAAGAAAGACACGGGTGGAATGGAGCTCAAGTTTGGAAATGCGGATGCGATGCTGAAAACGATAGAACTGATAACGAAACGAGAGGGGATAGGAGACCTGCTCGCTGAAGGAGTGAAGAAAGCGGCTGAGAAGCTTGGGCCGAAGGCCGAGAGGTTTGCCATTCATGTGAAGGGCCTTGAGGTTCCTATGCATGAACCGCGGCTGAAACGAGCTTTAGGGCTAGGCTATGCAACATCTCCAACCGGGGCAGATCATGTGCACAACATACATGACACGATGTTCGATGAAAAAATGTTGAAAGACATGAAGAGCCTCGGCGTATTTGAGCTGGTGCCAATCGAGGATTTTGGTCCAGCCAAGGTGCGAGTGTTCAGGTATTTCTCAACTTGGAGACACCTTGTCAACTGCTTGGTTCTGTGCATCTTTCCGCCTTGGGATTATGAGCAGAAGGTGGATTTGGTGAAAGCAGTTACAGGTTGGAATACCACGGCATTTGAGTTGTGGAAGGTTGGTGACCGCGCATTGAACATGACGAGAGCCTTCAACTTCCGAGAGGGATTCACCGCCAAAGATGACTGGCTGCCGGACAGGTTCTTCCACCCACACAATGTCGGCGCTCTCTCGAAGACCGCGGTGAACCCTGAACAACTCCGCAACGCTAGACGGATCTACTATAGGATGAATGGGTGGAACGAGGAAACAGGCGCACCTACACGAGAGAAACTGGAAGAACTTGACATTGGTTGGGTGGCCGACAAAGCTGGAATAATGTAAGATCGAAGCTCAGTCTGAATGAAGAGAAATGAAGTAACGATCATGAACCTTGCCACAGCCGCCGTCTTGTTCTTGGCAGGGGGACTCATTGCTTGGGCCCTCTGGATGATCTGGGAAATCCATCGAGGCAGGCAAAAAGGATGCGTCAGCTGCAACTTATCCGAAAGCCGTCTTGCTCATCCTCCAAATAGTCTGGTATGCAAGACATGCGGAGGCTTCCAAGTTGACCCGGCTCGAGGGATGAAGACAAATGACGCCTGAGTTCAGTAATCACGGCCGCTGGATTGTAGGTGTCTTCGAATGGTGAAAGTGGGGCAGTCGGTTCTCGAACTCGTGCAGGCAGACATCACGGATGCTGATTGCGAAGCGATTGTGAATGCTGCGAATGCAGATCTGATAATGGGAGGAGGCGTCGCCGGGGCCATTCGCAGGAAAGGGGGAGCGATCATTCAAGAGCAATGCAACAAGATAGGGCGAATAAGAGTGGGTGAAGCGGTAATGACGACTGGGGGAAACCTCAAGGCGAAACATGTCATTCACGCCGTTGGCCCAAGATGGGGTGAAGGGGACGAAAATAGGAAGCTTGCCTCGGCAACTTTGAACAGCCTAAGATTGGCTGACAAATATGAGTTGAAATCTGTTGCATTTCCCGCCATAAGCAGTGGAATATTTGGATTCCCAGTCGATAGTTGTGCAAGAATCATGCTGTCAGAAGCGATTTCCTACTTGAAGAATAAAACAGGAATAGAGCAAGTTGCCTTCTATCTCTTTGACCATCCTACTTTCAACATATTTCAGAAGAAGCTCAACGAACTGATGCAGACGTAGCCTCAGAAAAGAATAAGGCTGCAAACCTATAATACCGTCATGACAAAGTCCCAATCTGTTCTCGGAGGAATGCCTGTGAACGTCGTAAAAGTACCAGGCGAGAAGAAAGATCACAAAGTGTTTGTCTATGCGTTAAGCACGTGTGCCTGGTGCAAGCGCACAAAACAGTTCCTGAAAGACAGCAAAGTCTACCATGAGTATCTGGATGTTGACCAAGCGAATCCTGAAGATAGAAAGAAGATTGAGAACGATCTGAGAAAATGGAATTGTCATGCTTATCCAGCGGTATTGATTGACGACAAGCGATTGATCACGGGGTTCAGGGTGGATGAGCTAAAGGAGGCGCTTGGACTTCGATAACTCCAGAGTCTGTGCGACAAAGGGCTGAATCTGACGCTAGAGGCCGCGGATATTATCTGAATCCAGACGAAAGTTTTCTGAAGGATCTGTTTCAAGGGCTCAAGAAGAACGAGGAGAGATATGGCTATCCTTCCTGTCCGTGTCGATTGGCCTCTGGAAGCTTCGATTTTGACAAGGACATAATCTGCCCTTGCGACTATCGAGATCCGGATGTAGAGGAGTTCGGAACGTGCTACTGCGGCCTGTATTTGAGAAAGGATGCGTTCGAAGGAAAAACGCCTGTCGTATCGATTCCGGAGAGAAGACCGGAGACGAAACAGACAAGAGCTTACGGAGCATCAGTGGAACCTTCATCGCCTGAGCCTATTGCGACCCCCAAGGCGACGGAGGAGCCCTCAATGACTGGATTGAAGCTGTGGTACTGTAAGCAATGTGGGTACGTTGTCTTTCGAGAAGAGCCCCCGTACGTCTGTCCCATATGCAAGGCGAAAAAGGAGTTCTTTGCAGAGATTAGGATAGGGGCATACACACCTAGCTAATTCAGCAAGCGACCATCGCTTTCATATGCGTGTGCGTAATAGAAGGCATGGAGGCGAGTGATTATCATATTCACTCACACGAGTATTAGAGTAAGCAACATGGAGAAATCGATCGACTTCTACACCAGGCTTCTGGGACTGAAGCTCCTGAATCGCCGGGAGATACCTCAGAACAATGCTGAGATCGCGTTCCTTCAAGACCCGGACGGAAAAGGCGCCAAATTGGAGCTGACATATTTCCGGAACCAGAAGAAGTTCATTCAAGCAGAATACGAGGATCGCCTCTTCGACCATCTGGCATTTGACATCAAGAACATGGATGAGACAATCTCACTAATGCGGCGGGAGAAGGTAACTATTACAGATGAACCTTTTCGACTGAGTGCGACTGGTAACCTCATAGCGTTCGTTGAAGACCCCGACGGGACACTCATCGAACTGATAGAAAGAAAGTAGATATGTTCACCAGGTCGGCGGGACGATTCACGGATTGGCCCAACCTCATAGGCCAATAGGGAGAGAACTAGCGCGCGGATCTGATTCTGGTCGGATCAAGAAAGACAGAGTTTCTAACTAGCTTTGATAGGGAACTCTTTCAGCTGTAGAACGTGCAAACGGCCCCACAGACGTGGTACACCCCCCAGAAACTCTCTCAACTTCGGAACGAACGCGTTGTAGAAACGGTATCATACACGCCCCCTATGCTTTTTGGGCCTCATCCAGATTCCATGATCTTCTGTGTAGCAGGTGTCACCCAGCCCCCCCTAGGTTTTTTTCAGATTCTCTCAGATATCGCCGTCCACACTTCCTCTACGATCCTATCAATGCGTTCAATCGCTATGACGAACGTTCAGGCACTGTGACCAGAATCGGTAGTTTTGCCAATTCAACTGCTATGATGAATAGGAAGACGAGGTCAGGACTTGCGGCATCCCAGATTATGCCACCGATTATGGGTGCGAACAGGCCGACCAAGCCTATGAATAGACCTAGAACACCTAGCCATCGTCCCAGAAGCCGTGTTGGCACCAACTCCATAGTCATGGCTTGTTTCGTTACCAACGCCAATTGAAGGGTACCCTGCAGTGCAGATGAAACGATCAGTTCGATTGGGCTACGAGCGAGAATGAACAGGATTAGAGACAAACAGTAGCTTGGTGTGATTATATACAGTAGTTTCTTGCGACCTAATTTGTCGGCCAGCCTACCTGCCGGGATTGCAAGGAGCAGCGGAAACACTGTCAAAGCCGTACCCATTGCTCCGAAAACGAGAACGTCAACTGATTTGATCCTAGCTGCATACAATGGCCAGAAGATCAGGCTGGTCATTCTAGATATTTCTGCAAGCGCAGAAACCAAGATCCAACGTTTGACAGCTCGCCCCTCGCGTAGGACTTCTCTGACCCCTTCTGCGAACTTTGGTATAACTTCGTCTGCAGTTCGCCCTATTGGATCGCTGAACACCTTCGCGATGTAGATTAGGAGTAGGCAGTTTCCCGCTAGGAAGAGATAGTAGATGGATCTGATACCAGTTGCATTCAGTCCTCCAGACATTCCAATAACGAACGCGGCTATCATTGGTCCTGCAAGGGATGGCAGGGCTGTTACAGAGTCGCAGAGTTGCATGCCGACTGCTCTATCTTCGTTCTTGAGGGAGCTTCCGCAGACCGTGCCGCACGCCGTGTTGTTGAGTCTCAATGCTAGAGAGGCGAGAAGGAGTGCGGGTATGGTCATGAGCCAGTTGTTTGACGTGATGAAGAAGATAGAGGCGATCGTCATTGTCAGGGTTGCGATTGCGAAGAGTCGTTTTGGACCATACTTGTCGACGAGATAGCCAGTTGGAACGGAGATACCTACCGCCGCAGCGCTCCCGACGCCGCTGACGACGCCGAGTTGAATTGAGCTAGCGCCTAACGCGGTTATGTAGAGGGGTTGGTATTGCTGGGTGAGTTTGTAGAGGAAATTGCTTGCCGCTGCGCGAGGAATATTCACCTTGAAGCTTCTCTTCTGCCTGGCGAGAAAACCAATTCCACTACTCAGTGCCGCTCTGATCCCGTTCATCGGATTGCCATCCCGGGCAAGAGAAACCTACTTGTGAAAGAACCAGCTGTCTTCGAGATCCACAACGTCTGACTTTAGGCCAGCGTTCTCAATCGACTTCGCTCCAGCCTTTGTCGTTATTATGGTTCCGCTGTGGCCGATGACTACGCCGTCGATCATGATGACTTGACCTTTCGCTATTCCCATGACCGCTTCTCCTCGTTCTAGGTCGAGAACGGTGATGTCGGCGTCTGCGCCTTCTCCCAGATGCCCCTTTGAGGTCATGCCGTACATCCTTGCAGGGTTGAGCGAGACTTTTCTCACAAATTCCTCGAAGGTTAGGGCACCATATCTGACAAGTGCAAGCCCTGATGCCACTGAAACGTTTCTTGGAATGCCTCCACCGTCAGTGCTTATGGCGTCGACAATGAACTTCCCCGTCTCGTCTTTACGTGTTGCGCATAGGAAGGTGCTCTGAGGGACGTTCACTGGGAAGCTGATGCCAATGTCTGTCTTTGCGTCTTTCCAGTATTGAACGCCTTCTCGCCCCGATACGAGAATGCATTCTCCTCCCGCCTCAACTTGAACCAGGCAGAAGCCATCCAGAATCGCTTTCTCAAGCCCGTCCTGGGTTTCGGGATATTTTCTGAGACGAAGACAGTTTCTGGTTACGCCGCTGTCTGGTATGCCGTTGACACATTTACCTCCAGTTCCATTGATGATGGCTAGATAGGATTCCGAAACGATGTTACGTTTTCCGCGAAGTGCGGCCAAGCCTTCAAGACTCTCTTCCACAGGATCCTTGATCAAGCCTCGAAGGTAACTGTTAACGTGGGCGACGTGAAGGCTATTCTTTCCAGCCAGTTCAACTGCTTCCTTCAATCCATTGAGGTTGCTTCCTGTAGCTGTTGTTCCTACGTGGAATGCTACGTATGCTCGTTGCTGGTTAGCAACTTCAATTATCTCTCGCGTCGTGTCAGGAGTGAACGGGTTGTGGCCTCCAGTCATTTTGACCCCGAGAGCCCCATCCTCAACCGCTCTCTTCACAATCCTCTCGATCTCTTTTCGGTCTACCTCTGTCCCGGGAGCGGTATCGTATGATCGAACATTCGCCAGAGTTGCAACGTTCATCCCTGAGCCACGTGCCTTAACATTCTCGCAGAGTATGTCCATTCGCTCGCTGAAGTCGACTCCGGTGACTACTCCGACCTTTGCCATCATTCTGTAGCCGGCTTTTTCTGCGTGCATATGTGAATCGATAACGCCGGGAATGGCCGTTTTTCCGTGGAGGTCGATTATCTTGTCGGCTGTTCGTCGATCGAGACCGCTTTTGACCGCCTTGACTTTTCCGTCAACGATTCCTATGTCGAAATGCTCGTCCAGCTTGTGGAGAGGGTCGACAACACGTCCTTCTACCAGTAGCAAATCGAAATGAGTCATCACTCATCAGCGCACAGATGGTAGTCACATGCTAATAAGACGTTTTCGAATAGGTGTTATTCAGTCATATAGGAACAGGGGAAAGCTATCTAAGCGTGCGTTTATCATCGATTGCACAGGGATCGCAAATCCCGGAGAGTCATACAATGAATTCGAAAGCTCTCCTCACCTCTGTTCTAGGTGGAGTGACAGTGACTTTGCTGACAGGGTTGATTTCAAACACGCCGTCCATGATGGTTGGTGCGGTTCATTATGGGTTTCCATTTGCTTGGCTTGTTCGTCTCGTGGTAGCTCCGCAATACTTTCCTTGGCAAGTCAATGCAGTGAACATAGTCTTCGACGTGACTGTCTGGTCCCTAATCATAGGCATAGTGTTGTCAGTCCTGAAAAAGAAATGAGGACCAAACGCCCGGCGCAAGACTACGTGCAAGAGCTCTAGCGCGCACCTTTCCCCTTTAGGGGTATCTTGTCGGTGGTTGTGGAACGGCCGTTCCACGGTATCCCTTATCTACTAGTTTTCTTCTCGTCAGAATCAGTGTTTGGAAATGCTGGTTCGAAGAGACGTTGCTGCGCTCTTGATCGTGGCTATGATAGTGGCGACGTATGCGGCATCCGTGACAGCTCAAGGAGATCAAATGAAAGCGAAGATGTTCCTCCAGATTGCTGAGAATGCGAAGGAGGCTGCTCTTGAATTCGTTGAGAGTGCAAAAGCTGGTGGAAAAGATGTTACTGCGGCAGTGTTCTTGATCGGAGTAGGTAGCAACCTCCTCAATCAAGCTAAGGTTGCCTATGAGAAAGGCGATTACGATTCAGTCGTGGCCCGAGCCAGAATGGCTCAAGAAATGTTTCGGGATGCATTTCAAGCTCTTAGCCCCGAGAAGCCTTCAGCAGAAGAAAATGAGGTTCGACTTCTCGAAGCAGTTGAAAGGGCAAGAAGAAGAATCCTGAGGATCAGAGAGGTACTCTCAAATTCGACAGAGATTGCTCAAGATCTGCGAGCACAGATCAATTCGAGGCTGAACCAGGCTGAAGGGGTACTGAACGAAGCAGAGTCATTTTTGAAGTCAAATGCTAAAGATGCATCTGAGGCGGCTCGAAAGCTGGCGCAGGCTGAGAAAGTGATAGCTGAAGTGTTCGTGTTGATGAAATATGCTTCTAAGGAGTCAAGCAAACATCACATGGAGGCTTTTCTGAGGGATCTCGAACGAGATATTTCCAGACTTAGGGATGAGCTTGAGAAGTTGGAAAAGAAGGGCGTCAAGGTTGACGATTTGAATCACCAGCTTGATCAGGCAGTGAATCTGGTCAAGAATGCTCAGGAGAAAGTCTCAAAAGATGATCTTGTGGGAGCGCTTGCCGACGGGGAATCTGCAGGAGAAATCGTGGAGAATGTGAAGGGAGAGATAGTGAACCGCCACAGGTCCTAGGCCAACTCAATCTCGTTCTGTGAACCAATCTTTCTTGTTCTTAGGAGCTCCATTTTCTCGAGTTTCTTTACGTGCCTCCAGGCACTTGTCTTCGGAATCGCCAGTAGATCCCTCAGTTCGGATTCAAACATCCTGCCCCCTCTGCTGCGAATCAGATCGAGAATCTGATTGTCGATCTGAGAGAGCGGTTCCGATAGGAAGCGTGCTCTACGTCGCAGATATGTCGTAAGAGCGAGAACAAGTACCACCACCAAGATACCTGTCGCACCAATAGTGATCACATATGGCGATGGTACCGGCAACGTCTGAGTGGTGGTTGAGGTTGATGTCTTCAGGGGGATGACGTAGCTTATCTCCCAGGTTCCTCGGATCAACGTTAAGACCGGTCTGCCCTCTTTTGCTTCTATCGATGTCGGTTTCTCGCTCAGGTAGACCACGGAGGATTCGTCTGGAAGAATGACTTTTCCTGGAACAGGCAAGCTCAATGTCAAAGTCCAGACCTGCCCATCCTTTCTCGTTATCGTTGAAGTATCATATTCAAAAACTACTCTCGAGGCTCCCAATGTGTAGATCACTATGTTTTGGGGTGTCAGATCGCAGCGCAGGATCCCGCCTTTTTCATCTGTGACTATGATGTTACCCGCTTCTCCAATCAGCGTCAACGATATTGATGGTGTTGTCGAGTTGACTGAGACGACATATCTCACGTGCGCTACTCCGTCTCTGTACACGGCAATCTCAAGCTGCGTGACGCGGAAGCTCACGTCTGCGACAGCGTGTTGCATAAGGAACGGCAGCGCGAGGAGAGCGATAATCAGGAAAGCATGACCCCTGTTCTTGCAGAAGCCAGTTTCCATGTTCCTCGGCATCCTCAAAGCGTCACCCTATGATTTTGAGCGCGGGTGTCTCCCAGTAGCATTGGTTCGTGGTCTTCCTTTCCATCGGCTCAGGCAAATCTTGCTATTATCCCTTTTGAAAGCTTGAGAATCGTTGTTGGAGATGCGAACCATGTGTTTCTCGGATATGAAACGACCGTTTCATAGGGTTCCTTATTTTTCTCGATCTCACCTGAGCTTCGAGGATGCATAGGTGCGAGAAAGATGCCGTACAAACTTAGCGTAATACAGCCCAGAATCCTAGTTCGCTTGCGCAACGGAGATGAGGACAAGTGCTCGATTTGTGGCAGGCAGTTCAAACCGTTTGATCGCCGGTTGATCAAGTGCAATAGGTACGGTAGATCAAATGGCAACGGACGGATGCCGCAACGTTGCGAGCAATGCGGCCAAAAAGCTGGCTTGGTTGAAGAATCGTTTGGCTCCAGTATCATACGCAGACTAATTGCAGTGCCTTTTTGACTGGCTGGTGTGTCTTAGCCTGAAGCCCCAATATCCGCTAAGAGCCTTGTCTTTGCAGATATCGTGCTGGAATGAGCTTCGAGAGATAGACATCTCCGGCTAAGAAGAACTGGATTCCATCCTTGTGTGCAGCACGGGCAGAGATCCTGTATATTACAGGGTTGGTGTCCCAACGTTTTCCTACTTTGACCGCGTCGTCGATATTTCTGGATAGATGAACGAATTTTCTTTTCATCGGCAGTAATCCTAGACGATCTATACTATCCTGGGATCTGCGGGTAGTTCCATGATACAAATACTCTGGGGGAACGACTGGTTTGTAGTGTGGAGCACTGGTCACCGTGTGACCATAGAGGGCCCTGATTCGTCCGTCACGAATCTCGAATCTTCTCTTTGGCGATGACGCGACTAGGTTCAGGAGATCTTCCTTCTTCACCCATCTCCACCTCTCGTCAGCCTTTGTCTCTGTGAGCAATTTCATTAGTGGCACATACCCATCCGCGTCCAGGACTAGCCCAAACTCTTCTGGAGCGTGTCTCAGAATATACGAAAGGAAGCGGCTCAGAGATTTGAATCTGTCACGAATCAGATATCTCCCCATGCTACTCAGTCATCAAACGATTCCCACTCTAGTCTGAAAGAATCCAGTATGAGCGCGCGCTTCATTCACGTTATTTCTTTTTCTTAGGTTTCCTTATTTGTCTGGGTTTGCCCGATTTATCCACCTCTTGTCTCTGACTGCTCTACCAGACACTTTTTGATAGCTGATTGTCGCACGCGCTATGAGCCTTTCCCGCACAAGGCGCTTTCGCGCTAGAAGATGCTTTTTCCCAGTGCCGAGAGGATTAGTTCGTTCGCGAGCTCCGCTGTCAGATTTCGAACATCCACGATCGGGTTTACCTCGACAAGATCCAGGCCAATTAGCTTCTTGCTGTCCGCCACCAGCTCCATCAGTAAATGAGCCTCACGATAGTTGATGCCTCCCTTTTTCGGTGCGCCGACTCCTGGCGCAATGGATGGGTCCAGCACGTCAATATCGAAGCTCAAATGCACCCCCGCGGTCGCATGCGTTGTGACATCGATTACTTCTTCCATCACTTTCGCTATTCCGTGGCGGTCAATGTCCTTCATAGTGAAGACGTGAATTCCTGAATCCTTGATCAGTTTCTTCTCCTGCTCGTCGAGGTCCCTTACCCCGACTAGACAGGAATTCTCACTGGACACCTTCCTAGAATTCTTGCTCGGCGAATCCTCAGTATCCCACATCCCCAGAATGTGCGAGAGCGGCATTCCATGCACATTGCCTGAAGATGTGGAGGAAGGTGTATTCATGTCCCCATGTGCATCCGTCCAGATCAAGCCGATCTTCTCGTGTTTAGCCGCGTAGTAGTCTGATATGCCCGCTACGGATCCCATTGCAATCGAGTGGTCACCACCCAAGACAATAGGCATCCGTGCATCAACCATAGTTTTGCGAACAGCCTCACGCAGTGTGTCGCAGGACTTTTGAATCTCCCGACTGTACTTCATGCTTGAATCGCCTGGAGGTACTTCCTCCGGAATGGGAACATCGATGTCGCCAATATCGACAACATCGATCCCAAGCCCGCGAATCGCGTCCGTCAGTTGGGTCACTCGAATGGCGCTTGGTCCCATGTCGACTCCCCGCCTGTTGGCACCAAGATCCATAGGCACTCCGATGATAGCCACTCTTTTCATAGCTGTACTACCTTTTGTTCCAAGAAATTGGTTTTGCTCTAACCCCGCAAGCAGCCGCAACAAGCTTGGCGCGCGCTTTGGTACGACGACGGTGTGGCCTTGCCAAGTACTCTAAAGATACTTTCTGATCTGGGCTTCAAGCTTCTCTGGAGCTACAAGATGTATGTTTACTTTGGTGTCACCTAGTATTTTCTTGGCTTTCTCGTGCAGGGTGGCTGGCACGATGAGCAGGACAGGTATGTCGTGGACCTTGCACGCGGAGAGCATATCATCCACCATGATCGAGAGCAATGCAGTACGCACCTCCTCAGCTGGCA